>Ga0208826_1000014_pt1 | contig 276226 bp, 213 predicted proteins | sample AD_UKC115_MetaG_FD_184451 | JGI IMG/M metagenome (GOLD analysis project Ga0208826, IMG submission 184451) | Active sludge microbial communities of municipal wastewater-treating anaerobic digesters from Hong Kong - AD_UKC115_MetaG (SPAdes)... | ecosystem: Engineered > Bioreactor > Anaerobic >...
CCCAATCTTCCGCTACCACGCACAAAACGGCACCTTTCTGCAAAGCCTCCTGAACATAAGCATGACCATCGGATGTCGCACCCTTTAAAGCGAAGAAAGCCGCACCAGGCTGAAGTTTGCGACTGTCAATTTCCGCGCCATTGATTGCCCCCTCGAAATTGACAATGCGTCCGAGACTGAGTGACCGAATGAAATCTGCCTTAATCATTTGATCCGCCGTAGAATTGTTGCACGATTTCCCCATCGTAAAATGGATACCTAACTCCGCGAATTTCTTGATAGGTTTCGTGACCTTTGCCAAGAATTGCGATTATGTCGTTTTGCTCAGCATTTTTTAAAGCATCCAGGATCGCTTCTTTCCGATCAATGATTACTTTGAAATTGTACCCGCTCGTAAAGCCCTTAACAATATCATTAATAATATCATGCGGTTCTTCGAAGCGGGGATTGTCGGTGGTGACGATCGCCAAGTCGGCTAAGGACTCGACGGCTCGCGCCATCTTAGGACGCTTATCGCGATCGCGATTACCACCACAACCAAAAACTACAATTAAGCGCCCGCTTGTAGGAAGCATTTCACGTAGAGTCTGCAAGACATTAGTAATCGCGTCCGGGGTATGAGCATAATCTATAAAAACGCGCAATTGGCCAGGATGCGAAATTTCTTGTAAGCGGCCGGGCACAGATTCGACCCCGGAAAGTGCTGAAGCGATGATTTTATCGTCAATATTTAGATTAACCGCTACCGCCGTAGCCGCCAAAATATTTTTCAAGTTAAATTGTCCCGAAAGGCGACTCTTGATTTCAATTTTACCGTTTGGAGTTAGGATTTCTCCGGAAATGCCGTTTGACCAGGTTACTCCGGGCGCCCAGGTGAAATCGGCTGTCTTCAGCAAAGAATAGGTGAACAGGCGGCATCGAGCGGCGTTCTTGAATAAATCGGAATAATTATCATCGAGATTGTTGATTACAAACCCGTCTTTTTCAATCATTGCGAAGAGTTTGCTCTTAGTTGTGGCATATTCATCGAGACTATGGTGAAAATCGAGATGATCTTGAGAAATATTAGTAAATACGGCGGCTTTAAAATGGACATCGTCAACGCGATGCAAGGCTAAAGCATGCGAAGACACTTCCATAGCCGCTATTTCGACTCCGCGATTGAGCATTTTTTTAAAAATTTGCTGTAATTGAATACTATCGGGTGTAGTCAAGTTCGAGGAGAAACGTTCATCTCCAATCGAATAACCCAGCGTGCCGACAGTACCGTGCTTTAGACCGGCTTCTTTGAATATTTCATTTAATAGGTAAACGGTAGTTGTTTTGCCGTTGGTGCCGGTCACACCGACGATCGTCATATTATTGGTCGGATTGTCATAAAAATTGGCGGCGGCTTTTGAGAGGGCTGTTTTAGTGTCGGCAACGATGATCTGGGGGATGGATTCATCAGCGACTACTTCTTCGACCACGACAGCGGCCGCACCGTTCTGAAATGCATTTTTAACATATTTATGGCCATCGTCCTTGGCACCGCGAATTGCGAAAAAGAGCGCCCCCTTAGCCAATTCCTTGGAATTGACACTAAGAGCCGCTACCGAAGTCGGTAAGTTTCCCAGCCGACGAAATTCAATACCTTGTAATATTTCGGAAAGTGAATTACTCAAGAGGCGTCCGAGTGGGTTGAAGTTTCAATATGCATTTGACATGCGGATTGATTGGCGAATGAGGTGTCGGCTTCTGGCTGACCACCACTCCCGCACCGTCAATTTCGATATCGTCAATTCCGAGTTCATACAAAATTCCAACCGCCTGTCTAAGAGTTTTTCCACAAAGATCAGGCATTTGATTGGTATAAATCGCAGTCGTTAAATTGGGATGATAAGCCTCGTCAGGTGTTTGAGGAACATTAGCGACCGCCGGTTTAGTTTCGTAAACATAATTAACCACTGGGGTTGGTAAGGGAGCTGGTTCATCGAAGAACAGATCGTCAGACTGGTTCACGATTCTTTTGAAAACTTCTCGAACGACCGGTGCCGCAACACCACCGCCAGTATGCCTGATGCCTTTCGGGTTATCAATTACGACTACACACAGTAACTTAGGATTATCTGCGGGAAAGAATCCAACGAACGATGCCACGTACTCGGTCTGACTGTAAGCTCCGTTGACAACTTTTTGAGCAGTTCCGGTTTTTCCAGCAATGGCTAATCCGTTGATATCGGCACGTGAACCTGTTCCACTCATTACTGTTAGTCTTAATAACTCGCGTAAAGTGCTCATTGTTTCACTACTGGCAACTCGCCTGATATAAACCGGTTGAGCATTGAAGATTTCAATGCCATCTTTGGTCTTGATCGTTTTGACGATTTGCGGTTTAAGTAATAAGCCACCATTGGCAATAGCCGCATAAGCCATTCCGGTTTGTAAAGCCGTGACGCAGACTCCTTGACCGATAGCAACCTGAGCCAGAACTAGGTCGGTCCATTTTTTAAATGGGTGTAAAATCCCGGATTCTTCACCGGGAAACTGGATATCGGTTTTTGCCCCGAACCCGAACTTGCGAGCATAGTTAAAGATTTGATCTTTTCCGGTTAATTGGGCGACTTTAATGGTTCCGACGTTACTGCTATTTTTTATCACTTCCGCGAAAGTCAGAATGCTGTATTTATCATGATCGCGAATTATCCGATTCCCGACTTGAATATAACCGGGATTACAATCAATTTGGTGTTTAGGTTGCAGAACTTTGTTATCGAGAGCGGCTGTCGCGGTTACAATCTTGAAAATTGACCCCGGCTCGAATATATCCGAAACTACGGCATTGCGTTGAGCAGAAATCGGATAATCGGAAGGTTTATTAGAATTGAAAGGTGGCAAGGTAACCATAGCTAAGATATCGCCATCATTGGGGTTAATCACGATGCCCATAGCTTTTTCAGCTTTAGTTTCGGTGTAAGCCTGTAAAAGTTCCTCATATAAAATAGTCTGATACTCCCGATCAATTGTCAGGACAATATCATTGCCGTCAATACTGCTCTTGGAAGGCAAATCCGGCCGATAATGAAGTCGTCCCCAGCCGTCTTTTTGAACCATAGCCCAGCCGGGCGTTCCGCAAAGTAAGCCTTCCAATCCGCTTTCCAGCCCGCAAACTCCGTGATTATCTATATTTGTAAAACCAAGAAGCTGACCAGTAATTTCACCGAGTGGGTAGTAGCGTTTAACATTTTTTTCGATAACCAATCCGGGAGTTTTTTCATATTTTTCATAATTTTGAAAACTTGAGTAGGGGACTTCGCGTTCCAGCCAGACGAAAGTTTTATTGGATTCCAACAGTTTAAGATACTGCTCGGGTTTGGCGCTCAAATCATTAGCCAGAGTACTGGCTAAACGGGGTTTATCTTCAACCAAGTAGGGATGCGCCGCGATCGAGTAATTAACTAAATCAATGGTTAAAGCCTCGCCGTTGCGATCGTAAAATATGCCTCGGCGCGGTAACACGGCTTTGCGCAGGTTGGCTTGATTATTACATAATTCCTGATATTTTTTTGAATTTAAAACTTGAATATAAAAAAGGCGTGCTATCAAAACCACCCAGAGAACCACTAATGAGCTACTCACTATCAAAGTCCTTTTCCGAATGGATTTAAATTGATTAGCCATTATTCAACTGCTAAAACTTTAGAATCTATAACAACTGCTAATGTTTCTGGTAAAGGCGTAACCATTTCAATTTCGGTTGTCGCAATATTTTTTATGCGATCTGCCCGACTCAGTCTCTCAATTTCGACGACGAGCATCTGATTTCGAGCAATCAGACTGGCTTCCTTTCGTTTTAACTGGTCTATTTCGCGATACAGAGCGTTAGTGGTATTGTAAATCCAAATATAAAATACCATTGAACCGACAAGAACGAAAAAGCCAATTATCAACAGTAGGTTTTTTTTCTTTTTACGAAATGACTTGCGGCTGGACATATTTGATCTCTACAATTTTTCCGCGGCACGCAGTCTGGCACTCCGTGCCCGTGAGTTTCTTTCTATTTCAGATTTGCTCGGCACTATCGGGCGATGAGTCAAAATTTTTAACTGGGCATGGTGATTACATTGACAAATTGGGAAATCAGGAGGGCAGATGCAATCGCTGGCTTCCTTTTTAAAAAATTGTTTGACGATGCGATCCTCGATGGAATGATAAGAAATAACGACAATTCGTCCGGAAGGGGCTAATAATGAAACAGCATCTGATAGACCTTGTGGCAAAGCCTCTAATTCCTGATTGATTTGAATCCGAATCGCCTGAAAAATACGACTCAAGGTTTTGATTTGAAATTGCTTTGGAACTTCTTCTCGAATAATAGAGGCTAATTGGCCAGTAGTTTTAATAGGATTTTTATCTCTATCAGTTATTATGCGACGAGCAATATTGTAGCTGTAACGTTCTTCACCATATTCTTTGAAAACTAATGCTAGTTCTTTCATGGGAGCCGTATTGATAAAGTCCATTGCAGTCTGAGCAGTATCAGGCGAGAAACGCATATCTAGAGGTCCATCCTGACTATAAGTAAAACCCCGCTCGGGATTGTCTAAGGCAAATGATGATAATCCGAGATCCATTAAAATACCGTCGACTTTCGGAAAGCCTGCCCGATAGCAGATCCGTTTAATATCAGCAAAATTGGCAGTGATGAACTGGTGAGGCTGAGAAATCGAAATATTTTGCTCGCAATATTGCACGGCACTCGGATCGGCATCTATACCAATTAGATATGCGTCATTATCTAAATGTTGGGCTATCGCTTGGAAATGACCACCGGTACCAAGGGTACAGTCAACGTAAATTCCCGTCGGTCTATTGATCAAAAATTGGATTGTTTGTTCAACCAATACGGGAATATGGAGGGTAGTCATACCATAATTTTCCAAATATCAAGATTAAAGAATGTCGCCCAGGTCTTCGTAATATTCATCATCGAGAGGAATCGAAGACTCTTCATGTTTTTCAAGTGTTTCCGGATCCCATAATTCGAGACGATTCAATACTCCGATGATCGTTACTTCTTTTTTAATATGGGCGTATTCAAGTAAACTTGTAGGTATCAAAATACGCCCCTGGCCGTCACACTTTAGACGAACAGAACTACGTGCCAGCGCTCGGATAAAAGCCCGATTTTTCTTCTTAAAATAGGATAATTTCAAAAGTTTCTCAGATAATACATCCCATTCGGTGGATGGATAGACAACTAAACAAGGATCCGAGCCTTTGGTTACCACAAAAGTACACTCGCCGTCCTGACCATCAGCCCAACGCCGGTATTTAGCCGGAATACTCAAGCGATTTTTTTCGTCAAGTGGGTGGCGGGTTTCACCGGCAAAGGCAGTAATCATCGGGTTTACAGTTTCCTCGCATTTTTGGGATTATTTGGGATTTCTTACCACATTCACCCACAAAATAGGACAAAAAAAACTAATTGTCAAGAGTTTTTTTAAAAGGTTTTAAGAAGATTAATGGGTTATTTAAAAAGAGGAGAAATTAAAATGAGGAAAAGTTATTGAGATTAAAAACTCTGACGCCTAATAATCCCATCTTTGGTTATTATTAAACGGGTTGGAATGCCATGAACGCCAACCGGGCCTAAGTCTTTTCCATTTAAAACTAGATTAATAGAAGCGGGGCGACCAATTTGCATATCGAATTGCTCTTTGGCGATCATTTCTTTTTTATAAAGTGGTGGCAGAGTTGCTTCAAAAGTCGTACGATTATCTGTGACAATCCGCACCCAACAGCTGTCTTTAGTTGTAATAGTTAAATTCAATTCGCTTTTGGGAACTGCTACTTCGAGATCGGGACTCGGAGGAATAGTTTGAGTTGTGTCAGTTGGAGTAATTTTCGGTAGTGCAGTATTACTGCTCGTCTTTTTTTCATCCATCAAAACCTGTCTGAGGACTGCAATCAAAAAAATGAGAATGACAAAAACGATTATTACAGTAGAAAAATTGCGATTTTGTTTTTTTACTGTTATTGGTTTTTCCGGCTTTTGTGAAATGGGTAAACTCGGCTTAATGTTGTTGTCAGGAACTGCCGGTGTCTCAACTGGTTCGCCGAGCAATTCCTCGAAATTTTTAAGAATTGCTTCAGGGTCTAAATTTAATTCCTGAGAGTAGGCTTTCAGGAATAAACGCATATATGTTTTCGGCAATATTTTTAGATCACCGGATTCGATGGCTGTGATTATTTCTTTGCTGATTTTGGTCCGGCTGGAAATCTGCTCAATAGTAAGTCCCTGTGCTTCTCTGCTTTGTTTTAATATTTCATAAAACGTTGCCATTGTTCCTCAAGTTCATTTCCATTGTTGCAAATATCAGAAAAATTCCTATTAATTTCAATAAAAACTTTCAGAGGCAGATAGAAAGTTCATTTTTAACCTGTTCGTAGAAAGCCGGTAGCGGAAAACCGACCACATTATAAAAACATCCGTTAATCTTCTCGACGAAAATAGCGCTAAAATCCTGAATGGCGTAAGCCCCGGCTTTATCGAGCGGATGATAATTTTCGACGTAATATTGGATTTCCGCCAAAGGAATTTCTTTAAATCTGACCCGGGTTCGTACTGCATTTTTCAAATAACGACCATTTGCGGAATTCAGAACGCAATATCCGGTGAAGACGCTATGTTCGACGCCGCTCAGGAATTTTAACATCTGAATCGCCTCGTTTTCATTCTGTGGTTTTCCTAAAATTCTGTTTTTACAAACGACGACGGTGTCGGCTCCGATAATCCAAGCTTTTGAATAGCGAGGTGCTACGGTTCCGGCTTTATTCAGGGCGTGTTTTATAACGATGGTTGTCGGCGACTTGCCAATTGAATTGTTTTCGATATAATGGGGAGGACAGACTTCGTATTTCAGTCCAATCATGTCTAAAATTTCTTTCCGGCGCGGCGATTGAGAAGCCAAAATAATCGGCATAGAATACCAATTGAGTTGGGCCGTCATGATTTCACCATTTTTCCAATGAAGGTATCTTTTTGGTTTGAATCGGATGACTGTACTTGAACTTTATAGAGGTAAATACCGCGGGCGATTTCATCGCCGAAATCGTCACATCCGTCCCAATTAACTTGATGGAAACCTGGCGGTAAAATTTCGTTACTCGATATAGTTTTTATTTTTAGTCCGCGGATAGTGTAGATGGTGATTTTTACCTGTCCCGGCTGAGTAAGATAAAAGACAAAGTCGGTTGTACTAGCGAAGGGATTGGGGAAATTAACCACTCTTTCCAATTTTAATTTATCAGAACTGGCAAGGATAAATTCAGCTGTGGCGGTTGTATAATTATTAGCGTTATCCCAGGCTTTGACAGTGATTTGGTGGATTCCCGGTGAAAGATCAGGCAAGTTACTGGTGATAACGCCTGAAGAGTCGCTATTTACATCATAAACAAAATTTTCCGTCATTTCAAAAATAAGGTCATTATCATTATCAAAACGGAAAGTGATATCGTGTCCGAGTTTGCCGGCGATGTTTATTCCCACTGGATCAATAATTGATACTTTAATTTTGGCATCAGGAGCGACGATGTCTCCGCTTTTAAAATCCATACCTTCAAAGCCGATCACGATTTGCGGGCCACTGGTATCATCGAATTGGGTGGTACCGGTAAATAATAATGAATCATAACAACCGGCAAAATCACTCATAGCAGAAGTGTTCCAGCCGTAAACCTTAATCCGGCCGAAAAGGTTCATATAGCTGAGGTCTTTCGGGATGTAGAAGCGGGAGGAAAATTTACTATTTTCGATTTTAAGATTGCCCCGATAGAGCGTTTCACCAGAAAGAGTGTAACTAAGATTCTGGGTTACTTTAGCGTCGTCGAGGTAATAGCGGGTTACGTAGCGATCGCTATCAAAGACATTGATAATACCGTCACCGTTGAAATTTTCTTCGGTAACTGTTCGTCCGGTAACGCTGATCTTTTCCAATGCCGCCAAAGTGTCGCGGGGCATTTTATCGAAAGCGGCTTTTTGATACGGCAACGCCAGGTAAAGGGCTGGGTCTCCGAATAGAACGTATTTCTCCTGATTTTCATTTGTGCCGTTATAAATATTCTGAATGAGAGCGCCAAGTCTGATTCGACTGATTTCGCCGCTTGGAAATAACTTTTTGATGAAATTGCCTATGAAACTGGCATTCTGAGTACCAGTAGTTGGTCGAGTTGGTGTAAGGATAGCGATGGCTCCGTCGTTATTTTTATTGATCAAGGCTTCCGGCATACAAATAGTATTGATGTCGTCAAATTGCCCCCAGCTACAGGTTCCGGCGATCCAGAGTGGTAATTTCATTCCGGCTTCGATTAAACCAATGTCGCGGTCCATTTTTAGTACTTCTTCTTGCGCCCAGACTGTGGAAGAACCATGGCCGAGATAATTAATCAAAGTTGTGCCGCGTTTGAGTTGATTTAAGATGGCTTCGGTCGCGGCAGGTTTTTTTACCCAATTACTGGATACGTCCTGGACTTCTGGATATTCAAGTAAATACAATTTATCGGTTATGAGACTTTTAGGAATATATTTGGCAATATAAGATTCAGTATCATTTATATGATATTTTTCATTGTTATAAGGTCGTTGTGGATCGTCGGCGACCAGCGTGATCCGACTACGCCATTCGCCATAAATTGGTTCGGTGAGGTATTGTCTTAATTTTTCATAATAATCGAGGGCTTCCATAGCAGTTCTCACAGGCACCCGACCGATTGCCATATCCATAACCTGATCCGAACCTTTAATATAGACAAAACGAGCATCGGAAGCATAGGAAGAAAAACCGGAGTAATCTTCCATAGCCGGTTCAACCTGATAGGTCATTACATAATTTCCTGTGCTGGATTCGATGGCGCGGTAATCAAAAGTGCCGTCGCCAAGTAACAGTACATACGCTGGAGCGGTTGTCCAATTTTCATAGGCATATTTCAGAAAAAAGCGAATGGCGTGAGGATCGGTGATGTCGGCATTAAATTCGCGCAGGATTTGATTTTGAGTGACAACCAATGTATTAAGACGATCTCCGGGGGGAAGTTCCTGTGAATATAGAGTGGCAATTTTCTCAGCCGCGGTCAGGAAATCATCGGCAGTGATAATGATGTAATTGTAGGAACTATTCATATTGCGCAAGGTAATCCATTGAGGATTCGGGATTAACTCGATTTTTTCCGGTTTATAAAAAAAAGATGGAGCGGTAAAATAATACTGCCGACGTTGGTTGGATTGGCTGGCTGTACGGAACGCAATTAGGTTAGAATTTCGGTTGTATTGCTGGATGGAGACATTGCTCCAGTCGCTAACGTCCAGAATCAGTGGATTGGTAAAATTTAGATCAGTAATTCGATATTCGACAATTCCAGAATACGACGGTGACCAGAAAGTTTGTGGTTCAGTAAATGCCTTTAAATCTTTAGTATAACGAAACATTACATAATCCAGATAAGCGCTGGCGCTACTAGGTCGGGAAGTATAGTTAATTTTCAAAATATTTATGTTAGCTGAAAGAGTCGTTGAAAAAGAAGTAGTGGCACTTTGATAATTAGTGGCTGACCAACTGGCAACCGGCGTAGTACTATTGTTCAAATAAGCTTTAAAATAATGTGAAATTTCATCAACCGCTCCGCGAGTACAGATTGTCATTACGCCAACGTAACTATCACGAACTTTTGGCATAGTCAGAATTACCGAAACATTTGAACCTGAGGTATTGAATTTTTCTCCGCTCCATTTAAGTCCGGAGCGTAAAAAATTAACCTTTTCTTCTTCGTGAACCTCGAGATGCTCACTTTGTGTTATAGTCATATCTGGAGTTGTTGAAAGGCTATTTATAGTCGGCATAGCCTTAGGATTGCCTGGTTCATCGGCGATGAATAGCCAATAATAATTTATTAGCGAGTAAGGATTTCGCACGAAAGTGAGGGAGTTTTTAGAATCGAGGTCAATTCCGCTTGTAGCCCGACCGTAAAAAAGAATCGTATCAGCGTTAGTAAAATCTTGGTCGTTATTACCTTTTATCCAGCGAGTATTTTCGATTAAATTCGATGGAACGGCGGCGCCAATTGTTGCATCCAGAGGACGCCCGCCGGTGGAATTAGAGTAGAGATAAATACGTCCCGTATCTATACTTGTCTCAGTCAATCCGGCGCTTTTTAGGTCGTCGAGGGTTAGGGTATAAACGCCATCTTTTTTTACCGTTAGGCGAAACCACTTGCCGGCAGGTTGGCTCTGAGGTTTCCGTAGACTAAGTGGGCGAGATTGTTGCCATTTTGTGGCTGATGATCCATTCACAAAAGCATTTAAATAATCGCCCTTTTCTACCGTGGTCTGATTGATAGTCGTTTTTCTTACTGCTGTGTACTGTATTGTAATTTCAATCTCGCGCAATAAACGTAATTCATTGGAATTATTTGCTGAACGCAGGGGATATATTACAAGCGAACCGAAGGGAACATCTCTTAAGAAACCGGTCTCGGCGATCGCAACCAAGGGAAATTTATCGAGAGCCGTCAACTCGTCAGTAGTCAGGTTTTTTAAGAGTTTGACTGACTCAAAAACAGATTTGGTTACGGATACTGATGGTTTATCCTCAGTCGGAAGTGCAATTAGCCATTGATAGTAAGGAATTTCCAGGGTTTGACTCAAATGGGATTGGTAGGCGTCTCCTAAAGTCAAGGCGCTGACTTTATTCGGGTAATTTTCTATTTGGCGCCATTCTAAATCGGCATCAATTTCGACCCGAAGAGTCAGTTCTGAAGTAGTTTCGCTTAAAATTGTCAATTCGACAGCCTCGAGCCGGACGAGCAGAGCACTGAATAAACAAAATGAAGTGAATATTATTTTAGCGCAGAATCGTTTGTTAATTATCATAAAAATCAAATTTGTCGGAATTTACATTGGTGTTTTCTGATATGCAATTACGTCTGATTTTAGCTATGACCAAAATTAAAGTATTATGACGAAGTTAAGTTCCACTATTTTTCACCAGGATAATCACCTGCTGGTTATATCATAATGGTTATGAAATATTCCGTCATAACTTTAATTTCTAATAAGGATTACCGCTTATCTGACAATTTTAATCTAGTAGAGTGATTCAAGGGGAAAGTTTTTCGGAATTGATGATCAACGATTTTGGTAATTTTCACTTCGCCAATATTACTGCTGAACGAAGCGGCTCCCGCCATTGTTGACTGATCGGATCATAAATACCAAAACTGGAACAGAATTCCCAGTAGGCACGGCTAAATCCGTATTTTTCACATTGTTCGGAGACTGTTCGTGTCCAAATTAATCGAGATTCTTCGGGAGCACGATTATAACAGCCATATTCTCCGATATAAACCGGTACTCCTAACGAGTCAGCAAATTTTTTAATTAGGTCGAAATGCTGGTTGAGTTCTTGCATTTGATCGGTGGTTTTGGTCCAGGTGCGCCCCAGCCAGGCATTACTTTCTTTTTCCCACTCGGCGCCTTGGTGAGTGAACCGGAATGGTTCATAGTAGTGGATTGCGAGGATTAGATTTCGTTCAGTAGTGGGTAACTTTAGTTCTTTCATTTTCCAGATTCCGCCCCAGTCGGCTGTTCCGATTACCAAAGTGCGATTGGGATTTGTGACCCGAATCGTATCAATTAATTCAGGTATCCATTCGTTCCATAATTCGGGGGTGAGATTGAAATGAGGTTCGTTGAGTGGCTCGAAAAGTAAAGTTTGCGGGTAGTCCTTGAATGCTAAGCTGATTTGATGCCAGAAAGCCAGCAAGCGCGGTTTATTTTCTATGGGTTCAGTGTAAATTTCCTGAAAATGTTGAACATTGATAACTACATATAATTTGTGCTCAAGAGCAGTGTCAACGATGTGACGCACTCGGTTCATAAAATCGTCCGAGATTGTATAAGGTGGATTAACGTCGGCATGTGCTGACCAGCGAATCGGTAAACGGACGGAGTTAAATCCAGCTGATTTTATCAATGGAAAATACTCATCTTTAATCACCACGCCCCATTCGCCTTCGTTCGGGGCTTCGAGAGCATTACCAATATTTATTCCAGGATTGAGTCCCGAATTTATTCGGTAGGGATTGCTGGACTCAGGTTGTGTTTCAGAGCAATTATACATTAAGAATATTGGGAACGTCAAAACGATCATTAGATGTCTTCTATTCATGATAATCCTTTAGTTTTAATTAGCATTCACAAGCAAAAGGTAACTCAATCTTCCTTTATTTTCAAATAAATCCTTATATTCTTTAGTGATGAAACGGTGGATACCATATCTTGATACTATATAATCCTGCGAGGATAATATCTTGCAAAAAGAAGTTAAAAAAATTAAATTTACCCGCTTTAATGAATTTGAATTAAACAATGTTTGAACAATTACAAAACGGTTTTGGTGCGATCATAAAATCCCTTCGTGGAGAAGGGCGGATAACTGAGAATAATATCGCGGATGCAATGCGTCAGATTAGGCGGGTTTTACTTGAAGCCGATGTCAATTACAAGGTTGCAAAAGAATTCGTTCAGTCGGTGCAGGAGAAATCAGTCGGGGTAACGGTTGCCAAAAGCCTGTCTCCCGGACAATTAATCGTGAAAATCATCTATGATGAGATGGTTCATTTGCTTGGAGATAAAAACCGCAATTTGAAGGAGGCTTCTATTCCGCCGACTATCATTATGCTGGTCGGTTTGCAAGGTAGCGGAAAAACAACGTGCGCCGCAAAATTAGCTTATCAATTACTTCAGAAGCAACATAGCCCAGTATTAGTGCCTGTGGACGTTTATCGTCCCGCCGCCGAGGAGCAATTAGAGATTCTTGCTCGACAGATAAAGGTTCCCTGTTTTTGCGAGAACCCCGATGTAGTCGGGCGAATCCAAGATGCAATTACTTTTGCACGACAGCAACATCGCGATACGCTAATAATTGATACCGCCGGGCGTTTGCACATAGATGAAAAAATGATGGCGGAATTAAAAACTATCAAAAATACCATCAAACCGCATAATATCCTTCTGGTTGTTGACGGAATGACCGGGCAGGATGCAGTCAACACCGCTACTTCTTTCAACGAACAAATTGGTGTTGACGGAATCATATTAACCAAAATGGATAGCGATACGCGCGGTGGAGCCGCTTTGACGATCGTTTCATCTACCGGGAAACCGATTATATATATGAGTGTCGGTGAAAAGATCAGTGATCTGGAAATTTTCCATCCGGAGCGGGTAGCCGGGCGAATTCTCGGGATGGGTGACGTTGTCTCATTAGTCGAAAAAGTGCAAGCGAGCGTTGACCTTGAATCGGCGTTGAAATTAGAAAATAAATTAAAAAAAGAACAATTTACCCTCGAAGATTATTTGACTCAGCTACGACAGTTAAAAAAACTTGGACCGCTTGATAGCGTAATGGAACACTTGCCTGGCTTTGCCCGTATGCGACTCGGAAATCAAAAAGTAGATGAAAAAGAACTGATTAAAGCCGAAGCGATTATTCAATCAATGACTCGAACCGAACGGCTTAAACCCAATATAATTAATGGTAGTCGGCGACGACGGATTGCTCTGGGGAGTGGTACTCAGCCGCAGGATGTCAACCGTCTACTTAATCAATACTGGCAGATAACAAAGTTAATGAAACAAATGGGTCGGATGAAACTACCCAAGAATTTATCTGCTTTTGGAATAGGTAATTAAATAAAAGGAGGCTCTTAGTGGCAGTAAAAATTAGATTACAACGAATGGGTAGAAAGAAGAAACCGTTTTACTGGATCGTGGCAATGGACAGTAAATGTCGTCGGGATGGTAGATACCTCGACAAATTAGGTTATTACGATCCGCTGACCAAACCGGCAACCGTTAAAATAGATAAGGAAAAGGTTTTTAGCTGGTTAGAAAAAGGTGCTGTTCCTTCAGATACAGTTTTCAATCTATTACAGAAAGAAGGTATTGCAATGGAATGGCATTTGATTCGCAATAATATCAGCGAACAGGTAAGGAATATCGAAATCCAAAAATGGCAGTTAGCTCATAATAAAAGCGCTGAAGTCGCTGAAGGAGTCAAAGAAGCACAAGCCGTCGAGGTCCCAGAACCCGAATCTGTCCCGGTCGTCGAGAATATCGAAGAAGAATTAGAACCTGAAACCGAACCCACTGGAAAAGTTGCAAAACCTAAATCCGCCGCGGTTAAAAAAGCTAAAGCGGCTGAATCTTCTGAAGAAAAAGTAATGCCAGAAATCGAAGGATCTGAAGAGACCAGTGAAACTTCCAGCGAAGTAACCGAATCTAAACCTGATTTCCAGACCGAAATATGAAATTTTAAGTATTAAAGATATTTTGACTATTTATTACTAAATTTTAAAGTAGATTTGAGTAGTAGTATTGAAATTGTCTGAAACTAGAAAAGAGGAGTGACAGCTATGAAAGAGTTTGTTGAATTCATCGTAAAACAATTAGTCGACCATCCGGAAGATGTAAAAGTGGTCCAGGTTGATAGTGAAAAAACCGTAATTCTGGAACTTTCAGTCAAGGAAGGTGATCTTGGAAAAGTGATCGGGAAAAAAGGGCGCACTGCTCGCGCGATAAGAACACTTTTGACTGCCGCCGCCGCCAAACAAGGTCAGAAAAGGGCAATTTTAGAAATCATTGAATAAGCGTTAAAATGGATCATTTGGTACTGTTACCGGTCGGATCCATTTTAAAAAGCTTTGGTCTGAACGGGACAGTCCTTTTAAATCGCGGCTCTCTGAAAAATATAAAAGTAGATGAGCCAAAAGTACTTTGGCTCGGTGAAAGTGCTCAGGTAGCTCGCCCATGGAAGGTTGATTATCTGAGAATAAGTACTAAAAAAGTTTATTTGAAATTGCGAGATATTAATTCCCGGCAGGAAGCGGATTATCTTAAAGGACTAAAGGTTTTCGTTCCACGAGAATATGAATTGAAGAAAGAGCTCATTGATCTTATCGGATTCAGGGTTAGAGTAATCAATTCAGCCAAAGATATCGGTTTTATTAGTTCATTGGACGAAACCAATCCGCAGGCATTATTTGTCATTCAATCGGAAGACGCGACTCTCCTTGTTCCGGCAGTAACCGATTTAATTGAACAGATTGACCCTGAACAACAAATTGTTATTTTTAAAGATATCGAAGGTTTATTTCCGAAATGAAAATTTACATAATCACCGCATTCCCGGGAATGATTACAGCCTGTTTAGCTGAAAGCATGTTCCGCAAAGCCGTCGAAAATGGTAAGGTTGAATTTAATGTCTGGAATTTACGGGATTTCACCCGTGATAAACATAAACAGATTGACGACAAACCCTATGGAGGCGGTGCGGGAATGGTCTTAAAGCCGGAGCCGTTTTTTCGTGCTTATGATAAAATTGTCAAACTGACTGGGCATAAACGACCGCGCGTCGTGTTTCCAACGCCACAGGGAAAATTGTTTAACCATCATTTGGCACTCGAATTAGCTCAGGAGTCAGACTTGACTTTTTTTTGCGGCCACTACAAAGGCGTTGACGAAAGAGTAATCGCTAACCTGGTGACTGATGAAATCAGTATCGGTGATTATGTGTTGACCGGCGGTGAACTCCCGGCGCTCATTATTATTGATGCAGTTATCCGACACATAGCGGGGGTACTCCATTCCTATGAATCGGCTGAGACCGATTCCTTTACGGATAATCTACTGGAAGGTCCAATATATACCCATCCCCAAGTTTACCGACGGAAAAGTGTTCCAGAGGTCTTAACCACGGGTAACCACGCCAAAATAAACGCCTGGCGCCAGGAACAACGCAAACTTAGAACTCGCCAAAGAAGAATTGATTTAATTAAAAATATGAATATGGAGGATAAAAATAATGGATAAATTAACCGCCGCAGTTGCGGATCAGTTTAGGACCGATATTCCTGAATTCAAACCAGGTGATACCGTCGCGGTTGAAGTCAAGATTATTGAAGGTGATAAAGAACGTCTTCAGACTTTCCAGGGGGTCGTCATTGCTCGTCACGGCAGTGGAATTAGTGAAACTTTCACTGTCAGAAAAATCTCCAATGGAATAGGAGTGGAAAGGATTTTTCCGCTCCACTCTCCGAAAATATCGAAAATAAAAAGAATCAGCGTCGGCAAAGTTCGTCGGGCTAAATTATATTACCTGAGAGGTTTGCGGGGCAAAGCTTCTAAAATCGAGGAAAGTAACCGTCGTTAAACCGTGATAAGAAGCCGCTTTAGCGGTATCGTCTTGATTTTTTTAAAAAATAAAATTAAAGCCTGCTAACAATAAAAATCCCCCATAGATTCTCTTAATTAGTTTAGTAGGCAACTCGATTGCAACTAAAGCTCCAACTAACGCACCAAATAATAATCCGAGAGCAATAAATAGCGCTGGACCGATTTGTAATTGTCCGGCGCGATTATAAATCAACACCCCTGGCAGTCCTACTGGTAAAAGTAAAGCCATCAATGATGTACCGACGGCTTTTTTATATGGATAATTAAAAATTGATATCAAGGCCGGTACGATTATAATACCGCCACCGATGCCAAATAAGCCGGACATTATTCCCGCCGCAAATCCCAGCACTATATAACAAACCGGTCGATCCAAATTTAAATTTTCAAATTGCTGGTTAGTGTTCTCTTGGTTAGCTCCATGTGCAAACAATGATGGAATATCTATATAAGTCCAAGCAATATATAAAAGGAAAATGCCATAGAGTCGTTTCAGGAAATGAGCGGGAATCTCAAGAGCTAAAATAGCGCCGCCAACCACGCCGATAAAAATTCCCAAACTTATAAATAAAGCCTGACGTACTTTAACCAACTTGGATTTATGGTAAGCCAAAACGGCCAGAATCCCAACCGGTAGAAGTAAAGCCGTAAGTGAAATGCTATTTGCGGCTAATTGAGAAAAATGACCAAACCAAATCATAATGGGAACAATTACAATACCACCTCCTATACCAAACAAGCCGGAAAGAACACCAGCCACAAATCCCACCAGAATAAAAAGGAAATTTGAACTTATCATATCAGGATCATAATCGTCATAGGAAAATACGAAAGAATTAAAACAAAATTTACATTAAAAGGATTTTACTAGAAATAATCTATCTATGGTTACAGTCAGCTGAAATATTTTTCTCTGACTTTCTGTCCGAGCCGAAAACTGGCACGTCATTTGTAAATTTAAATGCGCTCTTTGAATGCTTGAAGGAGAATAATGGCTAAAAACAATTGGTTAATCAATAATTAATAAATTAATTGAAAGGAGAAATTCTATGGCAATCAAACCATTAGCAGATCGCGTCTTAGTTAAGCCCCTAGTTTCTAATGAGAAAACTCCAGGTGGCATATACTTGCCTGATACTGCCAAAGAAAAACCACAGGAAGGCACAGTAATAGCTGTCGGCCCTGGAAAAACAACTGATGATGGCAAAAAAATTCCGCTGGAAGTAAAAGTCGGCGATCATGTCTTGTATGGAAAATATTCTGGTACAGAAGTAATGATTGATGGTGAAGAACATTTGATAATGCGCGAAAGCGACATTTTTGCAATACTTTAATGCTAACAAAAGGAGTCAAATATGGCAAAAGACATCACTTATGAAATACAAGCCAGAACTGCTCTAAAAGAGGGCGTTGATAAACTGGCTAATGTTGTGAAAGTTACCCTTGGTCCAAAAGGACGTAATGTGGTTATCGAAAAGAAATTTGGTTCTCCGACGATTACCAAAGACGGTGTTACCGTAGCCAAAGAGGTCGAACTGGAAGATAAACTTGAAAACATCGGCGCTCAGATGGTGAAAGAAGTTGCATCAAAAACTTCAGATGTTGCTGGTGACGGTACCACCACAGCTACTGTATTAGCCCAGTCAATTATTGCTGAAGGCATCAAGAACGTTACCGCGGGTGCCGATCCGATGGAGTTGAAACGTGGTATTGACACGGCTGTAAATACGGTAGTCGAAAGCCTAAAAGAATTGAGCAAAGCTGTGACAAACAGTAAAGAAGAAATAGCTCAGGTAGGAACTATCTCAGCTAATAACCGGAAAGTCCGCCGGATGATAAAAGATGAATCAGGTAAAGAGGATATAGTCGAAATACCGATTGGAGTATTAATTGCCGAGGCAATGGAAAAAGTCGGTAAGGAAGGCGTTATTACCGTTGAAGAAGCCAAAAGTACTCTGACAACTCTGGACTTGGTCGAAGGTATGCAATTTGATCGCGGATATATTTCAGCCTATTTTGTAACGAATGCCGAGGCTATGGAAGCAGTTTTAGAAGATCCTTATTTGTTGATTTATGACAAAAAAATCAGCAATATGAAGGAATTGTTGCCGATTTTGGAAAAAGTGTCGCAGATGGGGCGTTCCTTACTGATAATTGCGGAGGATGTAGAAGGCGAAGCTTTAGCCACTTTAATTGTCAATAAGCTAAGAGGCACTTTAAAAGTTGCCGCGGTGAAAGCCCCGGGATTTGGCGATCGTCGTAAAGAAATGTTAGAAGATATTGCAGTATTAACGGGTGGTAAAGTTATATCTGAAGAAGCCGGTTACAAATTGGAAAATGCTACTATCTCACATCTGGGAAATGCGAAGAGAATCGTGGTAGATAAAGACAATACTACGATTGTCGAAGGTGCCGGTAAACCCGAGGATATCAAAGGCCGAATCAAACAAATTAAAGCTCAAATTGAAGCCAGTACATCGGATTATGATAAAGAAAAACTTCAGGAACGCTTAGCTAAACTCTCGGGCGGAGTAGCTGTCCTGAAAGTCGGTGCCGCGACGGAAGTTGAAATGAAGGAACTCAAGGCTTTGGTAGAAGATGCCCTGCATGCAACTCGAGCCGCAGTGGAAGAAGGTATAGTCCCTGGTGGTGGCGTTGCTTTAATCAGATGCATTCCTGCTCTGGATAAAATTAAAGTTACTGGCGATCAAATGGTTGGCGTAAAAATTATCAAACGTGCTCTCGAAGAGCCTTTGCGCCAGATAGCCAAAAATGCCGGTCATGAACCATCTATCGTTGCCCAGAAAATTAAAGAAGGGAAAGATGATTTCGGATTTGATGCATATAAAGAAGAATATGTTCATATGTATAAAGCCGGAATTATAGATCCAACTAAAGTAACCCGCATCGCTCTCCAAAATGCCGCAAGTATTGCGGGATTGATGTTGACTACTGAAGCTGTAATAACCGAGGTGCCGGAAAAAGAACCAGCCGCACCGGCAATGCCGCCAGGTGGAATGGGCGACATGTATTAAAAATTAAAGACATTGTCCATAAAAGAGCCTCCTAATTGTAGGAGGCTCTTATTTTTTGTGGACATTATGTTTTATTATAAATAATTTTAGGTGGATTTTTTAAATAGTAAGAAAAAAAATTAGGAGGACAATATGACTGGTATTTGGGATGATATTAAAAAAAGTGTCGGAGGATTTGCATCTAAAGCCGCTGAAAAAGCCGGTGAATTATCTCGAGAAGCCGCCGAGAAAGCCGAGGAAATGACCCAGCTGGGCAAAATTAAACTGGATATTTTTCAAATCAAGAGGGATATTGATAAGAATTACACCGAATTAGGTCGAGTAGTTTATGGATTGCTGAATCAAAATACTAAAGGCAATCTCGTTAAAAATGAAAAGGTAACCAGTTTGATTAATAACATTAAAGAACTCGAGAAAAAGTTAAAAGATAAAGAAGCCCAGTATTACAAGATTCAGGAAAGTTCTAAAGAAAATACTGCTAAACCGGATGAGCCGGATCAATCTAAAAGTGAGACAGAAACTTAACCATTATTAACCTGGCCGGAAATGGCCATGACTAATTATTCATCTTCATCTAGAAAATCACCATTCATCTCCAACGAGGTTTTACGCCGTTATTTTGATGAAATCCGGACTGAAAAGACACTCACACCGGATGAGGAAATTGAACTAGCCAGAAAAGTCAAAGCCGGTGATACCCAGGCTCTTGATCGGCTTCTAAAAGCTAATCTTCGGTTTGTAGTATCAGTTGCTAAAAAATACCAGGGTTATGGTCTTTCTCTCGCTGATTTGATTAATGAAGGTAATATCGGTTTAATCAAAGCGGCGCGCCGTTTTGATGAAACTCGTGGATTTAAATTCATCTCCTACGCGGTATGGTGGATAAGGCAAACTATCTTGCAGGCTATCTCAGAAAATTCACGTCTGGTTCGCTTACCGCTTAACGTAGTCGGTAATCTTAACAAGATTACCAAAATTACTTCAGAATTTGAACGGGATTATGAACGAGAGCCGACCAACGATGAAATTGAAGTGTTGTTGCAAAATGAAAATATTGACATAGATTCTGCCCGCCAATTAACTGAAAATACTATCAGTATTGATGCTCCAGTCGGCAACGATCAAACCGGTACGTTACAAGACATTCTACCTAGCCAGGAAGATAATGATCCTGGACTTACTCTAAACCAGGAGTCATTTCACTTAGAGATCGAGCGAGCATTAAATTCTTTAGACAAAAGGGAAGCCTACATCCTGCGTCTTTATTTTGGTATTGACAGCGATCTACCGTTAAATCTGGAAGATATTGCCGAACGTTTACATTTAACGCGAGAACGGGTTCGCCAGATTAAAGAAAAAGCCTTACGAAAATTACGGCATAATAGTAGGGCTTTACATTTAAGAGGTTATTTGGGATAAAAATACCCCAGTATTTTTCTCAAACTAAAAAATTAAGAGTTAGTCTAGCCTGATATTTTAACCACAATCTGTTTTCTAAGTGGTTATTAAGCAAGATTTTTAATATATTTTATTTTTTCAAGTGTTTTAGCAATTGCTATTTAAACCATTTTGGTATTTGATAACCTAATATTTTATCTTGGTATAAATTTTCACGCAAAGCTTTTTCGGCTTGCCGAACAATTTCCGGTGGAATATTAAACCAACGCTGAGCCAGTTCTGCAATTTCCGTATTCAAATTTCCTTTAAAATGCTGGGATCTGTTTTCCAATTTTAAATAATGATTATGCAGGTAAATGAAATTATTTTCGTCGCGCTTGGACAGGCAGATTCCGTGCATAGTCATCCAATGAAAGGAATCTTCCCAGTACTGACTAAAATCCTCGATAGAAGTCGGTCTTTCCTGAAATGAATACCGCCATTTTTTCTTGCCATTTTCTAATGTCGAGAGTGAATACCTCTCACAAAATGGATCATATTCCAATTGGACTTTCTCAGAAATGACGGCCGAGTTTAATGGTAAAGGGAAGTGGAGTAAATAGCCGGGATCAAGTAGATATTTGCGGTTTTTGAATTCAAGCAAGAGTGCGCAGTGAGTATTTCGTCCGGCTTTCATATCGGCCATTAATATTGTGGTTTGATACCCAAAATAATCGAGAATTGCCTTTAGAAAAAAAGTAAGAGAGAAACAGGTACCGCCTAATTTATATTTTTCATAGTCGCAGATGATTTCCTGAGGCCAGCGGAAATGATTTTCGTCCCAATTTTGGTTCAGACTAAGGATTTTGCTGATATTTTCATAGGGAAGAAGTGAAAATTGGCGAAGAATACTGGTGACGTGGTTTATGGAAGGTAGTGAAGATTCGATACGGAATAACTTGCAGAAATATTTTACCCCGTCGCGGTGTCTTTCGGTATTAAGGATTTCAGAAGATACCATAGTCAAAATTAAATGACCGACATTAGACATCAAAGAGATGTTTATAGAATTCATAATAAAGGCAAGCCATTATTTTTCTATAATTAGGCTTATCCTTTTGTCATAATAGTAGAGGATTTTGACCAAGTACGATTTATATGACACAACATTTCAGACTTTCAGAAAGGGAAAACCGTTTGACTTAGCTTTTAATTGACTGGTAAATTACGATCCGCTGACCGGGATAAATTGGTTTGCGACCATCCAGATCGTTCCACGATTTCAATTTTGTAAGACTAACATTGTATTTATTGGCGATTGAAGTTAAAGTATCTCCTTTTTTAACGACGTGGATTACTTTAGTACTGCCCTTGGGATTGTCGGAAGGTTCTATCTGGCTGGCTAGATTAGTAGGTACCTTGAGTTTTTGACCAACCTGTATATGGCTATTATGAATATTATTCATTGATCTTATTTTACTTACACTGGTATTATACTTTTCAGCAATTTCACTTAATGTTTCACCTCGTTGGACGACATGGGTTACTACATTAGTTTGGGACGATTTTTTTTCAGGTGCCGAATAATAGGAGCCAGTCGGTATCAGGAGCACTTGACCCACACGTAATTGGTTGCGATTACGAAGGTGATTGGCAGAAACTAAAGCCGAAACCGAGGTGCCATATTTACGAGCAATTGAACTCAAGTTTTCACCTTTCCGAACTTTATGATAAACCACCTCGGGTTTTACGTCCTTTGGTTCTGGTAGTGATACCAATTTTTCTGTTAAACCCTCGGCTTTACCTTTGGGTACCCGCAGTACATATTGATTATCATTAGCTGGGGTCATCCAGCGTCGCAGTTCGGGATTATATTGCCGCAGGATGTCGGGTGTAGTTTCACAAGCTTTGGCAATGACATCGAGTTCATAGCAACGATCTATTATCACTTCTTCCCATTCCCAAGTGGGTGTGGTGGGTGTGGTAAGTCCATACTTTTCCGGATTTTTGGCAATGATTGTGATAGCCATAAAAGATGGTACGTAATTGCGAGTTTGGGAGGGTAACGAGCGTAATTTGAAGTAGTCACGGGTGCCTTCGCGTCTGATAGCACGCCAGACATTACCTTCACCGCAATTATAAGCCGCTAAAGCTAAATACCAGTCGTCAAATTCTTCATAAAGCTTTCTAAGATATTTAGCTGCCGCATGGGCAGACTTAATCGGATCACGACGCTCGTCTACATACCAGTTACGCTTTAGACCATATTTGGCGCCAGTACCAGCGATAAATTGCCATATTCCGGCGGCATGGGCATAAGAATAGGCATTAGGATTATAGCCGCTTTCTAAAATTGGTAAATAAATAATTTCTTCCGGTACGTTATATTTTTTTAGAATCGGGAGATAATGATCTTTATATTTATTGAATGCTTCAAGATATCTTTGAATTACGGGGGCTTGCTGACCGGAATAATATATTATAAGTTTATCGATTTTTTTGGATCGAACGATTGGAATATGTCCTGGTCGGTCTTCGACCACGATTAAGGTATCATTGCCTATATCGACCGTATCTAATGGTGTTACAAATAATTCCTCTCCTACCGAAACTATCATCACTGAGTCAGTTTCTTCTATTAAGTACGAAAAATGGGTTTGATAGTCATTTGATACCATCTCATTAAAACGGTTGAAGTCATCTTGTTCAACCAGAGTCAGGCTATCAAGTTCACTGATTTCGGCGATAATTTCAAATATGCGATCAAAACAGTATTTTACGGCGGCTGTGTCATTATAATAAGAAGATACTAAAGCATCTACATAGAATAACTTAGCTTCATTGAAAATAAGTTCAAAAATATCATTCCCAGAATTATCTGATAGTTCTTTCTCTTCTCCATTGTTGTTATTTATTTTTTCATAGGAATTATTAGCAGATAATGCTACACTAATTGTTATCGTCATCCAAAATAATAAGATTAATCTCAATTTCTTTCTATTATTCATTTCACTCCATTCTATATATTTTTGGGTGGGAAATTATTTCAAACAAAACTTAATGTCAAGAGCATTTATTGATTAAAGTTGAAATATGGTATTTATCAGGTCGGAAGTTGATTTGCCATGAACCAGGGGAAATACAATTACCTTTCCGCCATAGGATTCGACGAATGCACTACCAACAATAGTATCCGGGCTATAATCACCACCTTTGATCAGAAAATCAGGCTTAATGGTTTGAATTAACTCTAAAGGGGTATCTTCATTAAATATTACTACATAATCTACCACTTCCAGAGCGGCAAGAATCCGAGCACGATCTAATTGAGTGTTAATTGGGCGCTGAGGACCTTTTAAGCGTCGTACCGAATCATCTGAATTTAAACCGACTATCAGAATATCACCTAATTTCCTAGCATGCTCCAATAGTTCAAGATGGCCAATGTGAAGAAGATCAAAGCAGCCGTTGGTGAAGGCAACCTTTCGGCCTTCTCTTTTGAGTTGACTAACGATTCGGCCGGCTTGTTCACGCGTGATTATTTTATCATTTTTGGGCATATTTTTCTAACGGACATAATTTACAAATATTCATGTTACAATACCGACGTGAGAACTCAATTATTCCCTGAGTTAAATAATTTTGGTGCAAAGTGATAGTATCCAGTGGCAATCGGTTCAGAGCAACCTTAACTGATCCCGGCACTTCAAGGCACTCAACCTGCTCCGCGAAAGTAGCGGCTTTATCAATTAATTCATACTGATTGTCGAGCGACGCTATCGCCCAGCTGAATGGCAATAGCAGATTACTCAACAAATCATTAAGGCGCTGAACGCCGATCAGCATTTTTCCCGGCTGTTGTTTCAATAATGGATGATTGCGCCAGAGTCCGTCCGGTTGTTGAAACATTTCACTTGCATAGCGTCGAATATCAGTAAAATTTTTGGCATTTTGAATTACTCTTAACCAAGTTTCAGCTAGATAGTTAGGATAAAATTTATTAATTATCTGGGCCAGTGCCGCAATCCGCAAAGTCGGAAAATTCGGCGGTCGCGATCCGGCGAAATGCCAGTCCGTTGATTCCAATTCTTCCAGTTCGTATTTTTGCGATATTTTCACCCAGATTTTATATAAACCTTCTGAATATTTTGTATTTCTGATGAATACTTTTAATTCAGGTTTGGTCAGAAATCCAGCCGAACCAAATAGAAGACTTTCCAATACTATAATGCGCTGTTCGGGATCAGTATCTCGTAAAATTTTCCGTATCAATTCAAGGGTCACTTTTTGGCTTAGTATTCCAAACATTTTCCGATTCCGACTGTATCCCAGCACATCAGCCAGTCCTTCATATAATGTCTGCTCAGCGCCTTTTGTTAAAATCAGTGAGCGCCATATTTGGGCTTTACGTTTGAAGCGAATTTCGGCGAATGTTTTTAGAACTTGGTTGAGATCGTCGTTAGATAGATGTTTCCAGCTTAAGCAAGCATATTCATCAGGTGCTGAGATCGCAAATGGCGTCATGATCAATGTGGGAATAATACGGTTGTCACAAGATTTTATCGGTAGTAATTTACCTGAGTTTAAAACCACGTGTAAAATCACATTATTGTAATGAGGGTCCCGGTCGTGTCCATGGCTGTACCAGTCATTCGATTCGAGATGTAATTCAACGTCACCTCGCTCGAACTTTTCATTTAACATAATCAAAGCATCGTGAAAATCCGGACCTTCAGTTTCGTTTCGATTCCCGGGTGATAATATACTGAGCGAGTAGCCTTCAACCGTTTGCAAATCCGCGAGATTGAATTCCTGATTCAACCAGGCTTTGTAAAGGGATTTTTCCTTTTTGGTAATGGATATTTCTGGTTCGGCAATCCGGTTTGGGATGCAGTTAATCAAGGCTACCTTGCTTTCTTTTTTCTTCGTATTGTTCCTTTTGGACAATCATTTGGTTACGTAAATCAGCCACGCAATCATTCATTGTCGGATAATCACTCAAATGGACTTCTTTCCCAATATGCACTTCGACTATTCCGGGAATGATCGAAAGGCTCTTATTCGGAACGCAGTGCCGAGCTCCGAGAATCAATACCGGAAGAATCGGGAGGTTATGTATATGAGCTAATCGGAAAGCGCCCTTTTTAAAAGGTGCAATTTTACCATCGTAACTGCGAGTGCCCTCTGGACTGACAGCAATACTGAGCCCGTTCCGGATTAATTCTTTAGCAACACGGTTAATTACCGTATATGATTTGCGAGGTCTTTTACGGTCAACTGGTATATGACGCGCCAGATTAAGTGTCCATCCAAAAAGAGGAATCTGAAATAATTCCTTTTTTGCCATAAAACGAATAGGAACTGGTAAAGCCGCCATCAAGATCGGAATATCCAGAGCACTTTCATGGTTGCTAATTACGATTTTTGAACCTCGATTTACTATATTTTCAAGGCCATGAACCTGTAATTTGACCCCAAGAAATTGGAGAATCATCTGCGACCATTTGCGCATCATTGTATTATGGCTTCCTGGCAAAGCCATACTCAGGCTACCAAATACAATCGTAACTAAAACTACCCAGATTACAGCAAAGAAATTCCTAATCATATAAGAACTATCGATAAGTTACTTGTAGTTTTTCGGATACGTTAAATAAACGATACAATTCTGCAACTTCTGCTTTGCTCAGGGTTCTAATTTCTCCTATTTGTTTAGCCAACGCCACAATTCGAAAGACATGCTCGGCGCGTTCGGTTTTGTAATAGGCATCCAATAAATCCTTGCCGACTGCTACTAATCCATGATTTTGGAGTAATAGCACATCGTTTTTCTGAGCCGCATCGGCTACTATATCTGCCAATTCTTGAGTTGAAGGCGGTTTATACGGGATTAACGGGATTTGCCCGATTGATACGATAGTTTCAGGCAAGATTGGATCCGTCAATCCCAGACCAATTACAGCCCAAGCAGTGGCATAAGGCGGATGCGAATGAATGACTGCCTTGACCCAATCACATCGTTTATAAATCGCCAAATGCAGGAGTGACTCCGACGACGGACGATTTTTATCTAATGGATTTCCAGATAAATCTATTTTAGCTATTTGAGAAGGTTTCACCGCACCTTTGGATACATTAGTCGGTGTAATTAAAACCATTTCCGCATTCAAACGCATGCTGAGATTGCCGTCATTAGCCGCAACATAACCATTGGCATAGATTTTCTTGCCGATTTCGCAAATAAGTTTTCTATATTTTTTTTCACCTGTCATTTTTTGGTCCTTATCTGATTAAATCCAGTATATTTCTGTAAAACCTGCGGAATTATGATTGTGCCTTCCGGCGTTTGGCAAGTTTCGAGTAATGCAATCATAAGTCGGGGAGTGGCTACACCAGAACCATTTAAAGTATGCACGAAATTTACCTTATTATCGCTGGTTCGGCGGTAACGGATATTTGCCCGGCGAGTCTGAAAGTCCTCAAAATTACTGACACTCGAAACCTCGAAATATTTTCCGCTTGCCGGTGCCCAAACTTCGATGTCGTAACATTTAGCCGCCGCAAAACTCAAATCAGCCGAACAAAGTTCCACGACTCTATAATGGAGATTCAAAGCCTGTAAAATATCTTCGGCGTCCCGCAGTATCTGTTCGTGCACTTGGTAGGAGTTCTCAGGCGTGGTGAACCAAACCAACTCCACTTTATTAAATTGATGCACGCGTGATAAACCGCGGGTATCTTTGCCATACGAACCGGCTTCCCGTCGAAAACAGGCAGAGTAAGCTGTATATTTAATCGGCAGTCGGTTTTCCGGAAGTATTTCATCACGATGAATATTCGTTACCGGTACCTCTGCTGTCGGGATTAGAAAAAGGTCCTCAATTTCAATGTGATACATATCTTCTTCGAGTTTAGGTAACTGACCGGTACCGAAGGCTGAATCACGGTTAACCATAAATGGCGGAAAGACTTCCTGATATCCGTGATGATTCCGATGAAAATCCAGCATGTAATTGACTAAGGCGCGCTCGAGAGTAGCACCATCTCCGATATACATAGGAAATCCCGAGCCTGAAATTTTGGCGGCTCTTTTCATATCAAGAATTCCCAGTGCTTCTCCTAAATCTAAATGATCTTTTAAGGGAAAATCAAACTCCGGTTTGTGTCCCCATTCTTTTATAGTAACATTATCAGCGGCTGATTTTCCGATTTTAACACTTGTGTGCGGTAGATTAGGTAAAGTAATTAGGATACTATTTATCTTTTCATCAATTTCTTTCAATTTATGGTCAAGGTTATTGATTTGATCGCCTACCGAGCGCATTTCCAGGATCTTTTCTGCGACTGGTAACCCTTTTTTTTTCAATTGGCCAATCTCGTCACTGACCCGATTGCGAATAGCCTTCAATTCATCAGCTTGGTTAATACATTTTCGGCGTTCGCCATCCCATTTTAACAGCTCATCCAATTTATCACCGGCATTTTTGGCTTCCAATCCTCGCCGAAATTTTTCCGGTTCGTTTCTAATTTGTTTAATGTCTAACATTCATTCTCCATTTCAACCTTATAAAATAGAAAAAATTTTGGAATGATAATAGAGTATATTATAATCTAATCGTTATTTCCAGTTGCTAATTTTTAGACGTAGCTGGTGCGGTGTTTACGACGGAGACCAACTAAAAGAGTCTGAATGATAATTTTTAAGTCTAAAATAACTGACATATTTTCGATGTAATATAAATCATAGCGCAATTTTTCGCGTACATCATCAATGGTTTCATCGTATTTATATTTAATCTGTGCCCAGCCGGTGATGCCAGGTTTGATGATTAAGCGTCGCGAATAAAATTGAATGGAACGTTCTAAATCATTAACAAAGTAATCCCGCTCGGGACGTGGTCCCACAATGCTCATATCACCCATCAGGACATTGAAAAATTGCGGAATCTCATCGAGCCCAGTTTTTCGCAAAAATTTACCGAAACGGGTGACTCGCGGATCATTTTTTTCAGCCCATTTCGGTCCGGTTTCCTGCTCGGCACCCTGAACCATCGAACGGAATTTAATTACTTCAAATTCGCGACGATTTTTGCCAATTCTTTTTTGTTTATAAAATACCGGTCCCGGAGAGTCGAGTTTAATTATCAAACTTATGATTAGCCAGATAGGTAGAAATCCGATTAAAACTACTAACGAAATAATGATATCAATGAGCCGTTTCAATACCCATTCCCAGGTTTTCATATTAGAGCCGAAAAACTTTACCAATGAGACTCCATAAATGTGACTGGTTCGAAAACCGGTGAGTAGATTGTAAAAATCAGGCAGTAATTTGATCGAAACGTTGTACCTTGAAAACAGATCAATCATATCAATAACCTGATTCATATTATTGTCATCAAGGGCAATAATGACTTCTTTAATTTTTCTTTTTTTAATAATCTCGGGAATGTTTTCAAAACTACCAATAATCGGTACCCCTTCAATTATTTTCCCGATATTTCCATTAGCGTGATCATCAACCATTCCAACTATGTTAAATTTTAACTCAGGAACAGAATTTATTTTCCGAACTACATTGAGTGCACGACGTGAAGCACCGATAATTAATGTCGGACGTTTTTTAAATTCTAACAAATTGTATTTTTTCAAAATAGTAATTAATACTAAACGACCAACACTAATACCAGTAACCAGAAAAATACCATAAGTGACTAATATTCGCCTCGAAGGAAGAAAGGGAATTTTGAATTCAAAACTCAGAAAGAATAATACAATCGTGCCGAAAAATATTATTTTAAAAACAGTAAATATTTCATCAACTCGCGAAGTATCCCATTCAATTCGGTAAAGATTATTCAAGCCCAATAACGAAGTCCAATAGATAACTGACCAGGCGATCCATAAAATTAAATTATAGGGAGTCAACAATTGCTCCGGTAAAAGATTGGGAACAATCTGCCAATAATAAACCGCTAAAAACGAACCAACGATAAATAAGACATCACTCAAGAAAAAGATAAAGGATTGAATAAACTGCGACGTATCAAACGGGATAAATCTTGGCTCTGAATGTCCATTGCTAAATCCATTGGTCTTGCTGTTATTATTGGTACCATTGGGCACAACGATTAGGTTTTTCTCGATCTCAAAATAACCCAGTCGGCGTATCACTAAACCTACAAAAATTGCACCGGCGAATAAAATTGTCACGATCGCCCGATTATCAAGGTAAATGAAAGAACAGCCGATAAATCCGGCAATAATACTTAAAAAATACATTACCTTGACCGCATTTTTATGCGAAAATCCAATTGACATTAAACGATGATGAATATGTTCCTTATCCGCCATAAATGGGTTCATATGCTTATTGATTCGTCGGAAAAAGGAAATCGTAGTATCCAATATTGGTACAGCTAAAATCGTAAGCGGAATAATAATATCCAGACAATTAGTGTGACCAATTCGGCCTACTTCTAATGAAATAACTGCCGTTGAAAAACCAATAAAAAGCGAACCAGTATCACCCATAAAGATTGAAGCCGGATGAGAATTGAATTTTAAAAATCCTAAGTTAGCTGCAATAAATAATAGACAAACTAAGGCTACCAATGTTCGACCGGAATGTAATGCTACTAATGCAAAAGCCAGAAAAATAATCGTAGAAACTCCAGCCGCTAGTCCATCCAATCCATCCAGCAAATTCATCGCATTGGTTATAAATACAATCCATAATATCGTAAAGATTATCGAAAACCAACCTAACCCAACCTCACCAATAATCGGAATATATAAAGATTCAAATCTTAAGCCACCTAAAACCACGATGATAGCCGCGAGAATTTGGAAATAAAATTTGGTAGAAAAACGTAACTTTTTAATATCGTCGTACAATCCTACCAGGGCGATTAGCACACCGGTTATACCTAGGAAATAATATCGCCGCGGGACCTCTTCAGCGACCATAGGTAATAAATAGATTGATAATACGATACCAATTATGATTGACAGGAGAATTGCCGCACCACCTAAATAAGGCGTAAACACTTTATGAACTTTCCGTTCACTGGGCATATCGCCAATATGATAACGGAGAGCTATCTTGCGTGCTAGATAAGTCAATCCTAACGCGCATATATAGGTAGTCAAAAAGACTGCTAATAAAGATGCCAAAGCCACTACATTCCTCCAGCCAAGATTACTAAATGAATATTAAATTTCTACTCAAAACATAAGATTTACAGTTTTTCTAAGTTGATAAATTTTAGGGTTATTTAAAGAATCGAGGCCGGTACCAAGTTGATTTAGTCTTTTTCCTCTTCTTTACTCATCGTGATTAAATCTACAAGTATTTTTTGATGAGGTCAAGTAATTTTTGTATTATCAGCAAATAATTTTTATTCTCCAACCCGGTTATTATATTTCACCAAACAAAGGAGGTTTTAATTGTGCTTTTCTTTTTTAAATAAATTGATAAATGCTTCAACAGAAACCATAATCTTGCTTTTCTAATGTTTGTAAATAGGTTTGAACATTTGAATTTGAATTTCAAGAGTGAGTTAGAATTATAGACACCAACCCGAATCAAGGTAAATCGAGTTTCTTTAATCCCTGGACGAGTCGGAGTAACGACGGCACATTGGTAACCACTTTTGGCAACTAATGAAATAACATCGTCGTTAAATGCGCCATAAGGATAACAAAAAGTTTTCACCTGTCGGTTATAATATTGCTCCAACATCCTCTTTGATTGATAAATTTCCTCTTCAGCCTCCGCCAACCCGATCGTATCCAATCTCGGGTGGGTCACAGTATGCGAACCAAATTCAATTCCATAATTAGCCATTTCTCTCATTTGTTCTAGTGTAATCGAATAATCCATCTCGGTTAAATTGTTATTAATATTATTATCAGATTGCAAAGTTTTAGGCTCGTTTAATAGTCCAGTCACTAAAAAAATAGTCGCTTTAAGATTGTATTTTTTTAAAATTGGAAATGCATAATAATAATTGTCACGGTACCCATCATCAAAAGTGACTACAAAAACTCTATCAGGTTTCTTTTGTTCTAAATAATATATTTCAAAATATTCTGATAAGGTTAGACTTCGCCATCCTTTATTTATTAAATAGAGAATTTGTCTCTCAAATTGTGTGGTACTTACTGCCAAAGGCTGTCTTAGGAGTGCTAATTCATCAGGAAGAATCCGATGATAGGCTAAAATTAATCTCTTACTCATTTCCTCTTCTTTATTTTTGATAAACAATTTTTCACGGCTGGATATTTTGGTTCAATTACTTGCCAAATCTTGTATAAAATCGGAGATAAAATATAATCATATTCTCCAATTAACTGAATCCGATCGCCACCAAATCCGCGCTTGAATAAATATATGCCCCATAATTCATCGCCTTTTTTGACATTTTCTGGAATACCCTGAAGATCATATATGCTAAATCCGTTTGATTTCGCCCACCGAATTATTTCCCAATGTAATAATTGATTGGGATTATTTTTGGCCCTTACTGAACCACCCCATTGATAAATACATTTATCACCGAAAAGAAATAAAAAAGCGCCGGAGATTATTTTGCCTTGGCTTCTAGCTAGAAAAATTTTACACATTCCATTAGGAGACAAAATATTCCAGATATTTTGCATCATTTCATACGAGTAAATCGGAAATTTATTTCGTTCGGCTACCTGATATAACAAATTATAGAAGTCTTTTAAATATTCTTCATTACCGTCATCAGATAAAATTTCTACATTTTCACGCTGAGCTTTCCTTATGTCATATTTTACCCGACTTTCCATCGAGTTCAGCAATTGTTCTTCAGATTTTGTAAGATCGAGGCGATAAGTCGTGGTATGTAAAATCGGGTAACGGACGCGGTGTAAATTATATTTTGAAATATAATCGTTAAAATGAATATTTTTACTAATATCGGGACTTATTCTGATATACAAAGCCCCCTCACGGCGTGCAATTTCCCGTATTTTCAAAAAAAGTAATTTGAAAATATCAGGTGCGTTTTCCGCAAAATAATCCAATACCGGCCCACGAGGAATATAAAAGATTCGTTTAGCAAAGAATGGCGATTTCTTGCATAAACAAGACAGTCCCCCAACTATCTGGCCTGAATCAATAACAATTAGTCGAATAACCTCCCAATGGTCGTATTGTTTGACAATTCCCCATTCAAAAGATTGATATATACTTGAGAAACGGGATTCGGCTATAAAATTATTGTATCCGATATTCTCATCTTCCTTGAGTATCCGAACATACATACCAAAACCATCCCTTTTATATCGCTTTAAAAAGTGATAATATTTATGTAATAATTTACTACCATAGTTGATCCAGATAAGATAAATACTCTTTATTAATTTGTTGGACATCAAATTTATTTTGAGCAATCAGCCTAGACATTTTTCCCATTTTTAACCGTATATCGGGATTGTTTATCATAAAAATCCATTATTCATATCAAGTTATTGTTAATAATAAAATTCATTCTCTTCTCTATATATTTGGTCGACAATTTTAACATTAATTGTAATTGCATATTCTCATAATACTGTTATATACAGGTTTAGACGTGAACTAAATATTCATATACTTAAAAAATATTTCATTTACTTTATTTACATCAAATTTAATTTCTGCGTATAACCTTGATTCTATTCCCATTCTTATCCTCTCATCAGGATTTTGAATCATATATTCAATTGCGTTTACTAATTGTTCAACATTTTTGGGTTGTATAATTATTCCATTTTTCCCATCATTGATAACTTCTCTACAACCAGGCCGATCAGTCGTAATTAAGGGACGACCAATTGATAATGCTTCTATTAACGATTTTGGGACACCTTCATTATAGTAAGAAGGTAATACAATGACATCTGAATTAATAATATATGGTCTTACATCATCAGTGTTACCAAGATAATTGATATATTTCTCTTTCTTCCACTTTTCTATCTCATTAAAAAGTATTGCTTCTGGATTACCGTCATCAATAAATCCTAAAATATTAAAAATGGCATTAGGATATTTTCTTTTTAGAATTCTTGCGGATTCAACGTATTCCAGCACACCTTTATCGCGTAATAAACGTCCAAAAAGTAAAAATGTACAATGCCCATATTCTTTTTCTACACATTTGTTAAAATCAAAGTAATTTAAATCTACTCCTGAACCATATGTAACCTCTGTTTTTGAAATTTGAATAATTTTCGATTTAACAAAATAGTCACGATCACTTGGATTTTGAAACATACAAACCTTTGATACGCCTAATGTATGTCTATATAGACATTTTACTAGAATTTTAATAATTTTTTGATGATTGGATTTGTTACCAAATACATATCCTAGACCTGGAATCACATTTATCACATTTTTAAAATGTAAAACCTTTGCGGCCAGACTTCCATAAATCACTGGTTTTATTGTATAATGTTGGATACAAATAGCGTTTTGACAATGATAAATTTTAATAAGATTTAGAAAAAGTATAATATCAGTTATCGGATTCATCCCTTTTCTATTTATTTTAATATCAATATGGTTAACGCCTATTTTTTTTAGCAAATCAGTATAATCATCCTTTGGAGTAACAGCAATAACGTTAATATTACGATTAATCATTTCTATTATTAATGGACGTCGGTAATTATATAAATACCAACTGGTATTTGAAACTAAAATGACTGTCTTTATACTCTTATCCTTAATCTATAGTCCTATTAATTATCTATTTGATAGTAATTGCTGATAAAGTTCAATGTATTGTTTACTAATTTTATCAGCAGAAAACATATCAGTCACCGTTCTGAAAGCATTTTCAGCTATTGATGAATTATGATGAGAATTAGTAAGTATATCATAAATTTTATTGGCGAACGATTCTTTTAAGTGAATATTGCAAAAATAACCATTGTGATTATCAATGATATATTCTTTGAGGGCAGGCAGGGGGTGAGCGAGAACTGGAATTCTAGTCGCCATTGCTTCTATTACTGCCATACCTAAGCCTTCCCACTGAGCTGAATAAACAAACAGATCGGATATTTTTAACAGATTTTGTACATCTTGCCGGTAGCCTAATAAATATACATTATTTTCTAAGTTATTATTAATAATCAATTTTTTCAAACTATTATACTGAGGGCCATCTCCCACAATGAGAAGTTTTATTTCCGGTAATAAATGACATAAATGCGGCATTACTTCTATAAGGTACCTCTGACCTTTACATTTAATTAGCCGACCGACATTAATTATAATTTGCTCGTTAGGCTTAAATCCTAGGTTATTTCTTATTTCCTCTCGATTTATTGGTTTGGTAAACCCATTAATATCAATTGGATTATAGATTACTGAATAAGGACTTTTAAAACCATGATTATAATAACTTCTCGCAACAGTCTGCGAAATACAAATTCTCCAATCGACCCTTCTATCAGTTAGTCTATAACCGATCTGAGTCAATGGATTATGGTTCTTTTTTTCGCAATGGAGGGTATTCATTATTATCATATTTTTAGTTTTTGACATAGCTGTAAAAATATCAGCTCTTCCCATATGAGAATGAATTAAATCTGGATCTATCTTTTTAAAATAGCAATTTAGCTTATGATATGCTTTAAACAGAGAAAAACGATTTAATTTAAGCGATTCCAGATTGTTATATTTCCTAATATATTCCTGTACCAATGGTTCCGAATAATCAATTGATTGTATCGATACCACTTTAACATCAAATTTTTTTACTAAATGTGGCATGACGTCAACCAATATTCGGCCAACAGCACCTCCAAATACATTCACAACATGTAATATTTTAATTTTCCGAAACATTACTTTCGCAATGGAAGCGAATTTTGATAATCACTAATAAATAAGTTATAGGTATCCATTACCTTTATGGTAACTATATAAAATATAATCATTTCATAATATGGTAGAAATGTAAAATATTGCCCAAAAAAACTAAAAAGCGCAATGTTTAATAAAGTCATGCATAAAAATACATTCACAGGATTAGGTTTTTTCTTGGCGCTGTAATAAACAAAATAGGTTAATGAAGAGATTACTGTACTCATAAATAAACTAAAAATCCAACCTCCAATGATAAAATACGTTCCATAGCTTGTTCCAACGTTTGAATAAACATCCTTGGCAACTTCTGAAAAGTTTAAGTCTACGTAATCCAACGAGCTATATACTAATGGATTGCCCACTATACGGTTTATTATATTTTTAAATAGTAATAGTAATGTCCAATCAGGTTGCACAAAAGCATGGTCTAACCATTTGTCCAAAACAATCGGAGATGAGAAAAAATAACTGAGTAAGTTTTTTGATAAGAATAGCCATACTGATTGTTTTGATACTTTAAAAGTACCCCAGAATATGGTCAATGTGATTAAGGAAAGAGCCATTATCATTAACGTTAATAAACTGAATTTCAAAATACTGCCAATCTGCTTTTTAACTGGTTTTGTAAAATTATAATAGATAAATACTATTACTAAAACTCCAATAAGATTATATTTTGACTGAAGCATAAATAACATAACAATTGATCCAAAAAGTGTAATAAGGATAGTTTTTTTATGATTTGCCATTGGATAAATAAAACTCAGTAGTAGAAACGTTACTTTTCCAAATTGTGATATATGTGCTTCAGGTCCACTGTTTATCATTTCTTCAAATCTGTAATCTCCTAAAAAACTTAAACCGCCATATTTAGCTAAAAGGTTCTTCATCTTTAAAAATACAACAATATTTACTACCCAGGAAAGAACTATAAGGATTTTTTCAAATTTAACATACGGTAAAAAAATATCATTTAGTGACTGTATCCTATCGTTATTATGAATATATGAAAATATTATGCCAATTAGCCATATAATAAATAAATTCGCCAATAAGAATAATATTGCTCGTGGTGTTACAATATCAAATTCGATTTTCACTAACATAAAATTTACTACGAGTATGATAAACACTAAAGGCCACGCTGATACGGAAAAGGGTGTAATTATCGTGTTCAAGCGACGCTTCTCAAAAATCGTCATAGCTAATATAACAGCCGCAAAAAAGAGACTAGATAATTTAGTCAGTTCCATTTTTTATTAATTATCTCTTCGTATAATGTTTTATCAACACTACTAATATTTCTACTTTTTTTCAGAATGTATTTCAAATACTTATTGGCTAATTTAGTATCGATTCCATGTTTAATAATCATGAGGAATAAATAATAATAAATGACAGTAAGATAGCGCCAAAATATCCAGATGAATCTGGGATAATAATTTCGCATATCTGCGATTCTGTTTAATGCTGATAAAACTAAGCTACGACCGCGATCATTATCTAGTAAGTGATTAGAAGAGACGCTAATTTTATGATACACTCGACTATTTCCGACACATACTTTTTTTACTTTTGCTAAAGACAATCTGTAGCTATACTCAAAATCTTCTTCACCAAAGAAAAACCTTTCGCTAAGTAAACCATATTTTTCAACAATTTCTTGCGAAATTAATAGAGCGCATCCGTTTATAAATCCTATTTCTTTGATCTCGTCCGACGTAATCCGGGTATAAAATTTACCTTTTCCCCAAGGAAACAACCTACCGCCCGCACAAGCAATTTCTTCTTTATTGTTATAATAAAATATGGTCGATTGAGCTATTTTATATAGAGTTTCGTTTTCTAATACAGTTACAAGATTTCTTAGGGTTTCCTTCTCTATGACCGTATCATTATTTAATAAATAATAATATTTACTATTCCATGTTGCGTCAGCATATCTAATGCTTAAGTTATTAGCTTTAGCAAATCCAAGGTTCTCATTGCTTATTAACAGATTAATCATAGCGTTTTTACCAGATTCAGTCGGAACGTGATTAATATTCTCAATCTGTATTTTCTGAATAATTAAAGGCTTCTTTACTTCCGGCAAAACAATTTCATCATAATTACTAATATAAGGTTTTATTAATTTTCCATCAGCCCATGCTAATATTTTTTCAACTGAATCGTTATCCGAGCCATTATCAACCAGAATAATATTGAAGTTCGGATAATCCGATTTCAATACCGACTCCAGGCACTCAATCGTATCAGCCCATTTATTCCAGTTCAAGATTATGATAGATACGTGCGGATAACTCATAATTCTAAGGGATTTGTTGAACATTTATATTTATTATGTTGAATATGGTAAACCAAAAGCATAAATAGAATAAATTCGGAAAGCAATAGAGCAGTTGCCGCGCCAATTTCGCTGATTAAATGACAAAGAATTGCGCAAATTATAGTATTCAATATTCCTACAATCATTACGCTCTTTAAAAATTCTTTCTTCATATCGTAGTTCGTCATAAAAATTATTCCAATACAATAATTCAACCCCCCGAATAAAATTACAAAAGAGGCAATTCTAATCACTCGTACCATTGCCAGATTAACTGACCCATTTAAAAGATAAGCAATTTTCCCTGCAAAGATAAATAGTAATATTGAGATAATACATCCAATAAAACCCATAATCGTAATCATTCTACTGATATATCTTATGGATTTTTTCGGTTCTTCAATTTTCTTTCGGGAGATAAAAGGATACAAGGTTTGAGTAAGAGGTGATAAGGTACTTTGGATTGCTTTGACTATCTTTTCACCGGCACTGTATATTCCCACGCTTATATCTGATGAAAAGATTCCCAGAATAATAACATTAGTATTGCGATATAAATTCATAGCAATATTTGAGAGAAAAATGTGCCAACCTTCTTTTAAATATCTCTTCAAAATATCCTTATTCGGTTTGAGAAAACGGATGATGAATTTTTTCCTTAAAATGATAACGCTAACAATCCCCGCCAGAAAGGTAGTCGCCGAATTAAATATCGGCACTAAAACAAAATCGTTTTCATTTTTAATAAAAATGATAATTAAGAGTATATATAATAATTTTGATATAGAAATAATTACGTTGACATATTTGACTTTTTCCACTCCAATGTAAAACCAGGTAAATAAAAATATATTCGCTAAGATATAGCCGTAGGAAAATAGATAAATGAATCTATAATCGTGTATTTTAGGAATCAAAAAACATAATATCCCTAATAGTATAAAACAAATACTGAATAGTATAATTTGAATTATTAAAACATTCGATACTATTTCTGATTGTTTCCTATTATTATTCTGACTCTGGGCAATCATCTGGATTCCCGTTATCCCAAATCCATACTCTACGACTATTTGAAAATAATAGACGAGAGCCATTGCAAAGCTGATGATACCAAATTTTGCTACTCCAATATACCTCAAGAGATACGGAACAGTAATTAAAGGTGCTAAATAAATAATAACCTGATATATGCCAAATTGAGCAAAATTAGCAAATAAACTTTTACCTTCTTTATTAGAGAAAAATCCCTTTAACTCATTTAGGGTGGGGAATTGGTTCATCAGGCTTGAGTTCTTTGCGAAAATTATTAATAATTAAAATGAGAGCATTTACACATATTTGTAAAATTAGAAAGAGCCCTCCCAGACTGATCATAGTTAGTAATCTTTTAGGCCTACTCTTTAAATAAGGTGCTTGGGCTATATCAAGGACTTTAACTTCTGCCAGGCTTGGGATTGACTTTAATGTATAAATTTCTTTCTGCTGTTTAAGTTCGATCCAGATAGTAGAATACAATTCCAGATCCCTTTTTAATGCCAATTCTTTGATCTGATTAGCTGGCTCAGCAATTGATTTTACCTGCTCTAAAAATGTTTGTAAATATTTTTCTGCAATTTTAATACTGTCTTGGGTATTTTTGATGTGATCTTCAATGTATAGTAATTGTTGACGATTTTCATGCTGGATTTGGGTTACGACAATTTCATTTAATAGTTCTACCATCCTATTGGCTACATTAGCCGCATAAAAAGGATCGGTAAGTGTCACCGATAACTTAGTAACATTACTTTCATTATTGATATTTACATAAATAACATCTTTGAGTAATTTTTTCAATGCCTTGTCAATTTTTTCTCTTTCATTTTTGGCTTTGATGTCAAGCATATCAATTAACTTTTTTCGATAAATTGTACCGCTGGAATCAACTCCTTCAAATTCTTCAAATAGGATTGTATCTAAAACTTTTCTTGAGGTAAGGATTTCTTTATACATCTCAGGACTCTGGAGTGTACTCTGAGGTAAATTTATCCCAGCTAAATTTGCCAAAGCACCCATCGAGCTGCCTATACCTGATGATAAATCCTGGCTGGGAGGTAAAATTGACACTGTAGCGGTATATTTTTTCTTCATTCCAAAAAATACGATTACAAAAACTAGGATAGCTCCAAGGAGTAAAATTAATAGGTTTGTGACGCGATGTTTAAAAATAAAATAGAGAAGCGGATGTTCTTTTTTTATAGGTGCCACGTAATTCTCCTGTTATTTATGAAAATTTTAAATTTCATTTACTTCATTGCGGCAATAAAAGTTAATAAAATAGTTGCAATGGAAGTAAATATTTCCAGAACTGATAAATCTCCGAATATTGTACTCTTAGAACTACGAGGGATAATTATAACATCACCTCGTTTAAGAGTTGCAGATTTACCTGGCTCGGTACTTCCATCCAAGTGACGTATGTAAACCTTATCGATATCTCCTTCATAGGTGTTTCCACCAGCCATATTAATATAATCCAAATATGAATAGCCCGGATAGAAATAAAAACTACCTGGAGATTGGACGAATCCATTAACTGATATTCCTCTTTCTGAGAGAATGTCAATCGCATCACCTGGCTTTAATGGAGTGGAGAAGAAATCTCGCGGATATACCGTCATTACTAGCTGGTGATCAGCCTCTTTTCGCGTAATTGTTACATTTTCTAAGTCAGCGTTTTCAATAAACTGAGCTTGGCGTCGTAGATAATAGCCTAAGGATTCATTTTCTTGGATAATATCATAGCCACTTCCATACACTGCACCTCGAATAACGATAGCTTCTTTATCCGGATCTCCAAATGGGACGAATATTCTATCGCCCTCTAAAAAAGTAGGATTATGCTTCAGGTCTCCCTCGAGTTTATAATTAAAGTAATTTATTGTGTCAATTCTGCCATCGTTTCTAGTTATCTGGATATTAAATTCCTTGGCAAATTGGTCAAATCCCTCAGCCAGCTCAATTATTTCATTTAATCTTGTAACCGCAGTAACATCATAGAACCCTGGTTGAAACACGGCGCCGGCAATTTGAATCTTGAAAGTGCGTAAGTTTACCAATGCTACATCGACTTTGGCACTTGGGTAGACTTCATTGATTTTCTTTTTACATAGTTCGATGGCATCTTTCAGAATTAAACCATTTACATTAATTTTTCCAACCGATGGTATTAATAAATCCCCAGTAGGAGTTATAGCTAATTCTATGTTTATATTTTCAGTGATAATTATATCAATCCCAAATATATCACCAGGGCCTACGATATATTCTTCGGGTGAAACTGCTTTATCAAGAGCAATTAGTTCTTGCATTTTTGAAACTTCTTTTGCTTTTTCTTTTAAAGTAGTTTTTTCTTTTTCAGTCTCTTGTTCAAACATTTTCCCATAGGATCTATACGATTTTTGAGATTCGGAGGATCTATATTGTTGCCCTAATGAAATATCGAATAAAATAGCCACCATTAGAATAACAAATGCTTTTTTCATTAATATACCTCTTAGATTTTATAATACCTTTTATAATATTCTAGGTATTCGCCGCTTTTTAATGGTTTCCACCATTGCGGATTGTCAATATACCACTGGATAGTATTGCGCATAGCATCTTCGAATTTGTTTTGTGCTTGCCAGCCGAGTTCGTGCAGTTTAGCCGCCGAAATCGAGTAACGCCGGTCATGTCCCAGTCGGTCCGCAACTGGTTTTATCAATGTCTTCGGTTTATTCATATATTCAAAAATAAAGTTGGTGATGAAGATGTTTTCCAACTCGTTTTCTCCGGCGATATTATAAACTTCGCCGGGTTTTCCATTTTTCAGAATGAATTCAATCGCATCACAATGATCCCAGACGTACAACCAATCACGCACATTTTTTCCATCACCATACAAGGGAACGGGTTTATCCTCGATTAAATTTGTGACAAACAGCGGAATGAGTTTTTCCGGGTATTGGTAAGGACCGTAATTATTCGAAGCGCGCGTAATAATTACCGGCAAGTTATAAGTATTGAAATAGGAATACGCCAGACGATCGCCACCGGCTTTGCTGGCTGAATAAGGATTACCCGGTTTCAATGGCGATTCTTCGGTAAATGAACCTTCCAAAATTGAGCCATAGACTTCATCTGTACTAATCTGGATGAAACGCTCAATCCCAAATTCTTTGGAAGCTTCCAATAAAACAAAAACGCCAAACATATCCGTCCGAATAAAATCGTCCGGCTTACCGATACTACGATCTACATGCGACTCGGCCGCAAAATTCACGACGTAATCCGGATGATATTTACGAAAAATATTATTTACAGTATCCGCATCACAAATATCGCCTTTAACAAAAATATAATCGGAATTGTCAGCCAGATCTTGCAGATTTGCCAGGTTGCCGGCATATGTAAGTTTATCGAGATTAATCACCCGAACATTTTTGTACTTTGAAAATAGATAGTGGATATAGTTACTGCCGATAAATCCGGCGCCACCGGTCACCAGATAAACTTTTCGTTCGGAATCAGACATTAGTATATTCCTAATTAATTGACAATTTTACGGCCGATACAATCGTAAATGAAGCCGACTGCTTGGACTTTTTGAGGATCGTAAATATTGCGACTATCAATCATAATCGGATTTTTCATCACTGATTTTAGATAATTTAAGTCCAAATTGCGAAATTCGTTCCATTCCGTCATAATAATCAAAGCATCGGCTCCTTTAGCGGCATCTTCAGTGGAAGCCACATAAGTAATTTGGGGATAATATTTGCGCATTTCTTTCATAGCTTCCGGATCATAGGCTTTGATTTGCCCGCCGCGTTTCAAAATTTCTTCAATTACAGTTAATGCTGGCGTTTCGCGGACATCGTTAGTGTTGGGCTTGAAGGCTAATCCCAGGATTCCAATCGTTTTATCGGAGAGGTTTGGTAGAACTTTCAAGAGCTTCTCGACGACCCGCAATTTCTGACGATTATTGGCCTCAATGACAGCTTCCACAATTGTAGCTCGCATTCCGGCTTTCTCAGCTATTTTAGTTAACGCTAATGTATCTTTTGGGAAGCAAGATCCGCCATAACCCGGTCCAGCATGTAGAAATTTCTTACCGATCCGTCCGTCCAGCCCCATAGCCTTGGCGACTTGCTGAACATCGGCGCCTACTAGTTCGCAGAGATTAGCTATTTCGTTAATAAATGAAATTTTCGTCGCTAAAAAAGCATTCGAGGCATACTTAATCATTTCCGCGGTGTGGATATCGGTTGCCACAATCGGCGTTTCGATTAAATAGAGAGGACGATAAATTTCCTTCATAATCTCAAGGGCTTTTGGTGAACTGGTGCCGATCACGACCCGGTCCGGCCGCATAAAATCGCTAACTGCTGAACCCTCGCGTAAAAATTCGGGATTTGAAACCACTTCGAACATTTCTGGCGCAATTTTATGTGATAATAGACGTTCGCGGATTTGATCATTAGTTCCAACCTCGACCGTACTTTTAGTGACAATAACTTTAAAACTGTCAATAACCTTAGCGATTTGGTCAACCGCATTAAAAATGTAGGAAAGATCAACTTCACCATTTCCGCCGGAAGGAGTCGGTACCGCCAGAAAAATCACTTCCGATTCCCGTATTGCCAGCGCCAGATCGTCGGTGAACTTCAGTCGGCCTTTAACAACGTTCTTTCTAACCAAATCAATCAAACCCGGTTCATAAATTGGCATTTCTCCGTTATTTAGTTTTTCTATTTTAGTCGTATCAATATCATAACAGATTACTTCATTACCGAAATCAGCCAGTCCCGTTCCGGATACTAGACCGACATATCCTACTCCCAGCATTGCAATTTTCTTCATAAAATCACTCCGGTATTTTTTTCTATTTAATAAATGGGGTAAGCGTTTTACGTGCTAAGACCAGATCGGATTTACCAATTCTTGCTGAAATACCTCTTTTTTTGAATTCTAGTCTGCACGGTGGAAATTTGAACATAAACAATTAAAAGGTCAAGACTTTTTATAGAAAGCCCTGAAAACGTCGCATACTCCATTCTACTGTAAGTAAAACAATCAAAATCACAAGCGTCCATCGCCAGTTTAAAAACTTGATAACGTGTGACTGGGTGATAATCTTTTCCGTTACTTGTAAGCGATCAATAATTTCGGGAATCCGGTTCGTTTTTAAACCGCCACTCCGTAAGGCAATTGTTCTGAGTAAATCCACGTTTTGCCGAACCTCAAGTAATTCGATCGGGCGATCAATTACGGTGACTGGCTGTTCGCGAATTCCGATTAAATTATCGCCACTCCACGCCGAAATGCGTACCTGACAATCGCCGGCATTTCTAACGGGTATAACTCCCGAATAATTATTTCCATTCCAGATCAAATTGCTTGAGGCGATCACGTCGTTTTGTTGAATTAGTTCGGCTTTGACTACGGCATCGTTTACTACTAAGCCCTTCAAATCGTACAGCAGGCAACTCATTTCGACGCTTTCACCGTTCAGAAATATTCTTTTATTGATTGACAGTTGAATTGGAGAAGAGCTGAGGGTATCGGTTAAATATTTTGTCATTCCTTGAAACAGTTCGTCATAAATATCAAACCGTCCTATCTCATTGGTCATAAATGACCAGCGCCAAAAATCTAATCCGATACAGAGCGCCAAAGGTTTATTTCTTTCCTGATTGACGGCGATAACCGGATTTTCGGCAATATCAGTGCTTTCAATAATCGTTAGCAAAGACGGCTTAAGGCGAATCCGTCGGTAAGGCGAGCCGATCGGTGGTAATTCCCGCCAGATTATTTCGGAAACATTTACTTTTTGAAAATTTTTTATTAGAGGATGTTCCAGACCTGCGCGCGTTGGTTTGACGCTAATCTGATTTACTGATTTATCAACCAACAATTCATTCATCGGATTCCAGCCCAGCAATCTTTCTAACTGTTTAGAATCAACATCTCCATCGAGAAAAAATATTAGTGGCAAATTGTAATCGGAAATTTTTTGCCGGAGACGAATTAAATCGTTCTGGCTGGATTCGGCTGTCGGATAGCCGATAAGAATTATCAAATTCCACTCTTTTGCCATTATCTCTTGAAATGAGAGCGGCAACCACTGTCCTTTATTTATAACTACATTCTGAACGAAAACATCTTGCAATCCGCGTAGAGTGCGAGTCAGAAAAGGCGCTTCGAAATTAGCCTGCCCGCTGACAATGAGTATTTTAATTTGGGATTCGAGCACTTTCACCGCATTCATCCTGAGATTATTGTAGGGATTTTTATCCTGCGCGGCTGTAATTTCAACAGAATATATTTTTTCGCCCGGTTTGGACGGAATTGCTTGAAAAGACAGCATTTTTCTCATAGCTTGGCTTTGACTCGCTATGACTTTTTTATCAAGAATTATTTCACCTTCTTTAAGCATTACAGTAATCGGATCGCCGTTTCCAGTCGGTATTATTTCAGCATTGATAGTAACTGTATCTCCAGCTTTGACGGTTTGGGGCATTTCAATTTTCGTAACGGCAGGATCCATAACCAGTTCGCTATCGCCAATTCCAATAGTAAACACGGGAAACGGCATTTCGATATCGCTAAAAGTTGGGTCTTCGCCTCGGGTGATGACACCGTCGGAAATAATTAGCGCACCTACGATATTTTCGCTCTCAAACTCGGTCTTAGAATATTGTAAAACTTGGGCTAAGTCGGTGGCGAGGCCATTATTCTCGATATTTTTCAGTTTTCCCGTTACGGGAATAATTTTTTCATCAAATAGAAAAAGGTGCGGCTTGATTCCTTTCCCATCCAGTGCTGTATTAATTTCCTGGACGATTGAAAGCAAACTGTCTTTAGAAAAATTATTTTGAGCGGCAATGCTAAGCGAATTGTCAATCCAAACCAAAGCTGATGGCGCTTTTTTGCGACTACTTGTCCAATGAATTTCCGGCTTAAGAATCAATCCTGCCAGTAGAATCAAAATTAAACTGCGTAAAACCAGCAATATCGTCGTTACTGACCGCGACCTTCCGCCGGGAATTTTCCTGAAGGAGAAGAATAAAAGTCCAACTAATCCCAATAAAAGGATAAACCACCACCATTCAAATCCCGGAATTTTCAAGGTCAATGAATGCATTTTATTTAGTAGTAAGTGTTAGATTCGGTACGGCTGAGATTGAAAAAGGCGAAATTTGGTTGCGTGACAACATTTCCTGCCCGGTTCTGGCGATCATCGCGGCATTGTCCGTACAATATTTCAAAGATGGAATTATCAATTCGATTTGGTAGTAATCAGCCTGTTCCTGGAAAACTTGTCTTAGTCTGGAATTAGCGGCAACGCCACCGGCTAAGACCAGTTTATTGGCGTGCAGATTTTTGACTGCAGTGAAAGTGTTGATTTTCAGGACATCAACGATCGCTTCCTGATAAGCGGCGCATAAATCGGCTAAATTTTCCTGAGCCCATTTTTGGCCTCGTTGACGAACTAAATATAACATCGCGGTTTTTAGTCCACTGAAACTGAAATCGTACTGCTCGGAGCGAACTTTAGCCCGCGGAAATTGGTAAAAATTGGGATCACCACGATGTGCCATTTGATCAATTTGTGGACCTCCCGGATAAGGTAATTCCAGAATGCGGGCGGCTTTGTCAAAAGCCTCACCGGCGGCATCATCAACACTGCGCCCAAGAATCTGATAATTACCAAAGTCATTCACCTGGATAATTTGGGTATGGCCGCCGGAAACCAGTAAACAGAGAAAGGGAAATTTTAAATCCGGGCAGGTCAAAAAATTAGCCATAATATGACCTTCGATGTGGTTGACACCCAGTAAGGGTTTACGAAGTGAATATGCCAAACCTTTTGCGAAACTTAATCCAACCAATAAAGCTCCCATTAACCCGGGACCGCGAGTCACAGCAATACCATCAAGATTTTCGGGCTGCAATCCGGTCTGGACGAATGCTTCTTTTACCATCTGATCAAGCAGACGCATATGTTCACGAGAAGCAAATTCCGGGACAACGCCTCCGAACTGCTGATGAAGTAATTGAGAAGAGACCAGATTGACTAAAATTTCATTATCATTTAAAATGGCAACGGCGGTTTCGTCGCAGGATGTTTCGATGCCGAGAATTAGCATTCAGGGTTGCCTCTCGCGAATTATCCGAATTTCAAAAGTATCGGGTTCGAGATTCCACCAGTTTAAGAGTCCGGGTGGCAGTTCTACGGTTGGAGTGTAAAAGGACTCATCCGGTCGCCAATCTGTGGCAAAATCAAATACGATTTTAATATCTTCCGGCTGAACTGTTTTCAATTTTTCGATTCCACCGGAAATAGTCAATGTGGCTGTTGGAGGAATAATTTCGGCTTTCTGATCTTGAGCAAGATTGATTACTCTAATTGGGATGTCGGTTAATTTTTTTTCACCCAATTGGTCGACCTTCTGCAGGATGCGGACGCGCGTTACATCAATATAAACATTATACTTAGGGACAAATTCTAAATCAATTTCCTGCGAAATCGAACTGGAAACATTAGTGAGAACTAGCTTTTTAGTTGGCACTGCAGTATATTGCCTGACATAAGTTCGCGGACCTCTTAAGGTAACGCTGTCTGGAATTATACGCATTGAACCGGCTAAGACATAGCCAGGTGCTAATTGTATTTCAACCTCCGGTTTGACCGGTACTTTTGCCGTGACTAAATCGTCCAAAACAACGCGCAAGGTTTCCGGCCAGATAATGTGATCGAGTTTGACATTAATATTTCGTGGAGTGATGACTTTTTCGGGATTATTTTTAAAGTATTCATTTAAATGGAAATCGTAATATTGTTTAATGGAGTAGCAATCTACGACAAATTTGATTGATTGTTGAGGTGATAGGATAAGATAAAACAGGTCAATTCCTTTACCTGAAAAACTAGCTTGGACTTGCGACGGTAATTTCTCAATCGTCGTTTTAGTCGGGTCAATATTTCTCACCTCCAGTTTAGCTGAAAAAGTATAAGAATAAGTATTATTCAATACGACGTAGAGCCAGAGAAAAACGGTGAAAACGAAGATCCAAATCTTAGTACGCGTGTTGGTGGTAATCCATTTTCGGACGGCTTGCCTGACATTCCGATAGGACAATTTCTCATTAAATTTGCGGCGTTTTTCTTTAAGACTTGGATTCATACAACTTTGCAAAATAACAATGGGGCTGTCAAAATCCAAGCCCCATTGTTATTTTTAAACGATTTCAGGCTCCTTATTTTTCAGCGGTATCGTCAGCGGCTGGTTTTTCACTTTCGGCCTGCGGTTTAGATTTTTTAGAAGTCGATTTGGCCGAATTTTTCCTGGTCTTTTCCGGACTGGCTTCGGTTTCTTTTTTGGTTTCTACTTCAGGTTTTTCCTCAGCAGGTATTTCTTCAGAAATGACTTTTTTGGTACTTTTTTTCTTGGGCTTTTCTTCTTCTGGGGTGAGATCTTCTGGTTTTTCGACCTTTTCCGCTTTCTTGGCTTTTTTGGCGAGAGATTTAACCTTTGCGGCTGACTTTTCTTCTTTTTCCTGAGTTTTTTCTTCCGATTCGGCGATTTTCTGAATTATTTCACTCGGGATTTCGAGTTTATTAGTCGTTTCAGCCTGTTGCATCATATAAGCTTCTACTTCGGTCTTGGGTTCGCGCGGAATAGCCTGTTCACGTGATAGTATGATTTTCTTTTCTTGTCGGTTGACTTCCAAGACTTTTAGCTGCAGTTTTTCACCAATTTCAACTGCCTTGCTGAGGTCTTTACGATCTTTTTTAGGCATTTGTCCTAATGGAATTATTCCTTCGAGATCGTGTTCTAGATTGACCACAATGAATTTATCAGTCACTTTAGCGACTTCGCCTTCCACGATACTTCCGACAGAAAAAAGAGTTTCAATCATTGGCCAGGGATCTTCAGTAACCTGCTTTAAACCGAGAGAGATTTTGCGATTTTCCTTCGAGATTTCCAGAATCTTGAATTCGACTTCATCGTCTTTTTTTAGCAATTCCCGGGGATGGCGGATTTTTTTCGTCCAGGACATATCTGAAATATGGGCAAATCCGTCAACACCTTCTTGAAGTTCGATAAAGGCGCCATAAGGAGTCAGATTTCGAACTATACCTTTGTGAACAGAACCCACTGTGAATTTCTGTTCAATTGATTCCCACGGGTCTGGTTCAAGCTGTTTATATCCTAATGAAATTTTCCGTTCGGCACTGTCTATGCCCAGCACTTTAGCCTCGATTTCATCGCCCAATTTAAACACCTCTGAAGGATGTTTAATATGCTGAGTCCAAGATATTTCCGAGATATGGATTAGTCCTTCAACCCCTTTTTCGAGTTCCACGAATACGCCATAATTAGTGATATTAACAACTTTGCCTTTAACGATCGTCCCAACAGGAAATTTGCTTTCAATACCTTCCCAGGGATGGGTGGTCAGTTGTTTGAGTCCGAGCGAAACACGCTGTTTTTCTTGATCGTAATCAATGACTTTGACTGTCAATTCCTGATCCATCTGAACTACTTCTCTCGGGTGATTGATACGTCCCCAGGAAATATCGGTGATATGAAGTAAGCCGTCTAATCCACCGAGATCAATAAAAACTCCAAAATCGGTTATATTTTTAACCCGGCCAGTCAGAATATCACCGACTTTGATTTTGGATAATAAATCATCACGTTTTTCCTTCATACTTTCTTCGAGTAATTCTTTACGGCTCAAGACAATATTTTTCCGTAATTCATTTAATTTGACAATCCGAAATTCAAAAGTTTTCCCGATATAGGAATCAAAATCGGTAACCGGTCGAATATCAATTTGTGAGCCGGGCAGAAAGGCATCAATTCCCATAATATCCACTACCATTCCACCTTTAATACGGCTGACAATTTGCCCTTCTACAGTTTCACCAGCCGCATAAATTTCCTTAATTCGTTCCCAGATTCGCATAATAACGGCTTTCCGCTTGGAAAGAATCATCTGACCATTTTCGTCTTCAAGTACATCTACAAATACTTCAATCTGGTCGCCGATTTTCGGTAATTCCCCTTCTTCAAATTCCTCACGGGTAATAATACCTTCGGATTTGAAGCCGACATCAACTAAAATTTCATTTTCATTAATGGCTACAACTGTTCCGAGTATGCGCTGATCTTTTGCAATATCTTTTAGTGAGTTTTCATAGATTTTTGTATGGTCTTCGGCCTTGGGAGCCTGGACTTCATTCAATTTATCAATATCTTTTAAATCATATACTCTTACAATTTCTGACAATGGCCCCGAAGTGACTAATTCGGTAGTATAATCCGAAGTGGCGGATGTTCTTTCCTCAATCGTGGCATCTCTGGCAGTCACTGGCTCGGCGAATGGATCAGCCGTGTTAATGTCCGGAATTACTTCCGATTCTTCGGAGGGTTTAGGGTTTAAGGTTTGTTCTTCTTCTAACATTGAAAATGTTCCTTTGGTTTAGGGTTAATTTTTACAATTGGTTCCGTTAATGACCGGAGCCTTTTCTATCTTTTTGAAGAGTTCAGATGATTTCACAATTTGTATAATCATCTCAACCTGTTCTTCAAATTTTAGATTGGAGGTGTCAATTACAATAGCATCAGGGGCTTTTTTAAGAGGTGAATGTTCGCGCGAAGAATCGATTTTATCTCTTTGTTCGATCTCAGTCATAATTTCCGTTATAGATAAATTCTGGCCGATCTTTTGATAGTCGTTAATTCGTCGGCGAGCTCTCGTTTCCAAATCAGCTTCTAAATAAAATTTAAAATCAGCATCGGGGAAAACATTGGTGCCGATATCGCGACCTTCCATAACAATATTTGCCTTCTTAGCCATTTCGCGCTGGCGCTTGACTAAAATGTCACGTACGCCTCCAATGGCACTAACCGGACTTACCAAACGCGCGACTTGAGCTGAACGGATTTCATTACTTACATCCTCACCGTTTAAAATCGTACGCAAATTGCCATCCGCCCACTCAAACTGAATGTCGGCTTGTTCGGCAATTTTTATCACAGATTGATGATCTTCGACTGCAACATTTTGCCGGATAACTGCCAAGGTTATCGCTCGATACATTGCGCCGGTATCAATATAAGTGAAATTCAGTCGGCGAGCTACTTCCCGCGCAGTGGTACTTTTTCCGCTACCGGCCGGTCCATCGATTGCTATTATAATGCCCATATTCTACCTTTCAAAAAGCGCGTAAATTTAATTCCATAGGATAACAATTCAAATTCCTTTCAGCTATCTTAAGGTAAATTAATACAATATTTGAATAATCAATTGTAAAAATTTGTCACTCCGTCATTTATCTGCCAAACCAACCAGAGTCTTCAGTCGCCGTACTTCAGATTCATTTAGATTGCGCCATTGACCACGTTCCAATCCTGAATAGCGCACACCGGCGAAACTTATCCGATCCAGTGAAATGACTTTATAGCCTAAAACAGCGAAAATGCGACGCACTTCGCGATTCTGACCTTCCTTTAATTCGATGGTGACGCTGGAAAAACCATCTAAATATTTTATAGTAAGGATTTGACCAGATGCTTTTTGCGCCCCTCCGATGGAAATTCCTTCCGCTACCTGTTTTTTAATATCGGGAGAGACTCTACCAGCAATTGCTGCTCGATAGATGCGTTCAACACCAAACTTGGGGTGAGTCAGCCGGTAGGCTAATTCGCCGTCATTAGTCAGCAGAAGCACTCCGGTTGTAGCCATATCCAAACGACCAATAGGTTTGGCGAAGGCATTATTTACTAAATCGGTGACTGCTTTGCGGCCGAATTGTTCGTGCATTGTTGTTATATAGCCAGCTGGTTTGTTTAAGAGAATATACACTGGTTTAGGTGGAACAATTCGGCGATTGTCAACAGTCACTTGATCGGTTTCTTTTACCTGAGTAGCCAGGTTGGTTACGATACATCCATTTATTTTAACCCGACCTCCTCGGATCAAATCTTCACATTTGCGTCGTGAACTAAAACCTCCCTGCGCTAAATATCTATTCAGTCGCATCCTGTTCGACAATATCAGATTGGAGATTGTCTTCACCGGCAATTTCGGCCAGTTCTTTAACCTGTGGTAAATCTTGCAAAGATGCCAATCCGAAATATTCTAAAAAATGGTTAGTGGTACCATATAGCAGAGGTCGCCCAGGTCCTTCTTGACGACCGGTAATTTTAATCAGATTTTTTTCTACAAGAGGTCTGAGGCTGGTATCAACCCCGCGAATCGCATCAATTTCGCTTTTGGTAACCGGTTGTTTGTAAGCAATAATAGCTAGGGTTTCCAGAGCCGAGCGTGACAGACGTAATTTGCCCTTATTTTGAAAAAGCCGACTTAGCCAGGGTTCGTATTCAGCTCTTGTCATTAGCCGATAACCTCCCGCCACCAACTGAATCCAGACCGGAAGTCCTTCCGTTTCAAGATATTGATTTAAATCGGCGATAATTTGTGTCAAATCAATGTCCTCTTCGAGACAAATATCTACCTGTGATTTAGTCAACGGCTCGGTTGCGCCGAATAAAAGCGCTAGTACGATTCTATGCGTTTGAGATAACATTATCCTGAATAGTTTTTTTCTTGGTTATCCATATTTCACCGAAAATATCCTTCTGCGATACGTTAATTTCCATTGATTTGATCATTTCCAGAATAGCCAGAAAAGTAACCACAACTTCGAGTCGGTCAGTTAATTTAGCCGCAATTTCGGAAAATCGAATACGGCTTCTTTTTTTTAAACATTCTCTTATGAATAATATTTGCTGACGAATGTTGACCTTCATAATTTCGAGATTGACCGGCTCAACTTTTGGCAGTTTCTCGAGAATTTGCTGAAAGGCAAGCCCCAAATCGATCAAAGTTATATCACCGAGGAAAAGTTCGGGATCATAATTGCGCTGGTCTGACGTCAGTGTGACTGGAAAATGGCGGGATTGATTTGCTTCAAGTCGCTTCAGTTGCTCGCCGATCTCTTTGTATTTCTGATATTCGACGAGCATTTGGACTAATTCGGTGCGTGGATCTTCAATATCCTCGAGTTTTTCGGTTTCCGGACGCGGCAGGAGCATTTGAACTTTGATTCTTATAAGGATGGAAGCCATCAGGATAAATTCACCCGCTAACTGCAGATTTAAACTCTGCATGAGTTGTAGATAATTAAGATATTCATCCGTTATATAGGCAATGGGTATGTCGTAAATGTTAATCTCATCTCTCTTAATAAAGAAAAGCAAGAGGTCGAGTGGCCCTTCATATACGTTTAGTTTGACGTTGTAACTCATTAATCCGATTAAAATTGCTGGATTCGCCAGTCCAGGTATTGGATTATCACGTCTTATCCGATTCTCATTTTATTATGGACATCAGCCATAGTGTTTTGGGCAACCTGACGAGCCCGTTTCTCGCCATCAATTAAAATGTCCATGACCTCAGATTGGTGAGTGGCATAATACATCCGACGAGTACGATAAGGTGCGATAACACTTTGAATTGCCTTCCCGCATTTCATTTTACATTCGACACAACCGAGAGCGCCGCTTGTGCAACCGGCGTAAATTTCGGGACATTGGGCAGGATTAAATTTTTGATGATAGGTATAAACCAGACAAATTTCGGGGTGACCGGGATCGCCGCGTCTTATTTTCTGTGGGTCAGTGATAGCTTTTTTAATTTTGGAATTAATTTCTTCATCCGAATCCGCTAAGAGGATCGTATTGCCGACGGATTTACTCATTTTATTGCCGTCTAAACCGGGAAGGCGGGCGAATTTGGTTAGTTTGGCTTCCGGTATAGGGAAAACTTTACCCCAGGTCTGATTAAACTTCCGGGCGATTTCCCGTGTAATTTCTACATGCGGTACCTGATCTTCGCCAACCGGCACAAGGTTAGCTTTATATATCAAAATATCGGCGGCTTGGAGCACGGGGTAACCGAGATGTCCGAACGACAAAGTGCCAATATTTAAATCACGCACTTGTTCTTTAAGGGTGGGGTTACGTTCAAGGCGGGCTGTGGTAATTAACATTGCGAATATTAGAAATAGTTCGCAGTGTTCTTTGACCTGACTCTGACGAAAAATCGGACTGCGTTGAGGATCTATTCCGACTGCCAGCCAATCGTAAACCATCTCAATCGTGTTCGAGAATAATTCACTTGTATCCAGATTAGTCGTGAGCGCATGATAATCAGCAATTAGATGATAGTTTTCATATTCGTCTTGTAATTTTACCCAGTTTTCGAGAGCTCCGACGTAATTACCTAAATGCATTTTACCGGTCGGGCGCATTCCGCTTAAGATTCTGCCTTTTACTTTGCGATTTTCCATTTTGTCCTTATTCTAAAAATAAATATGGCCGCCACTCGTCAATTGGTGATTCGGCAAATCGTTGTAATGTATGAATTTTGTGAGGCTTGATGGGTTTAGTTCTTAATACCATCCCTGATTCAATTAGATTACGGTTTCCTTTTTTGTTATTGCAAGTGATACAGGCGGTAATAAGATTGGTCCAGGTATCTTGACCGCCGTGAACTTTGGGAATAATGTGGTCTATAGTTAGTGGTACATTGCGAGCTCCACAATACTGGCAGGTAAAATTATCGCGCCGGAAAATATTGGCTTTATTAAGAACCGCTTCCCAGTGTTGAACTTTGATGTATTTGTGAATCCTGATAACGGAAGGGATCTCAAAATTTTGCTGAACAGTCTTTAACATTTGATGATCAAATGCTTTAACCAGGCTGGCTTTATCCTCCAGAATAAGCACGATCGCCCGTTTGACATCACAAATATGCAACGGTTCGTAGGTCTGGTTTAAAACCAGGACGTTCCGATTGATAATATTTGTTTTCGATTCCATATTCACACGATGCTGATCAGATTGTCTGACAGCCAGAACGACTCTGTGATCTTAGTAAGGTAATGAAAAATTGTTAACTGCACGACATCCAATTTTAATCCAGTCAAAACTTTGGGTCCAATTATTTTACAAAGCGGTAAAATTTATACCGCAAGTTGTATTTTCACAACAAAAAATAACAAGATATAGTGGCTTAAAAATATTCATCATTCGTAGCTACATTATCATTCTAATAAATTTTTCTTCTATTCGCAATTGCATTGCGGCAAAGCTTTCAATTTTCAAAGTATGCTCGAAACAACCGTTACGCAAACAGCCGATTATTTGTCCTTCACCAGGTAATTCCATCGCAAAAGTCGGAGCAGAACAATTGCGACAGAGCTCTTGTTCACGTCGCAAAGATATCCCACAATGGGGACAGATGAACTCGACTATCTCGCCTTTTGGTACTTCGACTTCTGAAATGTTTGCGTAACTGCCGAATTCTGGATCAAGATACAACTTACCTTCTTTATTTTTCCAACGAATTTTAACTTCAATGGCTTTCAAGCCCTTAATTTTAATATTTTCTGCCATTAAATCACAGCCATTGGGACAGTGTGCATTCTGAATATCAACTATTCGGGGTTGATGAAAAAGGTTTGTATTGTTTAGATCAACGTCCTTTAGTCGTTTTCCCATTGTTAATCCTATTCTAAATCACAAACAATCTTGGTAAAATTTACAAATATTTTACTTAATGCCTACAACCGGTTTAGAACTAATTAATATTTTTTTGCCAAGCTCATAACTATGAATTACGCAAATAGTTTTTTGTTCTTTAAATGAATGTAAGTCGGCATTTATAGATAATTAAAAACAGGCTAAAAAGCCTGTTCTACGTTTTGGTGATGTGGAGCTGGTCGGGATCCCCGCCTGACCGGTGTCAGTCGGGCAGGGAACCGGCGACCTTCCCGACCAATCGGGACGCTCTCCCTCTCCTGACCGGGATAAGTCAGGCAGGCTCGCCTGACCAATTGATATTAGTCAGTCAGGCAGTTGAACTACAGCCTTTATATAAAAAACAGGCTAAAAAGCCTGTTCTACGTTTTGGTGATGTGGAGCTGGTCGGGATCCCCGCCTGACCGGTGTCAGTCGGGCAGGGAACCGGCGACCTTCCCGACCAATCGGGACGCTCTCCCTCTCCTGACCGGGATAAGTCAGGCAGGCTCGCCTGACCAATTGATATTAGTCAGTCAGGCAGTTGAACTACAGCCTTTATATAAAAAACAGGCTAAAAAGCCTGTTCTACGTTTTGGTGATGTGGAGCTGGTCGGGATCGAACCGGCGACCTCTTGAATGCCATTCAAGCGCTCTCCCAGCTGAGCTACAGCCCCTTACAAAAAGCGCGTAAAATTACTATGAATTGTTTAGTAATGCAAGCCTTGTTAATCGCCCGCTGGTGTTATTTTATAACCTTTGGCGTTCATCCGCCTCTCAAAATCGTTCAATTTTTTACGAATTGCAGGATCGTCTTCTATTTTTTCATCCAATTCGATTAATTCATAATTGACCGGATTAACGATTTGACTTTTTTGTTGAAATAATTTGTCTTGAGTTTCTTGGAGATCGCGAATTACTTTCAGTTGAGTCGGTTTGTCGGCATAATATTCCTCGATGCTTTTATCGCCGGCATTTGTTTTAAAAGACTTGAGCCGATTGGTGGCAGATTCCAGCTGAACGCTAATATTTGAAATATCCTGCAACGGCTTTTTAGGTTGATTAATTTCAGCGGTAATGATTCCAACGTATTTTCCTGTTGTACCACAGCGGGCGATAAACCTGCCGTCAACCACTTCCAGATTACGCGAATAGCGATAGGAACCCGCCATTAAAATAAAATCTATTTTCTCTTTAATTGCTCCGAGTTTATTTTCGTCACCAGCGGTCAAAGCCGCTAATACTATGATATAGTCAGCCTTTTTACGCAGTGCCGGCAAATATTTATTTAAAGTCTGAATGGGATCGGCAATCCCGACACCGCGGTATTTTTCATTCCAGACCGAAGTCACACCGATTATACCAAAATTTTTATTACCGACTTTGACGATTTTATATGGTTCAAAAACCGGTTTGCCGGTCAATGTATCCACCACGTTTGCGGAGATGAAAGTAAACCGGGCTTTGGCTTGTAATTCTTTTAAAAAGTCGAGACCTAAGGCGAAATCATGTCCACCGACATTATAAGCGTCATATTTTAAATTATTATAAATATCAACGATCAGTCGCGCAGTTTCTTGCTTAAGTTCTAATTGCTTTGTCTCGATTTCGTCTCGATCGAAGAAAAGGTTACCGGCGTCCAATGTCAAACTGTTCGGGTAATTCGTCCGATATTTATTGAAAACTTCTGCACGCCTAGCCAGACCGCCAAGCCGATTCGTTCGTCACCCACAGGGTTCGGTTTCACCCATAACCGAACCTGTGTATAGGATTGCAAAGCGCTCGGCGGCGTTTACCTGGCTCAGCAAGCCGACGAGTATTATGCAAATTAGCTTAAACAATTTCTTCATTTTACATTACTTAAATTGCTATTGTTTTTGATAATCTCTGAATTACCGCGGAAAGTTCCCAAAGTTTTACAACCGGTGCAAAACATTGCGTGCCGCAAAGTATCGCCGAATAAATTCACGGTTTCAGCCAATCCTTCGATACCCTGGGCGTACCAGGTACGTACGAATAAAGCCGCGCCACCGCCCAGAGTTGCCCCAAGAGCAATGGCTTTCGCGAACTGAAGACCGTTTTCGATTCCTCCGGATGCAATGACATTAATGCCTTTGATTTTTACGGCTTCCAATAAAGCCGATACGGTTGGAATTCCCCATTCGAAAAATTCAGCGGCTAATCGTTTTCGATAGGAATCGGTAATGCGTATGGCTTCAATCCTTGACCAGGAAGTGCCACCGGCACCCGCCACGTCAACCCATTTAACTCCCATTTTACCTAAACGTCTAATGACTCCGCTCGAAAGTCCAAAACCTACTTCTTTTACGATAATTGGAATTGGCAAAGTATCCTTTAAAATCTCAATTGCCCGACTGACATTATGAAATGCAGGATCGCCTTCTGGTTGGAGAGCTTCTTGAAGCGGGTTGAGGTGAATTGAGAGTGCGTCTGCTCCTATTTCATTCAGTAATAATTTTAATGTCTGAAGATCTAGCCCTTCCGCCAACTGGACTGCGCCCAGATTAGCAATTAATGGAATATCCGGTGCATTCTCACGCACGACTGCGTAAGTTCCCAATACAGATTTATCAATTAAAGCCGGTCGCAAACTGCCAATCCCTAGAGCGATACGAGCTTTATTGGCTACTTTCGCGAGAGCTTTATTGAGTTCTTTACCATCGCTTTCGCCGCCGCCAATTGGACAAATTATCAGGGGTATTTGGAGTTGATATCCGAGAAATTCGCAGGTACAATCAACCTCACGGAGGTCTATTTCTGGTAAAGCGTTATGAATAAAGGTAAATTGTTCAAAACCGGTTGTTACTTTTTCATACTGAACATTCTCCTCGCAAATAATTCGGAGATGATCTTTTTTACGCTCGGTTATTTTATGAATCATTGCGGCAAATCTATTTAATCGTCAGTATAATTCAAAATTACGTTTATCAGTATAAATATTATTGCCGGTGAATTTTGTAACCAGCCCAGGATTGAGCAACTGGCATAACTTCTAATTCGTTGACATTGACATGTGAGGGAAGGTGAGTGACCCAGAAGACCATTTCAGCAATGTCTTCAGCGGTCAAAGGCTGATAGCCTTGATAGACTGCTTGAGCTTTGGCAACGTTACCTTTGAACCGGATCAGTGAAAATTCGGTTTCGGCATTCCCGGGCTTGATATTAGTAACTCGAATCGCCGTTCCGCTGACATCTGTTCGGAGATTACGACTAAACTGAGCTACGAAAGCTTTAGTGGCGCCATAGACATTACCGCCTTCATAAGGATAGGAGCCGGCTACCGAGCCAATATTAATAATATGCCCGGCATTCCTCGTAACCATACCGGGCAAAATCGCCCGAGTCACATACATTAAGCCTTTGATATTGGTATCTACCATCGCATCCCAGTCATCAAGATCGGCCGATTGAGCAGGTTCAAGACCGGCGGCTAAACCGGCATTGTTAACCAGAACATCCACTGCCTTAAATTTTTCCGGTAAATTGGTGAGAGTTTCCATAACTGCCTGACGCTGACGAATATCGAGAGTAATTGGTAATACAGTTACTTTTTCGCCGAGTTTGGCTGAAATAGCCATAAGGCGATTGGAGCGACGACCTATCAGAATCAAATTCCATCCTTCTGCGGCGAAACGCTCGGCGATACTTTTTCCAAATCCGGAAGTGGTTCCTGTGATTAAAATTGTTTTAGTCATATTTCTCCTTTCATAGGCGAAAATTTCAGAGTAACAATTTAAAAATGCAACTGGAAAATGCGATCGAGAAGCGAATACAAATTAAATTTAAATTATAAAAATGTACATAAAAACTATTGGAAATCTCAGCTGGCAAAATTAAAATCCAAAGTTTGAAGATGTTTAGAATTATAAAAAATAAAAATATAAGTCAGAAACACTACAAAAATGTATAAATATTTGACTTACTCCATTCTCTTACGATACACTAAGGAATAATATGGCAAATCAACGCAAGCGGAAGGTTGAAAATGGTTTAGTAGAAGGCCGACTTTCGCGTTCGATCTGGAAACTAGCGGCTCCGATGATGATTGGCGGGGCTTTGCTTGACCTTTTCTCGATAGTAGATTTATTTTTTGTTGGCAGGTTGGGACATATAGAAGTAGCTGCTCTCTCTATTGCCGGGACAGTTATGGCAATCATGATGATGTTAGTTCAGGGTATTGGTGTAGGGACAACAGCTTTAATTTCGCATTTTACCGGTGAAAAGAATTATGAGAAGTCGGATGAAGTTCTGGGGCAGACGCTTATTTTAGGATTAATCGGCTCGGCTATAATGCTAGTTGTCTCGTTTTTTCTAATTGAACCCCTTTTGAAACTTTTTGGTGCCACGGGTGAAGTATTAACCTATGCCGCTGATTATCTGCGAATAAATTTTAACTACTCTATAATTATTTTTCTTTTTAGCGGTGTGAATAGTGCATTACAGGGTTCCGGAGATGTCAGAACGCCTTTAAATGCCCTGATAATAGGAAATGTTCTTAATATTATTCTTGATCCTTTACTGATTATGGGATATGGACCATTTCCGGCAATGGGAGTATCAGGTTCCGCAGTAGCAACAGTAATAACCAGAGGAATTGGTCTTATATATCTTTTTGGTCACGTTCTTTTTGGCCATTCTACTATTCATTTAGGAAAAAGACATTTTAAACCAGACCTAATCCTGATGCGAAGAATTGTGAGTATTGGCTTTTACGCCTCGCTTCAAGTATTTATTCGGGAAGTGTCATTTCTTTTTCTTATGCGTTTGGTTACGTCATATGGCGATGTTACACTGGCGGCGTATGGAATTGGTTCACGAATCAGGTCTTTCATTATGGTACCGGGTTTTGGATTTGCCAGCGCGGCGGCGGTCCTGGTGGGTCAAAATCTTGGGGCAGGAAAACCAGAGCGGGCTAAAAAATCAGCTTGGCGTGCGGTTATATATTACGAAACTATTGCGGTCCCAGTAGCATTAATTTTTCTGATCTTTGCGCCCACGATTGTAGGGATTTTTAATGATCATCCTGAAGTCATAACGATTGGCAGTTCCTTCTTACGTTATTTGGCAGTTACTTTTCCTTTTTTGGCATTTTCGCTGGTCTTTTCACAAGCTTTGAACGGCGCCGGTGATACCAGAACTGCTACCATTGTGAACGCCATTGGCCAGCTCGGTTTTCGGATACCTTTGGCTTATTTCTTTGCTCGTACGGTTGGATTAGGTTATACAGGTGTCTGGCTGGGTATTAATGCCTCTGATGTTGTTCAAGGTGTTGGAATGATACTTGTCTTTAATGCTGGACATTGGCAGAAGGTATTTTTAAAGCATAAAAAGAAATTAGCTTACGATTTAGAACCAAGAGAAATTATCACAGAGTTGCCTACAAATTAGTGCAAATAGGAATTTTCAGAATTCAGTAATCGTTATCTAGCTTAATGAAAATTTTGGTGAGATAAATTGAAAATTAATTTTCAGATATTTTGAATTGTAATTTCTTTGAAAGAATCCTAAATCATTATAAAAAAATGGGTCGCAAGCTAAAATCATAAAAAATTAGATACGATTCAATAAAGGGATAACGTTAATATGATAATCAAAATGGTCTCGGTAGGTATTTTCACAGGTATAGTAACTGGCTTGACCGGTGCATCAGGTGTGATGGTGGTGGTGCCATTATTGAGTATACTAACGGATTTCTCTGTCCATGAAGCTATTGGGACAAGTTTGATAGTTGATGTTATAGCTCCCTTGGCAATATCTTATGTTTATTTTAAGCATAAAAATATAGATATAAAATCCGGAATATGGATAGCCGTCGGGTCAATTATCGGAGCCCAATTAGGCGCAAGTTTTGCCGGTGGAATATCAGAGGTAGGTTTAGGCGGTACTTTTGGAATTTTTATGGTGATTATGGGCATTCTTATCTGGAAAAGAGGACTAAATCACGAGTCTTTAGCAAAAGTAATGAAAAAGGTCGCAAAATTTGAAACCCAAACTCAAAGAATTGTGACTGCTCTAATTTTAGGATTTTTAGTTGGTATTATGACAGGAGTATTAGGGGCAGGGGGTGGAGGTATGATATTATTGATTTTAATATTCGTTCTAAATTTTCCTATTCATATAGCAATTGGGACCTCAGCTCTAATAATGGCGATAACGGCTTGTTCTGGAGCGATAGGGTATGCTTTACATGGTAATACAAAGCCAGTTGAGGGATTAATATTGGGCATTAGCGCGGCGGGTAGTGGAATGTTCAGCGCTAAGTTCGCTAACAAAGCCAACGAACAGACTTTAGGTAAGATCATTGGGGTAATATTTTTACTACTTGGGATAATAATGACTATTTTAAATTTTAGATAATGTTGCAGATATTAGCGCATTCCAAATAGCAAACCATTGAGTATTTCTGGGAAATAAAAGAGTTAAATAATGTGAAAGTTTTTTTCCTCCCCCGAGGTTAGAAGATTCAATTTTTATTTTAACCAGGATAACAATAATTGGACATAGCTGATTCCATTTCCCAGTGAATTAAAACAATAATAGTTATTGTGCAACTTATTGAATTGTATCATATTCAGGATAATGATTAATACGAAAAAAATTACTAAAGAAAAGGCGCCTACCAATTCTGGCTCAGATTCAGAGAAACTTGGCCTATACCTGCACTTTCCGTTCTGCCTGCGGAAATGCCGCTATTGTGATTTTGCTTCCGAAGATCATGGTCTCGAGCGGATTCCAGCCTATACGGAAGCATTAGTAAAAGAAATAGCCTTACGAGCCGATCAACAGGCGGAGCGAGCTGAATTGCAAACAATCTACTTCGGTGGTGGGACTCCCAATCTCTTCGGTATAAATAATTTTGGTAAAGTGACTCAGGCTATTCGAGAATATTACCTTACGAAAAATGTTGCAGAATTTACGGTTGAAATTAATCCCGGTGTGTTAACAGCTGACTTTCTGGAGTCATTAAAAGCAGAAGGTGTCAACCGCCTTAGCCTTGGTGCTCAGTCATATAATGACGATGAATTGCTAACTCTGGGACGTATTCATAAGAGTCGAGAAATTGATGTAGCCATTGAGCAATTGAGACAAACCGGATTTTCAAATTTTAGCCTGGATTTTATCTACGGCATTCCCGGGCAAACGCTAATTAGCTGGCGAAAAACTCTGGAAGCGGCTCTCAGAACAGGCGCTCCGCATCTTTCGTTGTATTGTCTAAGTTATGAAAGAGGTACGCCACTATATCAAGCACAGATGAACGGTGAAATCCAGGTGATTGATGAAGAACTGGAATGGCAAATGTTCCAAACCGCGCATAACTTGCTGGTAAACGCCGGTTTTCGGCATTATGAAATTTCAAATTTTGCCAAACCTGGTTACGAGGCGCGACATAACTCGATTTACTGGAAGGGAGGAAGATACTTTGGATTCGGAGCCGCCGCCCATTCATACGATGGTGAAAAACGCTGGTGGAATGAACGTTTGGTGGATAATTATATTCAAGTCTTGCAGAATAATCGCTTACCGGTCGCCGGTCAAGAAATATTAAGCCCTTCCGATCGAATAATCGAAACAATTTTTTTGGGATTGCGTACCGCTGAAGGTTTGGATATTGCGTTATTGGAAAAATTTTCCGGCATCGAATTCGCGCACATTTATAGCAAATTAATAAATAAGATTGGCGACAATCCCGAGCAGTTATTTGCTTTGCAAGAGGGACATTTAATTCTGACGACGCGTGGGTGGTTTCTCTGCGATTCAATTATTGAAAATATTTTAACAATTATCGAGGAGGTTAAAGATGATAATTCGAAAAGTAAATGAAGTGCTATCAGAACCGGTCGTTGAGTCGGGCGCTGAGAATGTTCGTCGCCAGATACTACTTTCCCCGAGTGAAGGTGCGCCGCATTTTACCTTGCGCCGATTCGAGATTGCTCCGGGTGGACAAACTATGTATCATCACCACAATTATGAACACGAAATCTATGTTCTGGCGGGAATTGGTAAAGCACGTGGTAGGAATTCCGAAGTCCAAATCAATCAAGATGATGCGATTCTGGTTTTGCCTAATGAAGAGCACCAGATTGTTAATACAGGTATTACCCCATTGATATTTTTGTGCCTGATTCCGAATCAGTAACTTTTAAATTCAGCAGATAAAATAAAAAGGAGCTGAAATTTCAGCTCCTTTTCAAAGTATTTATTGATATTCTTACGGTATAACGACTTTAAAGTCGTTCTCTTTTTTCAGGTTATCCAGCAAGTTTATCAGTAATTCATTCTGGCGTGAATTGATTAAAATATTTTCAATTTCACTCCGGACGGTATCCAACGGACGGCTCTCTTTTTTACGGTCGATAACTTTAATAATATGGTAACCATAAGGACTTTCGACAATATCGCTGATACTACCGATTGGTAAATTAAAAGCGGCATCCTCGAAAGGTTTTACCATTTCGCCACGACCGAAGTCTTTATATAATCCGCCGTTATCTTTTGATCCTGGGTCATCCGAGTATTTTTTAGCCAGAGATTCGAAATTTTCACCTTTTTGGGCTCGATCAAGAATTCCTTCCATTTCGGAATGAATCTGGGCTTTTTCTTCAGGCGATTTTCCCTGGGTGATTTTTAAAATATGCCGAACGGTGGCGGTTTGATCGGTTTCGTTATAATACCTTTGAATGTCTTCTGCTGTAATATTAACCGAGTCCATTATCATTTTGTCGAGATAGCTATTGATAGCCAGATTATCACGGATATCTTCCCGTAAGGCTTTAAAATTAATATTGGCATTGCTTAAGTAATTGAGAAATCTTTCTTTACCGCCAACCTGACTATACTGTAATTCAAGAATGCTGTCAACTTCGGCGTCTGATATTTTTATTCCATTTTTCTCAGCCGCTTGTAAGAGGAGTTTTTTCTCAGCCAACGCAATGGCGTTTCCCTTGATTATTTCATTCAATTGATTGGTATCAAGGCTCTTTAATTGCTGAATGCCATCTCCGTACAACTGATGTAAAGTAGTGAAAACATCTCCGACGGTAATATCAAATTTTTTAGTAGTAACAATTACGGTATTTTTTTCAGGATCGAGTATCGGAATTTGCTGGGATAGTTCCTGGGCTAATTGATAAAGCTCGGTTCCTTTTTCTAATTTGGCGCTTTTTTCTTTCTGGGCACAAGAAAAGACTAAAAATCCTACTAATATGATCGGCAATATTCTTTTCATCATTTTCTCCTTTACTTAGATATATTTCTAAAAACGCATTAAAATTAGATAAAAATTGAATTAATTCATAATTATTTATCAAGGAATTCTTTTTGAGAAATTGGAATGTTAGATGTAACTTAAAAGGCTTATTGAAGCCCCCATAGCTCAGATGGATAGAGCACCGGCCTCCGGAGCCGGTTGCACAGGTTCGAGTCCTGTTGGGGGTACTAAGTCTCCGTTAAAAAAATCTTGCCATATTGTAAGTTCATTAACCTTTTTCCAAAAGCTAAACTTTTATAGTAAGCCGGTTTTAAATATATTATTGGCGTGTTTGGTCTCGGTTGTTTAAAGAAAAATTTTAAGAGAAAGTCATTACTGCTATTTGCAATAGTACTGTTCTTACGCTTCCAGTTGTTCAGCCAGCAATTTGAATTACGCGATATGGCTGAGATGCAATGGTACAAGGGTAGTCTTCATACTCACGCCTGAGAAGGTGAAAGCGATTCCTCGGTTGAGTATGTTGTGAAATGGTATCGGGAACACGATTATAACTTTTTGGTTATTACCGATCACTCGACTGTAACTATTCCACCGGCCTACGCCATTGAAGGCGATCCCTCGTTTCTATTTATTCCGGGCGAAGAAGTAATGGGATACGGAAATGGCCGTTTGTTGGAGATTAATGCCTTTAATATTACCGAAGATATTTCGCCAATTCATAGCGAAACCGATTTAGATGCTCTCTAAAGATGTCTTGACACGGTTCGGGAAATAGGAGACGTTCCGATGATAAATCATCCCAATTATCAATGGCGACTCGGCGTAGACATTATATTGAATTCTAAAAACTGCAATTTATTTGAGTTATATAACGGTTGTCCTGGTACCAACAATTATGGTGATGATAATCATTCAAGCACAGAGCAAATATGGGATTTTATGCTATCGGCTGGAAAGCGAATTTACGCTACTGCTACTGATGATGCTCACGTTTATCAAAAATTTTCTACCGAGTTATCTAACCCGGGTCGTGGATGGGTGGTGGTGAAAGCTAAAAAACTTGAGGTAAACGAAATTTTGCAGAATCTCGAAGCCGGTTTATTTTATTCAAGCACTGGTGTCGAAATTTCTGATTTAATCGTCAAACCTGTCCAAATCGAAATCTTTATCCAAATGAGCGGCAAAAACCAATATACAACTGATTTTATCGGTACCGAGGGCAAACTCCTGCTACGCACGCAAAATAATCCGGCAGTCTATAAATTGACTTCTAATGAAAAATATGTACGGGCAAAAATTGTGGCTTCCGATGGGAGTTGTGCCTGGATTCAGCCGATATTTGTTGTGCCATAATTTCGGCTGAAAAATTAGGCAGGGCGTTTTAAATAAAAGCAAAAATATAGAGTTTAATTGATAATGACGCTCGCAATTATTATCCAAAATAATGGGCAAATTTTGGTGGATTGACAGAGGCTTGATATTTTAATGGTCAGTTTTTCGGATTGTTGTAAATTATCGGTTGCGAAACTTGATATTGATTGTTTTTGATTTACAATTGTTACAAAAGGAAAAGTACTTATGCTGAAAGAAGACTTGATTTACCGTGGGAAATCCAAAGATGTCGTCGAAATAAAAAGTGGGCAATACACTGGTAAATATCGTTTAATTTTTACCGATAGAGCTACGGGTTATCTGGAAAATGGTAAACCTGTTTTTGATCCTGGATATGATATCGTTGTCGGTGAAATCCCTGGAAAAGGTGCGATTGCTTGCCGATTTGCAACGCATTTTTTCAAACTGCTAAAGGATAAGGGTATTCCTTCCCACTATATTGATACTGTCAGCGATAATGAAATGATAGTTGAACCCGCTATCCCGCTTAGTATGCCAGCCGAATCACCGGAGTTTCCCGGGGCGGCTCCACTCTTGAATCTTGAATTTACCTGGCGGAATAACGCCACTGGTAGTTTCTGGAGAAGATATCCTTTTGTGCGACCTTGCCGCAATATTCATACGATCGTTGAAGCCTGGACAAAAGGAGATAGTGATATTCTCATTACGTTTGAAGCGTTAGCGGAAACCGGTGCTATGACTAAAGACGAGATTAAGCAGAGTATTAAACTGGTTAAAGAGATCGCCGAAATCGTTGCTCAGGAATTTGCCAGCAACAACCTCCATGTCATTGATGGGAAATTTGAGTTGGGGCGACTGAAGTATGGCGATGGGAAAATTGTAATTATTGACGAGATCTCTCCCGATGTTCTGCGGGTTTGCAAAGGCTACTCTCCCGATGCTGACGGCAATTGCACGGTTTATAAAAATTGTACCGTGACGAGTTATGCCGATGGAAAGAGAACTATCAAGAATAAAAACCAGGTTCAAGCGGTTGATTTTGTCAATATTTTCCTCAGTCATTGAGTGAATAAGCGTATTTGAGTTCTTTTAAGTGCTAGTAAGCTCTTTTAAGAAATAAGAGAATATGGGCGCAGTTCTATAAAATTCTCTGATTCTCGACTATTGAATTAATCACCTATTTTTAATTTTAATTAACAGCAAATTTGCTCTTGTCTCTAATAGTGTATATCTTACTTTAGGTTATGGAGAAATGTGGGATTAAAATTATAAATATGGAAGTTGATTTGAGTAAATCGGAACGGGCACGAAAAAGCAAATTTTACCGGATTTTTCCGCACACGGCTGATCTGGGAGTGGAGGTGTACGGCGCCAATTTGCTGGAACTTTTCGAACATTCCGCTTTGGCTTTGTTCGATTTGATGGCTAATGTGGCGAAAGTTACGGAGCAAAAAACTTGCGAATTTTCAGTAGAAGCCGCTGACATAGAATTACTTCTGCGGGAATGGCTCGGCGAATTGCTTTATTATTCTATAAGCCGGCATTTTTTATTCAAATCTTGCCAAATCGAGCAATTTTGCGAGCAAAAATTGATAGCCAGCGCGAGTGGCGAACCTTTCAACCCGCAGAAACATATTTTAAAACGCGAGATAAAGAGCGTTACTTATCATGAATTACAAATTAAAAATCAAGGTAATCGCTGGAAAGCGCGCTTTGTCCTCGATATTTAAAGGTCAACAATGGAGCAGTTAAAAATAAATCAAATAAGCGAGCAAGTATGGGAAATACCGCCAACCGGCGCAATGCGCGTTCCTGGGCGAATCTATGCGAATGAAAACCTGATGCAGGTTATTCGAGATGATCAGAGCCTTAAACAAGTCGCAAATGTAGCTCAATTACCCGGAATCGTAGGCTATTCCATGGCTATGCCTGATATTCACTGGGGTTATGGATTCCCGATTGGAGGAGTAGCGGCTTTTGATATTAAAGAAGGTGTGATTTCTCCAGGCGGAGTCGGCTATGATATTAACTGCGGAGTGCGTTTGATAAGGACAAATCTGGTAGCCGATCAGCTCAAAATTGACATTAAAAACTTGATTGCCGCTATTTTCAATAGTGTTCCCAGTGGGATTGGCTCGCATGGAGCTATCCGTAAACTCAGTCGCAGTGAACTCGAACGGGTGGCAGTTCAAGGAGCTAAATGGGCGATAGAAATGGGTTACGGAAGTGCTGATGATTTACAGTTTATTGAAGATAGGGGCTGTCTTGCGGATGCCGAACCGTCCGTAATATCGCAACGCGCATTCGAGCGGGGTGCCGATCAACTGGGGACGCTCGGCAGTGGTAATCATTTTATCGAGATTGGAAAAGTAGTAGATATATACGATTCAACGACGGCGCAGGCGATGGGTATATTTCAGGGCAATCTTGTTTTAATTCTCCATACTGGTTCGCGAGGTTTCGGTTACCAAATTTGCGATGATTTTATCAAATCAACTCTACGTGCCACCCAAAAATATGAAATAGAAATTCCTGACAGGCAGTTGGCTTGCGCCCCATTAAAATCAATAGAAGGGCAAGATTATCTCGGAGCTATGCGAGCCGCGGCGAATTTTGCCTTCGCTAACCGTCAGGTGATTAGCTCGTTGATTTATGATAGCCTTTTGAAAACCTTAAAAATTAGTCCGAACGAACTCGGTTTTCGCCCAGTCTGGGATATTGCGCATAATATCGCTAAGATTGAAGAACATCAATATGGCGGGAAAAAAATCAAGGTTTGCGTTCATCGCAAAGGTGCAACCCGCGCCTTCGGTCCCGGTAATCCTGAATTACCAGAAATTTATCAAGCAATCGGTCAACCGGTATTAATTCCCGGTGATATGGGCACGGCGAGTTATTTATGCGTTGGGACAGAGATTGCTATGCGAGAAACTTTTGGTAGTGCCTGCCACGGGGCTGGTAGAATTTTATCCCGGCATCAAGCCAAAGCCAAAGCCCGCAGTCTTGATTTATATCAGGCATTAGCGGAAAGTGGAGTCTATGTAATGGCGGAAGAAAAAGGAACTATCGCCGAGGAAATGCCATTTGCATATAAAGATGTGGGCGAAGTGGTTGATTCGGTAGATGCGGCCGGTATCGTTCGTAAAGTCGCCCGCTTCAAACCACTGGGCGTAATAAAAGGATAAAAGTGATAAACGCAATGACACCAAGTCGTTGATTTAGCAAGCGATTATCGCATTTGCATTGACATTGCGATTTTTCTTGATTAATATAGGATTGGTGGTTATTTAATAAAGAAAATGACTTATTCTCAAAAATTTGTAACAATTGTCTCAAAAGGGCACTGTTATGTTAAAGTTGAGAATTAGCATCTTTATTGCTTCTTTGTTACTCGTTGGTGTCACTCTGGCGCAGGATTCTGATTTAGATAAATGGCTGGAGTTGGATTTAAATGAATTGATGAATATCAAAGTCACGACTGCTACCAAGAGGGAGCAACTCATTGATAAAGTGCCCGCTACCGTCCGGATTATTACTGATAAGGAAATTCAAGAGCGAGCCTACCACAGTCTGGAAGATGTTCTAAAAGATCTGCCCGGATTTCAATTTCGCGATATATTAGGTTTTAACAGCTATTCTTTTCAACGCGGAGCACCCAGTCAGAATAATCTAATTTTAGTGATGATTGATGGGGTCGAGATCAATGAATTGAATTCGGGAGGATTTTACGGCGGTTATCATTATAATTTGCAAAATATCAAACGAATAGAAGTGGTTTATGGACCTTCATCAGCCTTATACGGAACGAACGCCATTTCCGGAATAATAAATTTAATCACCAAAGATGCGGAAGACGGACCGAAAGCCGAAGCGAGCCTAACAGCCGGTTCATTTGGGACGCTTTTCGGCGATATCAGTTTGCGTCTAAAGCCGGAAAATTTGCCGCTCAGCGTAACTTTTTCCACTTTTTATAAACAAACTGAAAAGGCGGATTTGGGAGGTACTAAAGGCGACAAAAACTGGTCAGAGAATATGGAAAATTTTGAAAATGATTATGGATTTGATTCCAAAATCAAATATAAAAACACCATAATTGGTTTGACACTTCAGGATAAACAGGCTTCCCGCACGACAAATTATAAATCGCTCGGCACTAATTACCTTGACTATGGTACGAATTTTCACATTCGCTTTTTGAATGCCTATTTGAGCAACTTGTACACTAAAAAACCGAGCTGGTCATTGAAATCGCAATTATATTATAGAAACTCGACGGTAATGGATAATACAATTGCCTATATTACTACTGATACTGGTCAGGTTGGATATTATCGTCCGAATTCACTAGTCGGGCTGGAAGAAAAATTCGATTATGAGTGGAGCAGTAAAGCCAACTTAGTTGCCGGAGTTGTAATGGAAGCCGAAAAACTCGCCAGCGACTTTTCTATAACCTATAGTGATGACCCAGAAAAAGCTCCGGCTAAACCGGAGGAACCGGATTATGAAAATAATACTTTGATAAGTTTCTACGTTCAAACCCAATACAAATTTTGGGAATTAGTCGAAATGACGGCTGGGGCACGCCTTGATCAAAGTTCCTATTATGGGACGATTTTGACTCCTCGCCTAGGTTTTGTTTATAGCCATAAGAATTATACCGGCAAGTTGCTTTATACTGAGGCTTTTCGAGCTCCAAGACCCTGGGATTATAACTGGGGCATTGGTAATCCGGATCTGAAACCGGAACGAATGAAATCAATTGAATTAGCCAATAATCTGAATTTCAATCAACGCTTACGCTGTGATTTTTCGCTATTCCATAATCAAATTTATGATATGCTAATTGAGAAAGATTCGTGCTGGGTAAATGCCGAACGCATAAATACTAATGGTCTGGAATTAAATCTTGATTACCGCCGGAAAAAAATGCAGCTAAACCTGAATTATACTTTCACAGATTCTAAATTTTCTGACGGCAAGCAGGTCCCTGAAATTGCCCGCCACGGATTCAATGCTGGGGTTACCTATTCGTTATTGACGAACCTCAATGTCAATCTGCGTGGTAATTACCTCAGCCGCCGTAAAAATCCCGTTTTTATTTCTACAACTAAAAGTCATTATGTTGATCCATACTTTGTGCTCAATAGTGTTATCAACTATAACCCGATCCCAAATCTGAAATTGCAGATTGCCGTCAACAATTTATTAAATGCTCGCTACTACCATACTAGTAACCGACCGCCAGAACGCTATCGTCAACCACAACGAGCTTTTTTGTTCAAATTGGGGTATCAACTTTGATATGATGAAATTTGATGTATTCCAAAGAAAATTGATCTATTGAATGCCGCATAAAAATAAAATTATCGTCTGTATTGTTTGCTTCCTGATTCTTAGTTTTTCCTTTATCTACGCCAATTTACCATTCAATAGTGAAAGTGAGATTAATGACTTAAAAGCGGCTTTCATTTATAATTTTACAAAATATATTACCTGGCCAGATCTTGAACGTAATAAAGTATTTTTTATCGGAGTAATTGGCAATAGTGACATTGTCAATTCTCTGCGACGAGTAGCTGAGAAAAAATTCGTTAAAAATATACCAATTAGAGTTGCTCACTACCAAAGTGTTGATGATTTGAGATATTGCCATATTTTATTCATTTCTGCATCTGAAAAAAATCAACTCGATCCAATATTAGCCAAACTTAAGAAAAGGAAGACCTTGACGATCGGTGACACTCCCGGATTTTGTGAAAGTGGTGTAATGATTAATTTTTTTATGCAAGAAGATAGGTTAAAATTTGAAATGAATCTTGCCAAATTGGAAAGTGCCGGCTTGAAAGCCAGTTCCCAAATTAAAAAATTAGCCCGGATTGTTGAATGATGCCTTCATTTAAAGCCAAATTAAATTATTTGGTATGATGCTATGGCGAAGATGAAGTCTATCAATCGGGGATTTTTTCAGAAGTTGTCATTTAGGAAAAAACTGATTGTAATTCAGTTAATTACAGTAAGCACTGTTATCGTATTTTTCATTATTTTTCAGGTAATAATAAATCAGATTGACTATCAGCGAGATGTCAATGAAAAGTTAGAAACGACAGCTCGCATCATTGGCTCGAATTCTATTCCTGCTATTTTATTCCTTGATAACGAAACGGCTGAAAATATTCTGGCTTCCTTACGAAGTGAAAATGAAATCGTCAATGCTTGGTTATTTGATCACAATAAGAATTTGTTTGCAACATTTGCACGTGATGGGTTTGAGAATTATGATTATCCTTTCTTTGATTCCGGTAGATATAAGCTTAAATCTCGCTATCTAATTTATTCTTCAGAACTTACTCAAGAGGAAGTTGCGGTCGGCTACATTCTGATTCGCTACCAGATGCATCCTTTATCCTCAATAATATTAGAGAGTTTAGGGCTGGGAATAGTCGTTTTGCTGATTGGTTTTGGACTAGCTTTAGTTCTTTCATTTTACACCGGCAAGACCGTTTCCAACCCGATCATGGCATTAGTTGATACGATCAAAGAAATTTCGACTCGACATGATTATTCAATCCGTTTACCAAAAACGACTCAAGATGAAATCGGAATACTCTATGATGGATTTAACGAAATGCTGGAACAAATCCAGAAAAAACAGGCAGAAAGGGATAACGCCGAAAAAAAACTCAGAGAAGCAAACACAATTATCAATCGCAGTCCGGTCGTAGCTTTTACTTGGTATAACAAACCCACTTGGCCAGTCGAGTTTGTTTCTGAAAGTGTCATCAATCTTTTTGGCTATACCGCTGAAGAGTTTATACAAGGCAAAATATCGTATGAATCATGTATTTATCCTGAGGATTTACCGAGAGTTAATAGTGAAGTAATTAAGTATAGTCAAACACCCGACGTGCAATCTTTTAAACATGAACCTTATCGGATTGTTACTAAATCAGGCGCAATAAAGTGGATTGATGATCTATCTTTTATCATTAGAAGTGAATCCGGAGAAATTACCCATTATCAGGGCATCGTTTCTGATATTACTGAACGTATGGAATTCGAAGAATTGCTGAGGCAGAGCGAAATCCGTTATCGTCGAATATCTTCCGTAGTATCGGATTATGTTTTTTCGGCCAAAATCAATCAAGATGGTGTTCTGGTAACCGACTGGGTTGGCGGTGCCTTTGAGACCATAACTGGATTTACCTTCAAGGAATTTAGTGAAGCCGGTGGTTGGAGAGCCAGGCTCCATCCGGACGATCTTGAAAAAGATGATCATGATTTTGAAAAATTGAAAAAGAATGAACCGATCCAATCCGAATTACGCTTTTATACTAAATCCGGTGAACTATTATGGTTAAGAGTTTATGCTTATCCGGTTTGGGATTATAAAAACAATAGATTAATTGGTGTTCATGGCGCGGTTCAAAATATCAATGAGCGGAAGAAAGCTGAGCAAGCTCTTCAGGAAAGCGAAGCCCGTTACCGATTGCTTTTCGAATCTAATCCGGCGCCGATTATAATCTATGAACGTAATACCTATAATATTTTAGCGGTTAATGAGGCCTTCCTTCAGTTTTATGGTTATTCCAAAGATGAAATTCTGGCAATGCGCTTGACGGATCTTTATCCGGCAGATGAAAAAAAGAAAATAGTTAAAATGCTAAATGATTTATATAATTATCAAGACGCTGTCGAATGGCATCACTTGAAAAAAGATGGAACAATGGTAACCGTCATTTTCCGTTCGAATGATTTGAAATATCAGGGGCATGATGCCCACGTCGCAGTTATCACTGACGTTACTGAACGAAAATTAGCCGAAGAAAAAATCAAAAATTTGAACATAGAGCTGGAAAAAAGAGTTACTGAACGAACTGCCGATTTAGTAAAAGAAATTGAAGAACGGGAAAAAATTGCACTGACTCTGGAACAATCTCGAGAATCTCTGAGAACTATCATTGAATCCCTACCATTTCCTGTAGTGTTGGTCAATCAAGATCGAACAATTAGAGATGCTAATCAGGCTACGCTTGACTTACTCGGGTTTAATTCGTTTGATGAAATTGTTGGGAAAAATTGTTATGAAATTTTATGTATTTATAATAACGATACTTGCCCAATCTTAAGCCCAGATCAGATAGTAGATAAAAAAGAAACAGTGATCATAAATAAAGATAAGGTAAACATTCCAGTACTAAAAAGTGCAGTTCCAATTAAAATCGAAGGGGAAGAGGTACTGCTGGAAACCTTTGTGGATATACTCAAAATCAAAGTTATGGAAATGGAACTGATTCAGGCTAAGGAACAAGCCCAAGCCGCTACCCAAGCCAAAAGTGACTTTCTGGCTAATATGAGCCACGAAATAAGAACTCCGATGAATGCGATTATCGGTTTAACGTATTTAGCCTTACAAACCGAGTTAGACGCTCGACAGCATGATTACATAACTAAAATAAAATCATCCGCTCAGAATTTGCTGGAAATCATTAATGATATTCTGGACTTCTCCAAGATCGAAGCTCGTAGACTAAAACTGGAGAATATTGATTTTAATCTGGAAAAAGTTTTTCAGGATACCGCCAATGTTGTAACCTTTAAAGCCCATCAAAAAAATCTGGAAATCATCTTCGGCATAGATAAAAATATTCCGCGTTACTTAGTTGGTGATCCCTTGCGTCTGCATCAAATACTGGCGAATTTGACTAATAATGCCGTCAAGTTCACTGATACCGGAGAGATTATTGTCCGGGCAGAAATGGATGAGGAATATGACGACACAGTAAAAATAAAGTTCTCAGTTAAAGACACCGGCATTGGTCTTACTAAGGAACAGCAGGATAAGCTCTTTCAATCTTTTACCCAGGCGGATTCCTCCACTACCAGACGTTATGGTGGTACCGGTCTAGGATTGGCTATTTCTAAGCAATTGACCGAACTGATGCAAGGCGATATTTGGGTCGAAAGTGTTTATGGAAAAGGCAGTACCTTCTACTTTACCGCCGTCTTTAAAAAGCAGGAAAATCAGAAAATCGAAGAATTTGTTCTTACTCCCGATTTACGAGGGTTAAAAGTTCTGGTTTGCGACGATAATAAAAGTTCTCGTTTAATTATCAAAGGCGCACTTGAGACTTTTGGTTTTAAAGTCGTGCTGGCTTCTTCCGGAAAAGCGGCTATGGAAATTTTAAAGAAACACAAAAGCAAACCATTTCAGCTTATTATAATGGACTGGAAAATGCCTGAAATGGATGGTATCGAGACTATTCAAACAATCCGAAAGGACCCTGAAATTCCCTCTGCACCAGCCATCATAATGGTCAGCGCTTATAGTGAAGAAAAAATCATTGACAATATTGAAAAAATTGGTGTTGATGCATTTTTATTAAAACCGATCACCAATTCGACATTATTTGATACAATTATGCAGGTCTTTGGCAAAACCACTCCTAGGCGCAAACGCCAAGCCGACCGAGGCCAAAGACTTAAAAGTGAGTTGGCGCTCATCAAAGGCGCCCGGATCTTAGTTGCCGAAGATAATGAAATCAATGAGCAGGTTATAAATGGATTGCTTACTGCTTATGGAATGGACGTTATCGTAGCCGAAAATGGCCGCGTCGCCGTCCAGAAATGTCAGGAAATGCATCCTTCTGAACTCGATTTAGTTTTTATGGATCTTGAGATGCCGGTATTGGATGGTTATGAAGCGACCAGGGCGATCCGTCAAATTGCGGGATATGAAAAGCTACCGATTGTCGCGCTGACAGCCGATGCTATGTCCGGCACAAAAGGGAAAGTATTATCGGCGATGATGAATGATTACATTACCAAACCGATTGATCCGAACGAGGTCTATAACATTCTGGTTAAGTGGATTCCAGCTAAAAGAAAAAAAATAAATAAAGGTGAATCTGAACAGCAGTTGGCTAAAAATCTAAATTTTCCAGAAGTATCTGGTATTGATGTCCAGTCTGGTTTGAAACGGGTCGCCGGTAACCAGCAATTATACGGAAAGATTCTGCAAAATTTTGTGCGTGAAAATAAAAATTTGATCACAAGCCTTCAAAATTACTTGGTAGATAATAACTTAGAAGCAGTTGAACATCTGGTACATTCTCTCAAGGGAAGCTCCGGTAATATCGGAGCCCAGAAATTATATGAAGTCGCTTCTGCGTTTGAAATGGAATTAAAATCAAAATCTCCTGATTCTAAAAATATTATGGAATTAATTCAGCAATTGAGTATGGAACTTGAGTTGGTTTTTAATACAATTCAAAAAATTGAATTGCCAGCCGAAATTATTAGTTCTGATAAAACCAATAAACCCGGGAAATGGGGAATTGAGCAGAAAAAGAAATGCCAGGAATTAAAAAAATACCTGGCTGAGTATGACGCAAGAGCCGGTGACATTTTCTATTTGATCAAGAGTGAATTAAGCCAATCAATTCCTGAAGTAGATTTGACAAAAATCGCCGAATCTATTGAGCAATACGATTATGATCAAGCCCTAAGTATTTTAGAGAAATTCATTGAACTGGGCGACCAGGTCAATAAGGATTAATATGGAGAATAAAAAACCTACAATCTTAATTGTTGATGACGTAGCAACTAATCTGAATTTTCTGAAAGGGCTACTAATAAACGATTACGACATAAAAGCGGCCAATAACGGTCAATTAGCCCTGAAAATCGCTCGAATGGGAGCAGGACCCGATTTGATTCTGCTCGATATTATGATGCCCGGTATGGATGGGTTTCAGGTTTGTGAAGAGCTAAAGCGCGATCCGAAAACTATGGATATTCCAATTATTTTTCTGACTGCCAGAACGGCAACCGATGATATTGTAAGAGGTTTTAAATCCGGTGGAGTTGATTATCTGACTAAGCCGTTTAATCCGCCCGAGCTACTGGCGCGCGTCCGTACCCATCTTTTAATTAAGCAACAAAAAGATATCATCCTCGAACAAAACCGCGAGCAGAAAGAATTATTACATATTTTATGTCACGACCTTGCCAATCACTTTACTGTTATAAGTATGTCCCTCGATTTACTGAAAAGTGATTCAGCTATAACCGATTACCTCAGTAAAATAAAAACTGCGACTACCCATGGTATTGACATCATTAATTTAGTCCGAGAAATGCGTGCTCTCCAGGAGAAAAAAATAGAAATAAGTGCGGTGAACCTGAGCGAATGTTTGGCAGAATCGGTTTTGCTACTTGGTGATCGCTTTGAGCAGAAAAATGTTAAACTGTTGATAGATATTGACCATAGCCTATGGGTAATGGCAGAGAGATGTTCTTTAATCAATTCAGTTATTAATAATTTGATGACGAATGCCCTGAAATTTTCCTTTGAAGGAGGGCAGGTCGAAATTTCGGCGGCAGAAGAAGATGACGCCGTGATTTTCAAAATCCAAGATCATGGAATTGGCATGCCAGCTGAGTTGATGAGCCAGATTTTTGATATAACTAAAATTACAAGTCGCCCCGGGACTAAAGGCGAAATTGGAACCGGTTTTGGGATGCCGTTAGTTAAATCTTTCGTCGAATTTTATGGCGGCGAAATCGAGGTGGAATCGCGAGATATTAAGAAATACGCCGACGATCATGGTACTTTAATCACAATTAAATTCATTAATGCTAAAAATAATTAGGAGGAGCAATTTATGCTGAAAGTGTTGATTGTTGATGACAATAATGAGAGTCGTTCCCTATTAGAGTCGTTTCTTAACCGTCATGACTACCAGGTATTTTCTGCGGTTAACGGCAAATTGGCGCTGGATATTTTGGAGAATAATAGCATTGATTTAATCATTTCGGATATTTTGATGCCAGAGATGGATGGCTATATGTTATGCAATATTGTTAAATCTGATCCGCGCTGGAAGGACATTCCATTAATTTTCTACTCGGCTACTTTTACTTCACGACAAGATGAGATTTTCGCTCTGAAATTAGGTGCTTCGCGATTTATACGTAAGCCGGTTGAATCGGACCTTTTTCTGAATATTATTCAAGAGGTTCTGCAAAACCGAATTGAAGGGAGTCTGGAAATCGCCTATCCAAGGTTTCAAGATGAAAAAGATGCTTTCAAGTTATATAGTGAACGCATAATCAAGAAATTGGAAAAAAATGTAAGTGAACTTGAAGAAAGTGAGGAGCATTATAGAGCCATTTTTGAAAATGCGGCGATTGGGCTCTATCGTACAACCCCGGATGGCAGAATTTTAATGGCAAACCCGACCTTGGTAAAAATGCTTGGCTTCGATTCTTTCGAGGAATTATCAAAGCTGAACGTCGGAGAAGAAGGATTTGTTCTCAAGCACCCGCGGTCGGAATTTAAAAAACGGATCGAAACCGAAGGAAAGGTTCAGGGTTTAGAATCAGTTTGGAAGCGTAAAGATAACTCGCTCATTCACGTTCGCGAAAGCGCTATTGCGGTTCGCGATGCGAGCGGTGTAACTAAATATTACGAAGGCACCGTTGAGGATATTACGGCACGCAAAAAGGCGGAAGAAGAATTAAGGGAAAGTGAAAAACACTATCGCGAATTAATTGATGGAATGATCGAGACAGTCTGGATTATAGATTTTAACGGCGATCTTATGGACGTTAACCGAACTGCAACGGAAGTCTTAGGATATACTAAGGAAGAATTACTCAAGATTGGACTTTTCGGTATTGATTCCTCATTAAGAAGAGAAGATATCAAGACTCTTGCCCGGTCAATGCCCAAAGATAAAATCCAGATATTTGAAACTACCCACAAAACCAAAGAAGGGAAATCTATCCCGGTGGAAATTTATTCCAGTTTGATTGATTATCACGGACAACCTGCCATTTTGAGTATTGCCAGAGACATAACCGAACGTAAACAAGCTGAAGAAGATTTAGTCCGGATAATGGAAAGCGCTCAGGCTATTCTCTGGCATTCACCGGTAGTCAGACAGGAGGGAACTGAACCGGAATTTCTATGGAAAACTCGCTATTTCAATCTGGACGCCATTAAAAATATTATCCCGCTCCCTGATTATCCAACTCATGATATTAATGATCGTTATTATTACAGTATTTTAGAAGAAGACCGCCAGGCAATGGATCGAGTCAGTTCTGCTGCACTTAAAAGTGGTGTCGATCGCTATAGCCAGGAATTTCGCTTGCGAGACGCAAATGGTGTAATTCACTGGATGTATGAAGACGCGCGAATCAAGAAAATTGATGAATCGCATTTCGAGGTAGTGGGTGTCATTACTGAGGTTACGGAACGCAAGAAAGCCGAGACAGCCTTAAAATTAAGTGAAGAAAGATTCAAGTCATTATTTGAATACAACAGTAGTGCCGTTGTTATATATGAAGCGGTTGATAATGGTAATGATTTCATTATCAGAGATATAAATAAAGCCGGTGAAAAAATTGATAAGGTAAAAAGAAGTGAAGTAGTCGGTAAGAGTATCTTGGAAGCATTTCAGGGAGTGAAAGATTTTGGTTTATTTGAAGTTTTACAACGTGTCTGGCGGACGGGGAAACCGGAGAATTTTCCAGTGACATTTTATAAGGATAATCGCATCTCCGGCTGGAGAGATAACTATGTTTTTAAACTGCCGAGCGGCGAAGTTGTAGCGGTTTATAATGACCTAACTAAACAAAAGCAGGATGAAGAAGAGAGGCGCAAGTCTGAGGAGAATTTTCGGTTGGTATGGGAAAATTCCGTAGATGGTATGCGCCTGACCGATGAAAGTGGAACAGTTGTAATGGTCAATCAGTCCTATTGCAAAATGGTTGGTCTTCCTCGAGAGAAGCTGGAAGGGCGGCCATTTACTTTAATATATGCACCGGAAATACAGGCTGAAAATATGGAGCATTATCTCCAGCGTTTCAGCGGCAAAATTAATCAGCATTATTTTGAGAGAGTTTTTACTTCATAATGGGAAAAAGGCCTGGTTTAGTTTATCCGATTCCTATTTTGAGATTGCACCCGGAGAACGTTTATTATTGACGGTTACTCGTGATATTACCGAACAAAAAATGCGCCAGATCGAAAAGGAAGAATTGCAAAGTCAAATAGTTCAGCTCCAGAAAATGGAAGCGGTCGGTAATCTGGCAGGTGGAGTCGCTCATGATTTCAATAATTTGTTGACAATTATTCAGGGATATACCCAAATGCTAATGGCGCAAAAGGACAAGACTGAACCAGATTATCAGGGATTAAAACATGTATTGGATGCCTGTAATAAGGCGGCTAATTTGACCAGGCAATTATTGCTCTTCAGTCGGAAACAACCTATGGAATTCAAACCGGTTAATATTAATAACACAATAACCAACCTCTTAAAGATGATCAAGCGCCTTATCGGTGAGAATATTAAAGTAGTCACGAACTTAAAAGAACCGATCCAGAATATCGAAGCTGATGAAGGCAATATAGAACAGGTTATTATCAATTTAGTGGTGAATGCGCGGGATGCTATGCCGAACGGCGGTACTTTGACCATTTCAACTGACAATGTTTCTCTTTCAGCTAAAGATTGTCAGGGAATTAAAGACTCCCATCCCGGCCGGTTTGTGCGGATTTCGGTTGCTGATACCGGCCAGGGTATTCCGTCTGATATAATCGAAAAAATATTCGAGCCGTTTTTCACTACCAAAGAGGCTGGCAAGGGAACTGGTCTCGGGTTATCGGTGGTTTATGGCATTATCAAGAAACATAACGGCTGGATCAATGTCGAGAGCGAAGTTGGTCAAGGAGCGGTTTTTGACATTTATCTGCCGGCAACTGAAATGACGGTTGAAGATAAAGCTCATTTATCGGCTGAAAGCCAGATGAAACGCGGCAATGGCGAAAAAATTTTGATCATCGAGGATAGTTCCGAAGTGTTGAAATTCATAGCTGAAATCCTTCGCCAAAATGGATACACACCGATAATGGCGGCTAATGCCGTCGAGGCTTTTGAGCAATTCGAGAATGAAAATGGTCAAATTGATTTGATATTGGCCGACGTGGTATTGCCTGATAAAAATGGTGTAACCGTGTCTGAAGAGATATTAACTCATAAAGATGGTATTCCGGTTATACTTTACAGTGGGTATGCTGGAGAATCTATTATGCAGTTAATACGGAGAAATCCCAAGTTTGTTTTTATCCAGAAGCCTTTTAAGATTAAGGAGTTATTAGATTTAATATATAATAAATTGCATTGATTATTGATTTAATAACCGTCACGTAGGACAGGCATTCTTGCCTGTCAATTTTAATGACGGGTAATGTCTAACTGACAGCACCAAGCTTATGCTCGCGGTGGTTGGCGAATACGGTGTCTATCAATTTTAATGACGGATAATATCTAACTGACAGCACCAATCTTATGTTCGCAGTAGTTAGCGAATACGGTGCCTGTCAATTTTAATGGTGGGTAATATCTAAGTGACAGCCTGGAAAGGCTGTCCTACGGGGTTAAGCCCACGGCTTTCCGTAAAGCCCATCTATTTTATCTGACTTAAAATTTCCTGCAAAACATCCTTATGGACAGTGTATGTAAGCATTTTCAATTTGATGTAATCTTCGCGATAAAAATAATAGCCTTCATATTTTCCCCAACGTGAACTGCGAGCCGAATCTTTGATTAAAAACCAATCACGATCGTCAATGCGGGTATATCCGACAAGGTGCAAACCGTGATCGTCAGTCGTAGTTTTATTATAAATCCGAAATTCGCGGGAGTCCTGATTGATATATTTAAACGGAATATCGAAATCCGGAATGAAAGCTACATCCTCAAAGCCCAGATAACCCGGTTCACTGACATCGCCGCCAATCGCCAGACTATATCCGCCGGTAATCGCTTTTTTTAAAAATTTATACCATTCTGCCAGTGGAATATTGATATAAGACGAATCATGCCACCAATTGTCCTCGACTTTAAATTCCGCTCGGATATAAAATGGGACAGCAGTCGTGGACATTACGTCGCAATAATCGTCGAGTTGCAATTTTAGAACATTATTCAAAAAAGTTACCGGAGTATATTCCTGACCTTCGTAGATAAAACTCTGGGGTGGTTCGCCGAGATATTTATTTAGAATCAGTTTAATACTATTAAGAGCGATTTCTTCGTCCCAATAATTGTTGGTTTTACAATATTCCAAATAATTGCGTATTTCTGTGAAAAGGCGAGTGTGATCGTGTTTGTCACTGTGAGGAAGACCAGTATAGACCTCCGCTGGAACCGCTCCATATTTTTTCATAATGCGTAAAACGCCGTTGACTTCGCCACCTTCCCCAATGAATGAATCGCCTCTTTCGCGAATGAACCGCGCCGCTTTCTCTAGATACTCATAGTAAATTGTATGTAATTCTGATATTTTGATTTTTTGCCCGGTCAGACGCATAACCTCCGATTCTAAAAAAGATGTTCCGCAAAAGCACCAACACATACCGGATTGATATTGGGCGATAGGAGGGAAGTGGTCAATTGTTTTAAAGACATTGAGCGAAGCTGGTTTTTTTACTCCGGAGAGGTCGGATTGGAGAGAAAGTTCATCCTTTTTGTCAATTTTTCGGCGCGCTTCTTGTTGCGTACGAATTGCTGCAGTCAGCGAATCCTCACGAGCAATATCTTTCTCACGTTGCTCTTTTATCTGTTCCAGTACCGGGTCGTGGTATCTGGGTTTATATAATGCTTTATTAAGGCTTTGCGCGTTTAATGTAATGAAAACAAAAAGGTTAGTAATAAAAATCAGAAAACTTTTACGTAATAGTTTCATTTTTAAACTCCGTTTTAGTGGTTATTAATTTCAGAATTGCTTTAATCATTTCAATAAATGTTAAGAAATTCATAAGACGTTTTCAACTGAAAATTGAATCGAACTGTAACCACTGAAGAGGAAAAATTATCTAAGAAAGATAATTTGATTAACAGAAAGGAGTCAGTAATGGAAATGATAATAGATTTCCCGAAAGGGTTACGAGTAGATGCTCATTTAGGTAAGTTTACCATTCGGACTGATCAGCCGCTCAGCTCGGGTGGCGAAGAAACGGCTCCGACTCCGTTTGCATTATTTTTGGCTTCGCTGGGAACGTGTGCCGGGGCGTATGTTCTTAGTTTTTGCAGACAACGCAATTTGCCGACGGAAAAGATTCGGCTGGTGCAACGTACGGAGCGTGATACGGCTACAGGTATGATTAGCCGAATCCAATTAGAGATTCAGGTTCCCGAGGATTTTCCCGAAAAATATTATGATGCGCTGGTGCGTTCAGCTAACCAATGTGCCGTTAAAAAACATCTGGAAAATCCACCTCATTTTGAAGTTTTTACTAAGGTTGTATAAATGAATAAAATGGAAAAAAATGGTTGGCAAAAAATTATATCTGTTCTAAATTAAATCGCTTTTTGAGTAATGCGCCCGTAGGCCAACTGGATAGACCGTCAGGCTACGGACCTGAATGTTGAGGGTTCGAATCCTTCCGGGCGTACATTAAAATAAAAACAGCCGGTGACAACCGGCTGTTTTGTTTAGATTAATTAGAGTAAAAAAAACTGCAATAGGTGCGTTCCTACCTGTCAGTTGATATTAATTAATAATTGGTCGGGGCGCCCGGATTTGAACCGGGGACCTCTTGGTCCCGAACCAAGCGCGCTAACCGGACTGCGCTACGCCCCGCAAAAAAGCGCTTGAAACCTAATTCAAGCTCGATCTATCAAAAAACTCATCTTAATTTTAAATTACTCTTAGTCATTAGTCTAAATTATAATCTCAAGCGCGCTAACCGGACTGCCTGCCCGACTGATTTGGTCAGGCGGACCTGCCCGATTAACTGATGCCAATCGGTCAGGCGGGCGCTACGCCCCACAAAAAAGCGCTTGAAACCTAATTCAAGCTCGATCTATCAAAAAACCCATCTTAATTTTAAACGAATTTTAGTCATTAGTCTAAATTATAATCTCAAGTGCGCTAACCGGACTGCCTGCCCGACTGATTCGATCCGGCGGGCTTGCGATTAACTGATGCCAATCGGTCAGGCGGGCGCTACGCCCCGTAAAAAAGCACTTGAAACTTAATTCAAGTTCAATCTATCAAAAAACTCATCTTAATTTTAAATGACTTTTAGTCATTAGTCTAAATTATAATCTCAAGCGCGCTAACCGGACTGCCTGCCCGACTGATTCGATCCGGCGGGCCTGCGATTAACTGATGCCAATCGGTCAGGCGGGCGCTACGCCCCGCAAAAAAGCACTTGAAATTTAATTCAAGTTCAATCTATCAAAAAACCCATCTTAATTTTAAATGACTTTTAGTCATTAGTCTAAATTATAATCTCAAGCGCGCTAACCGGACTGCCTGCCCGACTGATTTAGTTAGGCGGGCCTGCCCGACTGATTCGATCAGACTGGCCTGCCCGATTAACTGATGCCAATCGGTCAGGCGGGCACTACGCCTTAAGATAATTGTCAAAAAAGCGGTTAAATTTATTATTATATATTAGAATATTCAAACAGAAAGGCTACATCTGCTTGATAAAAATATTACTAACACTGGCACCCGTTAGACAAATAACCGTTACTGCTATTCCGGCAATGATAACGCCGATAACATTAGCTACCATAAATTTCTTGAACCTTAAGCCAATCAAATAAGCCGCCAGCGCCCCGGTATAAACACCTGAACCCGGTAAAGGAATTCCGATAAATATTGCCAGAGCCCATTTACCATATTTATCGACCCCTTTTTGAATTTTTTGCTGGGTTTTTGCCACATAATTATCCCAGACTTTGGTAATAACGGGAATTTTCGTAATAATTTTAATTATCAAGTCCATTAATAAGTAGATTAGAATACCAACAATTATATTAGCAACTACACAAACTGCGAATACAATTAACCACGAAATTTTAGCCGCAAAAATGCCGTACGGAATCGAAGCCCGTAATTCCAGTGTGGGTACGAAAGTTATCGCGATCATTTTTATAATTTCATTTATCATTCATTTTCCAAGTAATAATCGGCGGCTAAATTACAACAATTTGACTGTTCCGGAAATAGCCGAATTATAAAAATTTCCTACCATAAATAACTCTTAAAAAATAGGCGTATAAATTTATAAGTATCTTTTACGTTGTTGATTGAACTATGATTGGTACAATATATCGTCGGGATTTTAACCTCGGTATATTTGAAACCGGCTAAGAGTAACTTGATCAGAACTTCGCTTTCGAATTGAAAACCGTTTTCCGAAAATTGAAATGGTTGCATAATTTTAAGATTAAGCAAACGATATCCACATTGGCTATCATGAATGCGTCGTCCGGTTCGGAGGGAAATTAAAAAGGAAGTGATGGTATTGGATAGAATTCGATGAAACGGCATCGCTCGGAAAGTGAAATCTCGGATGCCCAGAACTAAATCGGCGTGCTTTTGCTTTTGAGTTGCAATGAAATAACTAATATAATTAGGATCATGTTGTAAATCAGCGTCCAGACACACTGCAAATTGGTAACCGAGCCGGTAAGCTGCGCGAAAACCTGACTGGAGAGCGGCGCCTTTGCCGCGATTAACGGAATGTTTGATTAAATGAATTTTCGGATAATGGTTCATAATGTCAGACGTTTGATCTGTCGAACCGTCATCTACAATAAATATATCATTTTCAGCGAATTGCATAGTGATATATTTCAGTAGAGGCGGGAGAGTTTCTGCCGCTTGGTAAGCCGGAATAATAATGCAATAGTTACGATTATTCATACTGAAAATTAGATTATTTAGAAGATACCGTCAAATGTAAAAATTATTGCATAAAGTAGACGAAGAGTTTAAATTTACGCGCTTTTTATTTCTGCGAGAGTAGCTCAGCTGGTAGAGCTCCACGTTGCCAACGTGGCTGTCGCGGGTTCAAGTCCCGTCTCTCGCTCACTAAATATCTCAAAACAAAAACAACGAGCTTAGCGTTGCTCCCGACCGTTCGGGATCGCGGGTTCAAGTCCCGTCTCTCGCTCACTAAATATCTCAAAACAAAAACAACGAGCTTAGCGTTGCTCCCGACCGTTCGGGATCGCGGGTTCAAGTCCCGTCTCTCGCTCAACAAATATCTCAAACAAAAGTAACGAGCTTAGCGTTACTCCCGACCGTTCGGGATCGCGGGTTCAAGTCCCGTCTCTCGCTCAACAAATATCTCAAACAAAAGTAACGAGCTTAGCGTTGCTCCCGACTGTTCGGGATCGCGGGTTCAAGTCCCGCCTCTCGCTCAACAAATATCTCAAAGCAAAAGCAACGAGCTTAGCGTTGCTCCCGACTGTTCGGGATCGCGGGTTCAAGTCCCGTCTCTCGCTCAAGCGTCACAAGATTTCCTCGAATTCACCGGTCTTTTTATTCTTACGAACGTTATCCCAGTTAAAATAACGTCCATTCATTGCGATATAAACGCCGGGCGGAAGCGTCTGAACAAAAGCTAAAGCACTGCCGAGATTGAAGAGTCCGTCCGAACTACCGAATTTATAGGGAATCATCGCTCCGGTCAAGACGATAGTTTTGCCGCTGACATTTTGGGCAATGAGACGGGCGGTTTCTACCATTGTATCCGTGCCATGAGTAATGACGATTCGATCTTCAGTGGCTTTTTGACAATGTTGAGCAACTAATAGTCGGTCATCATCGGTCATTTCCAGACTATCAATCATCATCAAAGTCCGAATTTCGACTTCTACCCGCGAGCGCCCGAGGATTAGCATTTCCGGTAAGTGCGTGTCTTTGAAATAGAGTTGTCCGGTGAGTTCATTATATTCTTTGTCAAAAGTCCCGCCCGTTACAAAAATACGGATTGCCATTTTTTATTCCTTTAATTATTTTAGTGTTAATCATTATCGTCAATTTAAACAGCCTACATTAATTACATCAAGGATATTATACAAAAAAATACCCTCACAAGTAATCATACCTGTAAGGGTATTAAATCAAAACAAATTGCCGTTTAGCTTAATTCAGTTCGTCTAATTTTCGGGCAAGCAGGGTAATATGTCCCATCTCTTCTTTAATAATAGCACGTACGTGAACGATATCGTCTTCGTTGAGCAGGATTTTTTCGATGCCGAGATAGAAAACGATTGAATCCTTTTCAAATCCAATGGCTAAGTGCAAAATATCCGCCATTGATTTTTGATCTTTGATTAACGCAGATGAATCAGCCGTTGGATCAAACACGTATCCAGAAGCAAAGGCTTGTAAAAAGAGAGCGGCTTCCTGATTGGGATCATAAGACAAATTTAGCTTGGTTTGTTTTATTTTTTCACGCATGCCAGCGAAGGTTTTTTGGTGCTGATCTTCCATTTCAGCCAACTTTAATAACATATTTTTATGTTCAGCGAACTGACTGAGTTCAGCGGCATGGCGATAGAAACGACTGCCATTGACCTCTATCTGCTCGGCAATTTCGAAAACTTCGTCTATGTTAAAATTCATAACTTGCTCTTTCCTGCTATTCGCGCTTGCCAAGTTCCCGATCTATCATAACCAGAGCCTGACCGTGATCGCCGATTCTCTTTAAAAGTTGAACTATTTTCAAAGTTGAATCTTCTTCTTCGACCTGTTCAGCGACGAACCAATTTAAAAATTCCTGTGCGGCATAATCTTTATCGGCAATAGCCATCGTCATCAGATCATTGATTTTGCCGGTAACAAATTGTTCGTGCTCATAAGCGGCTTTGAAAGCGTCGAGCGGCGAAGCCCATTTCTTGGCTAATATATTTATTGGCTGGAGTTCGACGACATCACCACGCTCGAAAATATGGTCGAAAAATTTTCTGGCATGGTTTATTTCCTCCTTGGTCTGGACTTCCATCCAATGCGCCATTCCGTCGAAGTTTTCGGATTTGAACCAGGCATTCATTGCGGCATAAAGATAGGCGGATTCCAGTTCGTGTTTGATTTGATCGTTGAAAGCGGTTAATAATTTGGGACTAAGCATTATAATGTTCCTTTCCATAAGCCGTGAATATTGCAATACTCACGTGCGGTTACATTTTCGGCCGATACGTTAAAAATAGCCATCGGTGTATCGCCCGGCTTCAGATATTTCCGAAAAACCTGACCGTCGGCATCCAATTCAATCCACTCAATATAATGAACGTCAATCATTGGGTGAAGAACGCTACCGACACTGACTTTGTAGCCGTCGGCGGTTTTTTCAATTACCGGGACATGTTTTTCTCGGGCGGCGTCAGTCGTATTTTCGACGATAAGTTTCATCGGCTTGCCACAGCAAACCAATTCACCTGCGCCTTCGTGTAAAACCTCGACTATATTGCCGCAGATTTCACATTTGTAAATTTGAGATCGTTTCGTCATAGTTGATTCTCCTTTTTTTACTTTTGATATACTCATAAGATTATTGTTACACAAATTTACAATTTTATTTAAAAGTACGCTGGATTTTCTTATGACGAAAATTCTAACCTCAATGAGGTAAAAGCTATTTGGGGGAAGATAATATCTAAAATGCTTTGGGACCTGTGGTTAAATTGAAAAAATGGCTTTTAGATTAAAAACCATTGGTTAGCTACTAGGGTATTGGGGACGGTTAAGTTTTTAAGTAGGATTAAGATCAATATTTTTTTCTAATGCTGAGTAGCGTTCAAGGTATTGTAGAGGATTAAGACCAAAAAGGTCATTCTCTATAATAATAAAGAAGATTCATATTATCAATAACTTAGCAAATGAATACATTAGGTATTAAAAGAGGTCTTAAAAATTACATTAGAATTTGACTGATCCACGGATGTATTATCCATTTTTTCTCTATACTTGGATTTGACAATTGGCATATAAAAACTAAATTAAATGTTATTTTAAAGGTAATAGTGGCGAAATATAACTGGCAAAAAATCGTAGAGAAAATCAAGGAGTCGGATAAAATCCTGCTCACCACTCACCACAATCCAGACGGCGACGGGCTGGGTGCAGAAGCGGCGCTTTACCATTGCCTCAAGCATCTGGGTAAGTCGCCATTTATCTTGAATTCATCGCCTTTGCCGCCGGAGTATTCATTTCTGAATGAGGGTGAAATTTTTCATACTTTCCCCAACGATTTAGATCAAGTTGAACTAACTGATTTCGATTTGCTAATGATTCTGGATGCCAGCCATACGGAACGACTCGGGGCGCTCGGTCCGGTTCTGAAATCGCATAATATTCCGACTATTTGCATTGATCATCACCCGTTTAATAACTGCCTGCCGGAAAATATTAGCGTCATTGATGATAAAGCCCCGGCGACAGTCGCGCTGGTTTTTGAATTATTAAAAATCATTGCACCGCAAGCGATAGATCAAAAAGTAGCGGAGGCGTTGTATGTCGGTTTAATGACCGATACTGGTTCATTTCGATTTGAAAATACCACTGCTGAAACGATGCTATTGGCGGCGGAGCTTTTGCGGTATAACGTTCAACCGGGATTGATTTATCACTATGTTTACGAGAACTATCGTCCGGAAAGGATGAAATTGCTCGGGATGGTATTGCAGAATGTTCAATATGAATTTGAAAATCGGTTGGCATGGTTTTGCGTAACGCGGGCTCAGGTAGCCGCCGCCGGAGCCTATTTAGATGAAGTTGATGGTTTTACGGATGTTGTCCGCTCAATCCGGGGTGTCGAAATTGCCGCTATGTTTCTGGAAGATCGTGATAACCGCACGCGGATGAATTTCCGTTCCAAAGGGCGTTATCCTATTAATAATATTGCGCGCCAATTTGGCGGTGGTGGGCATCCGTATGCGGCGGGTTTGGTGATGGATGTTGGATTAGAAGACGCCGTAAAAACAGTTTTGCCGGCTTTGCGAAAAATTTTTGTAGATGAAGGATTAAAATGAGCGTCAAATCCGATCGCTGGATCGAGGAAATGGCTATGAAACATAAAATGATCGAGCCATTCGAAAAAAGTCAGATTAGTTCAGGAGTAATTTCCTTCGGTGTATCTTCCTACGGCTACGATATGCGAGTGGCGGATGAATTTCGTATTTTTCACGGTCGAAAGGATACAGTTCTGGATCCCAAACAAATAACGACGGATTTATTTATTGATTACAAAGGTGCAGTTTGCACAATTCCGCCGAATAGTTTTGTTCTCGGACGTAGTCTGGAATATTTTAGGATACCGCGCAATGTCATTGCCGTTACGAACGGCAAGTCAACTTATGCTAGGTGCGGAATTTTCGTTAATGTAACCCCGCTTGAACCGGAATGGGAGGGTTTTGTTACCATTTCCATTGCCAATCTCGCACCGGTACCGGTGAAAATCTATGCCAACGAAGGTGTCGCGCAGGTTATTTTTTTGGAAAGCGACGAGGCTTGTCGGAATTCGTACGCCGATAAAAAGGGAAAGTATCAAGCCCAGCAAAACATTACGAACGCGAAGATCAAGGAATAATGGCTTTAAAAGTCAACATCTCGGCTACGGTCGGTTTTTGTGCCGGAGTGCAAAACGCAGTAAAGAAGGCGCAAACCGCGGCTCAAAAATTTGGTCGGGTGGCGATGCTTGGTGACATTGTTCACAATGAAAAAGTGATTCGTGAATTGACCGATTTGGGTGTCGAAGTAGTGCAAAATCTTGATCAGATCGAACCAACCGTACCCGTTTTATTTCGCTCGCACGGTACGCCTCGATCCATTTGGGATGAAGCGCATCAACGAGGCTTGAGAATTATTGATGCGACCTGTCCTCTAGTTCGTAAAATTCACAACGAAGTCCAAATGTTAGCCAAAGAAGGCCGTCAGGTGATAATTATCGGAGATAAAAATCACGAAGAAGTCAGCGGCATTGCCAGTCAAATCAGTGATCCTATCATCGTTTCGAGTCCGGAGGAGACCGAACGTTTGCCAAAGATGAAAAAAATTGGGGTTGTAGCGCAATCCACTCAGATGATTGAAAATGTATCGGCAATCGTCGCGATTCTGGCGGCTAAAACCGACGACCTACGCTTTATGAACACTATCTGCCGTCCAACTCGTCAACGTCAGGAACAAATTCGGGAACTCGCTTTAGCCAATGACGTTATGCTAGTTGTGGGTTCAAAAAATAGTGCCAACACACGGAGGCTGGCAGAAATTGCCAAAAAGTTGAATACCAATACTTACCACATTGAAAATGCCGAGCAAATCAATCCGGACTGGTTTATTAATAAGACATCAGTCGGCGTGGCGACTGGAGCCTCGACGCCTGTTGAAGTGGTGGAAGAGGTGGTTAAAAAAATAACCAATTTTGACTGAAATGTCTTAAATTTATAGTTATGAAAAGGAGTAATTATTAAAAATGAATAAAGGTTCTTTTGAAGTAAAAGTTGGCTTGGCTGAAATGCTAAAAGGCGGCGTCATAATGGATGTAACAACGCCCGAGCAAGCTAAGATTGCCGAAGAGGCAGGAGCCGTCGCTGTGATGGCGCTCGAAAGGATTCCAGCCGATATTCGAGCGACAGGGGGAATTGCCCGTATGTCGAATCCCAAAGTAATTAAAGCGATTCAGGATACAGTCTCAATTCCGGTGATGGCGAAATGTCGCATTGGCCATTTTGCGGAAGCGCAGGTACTAGAAGCGCTGGGGATTGATTTCATTGATGAGAGTGAAGTTTTGACTCCGGCTGACGAAGAAAACCACATTTGGAAGCACGATTTCAAGGTACCGTTCGTCTGCGGTTGTCGCGATCTAGGTGAAGCATTGCGCCGCATTGGCGAAGGGGCGGCTTTGATTCGCACCAAAGGCGAAGCCGGTAGTGGCAATATCGTCGAGGCGGTGCGCCATATGCGTCGGGTGCAATCCGAAATTCGTAAACTGACGACTTTGTCGGATGACGAATTAATGGCGGAAGCCAAACGTCTGGGCGCTCCCTTTGAATTGGTTAGGCAGATTGCTAAAACCGGAAAATTACCGGTGCCGAATTTTGCGGCTGGAGGAATTGCTACACCAGCAGATGCTTCTTTAATGATGCAATTGGGAGCGGAGAGTGTGTTCGTTGGTTCGGGAATTTTCAAATCCGAAGACCCAGCCGCCCGGGCTCGAGCTATCGTTTTAGCGACAACTTATTATAATAATCCCGAAAAAATCGCTGAAGTTTCGGCCGGATTGGGAGAAGCTATGCGTGGGCTCGATCTCGCCGAGATTCCGGAAAATGAACGACTCGCAAAACGCGGTTGGTAAAAATAGAAATAGTATATTGAATCTCACTATCTTATGAATAATAAAGCCAAAAAAGTTGGCATATTGGGACTTCAGGGCGCTTTTCAGAAACACCTCAAAATTATCAATTCCCTCGGAGCCGAAGCCATCGTTATTCGCTATAAAGAACAAATCGAAAAATGTGACGGTTTGATAATTCCCGGTGGCGAATCAACCACGATGTCAAGGCTAATTGACGAAATGGATTTGCGCGAAAGTCTTGAGAAATTTCCCGGAGTGATTTTTGGTACCTGCGCCGGAGCAATTTTGCTATCAACAAACGGCACGGATCCCTTGGTCAAATCATTAGGACGTAGTTCGGTTAAAGTTAAGCGAAATGCCTACGGACGGCAGATAGAATCATTTGTTGAAAATGTTGATCTTACGTTTTCCGACAAACCTTTCAAAGGTATTTTCATTCGCGCTCCGAAACTTGAACATCTCGATTCTTCTGTTGAAATTCTTGGCCATTTAAATGGCGATGTGGTTCTCGCCAGGTCAAGCAATAATCTTATGGCAACTTTTCATCCGGAATTGACCGATGATCCTCGTATTCATCAATATTTTCTCAATCACTTACAATGATGGCGGAACAGGAAGCGAAAAAATATCCCCATCTGGAGAAAATTAACTCTCCGGAAGATTTGCGAAAATTATCAGTTGACGAGCTGGTTAGTTTAAGTACGGAACTGCGTGAATATATTATAGAAACCGTTACCAATACCGGAGGCCATCTGGCATCGAGTTTGGGGACCGTGGATTTGACGATTGCTCTGCATTATGTTTTCAATACGCCGACTGACAAATTAATCTGGGATGTCGGTCACCAGGCGTATGGCCATAAAATATTGACCGGTCGTAGAGATGCCATTAAGACTATTCGCCAATATGGCGGCATTAGTGGATTTTGTAAAATGTCCGAAAGCGAATATGACTGTTTCGGGGCCGGACACGCTAGCACCTCGATTTCCGCGGCAGTTGGAATGGCGGTTGCTCGTGATTTGAATCATGAAAACTATCGAATTGCGGCTATAATAGGAGATGGAGCATTTACCGGTGGATTGGCTTATGAAGGTCTGAATAACGCTTATAATATTAACGGCCAATTCTTAGTAATTCTGAATGATAATGAGATGTCGATTTCACGTAATGTCGGGGCAATGTCTAATTATTTTACCCGAATTGTAACCAGTCCTAGTTACCTTAATTTTAAAAACCAAGTCTGGAATTCACTGGCGTTATTACCCCGCGGCGCCAATTTTTTTCGGAAGGCAGGGCGGAAATTATTGGAGTCATTCAAAAATTTTCTTGCGCCCGGGATAATCTTTGAGGAATTCGGATTTCGCTATTACGGGCCGGTTGACGGTCATAATATTCAGCAACTCGTTAATACTTTGAATAATATCAAAGATTTGAAATACCCTATCATCCTACACATTATTACTCAAAAAGGGAAGGGACTGGCAAGCGCTGAAATTGATCCGATTAAATATCACGGAATTGGTCCGCGGAAAGATGTTAATGCTTGTGTCTCAACACCAACCGCTCCGCCCTTTTTAAATGCTTTCAGTAAAATCGCCTGTGAAATTGGTGAAAAATATCCCAAGTCTATCTTTATCACTGCCGCAATGGCGGAAGGCACAGGATTAGTCGAATTTGCACGACGCTTTCCAATGCGTTACTTCGATGTCGGGATTGCGGAAGGGCATGCGGTAACCTTTGCCGCCGGTTTAGCGGCTTGCGGATTCCGACCGGTGGTGGCAATCTATTCTACCTTTTTACAACGCGCTTACGACAATATTATCCATGATGTGGCTTTGCAAAATTTACCGGTAGTATTTGTCCTGGATCGAGGAGGAATCGTCGGCGAAGATGGTCCGACCCATCATGGCGCATTTGACTTGAGCTATTTATGCACAGTGCCCAATATGATAGTTGCTGCGCCACGGAACGGCACTGAATTGCGCAATTTAATGTTCACCGCACTCGAGCAGAACGATGCTCCCTTTGCCATTCGCTATCCAAAAGATTCTTATGTCGAATTTGACGATCAAGCACCAGCCGTGCCCTACCAAATTGGAAAGTGGGAGATAATTCAAAATGGTCAAGACGTCGCCATCTTGTCGGTCGGCGTAATGACCAATAACGCGATAGAGGCGGCCTGCCTACTTAAACCAAAAAATATATTTACGACTATTGTCCACGCTCGTTTTGTGAAACCACTTGATACTCAAATGTTGTCGGAGATTGCCAGTAAGCATCGCATTATTATCACGATTGAAGAGAACAGCATTGTCGGTGGATTCGGGGAACAGGTTGCCAGATATTTTGCCGAACAAAACCTACCGCAAAAGATTAACATTTTGGCTATACCAGACCATTTTATTGAACAAGGAGCGCGTGAAATTTTGCTGAGAAACCTAGCCCTGGACGCCGTTGGAATAGCGAATAAAATTGAGCAAATTTATCATAAACTTGAATAGTTATATAACATTGTAAAAAACGAAGAGGTAAGTTGTTTATTTACATAGGATCGTTTAAGTGAGACTTATGTCACATAATTCTATTGTTAATTGCTATAAAATCAACTAGGAATTTTGAATTTTAATGAGGATAATCATGCAAAAGTTTAAAATCATCATCATCGCCGGAGTGGCGGTTCTATTTTCATTTTGCGATCTTAAAATCCCCAGTGAATCGGATTATCCCACCTGGTCGGTAAATCTGAACGTCCCGCTATTAAATGAGACTGTTACTGTCAATGATTTATTAGAAGATTCGCTGATAGTCAAGCTTCCTTATGGTACCGCTGGCGATTCAATTTTTGCCTATGAAGATCAAATCCCAATTGAAGAAGTTCGGGTCGGTAATAGGTTAAATATTGATGATATAACCCAATCCATTCAGCAGGGTGTAGATGAAGTCAATATTGCTGCAAGTGATAAAAAATACTCTTCGGGTTTTGATGAAGTCGGAGTTGAGCCGGTTTCTGAACAGAATAGCAACCTAATCGGTGACATTCATCTGGCTGATACCGATGTCGAAAGCACGGCTCCGATTTTATTTTCGGAAATAGTGGATATGACCGGCATAGCGGACGGAGCCAGCAAGACCATCGCCATAAGTACACCTTTTCCGACGATAAATCGACAAATTGTTTTTAATAATTTTAATAATGCTAATTTTATTGGAGGATTCCTCGAAATTAATATCCGCAATAATCTGGTAGTTGAACTTGGTGCACCGGTTTATGTCCGCTTACTGGATGGTTCTGGAAATCCAATTGTCGGAACGGACGGAGATTCGGCTAAAGCCGTCTGGACTGAGGGTTTGGCATACGGGCAATCCAGTAAAAAAACAATAAATCTAACCAATAAAACTTTGCCCGGGACAATCATCGTGGAGGTTTCGGGAGTCATTTGTGGCTCAGGTTCGCAAATAGTCACTAAAAACTCTGCGACTTTGAATTCTTCATTCGTGGTGGAAGTTCAAGCTAAGGACATATCTGTATCATCGGCGGAGGCGATTGTTCCAGAACAGACCATTGACACTACTGGCACGATTGAATTTGCGGAAGACGAGCCCAATAAAGTTGAAACAGCGGTAATTAAAGATGGTCACCTGAAAATATCTATTCAGAATGATTTGCCGGTCAGCGCTAATCTCGAACTCACCATCCCCTCTTTGAAAACTGCTTCTGGTGGCAGTGACTTTTATCAAGTTATTCCAATGGCGGCTAACCAGAATATCACTCAAGAATATTCGCTGGCTGATAATAAGTTAGAAATGGATATCGACAAGCAGGAAGTTAACTATTCTTATATAGTTCGAACCATTTCAACCGATCCCGAAATGGTTGATATTTCTTCATCTGATCAAGTCAATGTCAACATAGATATGTATGGAGAAAATTCAGAATCTGATGTAACTTTTTCGGAGATCAGAGGCATTGTAGAGCCGCAAAACATCAAAGATAGCGGTGAAATCAATACCGCTTCCGATGCCCGAATCAGTACGGCGCAAATTGCCTCCGGTGGGATGACCTTTTCAATCGAAAACGGCGTTAACCAGAGTCCAACTGGAATTCCGCACCTTGTTCTTACATTTCCAGAGATATTAACTACTGCGGGAACACCAGTAACAATCGAATCAGATATTCCAGGCGGACAGACTACGATTTATTATGACTTAAGTAATTGTCTAATCCAACCATTGTCCGAATCTGTAACCGCTGACAGTGTTCGGCAGTATATCACCTATAAAAGTCTGGTTACGACTTCCTCAAGAGAAATAGCCGAATATAGTTTGATTGATTCAATCAAATTTGATATTAACACATCTGAAATGACTTTTTCGATTGTCACTGGATTTTTTGACCAGGAAGCGATCGTTGCTAATGAGGTACTTGAGCTGGAAGATAAGACTAAATTAGAGACAGCCCAGATCTCGAATGGTAATCTCATCTTGACTTTTGTTAATAACATCGGAGTGTTTGCCGATGTTCATTTTACAATTAATGAAATTGTGCATCGCACAGATGGTACGCCACTAGAACGTATTATTCACCTGCCAAACAGTTCTCAGCCGGTGATTGAGACCATTCCGCTGGATGAATATAATATTCAATTGCCGTTTACGGATTTGACCACCAACCAAGAAATCCACTACACCTCGCGAGTCAGTATTCCTTCCGATCGAGAAATGACAATCACTTTTGGGCAGGAAATCAATGTTGACGTTCTACTGACTGAGGTAGAATTTGCAAGTGTCAGCGGGTATATTGATACGGTTCAAGTGGATATTGAACCCTCCGAAAATGAAGTTAATGCATTACCGGAAGAATTCGACGGAATCAACTTAAAGAATGTCGAAATGGCAATAGAGTTCAATACCGATATTGGTGTGCCGGTCGAGCTCAATTTATTTATTTCGTCCTTTAATGATGAAGGTGAATCGGTTCGTCGGGAAATCCATCAAGTCATTACCGAGAATCCCCGGGTTGTTATTCCCGATGCAGAAGAATTAATCAACATCAAACCGAAGAAAATCGTTACATCCGGTTATGCCCTGGTCTACGGTACTGGTCAAGTTGATACAGCCCAATATGTTAGCGGCAATATATCCATTTCTGTACCGTTTGAAATGGAAATAACTGAAGATGCCAAGATGGAATTTGATCCGGAATTGGTGGAAGAAGAAATTCCAGAAGAAATTGAAAGCGCCATTCTTTATGCCGAAGTAGAGAATGGGTTCGAGATTGGCGGTAAACTGATCTTATTAGCCGCTCAGGATACACTATTATTCGATGTTGCTCCACCTTATGGTCCGGATACTCTGGCAGTCATTAATGTTTACCCCGATTCATCATTTCGAGAAGTTGTAGAATTAGGTGAAAAGCAGACAGCTTTATTCCAGGACTCGGTTTACGTTAAAACCCAATTTAATCTGGTCGGACGAACTGACGGCGCCGGGAATCCGATTCCTTCCCGTTTTATGAAGGGCGATGAATTAAAGATATTGCTTTACGGAACGATCAATGGTTTGATTGATTTTGCTGATCGGAAAGAGGAGGATTAATCAGATGAAAAAGATAAAATATATCGTTGTTTGGGCTTTATTAGTTATAGTTTCACAAGGTTATAGCCAGCTCTATATGAATCCGCGCAGTATCAGTTTTGCCGATGCTTACGCCACTCAAGCGCGGGGTGGCGACGTGATTGGTTGGAATCCGGCTAACCTCGGATTGAACGATAATCCGAAATTTAAATTCAATTTTGGAATTATCCCAATCGTGCCATTTCCGGCTTTACAGATTAGCAATAATACTATTTCAACGCATTTATTAAATAATTATATTTTCACCGGTGGATATTTGGATGACGATGACAAGGAGGAACTGCTAAGTCATTTTCCGGATGGTGGTTTGAATTTTAATCCCTTGGTGCAGATGCGTTTCCTCAATTTTTCGGTGGATAGTTGGGCATTTACGCTGGGCGCCGAAGTAACCGGCAAAGTTGTCGCACCCAAGTCGCTTTTCCGTCTTGCGTTATTTGGTAATGAATTCGAAGAGCCTATTGATTTAAGCGATACTGATCTGGATTTACAATCGGTAGTTACTCTGGGAATAGCTCACGGATGGCAGATTGATAATGTGCCTTATCTCAGTAATTATGTTGATAAATTTTCCGTCGGTATTGCCGTTAAACTTTTAGCTGGAGCGGGTTATTCCGGATTCGACGATCTAACCGCGAATGTTACGACTTATAAAGACCGAGTTATCCTGGAAGGCGATCTCAAAGGCGAATACGGAATGGGCGGTGCCGGTCTGGCGATTGATATAGGAGCGGCGTCTGTTATTAATGAAAAAATGACTGCCAATCTTGCCTTGAACAATGTAGTCGGTTTTTTAAATTGGGGAATAGGAGAAGCCGGGAAAGCCGAATATTCTTTTTATGCCGATATTCCTAGTTCGGATTTTGGCGATATAGATTCAATAATGGATGAATCTTTAAGAAAAGACACTACCTACACGGTTTCCGGTATTAGGACAAATTACCCGGCTTATATGATAATGGGATTTGAATATAGAGTATTGCAAAATCTGCGGCTGTTTGTCAATTATCGCCAGTCTTTCAGTAATGATATGGCATCCACGACAGCGCCAGCATTTTCTGTCGCGGCTGAATTTTTACCGGCTGATTGGTTACCCATAAGGTTTGGAGTTGGATTCGGAGGCAACGATAAAATTAAATGGGGCGTCGGTAGTGGAATGACTTTTAAGCACTATCGTTTGGAATGGGGTTTTGCGCAGACGGGCGGATTCTTTAATCACGGAAAAGGTCTTGCCTTCTGTTTGGATCAATCCTTGGTTTTCTAAGATATGCTTCTTACCCTAATTTCCTGGAATGTCAATGGAATTCGGGCAATACATAAAAAAGGTTTTTTAGATTGGGTCAAAGCTACTCAGCCGGATATTTTAGGGATTCAAGAAACAAAAGCTGAAGAATCGCAATTACCGCCGGATTTAGCCCAAATCAGTGGCTATCGTTCTTATTTTTCGTCGGCAATTAGAAAAGGTTACAGCGGAGTCGCTTTGTATTCTCGATTAGAACCGGTTTCCATTACGCAAAAGTTTGGAATCGAGAAATTCGATACGGAGGGGCGTCTCCTCATTGCCGATTATGATCAATTTGTTTTATTTAATGTTTATTTTCCTAATGGACAGATGTCGGAGGCGCGACTACGTTTTAAACTTGAATTCTATGATGCTTTTCTCGATTATGTTGATCGGGTAAACGTCAGCGGTCGGAATATCATCATAGGTGGCGATGTCAACACGGCTCATACTGAAATAGACCTAGCTCATCCGGTGGCGAATTCCAATATTTCCGGTTTTTTGCCTGAAGAAAGAGCCTGGCTCGATAAATTTCTCAGCCACGGTTATTATGATACTTTTCGATTATTTAATAATGAACCGGGCAATTATACTTGGTGGAGTCCGTTTGCCAACGCTAGGGAGCGTAATATTGGGTGGCGCCTCGACTATTTTTTCGTAAACAAACGATTCGTTGCGAATGTTCGTGCCGCCGAAATTTTAGCCGATGTAGCGGGTTCAGATCATTGTCCGGTTTCGCTCCAGATTGAGATTTGAGATGGCTTTTTACCATTCTGGTAACAAGCGTTATAAAAATTAATTGAGAAAGTTTTAAAATTTAGTCTCGGATTTTATAGCTGTTATTAATTATATTTGAAACGGTTTATTTACATAAATGATGTTTAAATATTTTCGATAAGTTTTAACGTTTAAAAAGGGGGATAAAATGCGTTTTAAAACAATCACATCGTCATTAATTGTCTGCATTGCAATGGCGACGGTTTTAACGGCTCAGAATTTGATAGGGCCAAATTGGAAATTTCAACCCGGCGATGATTTAGCCTGGGCTGATCCGCAATATGATGACGCTTCCTGGAACTCTATCATTGCCGGTAGAACCTGGGAAGTGCAAGGCTATGAAAATTTAGATGGATTTGCCTGGTATAGATACAGTGTAATTATTCCATCAACGCTGAAGGAGAAAGCCGTTAAACATGGCGGATTTATTCTGCGTCTGGGGCGGATTGACGATTCCGATGCTACTTATTTCAATGGTGAATTAATCGGGCAGATGGGTGGTTTCCCACCAAATTATATCGGTGCTTATGGTCTGGATCGCGAATATATTATCCCGGTCGAACTGGTTCGCTGGGATCAGCCGAATGTCATTGCAATTCGAGTTTATGATGCAGGTGGCGGTGGTGGATTGTACTACTCAGCCGCTGAGCTGAATGTGATTGGTCTTTCCGATCAGCTAAAAATCGAAATTGCCCTTCCTCAGAAGGATCACGTCATTAAGAATTGCTCCGAAATTGTACTTCCGGTCATTATGCGTAATGAAAGTAACGAGTCATTTGATGGTATTCTCAGGCTGGCGATCAATAGTGATTTCGGGGATAAAATCTATGATAAAGAATTAAAGATTGAGATGAAAAATAATTCTGCTAAAAAATATTCCTACAACTTAAAGAAAATGCAACCTGGCTTTTACCTCGGGGCAGTTAGTTTCGAAAGTTTAGGCTGGAATAAATTGCATAAATTTGCGATAGCAGTTGATCCGGAGAAGGTGATGTCGCCCATTGATGCTCAGCCGGATTTTGATGCTTTTTGGGAGCAAGCCAAAGCCGAACTGGCTACGGTTGACCCACAGTTTAAGATGATTCGCCAGGATGAATTATGCACCGCTGAGCGCGATTATTACCTGGTTGAAATGCGTTCGCTGGGAAATATTTTAATTCGCGGCTGGTACTCGGTTCCGAAAAACCCTGGAAAATACCCGGCTTTTCTTCAAGTTCAAGGTTATGGTACGAATATGCAGCCGACTAACCTGATTACTGAAGATGGTTTTATCAGTTTCGGTTTGAATATTCGGGGGCATGGCAATAGTCGGGATGAGATCGATCCCGGATTTCCTGGCTATTTGCAATATCATCTGGAGAATAAATATGAATATATTTACCGCGGCGCTTATATGGATTGTGTGCGGGCGGTAGATTTTCTGTGTTCGCGACCAGAGGTTGATACAAGCCGAATCATCGTTGATGGACAGAGCCAGGGCGGCGCTCTTTCGTTTGCGACCGCCGCCTTAGATGATCGTATTCGCCTTTGCGTACCGGGTGTGCCGTTTTTATCAGACTTTCCCGACTATTTTAAAGTTGCCATTTGGCCCGGTAACGAGTTCAAGGACTATGTTAACAATCATCCCGAAACAACTTGGGAAGAAGTTTTCCGAACATTGAGTTACTTTGATATTAAAAACTTAGCGCCGAAAGTCAAGGCACCGGTTTTTATGCTAGTGGGTCTGATGGATGAAACCTGCCCGCCGCATATTAACTTCGCGGCTTATAATAATTTACAATGCCCAAAAGAATACATCATTTATCCCTATTCCGGACACGGTTTGCCGGCAGAAAATTACCAGGCGCGGATGAATTGGGTTCGCCAGCAACTGAATCTGAAATAATCAATAAATAGCACTATCGTTGTCAATATAAAGGTAATTTCCCGGTTGTAAATAAATAGGGATGATTGATGGATGAAAAACTCAATCGCTAAAAGGAATTTTTAAAAATGAATTCAGTTCAGAGACATAATCGTCATAAGTGTAAAATTATTACAGTGTTTTGGTTAATAGTTATATTACCAATTCTTATCCAATGTGAGCAGAATAATAAATCCGATCAAATCGGTGGTTCCGAATTAACCTTCGTAGAAGAACATGGAAGCCTTACTGTCAGCGGTAACCGCATTATTGATCAAAATGGTGATCCGATAGTGTTGCGCGGAATGAGTCTCTTCTGGAGCCAATGGATGGGAAAATACTACAATTACAATTGTATTAAATGGCTTCGCGATGACTGGAAATGCACCGTTGTCCGAGCGGCAATGGGTATCGAATCGGGTGGTTATTTGAACAATCCCGCAAGCGAAAAGGCAAAAATCGTGACCGTCATCGAGGCTTGTATTGATTTAGGAATTTATGTCATTGTGGATTGGCATGATCATAATGCTCATGAACATCAGGCGCAGGCGATTGCTTTCTTTCAGGAAATTGCTACTGATTACGGCGCCTATCCCAACGTAATTTATGAAGTATTTAACGAACCTGAACAGGACAATTGGAAGACCGTACTAAAGCCTTATTTGAACGCTGTAGTTGATTCAATCAGGGCGATTGATCCTGACAATTTGATTGTGGCCGGAACTCCGACTTGGTCACAAGATGTAGACGTTGCCTCGCTGAATCCGCTCGCGCAGAACAATATCGCCTATGCTTTGCATTTTTATGCGGCTTATCAGTATCATAAACAAACCTTACGCAATAAGGCATCAACTGCATTAAATAATGGGATCGCTCTTTTTGTGACGGAATTTGGTACTGTTATGAATACCGGCGATGGTCCGATTGATACCGCCGAAACTCGCTTATGGATGAATTTTATGGAAAGTAATCAAATCAGCTGGTGCAATTGGTCAATTGCCGATAAAAATGAAACCTCAGCCGCCTTAAAACCGGGCGCCTCGGCTAACGGCGGTTGGTCGGTATCCGAAATTACCGAATCAGGATTATTAATCAGGGATTATATCATCAGAGGTAATACCAAACAACCCAATCTGGTTACAAAAACACGACTTATTCCAGATGGATTTGCCTTAGCTCAAAATTATCCAAATCCCTTTAATTCTTCTACCCAGATAAGCTTCGAATTACCAGTTAGCGCCAGCGTTAATCTTGGTGTTTACGATTTACGCGGTAATTTGATCTGCACTTTGCTAAATAAAGTGTTTCCCGCCGGACGTTACCAAACCACATGGGAAACGAACGGTGCGATTGACGAAATTGCCGGTGGGGTATATATATTGCAATTTTTAGCCGATTCCGAAATTGGAACGACTCAAATTTCCCGAAAATTATCACTTATAAAATGAGACTAAGAGAATAAATTGAACCAAATTAATTACAGGAGTTATAATGCGCAAAACATACTTAGGTGGTTTTTTATTTTTTCTAATTTTACTAAACCTGTTCGCCACCAATAATCGTTTATTCAGTCAGGAATTCAATCGAGATATGGAAACGTTTCAGCCTTTATCTTATGCCGAAGCAGATAGATTAGCCGAATCGGTTTTGGCTCAAATGACCTTAGATGAAAAAATTGCATTGATTGGCGGCGATAAATACTTCTTTATTCGAGCGCTACCGCGTTTGAATCTTTCGGAAATTTATATGTCGGATGCGACTCAGGGCATCCACATTCGTCAGAGCTTTAATGAAATTGACCTCTCGGATTACCAGCCGGAAAAATCAACAGCCTTTCCTTGTCCGATTTCATTAGCCGCCACCTGGAATCGTGAGTTAGCTTATCAGTACGCACAAGCGATCGGTGAAGAATGTAAAGTCGCCAATATTGGCATTTTACTTGGACCAGGGATGAATATTTATCGCCAATCCCAATGCGGTCGCAATTTCGAGTATTTTGGCGAAGATCCCTACTTAGCGGCGCGGATGATAGAGAATTATGTTCAGGGAGTCCAGAGTACTGGAACCGTAGCCACCCTAAAACATTTCTTAGCCAATAATACCGAATATTACCGGAAGAAAAGCAATTCGGTTGTTGATGAACGAACTTTGCATGAAATTTATATGCCCGCTTTCAAAGCCGGAATCGAAGCTGGCGCAAAGGCGGTTATGACTTCTTATAATTTGTTAAATGGTGAATGGTGTGGAGAAAGCGCTTATGTCATCAATTATCTCTTGAGAAATCAGCTTGGATTTCAATGGCTGGTAATGACCGATTGGTGGTCAGTTTATAACGGTGAGAAACTGGCTAAATCCGGTCAGAATCTGGAGATGCCGTTCACAATTGCGCTGGAAAATGTACATCAGCTTCTTGAGGATAATAAAGTGCAAGTTAGCGACATAGATCGAATGGCGCAAAGTATCTTGCGCACCTGTTTTGCTATGAAATTATATGGTCGGTCGCGAACTGCGGTGGAAGACGATTTCTATGAAGCCCATGAAAAAGTTGCCTTGCAAACCGCCCGAGAAGGAATTGTATTACTAAAAAATGAAGGTAACATTTTACCGGTAAAAGAAAAGGTAAAAAATATCTTAGTTACCGGCGATTATGTCAAAAAATTAGCCGTTGGTGGTGGTTCAGCGTATGTTGAGGGATACAATAACCGTCAAATGATTTCTGAACTGCAGAAAGTTTTTGGTGATCGGATAAAATATGTCAAAAATCCAACCGTAAAGCAGATCAAATCCGCCCAATTGGTGCTGTGCAACGTAGGAACTAGTGATAGCGAAGGCTGGGACCGCCCGTTTGAATTGCCGGAAGATCAAGAACAGAAAGTTCTTAAATGCGTCAATAATAATCCGAACACGGTCGTTATTGTGACTTCGGGAAGTGGGATACGTATGACCGGCTGGAATGAGAAAGCCAGAGCAATAATCTATGCCTGGTATCCCGGGCAGATTGGCAATCAAGCCCTAGCCGAAATTTTAATCGGCAAGGTTAATCCTTCGGGAAAATTGCCAATTACCATTGAAAAGGAGTTCAAAGATTCACCGGGTTACGGTTATATTCCGGAAGGCGAATCGCTTTATTTCGATTGGAATGGGGAAGGCGAGAGAGCGCATCCGGTATATGATGTGCGATATAAAGAGGGAATATTTATCGGCTACCGGTGGTATGAATCTCAGAAAATCGAACCGCTTTATCCCTTTGGACACGGCCTGTCGTTTACATCGTTTTCTTATAGTGATTTGCAAGTGACACCGGGGAAATTTTCCGAGGTTGATACCGTTTCAGTCACCTTTTCGGTTAAAAATGTGGGTAAGTACCAGGGCGCCGAAATTGTCCAACTATATGTTAGTGATCTCGAATCATCCTTACCTCGCCCAGCGAAGGAATTGAAAGGTTTTCAGAAAATAGTGTTAGAGCCGGGTGAAATTAAAACTGTAACCTTGAAATTAAGCCAAAAGGATTTTGCCTTCTGGAGTCCCGCAATTAAAAATTGGACGACTGAAAAGGGAAAATTTGTTATATTGATAGGTTCTTCGTCACAAGATATTAGACTTTCCAAAGAGATCGAACTATTATAAATTCTAAAAGTATAAACGTTTCGATTATTGGGATATTACGTGTAAGGATATTTTAGGAGATTAGTTTTGAAATTCGGTCATTTTAACGATCAAGACAGGGAATATATTATCACGACGCCGGAAACCCCTTATCCCTGGATCAATTATCTCGGCAGTCAGGATTTTTTTTCCATCATTTCGCATACCGGCGGTGGCTATAGTTTTCATCGCGACGCTCGCCTCCGGCGCATAACGCGCTACCGTTATAATAATTCCACTTTGGATGACAACGGTAAATTCTTTTACATCAACGATAATGGCGATGTTTGGAATCCCGGCTGGAAACCGGTTAAGAAAGCGCTCGATTTTTATGAATGTCGCCATGGATTAGGTTATACCCGCATTTCCGGTCAGCGCAATGATATTTTAGCTGAAGTTCTGGCTTTTGTGCCTATGAATTTCGACGGTGAGGTTCAGCAAGTTACCTTGAAAAATACCGGTAATTCCGTCAAGGAAATCAAACTTTTTTCCTATGTAGAATTTTGCTTGTGGAATGCCTGGGAAGATATGACTAATTTTCAGCGCACCTTCTCGATCGGTAGAGCGGAAGCGATCGGTAGCACAATTTTGCATTTTACCGATTATAAAGATCGTCGCAATCATTTTGCATTTTATTCGGTCAACGCCCCGATTGATGGTTTTGACTGTGACAAAGAATCCTTTATGGGATTGCATAATGGGCCACACGAGCCGGTAGCCGTGTTCGAGGGCAAAAATCGCAATTCGGTGGCTTTTGGCTGGTCGCCGGTAGCCGTCCATCAAATTGAGGTTAAGCTCAATCCTGGCGAATCGAAAAGTTTCAATTTTATCCTCGGATATGTAGAATACCCCGAAACTGAAAAGTTTACTGCCGACGGCAAAATCAATTTGACCAAAGTGCGTCAGATGCAATCTCGCTTCGAATCGCCGGAAAGTGTGACAAAGGCTATGAACGATTTACGCAAATTCTGGGATGGTTTATTATCGGTTTTTCAAGTCCAAACCGGCGAGGAAAAGATTGACCGGATTGTCAATATCTGGAATCAATATCAATGTATGGTTACGTTCAATATGTCGCGTAGCGCATCTTATTTCGAGTCCGGAATTGGACGAGGAATGGGATTTCGTGATTCCAGTCAGGACTTGCTCGGCTTCGTTCATCAGATTCCGGAGCGAGCACGGGAACGTTTGCTCGATATTGCGGCAACTCAGTTACCGAACGGCGGTGCTTATCATCAATATCAGCCATTAAGCAAGCGAGGCAATTATGAAGTGGGCGACAATTTTAATGACGACCCGCTCTGGCTAATCTGTGGAGTTGTGGCTTATTTGAGAGAAACCGGCGATTTTGCGATATTGGACGAATCGGTACCATTCGATAATGATCCGAATAATCAAGCCAGCCTGTTCGAACATCTCAAGCGTTCTTTTTATCATGTGGTAAATAATCTTGGACCTCATAAACTTCCGCTAATCGGGCGCGCCGACTGGAACGATTGCCTTAATCTTAATATTTTTAACACTGATCCGGATCAATCTTTTCAAACCGGTCCATTAAAAACCGACGGTAAAACTGCTGAATCTATTATGATTGCCGGGGCATTTGTTCTATATGGTCAGGAGTTCGTTGAACTTTGTGAATTTCTGGGAAAAATGGATGAAGCCACTGAAGCCCGCCAGCATATTGATGAAATGAAAAAAAGCATTGACCGGTTCGGCTGGGATGGTGAATGGTTTTTGCGCGCTTATGATGCTTTTGGAAGGAAAGTCGGCAGTCAGGAAAATGAGGAAGGCAAAATTTTCATCGAATCGCAGGGATTCTGTTGTATGGCAGAGATCGGCAAGGAAGACGGCCGGATGCAAAAAGCACTCGATTCCGTAAAAAAATACCTCGATTGTGAATTTGGAATTGTTTTGCAAAATCCGGCTTACACGAAATATTACATCGAATTAGGTGAGATTTCGACTTACATTCCTGGTTATAAGGAAAACGCCGGAATATTTTGCCATAACAATCCCTGGATAATGATCGCTGAAACTAAATTAGGTAACGGTGAGCAGGCATTTGAATATTGGCGTAAAATCTGTCCGTCGTTTCTCGAGGATATCAGCGATTTACATCGCACTGAGCCGTATGTCTATGCTCAGATGATTGCTGGTAAGGATGCCTATAAACCGGGGGAAGCTAAGAATTCCTGGCTGACCGGCACGGCGGCTTGGAATTTTCTGGCGGTCTCGCAATATATTCTGGGAATTCGACCACAGTTTGACGGTTTGCTGATTGATCCCTGCATACCATCCGACTGGAAAAGCTACACAGTGCGCCGTCTATTCCGGGGGAAAAATTTAAATATTGAAGTAAGAAATCCTGCCGGAGTGCAGAAAGGTGTGCGGCGGATAACTTTAAACCGTGAAGCATTGAGTAATAATCTAATTCCTTGTTCTAAGCTGAAAAATACCAATGAAGTAATCGTAGATATGGGTTAAAAATTTAAAGATAAAACTGTCTGTTTAGGGGGATAATAGACTCTTTATAATGGAGTGAAATTAAGATATTACGGATTAAAATTTTAAAAAAAGGAGAGGACAATGGCTAAGTATCTTACCTTACGGGAAAAAATCGCATATGGTTTTGGTGATTTGGCGTCGGTGCTTTACTGGCAGACTTTTATGCTATATTTCACTTATTTTTACACGGATGTTTTCTTGATTCCAGCCGGAGTAGCGGCTACGATGTTTCTTGTCAGTCGGGTCTGGGATGCCGTTAACGATCCGTTGATGGGAATTATAGCTGATCGTACCAACACCCGCTGGGGGAAATTCAGACCGTATTTATTGTGGTTTTGTGTACCGCTTGCGGTGGCTGGTGTTCTGACATTCAGCGTGCCTAACTTTGGGATGACGGGTAAAATCGTTTATGCTTATGTGACTTTTATCCTGATTATGATGCTTTATACGGCGATCAATATTCCATATACAGCATTGCTGGGAGTAATTTCGCCAGATTCGGACGAACGCACATCCGTATCATCGATCAAATTTTTGTTTGCGTTTACGGCTGGGGTTATTGTGTCAGCGACGCTTCTGCCGATGGTGAAAGCACTTGGTAAAGGCAACGAAGCGCGCGGTTGGCAGTTATCATTTGTGATTTATGGAATTGCGGCTATTATCTTTTTCCTGATTGCTTTCAAAGGCACGCGCGAGCGTGTTCATCCGCCAAAGTCACAAAAATCCTCAATAAAAAAGGATTTATATGAATTAGTAACAAATTCGCCCTGGTTGATATTGCTTTTTACGACTATAACATTTATTCTATTCGTTGCCATTAGAAGCAGTGTGACAGTTCATTATTTTAAATATATTGTCGGAACACGTGAGGTTTCTTTGCCGTTTTTTAAAAATAAAACCTGGGATTTCGAAACACTTACTTCGGTTTTTAATACCGTCGGTCAGATTTCGTCATTTATTGGGGTTTTGTTAGTTAGCTGGTTTGCCAAAAAAGTGGGGAAAAAGCCGGCTTTTATGATCATTTTCGTTATTGCGATTTTCAGTACCAGTATCTATTATTTTTTATCGCCGGAGCAAATCGGTTTGATTTTCTTATTCCAGATTATCGGTTCATTAACCGGTGGGCCTCTGAGTGTTTTGATCTGGGCGATGTATGCCGACTCAGCTGATTATGCTGAGTGGAAAAATGGTAGGCGGGCGACCGGATTGGTGTTTTCTGCCTCGACGATGTCGCAGAAATTCGGCTGGGCGTTTGGGGCTTTTGTTGCTCTTAATTTAATGTCGCGGTTGGGATTTATGCCAAATCAGGCTCAGACGCCGCAAAGTTTGCGAGGGTTACTTTTGCTCTTTAGTCTGATTCCGGCGGCATTTGGTATTTTGGCTTTGATAATTGTTTCATTTTATCCTTTGAACAATCAGCGTATGGCTGTTATCGGAGCAGATTTGAAAGAGCGTCGGGCGCAAAGTGGAGAAACAATAGCTCCAGCTTAAAGCATTATAAAAGAAAAGGAATTTCACAATGAAATATCGAATAGTCGGTAACTCGATTCCAAATTTGCCCTGGGAAGAGAGGCCGGAAGGTTGTTCGGATATAGTCTGGCGATTTAGTAAGAATCCGCTAATCGGGTGGAATCCCATTCCGAAAGCTGCCCGCATTTTTAATAGTGCAGTTATTTCATATAAAAGTGAGTTTGTGGGTGTTTTTCGAGCCGATCAGAAAAATGGGCGAGCGACACTTTTTTCCGGTAAGAGTCACGACGGATTAAGATGGGAAATCGGGCCGGATCCGATTAACTGGGTGGATGAGCAAGGTAATCCCAAGCCTCTCAGTTATGGTTATGATCCCCGCTTAGTGAAAATTGACGATATATATTACATCGTCTGGTGTGATGATCTGCACGGGGCTTCGATCGGTTTAGGTAAAACGCAGGATTTTAAAACATTCACCAGGATGCCGAATCCGCTGATGCCTTTTAATCGTAACGGGGTGCTTTTTCCTCGCAAAGTGAATGGGAAATATCTACTTCTCAGCCGCCCTAGTGACAGTGGACATACACCATTCGGTGATATTTTCCTGAGCGAAAGTCCCGACCTGATTTACTGGGGTAATCACAAATTCGTGATGGGCAAAGGCGGGATGGGTTGGTGGCAGGGAACGAAAATTGGTGCCGGTCCAATTCCAATCGAAACTTCGGAAGGCTGGCTTCTTTTTTATCATGGAGTATCAACGACTTGTAACGGTTTTGTTTATAGTTTTGGGGCTGTGATTCTGGATATTGATGAACCTAGTAAAGTTTTATATCGGACACGAGACTATTTATTGACGCCGGAAAAACCATACGAAACCACCGGTTTCGTGCCGAACGTTGTCTTCCCGTGTGCCAACTTGTGTGACACTGCCACCGGTCGGATTGCGATTTATTACGGTGCGGCGGATACCTATACGGCTCTGGCATTTGCTCAGACTGATGAATTGATTGATTATATCAAGAATAATTCAGAAGTATGATAGAACCCTGAATTTGCCAGAAAAATTGTTTTACTAAAGGAACGAAATTGAAACAGGAAATAACGGCAAATAATTCAACTACTCAGGTACGTGACCGCCTTCCGGTTTTAACCAAAATTTGTTATGGTTTAGGAACTGGATTAGATATGTGGGGATTTTGGCTCTATCCCGGCGTCGCGTTCGCGGTTTTCAATATGTATTTAGGCGTTAATCCAATGTTGGTTGGATTGGCTCTGACGCTAATTCGAATATACGATGCCTTTACTGATCCAATTGCGGGCTGGATTTCGGACAATTTTCGTTCAAAGCACGGCCGCAGGCGACCGTTCATTCTAGGAGCAGGCGTTATTAGCGGCCTCGGATTGCCACTGCTATTTTTAGTGTCGCCTGCCTGGGCTGATCAAACGTTTCTCGGTTTATCGGTCGTTTTTTGGTACATGTTACTGTCGAACCTCATCTATATTCCGATCATCAGCCTATTTACCGTTCCTTATAACAGCCTCGGAAACGAATTGACTCCTGATTATGAAGAACGTACTTCAGTGATGACATACCGTAGTGTGATGCAAAAAATTTTCGAGGTCGGGAATTTCTATGCTCTGCGTTTTACTAATCTTGCATGGTTTCTTATTCCCGGTACCGGTCGAAAAAATACTCTGCGGGGAATGCAGGTCTATACCTCTATCATCGGCGTCTTGATGGCAATATTCGCCATCATTATTTTTTTCAGGGTAAAGGAGCGCTATTACGAGAAAGTAGTTGTCAAGACTAAAGAACGTATCAAACTGGCAAGTTCCTTTTATGAAACTCTCAAATGCCAGCCGTTTCGGATGATGCTCTTGCTGGGCGGTTCTTTTACTCTGGGCACGAGTATGGTTGGAACGCTTGGATATTACACTACCGTGCATTATGTATGTGGTGGTAATAACATCGTCGGTGATAATTGGAATTTCTGGATGGGCATTGCTTTTATGATTGGGGGATTGCTGGGAGGTCCGATCCTAAACCGAGTCGCCTACTATCTGGAAAAGCGCAAAGCCGTAATGGTGGCGGCAATTATAGGAATAATCGGATATGGCGGTTCCTGGTTTCTTTATACGCCACTTGTTCCCTGGCTTCAGACAATTGCGTCTGGTCTGATGGGGCTTTCCTCAGCTGGTCTCTGGATGCTTCACGGCTCGATCGGCGCCGATATTATAGATTATGATGAGCTTAATACCGGTAAAAGACGAGAAGGGTCATTCACCGGTTGTTCCTCATATATTCTTAAGTTGGGCAATTCATTGGGTGGATTTTTAGCCGGAAGTGTCCTGAATTTTGCCCATTTCGATTCTAGTCTTGCAGTTCAAGCGCCGGAGACCATTTTCTGGATTCGGGCGATGCTGGCTTGCATTCCCGTTGTGGGATTAATTTTAGTGATTTTTTTCATAACCAGGGTAAACCTCACTCGGCAGAAATGCGCAGAGATCCGGTCAGCTCTTGAGGCGCGACGCGGTACGGTTTAATTTAAAATAGTGGAGTAACTAAATATGCAGTTTGGTCATTTTGACGATAAGAATAAAGAATATGTAATTGATCGGCCGGATACTCCGCGAAGTTGGAGCAATTATCTTGGTTCGACCGAGTATGGTGCGATAATTACTAACAATGCCAGTGGCTACAGTTTTTTTCAGTCGGCGGCGCAAGGGCGATTCATGCGTCTGCGTTTCAATGCGATTCCGATGGATCAACCGGGGCGTTATTTTTATATCCACGACCTTGACAAGCATGATTATTGGTCGACTTCCTGGCAACCGGTTGGCAAACCACTTGACAAATTTAAAACCGTCTGTCGGCACGGGACGGCTTATACCATTATCGAGTCGGAATATGATAATATTTTGACGGAGACGACTTATTTTGTGCCTTTGAACCGGCATTTTGAATGTTGGTTATTGAAAATTCACAACCGTGATAATGTTACAAGACGTCTGCGTCTCTTTACTTTCATTGAATACACCAATAATTGGCACGTATGGCAGGATACTTTTAATTTGCAATATACTCAGTTCATTCTTAGGATGAATGTAGTCGGAAATATCATCGACCACGGGATTAACGTTAATCTAACGGACAGTTCTGGCGATCTCGGGCTTCACGACGGCAATAAACATACTTTTATAGGAGTCGTGGGCGCAGAAGTCAGCGGTTTCGATACCGACCGGGAAATATTCCTCGGTGGCTATCGCAGTTACCATAATCCCATTGTGGTGGAAAAGGGCGAATGTCTTAATTCCATTGCCGTTGGTGATAACGGCGTAGGCGTTTTGCAGATTGATCTTGAACTCAAGCCGGGTGAATCGCGCGAACTTGCGGTTCTGATGGGTATTGGAAGGGCAGAGGTCGAGGGTCGGAAGGTTTTGAGCGAGTTTCAGAACCTCGATAATATTCACATTGAATTTGAAAAACTAAAGCAACACTGGCACCAACGATTGCAGGGATTTTTAGTCCAAACGCCCGATTCCGAATTTGATAGTATGACCAATGTCTGGAGTCCGTTTAATTGTTTGATTACTTACGCCTGGTCGCGAGCCGCGAGCTTGATTTATAGTGGTGAACGCGATGGGCTTGGCTATCGTGATACAGTGCAGGATTTATTGGGGGTTTTGCCTTTGATTCCTGAAGAAGCCGGTGAACGTCTCGAATTAATGTTGACTGGTCAGGTTTCCACCGGTGGCGCTATGTCAGTAGTGAAGCCGTTTGATCATCATCCTGGCCGGGAAATTCCACCCAAGGAGGAAGAATACCGTTCGGATGACTGTATGTGGTTATTCAATACTGTTCCGGCTTATGTTAAAGAAACCGGCGATTTAGCTTTTTTCGATAAGGTTTTACCGTTTGCCGATCAGGGCGAAGCCACCGTGCTTGGTCATTTACGACGAGCGATTGAATTTAATTTGGAACGAACCGGTACTCACGGTTTGCCCTGTGGACTTTATGCCGACTGGAATGATTGTCTGGAACTCGGTCAACGTGGCGAGACGATTTTCGTCGCTTTTCAATTGCGTTATGCCCTAAAGACTTATATTGAAATTTGTGAACTGCTCGAGCGACTCAGTGAGAAAAAGTGGGCAGTGGAGCAATTACAAAAATTGGATGAAAATTTGCGCAAATATGCCTGGGACGGACAGTGGTTTCTCCGGGCTTACCGCTATGATGGTCTGAAATATGGTTCGCATACTGATGAAGAGGGTTCGATCTGGCTCAATCCACAGTCCTGGGCGGTAATCAGCGGGTTTGCCGATAAAGATGAGGCAGAGACGGCGATGCAAGCTGTTTATGAGCGCTTGGCAACCGAATATGGTTTGATGATTTTAGCCCCGCCGTATATCAAAACCGACCATCGCATCGTCAAAGCGCCGCTTTTCAATGCCGGTATGAAAGAAAACGGCTCGATTTTCTCGCATACTCAGGGTTGGGCGATAATCGCTGAAACTATGTTGGGACACGGCGATCGAGCTTACCAGTATTTACGGGCTTATCTACCGGCGGCTTATAATACCAGAGCTGAAATCCGGCAGATTGAACCTTATGTTTATTGTCAGTTTACGAATAGTCGCTATAGTCCACGCGCGGGGGCTTCACGTTTGCCGTGGCTCACCGGAGCCGCCGCCTGGTCGTATTATACTGCCACTCAGTACATTCTCGGCATTCAGCCGGATTATTTCGGTTTGCGGATTGATCCATGTCTTCCTTCAAACTGGAAAGAGATTCAGATTACGAGGCGTTTTCGGAATAAAATGTTTAATATTTTAATAAAAAACCCGAACGGTACTCAAAAAGGCATTCGAAAACTAATTATAAACAATCAAGAATTAACCGGAAATCTAATTCCGCTGGATATAATTCAGAACGAAAATAAAGTTGTTGTAGAAATGCAATAAAATTTTTATTTTGCTGATAAATGCAGAATAAAATTATTTGATAATCATTAACAATCTGAAAGAGAGAAACTGATGAAGAAGATCCTGCAACGATTCTTTTTGATTTGCCCAAAAACCGGCAAGGTCAGAGGAATTAAACCGCTTAGTGGTTGGTCGAAGTTATTATTTCCAATAACTGGTTTGTTAGCATTAATCTGGGTGGTAGTTCGTGTGCTTCCTAAACCGACTCGTGCAACTTATCCTTGTATGCGCGTGGCTATGCCGCTGGCTTCGGGATTTATCGTTTATTTAATCGGGGTAATTGCTTCGGCTACAGCTTTTATGAAAGCCAAAAAAATGTTAGCCAAATCGCGCTACCTCCTAGCGACTGGATTCGTCATTCTGGGATTATTGGCTTCCTTGCTCATTTTTCATAATTCCCGAGAAACAGCCTACGCCAAATATGCAACCATTAAAAAGGAAGCAAATTTACCGATGGGAATGGCTAAAGGCATTTTCCCCGGTCGGGTTGTCTGGGTTTATAATCCTGATGCTACCAATGAAAATTGCGTACCGGATTCAACCGTTAGTTCTTGGTGGGGGAGTGGTTATACAACTTATCGTGCTGGAAAAGCCTGGTTTTTGCCCCAGAATAATAATCAGGCGGTAGTTGACAGTATGGTTTCTTCAGCAATCCAGTCTTTAACTGGCGCGACCAGCGATAGTGCCGCCTGGGTTGCGATATTCAAATATCACAATACAACTCGGGAAAAAGGCGCAGTTGATTATTCACCTGGTGAGAAAATTTTCATCAAGATAAATGCCACCAGCGGCTGGGGCGGTAATTACAGCACGACCGATTTATCATGTGCAAAAAACTCTAGTTACGGAATTTCCGAGACTTCACCGGCGGTAGTGATGACGGTTTTACGCCATCTGGTCAATGTTGTCGGCGTTGCCGAAAGCGATATTTATATCGGTGATCCGATGAAACACATCTATAAACATCTATACGATTACTGGCATAGCGAATTTCCCGCTGTACACTATCTCGATCATGATAATCCCGATTCTCTAGGACGGGAACATGCACAGGTTGGTACAAAGACCAAGATTTATTATTCTGACAAAGGAACGATTTTGCGAGAAAATGTGTGGGATGCCAACCGGCCGGGAGAAGGTCCCGTTTATGACGATAATGTTTACGCAATTCTCGAGGATGCGGAGTATTTGATTAATATACCTATGTTAAAAGGTCACCGGCGCGGCGGAGTAACGATGTTTGCCAAGAATCATTTTGGTTCGCATACCAGACCCGATGCCGGACATCTGCACAATGGATTGGTAGCGCCGCGTGAAATGGAACTGGGAGTTACCCGTCCAGGATACGGTCAATATCGGGTACAAGTTGACATTATGTGTCATTCATTATTGGGTGATAAGAACCTGTTATATTTAATGGATGCCTTATGGGCAACTGACTATGAGCTCGATAAACCGCTCAAATGGCAGATGGCGCCGTTTAACAATGACTTTACCTCGTCTATTTTTGCTTCTTTTGATCCAGTGGCGATTGAGTCTGTCGGTTATGATTTTCTGCGTTCGGAATTCACCGCTGAGCGGGTTCCTGCCGCTGGCACTTATGTCCAGATGGACGGCGTGGATGATTACTTGCATCAAGCGGCTGATTCTGCGAATTGGCCGGAAGGAATCGTCTATGACCCGGACAACGACGGAGTTTTATTTGCCAGTCTGGGCGTTCACGAACACTGGAATAATGCCACTGAAATGCAATACTCACGTAATCTCGATCCCGAATCCGGTACCGGAATTGAATTAGTGACCATTACGCGGAGCGTTTCGGATGCGATCGAGGCTGAACCGGCTAATCTCATCAGCGCTTTGAGCCTTTATCCGAATTATCCGAATCCCTTCAATGCTACCACTACTATCCGCTATGCTCTAAAAGCGCCGGCGCATGTTGAGTTGAAAGTATATGATCTGACGGGGAAATTGGTCTCCGTTCTGGAGAATAATTATAAAACTGCCGGTGAATTTGTGGCAGTCTGGAATGGAGAAACGATTGCCGGTCAAAAAGCACCTTCGGGTGTTTACGTCTATCAGCTGAATATGGCCGTAGGTAAGCAATTAGCCGTAGCATCGCGTAAAATGCTGTTACTTAAATAGAGTTAATTACTATGAAAGTTTTGTTTATCGGCGGAACTGGCATTATCAGTTCTGCCTGTTCTCAGTTGGCAATAGAACGGGGAATCGAGCTATATTTACTCAATCGTGGCCAATGTTTTCGGCCAATCCCTAAAGGTGCGCATCATCTTCTGGCTGATATTCGCGTTAGAGAATCGGTAAAAGCCGCCATTGGTAAGATGAATTTCGATTCAGTTGTGGAGTGGTTAGCCTATACGCCGGATCAAATCGAATCCGATTTGGAAGTATTTAGAGGATGCACCGGGCAATATGTTTTTATCAGTTCCGCTTCGGCTTATCAGAAGCCGCCCCAGAAATTGCCAATCACGGAAGAAACTCCACTCGAAAATCCTTTTTGGGAATATTCACGTAATAAAATTGCCTGCGAAAAGCGTTTGCTAAAGGCTTATCAAGAAGAGCAGTTCCCAATTACAATTGTCAGACCATCACACACTTACGATTGCACAAGTTTACCGATGGAAGGAAGGTACACCGTTGTCAATCGTATGCGTCAGGGGCAGAAGGTCATCGTCCACGGCGATGGTAGTTCGCTCTGGGTTCTGACACATCATCGCGATTTTGCCAGAGGATTTCTCGGTTTATTGGGAAATCCAAAGACCATCGGCGAGAGTTTTCATATTACCTCCGATGAATTGCTGACCTGGAATCAAATTTTTAAGATAATTGCCGAAGCGGCTGGAACGCAGGCGCAAATTGTTCATGTGCCGTCGGAGGTCATTGCCAGATATGATGCCGAATGGGGCGATAGCCTGCTGGGCGATAAAATGCACAGTGTCATTTTCGATAATTCCAAGATCAAACGCTTTGTGCCGGACTTCAAGGCAACCATTCCTTTTAAGCAAGGCGCAAAGGAAATTATAGAATGGTATGATGCCGATCCATCCCGAAAAATTATCGATGCTAATATCGATCTATTGATTGATAAGTTAATACGCCGGTTTGAATTGATAAGATAGAATACTGACATGCCTGATTTAATAATAAATCAAAATCTATTTCAAGTACATCATTTTACGAACATGAACTTGTCCTCTTACCCTAATTTCTGCGAAATAGACACCAGCGGGTGATAATCGCCCGGATTGGTCGCGTCCGTTCCAAGTAACTGAATGGTATCCGGAGGTGAAATAATCGTCGGTCAATTTGGCGATTAGCTCGCCTTTGAGATTATAGATTGTGAGCTGGACGAGATTTGTGTTCTTAAGGTAAAAAGGGATAATCGTGTTGCTATTGAATGGATTAGGGTAATTTGGCATTAGTAAAAAATCAGATAAAATACCATTTTTTTCATCAGTAAATATTTCGGCATTTGGTTGCTGATAAAAAGCAAAAGAACCGGGGCAGACGCCCACATTCAGAGTATTAATTTCGTTACCGAGCGTATCGAGAATTACCACCTGATCCGGTGCAGAATAATCGCTCAGTCCGATGAAAATATTTTTTCCGTCGAAAGCCATTGAATAGATACCAGCATAATTGCCAATGATTTTATTTATATCAATCGTAAGCGAATCGGTTAGCGGCGCCACACCGCCGTTATAACTGCGATATATTTTATCGTTTATTAGAGCAAGGTCGTCACAAAAATTGAAGGATAGTCCATGGTCCCGCTTGGTTACTTGATTTGTTTCGAGATTAATGCAGGAAGTTCCCGTATAGGTATTCCAGGTATCGTCATAGTAATTACTGAGGACATAGAGCTTATTTTCGTATAATAAAAGCTGGTTTGGACCGGTAATGACAGTGAAGGTATCAATGGGTGTAAATTCGCCGGAGACCGATTCCAGAGCAAGTACTTTATCAGCTGGTGACCAGTCGGTATTCATCGCAATTGAGGTATATAATTTTCCATCATCTGCAATGATATTATCTGGTAAGCCATTGATAAAAATCGTATCGTCAATTTGCCAGGTATTTAAATCCAGCGAGAGTATGCCAGGTAAATACCAGCAGGTGATGTAAGCGTGATTGTTCACGAAGGCGATATCACGCGGTCCGGCAAAGGGCAAATCGATCGTCCGCTCGTAAGTTGCACCATTCGATAAACTCATAACTTCCAACGAGTTGGAATTATTCATGATGATGAAGAGCTTTTCCTGATAAACTTTTAGGTTTTGGCCGACGTCGCCGAGCGGATTATCGGTAAAGTTCCAATGGACAGGACCAATTAGCTCACTCGTGCCGGTTAATTGCCAGAGCGAGGCATTAGTCGTATTAAAATTTCCTTCGCATAGAATGTAAGTGAAGTTCTGCGCCAGTGAGATTTGGAAAATCGTTATAATGGCTAACAAGGTCAGTTTCTGTTTCATTTTTTAGTCCACTCTTTTTTATTTTGGGTTATACTCGATTGTTCCGGTAAAAGCCCGTCCGGGTTCTGGGTAGCCTTGCATACTTTCGAATGATTCGTCGGTGATATTGTCGCATCCAGCGACGATGGTGAAACGTCCGATTGTCGTATCAATTTTATAAGCTAAATTGGCATTCAGAACGAGATATTCAGCGAGGATTATGTCTTCTGGCCAGTTGTACATCGCAATTCTGGCGCCAACGTATTCAATTGTGCTACGGAAAGCGATATGTTTGAAATTAAAATTTAAACCAGCGGCGTAAGATTCCTTCGGAGTATAACGCAAAGGTTTTTGGTAATTGTTGCCTTTGGTCAAATTGCAAGAATGGGTTACAACGCCCTGCAAAAAGCCATCAACCGGTAAATTGGGTAATGACCAATTGAGGATGACTTTGATGCCTTTTCGCTCGGCTTGGGAAATATTCGAAGGTTGCCAATAAGATTGAACCGGCGTCCATTGAATCAGGTTTTTATCCTTTTTGTAATAGCTATTTAAGACAAGTTTAAGCTCCGGAAGGATTTGGAGAATGAGATCGATTTCATATTTAGTTGTTTCATCTGGTTTCAGATTGGGATTACCGCCCGGTTGCCAGTATAAATCATTGAACGTCGGATAGGCGTAATATTGGCCATAACTGCCGGAGATAGTATTGAGTATTCCTGAACTATGATAAGCAATTCTGCCTCCCCAAGTTGCTTTTTGATACAAATCCGGAGAATGCTCGAATTTAACCCAGGGACGCAGTTCATAGTTAGGGTGGAAATTGTAGGGCAGAGCTAGAATATTTGTCAAAGTAATACGCGAGTGATGGCCAGCTTGTTTACTCTGCAATCGGTCGGATTTAAGGTCGGAAGTAAAATCGAGGTTAAAATTGAGGATTGACCGATTGGCATGGTAAATGATTTGATCAGTGTTAACGACGTGCCGGCTGTTTATTGCAATAGTCGGATTGACATAGCGTTCATCCGAATGACGATGTAAAGTCTGAATGTAAGAATGGCCGGCCTTAACTGCCCAGCCAATTTTCAAACCGATAAATCCCAGCGCGTCTTGCCGAAAGGCATCTGGCGACGGATTCCAGACTTGACCGGCAACTCCGCGCTCCTGTTCTGAGTAAAAAGCTATCAGTCGCGCAAATGCCTTCGATCGGAAAATGTATCCAGACTGCCAGCTGAAATAGTTTTGCTGTAACGAATTGTTTGAACGCTGAAAATTTTGATCACGCCAGGTAACTTCATAATCGCCGCGGTAATAGTTGCGGCCTAATAATATGTTGGAATTCCATACGGTTTTGCGAATGTCGAGATTGGCGCTCAGATTTAATTTGCCGTAACTACCAGCTGAGCAAGTAAAACCAGTAGGCGACATATTGGGTTCGATATTTAACAAACCTTCTGAATTTTCAGCGCTGGTATTGCCGGCTTGTTCGGGAGAATAATTAATGCTCGATATAAAGGTCGGTGGCAGTTGTGAGATATCCATCTGACCGTTCTGAGCGCTGGTTAGATCAAAACCGGCGATTACCACTCTGGTATGAGTTGACGGCGAACCGTCCAGGCTTAATGTGCTTATGCCAGTCGGGCCGCCATAGGATTTAAGATATAACCCGGGAATTGTTGTCCATAAGCGGCGATGCTCAACTGTTCCGAGGTCTTCAGTGCGTTCAACTCGACTGAAGTTAATTCCGGACAACTGACGTGGAAAAATTTGTCCGGCAACGGTTACCGAATCCAGATTTACTGGAGTGAAAGGGAGAATGATTTTTACCGGTTCATATAAATTTCCCAGCACAATTTCCTGCTCGCCGTAGCCGATACGCGTGAAAAGCAGGGAATCACCGGCTTGATAGCTGGCAGGAAGGATGAATATGCCGTTTTCATCGCTGACAATAAAACTGTCTTTAGTTTTATTATAAATAAACACATAGGGAATGGGCTGATTATTCTGATCACAAATAAAACCGCTGGAAAACTCCATTGCTTCCAGCGCAATAGGTAAAAGCCACAGCGGAAAAAATCTATAGATTTTGAGTAATGAATGATACATCTGCCTAATCCTTAATAACCCGCGTACTCCAGATTGGCAAGAAAAACACCAGGTATCCTGACTTACGCATCATCCGTTGTTCTGCGCCTTCCAGATCGAATGATCCGTGGCATCGGCAGAAACGTCCGCGATTACAGTAGCGGGGCTGTGCCCGATTTTCACGAGCTTCCCTGTTGTGCTTCTCTGCTTAAAACGCCTTTAAATCGGCATTTTCAATCCAATTAAAAAGAACGGCTGAAAATTATTGGATAGCATTTTCAATTGCAAGATAAAATTTCGTGATTATTTTTTTAGCGAAGGAAAATAATTAAATGTTATCGCAACCCGGAAAGGTTATTCCTTTACGCCAATCGAATTCCAATATTCATTATTTTTTAGGGTAAGTTGCTGTTTAAAACTATCTTCCGCGAAACTAGCTTGAATCGCATTTTGAGTCAGCTTCTTAATTTCAGGTAAGGTAAAATTATATTCATTCGCGATAAAATTAAACTCATCGGTTAGGTTTGAACCAAACATAGTAGGATCATCAGAGTTAATCGTTATCAGTAAGCCATAATCAAATAAGCGCCGAACGGGATGTTCAGCCGCAGAATTGAATATTTTTGTTTTGAGATTGCTGGTGACGCAAACTTCGAGTGGAATTTGGTTCAATCGTAAATATTCCATTAGGTTGGGATCTTCGACCGCCCTAACGCCGTGGCCAATCCTTTCGGCATGCAAAAGGCGCAAAGCATCCCAGATGGAATTAGGGCCATCGGCTTCACCAGCATGGGCAACTAACCGGAAGCCACGTTTTTGGGCCTCAGTATAAACCTCAGCGAACAATTTGGCCGGAAATTCCTTCTCACTGCCGCCGAGTCCGATGCCGAGGACCTCATTTTGGTATTGCGTGATTTTATCCAATCTCGCCAGAGCTGTTTCGTGGCCATGATTACGAACAATGTCGGCAATTAACCCAATCCGAATCGGATATTCAGATTCAGCTCGTCGTACACCGGAAATTACGGCTTCAGTTACGACCGGAAAAGGCATTTGCGGCTTGATAAAATCGAATGGTGAAAAATAGACTTCAGCGTAAATAATGTTTTGTAGGGATAAACTTGCAATCGTAGAATAAGCCATATCTTCAATGTCGGACGGCTCACGATAAAAATCACTTTTCCAGTACCAGGTTTCGATAAAATGAGCAAAATCGGTGAAAACAAATTTCTGTCGCAATTCCTCTATATTATGCACTTCGTTACTGCCGTATTTTTGGATTAATCGTAAAAGGGATTCGAGCGGGAAAGCCCCTTCCAGATGCAGGTGCAGTTCGATTTTAGGCATTGCCTGGATTATTTCCCCAGTGTTATTTTTATTCATTCAATCTCCATGTTGATTGGCGGAAAATATAAAATAATTGCGATTACCACCAAATTATTTATATTGTTTTCGATAATTGATATTTTCAAATTTTAGCGATGGAAATAAAACTATAGACTGATAAAGGAGGATAAGTATGCATTTAACGATTCTGGGCTCTGGCTCGTTTTTACCGAATGAGAAGCGAAATTGCTCCGGCTATTTGTTAGATATTGGCGATGAGACTCTCCTGCTGGACGGTGGCTCGGGTACTCTGCGGCAAATGGTCAAGGCTGAGCGTTCGGTACTGGAAGTCGGGCGCGTTTTTTATAGCCATTTTCATCTCGATCATATTGCTGATTTTTTACCTTTGCTTTTTACGCGTAAATATTATAAACCGCAACGCCCGAATGCACCACTTTATATTCACGCTCATCCTGATTTTGCCTACTATTTCAATAATCTCACCAAAATGTTTGAAAAATGGACGGTTGATCCGGATTATCCAGCTTATTTTTCTCCGATTACGCCAGGAATGCATGATTTTTCTAGTTACCAGGTTCAGGTTTTTCCATCGAATCATGCTCCCGAAAGTCAGATGTATCGGTTCATCGGACCTGATGGTGAATCTTTGCTTTATACGGGAGATGTTGGATTAGACCAAATATTGATTGATGCCAGCCGCAATGTTGGTCTGCTTTTGATCGAATGTGGTAATCTATCGAACGTTCCGATAGCCGGTCATTTAAACCCTGAGCAAATTAAAACGGTAATCGAAGTCGCTCAGCCCCAGCAAGTTATCCTCACGCATCTCCCACCAGAAGTTGATAATCTCGATATAACTGAGCGATTTGGGCCGTCGTTAGTTAAACGTATCACCATTGCTGAGGATTTTTTAACATTTGATTTTTAAAAATACAAATTCACTAAGCAGAGAGAGACTTTGTGAATTTTCGTTGGGATATTGAGATATTTATTATTTTTGGCCAAATTTTAAAAGATTGGTACAGAAATATAAGTATAGCTAGCACAATACTACAGCCGAATTATTAGTCGTTGATTAACTAATTGTAAAATAATTCTTTTTACGTACACTCGAAGATGGGGAAGTATTTGATTAGTTTTAATGAGGCTGTAATTTCTACACGACCCTCACCGTTTTGATTTTATCCTTTTTTATTACAAGACAGAATTCCAGTTATAGAAAATAGACTTGATATATCTTCGGAGTTTTAGTAATATGAAAATGTTTATTTTAACAGGCGATAACCGTATTATTCTAACAATGTGAATTAACAAATGTTTTAATAAAAGAAAAGGAGGTAAAATGAAAAAGTTATTATTGATTTTAATGCTGACTATTTATTTTGTTTTATTTACCCAGAGAATAGAGGCTCAAAACGAATTGTGGGATAGAATTTTTGTTTTTCCTGAAAATTATCGGATTTATACATTATCATTTTCTGATTCATTGAATGGTTGGGCAGGCGGAGAAACAATCGGACCAGTAGGAGGAGTAATATTAAATACTAAAGATGGAGGCCAAACCTGGTCGGAGCAGTTCGTATATCGGGAATTTTCCTGGTTTAATAATATTGATTTCGTTGATAGTTTGAATGGTTGGGCGGCTGGGTTACATTGTTTATTTAAAACTTCTAATGGCGGTAAAGAATGGATTAGAGTCGCCGATTCCCTGTTTGATTTTGACATATATATGGGATTGTCCGATCTTCAATCAGTTTCTTTTGCAGACACTGCCTTTGGAATCATAACAGGAACGGAAAGTACGATTGCTATAACCTTAGATGGCGGGAATACCTGGAATTGTGCGACCATTAATCCGGAAAATGTTTTTATTGATACCGTTTATTATGGGGTAGTTCTTTCGGCTGGGAAAGCTTGCGTAACAGGTAGAGGTGGAGTTGCAGTATCAGCCGATTCGGGGAAAACCTGGCATATCACCCATAACGAAGATCGGAGTTATATCAAATGTTCTTTTATTGAAAATGGTTATGGTTGGGTATTGAGTCGGGACGGTCAAATACAAAAAACAAGGGATTATGGTGAATCCTGGATTTTCTGTAAACAAATTTTTGAAGATGGAGTAGATTATGCCGTTGATATTTCTTTTCTCGATTCGTTGACGGGATGGGTTATTGCGAATAATGGGGAAATCTGGGAGACTAATGACGGCGGTTATAACTGGTTATCAAGTACAATTTCACAAGATACAGCTTTGGCGGTGATTACTTCAGCAACAAATAATGCCACCTTCGTTTTGAATAAAGCCAACAGCTTATATAAATATAAAAGATTTAGTGCCATTACTGAATTTTTCAAGAAACTCCCGGATTGTTATAAACTTTGCCATAACTACCCCAATCCTTTCAATTCATCCACTAATATTAAATATTCAATACCGACCAAATCACCGGTTAAAATTCAGGTGATTGACGTAAATGGTAATTTGCTCGAGACGTTGGTTGACAGGTCACATGAGCCTGGCAATTACCAAATAACCTGGGACGCATCGAGATTTTCATCTGGCATTTACTTCTATCGCATTCAAGCCGGTGATTTTATCGAAGCTCGAAAGTGTTTGTTAATCAAGTAAATATTGCCAATAATATTCAGAATATAAGAGGCGGTAGGTTATAAATGTCTAACCTTGGATTTTTAGAATCAAGGGATAGGAAAGATTAAATACAATTGAGAAAACTCGAGATTCGATGAATCATAGCACTAAAAAGTGTGAGAAATATCATATCTACAAATACCGATTGCGGTTATATTACCCGAAAATTTTGAGGATATACGATTTATTTATGATGAGGAAATGTTCAATATAACCGACTTAATTGTAGTGGTAACATCGGTTTTTTGTCTATTGGCAACGGCTGAATCTCAAGAATATAGTGGAGAAAAGTATAAATTAGATGCTCGTAAAGACACTATTTGGACTAAAGGGATTCCAGTTGAATATTCTGACTTTCCAGAGGCGGAGAAAATCGCCGTTGCAGTTATGGAATTAGATGCTAATGGCGTTACTTCGGTGGAAGCAAAAGCGCTGACTGATCGCTTACGAATCGAGCTATTCAACGCCGGTATTTTCCAGGTTATGGAACGCGATAAGATGAATAGAATTCTCGATGAAATGCAATTTCAAATGAGTGGTTGTACTTCCGATGAATGTGTGGTCGAAGTCGGAAAAATTGTAGGCGTCAAGAAAATTATCGCTGGCTCGGTCAGTAAAGTCGGTGAAATTTATTCGGTGAGTATCCGATTAATTGATGTCGCAACCAGCCGGATCGAAGCCACGGCTATTGAAGACATTGAGGGAGCACTTGGAGCAGTTTTGACCGAAGCAATTCCATCTGTAGCTCGTCAAATTTCTGGCCTCGAGCGTCAGACTAAAGAATTAAAAGGTAAAAAAACAGCCTTCAAAATAAGCACTGAACCTTACGGCGCTTCAGTATTTATAGATGATGTTTACTATGGAATTGCTCCCATCGAAGTTGAAGTTGTCCCCAGCGTTACTCATAGATTGACCATTGTTAACGAAGGCTATGATAAATGGGAACATTATTACGATATAAAAAAGGATCAAGTACTGGAAATTAACGTTGCTCTTTCTAAAAAACTCCAACCGGTTACAAAGAATGTAGCCGAAAAGCCGAAACGTCAATTTAAAACAGGTTTTAAAATTCGTTATTCTGATTTTCATATTGTTGATAAAATCAATAATCAAGTACAGATAATGAATGCCAAAATGGCGGAGGGTAACGAACTTTTTCATCGCAGACAACCCGGATCTTACGTTTTTGATGAGATTAACAATTTCTCAGGCATCGAATTATCCAATTTAAGGCAATCGGATGAAGTAGTTGGTTTTGATTTCGGCTTGGGCATCTATCGCAGTAGTTTTACCCAATGGATTAAGAATTTTGATGCTACCTATTCAGAGCCGACTTTAATATTCTGGATGCCGTCGGTGAATCTGAATTTGCGTTTGGCGCCTATTCGTTTTCCTTTATTTTATCCGTTTTGCAATGTCGGGTTCGGTTATGATGTGCTAATCATAGATGCAGTTGAAGATAATAAATCAATGGGTAGTCCGATTTTTCACAGCTGGGGGTTAATGTACAGAGTTGGCGCCGAACTCCGCCCATTCAAATTTATTGGATTAGCATGCGACTGGAATCATTATAATATGAAATATAAATTAATGAATATAGAAAACAAAGCCACGCAACGCTTTAAAGATGCCAGCATTTCTCAAATGGATTTATCCGGAAATACTGTCGGTCTATCTCTCAATCTATATTATTAGAAGTAAATTGAAGTAAAAATTTTCTGGTTGGTATTTTATATCACCGCTATTTATTATATTAATTTGTGGTTTTGGTTACGATTGAAATAATTATACTGGTTGTTTTGCTGGGGTTGTCCGGATTCTTCTCCAGCTCGGAGACGGCTCTTTTTTCCTTGTCGAAAATTCAACGTGAGAAAATTCAAGAGAGCGATCCCGCCCAGGGTAAAATAATCAACGATCTCCTTAATACACCCCGCTCGCTGATTATTACGATTCTTCTGGGTAATGAATTTGTTAATATTTGTTTTTCATCTTTGTTTACTCTGATTGTTATCCAGATTGCCGGAACGGTTTTGCCGTGGGCAAATTATTTGATTGCTTTGCCGCTAGTTCTGCTGATAGGTGAAATAACGCCTAAGACCTTGGCTATCAAGAATAACGAACGTTTGTCCCTAAAATTTGCCCGACCGCTTTCGCTGGTTATGGTAATTTTTACGCCATTACGCTGGTTTATCAGGAATATTTCCGACCGAATCGTTAATCTGATCGTTTCAAAAAGAGATCAGCGCGAAAATATTTTGACTGAAGATGTTATTCGCTCAATATTGGAAGACAGTGAAAAAGAAGGCGTTATTGATTCCGATGAGAGTGAAATGATTTCTAATGTATTCGATTTTGGCGATTTGATTGCCGCTGATGTTATGACACCCCGCAGTTTAATTTTTAGTCTGCCGGTTGATATGGCGCTACCGGAAGTTATCACCGCCATCAAGAATAGGCGTATATCTAAAGTCCCGATTTATGAAGGCAATCCTGACAATATTATCGGAGTATTATTTGCTACTGATTTAATAGGCATTTCGCTGAATACCAGTAACGATGAAACTAAGCCGATAAATCTTCGGAATCTTCTGCGCCCACCGTTTTTTGTACCCAAAACCAAACGAGTGGATGAACTGTTCCATATTTTTCAAAGAAAGCGAATTTCAATGGCTATTGTTCGGGATGAAGACGGCATAGTGCAAGGCTTGATTACCATTGAGGATTTACTGGAAGAAATTTTCGGTGAAATTTCGGATGAATTCGAAATAAAAGATGAGCAATTTGAGAAAATTAACGATCGGCTCTATCGAGTGCGTGGTACTCTGCCCATAGTTAGTTTTAATGAATTATTGAACGCCAGAATTCCGGTAGATGAATTTGAGACTATCGGTGGATTTGTATCCAGTTTATTTGATGAATTACCTACTGTTACTGTTAATGCTCAAAAGATTTACGACGGCTGGTTATTCACCGTTGAGAAAATAGAAAATAACCGTATCGAAATCTTGCGGGTGAAGCGATTGTGATACCGACCGGTTTGGCAATTCTAATTATAGCTATTTGCGTGCTCGGGGAAGGGTTTTTCTCCGGTTCGGAAATTGCACTGGTATCCGTGGATCGAATCCGTCTCCGTCACGATGCCAAAATGGGCAAAAAAGATGCTAAGTTAGTCATAAATCTTTTAAAACGACCGGAATGGGTTTTGGGGACGACCTTGATCGGCACGAATATTTGCACAGTGACCAGCACGATGCTGGCAACGGCTATAGCCTATAGATATTTTCATGGTGCCGGAGTATTCGTCGCAATTTTTTGTATGAGTTTGATCAATTGGATTTTTGCTGAAATCGTTCCTAAAAGCGTTTTCCAGCAATATGCCGATGTAATTGCTCCGAAAATAGCGCCTGTATTGAGGATAATGTCTCTTATATTTACACCATTGGTTCGTGTTTTTTCGGGAGCCGCTTCTTATATCGCTACCATTCTCGGCGGCGAACTCAGCCACAAATTACCATTTATCAGTAAAGAAGAGCTGAAAATCCTAATGAAAATAAGCGATAAGAGTGACGTTAATCCTAATGAACGTGAAATGATCGGCCGACTTTTATCATTTAAAGAAAAAAAGGCTGAAGATGTAATGGTGCCGCTCATTCAAGTTACTGCTCTGCCTGAGGACGCCAGCGTTCCAGAAGCGGCGCGCATCATTTCCGAAAGTAAGCATCGTCGTCTGCCGGTGTATCGTGAACGGGTTGACAATATCATTGGCATATTGAATAGTTTCGATGTCATCGGTGAAAATAACAATACTCCAATCAGGAGATTTATACGTCCGGCTTTTTATGCACCACCCAATATGAGCATAAACGTTTTGTTCGATCAAATGAAAAAAAGCGGCAACAATATGGCAATAATTGTTGACGAATATGGCGGCGCGGAGGGCATAGTGACTATTGAGGACATTCTGGAAGAGGTTGTCGGCAAATTAGAAGATGAATATGATCAGGTCCGTCCTCGCTATAAAATTAAAAAGGATGGGACGATTGTTGTCTCTGGCAAAATGGAAATTCAGGAACTAAATGACAAATTTGGACTGAATTTGCCAGAAGGTGATTACGATACTATTGGCGGGCTCATTATTGCTCATTTGCAAAAAATTCCGCGTCCTGGAGAAAGATTAATTCTGCCATCTGTTGCATTAACGGTAACACGCGCTTCTCAACGCGTGATTCATGAAGTCGCCATTCGGAAAAATGGTTCGACTGAAGTAACTAATTAGAATTTATTCTTTGAAAATCGGCAATAATTCGGCTTCGATTAAACCATTCGTCGCTAAAATCTGGCGGGCATAAATCGAAAATGCCGAACCGTCCATATTTACCGTTTTGCCACCGGCTTCTTGAAGAATTAGCGCTCCAGCGGCTACGTCCCAGGCGTTTAAATCCAACTCCCAGAATCCATCAAAGCGGCCACAGGCAGTATAACACAAATCAATTGCCGCCGAACCGACTCGCCGAACGCCCTGAGTAAGCGGGTAAATGCGCCGGAAATGCTCGAAATTGCGCTGGAAAGTGGCGTTATTTTCGTAAGGGAAACCGGTAGCAAGAAGACTATCAGCAAGTTTTCTTACCCGCGAAACTCGAATAGGTTGTCCGTTAAGAAAGGCACCCTGATTTTTCATGGCGGTAAAAGTTTCGCCCAGCAAAGGAGCGTGGACAACGCCTAATAACAATTCTTTTTGATATTCCAGTCCAATTGAAACCGAAAAGAATGCAAAACCGTGCACAAAATTGGTTGTACCATCCAGCGGATCTATGATCCACTTGTAATCAGAAGAAGTTTCTATCAGCGGACTTTCTTCCGCCAGAATCTGATGCTCGGGAAATTGATGGCGGATTGACTCAATAATAGAATTTTCCGACATACGATCAGCTTCGGTAATTAGATTGACACGTCCCTTATAGTCAATTTTCAAGGCGGTATTGACTTTTTGTTTGAGAATTTGTCCCGCCTCGAGCGCGGCGTTTAAAGCCGTCGCTGATAATTTCTGTTGTAATTGTAAATCATCCATCATTATTTCCTTAATTTCATTGATGTTATAATTAATTAATTCAATTTTTCGACTAAGTGTAGTTTGTTTTAATTATTAAAGGTCGCAAATGAGTTTTTGTTACTGAATGTTTAATCGAATTTCCAAAATTTTACAGCCGAATTATACGGAAAAAGATGCAATTAATCAACGGATATGGTTCAGAACTTTCCCAAAAATTAATTTATAGACGTAATATCTTATTGAATACCAGGATATTCTAGAAAAGTGCAAAAATCTTTGTGCCTTCGGGTCTTTGTGTTGAAAAAATAAAAACAAGCCATTCCCAAACTTGACAGCATGCTGGAGGTAAATCGCATTCCGATTAACCGGCATTTTATTGAAAAAATAAGTGAAAGTCCGGATATGGTTATTTTTCGTCGGAAAGATTACTTAAATTTTAGTATGGGTTTGATTGTGAATTCCGATGAATATTGGATGGATTTCGCGATAAAGGAGGCTGAAAAGGCACTGGATGCTGGAGAAATTCCGGTGGGAGCCATCGTCGTTCACGCCGATAAAATCATCGGTAAAGGTCATAATCAGCGGGAAGGCTTGAAGGACCCGACCGCCCATGCTGAAATGTTGGCGATCACCTCGGCGGCGACTTTTTTAGATTCCTGGCAGTTAGAGAATTGTACTTTATATGTAACGTTGGAACCCTGTCCGATGTGTGCCGGGGCTATTCTGAATGCCCGAATTCCGCGAGTCGTTTTCGGTGCGTATGATGATGCGGCAGGAATGTGCGGTTCGGTCGAAAACCTTTGCGACCAAAACCTGCTCAATCATAAGGCTTTAGTTAAGGGCGGAATCAAGGCTGAAATATGCCGATCTTTACTAAATTCATTTTTCAATAAAATCCGTTCGGCGGAAAATTAAAAGGCAATAGTTATGAATGCAGACTTATTTATAATAATCGGTGGCTTAGTTATTATCAGCTTACTGGTAATTATAATGGCAAAAGTGAGAAAAAAGACGAGTCAATCCGGCGATGCCGCTCTGGAAGCTTTAAAAGAAAAAATTATTGCCATGGAATCGCAGTTGAACATTTTCCCGGAATTAGTTCAGTCGAAAACGGCTGACATTGTCCAAAAGCGTTTTACCGAATTTACCGACAACGTTTCTACCAAAAATCGTGAAATGATCGAGAAGTTTGGCAACTTTCAAGTAGAAATCACCAAATCGCTCGGCGAAAACAGTAAAAAGCAGACTGAAGAATTCAGTCAGTTCAAAGATACTTTCAAAAGGGCGGTATCTGAAGATTTTGAGCATTTAACCAAAAACGTCGCCGAAAAATTAGATGCGATCAATAATAAAGTTCAGGAAAATCTCAGTGAGGGGTTCAAAAAAACAAATGAAACATTTACCAATGTGATCGAGCGATTGGCAAAGATTGATGAAGCTCAGAAAAATATCGAAAGCCTCTCGACTAATGTCGTCTCTCTTCAGGAAATTCTTAGTGATAAAAAAAGCCGGGGCATATTTGGTGAGGTGCAGCTCAACCAGGTCCTCTATGCTATTTTTGGCGAAAAGAACGATAAAATATTCCAGATTCAATATACGCTTAGCAACGACAAAACTGTGGATGCAATCTTGTTTTTACCGGAACCAATCGGCAATATTCCAATCGACGCCAAATTCACACTGGATAATTACAAACGCTCGATTGATAAGAGCCTGTCCGAAGCTGAACGTATTGCGGCAACAAAGTTGTTCAAAGCTGACGTGAAGAAGCAGATTGACGAGATTGCCGATAAGTACATTTTGCCGGGCGAAACTTCCAACCAGGCGATTATGTTTATCCCAGCCGAAGCAGTTTTTGCCGAATTATATGCTTATCATGACGATTTAATAGAATATTCTCATTCTCGTCGAGTTTGGTTGACTTCGCCTACTACTTTTATGGCGGTTTTGAATACGGTTCAACTCGTCTTGCGTGACATAGAGCGCCGCAAATATGCCGACATTATCCAACAGGAAATTATGAAATTATCCGAGGAGTTCCGTCGTTATCGCGACCGCTGGAATAAATTATCCGCTCATATAGACACGGTTCAAAAAGATGTCAAGGACATTCATACAACTTCCAATAAAATTTCCAATTCATTCGAGAAAATTGCCAAAGTCGAGCTGGGAGAAAAATCCGAGCTGCCGCCGGAACAGGAAGTTAAGTATCTTAATGTGATTAACGAAGAAGAGTCGGAGCAGGAATAATTGAATTTATTAGCATTAATATTAATTGCAATCGGTTTGGCGATGGATGCTTTTGCGATTTCGATTACTTGCGGTTTAGCAGCTCAGCCTCATAATAAGTTCAAGTTTTTAAAAGTCCCTTTAGCCTTCGGCGGTTTTCAGGCATTAATGCCGCTGGTCGGCTGGCTGGCAGGCCAAAGTCTCCAGAGATTTCTGGCGAATTTCGACCATTGGGTTGCTTTTGGGCTATTGGTTTTCATTGGAATACGGATGATTTATGAGGCTTTCTCGAAAAAAGAATGTACCAATGCAATCGATCCATTGAATAATCATCGTCTATTTGGTTTATCGCTGGCAACCAGCATTGACGCTCTGGCGGTTGGAATTACTTTTGCTTTTCTAGAAATTAATATTGTTGTACCTGTCATCATTATTGGAGTTATCACCTTTATTATTTCATTTACCGGAATAATAATTGGCAAACGAATTGGACATTACCTTGGTAAAAAAGTCGAAGTAGTCGGAGGAATTATCCTGATTGCCATTGGTTTTAAAATTTTAATTGAGCATCTTGTCGCCTGAACGAAAATAAAATGATTTATCCTGCCTGTCGCGAAGTAAAACATTTATTATCCGGTGAAGTCCGGACTTTTGACTGCGAATTGATTGCTCTGGATGAAGATTTCGGGATATTAAGATACATACTTGAAAAACCATACGTTGTCAATAATCAAATTATGCCGAAAAACACGCAAACTTATGCTTTCTATTGGGAATCGCAACCCTTTACTTTATATCGGTGGTTTGCTCCGCAGGGTGGCCATCTCGGCGATTACTTTAATATTGCTGACCGAATTCACCTGAGTAATTTTCAGTTTGAATGGCGTGATTTAATCGTGGATGTTTTTATTTCGCCGCAAGGTGAAATAAGCCTGCTCGATGAAAATGAATTACCGGCTGACATTGACGGAAATCTCGCCAGATATATTGATCAATCTACCCAATTTATTATCGGAAATCACAGAAAAATACTTAGTGAATTAAATTCTTTAACTGCTAAGCTATTTTAATAATTAAAAAAATATTTAAAATTGGATTCACTCAAACGGTGAAAAAGTATTAAATTGTTTTAAATTTGAGCCTGAAAAAATGGATAATAATATGGATGTAACATTTCAGAAAAGTAAAACCAATGTATTATTACTGGAAAATATTTCTCCGACGGCACAGCGTATTTTTCAGAACGAAGGTTTTCCGGTTGAATCGCTTTCCGGAAGTATTCCTCATGAAGTTTTAAAGGAGAAGATCAAAGACATCTCAGTTCTTGGAATCCGCTCGAAGACAATTATCGATGCCGAAATACTGGAAAATGCCCAAAATTTGATGGCTATTGGAGCATTTTGCATTGGTACTAATCAGATAGACCTGAAAGCCTGTTCCCAGAAAGGAATAGCTGTTTTTAATGCTCCCTTTAGCAATACGCGCAGTGTGGTAGAATTGGCTATCGGAGAGATCATTATGCTATTTCGTGGCATTTTCGACAAAAGTCAGAAACTTCACGATGGGATCTGGGATAAAAATTCCAAAAACTGCTACGAGGTGCGTGGAAAGAAAATCGGCATAGTCGGTTATGGAAAAATTGGAGCGCAACTTTCAATATTAGCCGAAGATATGGGAATGCAGGTTTACTATTATGATATCGTCGAAAAATTAGCGCTCGGCAATGCAAAAAAATGCAATTCTCTCGATGAACTTTTGGCTATAGCCGATGTAATTTCAATTCACGTGGATGGCCGTAAAGAAAATTTCCATCTGATCGGCGCCGAGCAATTTAAGAAGATGAAGCCGGGCGTTTTATTCCTTAACCTCAGTCGTGGACACGTTGTTGATATTGAAGCTTTAGCTGAAAACCTTCAAAGTGGTCAGGTCAGAGGAGCGGCTATTGATGTTTTTCCAACTGAACCGTTAAATAATCAGGAAAGATTTTATTGTCAATTGTGCCATTTGCCGAATACAATCATTACACCGCATATTGGCGGAAATACCGAGGAAGCGCAGGAAAATATTGCTCAATTCGTACCCTCGAAAATTATTAGCTTTATCAACTCGGGCAATACGATTATGAGTGTGAATTTTCCCAATTTGCAATTGCCCCAATTCAATGGCGCCCACCGCCTTATACACGTCCACAATAATGTCCCCGGCATATTGTCCCAAATCAATCACATTTTAGCCAGGCATGGCATTAATATCGTTGGACAATATTTAAAAACTACCGAGGATATCGGTTACGTGATAACCGATATTGAAAAAAATCACGATAATGAAGTGCTCCTTGAAATAATGAATATACCAAATACAATCAAGTTCAGAGTTTTATACTGACAACTCCAAATTTAGAACGAGTAATTAATGTATCCTTTCAAAGAAATTGAACTGAAATGGCAAAAATATTGGGAAGATAACAAGACTTTTAAAACCCCTGATAAATCTACTAAACCAAAATACTACGTGCTGGATATGTTCCCTTATCCATCGGGAGCCGGACTGCACGTCGGGCATCCGGAAGGTTATATCGCTTCCGATATAATCGCTCGTTATAAAAGGAAAAAAGGTTTCAACGTCTTGCATCCGATGGGATGGGACGCTTTCGGATTACCGGCTGAGAATTATGCGCTCCAAACCGGAACTCATCCAAAAATAACTACGGAAAGAAATATCAATACCTTTCGACGACAAATTAAATCATTTGGATTTTCCTATGACTGGGATCGCGAAATTAACACGACTGACCCAAAATACTACAAATGGACTCAGTGGATTTTTCAGCAAATCTACAAAATGGGACTGGCTTACCTGGCGGAAGTGCCGGTCAACTGGTGCCCGGAACTGAAAACCGTTCTGGCTAATGAAGAAGTCATAAACGGCAAATCCGAGCGCGGTGGGTATCCCGTCATTCGGATTCCGATGCGGCAGTGGATGTTGAAAATCACCGCTTATGCTGATCGCCTTCTGGAAGACCTGGATCTGGTTGATTTCCCCGAAAGTATTAAGGAAATGCAACGGAACTGGATCGGGCGGAGCGAAGGCGCCGATATAGATTTTAAAATCGAAGGTTCGGATCAGACTATCAAAGTCTTCACTACTCGACCGGATACTTTATTTGGGGCTACTTATATGGTTCTGGCGCCCGAACATCCGATCTTGAAGACTTTAGTTCCACCGGAATACAAGAAAACAGTAGAAGCTTATCAACAAGCGGCCGCTTCCAAAAGTGACCTGGACCGCACCGAATTAGCGAAGGAGAAAACCGGCGTATTTACCGGTTTATATGCAATTAATCCAGCCAATAATCGCCGAATTCCGATCTGGACTTCCGATTATGTGTTAATGTCGTATGGAACCGGAGCGATAATGGCAGTTCCCGGACACGATCAACGTGACTGGGAATTTGCTAAGAAATTAGGACTTGAGATCGTCGAGGTCATATCCGGAGGCGATATTACCAAAGAAGCTTATGTCGGCGACGGCATATTAGTTAATTCGGGATTTCTGAATGGACTAAATGTGGCTGAGGCTAAACGCCGAATTATTGAGTGGTTAAATGAAAAGGGAATTGGACAATCGCGAGTTCAATATAAATTGCGTGATTGGGTATTTTCCCGTCAACGTTATTGGGGTGAGCCGTTTCCTTTGTATTATGATGAAGATAACAATATTCACCTGATTGATGAATCGAAATTGCCGCTGGAATTGCCACCTCTGGAAAAATACGAACCGAGTGGAACCGGTGAGTCTCCGCTAGCTAATCTGCCAGAATGGGTTGATTTTATCGATCCGGAAACCGGAAAACATTGCCGCTACGATACTAACACGATGCCGCAATGGGCAGGATCGTGCTGGTACTATTTGCGTTTTATCGATCCTCACAACGATGAAACGTTTTGCGACAGGGAAAAAGAAAAGTTATGGATGCCGGTTGATTTATATATCGGTGGTGCCGAACACGCCGTTTTGCATTTGCTATACGCTCGTTTCTGGCATAAAGTATTATACGATTTGGGATATGTCTCGACGCCTGAGCCTTTTATGAAATTAGTCAATCAGGGTATGATTCTGGGTGAAGATGGCGAGAAAATGAGCAAGTCACGCGGTAATGTCATTAACCCGGATGAAATCATTGAGACCTATGGCGCGGATACTTTTCGCATGTATGAAATGTTTATGGGACCGCTGACACGCGTTAAACCCTGGAATACTTCCAGCATTGATGGAGTTTTTCGATTTTTAAATCGCGTCTGGAATCTTTACGTAACGGAAGAAGGTTTAATCAGCCCGGATATTAAAGATATTACGCCCGATGCTTCGACTAATTCTATTTTACATAAAACCATATTCAAGATTACGGATGACATTGAGAATCTGCGCTTTAATACCGCCATCTCCCAGATGATGATCTTGGTCAATGAAATCGCCAAATTGACGGTTAAACCACTATCGGTAATGAAGACTTTTCTGCATTTATTGAATCCATTTGCGCCTCATATTAGCGAACATATCTGGAATCTAATGGGCAATGACCAAAGTCTGGCATATCTTGACTGGCCAACTTACGACCCGAGTTTAATTATTGATGATCTCGTTACAATGGCGGTGCAGGTTAATGGTAAAATTCGCGGTACTTTCGATATTGAACGTGATTCTGAGGATCAAGTTTGCATTGCCAAAGCTCTGCAGATTGATAATGTCCAGCGTTACCTTGAAGGGCATACGATTGTCAAGACGGTTGTGGTAAAGAATAAAATCGTCAGCATCGTCCTAAAATAAAATGGTATGTTAACTATTGACCACGAACCACGCGCTAAGGCGTGGGATATATTTTAGACAAGATTAACAAGATAGTTTTTATTAGAATTCGAATAATAGAATCGGGTTTATAAATAGTTTACTGACAATAGACCGATAACCAAAACCAGCTAACAGTAACCATTTACCACAATCAATTATGCAAAAAAGCATTTATGCAGTTCTATGTGTCTTTTAGTATTTTTTGTGGTTAACACTCATTGCCCTGACGAGTATAAGTTTGGCTGGTGGACTTATCATTGATAAAAACTTAGCGCTCTTAGCGGTTAGAAGAAAAACAATATTAATCTGACTCGACTTATTAGCGGCAGGTAGAAAATCATCCCCAGATTGTCGCGATTTAAAGGTATGTAACAATAAATTTAAAATACTATATATTGAATGATATCAATGATTTATTAGATGAACGTAGAAAAATTTCGTAATACTCTGAAAAATTAGCTTGACAAATATTTTTTTCTTTACTATACTTATTGCGAAAATGATTGCGCAGATTTACAAAGTGGTTTCAAAATGACAGCGACCCTCGAAGATGTTGCCAAAAAATCAGGATATTCCGTTTCAACAGTTTCTCGGGTATTGAATAATAAAGGGAAAGTAAACCGGATTAAAGATGAAACTGCCGATAAAATTCACAAAATTGCTCAAGAACTCAATTATGTCCCGAATCAATTAGCCCGTGGTTTAAGACTGCGGAAGACGCATGCTATTGGATTGGTAATTCCAGATATTTCAAACCCCTTTTTTGCTCATGTTTCGCGCATTATTCAAATTGAATCTTATAAACTTGGTTATACTTTGATTGTGTGCAATACTGATGAAAATCAAGATACTGAAATTGAACAAATACAATTACTGCGTAGCAAGGGAGTAGATGGTTTTATTATAATGCCGGTGGGGTTAAAATCAGATCACATCCAGGAACTAATTGATGAAAAAATTCCTTTGGTTCTACTTGATAGGTGTTTTGATTCCATTGATACCAATTCTGTGGTTGTAGATAACTATACTGGTTCCTATAAAGCTGTTGAATATTTAATCAAAAATGGTCATAAAAGGATCGCAATTATACAAGGGCTTCCCAATACTTCTACTAACAATATGCGGGTTAAAGGTTATAAAAATGCCCTTATAAAATATAATATCGAAATCGATGAGAATTTAATCGTTGGTAACGATTACCGAAGAGAAAATGGATATATTGAGACCAAACTACTATTGAAAATGTCCAATCCACCTACGGCGATATTCAGTACAAGCGACTTAATTACTTTGGGTACCTTAGATGCAATTATCGAAGAAAAATTGAATGTCCCTCAAGATGTTTCGCTGATTTCTTTTGATGATGTAGATTTTGCCCCGTATCTTTTTACCCCGCTGACGGCTATTCAGCAACCTCGGCAGATCATGGGTGAGATGGCGGTTAAATTGTTGTATGACGATTTAAAAAGTAAGGGAAGAAAAGAGAAAACCAGGATCGAATTAAAACCTGTCCTCAATATTCGAAAATCCGTCCGAAATCTAAATTCTGTTATTAATCCCGATTAAAACCAATAAAAATTAGGTCCGAACTATGCAATTCAAAAATATCGGCAATCAACACTCACCCCAGAAATGCGCAAACGTTTTTACAGCCAATCTGAGGGGATTGAGTAAATATTTTTTACTATCGTTTTGCTTATTACTATTTATTGGATGTGGGAAAAAAGAGGCTACTAAAGATGATAAAATCACCATTACTTTCTGGCATAGCTTCGTCGCATCTACTATACCAGCGCTCGAAGATTTAATCGAACAATATGAAACCGAAAATCCCAATGTCACAATAAAAGCTCAATATGTACCAACTGGTGATGCTCTAATTCAAAAACTTATCACGGCAATTCAGAGTAAGACCGCGCCTGATATTTCCTGGATTCACTCTGATTTTCTGGCTGATTTGGTTGATGCGGATGCTATTTACGAGATGGATCATTTTATCAAAAGCAACAATGGACTTAGTAAATCCGAAATAGAAGATATATATCCTGCTTTATTACAATATTCTTCTCTGCGGGGGAAGATATATTGTATTCCAATGGAAGCCACTAACCTGGCGTTGATATATAATGTTGATATGGTTAAAGAAGCTGGCTATCAGGATGGTCGTGCTCCCTCGAATTGGGAAGAGTTAGAAGAATACGCCGTCAAGTTGTCAAAAGATTTCAATAATGATGGGAAATTTGACCGGATTGGTTTTTTCCTTCCGATATTTCCTGCCGCCGGTCCTCTCAGTGGATGGATGGTTTGGCAGTGGATTCCCTATTTATGGCAAGCGGGTGGTTATATTATAGCTGAAGATCAATCCAAAGTGTTATATAATAGTGAAGCGGGAGTTAAAGCTCTAACACTCTGGAAAAACATATATGACAAATTGAATTTACGGACATTTACTACGGATTACGATGTATCTTTTGCCTCGAAGTTGGTGGCTATGGCGATGGATGGACCTTGGAACCTCCCGCGATTTAATCGAATGCTGAAAAATTTGAATTGGTCGTTTGCACCATTGCCCAAAGGTCCTGTAAAACAGGCGACCATCTGCGGTGGCGAATATCTGGTTATTTTCAAACAATCTGAACATCCCGATGAAGCCTGGTCATTTGTGAAGTGGATCATTCGGCCTGATATTCAAGCTCGCTGGGCTATGAAATCCGGTTATTTGCCGGTGCGGCGATCAGTATCAGAAATACCGGAGTTCAAGAAATATCTAATGGAAAACCCGAATTTTAAAGTATTTGTAGACCAGATGGAAGTTGCCCAGATTCAGCGCTCTATGGATTATGGGGCTTTACAAATTACTCGACATATGGCGGAAGCCATTGAAGAAGCAACACTTGGTGGCGGTGATCCAAAGGCATCTCTCGATAAAGCGGCCGCGAAATCTAATAAGGTCTTACAATCGTATTGGCAGAATGCTAAATAAATCTACCAGAGTTAAAAAGACGATTATAAATCGCCGGGATGGGAATGGTAAAAAGAATATTCTCACAGCGCTCGGATTTTTATCTCCGACGTTGGTTATTTTCTGCGCTTTCGTTTTATTCCCGGTATTCTTTTCGTTTTATCTCAGTTTTCATAAATGGAATATGTTCAGTAGTGGGCGGGAATTCCTTGGTTTAGAGAACTATCGTCGGTTATTTTCTGATCCTGAATTCTGGATGGTTCTGAAAAATACTTTTATTTACACACTTGGTACGGTTCCTTTAAATATGGTAATTGCTCTGTTAACTGCTATTATACTTAACCGACGCATCGCAGGAAAACGGTTTTTACGTACGGCGATTTTCACTCCTGTGGTCATATCCCCGGTAGCGGCTGCGTTAATCTGGCGTTGGATTTATGACCCCAATTTTGGTTTGTTAAACTATTTAATGGATCTCGTGGGTCTCCCCTCGGTAAACTGGCTCAACGAACCGAAAGCCGCTATGGTTGCTCTTATTATCATGGGAGTCTGGAAAACCTTTGGGACAAATATGGTTCTATTTTCCGCCGGATTACAAGGGATTCCCGATCATTACTATGAAGCCGCTGAAATTGATGGTGCCGGATGGTGGTCGAAATTTTGGAATATTACAATGCCGATGTTAAGTCCTACCACATTTTTCATTATGATAATGTCAATGATCAGCTCGTTTCAGGTCTTTGATATTGTCTATGTTTTGACTTCAGGGGGACCTCTGGGCGCAACGAAGGTGATGGTATTTTATATTTATGAGAATGCCTTCAAATTTTTCGAGATGGGGTATGCCTCTGCGGCGGCTTATGTTTTCTTTGCAATATTAGCGGTGCTAACGGTATTACAAGTAAAGTTTATGCAAACCCGTGCCGGGTATGAGGCGGTATAATGGATATAGATTTTCGGAAAAGTAGTCATATAGTAAAAGATATTATCCTTCATGTTATTATATACGCTTTAGCTTTAGCGACGATTGCACCTTTTATCTGGATGCTCCTAACTTCGGTAAAAGATATTGGGGATATATTTGTGTATCCACCAAAATGGCTACCTTCAAAGTTCCATTTTGAGAATTATGCTCGGGCTTTTCAGGCGGCTCCCTTTGGGCGATATTATTTAAATAGTCTCATAGTAGCTTGTACTGTGACATTAGGGCAGCTAATTACTTGTTCTATGGCGGCTTATGCTTTTGCTCGGTTACAATTCAAAGGACGGGATGTTCTTTTCTATATTTTTTTAGGAACTATGATGATTCCTTACCAGGTAACGATGATTCCTAGTTTTATGGTTTTATACTGGCTCGGATGGGTTGACAGCTATCAAGCTATGATTGTTCCGGGCTTGGCTTCGGCGTTTGGAACATTTTTATTGAGACAATTTTTCTTGACGATTCCTAAGGAATTAGAAGAGGCGGCTTATATTGATGGCTGTGGAAAATTTAGAGTTTTGTGGCAGATAATTATTCCTTTATCGAAACCGGCTCTGGCAACATTAGCCATTTTTACTTTTATGGGGACTTTTAATGATTTTATCTGGGCTTTAATCGTGGTCAATTCAGATCATTTACGCACGGTTCAGTTAGGACTAGCTATATTCCGCGACCGATATATTACAGACTGGGATTTATTAATGGCTGGTTCGGTAATGGCAACTTTACCAGTTTTAATCGTCTTTTTCTTCGCTCAAAAATATTTCATAAAAGGTATCACTTTAAGTGGAATTAAAGGATAGTATCGTGATTAAGAAGAGGCTAATAATAATTATTAGTAAAAACAGCATAAGGTTTATTTTATGAATTACTTATTTAAACCAAACCACTTTATTTCGGCAAGTAGCATTTTAATTCTATTTTTACTTTGCCTTTTAAGGTCCTGTGGGGAGAAGAATACGCTGGCTCCGTATCAAGGCGCGCGGCCAATGAACAATATTATTATTGAACAGGAAACATTTACGCCCAAATTTACTTGGTTGGGTGGATATGGATGTGCTTTTGGAGTAAATCGTGGTGATCAAGCACGACTTGACAGTACTTTGCAATGGTTAATAAAGGTTGATGGTGACAATTTGCACTACCCGGTTAAATATGGCGAATTGCCCGAGGGGGTAACTGATATAACAAATGAATATGGTGGACATTTTGAAGCATTAATTGAAGACAGCACCTATACATTTTGGGTTATTAAGGAAGCCGCTTGGGATGCCGTAGTAGAAAATGCCGGTAAAGTAATCTTAATGGCAGAACTGGACACGGTAACGACGATTGCCAATGAGGATACTTTATGGATAGACAGTTACAATCACGTTCAAAAGAGTTGCTGGATAGATGTTTACACAAATGTTGATATGGCAAGCATTAAGTTGAGAGGTGGATTTGCCAAAATCACTCTTATTGAAACGGATACCAGCAATTCACCGGTCATAACCTGGGAAATTATTGATTCAAGTGTTGAAGATTCCCTTGTGGCGGCAGTCGGAATTTGTTTAGGTGAGAGCTATAGCCCCAAAAAAATAGTCTGGGAAGCCTGGTCGGTGGATATCGTAGGTGGTCAAAAGGTATATGGAAAAAACAATGTAATAGGTCAGCCGCTGGTAATAGGAAGCCCGATTCCCGGGACGAAGGTATTTGTTGAATATCCTGCAAAAGGTTTGTCTCGCAATAAGACCTATTTATTCTGGCTGGCTGGTAAGGATTGGAACGGGGTTGATCACTTAAGATCCACTAAGTATCATTCATATATAACCTTTAATACTTGGTGATTTGAAAGAGTTTTATTGAAGAGGAAATTTTAAGTGAGAAAAAAAATTATCTTTTGGACAATTTCAATGGTTTTGATTCTTTCGGATTTTACAAAAGCCGGAGATGCGAGTACTGCTCCAATAACCAGTGCAAAATCCCTAGCTTTGGGGGGTTATAATTATGCCGGATTAGATGGTATAACAACTACATTTCAAAACCCGGGTAAAATTTTAAGCACACCGGGTTTTGGTCTGGCGATGAATATCATTGATCGAGCTGGGCAACAACAATGTCAAAAAGGAAGTCGTGATATCCATCGTTCCTATTTATTCAATGATTTCAGCGGTTCAGCGGGTATTTACTGGGTGCCTAACCAAAAGTTTGGGCTGGCTATGGTCTATAATCGAGCCCTTGATTATTCGGTTCGATGGCCACTGGCATTAATGTTTACTGAAAATGGAATAAGCCGTTTGTATGGCTTTCAATTAAAATCACGTATGATTGCGGATGCCTATTCGCAGGTTTTCGGATTACAAGTCGGGAAACTGTCATTGGGCGCCGCGATTAATATTTATCAGATTTACCAACAATTTGAGTTTCCGATTTCGAATCCTGATTGGCAGACGAGTAGGACTAATCCGCTCTACGCTTTGAATTTAGAACAAGAGGATAATGCCATAGGTTGGAGTCTAGGATTTATTTTACCTATAACAACGACGATTAAGGTAGGCGGGAGCATTCGGAGCGGCGTAGATTTTGACCTTGAAGGTAATGCTAAAACGGATTGCTTTTATGCGCTTGATAGTCTGGCGAAGAAATCGCGACTTCACAGTCGTTTTCAAATACCGGTGACTGGTGGTATAGGAATTTTATACAAACCCACCGATCAACTAAATATAAATATTGATCTATCCAGCGAATTCTGGGGCAGCACTCAATCCAAACTGGATTTTAATTATAGTGACACTGTCTGGTCTGCCATAATAGCTGCGGCTCCGCGTGATAGTATCACCGGTTATTGGCGTTCGGAAATGCCGTTTTACGATCGTAATAGTTTTGTATTTGCTATCGGACTGGAATATTCAGGCGAGAATAATTTGAAGTACCGGATTGGATATAATTATCAGACAACCCCAAATTCAGATCGTAGTTATAGTCTTTTATTGCCGAATGTAAATCAACATAGAATATCGGCTGGTATTGGATTTTTATTTAACCAATTTTATCTAGATCTCAGTATTGCTTATTCTGTGGGAGTTGCTAAAGATATCAAGAAAAGCCAGGATGAATATTTTTATGGTAAATATGATACTAAAACAATTATTCCATCAATAAACGTTGAGTATCAATTATGAGAAAGGTAAAAAAACAAATGAAAGGAGGTGTAATTTATAAGTCAGGCTTATTTTATTTTTGTAAAACAGGACAAGGAATTATTAACCAATTTATTAACCAAATGGAGGTAAGTATGCGTAAGGTTAATATGTGTTTGTTAGCATTATTGCTATTAGTGGCGGTACAATCGGTAGCATTAAGCCAAGAAGAGATTGTGCGTTTAGAGTTGAATGTTCCGAAGGTATCACCTGCGGATGTAGTGATTGATGGAGTAATGGATGAGTCGGTTTGGGGTAGCGCGGCGGAAGTGAATTTAGTGACTGAGACGGGTTACAATATCTGGGCGAGTTCTTATGGTCGTGAGATAGCCGAGCCGGAGTATGATGAGTTGTATGGGCGTTTGTTGTGGACGGATGATACTCTATATGTATTTATGCATATTGATGAGTTTGTCAATGACACGACGGATTTGTACTGGGGTGGTCAATTTTTGGATCCGACTGACACATCTGGACATTGGGCGAGTGACCAGTTATTTATAGGGGTTTCGAACCGTTTAGGCGTGGAATCTTGGGATAACTGGGAAGGGAATCCGATGGCGGCACCGGATGGTCCTTATCATTTGATGATAATGGGAGATCGGGTAACATTTAATGATGGTTATCCGGTATATGTGCCTGAATTAGACTCGGCGGTAATATTTGATCCTTCGACGTTTATACGATCGGCGGCGCAGTGGAATAAGGAGACCGGAGTATGGGATGTAGAGTTAGCGATTTACAATCCCAATGTTAAGGCAAGTGCTTCTGTTGGATTTAATGTTGGTGGTAGTTTTTCTTCGGAGTATTCTCGTGAGACGACGGGTGATTCGTATGGATATTACACCTGGCAGCCGAATGTGCCGAATGAACCGTTTGCAGATCCGGGAGATCTGGGTTGGTGTGCCACCTATATTCAGCAAAATTCTGAATACTGGGCTCTGCTGAATTTTCTACCGGGACCGGACGACGTAATTGTGCGTTTAGAGTTGAATGTTCCGAAGGTATCACCTGCGGATGTAGTGATTGATGGAGTAATGGATGAGTCGGTTTGGGGTAACGCGGCGGAAGTGAATTTAGTGACTGAGACGGGTTACAATATCTGGGCGAGTTCTTATGGTCGTGAGATAGCCGAGCCGGAGTATGATGAGTTGTATGGGCGTTTGTTGTGGACGGATGATACTCTATATGTATTTATGCATATTGATGAGTTTGTCAATGACACGACGGATTTGTACTGGGGTGGTCAATTTTTGGATCCGACTGACACATCTGGACATTGGGCGAGTGACCAGTTATTTATAGGGGTTTCGAACCGTTTAGGCGTGGAATCTTGGGATAACTGGGAAGGGAATCCGATGGCGGCACCGGATGGTCCTTATCATTTGATGATAATGGGAGATCGGGTAACATTTAATGATGGTTATCCGGTATATGTGCCTGAATTAGACTCGGCGGTAATATTTGATCCTTCGACGTTTATACGATCGGCGGCGCAGTGGAATAAGGAGACCGGAGTATGGGATGTAGAGTTAGCGATTTACAATCCCAATGTTAAGGCAAGTGCTTCTGTTGGATTTAATGTTGGTGGTAGTTTTTCTTCGGAGTATTCTCGTGAGACGACGGGTGATTCGTATGGATATTACACCTGGCAGCCGAATGTGCCGAATGAACCGTTTGCAGATCCGGGAGATCTGGGTTGGTGTGCCACCTATATTCAGCAAAATTCTGAATACTGGGCTCTGCTGAATTTCGGTACTGGATTAAACGGAATAGATGTGGCGGAAGTTAACGAGAAGCCAGTTAGGTTTGCATTGCGGCAGAACTACCCGAATCCATTCAATCCGACTACTACGATCCGGTTCGAAGTCAATGAACGTGTTCCGGTTACCTTGAAGGTTTATAATGTATTAGGGAAAGAGGTTGCGACTTTAATAGATAACCGGACATATTCTCCGGGTGTCTATTCCGTAATCTGGGATGGATCTAGTTTATCTAGTGGTATTTATTTCTACCAGTTAGTTACAGATAAAGTGGTTTCTACCCGTAAAATGATACTTATGAAGTAAAAAAAGTCAAAGGAGGGGTGGTAAATTTTTATCCACCCCTCCTGACTATACTTTGGTCGTTGAAAAATTGATGTAAAGAAAGGAATAATATGCGCATCGCGGCTCTTTATGGCGCCCATGATTTTAGAATAGAAACAAAAGAAAGTCCGGATATAAAGGATGATGAATGCTTAGTTCGCGTCCGAGCCTGCGGTGTTTGTCATTCCGAAATTCATCAATGGGCAAAAACTCTCGATAACTTGGAATATCCGCGATATATCGGTCATGAAGTGTCTGGTGAAATTCTGAAATGTGGAAGTGCCGTTAAAGGATTTAAAAGAGGAGATCGAGTTGCAGTCTGGACTGATCGGGCTGGCTACGCCGAAGAAGTTGCGGTTCGAGCCAATCAAATTTTCCCCATTGCTGATCAGATTAGTTTTGCCGAAGCTATGGCTGAACCGATAGCTTGCACGACAAATGGGGTAATCAAAGCCGGAGTTGAATTAGGCGATACGGTAGTTTTAGTCGGAACTGGATTTATGGGACTTATCTTAATGCAACAGATTGCTTTGAAAGGTGCTTCTCGGATTATTGGTGTTGATGTTCGCGCTGAAATTCTCGATAAGGCAAAAATGTTAGGAGCAGATTTGGTCATTAATCCGCAGGAAGAAGATGTCCCGGCTATTATTTGGGATATGACTAATGGTCGGGGAGCAGATGTAGTATTTGAAGTTGGTGGCAATCAAGCAAGTCTCGACTTGGCCGTTGACTTACTACGGATGGAAGGGAAGTTAGTTATTTTTGGATATCATCCAGGGCAGAGAATTATTAAAGATTTGGGATATTGGAATTGGATGGCTTTTAATATTGTCAATGCTCATTTTAGAGATATGGCGACAATTTTACGCGGAGCGGAAATTGGGATCAAGCTCTTAAATGAGCAGAAAATAAATATGAAACCATTGATAACTCATAAATTTAAATTAGATGAGATTGAGGCGGCGTTTTGTGCGGCGCAGGAAAAGCCCAAAGGATTTATTAAAGCTGTCATTGAACCTTAATGGGATTGAAAATAATGATTAGTAAAATAAATAAAACGACAAAATCAAACTTTCGTAGGGATAAAATAATGATTTCCAAGAAAGCATATTTGCAAATCAGGAGATTAATTAGTCGAACTTTCCTCGGCTTTATGTTGCTTATTTCGTTGGGATATGCGGCGAGTGATGGTAAGATTGTAGGGAAGGTTATTGATAAGAAGACAGGCAATCCCTTACCTGGCGTGAACATTATTATCGTCGGGACAGAAATGGGAGCCGCTACCGATATGGAAGGTGATTATTATATCATAAATGTTGCACCCGGTATTTATAGTCTCCAGGCTTCGATGATTGGATATAAGCAGGTTATTAAAACTGAGGTAAACGTTAGTGTTAACCACACCACTCGCGTAGATTTTGAGTTAGAAGAGACCGTATTGGAATTTGGCGAAGCCGTGACAGTTGTAGCCGAAAGACCTCTGATCGAGTTAGATAAAACCTCGAGTAGAGTCGTTGTTGAAGAAACTGATATAAAGTCACGGCCGGTATCTCAGCTTTCCGATATACTTACCTCAATGCCTGGAATTGATTATAATCCCTACGGTGAGTTGACAGTCCGAATGGGAACGTTGGATCAGGTGGCATTTATGATTGATGGAATGCGGGCACGAAATCCTTTGAATTCTCAGCCTTATTTTAATGTTAATCTGATGGCAATTGAGGAACTGGAAATTATTACCGGTGGTTTTGATGCTGAGTACGGTGAAGCTCAATCGGGTGTTTTTAATATAATTACTAAAGAGGGACCGGATCATTATGTCGGTGCAGTAGAATTTCGCTGGATTCCTCCCGGTTTATATCACTGGGGAACTGCACTTTACGATTATTCGACAGAGCGATATTGGGAGAATACGCATGCACGCCATTTGCAATGGTGGATTGATAATCCCGATATGTGGGTTGATCCGAATGGTCGCTACGGCAACGATCCGTCATGTTCCTGGACACCGGAGCAGGCTTATCAATTTTATATAGATACTCATCAACCCTTGACGGATTACACCAATCGAAGTGGTTACCAAACCGAATTTTCTTTCGGTGGGCCAACTCCGATTAAAAACCTTAGGTTCTTTTTATCCGGTCGTTATCGTACGGCACCCCCGATTACGGGTAATGCTTATCGCAAGATGGGTAGTTGGCTTGATGGTACTTATAAAATCAGCTATTCTTTGGGAGGAAATAAATTATTAGTATTTTCGGGATATTATAATCAGGATAATACTTGTCACGGTATGGAATCGATGGAATACGAAGGTGATTATGGTAATAAGTATGCTTATTATGATGAAGCTGGTTACCCTGTATATAGGCGCAATGGTCAGACTCTGAAATTTGTTCACAATCTCGATAAAAATACTTTTTACGAACTCCATTTATCGCGGGTATTCAATTATGAGAGCCAGACGAAGTTTCCGAGCGATACGGCAGACTGGACCACCAGCGATATACGTCGGGATTATTTACGAGCTTACGATTCGCAAGGCTTTGCGATACCCGATGCCTGGGCGGAAATCTATGGTTTACACTATATCGGTTACTGGTATCGTAAGGAGGATCGTAATACCGATTTGACTCTTACGGGTAAATTGACTCGTCAGATCAATAAAAACTGGCAGATGCGGAGTGGTTTCGGCTTTACCTATTATACTTTTGACCGTTATCAGGAGGCGCGCGCCTGGGAAGCCGTTGAGGATAAAATCTACCATCCTTATGAGGGAAACATCTGGTGGTCAAATAAGCTGGAATTTGAAGGATTAATTATGAATCTCGGACTGCGATATGATTTTTATAATCCTAATGATGTTATTTACCTCGATCCATACGATCCTTTCGATATTATTACGGCAGAAATGGAAGGACGTGAACCGAATCCCAAAACCAAACCAACCTATACATTTGGGCAATTATCCCCGAGAATTGGGGTGTCACATCCAATAACCGAGAAATCCCTCTTACATTTTAATTATGGCCATTTTTTCCAACGTGCATCATTCGGCGAGTATGGTGAAGGTGAGCAGACCTATAGCATTTTATCAACTTATATTGTTGATCCTGAATTTGGCAGTATCGAACCCCGTAATCTGGGGAATCGTGAACTGCGCCCGCGGAAAACAGTGGCGTATGAATTAGGTATCGAGCAGGATTTTGGACCAGTATTGGCGGATGTTACCGCTTTCTATAAGGATCGCACTAACGATGTTCGGAGTATTACTGTCATAACATATAATGAACAACAGTATCATACATCCGGTAATTCTGATTATGCTGATGCCAAAGGCGTCGAGTTTACTTTACGACGTCCTTTACGTGGCTTCTGGGGAGGTTATTTAACTTATACCTGGGAAACAGGTATCGTGGGACAATCCGGTGACCCTTTTACTATTTACCCTCCCAATGTAACGGTTCATGCCAGCCAGGATTTTGATATTGGTGATCAACTATATTATATGCGTCCCAGTCTCAGTGCTAACCTGACTCTGGCGGCTCCGTCGAATTTTTCACCGTTAGGTGGTGTTTTAGCAAATACACAGTTCTCAATTGATTATTATGTTTCGTACCCCCATAAGCAAATTTCAAGTGACGTTTATCAGGGAGCGGTTAACATTATTCGTCCGGCAAATAAGAATGCCAATATTCGGGTGAGAAAAGAATTCAAAGGATTCAAGGGTACCAGGCCTGCAATTTTCATTGAGATGCAGAATGCTTTTAATGATAAATGGCATAATGTTGATCTTATGGAAGGTGATATTTCGGCCGAAGATCAAGTTCGTTATATCAATTCTAACTTAATGGTCTATCCGGAAAAAATGACCAACGGTGCCCCTTTTCCAGATTATGCCAAATATACAAACCTTCCCAGGAAAATCACCGTGGGCATGGCTTTAAGTTTTCAATAATAGAAGTGGTTGGTACTATGAAAGTAAAAAATTATTATATTCACTTAGTTATCATTTTAGGACTGTTGACTGGTTGGAGTGAATCTTTTGCTCAGCGGAAGTCAACCCATACTCGCGGGAAACTATGGGAAACGCTCAATAATGTAGGTTTAATCGGAGATTTGGGCGTCTGGGATTATGAAGAGACTTCCGGTTTGGGATTTTATCCTGGCTTTTCTGGATATTCATTTCCCAATAATGAACAACTTGCTAACGGCTGGGTTACTGATGCCAATTTTCACAATTTTCGTAGTGGTCCGGCATTAGTAATTAAAGGCGGTGATGTATTAGTAGCTCCGGATTATGATCCACAATATCAGGAATATCTTTTTTATCACAGCTCCTTTGCTGGTGGAAGTCATGGTATTTTATGGAATTATCCACCCTTTATAAAAACGAATAATTTCGTAGGGACGTCCCAGTTTAATCCATTATTGCCGGAGGAAATCAATTACTGCGAATTTCCAACAGCAACCGGCATTTCGGTTAAGATGCGCTCTATGGCTTGGAGTTTTCCGGATTATGATGATTTTATTGTTTATGATTATGTATTTATCAATACTGGTGAGATGGTTATTCCAGCTCTGGGAGAAGTCAAACATTACGAACAAACTTTTGATTCGGTATTTGTGGTTTTTCATAGCGGAATCCAGGTCTCAACTAAAGGTCATCTGAATTTTCATTACGATCCTGATTTTATGAGTTCGGCGGCTCCGGCTGGTGGATTCGGAGGCTGGAAACAACTTGAAAATGGTGGAACATATACCGATTATTTTGCGGTCGAGAATGATGGGGATGATAGCAAGGGACTGTTTTTTTACAGTCGGGATTTTAATGGGGGGCGAGAGCCGCATCCAAACGATACCTATAGTAAAAGATCGGATTGGCAAACACGATTGAAGTATAATCAAAGTTATGAAAATATAGAATTGCAAGATCCCGCCTGCTTTGGATTTGTATTTCTGTATAGAACTCCTCCGACGGATTCTGACGCGGATCCTTTTGAGGCGGATCCTAATTATTTCAATATTTATTCCGATGAAGGTGAGCAATTCCAAGGCCGAGCTTTGGATATGAATGAGTACTTTTCGATTGAACGGCTGGGAGAAAAAGGAATGTTCGATTTTATCACTCATAATCGGATTCCTGAAGAAAATAATGGTGATATGTATTGTTTTTATACTGCTACTTTTGGCCCATATTATCTCGCGCCAGGTGATTCTGTGCGGTTAATACTCGCTGAAGTAGCCGGGAGTTTGGATTATCATGAAGTGATTCGTGGGGATCCCAATCACTATTATCCCGATAGTTCGATTGCCGATATTCGCCGTAATGCCGAAGCCGCTCGTAGAGCATTAAAGTGGGGATTTGGAGCAACGGTTGAAGGAATTAATTTAGCGGCGGATGTGCCCGAATCACCACCAGCCCCTAATTGTAGCGCAACTAATGCTTCTCAAGGTTCAGATACTGCCATTATTGCGATTCAATGGGATAAACTAGCCGAAGAGGCGGTAATAACGGACGGGGCTGGTAATAAATTTTATGATGGTTCAACTGATCTGAGTGGCTATCGGATATTTCGCGGTATTGACAAACGGGGCATTTGGGATGAAGTTGTTGACATTCCCATTGAAGAAGCCAATCAATATTGGAATGCAGAAATTGGTAAATATGTGTATCTCGATAAGGATTTGCAGTTTGGTTTTGATTTCCGGTATTATGTTCAGGCTTATTATTCAAATCCTAAAACCTGGGTTTCGGCCAATCATACTATCGTTGATAATCTAGGGGAGCTGGTCAGTGATGATTACAATATGACTCCTTTGACGGGAGCCAGACCTGGACCAGTTGACATTACTGCTGGCTGGGATGTATTCGTTGCCCCAAATCCTTATGTAGAAGGTGACCCTGAGCGTAGTTTTGGTGATCCGACGCCTTATAAAATTGAATTTCGTAATCTGCCGGAAAGAGCGACGATTAAAATTTTCACCGTTTCTGGTGATTTAGTCAAAACGATTGAACATGGGCCAGATACTTATGGTAATTTATTTGGCAGTGTAGCCTGGGATCAACGTACCGATTCCGGATTAAGAGTAGCACCGGGTCTTTATATTTATGCCATTGAATCGCACACCGAAGGGACAAAAGGGAAACGAACGATTGGTAAGCTAATGATTATTCGCTGAATGAAGCTAAAGAGTAAAATTGATATGCTGAGGAATAAAAAATGATGTTGCATAATAGAAAAATTAAAATTGTAACTCTTTCTGCAATGATTTTTTTCGCTACAAATCTGAGGGTAGAAGGTTTTAATAAAGCCGGTCGCACCTCCCTTCAGTTTTTAAAAATCGGTATAGGAGCCCGCTCATCTGCAATGGGGGAAGCCTGTATCGCAAATTTAAATAGCATTGATGCTGTTTTCTGGAATCCCGCCGCCATTACTCAGATGCAACGATTAGAATCTTCTTTCAGCTATACAAAGTGGATTGGGGATCTAAATGTTACTGCTGGAGCAGTTGGGCTAACGGTGGACCGATTGGGAAGTATTGCGCTTGATTATATCGCGATGGATTACGGTGATATTCCGGAAGCCCTAGTAACCAGTCCCGATGGTAAACTTGATACTCGCACCGGATTAAATTTCTCCGGGGGCGATCTCTCAGTTGGTCTTTCATTTTCAAAAAAGTTTACCGATAGATTGTCTATAGGTATTCGCACCAAATATTTAAGAGAAGACCTTTATACCTATTCAACCAGTTTATGGGCTTTTGATGTTGGTACGTATTATAATACGGGGTGGAAGGGCATTCGGCTTGCGATGACGGCGCAAAATTTCGCTTCGCAAGCCCGTTGGTTGAAAACCCAGCAAAGAGAAGAACAACAGTATGAGGTCCCCTTAATATTTCGGATTGGGACATCAATAGATTTATTAGGTGGCAAAGATTTGTTTCTTGGTGGAAATCCTAATAAACAGCGTCTTTCTCTGAACATTGACGCGATTCACTCTAATGATTATGCCGAACGGTTAAATATTGGAGCCGAATACTGGTTATGGAATCGCATTGCCTTACGTACTGGTTACCGTACCAACCGGGAAGAGGGGCATTTTAGTGTTGGAGCGGCATTAAATATTCCCATGGATTTTACCAATCTTGTCGTGGATTATTCTTTTGTGGATTATGATTACCTTAATTCAGCCCATCAGTTTACAGTGATGTTAAGGTTTTAAAAATATTGGCATGGGAGTTAATAATCTCAATTTAGGTTATGATGAATTGGTTTTAATGAAGATGAATTATCCCTTTTTTACCGCATTTTACTTGTCTATGATAAAAAAAATAGCCAATCCCGAGGGCGACTAAGATTTTCCAATTGTTAAAATAACTGATTGATATTTTGGCAAATTGAAAAACTAATAATTGCAAATTGAAAATTAACAAAGGTTAAGGAATTACTTGATGAAGTTGCTAAATGAACTGTGGCCAGACAAAGAATTAAACTGTGAAAATTTTAAGAATCCCCCGCTGGAAATGGGTATTTTGCCATTCTGGTTTTGGAACGGCGAAATGGACGAGGCGGAGATGGAGTGGCAGTTAAAAGAATACAAAGCCAAAGGTATTACGGGTTTATTTATTCACGGACGCTTTGGGTTAAAAATTCCCTATTTATCCAAAAAATGGTTTGAGCGGGTAAAATTTGCCGTTAAAAAAGGTCGAGAAATCGGCTTGAACATCTGGATTTACGATGAGATGAACTGGCCAAGCGGCACAGCCGAACGCCAGGTTATTAAAAAATATCCATATTTAAGCCAAAAGTACCTGGAAATGGTAACACTGTTTATCAATGGTCCACTTTTCATCTATCTTGAAGCCACCGATTCACGCTATATAAATACCGGCGATTCAAAACCGATTGCCGCTTATATCTGTTCAGCTGAGGAATATCGAACTGGCATCAAAAATATTATTGATGTAACTCCGAATTTATCATTTAATAAAGTCATTCCGTGGGAAGCGCCAGCCGGCAACTGGGTATTAATGTATTTTTTAGAAAAGGAAATAGATTACTATATAGATGCGTTAAATCCGGAAGCCACTAAACGTTTTATTGAATTGACGCATGAACAATATAAGACCGCAGTGGGGGCAGAATTTGGGAAAATCGTGCCGGGATTTTATACCGATGAACCGGCTATGCACTATTTTCAAGTAGGAACTGATAATTACGTTATTCCCTGGAGCCAGCGGATGTTCAAGATATTTCGTGAGCGTAATGGATATAGTATAAAACCACACCTAGCGGCTTTATATGCTAATGTCGGTCGCGATACAGCCCGAATTCGTTATGATTTCTGGAAAACGCTTTCAGATCAGTATGACGATAGTTATTATAAACAGCTCCGAGATTGGTGTGCTGAAAACGGCGTTTTATTCACAGGCCACATTCTATTTGAAAATTGGTTAAGAGGTCATGCCCGCTGTGAAGGCAATGTGATGCAACATTTGAGTAATTTACATTTAACCGGAGTGGATCATTTATATCCGAAAATTGGTTCGGAAGAACAGCCCGGCGAACATGTAGAACTTAAGATGGCAAGCTCGATAACTCACCATTTAGGGAAAAAGAGATTACTTTGCGAATCAATGGGAGGTACTTATTGGGATTGCACTTTGGAACGGATGAAGTGGATTGCCAACTGGGAATATTCACTCGGAGTTAATCTATTTAATAATCATGGCTACCATTATTCCATTGAAGGTGAACGCAAGCGTGACTGGCCACCGTCGCAATTTTATCACCATACCTGGTGGAAGTATTACAATGAATTTACTCGCTATATGGCGCGGTTAGGACATGCTCTAACCGGTGGAAAACATATTGCAAAAATTCTCATTCTCTACCCGATTACGAGTATTTGGGCAAACTATGTACCGCAGGCTCCAGACGATATTTCCCGATTGATTGAAATGGATTTTAATTATCTGACGGATGCCCTGTTACATCTTCATTATGATTTTGATTATGTTGATGAGGACATTCTAATTAATGCTCAGTTAAATGGTAACCGACTTGAGATCGCCGATGAATCTTACGAACTGGTCATTTTACCCCCAGTGACTCATATTAAAAAAGCAACTCTGGATAAAATAAAAGCTTTCGTAAATAACGGTGGTAAGATAATTGCCGATATTTTATTACCGGTTGAACAATTTATTGATGGCAAACCGTCAAAATCTCGCGCTGTAGATGAACTTTTTGGCGTCAAGCCAAATTGTATTTTGGCCGATTTCCAAAATGGGAAAAACGCCGTTAACCAGCTGAAAATGCTCCAGCCGGGGGTGTGCTTAATACAAGGTGGCGGGCTGGCAAAAGATCGGCGTAGAAAGGATATTAAAGAAGCCATTGAGTCGTGTATTTCCGCCGATGTCCAGATCGGGCATTCCGAAGTTTTTTATCTGCACAGGGTAAAAGATGGCCGACACTTGTTCTATTTTGTCAATACTCTTCAGCAAGACATTGGCGAAGTGGACATTTCATTGGAGACGGTTGGACGCCCTGAGCTATGGGATCCGGCGACCGGTGCAGTAAAGGAACTCTCGGTTTTTGATATAATCAATAACCGACTTTGTTTTCGCTTAACCTTCGGCGCCAGCCAAACATTTCTGGTTATTTTACATAATGACTTACCTGATTCTTATATTAGTGCAACCAACCTGGTGATAGAAAAAACCGAAGCCAATTTTATAACCGGCTATTTAAAAAATGGAGATCTTGCCAAATTGACTTTAAAAACAGGTGGTAAACAAAAGGATATTGTCCAAATGGTGCCGAAGAATCCACCGCCTCTAATATTACCGGAGGATATGAATTTTAAAATAGAAAATGATAATACATTATGTCTTGCTAAATGGAAAATGCTGGTTTCAAATGAATGCTCAAATGATAACTACGCCGCACTCGATTATGATGATGATCACTGGCTACCAGTTACTATCGGCGCCTGGGAAATGCAATTGCCCGAAGAACCGGATGATATCCACTATCCGCAAACACTCTGGTATCGAATTCCGTTTCAGATTGAGGAATTACCTAATCGTGTAAAACTTCTTATAGATGGTTTTAGTGGAAGTTCTTTCCGATTATTTATTAATGGCACGGAAGTTAAGGATACTGGCCAACGCAGTCAATTAGATGCTGAAATTCGGGAAATTAATATCCATTCTTATGTCCACCCGGGTCGTAATCTAATCGCGGTTCAATTAGTTGTACAACGTAGAACTGACGGTATTTTAGACCTTATAAAAATCACAGGTGATTTTGCTTTGAAATTGAATGACGATGGGTATAGTATTGTTTTGCCGAAAAAGGAGGTAAATATTGGTGACTGGTGTCAACAGGGATACCCCTATTTCTCGGGCACTGGAACCTACTCAACAGAGCTGACGATTCCGGCAGACTTTTGTAAAGGAAAGCTGTTTCTTGATATTGAGTGTGGAGAAGATGTCTTAGAGTTACAGATTAATGATAGCGGACCGATAATAGTTCCCTGGCATCCGTATCAAATTGATGTTACGGACTTAGTCAGACCGGGAAAAAATACCTTCCGATTTTCTATTACCAATACGCTAATCAATACTCTGGAAGCAGTTCCTAAATCATCAGGACTTTTAAAGCCGCCAGTAATTACAAATTATCAATTACTTAAAATTAAAATATATTAAAGAGATATTAATGACAAAAAATTCGGTTATTATTGTAGGTAGTGCCAATATAGATCTGGTTGCCCAAGTTGATAGATATCCTCAACCTGGCGAGACCGTTTTCGGAAAAAAGTTTGGAATTTATCCGGGTGGTAAGGGGGCAAACCAGGCTGTCGCCTGTGCCAAACTTGGAGCAGATACGATTTTCATTGGTAAAATGGGAGATGATATTTTTCGCGATCGTTTGGTAAATAATATGGAATCCAATGGCGTTCATATGGAGGAGATATTTATAGACTCAGAAACGCCAACCGGTGTGGCATTAATATACGTTGATGCCGACGGACAAAATGAAATAGTCGTCGTTTCGGGAAGTAATATGCGGTTGACGGAAAGCGACATACGATCAAAGGAAAAGCTATTTGAAAGGGCAAAAATTGTGTTATGTCAGCTGGAAATTCCTCTGAGTGCTGTTGAAGCGGCGGCTATATTAGCCAAGAAAAATGGTGCGATGTTTATTCTTAATCCAGCCCCGGCTTGTAAGTTGCCTGCCAGTCTGTTGAATGGTATTGATTTTCTGATCCCCAATGAGATTGAACTATCATTTTTAACTGGTCAGTCAGTTACGGATCGCGCAAGTGTTATTTCATCCTCTCGGAAGTTAATTAATACTGGAGTTTGCAATGTTATTACCACGAGAGGCGAAAACGGTGCGATATTGGTTAATTCTGATAGCTGGCAAGAATTTCCTGCGACACCGGTGAAAGCTGTTGATACAACAGCCGCCGGTGATGCCTTTAATGGAGCATTTGCCGCGGCGCTGGCATCCGGAAAACCGGTAAATGAAGCGATACCTTTCGCCAATAAAGTTGCCGCCTGGTCGGTGACGAAGCAAGGTGCTCAGACCTCAATGCCAACCCTCGCTGATATTTCAAATTATTTAAATCAATAGAAAGGACGTAAAAGCGATGAAGAAACATGGAATCTTGAACTCTCATCTCTCAATGGTAATCGCATCATTGGGACACACGGATCAATTAGTTATTTGTGATGCAGGACTTCCCTTACCACGCGAGGCCGAAATTGTAGATTTAGCATTAGTTCCTAACGTACCTCGCTTCATTGATACTTTAAAAGCAGTACTTGAGGAATTGATTGTGGAAAAGGCAATCCTGGCTAAGGAAATTGAATCAATTAATAATGGTATTTTAAAAGAAGTGAAAGACTTATTAAAAGGTGTTCCAATAGAGTATGTATCCCATGAAGAATTTAAAAATATTTATCGCGAATCGGACAGTGCTGTTTTTGTTCGTAGCGGTGAAACTTCACCTTACGCCAACATTATTCTGATTTCAGGAGTTGATTTTTAATAAATGAATGGACTAAAAAGTAGGGATTATCATAATATTTTAAGGTATTAATAGAGTATAAATTGACTAAACCTAACGTCTTAAGAAAGGTAAAAAGTATGAAAAAATATTACTGTCTCCAATCATTCTTAGCGCTGATTATGCTTATTATTGTTGATTGTAGCAGACCCAATTCACCAAATTACCAGCGCTTAATGAAAACAAAAAACGCTGAATTTGTTCACATTCCAGTTGGTTTGTGTGAAGATTATCCCGAAGAGACCACGACGATGGAAATTATCTATAATGATATGGAATTATTAAAAAGAACTGGGGTTGATCTTTTAAGGATTTCTTTTGGCTGGGATGCTATTGAGGCGCAGAAAGATCAATACGACTGGTTATTCTGGGATGATTATGTTAAAACTGCCGTGAATCAATACGGTATAACTTTAATTCCCTATATCTGTTATACCCCGCTCTGGAATTCAAGAGGCGATACACTCTGGTTCTGGAATGACCAGCCGCTGGATTTCGAAGAATTTGGTGAATTTATGTATGATCTCGTAACTCGCTATAAAAAATACATTAAAACCTGGGAACTCTGGAATGAACCGGATTTGGATATTTATTGGGATACAAGAGACGTCGCCGCTTTCGCTGAATTTATTAAAATAGGGGCGCAGGCTGTCCGACGAGCAGATCCGGAAGCCAAAGTAGTTTTAGGTGGAATGGCTTATCATGCCGATTTTCTGGAGCGGCTTTTTCGTGATTATGGTCTCAGCCCTTATATAGATATTGTCAATATGCACAATTATTATGAAACCTGGAGTGAGCGCCCCGTAGAAAAAATAACTGAAAATATTAATGCGATGGCAGAAGTAATTAAAAAATATGGAGATGATCAATCACTCTGGATGGCTGAAGTTGGCTATAGCACATTTAGGCAAGGTAGTTACGTTTCCGATTCCTATTATGCTTATTATGATTATGAACATACACCGGAGTATCAAGCCGTAGATTTATTTAAACGTCTTACTTTAGCGGTGGCAGAGGAAAAATTATCGGCAATCGCCTGGTATGAAATTAAAGATTTGCCGGCTGGCGAAGAAGTTATCGGTGATAATTATAACAATCGTTACCTTGGTATTGCGTATGCCGATTATAGACCCAAACCTGCTGAGAAAGCCCTGGTATTTTTCCGCAAGCTTTTTGGGAATCCTTACCGCAACGTTACCAGCCTGATTTCCGTCGAGCATCAGCCTGATTCGGATGTGTTTTATCGTGCGTTTGAAAAGGAAGATGGTACCATTATATTCGTTGCCTGGATTGCTACTAACGTACCGAGCAAGCGTCCCTTAAAGCCAGCCAATCTGGTTCAAGATACACGCACGGAAACTATTTCCGTTACGATTCCGGCCAAATTAAAAGGGCGGGTCGTCCAATACAATGAACTTGGGAGTGCCTCCACCTTTAATGAATTTCAGCGGAATGACGACCAAACCAAACTAAATAACATCGTGCTTAAAGGCGGTGAGATCAAAATATTTAAGCTGGAAAAATAAAGCAATGAACATTCCGGTTAAGAAAATTATACCTATTAATCCTGTTAATTTTGCCAAATTCGGCAAGGTCGTAGCGCTTCCTAGGGAAAAACCAACTGCTGAGGGTGAGTCCTTTAAGTTTTGGGCAAACATTGCCAATTACCAAATCAATGGTAAAACTGAAATCGGACTCTGTACTGTGACTCTGCCCCCGGGAAATCGGATAAATAGTCTGGAGCGGCACTTACATACACCCGAGATACTGATACCTATTGATGCGCCTTTTGCTTTACCGCTATTAATTGAAGGAGAACCTGAGGAAAATTTGAAAATATTTAGGGTAAATGTCGGTGAAGCGGTCGTGATTAATCCCGGCGTTTGGCATGGTGCATGCATTCCTTTAGAAAAATCCGAAGCGACTTATTTCGTGATTTTTCGCTATCAGACTTCCCAGAAAGATATTGAAAAAAAATCAATAAATGACATCGAGATACTTATATGAGCAATTCTTGCCAAAATAGTAGATCAAGTCGAATTGGTGATGATAGTAACCAGCTATTTTTGATTCGAACCTATCGAGCCGTTTCCGAGCCAGCTCTATTGACCCAAAAAATCGAATATAAATCGTCAGTCGATGGTTATGACATTGTTCTACAGGATAATTCCGGTCAATTTACCTGTCAGGTGCACTGCACTTTTACTCAATCCGGTTTGCGATTTCAAGCGAAGTATTCGGCTCCGGAACCGATCTGGTTGGTAGAGTGGAGTCTGACGAATTTAAACCTGGCGGAGGTAATATTACCGGCATTAGGTGGTCAGATGATAACGGAGCAAATGCCTGAACAAACGACCTTGTCTTATAAATATCCTTTTTGGCTAAATGCTCAGTTTGTCATCGGAATAAAGGGAAATCGAGGACTTATAATTTATTCACATGATTCTTCTTCCAATCTGAAACTAGCTAGGGTTCGGCGTGAAAATGATAGTTTTACGATTAGTTATGGATTTGAACCGCCTGCCAAAAAGAGGCTAACTTCCTTTGAAACGGAATGGTTTATCGAGGAATTCACAGGCGACTGGCAGAAACCGGTGGCTGAATACCGTAATTGGATGGAGAAAGCCTTCAAGATAAAACCACTTCCTCAAAAACAAAATTTTCCCAATTGGGCAAAGAATATCAATTTTATTTTGGAAATTTGGGGGGCGCGTCGTGAATCTCAAAAACCGCATCATACTTTTGAACAGATGACTGAGCGGTTGAACGAATTTAAAAACCTTCACGATCCACGGCGGACATTACTCTATTTGCCGGGATTTGCCGAGCATGGCATTGATTCCCACATTCCTGATTATAATCCCAGTGATCTTTTAGGTGGTGAGGAAAAGTTCAAAGAACTGGTGGATACAGCTCATTTACTTGGTTTTAAAGTGATGATTCACACGAATGTGCTAGGAATGACCTATACCCACCCGAAGTATCCGGAATTTAAAAAATATCAAGTAGTTGATGCATTTGGTCGTTTGCAAGGTTGGGCGATGGATATAGATGGCGATTGGCTTACGGAACCTTATTTTGCGTATATAAATCCCGGAGCGCAAGCCTGGAGCGATCTGATGATTGAAACTTTAGGACGTCTGATTAATAAGTTTCAAGTTGATGCCGTGTTTCTGGATCAAACCCTACTAGCCTTTAATGTAAAGCGTGGACCGGATTTTATTAAGGGAATGCGAACCCATATTGAAAGGTTACAGAAAGCGTTTCCTGAAATTCTTTTTGCCGGTGAAGGATTGCACGAACAAGTCGCCGGTTGTTTGCCGGTAGCTCAGATTCATGGAATTGATAGCCTTTCGGGTGTCCACGGTATAGAAGGGCAAGAACCGTGGCGGAAAGTGCACCCGGTTTCAACTTATTTATTTGGAAATTATTCCAAATATGTGGCGCATCTCTTAACTCGCCATCCATCTAATCCGACATTTAAACTTCAGGAATCTGCATATTCTCAATTAAACGTTATACCAGCGCTATGCTTGTATGAAAATGATCAAGCTATCCAGACGCCAGAGACCTATCAAATGATTGATCGAGCCAAAAGAGTAAATGAAGGTGGAAAACAATGAAGACCATTAAAGTTGGCATTATTGGCGCCGGTTTTATGGGTACGGCACATCTGGAAAATCTACGTCGAATACCCGGAGTTGAGGTAAAAGCTATTGCCGATATCAAGCCTGAAAGCGTTAAAATATTGGCTGATAAGTTTGGCATCTCGCAGGTATATGAAAACTGGCGAGAACTGGTAAATAATCCAGAAATTGACGTTCTTCATAATTGCACCCCTAATTATCTGCATTTTGAAATTAATAAAGCCGCAATTTTAGCGGGCAAAGCTATTATCAGTGAAAAACCATTGACCAATAGTGTAGCTGAGTCTGAAGAACTGGTCAAATTAGCTCGTGAAAAAAAGATCCTTACCGCGGTAAATTTTAATTATCGCAATTATCCCATCATTCAGCATGCCCGTCAATTAATTGTTAGCGGAAAATTAGGAGAAATTTTTCTGGCACACGGGCATTACCTGCAAGATTGGTTAATTTATCCTGAAGATTATAATTGGCGCGTTGAACTGGAAACGGGTGGCAATTCCCGCGCGATAGCCGACATTGGCTCGCATTGGTGTGATTTGGTTCAATTCATTACTGGTCAGAGAATCGTTGAAGTTTTTGCCGATCTAGTAATCATTCATAAATCGCGCAGGAAACCTCAATCCGATGTAGCAACTTTCAAGGGCAAGGAGGTGACTCCGGATTCGACTCAATGCATTACAGTTAAAACCGAGGATGCCGGTGCAGTGTTGTTCCATCTGGAAAAAGGTGGGCATGGTGTTTTCAATGTTTCTCAAGTGAGTGCTGGTTACAAAAATGGCTTTGATATCGCTATTGATGGGAGTCAAATGTCTCTTGCTTGGAAGCAAGAAGAACCTAATCAACTCTGGTTAGGTTACCGCGATAAAGCCAATCAGATATTAGTAAAAGACCCGGCGCTGTTAGAAGCAGATAGTCGTTCGTTCGCTCATTATCCCGGCGGTCATCCCGAAGGTTATCCTGATACTTTCAAAAATTTGTTTTTGAATTTTTACGCCGCATTACGAACTGGTAAGTTGGCAATCCACGAGCAAAATTTCCCTACATTTGAAGCTGGATTGCAAGAAAATCGCATAGTCGAAGCAGTTCTCAAAAGTCACCAAGAGAAACGTTGGATAAAGGTATAAACTAGTTAATGCAACAATGAGGAGATAAAAGATGAAACTTGGTTTTTTAACGGCTTGTTTGCCACAACTGGGATTGGAAGAGATCGTTAAGTGGACGGCTGAACAGGGCTTCCAAGCGTTGGAATTGGCGGCTTGGCCAGTGGCTTCTGATCGGGATTATCAGGCGCGTCAAATTGATGCGGCTAATTTCTCCAAACAGGATGCCGAGCGAGTAAAAGAGTTATTTAACAAATATCAGATAGAAATTTCAGCTTTTGCCTATTACGATAATAATCTGCATCCCGATTTAAAACAACGGGAATATTATCACAATCACCTGAAAAAAGTCATAAATACCGCATCTTTGCTGGGCGTTGAGCTTGTAGGAACTTTTGTTGGCGCTCGTCCTGATAAGACACCGAAGGAGAACATTCAGGAAATTGGTTGCGTTTTCCGTGAATTAGTAAAATATGCTGAAGATCGCAATGTCAAATTGATGATTGAAAACTGCCCGATGGAGAATTGGCTGAAATTTGGGTTGCCCGGGAATTACGCTTATTCACCAGAACTTCTGGAAGCGTTGTTCAATGAAGTCCCCTCTGAGAATTTTGGCTTGAACCTCGACCCATCGCATCTTTATTGGCTGGGAATTGATTATATCCGGGTGATTAAAGATTTTGCGCCCCGGATTTTCCACACGCACGCAAAGGATGCCGAAATTTTACCGGAAGGTCAATACAAATACGGAATCTTTAGCCGGCAAATTGATCCAATTCCCTGGAAATCCGGTTGGTGGCGTTATCGGATGCCCGGCTCGGGTAAAATTGATTGGGGGCTTTTCATTCGGACGCTTCAGGAATTTGGCTATGATTATGTGCTTTCGATTGAACACGAAGACCCGGTCTGGGAAGGTTCTGTGGAAAAAGTCAAAACGGGATTAAAATTAGGTCTAAAGTATCTTAAACAGTATGTTATTTAATTCATTTTAGCACAATTAATAAAGAGCATTTGTGATGCGCAATATTTTAAAAGAATCTTATATACCATTTGGTTCTCAGTATTATCGGGCGCCATCGCCATCTCGTAATGAATGGGAAAATGACCTTAAGAATATGGCGGATAACGGATTTAATACAGTCAAATTCTGGGTTCAGTGGCGCTGGAATCAGCCGAGCGAAGATCGGTTTTGTTTCGATGATATAGACGAATTGATGGATTTAGCTGGGCGTTTTGGGCTAAAGGCTATGCTGAACACGATTTTTGACGTGGCGCCAGCTTGGATTTATCACAAATTTCCCGACGCTTCTATGGTAACGTTGTCCGGACGGAAAATTGGTCCCCAAACTCAACCCCATCGGCAGATTGGTGGATTAGGTTACTGTTTCAATCATGATGGCGTAATGCAGCACTTTTTCCAATTTCTCGCAGAAACAGTCAAACGCTACACGAATCACCCGGCATTAGCAATTTGGAATGTAGGCAGTGAACCGGAATTGACTAGCAGTATGGCGGAAATGCGTGAATATGCGGATGATGCGAGTAAAATGGGCGATATGCTCTGCTACTGTGATAATTGTCGGGTAAAGTTTAGAAACTGGTTAGAACTAAAATATCAAACGATCGAACGGTTAAATATTTCCTGGAATCGAAATTATACTAGTTTTGAAGAAATAGAATTACCGTTAACACGCAACACTTTCAACGATATTATTGATTGGCGGATGTTTTTTGTGGCTACACTGGGCGAAAATGTCAGGAAACGTTTTGAAGTTGCCAAAGCTATTGATCAGGGTAGGCACCCATTGATGTGTCATCATGTATTTATCCAAGGCTTTCCCGTTACCTCTACGGCCAGTGATCCCTGGAATGTGGGACGCTTTGGCGATTTACACGGATTTACCCAGATGGATGATCCGGCGATGATTGATGTTTTACGCAGTTGTGCCAAAGGTAAACCGGTGATTTCGGCTGAGATGTTAATGCTAAACGGCTATACGCTTGATTTACCGAGGTCTATTGATATTAATGATGTGAAGCGTTTTATTTTCAGTGGGATCGCTGGGAACTTGAAAGGTTTTATTTTCTGGCAATATCGTCCTGAGATTCTTGGACGAGAAGCACCAACCTGGGGTTTAACAACTCTGGATGGAGAGAAAACTTCATGGTTACAGGACTTTGCCCGAGTCGGTCAAGTATTACAAAAGAATGCTGATTTCTTACTGGAGGCACAGCCACAATCGGCTGAGATAGCGATTAGTTATAATCCTGAAAACCAAATTTTTATCTGGGCGGCTACTGGTAATGAAAAGAATGCTACCAATTCTTTGCTGGGGGCTCATAAGGCTTTATATGAACATAATTATAACATTGATTTCGTCCATCCGATTGAGATTGATGAAAAGCTTTTAAGTCATTACAAAGTACTTATTTTTCCGTTTTCTTATTTAATAGACCAGAGGATTTGTCATTTGCTCGAAGATTGGGTGAAAAAAGGTGGGCTGTTGATCGGGGAAAGTTATTTTGCCGCTTGGAATCGAGAGAATGGACATCATGAAAAAATCGTACCCGGATACGGACTGCCCAAAATCTTCAAAGCTCGACAGGGAGTAGTTGATCCAGTTAATACCAATGATTTGGTCGATATCTTAGTAGATTCAGATGTATTAGATAATGAAGAAGAGATTGTAGTCAAGGGGGCGATCGTACAAGAGCGCCTGATCTCTGAGGGGGCTAAGGTAATTGGATATTTTCCTGACGGATCACCGGCGATTACCTTGGCTGAATTGGGACTTGGTAAAGCAGTATTGATCGGCTCGTATATTGCCTTGCCTTTTTATAATAAGGGAATTCAAGCCAATGGCGATTTTTTGGCGGGACTGATTAAAAAATATGCTAATATATCTACTAATTACTGTGATTCCCTTGGACAGATTCGGGTTGATTTGCTGAAAAATGAATCGGGACAAATGATGCTGATTTTAAGGAATCTCAGTGAAACGGCAATTAATACCGAAATTCATATATGTGGATTGATACCAAAACTCTTAGCCGAACAATTTTCAGCCGAAACCTTAAATGTCGTATATCAAGACAACGACTCATCATTTAATATTACCTTAAATCCGAAAGAAGTAAAGGTTTACTTTGGCGAAATATTTTAAAGAACCATTGCTTATAAATCCGGAAGTCCGTCGAAATTTCCTATTGAATTGGATGGATGGAACCTTTTTCGCCTTCGGAATGAGCTTTGTTCCGGTTATGACCGTACTACCGGTGTTCGTCCGACAGGTAGGCGGTAATAATATTACCGTGGCATTGGTTCAGGTGATCTGGATTATCGGAGTTAATTTTCCTCAGATTTTTATTGCCAATTATACCCGCCAATTACCTTATAAAAAGCCATTTTTCTTAAAAACTGCGGCTTTGCAACGATTACCCTGGTTATTAATGGCATTGCTCTGTTTTTTTATTATAAAAAATGTCTCGTCCAACATGGGACTAGTCTTTTTTTTTATTGCGTTTGGATTGGCGGCAATTGCAGGCGCAGTAAACTACCCCGGTTGGTTTGATTTAATTTCAAAGATTACTCCGGTTAATTTGCGGGGGCGGTTATTCGCCTTGCGAACTATTTCGGGGGCAATTTTAGGAATAGCGGGCGGCTGGTTGGTTAAAATTATTCTTAGCGCCCAACCGTTTCCCGCTAATTTTGGCTATTTATTTCTATTAGCGTTTGTAATGATGACCGTGTCTTACGTTTCCTTAATTTTTCTAAAGGAACAGGAGGCGAACGCCAGCACTGAGTCATTGAATCATTTTCAATATTTCAGACAATTGCCCAACTTGATAAAAAGTAATCATAACTTTCTGAATTTCTTGATTGCTGATAGTCTGATGACTATTGGACTAATTGCTCAGCCGTTTTTTATCGTGAATGCGATGCAACGTTTCGGCTTAGATTCCGCATCAAGTGGCAGTTTTACAATGATATATATGCTTAGTATGGTGATCTTGAATCTCTGCTCCGGTTCCATCGGTGATCGGTTTGGTCACCGAGTCAATATGATAATAGCGGCATTTTCAGTTTTAGCCAGCTGCGTTCTGGCAATAACACTGCGCTCCTTGTCTTTATATTATTTTGTGTTCGTGTTATCTGCTTTAAATACGAGTATGATTCAAGTTTCTCGTTTGCCAATTCTGGCAGAGATATGCAACGAAAAGGAGCGCCCGACTTATATATCAATTTCTAATATGATTACCAGTCCGTTTATTTTATTGGGTTTGTTGGGAGGTTATTTGGTGGATCTATATGGTTATGATGTAATCTTTGCAATTGCTGGTTTGGGAGGATTTCTTTCGTTAATTTGGTGGGTATTTTATGTCGCAGAACCACGCCGCCAAAATATTTTTGTGGTTGAATCGGTGGAAAGATAATGAACAGAGTAATATTATGACAGGACAAATGATAAAAAAATCGCTGATAGTTTATTTTGTGGTTATGACAATCAGGGGAATCGGAATTCTCCAAGCTCAGGCAATTACACCCGATCCACGTTCCAAAGTAGATATTCTTTTAGTCGTTGCCCATCCCGATGATGAAACTGCAATTGGTGGTCAGCTGGCAAAATGGATTTTTGACGACGGTAAAAAAATTGGGGTGATTTATACTAATCGCGGCCAGGGTGGCGGTAATTCGATTGGTAAAGAGCAATATCACTCAATGGGGGCTATTCGGGAAATAGAAGCGCGGCGCGCATTAAGTGCCTTTGGCATTTATAATGTTTGGTTTCTCGATGGCATAGACACACCCGGGCAAGATGTTTTGCATTCCTTGCAGAATCTTCCTCATGGAGCGGCTTTGGAGAAATTGGTTCGCTATGTACGATTAACTCGACCGGAAATCATTGTAACCTGGTTGCCTCATTTTGTAGCGGGGGAAAATCATGGTGATCATCAGGCGGCTGGAGTTATTGCGACGGAAGCATTCGATATGGCAGGCGATCCGACAATTTTTCCGGCGCAGGTGGCTTTTCCGCGGGAAACGATGGATATTAATAATTTTTACGAGGGATTACGGCCCTGGCAGGTGAAGAAGATTTATTATTTTTCCGATCGTGATGAAGCGTTAAATGCTCCCGGACCACAATTTGATATTAGTGCCAAATCACCTTCGCAGGGAAAACCTTATATCGAATTAGCCGCGCAACTGCATAAATTCCACCAAACCCAGGCGGATGTAGCTCAAATTGCCGAACAAGCGGAGCAATCTGGAAATTGGCAACCAATGATCGAGTGGCTGGAAAAATTCCATCTGATATACGGTAAATCCGTTGTAAAATGTGAGCCAACCGGTGATGTTTTTGAAGGTGTCAGCGAAAAACCAGCAGATTTTCATAAAAACACTGGCTATATTTCGCCAGTAGCGAGAGGTGTTAAACTACAATTCGGTGGTATTTTCGATTACTACCGCCATTTCTGGCAGGTGCATGATCTTCAGCACTTGGCGACAATAGTCTCGCCGGAAATTGCCATTTCGGTGGGGAGTTATTTTCACGTGCCACTCCTGATAACGAACGGTGATAAAAAAACGATAAGACTGAGCGTCAAACCGATTTTACCGAATGGGTGGCAGGAAGTCAGTGGAAGCGGTGAGTATATCATTTCTACCGGAGTAAGTTTACCGGTACAATGTTTCTATTTTGCTCCGGATAATGAGACGGACGGATTTCAGCCGTTGAAATGGCAAATAATTCAGGATAGTAAAGTACTCGATGAAATCGTAATGAACGTAAAGCTGGTAGAATGGGCACTACCGCAATAGGATAAAGCATGAAAAATTGGTTATATCTCTGGTTGATTATAATACTTTTTGGAAATGAGTTGAATGCCCAGATGTTAAACCCATCGATTGATCGGAATGACGAACCTTTTTGTTATTTTAGTAAACCGACTGATCAGATCGGAGTTATGGATGGTCGCGAGGGGACGTTGATTACTCCTGAAGGATATTTATATACCGGTTCGGGTGAAATGATGTTTTTCACCGGCAATCCGCCAATACCGACTGAAAAACGGGTCAAAACTTTGTTAAATGGTTATCTACCGGTCATTCAATATACACTAAATCGTGACGGTTTCGATTACCGATGGACAATTTTTGCTGCAACCTTGGATGGTAAGCCAGAAAGTCCGCTGGTCAATTTTGTTCGGGTAAAAATTATTAATCGAAATTCTCAGCAAAGGACTACCTGGTTTGCGGCTGGGATTCGTTACCAGAATGAGGCGAATACCGATTGGGGGATTGGTGATAATCGTTTTATAAGACCGGCGGTACCGGAACAAATCGGTGAATATGAACAAGCGGGGCTGGAATTCCGTCAGGACTGGCTTTGTTTACATCAAGACGATGCGGTTTTATATAATGATAAATTACTCTACTCATTTCCGCCACGTGAGAAAATTCGCAAATTTTTGACCTGGAAAATGGGCTATAATGAACCACCGGCAGAAGGCGAGATGACCCTTTATGTTCTCCCAACAACACCGGTGGGGATTGTACAGTATCCTTTGACGATGCTCCCAAACGAGGAAGTCGTTCTTGATTTCAAATTTCCCTATATGCCGGTTGATACGGTGGATGAGTATTCAAAATGGATTCGGCAGGCACAATTTGATCATTATCTTAATAAGACGATTCAATTCTGGGAAAATATTCTGCAAGAGGGAATGACAATTGTCTTACCGGAGAAAAAGGTAACCGACACTTTTAATGCCAACCTAATCAATAGCTTAATTGCACGTGATAAAATTGACGGCTGGTATGTTCAAAAAGTTAATGAATTTCAATATGATAATTTCTGGTTACGGGATGCGGCGTATTTTACCCGGATGTATGATCTTACTGGTTATAGTGATGAAGCTGAACGGGTATTGGATTTTTTCCCGCGTTGGCAACGAGAGGATGGTAATTTTGTTTCGCAAGGTGGACAGTATGATGGACTTGGCCAGACACTTTGGGCTTATGGTCAGCATGTCCGGATGACCGATGATCGAGCGTTTGCCGAGAAGGTGTTTCCTTCTGTATTAAAAGCCATTGCCTGGCTCGAAAGCGCCCGAAAAACTGATCCCTTGAACTTGATTCCAGTAACGACTCCTGGTGATAACGAAAATATTACCGGACACGTTACCGGCCATAACTTCTGGACATTAATTGGAATAAAAAACGCCGTTTTTATAGCTGATTATTTGGGAGAAGGGGAAAAATCTCAACAGTTACAAAAGTTATATGACGATTATTATGCGACTTTAATGCGAATCCTGGCAGAAATTACCGCCCAGACCGGAGGTTATATTCCTCCCGGATTGGATGGAGAAGGCGGCGAAGATTGGGGTAATCTGCTAAGTGTCTATCCAGAAGTGATTCTATCACCGAATCACCCGTGGGTTACCCAGACACTGCAAACCGTCCGTAGCAAGTACCAGGAGGGCATTATGACTTATGGCGGTGGTCGCTGGCTTCACCATTATCTAACCCTCAGAAACACGGAAACAGCGCTTGTCCGCGATGAGCAGGAAACGGTAATTAAAGAATTATATGCTATTCTTTTACATACTAGCGCCACTCAGGCCGGTTTTGAGTTTTCTATTCTACCATGGAAGGACCGGGATTTTGGGATGAACCTGGCACCGCATGGCTGGTTTGCGGCTGAATATCGCATTCTCTTGCGCAATATGATGGTGCGTGAACAGAGTGATACCTTGCATTTACTATCGGCAATATCGCCGAATTGGGTAAATAAAGACGCAAAGATTGGTATTAACAATGCACCCACGGAATTCGGTGAAGTTAATTTCACCTTAACATTTAAAAAGAATTCAGCGACTTTAGTATTGAAAAATAATTTTAAAAAAGCACCAGCGGTGATTATACTTCATTTGCCCTGGTTTATGGAAGTGCGAAAGATTGAAATAGACGGACGTTCAATTAACCAAGAAAATAATGCGGTCTCTCTCCCAGTTGATACTCGTCAAGTTGATTTAGAATGGTCTTTTAAAAAGAACATAGAAAATATGAGTTATGATCAGACGGTTGAACAGTATAAAAGCGAGTACCGAAGACGTTATGAAAAATTTATAAGAGAAGGTGATTAAGAGGGACAATGGAGCATTCTAAGCGTATTTATTCATTGGATGTCTTTCGCGGTGCGACTATAGCGGCTATGATTCTGGTCAATAATGCCGGTTCTTATGATTACGTTTATCCTCAATTATTACACGCCGAGTGGCATGGATGGACTTTTACCGACTGGATCTTTCCTTTTTTTCTATTTATGGTTGGTATGTCAATGGTATTTTCCTTTGAGAGCCGACTGAAACACGGTGACACTCATCAGCAGATTCTACGACATTCTTTGAAGCGCTTGCTGATTCTATTTGCCTTAGGATTATTCATTAATGGCTTCCCGTTTGGGCTTATTCCCGGATCGCAATTTTCGATTGCTACCTGGCGTATTTTAGGAGTTTTGCAACGGATCGGCATCTGTTATTTTTTCACGAGTCTTATTTATCTGAATGTAAAACCTAAGGGACAGTGGCTCTGGATTGGTATTTTGTTGGGCATATACTGGTTTGCTCTCAAAGTGATTCCGGTCCCCGGTTACGGAGCGGGAGTCCTTGAACCCGAAGGAAACCTGGCTTGGTTTATAGACAAAACCTTATTGGGCAAACACACCTGGGCTTTTGCACCGGTATTCGGCTTTGATCCGGAAGGCATCCTAAGCACCATTCCAGCGATTGCGTCAACTTTATTAGGTGTTCAAGCCGGTCGCTGGTTGCGCAGTGAACGTAGTCAAGAAGAGAAAACGGCCGGAATGTTTGTCGCTGGCAATTTATGTCTATTGCTCGGTATCATAATGAACATCTGGCTACCGATTAATAAAAACCTGTGGACTAGCTCCTATGTAGTTTTTATAAACGGTTGGGCCTTGAACTGCTTCGCCACAATTTATTGGATTGTGGATGTGAAAGGTAAGACCTGGGGCACCAAGCCGTTTGTTATTTTTGGTATGAATGCAATTACAGTTTATACTTTATCGGAATTGCTGGCTAATCTATTATGGGCAATATCCTGGAATAGAGCTGATGGTACGTTTACAACGCTTCATGATGCTATTTATGAGAACGTATTTTTACCGATAGCCAGTCCGGTCAATGCTTCTTTACTATTTGCAATTGCTTTTGTGTTGATGATGTATGCCGTTGCCTGGGGTATGTGGAAAAAGAGATTATTCATCAAAATTTGAAAATTAGAGAATTACTTTTGCGCTTTAAGATATCATTATTTTTACTTTTTTTTCTGTTTATAAATGGATGTTCATCTTCTGGGATTAACGATCTTAATCAATTTGTCAATCCATTCATTGGAACGAGCGGTGGCGGTAACACTTTCCCGGGGGCGCTGGTTCCCTGGGGAATGGTGTCGGTTAGTCCGCATACTGATTTAAAAGCGCCATCGGGCTACATTCACGGCGAGCCCTATTTTTATGGTTTTGGACAGGTTCATCTTAGTGGAACCGGATGTGCCGATTTGGGCAGTGTGATTATTACTGTAACGCGAGGCGAAGTTAAAACTGAGCCGGAACAGTACCGCTGTTCGTACCAGAATGAGCAGGCTAAACCGGGCTACTATGCGGTGAATTTGAATGAACCGGATGTGAAAGTAGAAGTGACGGCTACGACGCGCTGTAGTTTTAGTCAGTTTACCATTGGTAAAGAGGGAAATGTTAATATTTTGATTGATGCCGGGCGCAGTTTAGTGGAACGGCAAGGAGGTAGCGTTCGTTTTGTTTCGCCTACTGAAATTGAGGGTTATAATCGGTCAGGTGGTTTATGTGGTGAAGATAACCAGCATCGGGTATATTTTGTTACGAGGGTAAGTGCCACTCCTCAGAAATTCGGTACATGGATAGACGATCAAGTAAGTGAAGATATTTCACGAGCTTCGGATGAGAGTAGTATCGGAGCCTGGATGACTTTTACATGCCAGAACGGGCAAATTGTGAATATTAAAACTGGAATTTCCTATGTCAGCATCGCTAATGCCCGGCAAAATCTAGATGCCGAAATTACTGATTGGAATTTTGACAAAATTGGGCGGAATGCAGAACGCGAATGGCGAAAACAGTTATCAAAAATTAAGATATATGGCGGAAGTGAAGAAAATTTGACGAAATTTTATACAGCACTTTACCACTGTTTGATTCATCCTAATATCATCAGTGATGTCAATGGCGAATATCCGATGATGGGACATACTGGTGTCGGTAAATATACCGACCGAGAACGCTACTCGGTTTTTTCCCTCTGGGATACTTATCGCACTTTACATCCGCTTTTGACTTTAATTTATCCCGAACGGCAATCAGCGATTATTCGGACGATGATTGATATGTATGCGGAATCCGGGTTTCTACCGAAGTGGGAACTCGCTGGTAATGAAACTTATATGATGGTCGGTGATCCAGCACCAATCGTAATCGCCGATAGTTATATAAAAGGTATTCGAAATTTTAATACCGATTTAGCAATGGAAGCTATACTTAAACCGGCAATGTTAGATTCTGGCGAATCAGCCCCGCCAATTCGGGCTGGTTACCACGAACTGCTGAAATATGGTTACATCCCATTTGAACAAGATACGAGTCAAGCCTGGTGGGTTTGGGGACCGGTTTCGACAACGCTTGAATACTGCCTGTCCGATTTTTGTATTGGAAATATGGCAAATATGCTGGGTCAAAATCAAATTGCAGAGGAGTTCGGTAAAAGAGCCTCATTTTATCGAAACCTTTTCGATCCGAAAACCCGATTTATGCGCCCCAAACTGAGAAATGGTCAGTGGTTGGAACCTTTTGATCCGCTGGCAACCGAAGGCTCTGGTTACTGGGAAGGTTCCGGCGGTCCGGGCTATGTAGAAGGCAATGCCTGGAATTACACCTGGTTTGTGCCGCATGATGTTTCAGGACTTATTGACCAATTTGGTGGGTATGAACCTTTCAGAATTAAATTGGAGCGGTGTTTTTCCGAAGGGCATTTTACCATAACGAATGAACCCGATATTGCTTATCCTTATCTGTTTTCTTATATCCCGGGTTATGAATATCGCACTGCTGAACTAATTCAGAGTATTTTGACAGAAGAGTTTGTATCGGAAGTTGATGGTTTACCGGGCAATGATGACGCTGGTGCGATTTCAGCCTGGTTAGTTTTCTCGGCGCTGGGATTCTATCCGGCTTGTCCGGCAGTGGATGAGTACCGACTGGGAATTCCCTTGTTTAAAAAGGTTGCAATCGAATTGGACAAGGAATATTATCCGGGGAAACAGATTATTATAGAAAGATCCAAAGTATCAGCCAATCCAGCGCGTTTGGAAGAAATATTAATTGACGGCAAAAAATCAGACTCATTTGGAGTAACTCACAAACGTCTGACGGAAGGTGCTCACCTAAAATTTGTTTACAATCAGGAGTAGGTTCTGGTGAATTTGGGTCATTATATCAAAGTTATTATACTTGGCACAATGCTGATTTCGGTTATTGTCCGTCTGGAGTATTGCCAGGAGGAGTCAGAAATACCGGTCACTTTTACTAATCCAGTTGTCACCGATGGTGCCGATCCCTGGGTAATCAGATACCAAAATTTTTATTATTACTGTTTTTCAACGGGAGATCGCATCTGGATTAGTTGTTCCAAGAATCTGCACGAGATTGGATTAGCGGAGCCGAAACTGGTCTGGCAGCCGCCGAAAGGCAATCCCTGGTCGGAAGAATTATGGGCGCCGGAGTTGCATTTTCTTAACAATAAATGGTATATCTACGTCGCGGCTGACAATGGCGCGAATGAAAATCACCGAATGTATGTCCTGAAAAGTGATAATGTTGATCCGCAGAGCCGTTATGTTTTGGTAGGGAAAATTGCCGATTCAACGGATTGCTGGGCAATTGACGGAACCATTTTAGAATATAACGATCGTCTCTATTTCATTTGGTCAGGTTGGGAAGGGAAAGTCAATGTTCAGCAGAATCTTTACATTGCACCGATGAGCAATCCCTGGACGATCAGTGGCGATCGAGTGCTGATTTCTGAACCTGAATATGAATGGGAAAAGATCGGTCGTCCCTTGGTGAATGAGGGGCCAGAGATATTAAAGAAAAATGATAAAATTCACATTATTTATTCTGCCAGCGGGAGTTGGACGGATGATTATTGTTTGGGTCAATTAACTTTTACGGAGGGAGATATTTTGTCGCGCGCGAGTTGGATTAAAAAGCCCGAGCCGGTTTTTTCGAAAACGGAAACTGTATTCGGTCCGGGACATGCCTCGTTTGTCAAGTCGCCGGATGGTCGGGAAGACTGGATCGTTTACCACGCCGCTAAATACAAGGGTGGTGGCTGGGATCGCGATGTGCGAATGCAGAAATTTGGTTGGAATAGTGATGACTCACCTAATTTCGGGGTACCCATAAGCGCCGGAGTTTTGTTAGAAGTCCCTTCTGGTTCATATAAGAAGTAGTTGAATAGGATGGAAATCAAGTAATAATTCGGGGAGATATATAGCGGTTATGGCAAATATCACAAATTCTCAGTCGCAAGCACCCAGTCCTTCTGGCGAACTGCTTTTTAAACCATTTTTTGTACAAAAGGGTGTTGGTCCTCATCTCGGTGATTTAGCATTTGCCACTGACGAAAACGGCGATACTTTTCCATCGAATATGACCATTGATGCCGACGGAATAAAAATTTCGAATACCAAAGGTCATAAGCGCTTTGGAATCAATGTGCGCTGGAATGTGGAAGGTTTTGGGTACAACGATTATACCGCTGATAATTGTGGCGAATTTTACGAGTTACCGATTTTCGGGAAGCAAACCGTCTATAATTTGAATTACGAGATCGCCGCCAGTCGGGTGGCAAGAAACCGCCAGCGTCGTGTTAATTTTGTCAAAGAAGGATGGCAGCCTTCAAAGGAGACATATGCCTATTTAGATTTGTCGGAAGGATTGTTAGAAGATGCCGGCCGAAAATCGCGCTTAAGTGAGGACTGTGCTCAACTGGCTCAAAAAGCTCTCCACTATGCCTTATGGGGTAGCGAGATGATGGAGTTGGAAAAAGCCAAATGGAATATTAAACGAATAGGGTGTCGAGCAAATTTCCTTTTCGGTTGCGATGCTCGGTCATACTATGAAATGCCCAAAGATCGGTTTGTGGAATATTTTACTCGTCTTTTTAATTTTGCAGCCGTGACGTATGTCGTCAATGGCGATCCGGAAATGGAAATTTTTGAACCGGTTGAAGGGCAGCTGAATTTTACCCATCGCGATATACTCTGCAATGTTCTGCGACAGAATGGGATAAAAGTAGAAGGGCGTTTGCTGTTTTGGTTTCATAAATGGGTTACGCCTGAGTGGTTGGCGCATAAGAATTTTGACCAATTAAAGAAGTATGTCGAGACTCATACCCGGGAAGTGCTTGGTCATTATGGTGATCGAATGGCTGTCTGGGAAGTGGTGAATGAATTTCACGATTGGGCTAATGAAGTCCAATTAAATCCGGATCAAGTTGTCGAATTGACGAAATTTGCTTGTGAAGTAGCCCGTGATACGGCTCCTAATATTCCGCTAATGATCAACAATTGTTGTCCGTTTGCGGAGTATGTTCATTTAGGAAATTGGTCCGGGCAAAAAGCTCTTTATCCCCAACGCACACCCTGGCAATTTGTGCGTGACCTTATCGCCGCCGATGTGGATTTTGACATTATCGGACTGCAATATTATTATCAATACCGAGATTTACAAGATTACATTGTTAATATGGAGCGCTATGAATCTTTCAAGAAGAGAGTCCAAATTTCAGAGATTGGTGCCACCAGTGGTCCTTCGGAGGAATCGGTCAAGAACGGTAGTTTAGGATTTCCGACTGAACCTTATTCATGGAGACGCCCCTGGGACGAAGAATTGCAAGCGGACTGGGCGGAGGCTTTATATTTAATTGGTTATAGTAAGTCTTGGATTGATTCGGTGCTATGGTTTGATTTTATTGATAATGGCGCCTATTATGACAATGGCGGTTTACTACGCGGCCGAGGTCGTCACCCCAAAGTGGCTTACGAACGACTTATAAAATTGCGCCAGTGGTTAGAAACATCAGGAACAAAATAAAGGATAGAATTATGCCAAGAATAACCCGACGGAAGTTTTTAAAAATGGCTACGTATGCCGGTCTAGGCGGAATAGCTGGTGGACGAGCTTTATCGGCACCACTTATTCTAACGCCCAAACGCACGAAAACTAATACGGAAGCCGGAGAATTAATTTTCAAACCGATTATTGTCCAAAAAGGGCGAGGACCTCATTTATTGGATTGGGCATATGCCAGTGATGAACATTGGGATGCTTTCCATTCTAACATTACCGCATCCAATGAAGGGGTGAAAATTTCTGATACTGAGGGTACCCAAAAATTCGGCGTTGATGTTCGCTGGAATGTGGAAGGTTTCGGCTACATCTACATCACTGCTGATAACGGTGGCGAATTTTATGAATTGCCCCCAAAAGGGAAACAGCGCGAGTTGAATCTCAATTTTGAATTAGCTAAAAGCCGTGTGTTGCGCAATCGGCGCCGTTTGGAATTACTCCGACGTGATGGCTGGCAACCGTCACGAGAAGTAAAAGAGCTTCTGGCGCTATCCGACAGTCTCTATGAGGATGCCGTAAAATCACAGGCATCAGCGGAACTCTGCGGTGACTATGCTCAGAGAGCATTGTATTATGCCATGTTAGTCGGCGAGAAGATGGAACTGGAAAAAGCTGATTTTGAAATTCGCAAAATTGGTTACCGGCCGCATTTTTTCATCGGTTGCGATTCACGGGCTTTTTACCAGATGGACCCGGAACTATTTATGGAGCGATTTACCGAGGTCTTCAACTATGCCACGATAACCCATTATCTGCTCAGCGGTTATTATCAGGATTTTGAGCCTATAGAGGGGCAGAAAAATTTCAATTTACGAGATGCCGTTTTTAAAGAGCTACGCCAAAACGGGATTACGGTAGAAGGGCGTCCACTTTTCTGGTTCTATAATTCCACTACTCCGGATTGGTTACGCCATAAATCCTATGATCAGTTACTGAAATATGTCGAAAGTCATACCAAAGAGGTGGTCAGTCATTATGGTGAAGGTATGTATGCCTGGGAAGTAGTTAATGAAGCTCATGACTGGGCGAACGAACTACGCTTAAAACCTGAAGAGATTGTCAATGTTACCAAACTGGCTTGTGAAGTTGCCAAAGCCACTAATCCAAAAGTTCATCGACTGATTAATAACTGCTGTCCTTTTGCTGAGTATGTTCAGTTAAAAAAATGGGGTGAACTGGATGCCATCTATCCTCAGCGCACGCCTCATCAATTTATGCAGGACCTAGTAGATGCCGGAGTAGATTTTACAATTACTGGTCAACAAATGTATTTTCCCTATCGTGACCTACAGGATACAATTATCCTGATTGAGCGACTGGAAAAATTCGGACGGCCGGTGCAGTTGACTGAAATTGGGGCGTCCTCCGGTCCGACTAAAGACTCCATCAATACTGGTCAGTTAGGAATGCCCACCGAACCTTATGTCTGGCATCGCCATTGGGATGAAGAATTGCAGGCTGATTGGCTAGAAGGAGTATATACATTAGCCTATAGTAAACCCTGGATCGAAGCCGCGAACTGGTACGATTTCGTTGATCCTTACGCTTGGATAAAAACAGGTGGTCTTCTGCGCAGTCCAAACGGTGAAAGAAAAGCCGCCTGGCAACGTTTGTTGAAACTCAAAGAACAATGGAAAAATTTGTAGTAGTGCCCAAGATCGTGTGAAAAATGCCGAATAAGACATTGATATTTAAACCATATTTCATTCAAAAAGGGCGCGGTCCGCATCTTGACGAGTTCGCTTATTTGATGGATATGAATGGTGACACCTTTCATTCCGATGTTGCTGTTAAAAATCAAGGTGTTACTATCAGTAATACGAAGGGAATTAAAAAATTTACCTTGAATGTTCGCTGGAATGTTGAAGGTTATGGCTACCTTTTCATGCCTGCGGATAATGGCGGTGAATTTTATTCTTTGCCTCAGTTCGGTTCGCTCCACCTTAATTTAAATTTTGAATTAGCAAAAACCCGGATCTATCGTAATCGGCGTCGGCAAGCAAATTTTAACCGTGAAGGTTGGTTGGCATCTCGCGAATTGTCTGCTATGATTAATCTGGCGGAAAATTATTTAGATGATGCGATCAAAAATGTCCAGGATGATGAGACCTGCGCTCGATTTTCCCAACAAGCTCTCCTTTATGCCCTTTGGGCAAGTGAAATGTTGGAATTGGAGAAAGCGCGCTGGAATATTGCTAAAAATAGTGCCCGGCTCGATTTCCTATTTGGTTGTGATGGGCGTGGTTATTTTCAGATGGATAGTGAATTATTTCTGGAACGATTTACCGAAGTATTTAATTATGCGACAATTACTCATTACCTGATTGGTGATTTCGTTGATTTCGAGCCAGTCGAAGGGCAGAAGCAATTTGCCGAACGTGACCGTCTCTTAGCCGATTTGGAAAAGTACAAGATTCAGGTTGCAGGTCGTCCGTTATTTTGGACACATAAATGGGTAACACCGGATTGGTTGAAAAATAAGACTTTTCCTCAATTGCTGAATTATCTGGAAAAGCATATTCGGACAGTTGTTGGCCACTATGGAAATAGGATAAAAGTATGGGAGGTGGTCAATGAATTACATGACTGGGCGAATGAACTATTTTTGAACCATGAACAGACGATTGAATTGACTAAGTTTGCCTGTGATGTTGTTCGCGATGTCAATCCCAATTTGAAAATATTAATCAATAATTGTAGTCCCTTTGGTGAATATGTCCAGAAAGGCTTGTGGCATGAGCTTCCGGCTCGATACCCTCAGCGAACGCCATTCCAATTTACCGAGCAAATCATCGAAGCTGGTACCGATTTTGATGCAATCGGTGTGCAGGTCTATTTTACCTCAAAGACATTAGCCGATTATATCGGTGTCATCGAACGCTATGAAAAGCTCGGTAAAGCGATTCATTTGGCGGAAGTCGGGGCACCGTCCAGAGGAATCACGCAAGAATTTCTGGATGAAGAGCCTGGTGATTATTCTACTTTACCCTATGAATGGCATCGTCACTGGGACGAAGAACTTCAAGCCGACTGGCTGGAAGCTATTTTTACCTATGCTTACAGTCAGCCAATGATTCAGGCGGCAAACTGGTATGATTTGATTGATGGATTTTCCTTCTTGAAAAACGGTGGCTTATTGCGTTCACCGAAAGGTGAACGGAAAGCGGCCGTCGATCGCTTGAAAAAATTACAAGAGAAATGGAGGATTTTACAATAAATGAATAATGATCCATCCTTGAAGAAAACTTTATCACGACGCGAGTTCATTCGGAAAAGTACAATGGGTATAGTTGGAGCCGCAATGTTCCCATCTTTTCTGGAAAAATCGAATATTCTTGCCAAAACCACTAAGCCATTGCTATTTAAACCTTTTCCGCATCCGTGGATGCCACCGCTTAATTTTGTTTATGCGGCTGACACCAATGGTGACCCTTTTCAATCTGGTATCGTGGTAAACGGAGATGGGATTGTCGTGCCTGAGGATTTGGGAACCCGACGCTTCAGTGTGAATTGCCAGTGGTTTATCGAAGGCTTTGGAAACTGTTTTTTAAGTGCCGATAATGACGGAGAATTTTATTCTTTAAAGGAAATGACGGGACGAAATGAACTTATCTTGAATCACGAATTTGCCAGAAGCCGAATAGCCCGAAATCGCCAAGTTATGCGACGCTATCAAACTCAGGGTACTAAATTTTCACCGGAAGTAATTCGTTTGTCTGGTTTAGCAGAGGAATATCTGGAAGATTCCGCTAAATATACCGCCGAAAGTGAAAAGTGTGCCTCTATAGCGGATAAAGCTCTTTACTATGCTTTATGGACGGGAGAGAATATCGAATTGGAACATGCCCGCCAAATGATTTCTAAAAATAATCGCCAGGATGAAGTTTACTTTGGCTGTGAATCCCGTCAGTATGTTTGGGCGAAAAATGAAGAATTCACCAAGCGTTTTGTCGAATTATTCAATTTTGCTACAGTAACTCATTATATCTGGGACACCTGGTATGAATTATTTGAACCGAGGGAAGGAGTTTATAACTGGGGGATCAAGGATAACATCGTTCGCTGGCTAACCGAGAAAAATATTACTATAGAAGGCCGTCCACTCTTTTGGTTTCATCCTACTGTAACTCCGGAATGGTTGAAAAGTAAAAATTATGATCAATTGAGAAGTTATGTAGATAAACATATTAGCGACGTTGTCGGTCATTATGGCGATCAGGTTTTGCATTGGGAAGTCATAAACGAATATCATGATTGGGCGAATATTTTCAATCATACTCCCGATCAAATCACCGAAATCGTGCGACAAGTATGTGATAAAACCCATGAAGTTAATCCTAAAGTAGATCGCCTAATCAATAATTGTGCCCCCTGGGGTGAGTACGTTGCCAGAGGTAGAATGGCGCGGATTGAAGCGACCCGGCCTTTGCGCACCCCTCATCAATTCATCACCGATTTACTGGATGCAGGCGTGGAATTTGATACACTGGGAATTCAAATCTACTTCGGGAATCGCGATTTATCGGATATAATGCGCATGCTGGAAAGGTTTGAGAAATTTGGGAAACCGATATATATCACTGAAATCGGCACTACCTCAGGCCCGACTTTTGAAACCGTTGTGGACCGCAGTATGGGCATCTCTGGGAAACCATATGATTGGCACCGCGCCTGGGACGAAGAATTACAGGCTGATTGGTTGGAGCAAGTTTATACTCTTTATTACAGCAGGCTCAATATTAAAGCCATCAACTGGTATGATTTTTCCAATTTTCGCCCGTTTATTGTCAATGGCGGGCTGGTGACCGAAAGTTGCGAACCGAAGCAGTCGTTTTATCGCTTGAAGGAATTATTGAGGAGCTGGAATCGTTTGCCTGATAATATTAAAAAATAGGACGAAAATAATGACATCGAAAGAACGTTTATTGATTGCTTTAAAAGGTGGAGTAGCAGACCACGTTCCGGTTAGTCCGGATATATCGGTGATGGTGCCGGACCGACTAGACGGGCGCCCATTTTATGAAATCCATTTGGATGGTCGTGAACATTATGGCTGGACTTCAGCCACGCACGGTGAGGTTTACGTAAAAGCTGTAAAATATTTCGATATGGATGGCTTTTATATGTATGGCGGCTTGAAAGAGGTGAAAGTATCGAGTTCACTGGATTTTGAATCGGAGACGGTAGATATACCAGCTGGAAAACTAGTCCGACGTACCTGGCATACAGCCAAGGGTGATGTAACCGAAGAAGAAATATTTTTTGCCGATGAATCCCCTTGGCGAAGTGTCAAACCGATTAAAAACTTGCAAGAGGATTTCGAGAAATTCCAGCTGGTAATGGGAAAAGGTGATTGGGAATGGGAAAAAGAATTTCGTGATAAACAGGTAATTGGTGATCTGGGCGTCTATTTGGGAATGATACCGGTTTTTCAGGATTGGTGGTTTAGTAATCGGGATGGTGGGTTTGAGAACGTATTTTCCGATTTATTAATGGAAGCGGACTATATGCAAAAAGTTCATGAATACTGGATGACTTGGGCATTAGCCTACCTGCGGGCGATGATCGCGGCTAAACCCGATGTGATTATGTTGGGTGGCTCCAGTGCCAGTCTTAGCGTAAGTTCTCCCGATATTTTTCGGAAATATGAGTTACCTTTTATTCAGCAGGCTTCCAGCATTTGTAAAGCGGCAAACATGCCTTGCCACTTGCATATTTGCGGCCGTTCCTGGCCATTGGTGCAAATTGTGGCAGAAGAAACGGACGTTACTTCGATGGAACCGATGGAAGAACCGCCGACCGGCAATGTGGATATTGCTATGGTTAAGAAAAGATATGGACGGAAATTGAATATTAAAGGCAATATTAATACAACCGAATTTATGATGCGGGCGACACCGCAACAGGTTGAAGATAAATGTAAACGGCTAATTGATGATGTCGGCTATGACGGTGGTTTTGTTCTTTCAACCGGTGATCAGTGTGGACGTGATACCCCAGATGCCAATATATTTAAGATGGTGGAAGTAGCTAAAACGTATGGAAAATATTAGTACGGTAAAAAAAAGTCCAAAAGTGCATTGCGATGCGGAATATAGTTAAAATAATTACACTGATTGGGCTTGGCTTGGCTTCGACGTTAGCAGTAGAACTCCAGTGGCAAACTCATAATATCGAGGTATGGCAAACGGAACAAGTAATTTGGGGAAAAATTGATACACTGGCTGCTACATCTGGGGTTTTATATTGGAAAGATGGAAGTAAAATATTCGATATTAATCCTTCCGATTCCAGCTTTTACATCGAAGTAAAATTAGATGAGGGTGAGAATTGGTTTGTAGCAACGATTGAAAATCAAGGTGAACCAATTTATTCTGACACATTACGCTTACAGATGAAAATGCCCTTAAAACCAATTCTGGAAGCCTATGCGACGGTCGCTGATCGCGAAGTGACATTACACGGTAAAATCATCGAAAATCCCGATTCGGAAGCAGTTACATTTTTCTGGAGCGAAGACGGGCGAAATCCTGCTTCATTTGGTCTGAATGAAATAACCGATTCGCTTTTGGTTTTTAATGTGCCGGAGGAAGTTCCCAACGGCGAATATTATTTCAATTTGGCAGGGGTTACTGCCAGCGGGGATACCGCCCGAGCTCGTACTTTTATAACGGTCAGTCCTGATGACATTCAACCGTTTGATATTTACCGCGATCATGCGGCTTGGATAGATTCGGCGGTAATCTACGAGGTTACTCCTTATGCCTTTGTTATGGAAGGCACCTTCCAAGATATTCAACAGAAACTGCCCGAATTGCGGGAATTGGGGATTAATACCATTTGGCTTCAGCCGATTTTCAAAACTACCTGGGGCGAGCAGGGCTATGACGTTATTGATTATTTTAATATACGTTCGGATTATGGTTCGGAAAGTGACTTGCAGAATTTGATCAAGTCCGCTCACACGCTGGAGATGAAGGTTCTTCTAGATATTGTCATCAACCACACGTCTATTTATCATCCGTATGCCCAACATAGTTTGAAATACGATACTGCCTCCCACTATTACAATTATTATCAAAGGGAAATAGACAACGCACCCTATTCTCAATATTATAATTATTATAAGGGGTTTATCAATTATTTCTGGGATGAATTGCCCAACTTGAATTATGATAATCCCGAAGTCCGCAACTGGATGATGACGGTTTGTAAATATTGGGTAGAAAAATTTGATATTGACGGTTATCGCTTTGATGCAGTGTGGGGTGTAAATGCACGTTGCCCAGAATTTACCCAAAACTTACGATTGGAATTAAAGCGCATCAAGCCGGAGCTAATGCTACTGGCGGAAGATAAAGCTTCCTGGTCAATGGTTTTTGATCAACGTTTTGATGTCGCCTTTGATTGGGCGCCAGGCGAAGGTTGGGTTTCGCAGTGGTATTGGGAAGTTGACTATTCGGAAGACGCCACCAAACAATTTACGATTTTTAATTACAGTAATCCATCGGAAAGAGTTAACCTTTTACGTCAGGCATTGACGAATAATGGGCAAGGCTATGCGGCTAATGCCAAGATTTTGCGCTATATGGGCAATAATGATATGATTCCCTTTATTAAAAATCATAATCTGGCTCAGACGAAAATGGTTTCGACTCTGATTTTTGCTTTGAATGGAGTGCCGATGCTTTATAATGGTCAGGAAATCGGCTACGATAAACATCCTTATAGTAGTTACCAAATTTTTCAACGAGGCAAATCAATCCGTAGTCAGGATAAATATGGACTTTTCGATCATTATCGTTATTTAATTCAAATCAGGCAAAGGTATTCAGCGCTCCGCAGTGATTATTTTAGAGAAATTCCGGTAGTTCCGGCTTCTTCGGTTTTGGCATTCCAGCGTCAGAGTGGTAATGAGAATTTGTTTGGCGTTATCAATATGATGAGTGAGCCTAAAAATATTACCATCTCCTTGCCGATTGAGGAATTGCATCTTGATTCTACGAAAACCTATTACCTTTCAGATTTAATTACGGGAATGACCTTTTCTGGGAAACCGGAAAATCTAAGTAGTGTGGCTCTGACTATTCCCGGCTATACGACCTCTTTGTTTTTATTAGCTGATTCAATGGTCAACGTTAATATTGCACCGGAAGAGCACCCAGCAATTGCTGAAAAATTCACACTTTTCCAAAATTATCCTAATCCCTTCAATTCTTCAACGACGATTAGATATACGATTCCTCAAAAGAATAATGTCAAACTCACCGTTCTGGATTTGTTAGGGCGAGAGGTGATGGAATTGGTGGACGGTGAACAAAATCCCGGTGAACATCAGGTACTAATCCGAACTGATCAATTGGCGAGCGGTTGCTATTTTTATCGTTTGAAATATAAAGACCAAATTCTGGTCGGGAAAATGTTGTTATTGAAATAAGATGGAAAGTTTAGTGTATGTCGGAAAAGCATTCCAATCGAGTTTTAGAGCTAACTTTTAGTCGTAGTTGGAGTAAATAGCATTAATCAAATAACTAAAATTTTTACTATGAGCAGATGGAGTTTAATTACGGTATTTTTAGCGGGATTAAGTATGATTACTTCCTGCGATAAAAATCCGGTTGTTGATTTAAACGGTCGGTGGCAATTAGCGCCGGATAGCACCGGACAAATCACGATTAATTCGATTGATCAGATTAAAAATTGGCGCATGACCGAAATACCGGGTTCTTGGCATCGCTTGCATGTGGACTTGTTAGATTATCAGGGAGTTGTCTGGTATCGCAAGTTGTTCAAATTAAAATCGCTTCCTCCCAAACATCGCTTTCTGCTAAACTTCGGAGCAGTGGATTACCTCGCTAAGGTATATGTCAATCGGGAATTAGTCGGCGAACACGAAGGTGGTTATACGCCATTTAGTTTTGACGTTACCGAGCAATTGCAAAAGGGAGAAAATGAAATCCTAGTGCGAGTCGTTGATCCTGTGGCTGACGAAGTCGGTACCGATGGCATTAGCTACTGGCATATACCGCACGGCAAACAAAACTGGTATGTCCAAAATGGCGGCATTTGGCAGGCAGTCCAGATGGCTATCAAACCGGAAATTTATGTGTCACGTATTCAGGTTAATTCTCAAATCAGCGGTGCGTTTCAAGCAAAGGTTTTTATTGAGAATCCTAAGCAGGTTGCTAATCCGAACGAACTAGTTTTGACAATCCGCGACCCGAATGGCAAGGTCGTTTTTTCTGATAAATATGAGGGGAACTCTTCGACTTCCGAAGCAGAATTTACGGGGCAGATCAATAATCCCCGATTGTGGACTATCGGTCAACCAAACCTTTATACTCTCGAAATCCGTTTGGGTGAAGATGTTCTGTTCGATCGTTTCGGTTTTAGGGAAATTGTAGTGCGTGATGGAAAATTTTATCTTAATGGTAAACCTTTTTATATGATCGCTGCGCTGGATCAGGATTTCTATCCGGAAACCGTTTATGAAACGCCGTCTGAAGAGTATTTACACGATGAAATGCACAAAGCCAGAGAACTGGGATTAAATACTCTTCGGTGTCATATAAAAGTTCCTGATCCGCGCTATCTAAAGGTGGCGGATGAATTGGGTTTATTAGTCTGGTATGAAATTCCCAACTGGGATGTCTTCGATGAGAGCGTCAAAGCCCGTTCCCGAGAAACATTGCGGGAAATGCTTCAGCGCGATTGGAATCACCCATCGCTGGCAATTATTAGTCTGATTAACGAAAGTTGGGGACTCGACCTTAATCAAGCCAATCAGCGGCAATGGCTCAAAGCTGAATTTGACTTTGCTAAATCCCTTGCCAATGGTCGGCTAATAGTTGATAATAGCGCCTGCTGGGGTAACTATCACCTGAAAACCGATATTAATGACTACCATACCTATTGGGCAATTCCCGAAAATCACCAGAAGTTCAGCGAAACAGTCCAGGAAGTTGCCGACCGCCCACGGTGGCTTTTTAGTCCCTATGGCGATGCGGAAGAAACCGGGCAGGAAGTTCTGATGATCTCGGAATTTGGCAATTGGGGTTTGCCCAAACTGCCGAAAAAATTGCCGTTCTGGTTCGACCGCCAATTTTTGGATAATCTGGTAACATTGCCGGAGGGAGTCATCCAACGATTTAATGATTATCAGTATGGACGAATGTTCAAAAACTATAACGAACTGGCGGAATTTAGCCAGAAAGCTCAAGCACAGGCGTTGAAGTGGGAAATCGAAGAAATTCGGCTCCAACCTGAATTGCAAGGTTACGTAATCACTGAATTTACCGACATTAACTGGGAATGTAACGGTTTACTGGATATGTGGCGCAATTTTAAAGCCGATCGCCAGATACTTGCCCAAGTTCAACAGCCTGACATTATAATTCCTCGACTAACCAAGTATGGATTTTGGGATAATGAAGAGATAGACGTGCAATTATCTATTTCACATTATAGTAATAGAGATTTTTCTAATGTTCGTATCCAGGGGATTTACAATGGTGAGATTATCGGTGACAAGAGTATTGCGATTGATTCGGTCGGTGTATATTTTGTCGGAAGTATGAAAATTAATTCAGAGCCGGTAAAACAACCGGTATCTCAACGTGTCAAATTCCGTTTATTGAGCAGGGAAGGGGATGTCCTGGCGGAAAATTTTATCGAGTTTACGGTGTATCCGTCGCGAAAGATAGAGAATATTTCGCCGAATTCCAATTTTTTGATATGTAATTCTATTGATCTAAAAACAATGGATCATTTGAAAAATGGCTTGGATGTAATATGCGTCATTGATTCTAGCTCAGTTTTACCGGCTGATTTTCCTTTTACAATTACGTCACGGGAATCGGATGGGTATGACGGCAATTGGGCTTCGAATTTGAATTGGGTTGACAATAGTCACAGGCCATTTAATAATTTAAAAAGTAATAAAGTGCTGGGCTTTGAAGCCTATAAGGCATTACCTAAATATGCCATCACCGGGATTCAACCGGAGCAGTTTGTTGATGTATTAGCCGGAATGTATGTCGGCTGGCTCCATTTGAATTCCGCTTATTTAATGCAAATGCGGGTTGGCTCAGGGAAATTGATCCTAACGACCTTTAATCTAATTCAGAATTATGGAGATGATCCTTTTACGACGACATTAAGAGATGAGTTAGTTGCTTATCTTCAAAGCGAGGATTGTCAACCAACGATAAATTGGAAATAATAATTATTTAGAGGTGAATTTATGAATGAAATTATTTCAAAATTAGAAAAGCTAATTGAACATAATGACGGTATTTTGCGTCTTAAACCGGCTTGGGTTGCTAGGGATTTTTTACCGCCGGGTAGGCGCTTAGGATTGCCGGAGGAAATGTATGATCTCGGTGAGCGCGGCGGTATTTGCGAACGCTGGGTAGGTTCGACTACACCGGCTGATAATCGTATTAAGGTACCCAATGAAGGATTATGCTGTTTGGATCTTGAAGATGGTCAGGAAATTACTCTAAAAGCGGCAGTTGAGATAGCCCCGGCATTGATTATGGGAGCTGATTATGCTAAGGCTCATACCGGGCTGGGACGCTTGCCGAAAATTTTCGACTATGCTTATCGCTTGCCTTATCATTTACACCAGATGGCAAAAGATGCTCGCAAAGTCGGTCGCAATAGTAAGGAAGAAGCCTATTATTTCCCCGAAGAGGTACCGCTGGGACCTGAGCCGGAAACCTATTTTGGTGTTCATCCTTATATTAGTATAGAGAAACGCTATGAATTGCTTTTACCGCCGATGCAGGAGTGGAAAGATGATAGCATTCTTCTCCATTCCCGTGCCTACCGTTTAAAGGCAGGCGATGGATTTCATGTTCCGGCGGGAATTCTACACGCACCTGGCTCGGCCTTGACTATTGAATTACAGGAAGATTCCGATGTGTTCGCAATGATGCAGGCTAAAGTAGGTGGCGATATTATTATTGATAAAGAATTACTATTTAAGGATGTTTCAGAAAAAGAACGGAAAAAATTGGCGGAAAAAGCTATTCTAGGTATGATTGATTGGGAATTAAATGGCGATCCTTACTTTTATGAAAACCGGCATACACCACCAATACTCATTGATTCTGACCAGCAATCTGGAAGTGAACAGTCCTGGATTTTTTATAATACTCATAAGTTTAGCGGCAAGAAGCTGATTATCCGTCCGGGGGGAAAACACGTTTCAGTTGAGAAAGGAGTCTATAATATTTTGGCTTGGCGGGGTCAGGGAACTTATGGAAATGTCGAAATAGAGGGTCTTAATTTTGAAAAAGATGAACTGTTGATTTGCCATCAGCGGGCTATTTACCCGATCGAAGTCGTCAATACCGGTGACCGCGATTTAATTATCTATAAATTTTTCGGGCCGGATATAAACCCGGATGTTCCGATGTTAACTAAATACCCAAAAAGTCCTAATGCCTGTAATATCCTATAAAAATGAACCGTTTCCGGATTGGTCGGAAGTCAAAAGCTGTAAAATAATCGGTTTGTCTAAAAGGCAAAAACTACAGCTCCCATCAGAGTTTTCCGAAACATTGCTGTTCGTTTTGGATGGTGTGGCTGAAATTAGCGAAGGAGCTGAAAAAAGGACGATATTTTCAGGGGATGTTTTGGATCAATTTTTTAGTGAGGTGTGGATTGAACCCAAACCGCTGGTAGAATTGTTTCAAATTAGTGGCAATTGGAGTAACGATCGGGGGAGTTGTGGGGTCTTCCGGTTGAGAAAAAGTGAGCATCCGCGTAACGACGGCGATCCGGTCGAGTATGAACGAAACACGGTATTTGACAATCATTTCCACGATTGTGATGAATACTGGTTCATTATCAAAGGTAAAGGTATGGTAGTTTCGGAAGGGGAAAGCTATGCTGTTCAAGCCGGTGATTGCGTAATTACCCCAGCCGGTGAACATCACGACTTTCCAATTGTCCAAGAACCCATTCTGGCTGTCTGGTTTGAGGGTAGTATGAAAGGCAAGAAACGTCCGGGGCATTTGTATCGTGAAAAGTAGTAAAATGAAAAAATATTCTGTCATTAGTCTGGTTCTATTGATTGTTATGGCTAATGATTGTTCCAAGCCGAAACCGAGAGATGCCAATAGCATTACTTTGACGTTTTGGCATAGCTTCGTAGCAACTACTTTACCGATATTGGAGGCGATGATTGCTGATTTTGAAGAAGAAAATCCAGGTGTCAAAATTCAAGCCCAGTATGTTCCGACCGGAGATGCGCTGGTGCAAAAACTTATTACGGCGATTCAAAGCCAAACGGCACCTGATATTGCCTGGATACATTCCGATTTTCTGGATAATTTGGTTAATAGTCGAGCAATTTTCTCGATAAATGAACTTGCTGGTGACGATTCATTATTTTACAACCAGTGTCTTCCCGATATATTTCCTCAGCTATTACCGCCGATAACCTTTCGGGATACTTTATTTGCTCTGCCTATGGAAGCAACGACGTTAGCCCTTTTGTACAATCGCGATTGGTTTCGACAGATCGGTTTAAATCCCGATCATCCCCCCGCGACATGGGCGGAACTGGACAGTTTTACAATGCAACTGTGTAGCGATTCTAATGGTGATGGACAGCCGGAGCGCTACGGATTTTATGTTCCTGTTTTTCCGGCTTCTGGTCCGCTCAATATTTGGATGACGATGCAGTGGACGCCTTTTGTTTGGCAAGCGGGTGGCGAGATTTTTAGTAATAATCAACCAACATTTGCCAGCGAGGCAGGCGTTGCGGCGCTTGCCTTTTGGAGTAAACTTTATCATCAACAAAAATTCGAGCGCTTTTCTATGGCACACGATATGGGTTTTATAAGTCAGACGGTAGCGATGATTATGGATGGACCTTGGAATTTACCACGCTATCGTCAATATGTTAAATTTGATTGGGGCGTGGCGCCGCTACCTGCCGGTTCAGCGGGACGAGCCAGTTATTTAGCTGGAGAAAGTTTGGTGGTATTTAAGCAATGTGTCAATCCGGAAGCGGCTTGGCGTTTTATCAATTGGTTTCTCAAGCCGGAAGTTCAACGAACTTTTGCTGAAAAATCTGGCTATCTGCCAGTTCGACGTTCAGTATTGAATGATTCTGATTATGTTAATTTTTTGGAACAATTTCCTCAGCAAAAGTCTTTCAATGAACAACTGCAATATGCTCGAGGACGTAGTCTGCCGGATAAATTTCGGGTTGAAGTCAATCAATGTATCGCCGAAGCGCTGGAAAGTAGTATCATTGGTAGAATAGCTCCAGAAAAATCGCTGAAAGTGGCTGATGAGAAAATCAGACGCCTATTATCATCGGAAACGGAGTAAAAGGAAAGGTTGATGAATCTGAAAGTTACTTTATAGAAATTAACTTAAAATCGGGAGAAATATATGAGCAATATTCTAATACTGTATGATTCTAAAACCGGTAATACGGCTAAGATGGCTGAGTTGGTAGCCCTCGGTGCCCGGAAAAATGGTAAGCACAATGTCAGGATTTTACATATTGACAATGCTGGTGCGGAAGATATTCGTTGGTGTGATGGCATTGCCCTCGGATCACCGACTAATATGGGACTTATATCCTGGAAAATGAAAAAATTTTGGGATGACTTAGGTGATGAACTCTGGGGAAAAATTGAAGGCAAAATCGGTTGCGCATTTTCGTCATCTGGAGGTTGGGGTGGCGGCGCCGAGATTACCTGCCAATCGGCTTTGATGATTCTCATCAATTTCGGATTCCTGGTTTTCGGCGTTACCGACTACGTAGATGAACAGTTGACTCTTCATTATGGAGCGACTGTGGCCGGTGAACCGCGTTCAGCCGCGGAGAAAGCCGCCTGCTTACGCTTAGGTGAACGTCTGGCTGAGTATTTATCGAAATTTAAATTACAATCGGACAAGAATATTAACGAAGTGTAAAATTTTACTTGAAAATGTAATCGGGATTAATAGTCAAAGGAACATTGTGAAATATTGTGTAGTAAATTTGAACGTTAGTTAATTTATAAAATGAGAAAGGGAAAACGTTGGCTTCTATAGAATTAAAGCAAATTGTAAAGGAATTTGATAAAGGTACTCCAATCATTAAAAATCTCGATTTGACGATTAATGATGGTGAGTTTTTAGTGATTGTCGGACCTTCCGGATGCGGCAAATCTACCACTTTGCGCTTGATCGCCGGTCTGGAAGAAGTAACCAGAGGTGAAGTTTATATTGACAATCGTCTGGTTAATAATATTCTGCCCAAAGATCGCGATATTGCGATGGTTTTCCAAAACTATGCGCTTTACCCCCATATGACGGTGTACGAAAATATGGCGTTCGGCTTGAAACTGCGTAAATACCCTAAATCTGAAATCCGACAACGGGTTAAGGAAGCGGCTGATATTTTGGAGTTAGGCGATTTGTTAAATCGGAAACCGAAACAACTTTCGGGCGGTCAACGCCAGCGAGTAGCTCTCGGTCGGGCAATTGTCCGGAAACCAAAAGTATTTTTATTCGACGAGCCGTTATCGAATCTGGACGCAAAATTGCGAGTTCAAATGCGCACCGAGATAAAAAAATTGCATCATCATTTAAAAACGACTATGGTCTATGTAACCCATGATCAGGTGGAAGCTCTTACTATGGGCGATCGAATTGTCGTGATGAAGGATGGAGAAATTCACCAGATCGGTTCACCTTCGGAAATTTACCAGAATCCGCAAGATTTATTCGTTGCCGGCTTCATCGGTAGTCCCGCAATGAATTTCATTCCAGGTGTTTTACATCAGGGAGTTTTCCAGAGTAACACCAATAATATCAAACTTATCTTGGAGAAATCTCCTTATAAGGAAATGGATAATGTAGCGGTAGTATTGGGCATTAGACCGGAAGACGTCCACTTAAATAAGCAAGATGCTCACTATCAGGAAGTGAAATTAACTCTTGAAGTTATCGAACCGTTGGGCAATGAATCAATTTTGTACTTCTCCGACGAGGGGCATCAAATTACTCTTCGCACTCAGGAAACCAATATGCCTCTATCAATCGGAGCATCCATACCTGTTTTTTTCAACATAGATAAAGTTCATATATTCGATCAAAAAACAGAAGTAGCGATCCGATAAACTAAAAATCGTGTCTATCAATAATCTGAAGTCACGTGCAGAAAATTTATAAATAAGGTATTATAAGGCTCTCGTAAGACTATCAGCTATAGCTAATCTTGAACGAGTTGTTGTAAGATTTAGCCCATACCGCGGAGCGGTCGAAGTATGGTAGTAAGACTATTGCGTTATGCGCTTTGCTAATATTTCAACAAGATTTTATCGTGCCAGGTTATCAGAACTTTTCCCTAATTATATAGAAAGTTAAACCTCTCTGAGGTAGCAATTTCTGGCGATTATGTTTTTCTACAAAACTTAAAGCCCTACGGGCTAGTTGGGAATCTATGGTTTTCAGATAAACAATCACCGCGGAGCGGTTGAAGTATTGTAGTAAGACGAAACCGCATAAAAGTTATTCCTTGGAGAGGATCAAGAAGAAAATATTTGCCGAACGCAATCTTTATTTGACCAAGAATATCTATTGCGTTATACGCTTTGCTAAAATTGCGACATGATTTTATTGTAAGGTTGTTTGCCAGATTATCAGAACTTTTTCCTAATTATATAGAAAGTTAAACCTCTCTGAGGTGGGGAAATATTTTGAGCGAATAATTACTACAAAACTTGAAGCCCTACGGGCTAGTTGGGAATCTATGGTTTTCAGATAAACAATCACCGCGGAGCGGTTGAAGTATTGTAGAATAGAAAAGTCAGAGAAATTATTCCTCGGAGAGGATAGAGGAGAAACTATCATTTCCGAATGATTTTCATAGATTATCAAATGACAAAACAATTCTATTTAATGACTTGATCAAACATATAAATGATTTAACAATTTGATTTATTGGTACAATTAAATGGCCAAACGATTTGGCCAAACATTTTGACCGTCTGATAAAAGGTCCAAACGATTTGGCCACTTTGTTTACCGGTAAAAATAAATGGCCAAATGATTTGGCCACTTTGTTTTACCATCCAACTAAAGTTCCAAATGACTTAACAATTTAATTTAATGGTCTGATCAAATGGCCAAATGACTAAAATGTTTTAAAAAGTGACTTTTTTAAATGGCTCAACCGTTTGAAAACTATCTCAAGCCGTCCTGGCAATTTGTCTAACAATTAGAGTGGTTGACGAATTGACTTCGCTATTTGCCGCAGTTGATTGCGTTATGGGCTTTGCTAAAATTACAATACGATTTTATTGCAATGTTGTTTGCTAGGTTGTCAGAACAATTCACCCTAATTTTATAGAAAGTTGAACCTCTCCGAGGTAGCAATTTCTGGCGATTATGTTTTTCTACAATACTTGAAGCCCTACGGGCTAGTTGGAAATCTATGGTTTTCAGATAAACAATCACCGCGGAGCGGTTGAAGTATTGTAGAATAGAAAAGTCAGAGAAATTATTCCTCGGAGAGGATAGAGGAGAAACTATCATTTCTGAATGATTTTCATAGATTATCAAATGACAAAACAATTCTATTTAATGACTTGATCAAACATATAAATGATTTAACAATTTGATTTATTGGTACAATTAAATGGCCAAACGATTTGGCCAAACATTTTGACCGTCTGATAAAAGGTCCAAACGATTTGGCCACTTTGTTTACCGGTAAAAATAAATGGCCAAATGATTTGGCCACTTTGTTTTACCATCCAACTAAAGTTCCAAATGACTTAACAATTTAATTTAATGGTCTGATCAAATGGCCAAATGACTAAAATGTTTTAAAAAGTGACTTTTTTAAATGGCTCAACCGTTTGAAAACTATCTCAAGCCGTCCTGGCAAATCATCAAATAATTGGGAATAACTAAAGAAATGATTTTGATATTTGCCACAGGAGAAATTTTAATCCCTGCAGAGTAAACCGACTCGCCGCAGGCGGAGCTAAATTGGTCTCGGTGCATCCTTCGTTTTACTGAAATTTGATTTTCAGGAACAACATTTTAAGACCTGCGATCTATTTTCTCCCACCGCTCGGCGAGAAAGGTAAGGTAGAGAAAACAATTATCTTATTTCTTGACAATCGGAGAATAATTTATTAAAATTATTACAAATGGATAGAAATCCGCAAAATCGGTTAGGAAATTGGTTTGTGGTGGAATTATCAGTTTTTTCGATTAAGAAACCACCCTCTAAGGTTACTTTATATAGGAGGTAGTTTTATATGGAAAGAATTGGTTAAATCTATGATATGTAATAAAGTGTTATTGAATATTATGCGTAAATCGGTTATTGTTCTTATTCTTTTATTTCTTATTAACTGTGAAAAAGATATAAATAATCCAATTATAGAGCCGGAACCAGGAATCGGCAAAACAACGATATTAATAGAAAGAGGACTGGTTGATTATAATTCTTACAATTTTCCTATAGTAAGTCTTACCTACGCAAAAATTAGTATATCGGATATTGATACATCCCTATATTTTGCAATGTCAGAATCTTCTCCTAATGATACAATCGTTATTCTTTCTCACGGTGTATTTAATGGTGAACTAAATACAACAGGGATACCTATCGCAGATGAATGTTTGTTTATCAAAGCCTATTTCAGAAATGAGGATACGAGTGGGACTGTCTTATTATATGAAAATCTCTGGAATTATTCGTTTATTGACAGTGTAATATTTGAGCCATATAAACTTATTGGATTGTCTGATACCATTCGGATCGGTAAACAACGTTACTTAAGTTGGAAAGAAAATTATAGAATAGATACGTTGAAATTTAATGTTTATTATAAGCCTAATATCAATATAGTATATGATAGATTCTCTTTGTCAACAATGGATTTTCTTTATAAAAATTCAGCATACGATTCGGTAAAATATATAGCCAAATTCATTGTTGGAATACCGTCAATGACTTCAGAACCCAATATTGTATATTATCCATATAGTACAATAGAACTTGTTTATGAGAGTAGCATTTTAAAAGTAATATCAAGATTAAACTATCAAGTTGAATATAAATTACCAACCTGGAAGTTAAACCACGTTATAGATTCGCTGGAAATTTGCCGTAATAATTGGAAATCATTATCAATTCATGATTATTCGATATATCAGACTATTAAGTCCTGGTATCCCTGGTACGGTGACACCTTAAAAATCGCGGTCTATTCAGATACAATCAATGATATTCAGAAAGTACCTGATTTATCTACTATTGATCGTTCAGTTTGGGAACGATATAAAACGATTGATGAACTATTTGAATTAGCGGGTTTAGATTCAACTAGATATGAGCTCCGAGTAAGGTATAACTCAGATTATTATTATCCAGAATTCTTATATTATAAATTGAAACCACCAATATATACCGAGGGAGGATTTGAGTATTATACCTGGAATTTAGAAATCAGAAGACTGCTTGTTAGTTGAAACTGCTAAATAAAATAAGCACATAACCGTTATTTAGAGTTAATATATGATTTAAAGTTTGATGAGTTTATGAAAAGTATGAGAAAAAATTGGATTCATGAATCCCATAAATCCGGCGCGACTCATAGCTACCTAAATGTAAAATGGATGCGTTATAGAAAATTTGCGCTTATTATTTATTCATTCTCGCTAATAAATTGTAGTCCATTTGAGGATAATTTATTTCCTTTAGAGGGAAGAATATTTTTCAAAATATCGGAGGACTATAAGCAATACAACCGTGAAAATAACCCTGAAATATTTTTATTTCTGGAAACTGAGAAAATATACGGTTGCTTTAATTATGGCATTTCTACGGATTGTGATATAGACGGTAGAAAAATTGAGGTGGATATTTTAGGAATAAATCAACCGGAAGTTTGTTTGACGGCAATTGGACCGGCAATCGCGAGAATTCATCTCCCATTATCTAATAAGTTATATTCATTAAAGATATCAGGCGATGATTTCACTAATAATTATGCTGTGATAGTTACAGATTCATCAATATCGGTAACGGGGGACTCTACCGTCAATACGAAGCCGGAAATAGAATTATTCTGGCGCTATCCTCCCAATTCATTTGTATATCTGTATGGTAGCACTTTTGAAGATTCTTCTTTAGCAAATGTATTTTTGGATACTTTGATGCAAGTTATAGATATTGCTGAATTTTATTTCCCTCAATATGGAGAAATACCTTATCCAAAATCATCTCAAGGTCATTATTGGGATATGCCCGCAAGATATTTTTATTATAATTCTGAAGATGATTTTAATAAGATTGAAAATATTTTAAGAGACTTTAAAAGTATTTATATACAGGATAAACAAGGAATATCTATAACAATACGAAATTGGCGTAATAGGAAGTTCCAAAGTTGGTTATTATAAAAAGTATCTAACCATCAGATGGAGGCAACGAGGTAAGCTCTGTGTTATGATTCACTTGGAAATGGAAAATTGTTAAGTTTGAAATAAGAGTCAAAAAGAAAGGAAACCAAGATGAATCAGAATCGAATCCAACATGCCGCCAGTAAAAAAGTCGAGATTCTCAGAGAACACTTAGAGAACCATCCCGAACATTCGGGACATCAGTGAGATAGCTCGTCGCTATGGAATAAATCCCAACTTAATCCATAAGTGGAAGAAGCAGTTATTTGAAGGTAAAATGGAACAACGACTGGAAAAACGGCAAAAGAAGCTAGACCAAGCCGCCGACCCGCCTGCTCCCAACATAGGAGGGCGGGCAGGAAATCGTAAAAATTTATCCTTATTTGAAAGGTGCGAAAATACAATTTCCTTATGAACCAAGACAGTGGGAGTTACCGTATCGTGAGGTCGTATCGCTGGGTCTTGACAAAAGGATTATAAATGTTTAAAATATAGTGGTTTTTTAGAAGGGTGATAAGGAGTTGGATGAAATATGAAAGTAAAAATCGGGAACAGCCAATAAGGATAAGAAAGGTTTCTATATGCAGAAACCCAAAGAAAAAGTTTCTATATATAGAAACTATTTTCTACATGTAGAAACCATGAAAGAAGCAAATGATGCAAGATAAACATATGTTAGATGTAAAAATAGTTATCTCATATGCATAGTGCTTATAGATTAATTGACAAATTAACCGAAGAAGAAGCTGTAAAAACTTCAGCAATTGATATTAAAAGTAGAGCTGATTTTCGTAAACTCGGTCCTTTTATTGATGAAAATATTAATCTTTTATGTTGGGTAAATTGGGGTAATCGTAAGGATTCGGATAGGAAAATAAAACCATATTTTCGTCATTATCCTTTTTTTAGTAGAGATATAAAGGATCAATTTTACCAAGAAGTACGTGATAGAATGAAATTATGCAACGAAAGCCCTTTACATAAAAAAGCAAAAAGTACAATGGTAGCATTGCTTAATAAATTTGTAAATGAAAGACGTAAGATTATATGGAAATTTTGTGATAAAAGGAATTCTTATTTTTATTTGCAAGGAGATTTACTAAGGGAAGTAAAAACAATAGAAGATGAATTTCGTGTACATACGCCCTTTGATATAAAATATAAACATGATATTGTATTATTAGGTGAAAAAATATTTCAAGACCCTCTAATATTAGGTGCAATTGAATTAGAGTTGAATCATCAATTCGATATATCTAAAACCCTAATATGTAAAACTCTTAGTTATCCTTTAATTTCAATCGACTTATCTGGTTTAAAAGAAGAAGATATTACAGAAGATTGGTGCTATAATGTTCTTATTGAAACCACTAATAATCCTGTAAATATTTATAGAAAAAGCTATATTTATATTCATAATATGTTGTATTCAATCTTTTTACAAATTCCAAGAGATTTAAAACATATCAGAAAAGAAAGTAATCATCAGTACTTAGTTTTTATTAAGGATGATAAATATGAATTATTATTGAGTAAACTAGAAAATTTAAAGAAAGTACTAGGATTGAGTGATAATGAAGTTTTATTGAATCATATTATCATCAAGAATCAGCAGATGAAAAACATGATTGAAAATGAAGGTTCTATATGCGGTAAAAATTGGAAAGATTATAACGATCATAAATATATAAGAATAATAATAAAATTCCCATATCAATTAAACGGTAATTTATATAAATATCACCTAATAATGTTTTATCAATTAAACTCAATATTTGATTGTTTAGTAGGATATAAGTATAAGAAGAAAATGACGAATTATGATCCTCAAAATAAATTTTGGATGGCTCCTGTTGGGGAGAATATCTCTCAAAAAGTGATTTTAAAAAGTTTAAGCGAACCCATTATACCAATTTTAAAATATTTAGATAAAAAATGACTGGAAAATTTAACATGTCTAATAAAACAATATTTTTTTTCTTTTTATCAGTATTTTTAATTAGTTGTGAAAATATTTTAAATAATGATGATGTTCCTCCTGAAATAGTAATTACGAATCCTACAGAAAGCACGACTATTACTGGGCCTATCGAAGTATCTGTTATAGTAAGTGATAAAAGTAAAATTAAAAAGGTATTATATTTTATTGATGATGAATTAGTTGGTTCTACAAAATCTAGACCTTATGCATATACTCTTGATTTATCCTTATGGGCTAATGATAGTACTCACTCTTTAATGGCTATTGCAGAAGATCAATTTGGTAATAAAGGGTATTCTGAGATAATAAATATTTTTATTCCATCTTTTCTGTATCCTTCAGTAGATATTATATATCCAGAAAATAATTCATACTATGAAGAAAATAGCGAAATCATATTTACTTGGGAAAAAATTTCTCAAGTGTCAAAATACATTTTTGAAATTTCAGATAATGAAGATTTCCAGGATTTAATTAATACTTTTGAAACAGAAGATACAAGTTTAGTAATTAGTCTAAACAAAGGTAAGTATTACATCCATGTTAAAGGTGTCAATAATGTCAGTAAATGTACAGGTTGGAGTAGAAATATTAAACTTTATGTTGGAACTGTAATATTCACAAAATATTTTGGTGGTTCTGATAATGAGATTGGATATTGTGTTAAAGAAAATATTTTGGGAGAATATATTGTTACAGGTGCTGTTACTGGTTCAAATTCAATTGGTGTTCATTATTCAAAATTATTAGTAACTAAACTTGGTAAAACAGGTGATTTATTTTGGTCTAAAACTTTTGATGATTATCGTGTAGGTAAATCCTTAGTAATTGATGGTGAATATTATATCGTAACTGGACGATCTGAAGACGGTAAAATTTGTTTACTGAAATTCGATTCTAATGGATCAATAGTTTGGTCTAAAACATATAATCTTTCTGGTGAAGGTAATTCAATAATCATTGGTTCTGATTGTTACTATATTACAGGATATACTAATTCTTATGGTGCTGGACGTGATGATATTATCTTACTAAAAACTGATTTATCGGGAGAAATATTATACTCAAAATATTACGGCGGAGCTGAAGATGATTGTGGCAATATTCTTTTAAAAACCAACAATGATTTAATATTTATTGGAGGTTACACTGACTCTTTTAGTTCTGGAGATTCGGATTATTGGATATTGAGCTTGGATTTAGATGGTCATTTACTATGGAATAGAACTTATGGAGGATATAATTGGGATGTTGGATTTTCAGCTTCTTTTTCTCAAAACAATAATCTTTTAATTACTGGTCGATCATCATCTTATGATAATGGAATATTGGTTTTATCATTTAACACGAATGGAGATTTGAATTGGTCAAATACGTTCGGTGATAGATTTTCAGAAGGAAGTTATTCAATTGTTAATATGAATAATTCTGATTTCCTTATAACTGGTTATTTATCATCGCAGGAAACAGGATCAGATGTAATTTTACTTCATATATCCTCTGCTGGCAATATATTAGAATTAAATAAATTATTAAACATTGGAGAAGATGTAGGATATTTTATTGAACCTGCAACCGACGGAGGAGTAATAATTACAGGTTTCATAACTCCTCCTGGAAAAAGCAATTATGATTTATTAATCATACGAACTGATGATACTTTTTCAATCGATCAAATAGAAGAATAAATGCTTTTTATTTTCTGCAGATTGAATTTAATTATATATGGTTCTTCTGGGAAATGTGTGGAAAAGTTAAAAAAAAGGTGAGTAATTTATCATATGGAAGATAAAGCACTATATTCAGAAATACTTGGATTAAAGCCTCCATGGGAAATTGTCGATATCAAACTGGATATGAAACAGGAGCGTATTGATATCTATGTTGAATAGCCTTATGTCACGGAAGCCCCTTGTCCGGTTTGCAGAGAGAGTAATCAGGAGACTTACTGTAAGATTCATGATCGTCGCAGGGAGCGTGTTTGGCGGCATCTGAATACTTGTCAAATGGAAACCTATATTCATTGCCACATTCCCCGGATTACATGTCCATGTCATGGTGTTAAGACGATTCAAATCGAATGGGCTGATGAAAAAGTTCGGTTTACCTATCTGTTTGAGCGGTTAGCGATCCAGATGCTACAGATGAGCGCTAATCGGAGTCAAACGGCTAAGATATTAAGAATCAGTTGGGATGAGATAAATAGGATCATGTTGCGGGCAGTTGATCGAGGTCTTTCACGCCGACAGGATGAGGTTATTCCTTCAATTGGGATGGATGAAAAGAATTTTCTGGCTGGCCATAGTTATGTGACGGTCATGACGGACAATCAAGGTAAACGTGTCATTGATGTTGCTGAAAACAGAGATGAGAATGCGGTGGATACTTTATGGCTAGGATTATCTGATAAGCAACGAGAAAATTTTCAATCGGTATGTATGGATTTTTGGAAAGCCTATATTTCAGGCGCTCGTCGTCATGCCCCCCAAGCCGACATAGTCTTTGATCGTTTTCATGTGACCAAACATCTAAATGAAGCGGTGGATAAAGTCCGGAAGAAAGAACACCGGGAGTTATGTCGCCAAAAAAATACCAGTTTATCAAATACGAAATATTTATGGTTGAAGAATCCCAATAGCTGGACTGAAAAAGACCGGGATCGCTATGCTGTTTTAGCGGACAACCAGTTACCCGTCGGTCGAGCCTGGAATCGTAAAGAACTTTTCCGGGAATTCTGGTCATTAGAGACGATTAACGAAGCTGGAGTCTTTTTCAAACCCTGGTATTTCTCGGCTACTCACTCTCGCCTGAAACCTGTCATAGAAATTGCTAAAATGCTGAATAGACATTTAGAAGGATTATTGGCCTGGATAAAACACCATGTTAGCAACGGACTCGTCGAAGGTTTTAACTCTAAAATCCAACAAATCAAATCTATCGCCAGAGGTTTCCGGGATTTTAAAAATTACCGAATCGCAATCCCCTTTCATCTTGGCGGATTAGATATGATTCTACACTAAACTCGGAAGTGCCTAATAACTAAAAACATAACCACTGGCTTGAGGCAACGGCTTGAGCAGTTCGATGAATTTGATATTTTGCATTTTCCAAAGATTTTCAAAAAGAAAAAGTTCTGTGCATTTTCATCTGGCTGTAGGTGATGCTTATCCGTTATACATATATAAAAATAAAAGGAGAAGCCTAAAATGAAAATACTTTACTTAGTATTAATTTCTATTTTTTTAATTGCGCTTGTTTTACTACTGATATTCATCTTTAGAAATAATGATAAGATACATTTCAGACAGATTATTACATTTTCAATTACACTGGTTGGAACTTTTATAGGTGTATTGTTTGCGTATTATTTAAACGAACTAAAAGTAATTAAAGATGAAAAGGTAATTATTAAAAGTATTATAGAACAAACTAGTAAAGATATTGCTGAAATTATTCAGGAATGTGATAGTAGAGGAATCGAAAAATATGGAATTGATTTTTTAAATCTAAATCCAATAAGAGAACCATTGTTATTTGAGGATCTTTTATCAAATGAGCTTTTTGCAAAATATTTAAATAATTGTTCCGCATCCTATTTTTTTGAATTAAGTAACATGAAACGATGGCTAGTTAGGGTAAATAATAAAAATGAAGATATAATATTTAGAATTAGCGCTCTGAATTGGTATCTTCTTGAATTAAATCATATTAAAGAATTATTAGATGTTTCTATTGGTCTTATAGACGGTTCTAAAAAACAAAATAATTTCGAAGATGTCGATAGAAAATGGAAAGAGATAAAGAAAGAAAAGAGTAATTAAATAGTTTGATCTTATATTTATTTGAATACTAAAAATTGTATAGTTTATTTTTTAAAATGTATAACCATTGGCTGGAGGCAACGGCTATAGCTGTTCGATAAATTTGAAGTTTGGCGATTTTACAGAAGGTTTTCGGGAAGTGAAAGATAATCGCTCCGAACTCCGCCGTGCCTCAGCCTTGCCGTTAGAATTAAAAATGGGTTAAATATGAAAAACACAATAATTTTCATGATTTTTTGTTTTTTAATCATTTTTATATCGAGTTGTACAACTTCATACTTTCTCAAACCTGAGTTAAACGACGATAATGATGAGATAGTATATATTGACGGTAAAGAAGTGATAATTTCTCATAGTGTTTCATTTGTCGTAGCTTTATATGGATATATATCAACAAATAGTGAATTGATCTTTCATGTACTATTTAAAAATATTGATCCTAAAAATAGATACAATATTATTCCAGAAGATATACAGGTAATCGGATATAATTCACAAGGTATTTCAAAAAGTTTTAAGGTTTATTCTGCTGATGAGTATATAAAAAAAATAAGAAATTCTCAAACTTTGGCACTAGCTTTCCAAGCAATGGCAGGATCAATGGAAGCTTATCAAGCCGGTAAACAAACGAATAATACCTATGGTTCATTATATGGTTCCGATGGTACATCTTACTCTGGATACTCAAGTTCCACGACTTTTGATTATTCAGCACAAGCAGAAGCAAATGCTAGGAATAATGCAGAACTTCAAAAAACTGCATCTCAATATTCTCAGATAAGATCATCTACTGAGCAGGGTTTACTAAAAGCAAATACTGTTTTTCCTGACCAAGTGGTTGAAGGAAATATTGTTGTCAAGATCGATCAAATATATACTTTAAAATATGAAGTTTTAATTCCTGCTGGTAATGATATACATAGAGTCATTTTTTTACCTACACTACCTCAAGGAAAAATTAAACCTGAAATCAAACTCCAGACTTGGTAAATAAAATTCTAACCACTCGCTTCAGCCAACGCTGGGAGCTGTTCGATGAAAGTGAAATTTCACGAGTTTTCTGAAGATTTGAGAATAAACAAAAGATTAGCACTTCGTCAACCGGCGTGGCTGAGCGTTGATCGTTAGGCATTGTGAAGGGATATATTATGAAAATAAAAAAACGACAAATATTTCTAATTATTTTTGTGTTAATACAATTTATGGTAAGCTGTGATATAGTTGAGGTGGGTCCTAAAAGGAAAATAAATATTGTGATATCAGGTGGATTACAGCCTATGATTTCTTGGGATGGCGGTCCTATTCATGAATTATTAATTGATGATATAACTGAAAATCCTAGTAAAAACATCTTTCATATTTATACACGAAACTCTAATAAAATCTACTCACCTATCAAATTTGGGAACGTACCTGATAGCACAGAAATTATTATAGATACCGAATTTATTATAGATAGTTTAGTATCGGGAAACGAATACTTTATTGAAGCTATTATGTTCCCAACACCCTCAACAGGTTATGGAAGTCTTAAGTTCATTGCAACACGAGACGAATAAGTTCAATCTATTAAATTGATGAAGGAGGTTAAGATGATTTTGAGTAAGAAAATGTTTGGTAAAGTTTAACATGTTTTGTTTATTATTCTTTTATTGGGCAATATGGGATTTGCATCGAATATAGTTGCTCTGAATTACGATTCTTCGACTGGAACTGAAATTGATTTTAAAGTTTTAAGAGAGATTGCATTGGATGAAGGTCAATATTTATGGGGACAAGTTTCCATCGGGCCGTTAATTCCTTTATGTGATATGAACGGAAATATTTATGCCTATGATGTGCCCTATAAAATGGGAGTTGGTAAATTTCCCTATTCTCAAGAGATTATTGATAATATTGATTATTACAAAACGTTATTGCAGAAAACTGAAAGGCAGGATAATGAAGAATTGATTAAAAAGCGTTGGGGTAACGATGATTATATGACGATAATGATAGGCGAGCGTTACGATGTTTTCCCATTTTAGAATTTCATGAAGGATTGCCTGAGTATTATACAAGATTATCAGAGGCAAAGGAAATAGCACTATTGCCATCCGGATAATAAATGATTAAAATAATTTGCGATTAATAAGAAATAGATGAACAATTAGAAAACGATATAAGGAGACTTTTATGAACTTTATTAAAGAAACTTTTCAAAATATTCCGTATTCGATTAGAGTTGTTATTCTGATAGTTATATTAGGATTTGTTCTTTATGTATTTTTTCAATATTTCGTAAAAAGATTGATTTCTAAAATTAAGTTCTTGATTAAGGAAACGGTAGTTCCCTTAGAAATGATTTATAAACCAATTCGTTTTTTATTACCTTCCCTAATTTTATTAATTATAATACCTTTTATAACAATACCAACAAAAATAAGACTGTTTATAAATCATATTTTAGTAATATGGCTCATTATTGGAGTTGCCTGGTTGGTGATTAGTATTATTGCTATTCTGAAGGCCGTTATTTTAGGTCGCTATAATATAAAGACTAAAGATAATTTAAAAGTTCGTCAAATTACTACTCAATTAAATATAATTCAGCGAATTTTAATTGTATTAATTGTTATCTTAACTATCTCAGCAATCCTGATGACATTTGACAAAGTCCGGCAAATCGGAGTTAGTATATTAGCTTCGGCGGGAGTCGCTGGAATCGTCGTCGGGTTTGCGGCGCAACGAAGTTTAGCGAATTTGATTGCCGGAATCCAAATTGCTATAACGCAACCGATTCGTATTGGTGATGTTGTAATTGTAGAAAATGAATGGGGTACGATAGAAGAGATAACTTTAACGTATGTTGTAGTCCAGATTTGGGATCAACGTCGGCTAGTAGTACCTATCAACTATTTTCTGGAGCATTCTTTTCAAAATTGGACCAAGTCATCTGCCGAATTGATAGGTGCGATATTCATCTACGTTGATTATGGTATTCCTGTAGATGAACTGCGACGTGAGTTGGAAAAAATTGTAGATGCTTCTCCACTTTGGGACAAACGTGTGGCAAAAATCCAAGTCACTAATGCGACGGAAAAGACGATGGAAATACGGGCATTGGTAAGTGCGGAGAATTCATCCAAAACTTGGGAATTGCGGTGCCTAGTGCGAGAAAAGTTGATAGATTTTATCCAGCAAAACTATCCAGATAAATTGCCTCGTCTAAGATTAGAGACCGACAAAAATACCGATGTAAAAAATTAAACATTCAGGTTATTAAAAGTGACTATGTAAATTATGTTTTAGCTAATGACTTCATAATAGAAGTAAAGGAGAATAATGAAACTACCAATTTTTCGTAAGACAGCCCAAATATCCTGCCTGATAATTATGGTTTCCGTAATTTGTCGCGCCCAGTTTTTGGACGATTTCGATCAAGATAAAATTAAAGGCTGGTTTTGTTTGACCGGCGATGGCGATATTACTATGGATTTAGTGCCAATGGATGGTTACGCGCGTCTTACAGTTGATGCTACCCGCGACAAACATAATGTATGGTGGGCTACCATCAAACGTGACATTACGCCTTATCTCGATTTAGGAAAATTGAAAGAGCCGGACTACGAACTGCGGGTCGAAGCGAAAGTGCGGCTAAGTACGGCGCCGCATCGCATTAATTTTATGATAAATACTCAGCGCACGACGAATTTCCATGAACATCTAATGGAATTCGATATTCCCGATACTACCGGCTGGCACGTAGTTAGTTACACGACCAAACATCTAGACGTTGTGCCCGGTGATACTCTTTATGTCCAGCTTTCGGCTACTGATTTCGGTTGGGAAAAATATTTTGTTGATATTGATTACTACCGTGCAGACGTGGTTAATATCAAGCAAGCCGGTGCCGATAAAGGCGAAGCGGTGCCTTATCATCCGCCGATTCCAGATGTCAATACTTTTGCGATTCATCTACCGGCGGCTCACGATTGCGTGCTGAATCTTGATTTTCCAGATGTCAATTTCAATGACTGGCAGGCAATAACGGCAGGAGGCAATGCACAGGTGTTGACTGTGAATGGCAATCAATGGGCGATTTTAAGATGGGATTTCGGGAAATATAAAGGCAAGGAAGTCGCTCAGGCTGGTTTACTGGAACTTACTACTTTCTCGGTAGCGCAGGGCGGCAATTATAGCGCAGTTTACGGTGAGGATTTCGGGATGGAATTTGGTAAAATTCGCATAATTGAAATTTTAGGCGGCGACCCGGAATGGAATCAGGAAAATGTAACTTATCATAATCTTATGCAGGGCAAACCGTATGCCGCAGTGTTCAATACTCAAATGATTTATGATGCGGATTTATCCCAAACTCCCGACGGTAAAAGCTTCATTACGATTTCAAAACCGGTAATGCAACGTTTACTCGACGGTACTACTAAAGGTTTGCTCATTCGACCTCTGGGAGCAATAGATGTGTCAATCTATGCGGTGGAAGATAAAACTGGACAGGGCGCCAAGTTGCATTTTAATCTTAAAAAATAGTTGAATCCAAGGGTTGCGGGGGAATAAATGAATAATAATATTTTCAAAAAAGAATTAAATATCAGAAGGTTGATGAGTTATTGGAGTTCACCTTTTACTAAATCGTTTGGTAAGCTATTACTGCAATCGGTATTGATTATAATGATATTATCAGTGAATATTTTTAGTGCTGAACAAAACCCTTCGATTATATTGATCGGAAAATTAGGCGCCGAATATTCCCTAAATGAAGATATTTCAATAACTCATAACAATCCGTTTATCCCGACAATTTCGGCCGGTTTTGAAATACCGTCGCTTGATTTTCTGCACGTTTATCTAAATTATAACTACGCCCGGAAAATGGGACATCCCTATATGGTCTCTACGACTATTCATTTAGATTCTAACTTAAATATCGAATCTATTGAGGAAGAAAAATGGGTTGATAAAGATGGAGAATATCTAATAAAGAAAACGCAGGTGATTATTGGATTGAAGGGTAAGTTGAAAGTTTCCGATGGCACTTATATTAATATCGGAGCAGGTATTTCTCCTTATTTTAGAGGATTGTATGATTCGAAAGAGAGTACCGGAGGAAGGGCTATCGCTAAATAGCGAGGATTTGCCGGTTACGTGTTTAGTCTGGAATTTGAAAAATACCTTAAGGATAATTTATTATTACGATTTTCAACGGATTACTTAAAAATAAGGGAAGATATCTTGGGATTAATATTAACCAAGAGTAGCCCTAGCTTTTATTTCCAAGTGGGATACAAATTGAAAATAAAATCACCCGAATAATGTTCAAGACGAAACACTATATATGCTTGATAAATAATATTATATGGCCACAAATAATTGGTATATTTTAGCGATAAATAGATTATATTATTTGTTATAACTGAGGTGATTAAGAAACCCAAGAACTTTTAGGCGATTATGGTAATCTCCAATGGCTGATGAAGTTTAGTGAGAAATTACTGTTGTGATGAATTCTTCAAATTCTTCGTGTAGCGGTCGAGGTATAGTAGAATAAAGTATTTTAAACGGATGCTATTTACGTAAACCTTCTTCGATCTCGATTTCGGTCATCGTTTTACCTTTGTAGGCTTCCAGTGGAAGGGCAATCATCGGGTAAATGCAGACACAGGGAACCAGTTGAAGCCACTCTAATGTCCGAATCTTACGATAGTGTAATTCATTACCGACTCGAGGCCCGAGGCAATAACTCGCGAGGGCACCTTCGAGACCGTTGTTTTTACCGCCCATATCATAAGCCATATAGGCTCGTGTTCCAACTGAAATTGCACTTCCCAACGGTGCGAAATAACCAGTCAACGCACTGCCGACAACGGAACCACCCAATGCGATCCATTCACTTTGATAAATTGTATCATTGCCTTCGTTCATCTCTAATCCAACCCGCGGTCCAATCATACAACTTGCCAGCGCCGGAACAATTCCACCTTTGCCGCGTGCGGGAGCAATAATAACCGTATCCTCGACTACCGTGTCGACTTTTTCAGCAACCACCGGTTCAGCGTTTAACTTCTTCGGCTCACTAATTTTCGCCGCAACTTCTGATGTACCATCAGAGAGGAGGCTGATAATATCGCCTTTATGATCATAAGCAAATGTTTTTAGCAGTTGACTATGGTTAACGTCAACTAAACGAACCATAACCGAATAAGTATCGCCGATTTTTGTAATTGAGCCACCAACCGCTTGTTCTGCTCCGCAGAATTTACCAGCCTGAACCAGGCAATCAACTGTAGCACATTTGTCGCCAGAGAATCCTTCTTCCTGAAGCTTCTGGTTAATCCCGGACTTTTCAATGATAGAATAGTTTTCGCTGTTAAATAATTCGACTTTTAGGTGTTCGGTAAAAACCTTTGCCTCTTCGGGTGGAATTCCATTTGCCTCGAAATCCATAATAACTAAGGTTGGCTTTTCCGCCCAAGTAAGCGTTATCATGAAGAGCACAACTATCGAGGCTAAGATTAACTTGTAAGAAAGACCAAATCGTTTCATATTAAACTCCTGAATATGATATAAAATAGCGAAAATTCTGGTAAACAAAAAGGTTTAAATCAAAAATGAGTTAGATTCTGATTATTTTGGAAATATCGTCCAATGAGAGTTGGTTTTATGGTTTATTTTTCAGATAATTTTTTGAGAATTAGCTGAAATAGTTATATATTTCCGAGTTATTTTAATGATGATAATTTTCAGTAAAAGTAATTTGGGGTCGGATTGGGTCCGCACGATTTGAGTCACAACTTAAAGGAGGTTTGTTAAGAATGAATCTAAACTATTTATTTTTAATTGCACCAATTGGTTCGATCATTGCCCTGGTTACCGCCTGGATTTTTTATAAACTGATGTTGAAAAATGATCCGGGTAATGACCAAATGCAGAAAATTGCCTTAGCAGTCCACGAGGGCGCTTTTGCCTACCTTAAACAGCAATATAAAGTGGTGGCATTATTCTTTCTCATTATTTTTGTGTTATTTCTGATTATGTCATTCGGACTTAATGTTCAGAATAAATGGGTGCCATTTTCATTCCTGACAGGTGGTTTCTTTTCGGCTTTAGCCGGTTATTTCGGAATGAGTACGGCAACACTGGCATCCAATCGCACCGCCCAAGGTGCTCGTAAATCACTGAACGCCGGACTTCAAATTGCCTTTCGTTCCGGTGCCGTAATGGGCTTAGTAGTTGTGGGTTTGGGATTGTTGGATATCTCGATGTGGTTTGCGATTCTATACTGGTTGGTACCAAGTCTGGGATTCGACCAGATGAGTCTGGCGGCGATTACGACCACGATGTTAACATTTGGGATGGGCGCTTCTTTACAGGCGTTGTTTGCTCGAGTAGGCGGTGGTATTTTTACTAAAGCCGCTGACGTCGGAGCAGATTTGGTTGGCAAAGTTGAAGCCGGAATTCCGGAAGATGACCCCCGCAATCCAGCCACGATTGCCGACAACGTCGGCGACAACGTCGGAGATGTCGCGGGAATGGGCGCCGATCTTTATGAATCTTATTGCGGTTCGATTTTAGCCACAGCGGCGCTCGGAGTAGCCGCTTTTCAGGGACAGCCGCATCAAAAAATTTTGGCGGCACTTTTAGCCCCAATGATCGTCGCTGGAGTTGGTAATATTTTTTCTGTGATCGGCGCTTTTGCCGTCCGCACCGAAGAAAAAGCCGATCAACGAACATTATTGAAAGCACTTTCCCGCGGAGTCAATCTAAGTGTCGTTTTAATTGCGATATTTACTGCAATTTTGATGTACTTTCTGAAATTGCCGATGGGCATCGTGGCTTCCGTTATAACGGGATTATTGGTCGGCTGGACAATTGGAAAAATAACTGAGTACTACACCTCACAAAGTTATAAACCGACGCGCTGGATCGCTGAGCAGTCCAAAACCGGTCCGGCGACAGTCATTATTGCCGGGCTTTCGACCGGTATGCTTTCGACGGGATTACCGGTTCTGACCGCCGGTATCGGAATTATCTTGAGTTATGCTTTTGCGGGTGGATTTGGTGCTGATCCGAATCACATAAATCTTGGGCTTTATGGAATCAGCTTTGCGGCAGTTGGGATGCTCTCTACATTGGGAATTACCTTGGCGACCGACGCTTACGGACCAATTGCCGATAATGCCGGTGGCAATGCCGAAATGAGCGGATTGCCGAAAGAAGTGCGCCAGCGTACGGACGCTCTGGATTCGCTGGGTAATACTACTGCCGCGACCGGCAAGGGCTTTGCCATTGGCTCAGCCGCTTTGACGGCTATGGCTTTGATTGCCGCTTATATTGAAGAGATTAAAGCTCAATTTTCCCACATTATCAATAATCCGGCGATCTTACAGAATTTGCTGAGTGAAGTAAATATTCAGTTCGATCCCGGCGCTTCACTGAAGACCTTGCAGGAGTTGGTGGCGAACAATCTGCACCTACCGCAATGGATTGAATATTATAATGTAACTTTAATGAATCCGCGCGTTCTGGTAGGAATGTTTCTCGGCTCAATGGTGACTTTCGTTTTTGCGGCTTTAGCGATGAAAGCGGTTGGTCGTGCCGCTGGTAATATGGTCGAGGAAGTGCGCCGTCAATTCCGTGAAAAGCCGGGAATTATGGAAGGCAAGGACGAACCCGATTACGCTAGTTGCGTAGCAATCAGCACCAAAGGCGCTCAGCGCGAAATGATTTTACCATCACTGTTAGTGATTACTGTACCGGTTTTGACCGGTCTAATTTTGGGAGTTGCCGGCGTATTGGGTGTATTAGCCGGTGGTTTGACGACTGGTTTTGTGCTGGCGGTTATGCTGAACAATTCGGGCGGTGCCTGGGATAACGCCAAGAAATATATCGAGGAAGGTAATTTAGGCGGCAAAGGTTCCGATGCACATAAAGCCGCAGTAGTGGGCGATACGGTCGGCGATCCTTGCAAGGATACTGCCGGTCCATGTCTCAATATCGTAATTAAATTGATGTCAACAGTTTCGATCGTGACCGTCGGATTAGCAGTCAAGTTCGGACCGGTTATCGGAACCTGGTTGGGAATTGGTCCCAGATAATTGAACATTTTAAAAATCGGCGTAGTCTCCGAAGATTGCGCCGATTTTTTTATTTTTAAATTTGATGCCGAACGCGATGAGTAATGCCTATTTGGGAGAATTAGCCGCTCTGCTGGTTGCTATATGCTGGTCTTTTTCTTCACTTTCATTCGAGGCGGCTGGTAAGCGGATCGGTTCCCTACAGGTTAATTTCATACGCTTAGTACTGGCATTTATTTTCCTGACGCTGTTCAATGGTATTTTTAGGCATCAGTTTTGGCCGCGATCGTTCAGCGCCCATGCCTGGTTCTGGCTTTCTTTGTCCGGCCTGGTTGGCTTCGTATTTGGCGATTATTTTTTATTCAATGCTTACGTAATTGTCGGAGCACGCGTTTCAATGCTGGTAATGTCATTAGTACCGCTGATAACGGCTGTGATCGGCTGGTTGTTTCTCGGAGAAGTGATGAATCTAAGGGAAATACTGGCAATGCTCGTGACGATTTGCGGGGTGGCAATTGTAATTGTCGGGCGGAATACTGAAAACGGCAAATTAAAATTTTCGCAACCGGCGACCGGAATTCTATACGCTTTAGGAGGCGCAATCGGACAGGCTGTCGGCTTGGTTCTTAGCAAATATGGTATGAGTGATTACAACGCTTTTGGGGCGACCCAGATTCGGGTCATTACTGGTATGGTCGGTTTTGCAGTAATTTTTTTAATCTTGAAGCGCTTTCCGCTTTTGACCAAAGTAGTTCATAATCGAGACGCTATGAAGTACACAACTATCGGAGCATTTATCGGGCCATTTCTAGGAGTCTCACTCTCGCTCTATGCCGTTCAACGTACTATAACCGGAATCGCTTCCACGATTATGGCTATTGTGCCGGTTTTGATAATTCCTTTAGAAGTTTTAATAAAGAAAGAAAAAATAACATTTAGAGAAGTGGCAGGAGCGATTATCGCCGTCGGTGGGGTAGCCCTCTACTTCATTGAGTAAATTTATGGTCGTTTTAAGAATATGTCGGGATTTTTAAATTTTTACCTGTTGATAAGTATTTGCAAATCAACTAATTTCTCACAAGAATGTCGCATTTAAATTATCAGGAGGCTTTATGAAGCTCAAAGCGCAATTAGTCGAATATTTCAAATCCAATCAAGCGGACATTCGATCCCAAATCATCGCTCTGGTCACGGAAATGGTACGCCAAAAAACTATAAATGTTGTTTCGGATAAATTACCTGAATTCCCATTCCTGAAAATGCGTGGTGAAGAGTACCGAATAGCTGAAATCGTTCAACGGGAATTGGATAAAGCTGGGATTCCCTACGAAATTTTTGCTCGAGCGGAAGGCCGTCCGAATGTTATATCGCGTTTAGGCCAGAATAAAAGCGGACAGCGTCTCCTGATGCCGGCTCACATGGACGTCGTTCCAGCGGGGGAAGGTTGGCTAACCGACCCATTTGAAGTTGTTGAGAAAGAAGGCAAACTCTATGGCAGGGGTACGCTTGATAATAAAGGCCCGCTAGCATCAATCCTGATTGCGGCGCAAGTTTTGAAAAAACTCGGAATTGATCAGCAATTAACTGGCGAATTAATGGTTGCGGCACTTTCTGATGAAGAAGCAGAAGACCCAGACGGGATCAATTATGGTATCGGCTATCTTGTGGAAGAGAATTTGATTAATCCGACGATGGCGATTGTGCCGGATATTGGCGGCAATATGCTGGAAATTGATGTCGCCGAAAAAGGTCGTACGGTCATTAAGATTACCGCCATCGGCAAGCAGGCGCACGGCTCTACGCCGGAAAAGGGCATCAATGCTATTTTTATGATGGCGAAATTAGTTGATGAACTTGAACGTTTGAAGTTCAAATATGAAGTTCATCCGGTGCTTGGTAATCCAACTCTCAATTTAGGTGAAATTCACGGCGGAGTGGCTTCCAATATTGTGCCCGGTTCTTGCTATATTTACCTCGATATACGTTCTGTGCCGGGTCAGACGGAGGAAATTTTATTAGAGCAGATTCAGGAGTGCATAGCCAAAGTTCCTAACGGTAATTTTAAAGTTGAAATTATTTCTACTAATCAACCTCACGCCATTAGCCCGGATGTCGAATTGGTCCGAAAAATCCAATCCAACGCCAAAGATTTTCTCAATATTGAACCGCAAGCCATTGGTCAGGGCGGCGGTACCTATGCCAAAACGCTTTGTCTGAACGGTATTGCGGCGGTTGGCTGGGGACCGGGTGACGATAATGCGTTTCACGTTGCCAATGAATATGTGGAAATTAAACAGCTAGTAGATTTTGCGCTGATGACCTGTCTGCTGGCGGTAGATTTGCTGGTTTGAACTCGAAAACATTTTTACAGTCTTGTAACTTCGCCGATTGTATTATAAATTTGTGGGCGTCTTCGGGGCAGGGTGTAAATCCTGACCGGCGGTGAAAGTCCGCGAGTTCCGTTGAGGCGGGACAGAGTCTGTGAAACTCAGACACCGACGGTAAAAGTCCGGATGAGAGAAGATGAAAAATCCCGAGCGCAATCGGGTTTTTTTATGAATCAAAATGAGAAATGGCTAAAACGAGCTCTGGAACTGGCGGAAAAAGGGCGTGGGTTTACCAGTCCTAATCCGGTAGTAGGAGCCGTGATTGTCTCTGGCGAAAAAGTTGTCGGTGAAGGTTTCCACAGTGAATTCGGTGCTCCTCATGCCGAAATTAAAGCGTTAGAGCAAGCCGGTGAATCCGCGCGTGGTGCGAGATTATACGTTAATCTCGAACCGTGTTGTTTCTATGGAAAGACCCTGCCCTGTACCGAGGCTATTATTAAATCCGGAATTCGTGAAGTTTATATCGGTACTATTGATCCCAATCCCAAAGTTAACGGCGCCGGAGTTAAGAGTCTCGAACAAGCCAGTCTAAAAGTCCAAGTCGGTATTTTGGAAAGGGAAGCTCGCTATGCCAATCGCGGCTTTTTTACCTTTATTCAAAAAAAACGTCCTTGGATTACGCTGAAAATGGCGCTGACTTTGGATGGTTTTATAGCCGATGCTACCGGTAAAAGCCGCTGGATTACCGGGGTAGAAGCGCGGAAGTTTGTTCACGAACAGCGGCGACTACACGATGCCGTGATGGTTGGAATGGGTACAGTTTACCAAGACGATCCAGAGCTATTGCCTGATAATCGTTCTGGATATATTCCTTATCGAGTTGTGCTGGACGAAGCTTTGAATTTGCCACCGCGGATGAAATTAGTAACCGACGGTTTTCAACGGCGAACGATAATCGTTACTGCTTGTCAAGAAAAAGCGGAAAAAATTCGCCAGTTTGAATCATCCGGTGTGAAAATTATTCAGAGTTCGAAAGATGAATTTGGCTGGTTGGATTTGCCGAAAACTCTTGCTAAACTGGCTGAGTTTGGTGTTACTTCCATTTTTTGCGAAGGCGGTAGTCAGGTGGCGGGATCGCTGTTGAATCAACGCCTAGTGGATGAATTACAAGTATTTATTGCACCGAAAATTCTTGGTGAAGGTTTGCGGGCGTTTTCCGGATTTATGCAATCACTGGATCAGGCTTTGATGGTTGAATGGGAAAAAGTCGAGCGTCTTGGAGCCGATGTGCTATTACAAGGGAAATTAGTCTAATGTTTACTGGAATTATCGAAGAAATGGGTGAAATTCGAGCCGTCTCCGAGAATGTCGCAGGACGCCGTTTCCAGATTGCAGCGAATCGAATTTTAAACGGCATTAATATCGGTGACAGCATCGCCGTTGATGGTGTTTGTTTGACAGTTGAAAAAGTTGGTAAAGATTATATTGAAGTCCAGGCGGTCACTGAGACACTTGCGCGGACGACGTTGGCTAAGGTGCCCCGTGGTGCAAAAGTTAATCTGGAACGCGCTATGGCGGCAAGTGGACGTTTTGGAGGACATTTTGTGCAGGGGCACATAGATAGCGTTGCGCCGATTGTCGCTTTACAACATATAGGCAAGGCGGGTACTATGCGGATCGCCGTACCGGATTCGATTCGGCATTATATCGTCGAGAAGGGCTCTTTGGCGGTTAATGGTGTTAGTTTGACGGTGGCTGGAATTGAGAATGAGGTAATTGAAATAGCCTTGATTCCAGTAACGCTCACCGAAACTAATCTCGGCGAGAAGAAAATTGGCGACGAAGTTAACCTTGAGGTTGATATATTAGCTAAGTATATTGAAAAAATTCTGGAGCGATTTGAGAAAGAAACGCTAACTTTTGAAAAAATTAAACAATGGGGATTTAATCAATAAATTCCCAGATGTTAAGAGGATATTATGAAATTTGATTCAATAGATGCGGCGGTCGAAGATATAAAGAAGGGACGCTTTGTAATCGTTGTTGATGATGAAAATCGCGAAAACGAAGGCGATTTTATCATGGCGGCTGAAAAAGTAACGCCAGAATCGGTCAATTTTATGGCAAAATATGCGCGCGGTCTGCTGTGTGTAGGTTTGACGGAGGAGCGAGCGAAAGAACTTAATTTAGAATTGATGGTCCAGGATAATACCGCTCTGCATAATACTCGCTTTACGGTTAGTGTGGATTTAAAGGAAGGCACGACGACCGGAATTTCGGCTAATGATCGCGCTTTGACGATTAATGCTCTCGCTAATCCGAACACCAAACCGGAAGATTTAGGGCGTCCGGGACATATTTTCCCGATTATTGCGCGACCGGGTGGAGTCCTGCGACGTGCTGGTCATACAGAAGCCTCAGTGGATTTGATGCGATTGGCTGGATTGACTCCCGTCAGTGTGATGTGCGAAATTATGGACGAAAATGGCGAAATGGCGCGTGGTGAAGCATTGGAGAAAATCGCCCAGACTCATAACGTTAAAATTATTACCGTTCAGAGTTTGATTGAATACCGACGAAGAACGGAACGCTTTATCGAGCGGGTGAGTGAAGCCGATTTGCCGACTAAATTTGGTGTTTTTCGAATCATTATTTATGTTGACCGGCTTACCGATAAAGAGCATGTGGCTCTGGTTATGGGAGATATAAAATCGGATGAACCGGTGATTGTTCGGGTGCATTCTGAATGCCTGACTGGCGATGTTTTTAGCTCAGAGCGGTGTGATTGCGGTGATCAGTTGCACAAAGCGCTGGAGATAATTGCGCAGAACAAACGCGGTGTCTTGCTTTATTTACGGCAGGAGGGACGCGGGATCGGTTTACGTCATAAAATTTCGGCTTATAAACTGCAGGATGAAGGCATGGATACAGTCGAGGCTAATATCAAATTGGGTTTTCTGCCGGATTTGCGTGATTACGGCATGGGTGCCCAAATTCTGGCTGATCTGGGAGTACATAAGATGCGACTGCTGACCAATAACCCAAAGAAAATTGTTGGCTTGCAGGGATTTAATCTCGAAGTAGTGGAGCGCATTCCGATCGAGATTCCACCAAATCCCCAAAATGAAAAATATCTCAAAACTAAACGGGACAAAATGGGACATTTAATCTTAAATAATAAAAAGGTGCCAAATGATTAAACTACACGAAGGCGTGCTTTCCGCCGAGAAAATGAAAGTCGGGATCGTTGCCAGTCGGTTTAACGATATGATTACTAAAGAATTGCTTGCCGGTGCGCTGGACTGTTTGAAACGGCATGGCGTTGATGAAAATGATATCCACGTTTACTGGGTGCCGGGCGCGCTTGAAATTCCGCGCATTGCTCGCGAATTAGCTGATTCTGGCCAGTTTGACGGTGTTGTTTGTCTAGGAGCCGTTATTCGTGGCGCGACACCTCATTTTGATATCGTTGCCAATGAGGCTTCCAAAGGAATCGCTCGACTATCAATGGAATCAGACGTGCCGGTGATTTTCGGTGTCCTAACGACGGAAAATATCGAGCAAGCTCTCGAACGTGCTGGCACGAAAGCCGGTAACAAAGGTTGGGATGCCGCTCTCAATATGATTGAGATGGCGAATTTGATTCGTTCAATTCGTGTCCATAGTCAGAAGTAAACTATGCGACGATTGCTAATACTTTTAGCTGTGCCGCTGATTATTCAAGCTCAGAGCATAGTGGGGGAATGGAGTAGTTACACTTCGATTATTAGCCATAGAGAATTGACCCAGGTTGGTGATTATATCTATATTGCTAGTCCCGGTGGATTAGTCGAGTTCAATAAAACCAGTTCGAAATTCAAAGTATATAGCCCGAATGACGGTTTATCATTTACCGATATTAATTGTCTGGGACTCGATGAACTTGGCGATATCTGGTTAGGGATGAGTTCACCGAACGGTGAGGTCAACATCTGGAGTCCAGTTACACGCCAGTGTAAGGAGGTAAATTATGCCGCCGAGTTACGCGAAGAATTGACTCTTATTTCAGCGATCACCTTCACTGCGGACAAAGCCTATGTGGCTTACCAAAGAAATATCACCTGGGGAATATTATATTTTAAAATTAATAAGAACGAGTACGCCTACAGTGATTTTTGCGAAAATTTTCCGGCAGAGTTTTTTAAAATTAACAACTTAGTTGCAATTCACGATACGCTATGGGTAGCTACCGATGCGGCTTTGTTTTTTGCCGATTCGCTGGAGTATTATTTTTCTAAAGGACCTAATGATTGGGAAGTGGTGGATTTAATCGGGCAGGGGAACATTACCAGTATAATCGAATACGACGAGGAAGTGATTTGCTCCTGCGGAAATTATATTTACGGGATTAAGGGTACTTCAGCGGTTGTTGTTGATAGTTTGGCAAGTTCCATCGTGCAATTGACTGAAGATCAGGACGGCAAATTAATCGCGGCGACGGTCAGTGGTATTTATCGCCTTATTGACGGTGACTGGCAAACTATCAGTTATAATGCTGTCAATCAGCTTTATATTGACGATGATGGAATTATCTGGGGTGCGACTAATTCCAAAGGTTTATTGAAAATTGACAATGGGGGCGAGAAGTTTTTCATTCCAAATTCGCTTCTGGATAATGGCAATACGTCGCTCTACATAGAAAATGGGAAGCTAGTCGCGGCGTCGAATAGCGGTATCAGTTTTCAGACCGATAACGGCTGGTATAATCTGGTTAAGAGTTATGATTATGTCGGAATAAATGACCATTCCTCAGCCGATTGGAATTATCAAGTCGCGGATACGATTGCGTATGTCGTTACCACTCGAATTTATACTATTCTTAAAAGGGGCGAGGACTATTTTGCCTCGCTTTACGGTTCGTACCTGGCAGGACCGGGCGGCGGCGGTTTGTTGAGATTTAATTTAGATGATCTCGAGAATTATGTCGTTTACGATACTACAGGCGGTAAACTGGCTGGTTCAGCGGGTTATGGTGGGCGAGATGATTATTTGGGAATAGCTTATATGGCGCTTGATAATCAGAACAATTTATGGATTGCCAATCAATATGCTCAAAACGATAATTTCATTGCGGTTTTGATGCCCGATGACCGTTGGGTACATTTTAGCGGGCAAGAGTCAGGGAATTATTTGAATTATTTAGTTACTTCGATCGCGTTTGACGCGGCGGGCAGAGTGTGGTTTGCCTCTGAAGCCACTTCGGAACCACCTGGTTCCAACGGCGGAATTGCCGTGCTTGATTACAAAAATACTTTATTTGATAAAAGTGATGATCAATGGTACAGGGTAACAACCAGCGACGGTCTCGCCAGCAATATGGTTTATTCTCTGGCATTCGATCTGGAAAATAAATTGTGGATAATGACAGCGGGCGGTATTCAATCAGCGAGCGTTTCGGAAAGTTTCCCAGCTAGAGTCTTCGACGCCATTGATTACGCGGCTTTGACCAATATTGCCTTTGCCAAAGAATGCTGCATCAAGGTTGATGGCTTAAATAATAAGTGGATTACGACGGTAAATTCCGGAGTAAAATTATATACTTATAATGGTATCTGGCTAAACGATAAAGAGGGATTTACCAGTAAGAATTCTGGGTTGTTAAGCGATAATATTCTCGATATAGCTTTCGATCCACCGCGGGGCTTAGTGTATATTTCTACCGACAAAGGTATTTCCGTGTATAAATCGCCTTATGCCTATTATGGCAATCAATACCAGAAGCCGAACACTTTCCCATCGCCTTTTCGGATTCCTGCCGACCAACCTTTGACTATTGACGGATTGTTACAAGATTCGGAAGTGAAAATAATGCTTCTAGACGGCACGTTTATCCGGCACCTGGACCCTAAGGATGGGGAAGTAGTTGGACAACAAGCTTACTGGGATGGGCGGAATGAACAAGGAAAATTAGTCAGCAGTGGCGTCTATATCTTTGTTGCCTATACTCCAGACGGCGATACGATTACTGGTAAAATTGCCGTTGTTCGCCATTAGAAAATTCATCAAAGAAATAAATAATTGGTGCGGTAGATTTTAGAGTATAATAGATAATTATCTCCTTACAAAATATATTTGCCTTGGAGGGATTGAATATTCCCAAAAATTGAGGAAAGCCCTGATGTCTATAAACTTGCCAATCCAGATTTGAAACGTTTGACCCCTTCGACGATATTTTCCATACTGGTGGCATAGGAAAAGCGCAGGCAGTCATCGCAACCAAAAGCCGAACCGGGGACCAAAGCGATGTGGAAATTTTTCAGTAAATACTCACATAATTGAACCGAATCACGGACGCCGATCTTGTTGTTTTTTATATAGTGAGAAATATTCGGGAACGCGTAAAATGCACCGTCCGGTAACGGGCAGTCAACTAATGGAATCTGTTTCAGTTCATTTACTAAATAATCACGTCGTCTTTCAAATTCCTGGCGCATAGCCTCGATACTGCTGTCATCCCCATTCAAAGCGGCAACTGCGGCTTTTTGGGTGATTGAAGTAACGCAGGAGGCGGTATGCTCTTGAATGGCGGTTGCCCGCTTGATGACCTCACGCGGTCCGGCGGCATAACCTACGCGCCAGCCAGTCATCGCATAGGCTTTACTAAAGCCGTTTATGACAACTGTAATGGATCGGATTTCAGGCAAAACCTGGACGATTGAGTAATGCCGAGCAGAGCCGTAAACTAATTTTTCGTAAATCTCGTCGGAAATCACTGCCAAATTGTGTTTTAGACAAACTGCGCCGATAGCGGCTAATTCGGTTGGCGAATAAACGGCGCCGGTTGGATTGTTCGGTGAATTAAGGATTAGTGCTTTCGGTTGCGAAAGGTTCTTAATAACCGATTCCAGCTGGTCGGCGGTAATTTTGAAATTGGTTGATTCGTCGGTGGCGATGAAAACCGGCTTGCCATCCAACATCTCGACTTGGGAAGGATAACTAACCCAATAGGGGGCGGGAATGATAATTTCATCGTCGGGGTCACAAATTGCGGCGAGGGTGGTGATTATGGCGGCTTTTCCGCCGGGTGCTACGATGATTTCGTCGGGTGAATAGTCCAGATTATTATCACGTTTGAGTTTATCACAAATTGCCTGGCGTAATTCCAGAATGCCGGCTGAGACGGTATAATGAGTGAAGTTGGCATCCAGCGCCTGATGAGCGGCTTGTTTGATATTTTCCGGAGTATTAAAATCTGGTTCGCCGACCCCAAAGTTGATTATGGAAATGCCTTCAGCCGCCATTTTCGTAGCCAAAGCTGTTACAGACATAGTTGGTGACGGTTTTAAGGCTTGGGCTCGTTTTGAAATAGGAATAGTCATAGAAGCTCCTCTTATTTTATTTTAAAATTTCCTGGCCAGTAAAATTACGATAGAGATTCCACTGGTCGAGAATCTCATCATATTTATGAGTATTGTCCGTTAGTATTTCGGCTATAATTGCACCAAGACCGGGACCGATCATAAAACCCTGTCCGCACATTCCAATCGCCAAAAATAAATTGCAGAATTGATGAGTGAATCCGACGATCGGAGAACCGTCCGGCGTGGCAGGATAAAGTCCACGCCAGGTGCGGCGCACGCGCAGATGCCTCAGGCGTGGGTAAAGACTAAGCATCCTTTTGGTAACTAAAGGTAGAAAGTTCGAAGTACTGTCACAGTCAGTTCCGGCGATTTTAGGTTCGGGTGTGATGCAAAAGACCACCTGACCTTCGCTATTCTGGTAAAAATAATAATTGCTTGATTCGCTGTCCGGTCGGACATCTACGATCATCGGTGCGAAAAAGCGGCTAACCGGTTCGGTAATACCGCCTTCGTGGCTCTCCGGGAAAACCGGCAAATCGAGTTCCAGCATTTCGCCAATGCGACGAGCATAGGCTCCAGCGGCATTGATTACCCAACGACATGAATAGGTGGATTTAGTAGTAATAATGGTCGTAATTTTATTTTGATTCCACTTAAAACCGGTGACCGGTTCCAAAAACCGATATGCAACGCCCTGGCGCCGCGCCAATTGATAATAGACATCGGCAACTTTCAAGGGCGAAGCTGAGCCATCTTCAGGCGAATAGGAACCACCTCGTAAATTTTCAGAATTGATTCCGGGTACGAGTTTCGCGATTTCATCAGGATTGATCCAGTCAACCTTAAGTCCTATTGATTTTTGGAATTGAATTAGTTTTTTGAATTCGGCTTCGTTTTTGTCATCATAAATGGGATACAAATAACCACCGGCAAGCCAATCAACCTCACTGCCAAATTCAGTTACAAAGTTACTAATAATTTCAATGGTACGCCGACAAACTTTGGCTTTGGCGGAATCAGAGTGAGTAGCCCGAATGCCTCCGATGGCGGCGCGATTCTGACCGCGCCCAACTGAAGCCAATTGTTCCAGCACAATTACACGCAGACCGATCCGCGCTAAATAATAACTGAGTGGTGTGCCGATACTGCCTGCTCCGATTATAACGACATCATAGGTTTCCATTTAAGATTCGCTTTCTTCATTGACGATGGCAGACATTGGAATTTCAACACTGAGTGGTCGCTTGGTGCCGGGCGTAACGGTGTGGAAATCAACCCCGGCTTCTTCGAAAATATGTGATAGAAGTATGGAGCAATTTTTGCCACCGCAGGCGCCCATACCGACTCTGATTAATTTCAATTGATTAACGTCGTAAACATTATGCTCGCGGATAAAGTCGCGGATTTCTTTGACGGTGACCAGTTCACAATGGCAAACAATTCCGTCGTCCGGTAAATATTTAAATTGCGCCTCAGGCAACGCAGTTGTCTCAGATTCTGGTTGCACTCTGATTCCGGCTACCAGCGGCGCATTTTGTAAGGTGGTTTTAATGTGGATCAGGTAAGTTTTATGTTTTTTAAAATAGCGTATTTTCAGAATCTCACCGCTTTCTAGAAATTCTCCCGAAACTCCGGTCAATTCCAGCCGATCGCCTACTTTGAAGGTCGCTAAATATTCGTGCGGTAAAACCACTTCGCCAAATTGTTCGTCAATTTTACGAGCCAAGGTAATAGCCAATCCAGGACAGATTAAAACGCATTGCATACAGCCGGTACAGCCGCCTTGATAAAAGGGTAAATCCATTAAATCGTGACGATCACCGCGAAGTTGAATGGCATTCACCGGGCAAACCGAAGTACAAGGATTGCACGGAATTTCTTCGGTACAGCGAATAATCGGTTGAAAATTTTCGTCCAGTACGACCGGAGTCGGCGGGAAAATTCGTCCTGGCTTGCTTTTCAAAATCTCAGCCTTTTGAATAAAAGACGAATCTATTGCGATATTTTTGCCAAGCTGATTTGCCAGACGCCGTGCCGCAATTCGCCCGCTAAACATCGCCGATGAAGCCTCGGCGATTTCATCGGCATCACCGGCTTTAACAACCGGAAAACCAAATTGGTTAGCCATCTCGAAAAATTCATCAAGTGGAGTTAAACCAACCGCGATTAGTAAAGTATCAACTGCAAAAGTTCGAGCAGTTTCCAATAAAGGTTGAAAATGATCGTCAACCGCGGCAATGATAACTCTCTCGACTTTGCCGTTGCCTTCGGCGGCGATTACGGTGTGTTTTAAGTAGATTGGCACGCCCATCCGCTCGATTTTGTCGGCGTGAACCTTGTAGCCGGAAACTTTATCAAGAATGTCACAAATGCCGACAACTGTGATCCCAGCTTGTAAAGCATGATAAGCCGCAATCAAACCGACATTGCCGCTACCAACAATGAAAATGCGACGACCAGCTTTAACCAGATCACGATTGACCAGGGTCTGAAAAGCACCAGCACCGAAAACTCCTGGAAGGTGATTGCCATTGAAAATCAATGACTTTTCGTGAGCACCAGCAGAAATTATCAAACCGTGAAAAGCCACAATCGCATAGTTTTGGTTTTTGATGAAAAGCCCGGCTTTTTTATCCTTGTAAATTGCGGCTACAGTAGTATCAGTAAAAATTTTAATATTGGCGTGATTGCTTAATTCTTTCTCCAGTAAAGCGGCAATTTCAATGCCCCGCCTACCGGCATAACAGTCTTCAATCGAGCCGAAAAATTTATGCGTCTGAAGTAGAAGTTTACCGCCTAATTTTTCCTTATCGTCAACAACGATAACGTTATAATTCAGTTGGGCGAGCTCGAGAGCGGCCATCAATCCGGCAGGTCCGCCGCCAATTACCAATATATCACAAGTCAATTCGATTTTTTTGTAGTGGGTCAGTGGGCGGTTATCGGCTGGAATTTCCGGAATATGGCGTAGGGTTTTAATCTGCATACCGCCTTTTAACGGCGTCACACAGGATTTTTGCGCCAAACCGTCAATGACTAAAGTGCAATGCGAACATTGACCATTGGCACAGAAGAGTCCCTGCGGCGTGTCACCTTTGCGGTGAATGGAAAATTCCCGATAGCCCTGCGCCATCAGCGCCGAAGAAACCGGTTCGCCTTCAAAGCCTTCCAGAATAGCATCATTGAAAGTAAATTTTACTAATTTCCGAGCGGGTGGAATCGTCAAAATCGGATGCTGAACTATTCTGTCCATTTTCGCCTTTGTATTTAACAGGATTTGTAATCATAAAATAATTGGTCAAATTTAGATATACGGTGGCTTAATGAAAATATTTAATGAGAGAAAATATTATTAAAAAATTTACGAATAAATTCGCGGGCTAATCTAAATCTGTTTCCTGAAAATGTAACTAGTACCATTTCGATAAACTCCCTCTTCGACAGGCTCAGAGTGACATTTCTCCTGTCATCCTGAGCTTGTCGAAGGATGAGCTTGTCTGTTCCTGTCATCCTGAGCTTGTCTGTTCCTGTCATCCTGAGCTCGTCGAAGGCTGAGCTTGTCTGTTCCTGTCATCCTGAGCTTGTCGAAGGATGACACAAACGAAGGGCTTAGGGTAAACGATCCTATCCCTCTTCGACAGGCTCAGAGTGACATTATGGCTGAGAGTGACAGTGTGGCTCAGAGTGACATTTCTGGTTTCCTATCTCCTTTCGCTCTTTTTTCTCAGCCTCAGCCTTTTTACCAATGACTAATGACCAATGACCATTCTCAGCCGCTCTTTATTTTTCTGTGTTCCCGCCTTGATAGGTAAAAATATTTCTGGACAGAGAAGTTTCTATGTTCTAATTTTCAGCTGGTTTTAAAAATTGTAGAGAATTGAAAGAATGATCAAAAATATCCACCGAATAATCGGCTTGCTTTGCTTAATAATTTGGATAGATTGCGAAGGAAGCGACTGTCGGGCTTTAATCGAAAACGGCGAGTTTAAAAAAGCCGAGGAAATAATTCGCCGGGAATTATTTAGTAATCCGTCTTTCAGCGTTAGTGAAAGACGAACGCTGGAATTTGAACTGGAAAAAATGAAACGCATTCGTCTGGATTTTAATAAGAGTCAGGCTGAAGTTATCGAATACATCAAGCAGTACGTTCCTGATGTGACGCCCACTGATTTGGTTCGTTGGGAATCGGAAAAGTCGTTGGAATACCTCGTGATTGACGGCGAAAAAATGTATTTCAAGGATGCCGCGCCGAATCTTTTCCGATTGGATCGCACTTTAAAAGCCGTTAAGCAAAAAGTTGATTCTCAGATACCTACCGATTCTAGAAGAGAACCGGCGTTCGATCTAGATTCACATTGTCGCAAAATAGTCCAAGCCGTCCAAACGACGCAAAAATCTACCGTTTTACCGGTTAGAATGAAAATAAAACAGAGCCTAACTGTTCATCCGAATGTTGTCCCGGAAGGAAAAATCATCCGTTGCTGGATTCCTTTCCCGCGCGAAATTCCCGATAGGCAGGTCAATTTCTGCCTACTAAAAACTGACCCGCCGATTTATATTCTGGCGAATACCGATCAAACCCTTCAACGGACGATTTATTTCGAAAAAGCGGCAGTCAAGGATTCGACTACCCATTTTTCGGTCGAGTACACTTACGAAATTTATGGTTCATATACTCCAGTAAAAGCCGAGAAAGTAATTCCGGTAGAACCGAATCCCGACCTGAAGCCATTCCTGAGTGAGGAGCCGCCGCATATCGTATTTACGGATGAAATCCGGCAACTTTCCCAGAGAATCGTCGGTTCGGAGACCAATCCTTATCGTATTGCTCAGAAATTATTTGAGTGGATTGACGTCAATATAGTTTGGGCTTCGGCGCGCGAATACTCGACGATTTATAATATTCCCCAATACGTTATAAATAATCGCCATGGCGATTGCGGTATGATGGTGTTGACTTTTATCACCCTTTGCCGCCTGAATGGAATTCCGGCCCGCTGGCAGTCGGGTTGGGAATTCAAGCCTCCTCAGGATAGTATGCACGATTGGGGCGAAATTTACCTTGCGCCTTACGGTTGGGTGCCGATGGATGTAACTTATGGTCGGCGCGCCACGGCCGATGAATCTTTCCGATGGTTTTATTTGAGCGGGATGGACAGCTACCGCCTGATTTTTAATGACGGAATGGCGGCTGATTTTTATCCACTGAAGATTTATCCGCGCAGTGAAACCATTGACTCTCAGCGGGGAGAAGTCGAATGGGAAGGCGGCAATTTATACTTCAATCAATGGAATTGGGAACATGATTGGGAGATCATTTCTGAACCGTAAATTTTCTGGTAGAAATTAGCGGTGAACATTAATACTAAAAAAATACTAATTGGGCTGGGAATTGCATTAATAATAACATTATTAAGCGATTTGCTTTATCATAACGGTTTGATTCAGCGCTGGGAAAATCAAGTAAATGATATTTTGTATCGCGATTTTCAGGTTGAACAGCATCCGTCAGAAGCTATTATCATTGCCATTGACCAAAATAGTCTCGATTATTTTCAGAAAAATTTCCAGATTCTTTGGCCTTGGCCACGCGATATTTACGCTATGGCGACTAACTATTTGAATTCCTGCGGCGCAAAAGTCATTGTCTATGATATTATTTTTTCCACGCCTGATATTGACCGGCTGAATATTCAAGCTGAATATGCTGATTCAGCTTTTGCGCGGGCAATGCTGTCCAGCGGCAAGGTCATTCTAGCAATGCAAATGGAAGATTCGACGCATCTTAGTGTTGAAAAACTGCCGACCCAATTTAATCGCCAAATCGTTTACAATGTCCCCCAGCGAATTGTTTACAAATATCCGAATGTTACGGCTCCGATTGAGCGATTTCAAAAAGCGATGGCGTATCCCGGCGCGGTCAATTTTTTCACCGATAATGATGGAGTCTGTCGCCGGGTTCCGCTTTTCTTTGCTAAGGATCATCAAATCGTGCCCTATATGGCGCTTGCGGCTGTGATGATTTACGATGACATTTCCTCTATTGATTATGATTCGATGAGGCATACTATCTTCGCCGGAAAACGGCGTGTTCCTCTTAATAATAGTGGTTTTTTCGATATTTATTGGTATGGACCAGGCGGAGCAGGAAATACTTTTCAATATGTATCTTTTGCCCAGTTGTTGAATTCCTATTTGCAAGTGCAAAATGGTCAAAAGCCAGACCTTGATCCGGCGATTTTCCAGGACAAAGCGGTTTTTATCGGCGCTACTGCGGCGGGACTACTCGATCTGAAGACCACACCATTTTCGTCGGTTGAGCCATATCCGGGAGTCGAGATTTATGCTACTATTTTCTCGAATATTATCCGGGGCGATTATATTTCCAATTTACCATTTATAATCTGGCTGGGATTTTCTCTAATTCTAATCTGGCTGTTGGCGTTTCTTTGGCAAAAGTTGAAAATCTGGCAGTCAGCTGGGATTTCGTTGATAATTTTATTTATTCCGCTGATAATGAGTGTAATGATTTTCCAGCGCTTGAAAATGTTTATGCCGGTTGTAACCACCGAAATTGCTTTTGTGCTGAGTATTACGGTAGTTCTATTAGTGAATTATTTGACCGAAGGGCGCGAAAAGAAAATGATTAAGAAAGTTTTCAATCGCTATTTGCATCCCACCGTAGTTGAGGTTTTAACCAGGAATCCCGAGCGTCTTGAGATGGGCGGCAAGGAAATCGTCGCTACGGTAATGTTCTCTGATTTGCAGAATTTTACTGGAATTGCGGAACTGTTTACTCCACCTGAAATTGTCGGCTTTTTGAACCAATATTTTACCAAAGTCGAACAAATAATTTTCAAGAATGACGGAATGCTCGATAAATACACTGGTGACGGAATTATGGCAATTTTCGGGGCACCGATTCCGACTAACGAACACGCCCGGATGGCTTGTAATGCGGCGCTGGATTTTAAAAATTTGTCAACTTTTACAATTGAAGTCAAGAACCGGACTATCCCATTAATCACGCGATTGGGGATTAATAGCGGTAATTTTGTCGTCGGCAATATCGGTTCGGCGAACCGTATGGATTATACTGCTATCGGCGATACGGTTAATCTCGCGGCGCGTCTGGAAGGCGTCAACAAAATCTACGGTACCCAAAATATTATTTCCGAGACGACCTATTCCTTGGTAAAGGAAAATTTTATCTGCCGTGAACTTGATTTAATTCGGGTAAAAGGCCGTGAAAAGCCGCTGGCAATTTATAACATCATCTGTATTAAAGACGATTTAAGTTCTGAAATAGAGAAGATGCTCAAATTGTATAATGAAGCCTTACGACTTTATCGGGAATGCGAATTCCAGACCGCCGAACGGGCATTTTTAGAATTGAGTCGTCAATTTCCAGATGATTCGGTCGGTAAAGTTTTCGCCAAACGCTGTGTTCAATTAATTAACGAACCGCAGCTGATTGACGAAGACGGTGTATTTAATATTACCGTTAAGTGAAACAAGTTAAATTATTGAGCAAAATGAAATAGAATTTCGAAAGTACAAATTAAAGCGAGAGGGGCAATATGAAACGTTTTATTCTTATAATTTTAGTAGTGTCGGTGTTAATTGTTACCGTTTTTGCTGAAGAATCCGTGGTAATCAAACGTGAGAATACTCATTTCCGACAAGGCCCCGGTTCCTATTATCCACTGATTGGGATGTTGCAGAAAGGCGTCCAAGTCGCTGTTGCGGAAACTCAATCGGGCTGGTTGAAAGTTCAGTGGGCTGGGCAAACCGGCTGGATTTCCGAAAATGCGGTTATTGTGAGTGATGAACCAACCGGCAGCATTTTGACCGGTTCGATTAGTGGAAATGGTTCAATGATGATTTCGAGAGCTTCCGCCAGTGGAGCGGTCAAAGGTTTCGCCCAGAAGTTCGTCAATTTTCACGACGGCGATCCGGCTTTTATCGAACAATATGATATTGAATTGTTTACTCCGGCTGAGTTCCAGCGTTTTAAACAAGAGACTTTTCATGGTCGCGACCCGGAGAAAATCCGCAAACGCTATAAGAGAATCAAATCAGAAAACACCGATCACTCAATCTCATTGCAAGATGAAAAAATTGGATTGGCAGCCGCTTCCAGAATTGCGGCAAGCGGGTTGGTTGCCAATCAATCGCAATTGAAATATATCAATCTGGTAGGCAATATCGTTCTGGAAAATACCGATATGTACGATTATCCCTTTAAATTTTATATTCTAAAAGACAGCCATCCGTCAGCCTATGCCATTCCCAACGGTATGATTTTTGTCACTTCCGGTTTGCTCGAGCTGTTACAGGATGAAGCCGAGCTGGCGGTCATACTGGCTCATGAAATTAGTCACGTTGTTCAAAAACATGGCGCTGAGGAAATTGCCAAACGCAAAACGATGATTGTAGCTGACGAGGGATTTAATGAATTAGACCAAGAGATTGTCACCGAAGACGCTACTGCCGATGAACTCGATCTAATTGCCCTGAATTGCTATGAGACGGCAACAAAACGCCGCCAAATTGAATATGAGATCGAAGCCGATCAACTCGGAATGATCTACGCCTATCGTTCCGGTTATGATCCGTCTGCGCTGTGGCGGGTGCTGACGCGCATCGAAGCCAACACATCACCGGATTTCTGGAATCCAGAATCCAACTGGAGCTATGACGCGGTCTTTGATCGGGCTGAGCGCGTCAATACCTTTATCAAAAAGAATTTGAATAAAAATCCGGAGTGGAACGTCACCAATCCAAGCCGTTTTCGGAGCGTTTTTAAGTAAGTGACTAGCCAAACCAATTTCTGCAGCTCCTAAGAAGAGGCTGAATTGGTTTCAGCGAATCGAGCAGATGCATGTTCTTAGATAAGATTAACTCAGAAGGAGTCCCGCTCGGCGGGACAAGATATTTTACCTTTTTTCTTATACCGCGTAGCGGTCGAAGTTTTGTAGAATAAAAAAGCCAGAAAAGTTATTCCTCGGAGAGGATAAAGAATATTGGCTATTTTGATATATACCAGATACTGTTAAAATCAATGTCATCAATATCAAGAATGAAGCAAAATTAAGAAGGAGGTTATTTATGAAATCAGGGGTATACACCCAAATTTATTTACAGTTAGTTTTTGCTGTAAAAAACAGAGATGCCGTCCTTAATTCAGATATGCTGAAACGAGTTTTTGAATACATGAGTGGTATTAACACCAAATTGGGGCATAAATCAATTATAGTCAATGGACATTATGACCATGCTCATTTGTTCATTGGCCTCAATCCTAATATTTCCATTTCTGATACAATGCATGATATAAAGCGAAATACTTCAATTTTCATTAATAAAAATAAGTTATGTTATGGGCATTTTAATTGGCAGGAAGGATATGGTGCTTTTTCCTATGGTAGATCACAAATAAATGACGTCTTTAGATATATTCAAAATCAAGAAGCGCATCATTCTAAAAGGACTTTTCGCGAAGAATATATAGAATTTCTGAAAGAATATGGAATTGGATTTGATTCCCAATATTTGTTTGATTTTTTTGATTAAGATTGATTTAAAAATTTGTTAAACCTCTCCGAGGTAGAAAGATTTTCTTGTTAGATAATTTCTACAAAACTTGAAGCCCTCCGGGCTATTTAGGAATCTATGATTTTTAGACAAGTGCTTACTGCGTAGCGGTCTAAGTATTGGCGTGACTAGCCAAACCAATTTCTGCAGCTCCTAAGAAGAGGCTAAATTGGTTTCAACGCATCAAATCCTTTTATAAAAAAGCCTTGAACCTTGCGGGCGACATTGTATATTTAACTAACGCTATGAAAACCGATTGAATATGAAAAGATCAAGTAAAATCAGCCTTTTAATTTTTATTTTAATCTGGAATTGTACGATCAAAGCGCAATTCAGGTTTGAGAGAGAAATTGTTCCGCAATCAGTCAGAGAAGGAGTGCAATTTAATGCCATCAGCGTCAATGAGTTCGACGATATTTATCTACTGGAAAGCAAATTCAGTGAAGTTTATCGTCTCGACCAAAATGGCAATATTCTGAACCGCAACGGCGGTTTTGGATGGGGATTGGGACAATTCGATTGCCCACGCGATTTGTGTTTTTCTGGATTAGATGTAATTGTTGCCGACCAGAATAACCACCGCTTGGTGCGGTATGATCGGCAATTGAATTACATTGCGACTCAGGATTTACGCAGTGATTCTCGCCGCTTAATTTATCCTATGTCTTTGACAGCCTCGCAGATTAATGAACTCTTCATTTTATCCGGTGAAACGGCTGAGATTTTGCGCCTTTATGTCGAAAAAAATGAACAAACCTGGTTCGGTGGGATCGAATATGGTGTCTATGCGCTGGTCCATCCGGTAAGTCTGCGGATGAATCGCAAAGGTATTTTAACTGTGCTCCAGGAAGAAGGCAGTTTGGTGCAATTCGATCGTTTTGGGACACCGCTCGGATTAATTCCATTCCATAATTCGAAAATAAACAAATGTAAAGCTTATGGATTAACAGCCGTCCATAACGACTGGCTGATTCTGATTGACCAGACTCCGTTTTTGCGAATGTTTTATACGAAATCGAAAATCTGGGGCGAACCGACTTTAACTGATTTTGATCGTCTGGAGCCTTTTATAGCCACGACTTTTTCCAATAATCGGCTTTATTTGTTGACCAGTAATTGTACAATTTTAGTTTTTTCGATGGAAACTTCTCAGTCGAAACCTTAGTGATTAACTGGTGGTTAAAATATAACTTTTGAATCACGCCAGTTCATTATATCGAAAAGCATATAAACGATGGACGATTACCTCTCGTCTGGTAGGAATTTTATTTATATTTACGAGGCTTCTTATTGCTCAGCAGTGGCAGGTGGATACTTTGAAGATTGCGGCGAGCGATTCGGTTGTCTATTTATCTCATAGATTTGTCATACCTGAAACAATTGAATTGAACATTGCTGATTCAATCAGTCTCGATCCTTTGACCGGTGCTATTACTTTACATTCTACAAGAACTGATTCAGCGTTTTTTATTGTCAAATATCAATATTTGCCGCTCAATTTGCCGCTTAATAGAATAGTTAACCTGCCGCCGCGCATTTATACAGGTAATGAAACTGCCGAACCCAGTTCGGCTGATTATCCGGCGCGCCCGCCCGCTCAGTATTCTACCGAGACCACCGATTTCCTGAAGTCCGGTACGCTTTACCGCGGTGTGACCCTTGGTAGTCAGAGTGGAATGTCGCTTCAGTCTGGCTTGAACCTGGAGTTGCAAGGGAAAATTGCGGAGGATATTTCGATTGTCGGCACAATTACCGACCAGAATATTCCTATTGAACCAGAAGGCAATACGCAAACCCTTGATGAAATTGATAAAGTGTTCATTACCGTTGTCTTGCCGCATGAACGCCTGACTTTTGGTGATTATGAAATGGCATATAGCTCCGGCAGTTTGGGAAATTACAATCGCAAATTGCAGGGCGTTTATCTGGAAAGCGAGCGGCCGCCGATGTGCAATGTTATGAGTGGAGCAGTTACCAAAGGTCAATATTATCATAATTATTTTCTCGGAGAGGAGAGCAATCAAGGTCCGTATCAGCTGATCGGCAGAAACGGCGAAACCGATGTAATCGTTCTGGCTGGAACGGAGAAGGTCTGGCTGGACGGTCGCCTTTTAACCCGCGGCGAAAGCAATGATTATATCATTGATTATTCGACCGCCGAGATAACTTTTATGACTCGTCAAATTATTACAGCGGAATCGCGCATTAGCGTTGATTTTCAATATTCCGATTTGATTTACCAGAAAAATATTTACATGGCTGGAAATACTACGAACTTATTTGATGAGAAATTAAGGGTTTCCGCCGCCGCGATCACTGAAAAAGATGACCGCGAAAATCCTATTGAATTAGTGCTTAGCGGAGCCGATAAAAAATTGCTGAAATCGCTCGGTGACAACGCTCAAGACGCTTACATAAGTACCATTACGAGCGATACAAACGGCTCTTATATTTTAGTAGATTCAATCTTGATTTATGCCGGTCCCGGTCAGGGAACTCATACAGCGACGTTTTATAATGTGGGAAAGGCTGGCAGTTATAAGAAAGTTTACCGCGGAGAGGTAACTTATTTTGAATGGGTTGACAAAAATAATCCCTTGACGGCGGCTTCCGAGATTGCCTCAGCACTTTATTTGCCGGTCAAACCGTTAAAATTGCCGACCAGTCGGACGCTTTACCATTTGGCAAGTGACTGGCATCCGCATCAGAACTTTGCGATAAAGGCTGAAGTGGCACGTTCAGATTTCGATCAAAACCTATTCTCACCTCTAAATGATGAGGATAATGCCGGATTAGCGGTTGATCTTACGTCAAATCTAATAATTCCGCTTTCCGAATCCAGTAAGATTGCTCTCGCTGGTCATTATAAACAGGAAAATTGGGATTTCGAGCCGATTGATCGTCATCAAATAGTTGAGTATCGAAGGAAATGGGACTTGCCTTCCGATTCGACCAATGGTGAACAATATTACGAAGGGCAAATTCAATACGCTTTGAAAAATAATTTAGTGGTCAAAACGGAAGGCGGTCAGTATTCGCGTGGTGATTTTAATTCCAATAGATTTGCGGCCAGCGCCGGTTTGAGCTACAAAATGCTGGAAAATGTCCAAATCAGCGAAGAATTCATTCAACGTAACCAAACCGGCTTTAATGATATTAATTGGACGCGTCAAGGATTCAGGTTAATAACCCATTTATGGAAAGTCAAACCGTTTGCTACACTAAATTATGAATTACGAGAAGGTGACACCATTAGAACTGAAAATTTCCGCTTTCTGGAACAAATCTATGGAATCGGCTCGGCGAGTCCAGGATGTCTAACTTGGCAAGTTCAGACGACTCTCCGTCGGGATGACCTTTCAGATTCAAATACCTGGATAAAAGGGACAAACGCTCGCAATATCGGTCTGAACGGCCAATTGATAAACTGGCATTCATTCTCATCCCAGTGGAATTATATCTACCGTATAAAGAAATTCTATAATCAGAATAACTCAGATATTGTTGTTCATCTCCTCGATTTCTCCCTAAAGCAAGAACCACGCAAATTACCTTATCGCTGGGAAACCACATTGAAAATCGAGAACGAGCAGACTGTCAAAAAGGAATGGCGCTACTATTATGTCGGCGATGGAATGGGTGATTACATTTATGATTCGACTTATGCCGATTACGTTCCCGATCCGCAAGGCGACTACATTTTACGGATTCTTCCTTCTTCGATCAAAGTGCCGATCACCAGTATCGAGGATGGATTGCGTTTTCAATTTGACGGTGCCAATGTTAAAATGCCGATTTTCGGTGATTGGCTAAAACGTATTTCTACCTTGACTGATGTCCGTCTCCGGCAGGAAATCCACGATCCGCAGGGAATAATAAAATACCTTGCGACGGATATTAATCAGGTTGATACCATCTGGGCAAATTATTCCCGCATAATTCAACAAGATGTTAATCTGCGTTCGCGGGAAAGAAAAAGCGATTTGCGTCTTCGGTTTTATTCCTCCGATCTGATAACTCAGGCGGATGTTCGGGGATTAGAAAAAACATTCACCAACGAATGGTCTCTGCGTTATCGCAATCGTTATTTAGGAAAAACCACAATCGAGTCCGAATCGGCACTAAAAAATTATAGTCGTCAATCGGAGATAAATACTCTTAGGGAACGTGATATTTATACTGTTCGGGAAAAGTTAACCATATCAACTTTTCTGGATCGGATTCATCTAATCGGTACAGAAATAACGCTTAACAGTGACAAAGCGAAAGGAAGTGACCCAATTGAGTCGCTCCTAACTGGTGTAAGATTGAGTTATGAACGAAAAATTGTCGGGAAAGGTCGCTGGAAATCATTTGTTGAACTGGATAAAGTATCTGTAACCCCTAAAGGGAAAGCAATTCCGTACGAGATGAGCAATGGCAAGAAGGAAGGACTTACCGGTGGTTGGGGGACAACTGTCGAGTACCGCGTCGGTTCGAATGTTAGTATACGAGTTAATTACGAAGGTTGGAAAGAGCCTGAGCGAACCGTATATCATTTAGGAAGTGGCGAAGTGAGGCTTTCGTTTTAATGACAGACCAGCGGCATAGGCGAAAAAATTTACAGATTGTCATCTTCTTGATAATCGGATTTGTCGGTTTTCTACCGCTTTTGGGAATTGCTCAGGACACTTCACGAGCTGAAGTGATTTTCGGAGAAATTACGGTTAGGGCGCTTGAGGAAAAGTTGACTGATTTTACTGAAATTGCCAGGGATTATACTAATTATCCGGTTACCGCTGATTCGTATGAGGAGTTGACGAATAAAATACTGGATGCCGTGCTAAAAGATGGTTACCTTTACCCAGTATTGACTTTAAGTGCGGTTCAGCCTGAAACTGAAGGAAATCTGACCAAGCTGAACCCAGAATTTCGATTGGATCGCGGTGAGCGGGTTGTCATTGATACGGTGATATATGAGGGAGTCAAACGCACCGCTCCTGAATTATTAAAGCGCGAATCGGCGGCAATCCTTGGTAAATCACCCGATTCGCAAAAAATCTCAGCCTTTCTGAATAATTTTAAGAGTTATTCATTTCTGACGGTGCAATCTCAACCGGAAATAGTAAAAACCCGCGAAGGTCAATTTGGCTTAGTTGTTCAACTGACTGAACATTCGACTAATACCTTCAGTGGAATAGTCGGCTACATACCAGCCACTGCTACGACGAAAGGCTATTTTACCGGTGAGATGAATCTAAATTTGAATAATATCAGCGGGCGCGGTCGCAGTCTTAGCGTATTTTGGGCGAAACCTAACCGCTATTCTCAACAAATTGACCTGAGATATTTTGAGCCGTGGATTCGGCACACCAATTTTAATGCGGAAGGCCAATTCAGTCAGATATTGCGAGATACTCTGGTGGTTTTACGTTCTTTTGAAGCCGGTATCGGCCGCAGATTATTCCAGAACGGCTCTGGGGCTTTGAAATTCAATTACACATCTACGATGCCGACCTCAGGCGGTCGCCAGTTACTCGGATTAAATGATCTCACGACTCGCGGTTTGGGATTATCATTCCGCTATGATGGTCGCGATTATCCACTTAATCCCCAAAAGGGAGTAATGGTTGCGATTAATGCCTTCCTCAGCCGTCGTATCGAACATAATGTCGGTCGCCTCTGGCAATATCAGACTGAAATAAATGGTGAGTTGGATGTGAAAATTCGGTCCCAATTAGTAGCCGCCTGTGGCTGGAATCTCAGAGGGAAGTGGCTATCCGAAGGCGTACCGGTTTATTCCGATTACTACTGGTTTGGCGGTTCCCGCAGTCTGCGTGGCTATGCTACTGAGCTGTTTGGTGGCTCGGAAGTTGCCTGGCTCAATAATGAGATTCGCTGGCTTATCGGTAAAAACGGTCGGGCGCATATATTTTTCGATCAGGGATATTATCGTCGTTCGGTTGAAGGCTTAGAAAAAAAGTATTTTCCTCATTCCTATGGCGTCGGCTTGCGTTTGGATTCGCGAATGGGAATTATCGGGCTCGATTATGGATTCGGAGAAGGCGATACTTTTACAACCGCCAAAATTCATATATTTTTGGAGAGTAATTTTTAATGGGAAAACACAAGAATAACAGTCCAAAACCGAAATCAGTGAAAGTTAGAACGGATACGCAAATTGTCGAGCGGATTATTCAATTTCTCCAAAGAAATAAAGGCAATATTTATAAACAGAAAAAAATCGCTAAAGAAGTCGGCATCTCTTCCAATAAGTATGTTAGATTCAAACAAATATTGAAAGAATTAGCAATAGAAGGAGAAATTGAAAATCCGCGGTCCGGTTGGTATCGAATTCCCGATAAAGCGCGGTTTGTGGAAGGAATAATTTCGTTCTCCGGACGCGGTTTTGCGTTCGTAAATACTGACGCGGGCGAAGAAATCTTTGTCGGCGCTGATCATACCGCTAACGCGCTACATCTTGACCGGGTGTTAATCGAAAAATTGCGGTATAGCAACGGAATTCGACCGGAAGGTAAAGTGGTAAAAGTTTTGAATCGTGGTCAAAAATCAATTATAGGAACAATGAAGCGGAAAAATAAGCACTGGGTCGTGATTCCGGAACATCCAGCCGCTGTTGAGGAGATCGAATTAGTAGGTTCGGAAAAAGGTCTGCGGGAAGGTTAATTAGTCGAAATCCAGGACATCGAGTGGAGCAACGCTCGCCTGCGACCGCGAGCCACTTTAAAACAGATTCTTGGCTTTCCGGAGAATCCGCAGGATGATTTGATCATCGTAAAAAAAATGTATCGGCTGAGCGACCGATTTCCGAATAAAGCTTGGCAGGAAGCCAACCGCCTCGGAAATCAGAAAATAAAAGCAGACAATCGTCTCGATTTGCGTGATAAGTTAATTTTTACGATTGATCCTCCTGATGCGAAGGACTATGATGATGCTGTATCGCTGGAGAAAAGTCCAGATGGTAATTGGCTTTTGGGTGTGCATATAGCAGATGTTAGTCATTATGTGACGCCGGGCAGTGTACTCGATCGCGAGGCTCGGCGGCGGGGTACCAGTATTTACCTGGGCGAAAATGTTATTCCAATGTTGCCGCCGCCAATTTCTGATGAGTTGTGTAGTCTGAAACCGAGAGAAGATCGGTTGGCATTTTCAGTTATCTTGACACTTAACGGTGCAGGTGCGGTGGTGCGCTATTCATTTGCTCCGAGTATAATTCGCTCGTTTAGGCGATTTAGCTACGAAGAAGTGCAGGAGATTCTGAATACCAAAAGCGGTGAATATTTTGATATGTTTACCAATATGCGTCAGATTAGTCGCACTCTTTTTGAGCGCCGACGGGCGGCGGGCAGTATAGACTTCGACATTCCGGAGCCAGTTTTTAAGATGGGACCGGCTGGGATTCCGATTGAAATCAATCCTTCTGAAAGATTGGACAGTCACCGAATAATAGAGGAATTTATGCTGGCGGCTAATCGGGCAGTCGCTGAATATATATCCATTAAACGGCGCGATGAAAAACTGCCTTTTCTCTATCGAATTCATCCCCAACCGCCGCAACAGAATATCACTGAATTGTATCAGATTTTGAGAAATTTGGGGCTCGATTTGCACCAGCCTCCCAAGCTCAAACCGATGGATATTCAGAAAATTCTAAATGGATTGACTGAAATGCCCTATAAAAATTTTATTGAACAAATTACACTGCGTTCGATGGCTAAAGCAATCTATTCTCATCAACCGTTAAGTCACTTCGGTTTGGCGTTTCCTCATTATACCCATTTCACCGCGCCTATAAGACGTTATCCCGATCTGGTGGTACATCGTTTGCTGAAAAACTATTTAGGTGATTATGATTCTAACGACCTGGCTTTTTACCGGCGTTCCCTGCCGCACATTGCCAGTTCTGCCAGCCAACGTGAAATCGAGGCGATGGAAGCCGAGCGGACTTACCAGAAAATCAAGCAGGTGCGATTTATGGCGGACAAGATCGGTCAATGGTACAAAGGCGTCATTAGTGGCGTGCGTGAATTCGGATTTTTTGTGGAAATTTCCCAATTTCTGGTCGAGGGATTGGTACACATTCGGACTCTGAGTGATGATTATTATATTTACGATCCGGAAAATCATCTTCTACGTGGTAAATATAGTCAACGCATTTTTCGGCTTGGCGATGAAGTGATGGTAATGGTGACGGATGTTTCAGTTAGAGAACGACGGATAGATTTGAAGTGGGGTGAATGATTAAAAGATTTATTGGCTTAATACCAATGAATGTTTAATTTTAAAGTTGAATAATTGATGGGGTATAAAAATGAATAAAAAAATTGGATTATTAGTTTTGATTATTTCCGGGATGTTGATGAATTGCAACCAGCTGCGGGAATCTATCGGCGGTGTTGACGATATTTATATTTTTGCTACCGATCAAACTCGAGAAGTACTAGGTAAGGCAATTGATACGACTTTTTCCTACGGAATACGGACGCCGGAATTTCAACCCTATTTTTCGACAAAATGGTTGCCGGTAGAAGAATTTCCATCATATATCAAATTTAAAAACATCATTTTGGTAGCCGATTTAACTCAAGATGACCTGGCGGCTGAAATTGCCCGTGGTATATTACCAAAGCAAAGTTTAATAGCCGCGGAAAAGGATAGCATTCATATGTTTGCCATTCCGGATAACTGGGCTCGAGATCAGATGTTCGTTTTAATTGCCGGCCGCAATTTGAAGATGGTTGAACGCAGTATCTTGGAACAAAAAGGCTGGCTTTATGGAAAGTTTGAAGAGAAATTCGAAGAAGTCCAGATGGATTATATATATGGACGCTATGAGCAAAAAAAACTAACTAATTATCTCTGGCAGAAATATCGTTGGACGATGCGTATTCCGCACGATTATATCATTATCAGAGAATTGCCCGAAAATAATTTCGTTTGGCTCGGAAGAGGTTTGCCGTACCGTTGGATTTCGGTTACATGGGGAGATGGCATTCAGACGGAATGGTTAACGAATGTGGGACTATACGAAAAACGCAATGAGATTGGCAAATTATATGGCGGGATTATGACTGACAAGCGCTTTCTCGGATTTCAGTTCTTCAAATTTGGTGAATATGATGCTTTGAAAATGTATGGACTCTGGTACCATATTGAGGAAACGCAAGGTGGTCCATTTGAAACGTATGCCTTTTATGACTGGCGCACCGACCGAACCTTTATTATTGACATGCTAATGTATGGTCCTGGTGAAAAATTGTCAGTCCTATTTCGCGGGCTCGAACTTACCGCTAAGACATTTACCACCGATTACAAAGGCTCCTGGAAATAGAGCTGGAACTGGTCGGTAGTCGGAATTTGGCAATTATAGGGTGGTCAATTAAATTACGGCGGAGCAAGTAGATTTATGGAGAAAATAGCATTAATTGTCGGAAGCAATTCTGATTTAGAAACAGTCGAACAAGCGCGCAAGTATCTGGAATATTTTGAATTAGACTGCGAAATAAAAGTCCTTTCGGCTCATCGCCAGCACGACGAATTGGTAAATTTTGTAAAGCGGTTTGAGAAAGAAAACGGCCGTTTGATTATCGCCTGTGCTGGGATGGCGGCGCATTTGCCGGGTATTATAGCGGCTCTGACTACTTTGCCGGTAATTGGCGTCCCTTTGAATGCTTCGTCTTTGAACGGGGTAGATGCCCTCTATTCCATTGTGCAAATGCCGGGTGGTATTCCGGTGGGCACGATGGCGATCGGCAAACCCGGAATCATTAATGCCATTATCTATGCGGCTCGAATTTTGGCGCTCTCCGATGCCAAATTAAAAGCTAAATTGGTCGAATTCGCGGCGGCAGGCTTCAAACTCAACTAATAATGAAAATATTAATAACCGGCGCTAACGGAATGTTAGGTGAAAAATGCACTCGTTTGCTAGCAGTAAAACATAGAGTTTTAGCGACTGACCTCCATGATAAACTGATTTACAAATTAGAAACTGACTACCGCAAAATGGATATCACAAAGCTGGAAGAAATCGAAAATATAATCAGTGAATTTCAACCGGATTGGGTCATTAATTGTGCGGCTTATACTAATGTAGATGGCGCTGAAACCGACCGCGAAACCGCCTGGCAAGTTAATGCAGTCGGTCCAATGAATCTTGTAGCCGCTTTACGAAAATCTAATACTCCGATTATTCAGATTTCAACCGATTATATTTTTGATGGCGTCAATGGACCGTATAGAGAAAATGATCCGGTAAAACCGATCAATTATTATGGCGAGACCAAATTAGCCGGTGAACGCGCTGTTTTAGAATCAGGATTACCAGCGACAGTTTTCCGGACAAATGTCCTTTTTGGTAGCTCGACTAACCAGGAAGCCAGCTTTGTTTATTGGGTGGTGAATAAACTCAGCCACCGGGAGCCGATAAATGTGGTCAATGATCAGTTTGGCAATCCTACCTGGGCTGACGGCTTGGCGCAAGTGATCGAAATGGCGATTGAGCGGGGAATTCACGGGCTTTATCACTATGGCGGGGCTGATTATATCAATAGGCTGGAATTTGCTTTGCAAATTGCGGCGGTTTTTGAACTGGATCCGACTTTGATTCGGGCTGTTTCTACTCGTTCGCTGAATCAGAAAGCCGCCCGACCTTTTCGATCGGGATTAATATGTGAAAAAATTCAATCTGAATTTGGGATTCATTTATATTCAGTTAAAGAAGCTCTGACAAATATGAAAGAAAAACAATTTGAAGTCACTAGTAATCATTCCGACATATAACGAAAAAGACAATATTCGCACCGTTATCGAACGTTTACAGGCTTTACCGATCGAGCTGGATATTTTAATTATTGACGATAATAGTCCTGATGGAACCGCCGATATTGTAAGGGAATTACAAGCCGATGATCCTCATATTTTTATGATAAATAGACCCGCTAAACTCGGTTTAGGGACGGCTTATATCACTGGTTTCCGCTGGGCACTTGAACGTGATTATGAATATATTTTGGAGATGGATGCTGATTTGTCGCATAATCCGGACGATGTGCCCAGACTCATTCAAGAATGCGAGAACGGTTATGATCTGGTAATCGGATCGCGCTATTGTAATGGAGTGAATGTCATTAATTGGCCTATCAAGCGTTTGCTCCTGAGTTATGGGGCTAATAAATATACTCGTATGATTACTCGAATGCCGATTATGGATGCAACCGCGGGTTTTAAATGCTACCGGCGGGAAGCCTTAGCCGCGATTAATTTAGATCGCGTAAAATCCTCCGGCTATTCCTTTCAAATTGAAATGCACTTCCGGGTTTGGGATGCGGGTTTTAAAATCAAGGAAATTCCAATTATTTTTATCGAGCGTTCCGAAGGCTTGTCGAAAATGTCAAAAAATATTGTTTGGGAAGCTGTATTTATGGTCTGGAAATTGAAATTACGGCAGATTTTCAGATCTTTGTAAACATGCAGATCTCGGTCATCATTGTTAGCTACAACGTTAAAGAATTTCTTCAACAGTGTCTTTTGTCTTTGAAGAATGCCCTTGAGGGTTTATCAAGTGAAATCATCGTAGTTGATAATGATTCGGTTGACGGTACTGTTAATGTCATAAAAAATAAATTCCCCGAAATCATATTGATAGAAAACCATTTTAACAAAGGATTTGCGGCGGCATGCAATCAAGGATTGGCAATCGCGCGTGGCGAATATATTTTGTTATTAAATCCGGATACGATGCTTCAGGAAGATACAATTAAAGTAATGATCGAATTTTTTAGGGCTCATCCAGAGGCTGGAGCCGCCGGATGTAAGATACTGAACGCTGACGGTTCACTCCAACTGGCTTGTCGCCGCTCTTTTCCAACTTTGACAGTGGCGTTACCGAAATTACTTGGGTTGAGCCGTCTATTTCCAAAAGTGAAGGCTTTTTCGCGTTATAATCTTACCTATCTGGATCCCGATCAAATCACCGAAGTTGATGCGGTTAGCGGTTCATTTTTAATGATGAGGAGAGCCGTATATGAACAGATTGGCGGATTGGATGAATCCTATTTTCTTTATGGTGAGGATTTAGACTACTGCTATCGAATCAAAAAAAGCGGCTGGAAAATTTATTATGTGCCGGATACGAAAATTATTCATTATAAAGGCGAAAGTGCCAAACATGCCGCCTTCGATAATTTTATCGCATTTTACCGAGCAATGGCTATTTTTGCGAGCAAACATCTGGGGAAAAGTTCCTCGATAATCACTGATATTGTTTTCAAAGTCGGCATTTTTTTCCGCGGGATAATATCACTGGTAGCGAAATTTTTCCGACGCCGAATGGTAATGATTGTAGACGGGATAGCTTTGGTAGCGGCCATTTTGGTCGCTCATCAATTACAACCCAAGCCTCTCCCTGATTATCCTTCGCTACTATCAATGTTGGTTTTTTATTTACTGGTTTGGTTGGGAATAGGATATTCTATTGGCTTATATGATCGTCGGGAATTATCCTATTCACGAGCAGTTGTTGCTTCCTTGCTTAGTTTCGTTGCTTCTCTGATCTTTAATCTGATTTTTAAGGACGTCATTTATTCGCCGAATATGCTGTTATTGAGTTTTATCATTGTCACTCTGTTTTTACCAGGCTGGCGGGTGTTATTATTATTTTTACAGCGACGTCGTGTAATTCAACCGGCATCATCATTGTCAAAAGCTCTGCTGTCCCGGCGAACTATTATCGTCGGAGCCGGTAAAGAAGGTGAACGAATTGCCCGTAAGTTAAAAACTCATATCGAACATGGCTTTGAAATTTTGGGTTTTGTTGATAAAGATTATATGAATGAGGAAATCGCCGGATTTCCTTTTCTGGGATTGGTAAGCGATTTACCTGAAATCATCCGGATTAATCATGCTACTGAAATTATCTTTACTACCGATCGCTTCAATAACGATGATATTCTGGGGATTGTAGATAAAATCAAAAAGTACAGAACCAATATTAAAATCGTTCCGCGCAATCTGGATTACATTTTAGGGAAATCGAGTGTTGAAAATATTGAAGACATACCACTGGTAAATATCGACTATAACTTGTTTCATGTCGGCAATCGGGTTACCAAGCGGATTTTTGATCTGTTAATTTCTTCAATAAGTATAATTTTGCTATCTCCGTTCGTTATTCCGATAGCGTTTTTGCTGGGTTATAGATTCCAGAAAGCCAGTTTTATCGGGGCTGAACAACATCAGATCAGCGCGCTGACTTTGGTAAAAAGAAATGGTAATCATGTCCATCCATTCCTAAATCGTTTCCCATTACTGTTTTCAGTTGTAAAAGGCGATATCAGTTTAGTTGGGAGTGAGTTGGTACCAGCCGAAAATGGGGAACGGAATTTGCGTTTTAAACCGGGACTGACAAGTCTTTTCCGGGTAAGTAAAAATCATCGCACCGACGAAAGCGACAAGCAGAATTACGAGCATTTTTATATGCAAAACCATTCTTTGTTTCTGGATGTTGAGATTATTTTGAAAACGGTTTTAAAAATTTGAAAAAATAATGGCTGAAATAATTCTTGATTTTGAAAAACCAATAATCGAGTTGGAGAAAAAAATAGAGGAACTGCGAGCACAAAGTGCGGCCAGCGGGGTAGACCTCAATCCGGAAATTGAAAAAGCCAAGCTCAAACTCAACCGCCTGATTCAAAATACCTACTCTAATTTAACTCGCTGGCAGAGAGTTCAACTTGCCCGTCATCCAGAGCGTCCATATACCCTGGATTATGTCAAAAGAATTTGTTCCGAATTCATAGAAATTCATGGCGATCGATATTACGCCGATGATAAAGCCGTTGTAGCCGGATTGGCGCAAATTGAAGATTATAAAGTCATTTTGATTGGTCAGCAGAAAGGGCGAACCACTAAGGAAAACCTTTACCGGAATTTTGGTATGCCGCATCCAGAAGGGTATCGCAAAGCCCGCCGGGCTATGAAACTTGCCGAAAAATTTAAACGTCCGGTAATTTCTTTCATTGATACGCAAGGAGCGTTTCCGGGAGTTGGTGCAGAAGAGCGCGGACAGGCAGAAGCGATTGCCCGTAACTTATTTGAGATGGCTCGCTTGCGCACTCCGATAATTGTGGTAGTTATCGGGGAAGGTGCCAGCGGTGGCGCGCTCGGGATTGGGGTAGGCGATCGCATCCTTTTACTGGAAAATACCTGGTATTCGGTCATTACTCCGGAAGGTTGTGCTTCGATCTTATATCGAGATAGCTCCAAGGCGCCGTTAGCCGCCGAGGCAATGAAGGTAACCGCCCGTGATCTTGCCGAATTTAAAATCGCCGATGAAATTATTCCGGAGCCACTTGGCGGAGCCCATCGTAATCCCGATCAGATGGCGCAGACTTTGAAAGATGTCCTGCTCAGGTATTTGGCTGAATTAACGCAGATTCCGATAGATCAATTAGTTGATCAGCGAATTGAAAAATATGCCCGTATGGGTTCGTGGAAAGTGGTTGACGTTAAATCCAAATCCAAATAAAAAATTTGATAGGCTTTTAATATGTTAGAACACCATTACCAGTTGCGAGTTCGTTACTCGAGTGTTGATCAATTGGGAGTTGTTTATTATTCACGCTATCTGGAATACTTCGAAGCCGCCCGCGATGAGATAATGCGAGCCATTGGACTCCCGTATAGTCAATTTGAACAGGCTGGTTATGCGATGCCGGTAGTGGAAGCCCACTGCGTTTATCATCGAAGTGCGCATTTTGATGATTTGCTAACAATTATTTCTCGCATTTCCGCAATTCCAACAGCCCGGCTTCGAATTGATTACGAAATTCTACGTGAAAATGAATCTCAGCCTCTCGTTAGCGGCTATACGATTCACGCCTTTGTTAATCAATCCGGAAAAGCAGTCCGTCCGCCCCAATTTTTCCTAAAATTATTAGCCGCGCAAATGTCAAAATAGAGTTTCTAGTATATTAGTAAAATTCAATAGAAAAGTATTCATTAATGACTAAAGGTCTGCTAATCACATTCGAAGGGATTGACGGTTCGGGTAAGACGACCCAGATTAAATATTTCATAAAAAAGTGTGAGCGAGAAAACATTCCAGTGGCGTTATTTCGGGAACCGGGCGGTACGCCGATCGGTGAGAAAATCCGCGAAATTCTTTTAAGTAAATCCAACTCAGAAATGTTTGCTATCACTGAACTTTTACTTTACTCAGCCAGCCGACACCAGCTTTGTCGGGAATTGATTCGCCCGGCTTTGGAATCGGGAAAAATCGTTGTCTGCGATCGGTTTTACGATTCGACGACTGCTTATCAGGGCTATGGTAGGGGAATAGACCTGAATTTTATAAATATGCTCAATCGCATCGCCGCTGATAATCTGGTACCCGATTTGACTTTTATCTTCGATATTCCGGTTGCGGAAAGGCTCCAGCGCCTTGGTACGCGTGATCTTGATCGTCTCGAAAGGGAAGAACATAATTTTCAGGAAAAAATCCGGCAGGGATTTTTGAAAATCGCCGCCGCTGAACCCAATCGTGTTTGTTTAATTGATGGCACAAAAACGGAAGAGTTGGTGGCTGATGAAGTTTGGCATAAATTCAATAAAATTATTAGAAAGATGCAAATATGAAATTATCATTTAAAAAAGGTTTAAAAATCTGGATTGCCGTGCTGGTTTCAGTAAGTGTCTTATTGGCTTTTACGGCGAAGGACATTTATAAAACGATTTCGGATTCTTACAAGCTGTATAATGCGGTCTTTCAGCAAATATTGCTGAATTATGCCGATCCACTCGATGCCGCCGCTTTAACGGAAAGTAATATTCGGAATATGACCCGTGAGCTCGATCCCTATACGGTTTATATGACCGAAGAGGAAAAAGAGCCGCTGGAAATTTTATCGAAAGGAGAATATGGCGGGGTCGGCTTACGAATTAGTCTGCGCAATGACACGCTGACTGTAATTTCACCGATCGAAGGCAGTCCCGCTAAAAAAGCGAACATTTTGCCTGGTGATCAAATTTTAAAAATTGATACAATCTGGACAACCGGTCTCGACCTCGATAAATGCACCCGCCTGATTCGCGGCAATGTCGGTACCAAGGTCGAATTAGTGATTCGGCGTCCGGGGGCTGATGAAGGAAAAGTATATATTTTAGAGCGGGCAAAAATTCAGGTTTATGATGTTTATTATGCCGATTATTTAGAAGAAGGCATCGGTTATATTCGATTGGCTGAATTTTCCAAAGGGTCAACGGCGGAAGTACGCCAGGCAATTGAAAATTTTAAAGATCTTGACCAGCTTGAAGCCCTTATCTTAGATTTACGCGGCAATCCGGGGGGATTATTAACGGAAGCATTGGCGGTAGCCGAGTTGTTTACTCAGCCGGGAGACACTTTGTTATTTACGCGTGGTCAAAATGAGAGCTCCAATCGAGTTGATGTTGCCCGTCGCCGACCACTCTTGGATGAGTCCGTAAAAATAGCCGTTTTAATTGACGGCGGCAGTGCCTCCGCTAGTGAAATTGTTGCCGGTATAATTCAAGATCTCGACCGCGGAATCGTTCTGGGTACTCCCAGTTTTGGCAAAGGTTTAGTACAGACCGTTTTTCGCGTTGATAAAGAGCATTCTCTCAAGATAACTACGGCCAAATATTATCTTCCCAGTGGGCGATTAATTCAAAAACCTGATTATATTAAAAATCCAAAGTTAATCGCCGCCAGTCCGTCTCAGGATTCGATCTTCTATTCACGCCATAAGCGTCAGCTAAAAAGCAAGGGTGGAATTACCCCGGATATTATTATTAAAAGCGATGAGCAGAGCGATTTTATAACCGAACTCTGGCGTCAAAATCAGTTTTATTCATTTGCCGTTAAGTATAAAACTGAACATAGTGAATTACCAGAAGAGGTTAACGAGCGGATTATCAAAGAATTCAAAAATTATATTGATCATTCGGGATTTCAATTTATCGAAAAAACCGAAAAGAACATCCGAGAGATGGATAAGATAATTAGCCAAGATGAACGCTTAAAGAACGTCAAAGTTGATTTCCAGCCGGTATATGAAATATTTGATTCATTAAAAGAAGCCGAATTCGAAAATAATCACCTGATGATCCAGCGTGGAATTGAGAATCAGTTCGCGATGCTCAGGGATGGAATCGCCGGACAACTTAAAGCCGATTTAAAATATGACAAGGTCGTTTCCGAGGCAATTTTAGCAGTCAGGGATGACGGAAAATATAAAACGACACTTGGTTTAGTTAGGTAAAGGTTTTTTTGCGAACTACCATTCAACTGTTTGCCTTAATGCTCTTCATTTTTAGTATTGGTAAAATTTGCCAGGCAGATACAACAGAAGTCAAGCAACAAATTGAAACGATCATTGCAGAAATTGGCAAGAAATATTGTCCGGATCAACGAGTCGCGCTATGGAAAATTGAAATTAATTATCAGGATAATGATTATAATTTAGTCGGAGAAACCGACCATCCCGAGGCAGTCCGGGCTTTAACTAATCAAATAAAACAAACTTTGCCAGCTATTAAGATTCAAAATCTCATTAAAATATTGCCCGATGAAACGGTGAACGGAAGAAATTTCGGCATTGTGATTAATTCGGTTGAGCCTTTGGCGGAGTGGACCATCGGTATTTAACGATATGGTAACGCAAACCTTACGGGGATTGACGGTCGAAATATTGAAAAGTGCCGAAGGCTGTTTTTTGGTGAAGACCGATGATGGCTACCTGGGATGGATGGAGGATGACCGATTAATGGTTGGCGGCGACTCACTAAAGACCGCCTGGGAAAATACACCAAAAGTCGTTTACGATGATTTCGAGGGCATCATTTACTCTAAGGCTGACCGAAAATCTATGCCGGTAGCCGATGTTGCCCTCGGGAATAGATTTAAAATGATTGGCAAGCAAGGGCAATGGACTCGCGTCGAAATTCCTGACGGTCGCCGGGGTTTTATTCCGTCCCAGATGTTGGTTAGCGAATCGGAATATCTGGCAAGAACTCCGACCGCGGAGGGGATTATAACGACTGCCAAGAATTTACTTGGGAGGCCTTATCTCTGGGGTGCCAATTCGCCCAAAGCTTTTGATTGCAGTGGTTTTACCCAAACGGTTTATCGTCGCAACGGTTATCTATTAGCCAGGGATGCCAACATGCAGGTCAATCAGGGATTTGCGGTTGACACGACCAATTTACTGGAGAATTTAATGCCCGGCGATTTGTTGTTTTTCGGTCCAAATCCGGAGCAAATTAATCACGTTGCCATTTATATTGGGGACTATGAGTATATTCATTGTTCGGCTTGGGTAAGGATTAATAGTTTCAAACCCGGAACGGCTAATTATAATGATTATTTGCTGAAGAAATTGCGCTATGTACGGCGAATCATTGGCAAATAAATCTGTTCAAACATAAATTTTTATGGGGTATTTTCGGTTGCTATTATTAGAAGGGTGGTTTATAATTTCGAAAGGTTACCTGATTAACAAAAAGAGGACATTGTGACAAATGAGATAGAAAACTTTAAAGGAGGGAAAATGCTCAAAAGAGCCGATGAATTAAATTTCTTTTGGGCTTATAACAAAGAAGAATTATCTAAAGATAAACATTTGGTCCTTCTCGATAATGTTCAGTTCATTTATGAATTGTCATTAGCTCAACTTGAACTGCAATCTCTTGGAGTAAATTTTGAGATTACTAATGGTCTTAGAGAATTCAAGCTATTAGAAAGCAAAGATGAAGAAGAACTCCGGAGAAAGTTGGCGTACTTCAAGTATGTAAATGGGCAACCAACCGACTATTTCCAGATTATTCAAAAAAATAGAACACGCTCCGTTAATCAGTATCTTACTCATTGGATATATCCTTACAAAGGGAAATTTCATCCTCAAATGATTAGAGCACTTTTGAATATTATTGGTCTTGAAAAGGGGGATACTGTGCTTGACCCATTTATTGGAAGTGGTACTACCGCTGTTGAAGCCCAACTCTTAGGGATAAATTGTATAGGTATAGATGTATCTCCTTTATGTGTGCTTCAAAGCAAGGTAAAAACAGAATCAATAGATGTTCTGCCGCAGATAAGAGAATGGAAAGAAAAGATAATAAAAAGGATAAAACCCTCCTTGTTCAATTTGGAAGGAAATACTATTGATGATGCCATTAATTTAATTCCTGATGAGGAGGTTAAGAATTTTTATAGAATGGCAAAACTTGTGGCAATAAGCGATAATGCCAGACGAGGGCGGGAATTTTCTAATGCATTTTTAAAAAATTTAGAAGTAATGATTTCCTCAATTTCAGATTATGTCGATATAATAAAGGAACTTAATCTAAAATTAGGTCGAATACATATTAAAACTGGCGACTCAAGAGCATTATCTTTGAATAATGAAAGCATTGATGGTATAGTTACATCTCCCCCTTATTCAATTGCTTTGGACTATGTTTCAAATGATGCCCATGCTTTGAAAGAATTGGGTTATGACCTTACTTTGATTAGGGAGAAGTTTGTTGGTGTTAGAGGAAAAGGACAAGCAAGGATTGATTTGTATAATGATGATATGAAAAACAGTTTGAAAGAAATGTTTAGAGTCCTCAAGCCTCAGAAATACGCAGTTATAGTAATTGGGAATGCAACCTATATGGGGCATGAAATTAAAACCGTGGAATTTATAATAGATTATGCTAATAAGATTGGTTTTAACTTAGTCAAAAATATAGATAAGATCATTTTTGGACTTTATAATGTTATGCAGAAAGAAAACATTTTAATTTTCCAGAAGAGAGGTTGATATATGGCAGAAAATGGAAAAGGGGAGTATATAAAAAAATTAGAAGAAACTATTTCTGAGTTTCTTAAACCGCTTAAAAATATTCCTTTCAGGATTGCTATAAAGGCAATATCAGGTTGTGATGTAATTCCATTCAATAAAAATAATCCAAATGATAAACAATTATTAAAGGATTTAATCGCGGCTACAAGACGTGAAGGCAAAAGGGCATTCCTTCCTGTACATTGGAAAATTTTTAGTATTGATAATTTAATAGGGCAAATTAAACACGAGTTTAATTCTTCTAATAAGCAAATGTATAAAGACGAAAATTTGCTGGCTGAAGGTGGATTAGAATAACGATTGATAAAAGTTACTTAACGTAGAACTTTATAGTTATGACTCATAAATTTTTCTTCTGCTAATTATATTTTTGTTATATATTATTTTTGTGATTGGTAATTTTATATAAAATTGTAACTACAAGAACTTTAAATGGTATTTTTGATTCAGTAATTCAGTAAAAGTAAAATTATTCATTAGTAAAGGAATTTAAAATGAGGGTAATAATTCACAATAATTATGAGAAACTGAGTGATTGGGTAGCCCGATATGTTGCGGCTAAAATTATTCATGCCAATCAGACTAGCGCTAAACCTTTTGTTCTCGGTTTACCAACTGGTTCCTCACCAATCGGTACTTACCAGGCGCTAGTAAGATTGTATAAAGAAGGTAAAGTATCATTTAAAAATGTCATTACTTTTAATATGGATGAGTATGTAGGACTTTCGGAAGATGACCCGGAAAGTTATCATTATTTTATGCGGCATTATTTATTTAATCACATTGATATTCCGCCTGAAAATATTAATATACTGGATGGAAATGCCAAAGATCTTGAAAAAGAATGTGAAGAATACGAAGCCAAAATCAAAAGAGTCGGCGGCATTGATTTTTTTCTGGGGGGAATTGGTGTGAATGGACATATTGCTTTCAACGAACCGGGTTCTTCAATTTCTTCACGGACTCGAATAAAGACGCTGTCCTATGATACGATTGTTGCCAATTCGCGCTTTTTCGGTGGTGACCTTAGCCGAGTACCTAAGACGGCTTTAACCGTGGGTGTCGGAACGGTGCTGGACGCCCGAGAAGTAATGGTGATAGCCTCCGGATACACGAAAGCGCGAGCCTTGCAGAAAGTCATCGAAGAAGGTGTCAACCATATGTGGACGGTTTCGATGTTGCAGTTGCATCCACATGGCACTATTGTTTGTGATGATGAAGCCACGCTCGAATTGAAAGTCGGTACCGTAGAATATTTCAAAGATATCGAGGATGAAGCTATCAATAACCTGCCGGTTTAGTAGAAAGTTAGGCAATGGAAAATCGCCAATTAACTCAAGCAGAAATTAACCTTCTCGAAAAACAAGGCTGTCGGGCGGAAAACTGGGAAATAATCACAGTTAAGCCCGATTTTAATCCTGCTAATGTCCGTAACGTTACATTCGCCGGAGCAGTAGAAATAGGTAATTGTTGTGGTGTTCAGGAAGTCAAACCGAGCTGTCTGAAAAATTGTGGCATTTATGATAGCTATATCCGCAATTGTACGATTGCCGATAATGTCTATATCGCTAACGTAAAAAATTTAATCAATTATACAATCGAGAAGGATGTCATAATTGAAAACGTTGGTGATCTGATTGTCACTGGCGAAACGACTTTCGGCAACGGTACCGAGCTGGATATTCTCAATGAGGGTGGCGGGCGCATTTTACCCATTTATGATCGTTTGAACGCCCAAATTGCCTATATGATCGTCGTTTACAAGCACGATCCGGCTTTGCAGAAGGCACTGAAAAAGTTGGTAAGCGATTATGCCGCCGAGCGCAAATCAAGCCGCGGTGTAATTTCTCAAGGAGTCAGAATTTACAACAGTAATATTATCCGCAACGTGCAAATAGGGGAAAAAGCTACCGTTTCAGGAGCATTACTACTCGAAGACGGAACCATTGCCGGTTCTGAGGTGGATCCGGTTTACATTGGAGAAGGTGTAATCGCTAAACATTTTATAATACAAAGCGGCGTGCGAGTGGACAGTTCTGCAGTGCTTGACAAATGTTTTGTTGGTCAGGGAACGCGTCTTGGTAAGCAATTTTCAGCTGAGAATTCGGCTTTTTTTGCTAATTGCGAATGTTTTCACGGCGAAGCCGTCAGCGTTTTTGCCGGGCCCTATACTGTTACTCATCATAAATCTAATTTTTTAATTGCTGGGATGTTCAGTTTTTTCAATGCAGGAAGCGGTACAAACCAGAGTAATCATATGTATAAGCTAGGGCCATTACATCAGGGGGTTCTCGATCGCGGCTCAAAAACTGGATCGTACAGTTATTTAGTCTGGCCAGCTCGTATTGGGATATTTTCAGTCGTTATTGGGAAACACTTTGCACATCTGGATACCTCCGAACTGCCTTTTTCATACCTTATAGAAAGTGAAGACAAAAGTATTCTAAAACCGGCGATGAATTTATTCACTTCCGGCACGCGACGTGATATTATAAAATGGCCGGCTCGCGATCGGCGGAAAGATACCGACCGGCTGGATCTAATCAATTTTGATTTTTTTAGCCCATATATTATTGAAAAGGCTCTTCGTGCTATTGAAATACTCCATCGTCTTGATGAATCTTCACAGCCGGATCAAGAATTCGTTAAATATCAAGGTGCGTATATTCGAAAGTCAGCCTTAAAAGGTGCTATCCAAAATTATGAACTAATTCCGAAAATCTTCTATGGCAATTTGATTATGCAGAAAATTGGTTCGATCGATAATTTAACCTGGGATAAAGTGAAAAATATTTTTACTGGTGAAGCGGATAAATCGGCAGAAAATTGGGAAGATCTTAGCGGTATGTTTGCTACCGGCGCGGAAATAAGCAAGATCAATTCAGCACTGCGGGAGAACCGCCTTAATTCAATTGTTGATTTGGGATGTGCTTTAAGAGATGTCCACCAAAAATATGAAGAAAATACCTGGCAATTCTGTCTCAATCTGCTTTTTAAACGTTTTGCGACTAACGCCTTGAATTCCGAGCAGGTTTGCCAATTGCTAGATGAATGGCAGGCAAGTGTTGTTCGCTTTAATAATCTGGTTCTCAAAGATGCTGAAAAGGAATTTGCTCAATGCAGTCGAGTCGGGTATGGAATTGATGGTGATGCGATTATCCGTGATCAGGACTTTGAAGCCGTGCGAGGGACTTTTGCAGATAATAAATTCGTGGTGGAACTTAAAAAGGAATCGGAAGAAGCCGTAAAAAAAGCCGAGCGTATTTGCGCGGCTCTCCGAAAATAAAAAAGCCTCAAAAACATTAAACTCATAAATAACATGCCCATGAATTAATTCACGGGCTTATTAATTTATTCTTCGATCATATACGGATAATGATAATCTTTCGGTGGAACGAAAAGTTCCTTCGTCGCGCGTGGTGAGACCCAACGCAAAAGGTTAATCATACTACCGGCTTTATCATTCGTACCGGAAGCACGTCCGCCACCGAATGGTTGTTGACCGACGACTGCACCGGTTGGTTTATCATTGATATAAAAATTACCGGCGGCGTGGAGTAGAAATTTGTCCGCGAGCAAGATAGCCTGCCGATCACGGGCGAAAATGGCGCCGGTCAGGGCGTACGGTGAAGTCATATTACAGAGATTGAGAGTTTCTTCGTATTTATTATCGTCATAGACAAAAACGGTCAGAACCGGTCCGAATATTTCTTCTTCAAGAGTTTTGAAATGCGGATCGGTCGTTAATATAATAGTTGGCTCGACAAAATAGCCGTTAGTAGCGTCGCCTTTTCCGCCAGCAATTATTTCCGCATCGCGGGAATTTTTAGCGTAATTGATATAAGATAAAATATTATCGAAAGCGGTTTTGTCAATAACAGCATTGATAAAGTTGTGGAAATCGCGCACGTCGCCGATTTTAATCGTGCTAAGAGGAGCGAGCATTTTTTCTTTTAATGATGGCCAGAGTGATTGCGGGATGTAAGCGCGGGAAACCGCCGAACATTTTTGACCTTGGTATTCGAAAGCGCCGCGAATAAGTGCAGTATTTAACTCATCCAGATCGGCACTGACGTGAGCAAAGATGAAATCCTTACCGCCGGTTTCCCCGACGATGCGTGGATAACCACGGTAATTGGCAATATTTTCACCAATAGTTTTCCACATACTTTGAAAAACGGCCGTCGAGCCGGTGAAATGCACACCCGCCAGTAGCGAATTGGAAAGAACATTCGGTCCTACATTGCGACCGGTTCCAGGGATAAAGTTAATTACGCCGTCCGGCAGTCCGGCTTCTTGTAATAATTTCATAAAATAATAAGCGGAAAGCACTGCGGTGCTGGCTGGTTTCCAGAGAACGGTATTGCCCATTATAGCTGGAGCAGTTGGCAAATTACCGGCGATGGAAGTAAAATTGAACGGCGTTATGGCAAAAACAAAACCTTCCAGGGGACGCTGTTCCAATCGGTTCCATTGACCAGGTGTTGATAACGGCTGTTGTTCATAGATTTGTTCCATAAATTTGACATTAAAATTGAGGAAATCGATTAGCTCGCACGCTGAATCAATTTCAGCCTGGTAAACATTTTTGCTTTGATTGAGCATTGTCGCCGCATTGAGCGTCATACGCCAAGGACCGGATAGCAATGCCGCGGCTTTTTTGAAAATTGCGGCGCGTTCGTGCCAGGGCATAACTGACCAAAATTCCCAGGCTTTTTGAGAAGCCTCGACTGCCAGGCTAACTTCTTTGGCAGTTGCCTGATGATAGACAGCCAGAATATGTTGATGATTGTGAGGCATAATGCATTTCGCGGTTTGTCCGGTGCGGATTTCCTTGCCACCAATAATTAACGGGATTTCAATCTGTTCGCCGACTATTTTGTTTAACGCAATTTTTAAAGCCTGGCGCTCCGAACTGCCGGGCAAGTAGGAAAATTGCGGTTCATTAACGGGTTGGGGTAAGGTGAACTTGGCGTTATTCATTGATAACTCTCCTCTCTGGCGTTGAACTTGGGATACAATGTTAAAATGCTTAACACTGACTTAAATTAATAAACTATTTTCTGAATTGGTAGGATTAAACGTTGTTAAGTAGTAAAAATTTATATTTTAGTGGAATTTTGGAAATATGAAGTTGTTTATGACGACGAATACAGTATTAATCGCCATTGTTTGGCTTTATAATACATATTTTTCATAGTGATTTTTGCGAAAATTATGAGGTTGAATATTTAAAGTTGAATTAAGATTTAAGCTGTACCGATTGATTTTCGAAAGTGGAAATTGTCAGCAATTTGAATATTACGAAAAATGCTCTAAATAGTCTATAAACTGCCGATATTTTTTAATAACTAATTTGGAGAACTTTGGCGCCGCGAACATGACGCTGTTTTAAATCCAGCAGGGCTTGATTGGCCTTTTCAAACGGATAAATTTCGACTTCCGGTTTGATCGGAATTTCCGCGGCTAATTCTAAAAATTCGGCTACATCCCGCCGAGTGACATTGGCAACGGATTTAATTTTCTTCTCCAGCCAGAGATGTTCGGGATAATCAATCGTTGTCAGAATGGATTTATCGCTATTTTCTTTACGGATAGCGTTGATAACCAGACGACCGCCCGGTTTGAGATTTTTCAAGGCGGTGACGATGGGAGTCCAGACCGGTGTGGTATCGATAATAGCATCCAGCAATTCTGGTGCAGGTTCATTCGTGTCGCCCGCCCAGACGGCCCCCAGTTCCCTGGCGAAAGTCTGTTCATTCTCACTGCGGGCGAAAACAAATACCGGCGTTTGCGGGAAACGATGACGCACCATTTTCAGGACTAAATGAGCCGAGGCGCCGAAACCGGTTAAGCCTAATTTCTGACCGTTGTGTAAATTAGTCAGACGCAAAGAACGATACCCAATCGCACCGGCACAGAGAAGTGGGGCGGCTTCGGCGTCGGTGAAAATTTCAGGAATTGGATAAGCGAAATTTTCGTCAACCGTCATATATTCCGCATAGCCACCATTGGTGTCCCGTCCGGTAGCGCGAAATTGCGGGCAGAGGTTTTCCTGATCTGAGAGGCAGTAGGAGCATTTTCCGCAAGCGGAAAAAATCCAGGCGACGCCGACGCGAGTTCCGATAGCAAAGTGGCGGGCATCAGAACCATTTTCTGTGATTCGACCGATTACCTGATGTCCCGGTATCATCGGAAATGACGATGGCGGTGTGCGTCCTTCGATCTCATCCAGTTCAGTATGACAAATGCCGCAGACACTGACTTTAATCAAGATATCATTGGAAGTCGGACGTGGTTGTTCAACATCAGCGATAGTAAGAGGCGTCTCAGTCGTTTTTAAATCTTTAATTTCCGAGATAAAATAAGCTTTCAATTGGCACCTTCTATTTCAATACGAATTTAACTATATATCAAATTATGTGAAACAGAGACATTTTGAATCCAAATAGCTATTGAGTTAAAAAATAAGTTTAATAGAAAAATGATTGCTATTTTTATTCGAGTAAGCAAATACAATGTAAGTAACTGAATATATTCTTTTAGCCTATTGACAAAATAGCAAATAATCATTATAATCACTACAGAAAGAGAATGACAGAAATGGTTATTATAAGTGGATATTCTAAAGAAGGAGGTTTAAAGTCTAATCCAAACAGCACCTCCAATTGACATGCAAAAAGAACATAAATATAATATTGAACGTAAGAATATTTTAAGAAGCTTTACTTTGATATTTCTATTGTCTTTTATTTTTCTAATCCCGAAATGCGATGAAAATATCATAGATGAAAAGGAGACTGACAATATTTGGACTAAAGTAGAATGCGGAGTGTCAGCTTGTCTATACGATATTGATTTCGTAAATGAAATAAGTAGATGAGTGAGTGGAGATATTGCTACAATTCTGAATACAAAAAATATGGGGGGAATATGGCTAACCATAGTAAATTTTTACAAGTACTGTCTTATACACGTTGTCAATTAATTATATTATCAGCATTTATCATCTTTATTATATCTTGTGATGATAATACAATAAATTCAAATCCATCAAATAGTCCAGACCTTTGTTATCAAAAATTGGACGATAATTCGCATTGGCAGATATTCACAAATAATATATCTGGTACTAATCCTGAAAATATATCAAATAATCCCAATAATGACTGTTATGATCCTGCATGGTCGCCCGATGGTCAATACATCGCATTTCGTTGGGATAAATCAGTAGGAGGATGCGATATATATTTATACGATATATTCAGTGATAGTTTAATAAATCTGACAACTGATCTGTCAGCCACCGAGAGCGCTTCTCTGCCAGAATGGACTCCCGATGGTGAAAAAATAGTGTATACCCAGAGGAATAACGGCATTAATTATCAATATATTATGAACAAAGATGGTTCCGATAAAAGAAAACTGAATGACTGGATTAATTTTTTCTATAATGACAGTTATCATATAATCTGTCAAAGAGATAATTCAATTTTCAAATCTAATATAATTAACAGTGTAAACGAGTTCATTATTGATATAAAAGCTATAGGAGAAGAATACACTAAACTATACGATTTTAATCCAATCACGGAGGATCTTCTATTTCTAATTGCGGATACTCCCCGAAAAACGAACATTATTGCCGAATATAATGTTCAGACACAGAAATTGGACACGCTTTCTGTTGCAGACTCAGGCTGGGTATATTTACTCCCGCAATATTCCAATGACTATGCAAAAATTGCCTTTATAGAAAGAAATTATGATAAAGATATTTCTAATATGGTTATTATTGAGAATGGTGTTAAAAAAGACCTTGTTACTTTAACTGATGAAGATGAATGGATTTACAATAGTCCGATAGTATTTTCTCCTTATGATAATTATCTTGCTTACTCAAAGAATATAAATCAGGAAGGGTATTTGGTTTGGTGGAAATCTTATCTATACATCGTCAATATAGAGACTAAAAAAATAAAGTTCATAGATGGAGAATCCGCTGTTGATCCCGTATGGAATCCTTTATTGACTTATTAATTAAACTCTCTGCGGAAAGGAGGTGAGTGAAATATTGAATACATCTTAAAATAAAAGAAAAATGATAAGGTGTTTTCATAAGAAAACATAACAATTCTTTTATTTGAAAATACCTTAGAAAAAAAATGAAGAAAGGAGCTAATAGTCACATAGCATGACATCGTTTACATTCACCCCATGGGGTGAATCGGTTTTTTATGTAAAGTATCAAGACATGGTATCCACCTTTTAGAAATAAATAGGATTAATGTAGAGCAGTTTTTTGAAATTAAAAGGTTTGTTGAGCGTAGCGAAACAAGCCTTTGAACAACTTATGTATATTTATCTTCTTCCGAATCATGAGATAAGATGTTAGACAATGCTGTCGGAAGATCCGCAGAAAGAGATACATCGTTTTACAGGGAAGATAATGTTGATGAAGTAATTCCATCGAATTGGATTAAGAAATAATCATTGACAAATTAATATTTACAATTCATATTACCCACAGATTGAGGTTATTAAAATGGCGCATAGAGATTAATAGTCATTTAATAGGAGGAAAAATGAAGAAGATAATTGTTTTGTTGTTTGTAATGATTTCGATTATTCAACCACAGACAATTAAAAAAGTGGTTCAATTCAGTGATTCAGAATCTATCGATATATTGACTGAATCAGAAAACTATGTCGGAGCAGCGATCTCAGTTAATTCTTTTCAAGCGTTACCGCGTGCCATTTTGTTCAATAAAAATGGTGATATAGTATTTGAAATTGAAGATCCTAAAAGGTCCGGGTTTATTGTTGCGGAACCTGTCGAGTCTCTCGGTTATTTTATTACAGTCAGGAGAGGCGGTGGAAAAGTTCTTGATCAAATCAGAGCATTTGATTTAAATACCGGGCATAAGGTATGGGAAACTAAGGCAAATGCTTGTGCATATGAATTGTCACCGAATAAAAATTTCATGATTACCGTAGGAGATCCCGGAACCGAAAGGACGGGGATTTTTGAAATTATCAATCTTAAAGATGGCAGTAAGGTAGATTTCGGGTATAATTATGATCAATATCGTGCGGCATGGTTAGATGATGAAAGGATAATTTTTGTCTTTCAGGAATGGGAAAAAGGAGTTAAGCAAAATGTCCAAAAAGACTCTGTGCAATCACACCGATGGAAGGAGATAGAATTCACAAAAAAATCGTTTCAGCTTAAATATAAGTATGATCAAGGATTAATATCAGAAACCGAGTACGAGAAGCAAAAAAAAGAATTAGATGAATTACAAATGGAATTGGAAAAGACTAAACCAAAAATGAAGAGAACGCCTTCAGGCGGATTTATTGAGGCGCGTGGTCCAGTAACGATGACTCCAAAGACCATTAAGGTGATTCTTTATAATTTAACAACCAACAGCATTGACCGGGAAGAATATCTTTACAAAGGCGATGGTAGTAAAATAAGCATTGGTGTATCTCCAAATGGATCGAAAACTATAAATGTTGACAAAGAGAAAAATATATACATTTACGGTTACGATATAATAGAAAATGAATTGCACAGTTATTTAGTTAAATTTACAGAGAATCTGAATTTCATCTGGACTACAACTGCAGAAATTGCTAATATTATAACTTTTTTTGTCGATAATAATGTTTATTTTAGAACTAAGATCGGAAATGATGTAAACCTAATAGATACTAATACTGGTCATCTTCTTCCGGTAGATGAAGCCAAGAAAAAGAATTCGAAAATTAACGATATCGACTTTTCTTATCGTCACCGGATTTATAAAGTCAAAATACTGAGAAACACGAATGTTGATTATCAAAATAAAACAATAACATTTTCTAAAGTGGAGGATTGAAAAATGAGCCCTGCAAGAAATACTATTGTTTTCATTGTATAGTTAATCTTCTTCCGAATCATGAGATAAGATGTTAGACAATGCTGGCGGAAGATTCGCAGAAAGAGATGCATCGTTTTACCGGCAAGATGATGTTGATGAAGTAAATTCGTCGAATTAGTTTAGGAAAAAATCCTTGACAAATTAATATTTACAATTTATACTACATGCGGATTGTGGTTATGAAAATGGCGGTGCATTTTTTTTAGGAAGGTTTGATAAAATTTGAATTAGATGGATAGGTGCGAAAGCATTGAAAAGAAGGGAAAAAAAGTGGTGCAAATAATTTATTGGTTTTTTATCTAAGCCAGCTATTCGTTACTTCGGTCAATTAACAATAATTAAAAGGAGGACAATAGAATGATTAATTTTAAAAACGTAAGAACATTAAAAGCAATTTTATTAATGATCTTTTTTACTGCTTTGACAGGTCATCTAATTTCTCAAGAAAAAATCTCTCCTAATTTTAAGGTTGCAGACAAATTAAATATCAAAACAAAATTTGAAAAACCAACCGATAAGCAGGAATTCCCAAAGCCATATAAGGTTTTAGATTCCTTATTTGTGGAATTTTACAATTGGGTAAATAGTTATCCGGGAATTAATGATAGCAAACATCCGGAAGGTTATATAGACTGGACCGATACTGATATGCCACAGATGATGATGGAAACATTTGCGAAATCAATCCTTCTAACACATTTTTACCCGGATTCTATCACATATGAATATTTTGCTCTAGCAAATAAGCCATCTGATGAACAACTAAAAAGATATATTAATATAGTCAAGGAAGGGGGTGAATGGGATGAAGTAATTTTAAATAGACCGGCCTGGTGTTTGAATGTTTATATACTAAACAATCAGATAAAAAATAGAATGTCAGAAATGTGGAATTTTCTCCTTAATAACTATTATATATTAGTAGTAGAACCATATTTAATGAAAATAGACATTATCGATCCCTCACTACCTAAAATACAAATTAACCAGGCTAATTATTACGCTTGTAATGTTCTTGAAGATATTAAGGGGAACTTTCCTGTTGCATTAAAAAAGATATCGATTAGTTCTTCTGATATTTATAATATGACTGAAAATAAGAAGTATATTGTTTTATTAAATAGTAGAGATTATGGTTATTTTTCTTCTCATTATGAACATATAATGGGTATATCACATGAATATAGTCTGCGATCTATTTATAATAAAATTCCAGTATATGAATTAGTTGATAATAAAATGAATAATAATTATGATTTATTTGGTTTGGGATCAGAAGTACAATTAGAATTCTTCAAGAATTATATAAGATCATTTATTGAAAGTAATATCGGAGATTATTATGAAAAACACTAAAATATTTTTTTTATTTATTATGTCTGCTATTTATTTATATGGTCAAGATGGTGTTTATTATTATAATTACTGGGACAACACTCAACCCGAGGGTGAACGCCTTATCAGAATTGGATTAGAAGAACAACAGATGCGAGATTATTCTTCACTAGTATTATATTGGGATGAAATTTATAGTGATAAGACGCCATTAGATTATCAAGTATTTAATCAAAATTTACCTAGTAGTTTAACTTTCTCATCTTTTCAATCAGCAATAGATGCTTCCAGTAATAGTTGGAATTCTTCTTTTAAAGATAAAAACACTGAATTTGGTTTATTTAATTCAACAACAAGTGGTATACTAATATTTTTTACTTGTTATTCTTCAGTATTTGAAGCCGCAAAAGCAGACTACAAAGTTGCCGCAGGTGTTACCACTTTTGGAGTGAGCTTTACCCCAAAAACTGGAGAGGTAGGATAAGTGATAAAAATGTGTAACTTTTCAGTAGAAAGGGGTAGCCAAAATGAAGCGAAAATTCAGTAAAGACTTTAAGGCCAAGGTAGCGGTAGAAGCACTCAAAGGCAATCAGACCATACGCGAATTGTCCATTAGATATCAGGTTCATCCTAATATGATCTCAAGTTGGAAAAAGCGCCTATTAGAAAGAATTCCGGAGATATTCAGCGAGGGGCAAAAAAACGGTTTAGAGGATCAGGATCGCAAGGTCCAGCAGTTATTTCAGGAAGTCGGTGAGTTGCAGTACGAGTTGAGTTGGTTAAAAAAAAAGTCTGGACTTCTCGGTTAAGGAAAAACGCCAAATGATTGAACCGAACAATACCGCCATCTCGATAAGCCAACAATGCGCACTACTGAATTTGAATTTGTCGAGTTACTACTATGAGCCCCATCGTGACACGACTTTGAATCTAACACTGATGAACCTGATCGACCAGCAATTTATGAAAACGCCTTTCTATGGTTCTCCCCGTATGACCTGGGTATTGAGAAAGATGGGTTATGCGGTTAATCATAAACGAGTCGAAAGGTTAATGCAGTGGATGGGTATATCGGCCATCTATCCCAAACCGCATACCAACCAGCCAAATCCTGAGCATAAGATTTATCCATACTTACTGAGGAACCTGGATATTATCTATCCCAATCAGGTGTGGTGTGCTGACATCACATATATTCGCATGCTCGGCGGTTTCATGTATTCATTTGTGATTATGGATTGGTTTAGTCGCTATGTGTTAGCCTGGGAATTATCGAATACTCTGGATAGTCTGTTTTGTATTGAGGGATTGAAGGATGCCCTGCAAAAAGGGTGTCCTGCGATATTCAATACAGATCAGGGAAGTCAGTTAAGCGCGGTGGCATTTACCAACATCCTTAATGACCACAATATTCAAATCAGCATGGATGGACGCGGCCGGGCCTACGATAATATTTTCATCGAGAGGCTGTGGCGCAGTGTTAAGTACGAAGAAGTGTATCTGCATGATTATCAGGATGGATTTGAAGCTTATCAGCGATTAAGTCAGTATTTTGAGTTCTACAACGAGGCGAGACCACACCAGGCGCTCAATTATCGGACCCCAGTGGAGATGTATTCCAGCGGATTCGGCTCTGAAGTAAAAGCAGACTATCTGGAAAAAGTACAATGAAAAATCGGGGAAAATCGAAATTTAGAAAAACCAATATTGCTTTGACTGGCTTGATCTTGAGCATGCTTCAGGTGCTCTGCTCAAGCCAGTCAAAAAGACTAGTTCGGCGATGAGAAAAAACACTTATAAAACAGGCTTTTCGATTCCAGCTAATGGGGGAAACCTAAATCAGGAATTTAAAAACGAATTACTTGATTTTATTAAAAGCGAGGGTATTCGGCCATGAATATTAAAACAAAATATTTATTATTGATAGTTGACACCTACGGAGAAAGATTACGGCGCGCAGGAAAATATGAATAGGTTTACTGCATTATTACCAGAATGGTTGGGAAGACTATCAACAGTTAAGCAAGTATTTCAGGTTTTACAAGATTTATAACAATACCAATAAACAAATATTAGCCACCATCTATGACGATGAATTCCAACTGAATCGCTATGGAATTACTATTGTATAACTACAGTATAGCTATCGTCTCCCCATTGTTTACCTTTCAGTCTCCGTCTGCCAAACTGACCGAAGACTTTTCTGGCACGCAATTGGTAAAATATTCGAACGCTTTTTGAATCTGATATTAATAGTTTGAAATTGAGCGTCTGCATAATAGTCGAGAGACGAAACGTAATGAGTAAATTCGATTTCCGAAGCCACCTTAATGACCATTGAATGACAATAAATGACCATCAATGACGATAAATGACCATAAATGACGAAGATTATTAAAAGGAGATTTTATGCCAAAGAAGAAATCCGACGCACCCCAGACCTATGAGTTTAAAGCCGAACTCAAACAATTACTTCATTTAATTATTCATTCGTTATATACTCAGCCTGAGATATTTTTGCGCGAGTTGATCTCAAATGCTTCGGATGCATTGAATAAAGTCCGATTTATGCAATTAACCAATCAGAATATTCTCGATCCGGAACGCGAGCTGAAAATCATAATTGAAGTTGATCCCAAGAAACGTACCTTTGCGATTGAAGATACCGGCATTGGTATGACTCGCGAGGAACTGATTGAAAATATCGGCACAGTTGCCAAGTCCGGAACTCTACAATATTTGGAGCAGATTCAGAAAGAGGGAAAGAAGATCGACGCCGATATTATTGGGCAGTTCGGAGTTGGTTTTTACTCCGTATTTATGGTAACAGACGAAGTTACGATCGAGACCCGCCATGCCAGTCCGGATTCCAAAGCTTATCTCTGGAAATCCGACGGGAAAGGAAAATTCAGCATTTCGGAAATTATTCGGCCTGAACGCGGTACCCGCATTTCATTTACCTTAAAAGAAGAATACAAAGATTTTGCGGAAGAGTATTACGTCAAATCCATTATCCAGAAATACTCCAATTTCATCAACTTCCCGATTTATGTTGGCAAGGAACGAGTTAACAGCATCGAAGCGCTCTGGCGTAAGCCTAAAGATGAAATAAAAGAAGACGAACTGATCGAATTTTATAAATTTCTTACAAACGATATTAACCCGCCACTAGGACATCTACATTTGTCGCTGGAAGGTTCAGCTAACTTCAAAGCCTTGCTGTTCGTGCCGTCCAGTACGCCTTATGACATTTTTTATGAAATTCGCGAAAAATCCTTGCATCTCTATGCCAATCGTGTTTTCGTACAGGATAACGCCACTGATTTATTGCCGGAATATTTACGATTTATCAAAGGTGTGGTTGATACTGAAGACCTACCGTTAAATATTTCCCGCCAAGTGACGCAAGACAGCCCGGTAATGGCCAAAATCCGTAATGTATTGACTACTCGCATTCTAGCAATGTTGGAAGACTGGGCAAAGAATGATGTCAGCAAATATGAAAAATTTTATAAGAATTTCGGTCATATTTTTAAACTAGGCGTTACCACCGATTTTGCTAATAAAGATAAAATCATCAAACTCTTGCGTTTTGAGACTACCGCGAAAAATAAGGGAGAATTGACGTCGCTCGATGAATACATTGCGCGTATGCCGAAAGACCAAAAGGAAATTTACTACCTGACGGGCGAGAACCGCGAGATTGCCGAACGCAATCCCAAACTGGAGTACTTCCGGAAACACAATCTTGAAGTTCTTTTGCTGGTTGATCCGATTGACATTTTCATCATACCGACGATTTACGAATATGAGAAGAAGAAATTTCAGTCAATCGAAAAAGCCGACCTGAAATTGGAAAAGAAAGATCAACCGGCGGAAGGTGAAGCTCTTGAAGAGAACTTATTAAAGTCACTGATAGCGGTTTTTAAGGAAACGCTGGGTGATAAAGTCGAGGATGTAATCGTTTCGAGTCGTTTAGTGGATTCACCAGCTACCCTGGTAGTTGGCAAAGAAGGACTCGAGCCTCAGATCGAGAAATTTATGAAAATGATGAACCAGGAAGTCAAACCGCAGAAGAAAATCCTTGAGATTAATCCGGCTCATCCTTTGATTAAAAATCTCTCCCGTTTGAACCTCGGCAATAGTCATGATCCGCTACTGCGTCAATCAATTCTACAGATTTACGAATCGGCTTTGTTATTAGACGGTAATTTGGAAAATCCGACTGAATTTGTTGCGCGTATGGTTGATATTTTAACTACTGCAACCAAATAATCATAATTGTAGGACAGGCATTCTTGCCTGTCCACAATAAATTGTAGGTCGAAATAATATTTCGACCATTGCGATTTAACAAATCGCCTTACAATTTTCTTAATGGTTATATAACGACAGCCTGGAAAAGCTGTCCTACGTATATACATAGTTGCTAAAAATAATTGCTAATGGCGCAAGATTTTTGTTGGCAACTTTATATTTCCTCTTTAGTTTAAACCTGATGTTCAGGCTTATGAGGAAAGAGAAAATCATTTGTTCGTAGATTACACCAAAGTATCTGTCCAATCCGGTAGCGGTGGTAAGGGCTGTGTGGCTTTTCGTCGTGAAAAGTTCGTTCCAAAAGGCGGACCTAGCGGCGGTGACGGTGGACGCGGCGGCGATATAATTGTTAAAGTTGATCACAATCTCAATACTCTTCAAGATATTAAATATCATAAAAGTTATAAAGCCCAAAATGGCGAACCCGGTCAAGGCGGTTTAAAAAGCGGCGCCGACGGTGCGCCGGTTATAATTCGCGTGCCGAAAGGGACCTTGATACGTGATGAATTAACTAATAAGATTCTGGCGGATCTAGTCGAAGATAATCAGGAAGTAGTCATCGCCCGCGGTGGAAAAGGCGGACGAGGAAATGCCCATTTCGCTACTCCGACGAAACAAACTCCTCGTTATGCCGAGCCGGGTTTGTCGGGTGAGAAAAAAAAACTGATTTTCGAACTGAAACTTTTCTCGGACGTGGGATTGATAGGTTTGCCAAATGCCGGTAAGTCAACTTTAATCTCGAAAATTACTGCCGCTCGTCCCAAAATCGCCGATTATCCCTTTACTACCCTGACTCCCAATCTTGGCATTGTCAAATTTGGTGACTATAATAGTTTCTTGATTGCCGATATTCCCGGTTTAATCGAAGGCGCTCATCAGGGAAAAGGGCTGGGTTTTCGTTTCCTTAGACATCTTGAACGCACGAAGGTTCTGGCTTTTTTGATCGAAGCAACAGACCCAGAGCCCGAACTAACTTATCAAATGCTTAATACCGAATTGGTAAAATACTTATCCACTTTTGAAAACAAACCACGTTTTATCGTAATTACTAAAACTGATCTGGTACAAGAACTTCCCACCCTAAAATTCGACAATTTGCCGATCGTTCCCATCTCTGCCGTTACCGGTGAAGGACTGGAGTTATTTATCCAACAATCGCTTAAATTACTAGCGCAAAATGGATAAACTGCAAGCCATTCTCAGTTTAATGAGTATTAATGGATTGGGTTCACATCGCATATTGAGCCTATACCGGCAATACCCTGATATTCAAGAAGTATTCAGCGCTTCACCTAAACGATTGATTGAGGTACCGGGCATTGATTTCAAAATCGCGGAACGAATAAAAAATAATGTTGATCACCAATTTGTCGATCAGCAATTAAACTGGCTAAAAAATACCCCATATAAAATCACGACTATAATTGACGAGGATTATCCTGCTCGATTGAGAAATATCTACGATCCTCCGGTGGTTTTATTCCGATACGGTGAATTTTTGCCGCAGGACGAAGATGCGATTGCCATTGTGGGAACTCGAAATCCGGATCATTACGGCAAAGAAGTAGCGGCTCTATTAGTTAGCCAATTAGTTGAGCAAAATATAACGATAGTTAGCGGATTTGCGCGCGGAATTGACACCATCGCCCACAAAACTGCTCTGGAAGAAGGTGGGCGAACTATCGCGGTTCTGGGTAACGGCATCGAACGAGTTTATCCGCCGGAAAATCGGTCATTGCGTGACAAGTTGGTTACACAAGGCGTCTATTGTTCGGAATTTCCTTTCGGTACCAAACCGGACGCGGTCAATTTTCCACGTCGCAACCGGATTATCTCTGGATTAAGTTTAGGAACTGTCGTTATTTCCGCCGGAGAAAGGAGTGGCGCCTTATTAACTGCTTATTATGCACTTGACCAAAATCGCGAGGTTTTTGCTGTTCCCGGGAGAATTACCGACGAAAAGAGTTTTGGCACCAATCACCTAATTCAAAAAGGAGCCAAATTAGTCACCTCGGTCGGCGATATATTGGATGAAATTGATGCTATTCGTCGCTTCCCCCGTCAGCCGCGCCAGCTTGAAATTAGCTTTGAATTTGAAAATGAAGACGAAAAAGCGATTTACGAAGCGCTTTCGACCGATCCGATTCACATAGATGATCTGGCTCAAAAACTCGGTAAAAATACATATTCGATTTTGGCGACTTTGCTCTCGCTTGAATTAAAGGGTGCTGTGCGGCAATTGGCGGGGAAAATGTTCATTAAAGCAGGATTATAAATGCAAATATTTAAGGAAATTAGGGGCAATTTCGGGTTGATTTTTTCAATCTGTATTTCGATTTTGTTTCTTCCACAAAAAAGTCCATCTCAAGATATCTTTGACCGACCGGTTCGACTTTATCAATTGTGGGACTGGATTTCATATAAATATAGCAATTATCCGACGAGCTTAACCGAAGGGGTAGAACTTGTCTATTTCGGAACCAGTGGCGGTATTTACGCTTTTCATAAATACGGGCGCTACTGGACTGAGCCGTTTACTACCAGCAATGGTTTGAGCGATGACTTTATAACGGCAGTCCTTTATGATGAAACAACGCGTTATTTATGGGCGGCACATAATAAAGGCGTCAGCTACTTAACTCCCAGCAGTTTTCGCTGGACTAATATTTCAAACGCCGATTTAAATTTACCGGAAACGAACCGGATTCTTCGACTCGGTACGGATGGTAACGCAATTTGGGTTCAAACTGAAGGTGATTATCTCCTCACTATCAATAAGATATTGGGATTTTATCAAGCAGAGGAAGAATCAGCCTCAGAGGCAGTTAAATGGCAACCGACTTCACTTGACGGCGTACCAGATATGAGGGGTTATACCATAGATCAGGATTACCAAATTGATGGGCGTGGTTTAATTTTAGATCAGAACCTGCGAGAATACAGGGTAACGGTTTTTGCCAAAATAAACAATGACATTTATGGTGGAATTGCCGGATTGGGACTTTTTGAAGGCAACGCTAATATTAAAACCCTCCATATCCATCCTTTCGGTCCGATGCAAAATTACATTAATGCTATGGCGGTGGATGATAATCGGATTTGGGTTGGAGGTACCCGGAGTGATTTGAACCCAATTTTCACCAAATCAGGAATTTCGTGTTATAATCAAAATGATGGTTTCTGGGAATATTTTGAGAGTCTGTTTATCAATGAATTTGCAACGCCGGTGGTCAATGACCTAGCCTATAAAAATAATCGGCTCTGGATTGGCACCGAGCAGGGTTTGTCAATCTACGATCAAAATAAAAACCGCTGGAAGCGATTATCTATGTCCAGTGGCTTAGCCGATGAAATCATTACTTCGATTGCGCTCGAAGATACTCTCGCCTGGATTGGTACACCGCGCGGACTGAATCTCATCAGTATTCCGAGTTATAAAGCACGTCGTCAACGTTTGTCGCCCCGCCAGAATATCTTAAAGATCTTCAAAATTGCCATAGATTCAAAAATAATTTGGATTGCCACCGATAATGGGATTTACTCTATTGACAAATTCAATCATAATGTCGAACATTATAATATGTCTGGTGAAAGAATAGGTTTGGATGATGCAGTAGCCGGTAATGTCACGGCTATTGGATGCGGAGATTCGGTGACGGTTTTTGGGCGTTATCACGACCTCCTACAATTTTCATATAATGAAAGAAAATGGACTAATATTCCACTGACAGAACAGTTAAATGAAGCCAGTTTTTTCGATATCGCAATTGATGGGAATTATATGTGGCTGGGAACCGATCGGGGCGCATTTCTGATGCGTCTATCTGATTATTATTGCGAGAATTATACTACTCTCGATGGCCTGGCTGGTAACAACGTCTTTAAAATTTTCATAGATGGCGATTGGGTTTGGTTTGCTACCGATTGCGGTCTGACAAAATATAGCTGGAGAAAATATGTCACACTCACTGAGTAAAACATCGTTGTTAGTTTGTGGGTTATTAACGGTGGCTCTTGCCCAAGAGCCGGCCGATTTCAGAGGAAACGTGGAACCGGAAATTCCGAACTTTATCTATGATGTTAGTATCACGCCTATTGTGACCAGAGATAGTATTAAAATTGATATAATTATTAAAGTGCCTTACAGTGCAATCCAATTTGTCAAAAAGGATACAATATTCATCGGCAAATATGAAATATCAGTGATGCTACTGGATGAGAAAGAAGTTAATGCTATCAGTAAAATCTGGACTAAAACCCTTCAAACCAAGAAGTTCGAGGAAACTCATTCTAATGAACTTTACGATATTAATAAACTAACCTATAAAGTAAAGCCGAGTGATTATTCGTTAACGATTGGAGTGATGGATTTAGATACTCGAAAGACTACTCATCGCAAACGGGAATTAAAATTAAAAAATTACTATAAAAAATCAATTACTCTCAGCAGTATCAACATAATCGAAGACACTGTCGCTGACAGTAGTGGAGATAGTACTGATGTTTCCGCATTAACCGGTACACTAAGCAATAAAAGCGAAAAATTCGACATCTCGTTTTTCGTATTATCTAATGGAGGGAAGGGAACGATTAAATATAGCATTTATAATATGAACAAAAAGGTAGTCCTTGAAAACAAAATTGATCATAATTTTAAGAAAGGAGTGGAATACCAGAGAATCAGTATTCCGCGTCAGAAATTGTCTTACAGTAAATATCGGTTGGTTCTTACGGTGAAAATCGGTTCTGAAGAAGTCACGGCTGAAAAAATAATCCAAATCCGCTGGACTGGTATGTCTGATATGATCAATAATCTCGATGAGGCAATCGAACAACTCAGATATATTGCCCGTGGTGATGTTATTAGTAAGATGAAAAAAGCCAGTGGAGAAGAAAAAAAGAACTTATTCCTTGAATTTTGGAGGGAGAGAGACCCAACTCCCGGAACAGAAGAAAATGAATTAATGAATGAATATTACCGCCGCGTTGCTTTTGCTAATCAAAATTTCAGCGGTTATTTAGAAGGTTGGAAAACCGATATGGGAATGGTTTATATCTTGTTTGGCCCACCAAATGAAATCGAACGCCATCCTTTTGAAATTCAGACAAAACCGTATGAAGTCTGGTATTACTACGAATTAAATCGGACGTTTATTTTCGTTGACGAGACCGGTTTTGGAGAATACCGTCTGATTACGCCCTTGGACTATTACGGTAGTTTTTATTAATGCTAAAATCGCGCAAAATTGCCGTCATCGCCGGAGATGGAATCGGTCCGGAAATTATCAGACAAGTAGTCAAAATATTTGAAGTGCTGAAAAACTATAGCCAGATTAATCTGGCAATTACGCATGCGCCTTACTCGGCGGAATATTATCTGAATACCAAAGTTGCAATTCCAGATGAATATATTGCCGAACTCGAGAAAAATTACGATGCAATCTTGATAGGACCATTCGGAGATCCACGCCTCCCTGACGGTCGTTACGCACGCGAAATCATTTGGAATATTCGCAATAAACTTGATTTATTTTTTGGTTATCAGCGCGTCAAGGTTTATGATTCTTGGATGAGCCCATTAAAGAATATGCAAGAAGGATTAGCCGATTTTTATATAATTCGCGAAAATCTGGAAAGCATTAATCCCAAACCGGGTGGTAGTTACTATCGCGATACAAATAAGGAAATCGCGGTCCAATCATCTATTTTTTCGCGCCAGAATATCGATCGATTTATTCAGCAGGCATTTGAATTCGCCGGGAAGCGAAATTATAAAAAAGTCGTGCTGGCTCATAAAAATACTTTAATGACCAACTTGCACGAATTATGGTTAAAAATTTTTCAGGAAAAAATTACGGCTTTCCCCGAGATAAATGCTGATGTGATGAATATTGATGCCCTTTTATTTGAACTGCTTAGCGATCCCGCCAAATTTGAAATAATAGTTGCCCCGGGAGACTTAGCTGATTCGATTTATACTGCCGGTTTATTTTTGCAAGGCAGTTATGGAATGGCTCATATTTGTGAAATTAATCCTGTGAGAATCGGCGCGTTTCGCATTACACAAGGATCGGCAGTCAAAATAGCGGGACATAATCGCGCCAATCCTTTGGGAGCATTCATTGCCACGATAGAGATGCTGAAATTTATAGAACTCGATGAAGCCGCCGAAGCCGTAGAACGAGCGCTTATTCAAATCCTACAGAAACACTTAGTTACGATTGATATGGGAGGCTTGATTGGCACAGAAGAACTGGGAAATTATTTTTGTGAATTTCTTAAAGAACAATTATCTATTTCCCGTTAAAATTACTTTGCCGTCTTGACTCGGCTAATGGCTTCTAAGATAAAATATCCAGCTAAGCATCCTGCGGCATAGTATATAAAATCGCTCCAGATAAAGTAATTTCCGATTAAAGTTCGCCCTATAAAAGTTTTTCTTATCTTTTCTAAAATGGGTAAATGCCATAATTGTATGAATTCGAGAATACTGGTAGCGAAAAAAACTATTATTGCAATTCGAGAAGATTTCAAGAGCGGAAAAAATAACGAGATTACCAAACACCAGAAAATTTCATACAAAAAATCACCTGATGAGTAACTAACCCATTTTTGTAAAGGTCCGGAGTAGAATTTTGTGTAAAAACCAATTGGGACAATGATCAGTATAATCAAGATTTTAATAGCATACGTGCGTTTAAACAATTGTCTTAAAGTCATTGATATTCAGCATTATTTAGTAAGTTGGGTAAATCATTCGTAATTATACAAGTACAAATTATTTGGGTGGAAATTAAAAAGACGGGAGCAGGATTCAAAATTAATCTCCATCAAATTCTTAATTGAGGCGATTCATAATTTGTCTTTTTGCCAAATTACTATCAAATTACGACGCAATGTGTTCGTTAAAAAGAAGGTCCGAAAATGTCCGAAAAATTTGAACCAGTCATCGGCTTAGAAGTCCATGCCCAACTTCTGACAGATACGAAAATATTCTGCAGTTGTAAGAATGCCTATGGCGCACCGCCTAATTCACTGACCTGTCCGGTTTGTCTGGGAATGCCCGGAACTCTACCGGTTCTTAATCGGAAAGCCGTTGAATATGCCATTAAAATGGGTCTGGCGACGGATTGTTCGATTACTGCTTTTTCGCGTTTTGCCCGTAAGAATTACTTTTATCCGGATTTGCCGAAAGGCTATCAAATTTCACAATATGACGAACCACTGTGCCAAAATGGAAAGATTAAAATCCAAGTAAATGGAATAGAAAAAAATATTGGTATAACACGAATACACCTCGAAGAAGATGCCGGTAAATCCATTCATGGTTTTGATAATACTCTGGTTGATTTCAATCGTTGTGGTGTAGCGCTAATCGAGATTGTCTCTGAACCGGACTTGCGTTCACCGGAAGAAGCTTACGCTTATCTTATTAAGTTGAAGCAAATCCTTGAATATTTAGAAATTTGTGATTGTAATATGGAAGAAGGCAGTTTGAGATGTGATGCCAATATTTCCCTGCGACCGATCGGAGAGGAAAAATTCGGCACTAAAACCGAAATGAAGAATATGAATTCATTCCGTGGAGTCGAACGAGCCTTAAGATTTGAAATTGAGAGACAAAAAGCTATTTTAGAAAAAGGGAAAAACATCATTCAGCAAACGATGCTCTGGGATGAAGCCAAAGGCGAAGCCCGCCCTATGCGTTCTAAGGAAGAGTCACATGATTATAGATATTTCCCGGAACCCGATTTAGTGCCACTCGAAGTTGATGAAAATTGGAAGACGAAGATATTGAATGACTTACCGGAGTTGCCTGATCAGAAATATTTTCGTTTCTTAAATAAATATAATTTGCGTCCTTATGATGCGGCTATATTAACAAGTGATAAATATCTGGCTGAATATTTTGAGAGGGTAAATGATTTAATTAACGATCCTCAGCTGGTCAGCAAATGGATACAAGGCGAAGTGTTACGTACTTTATCGCAGAAAAATCTTACTCCGAAACAGATTCCTCTCGCGGCGGAAAACCTTGGTGAATTACTTAATCTGATAAAAGCCGGTACGATTTCAGCCAATATTGCTAAAGAAGTCTTCGACAAAATGGTGGAAAATAATGAATCGGCCAAAATCATCGTCGAGCGTGAAAAATTGATTCAAGTTAGTGATGATTCCGAACTGGAACAGATCATTCAGACGGTAATTTCTGAGAATCCTAACGAAGTCGAGCGTTATCGCAGAGGAGCTAAAAACCTTTTTGCTTTTTTTATGGGACAAGTAATGAAGAAAACGAAAGGTAAAGCTAATCCAAGCGTCGCCAATAATCTGCTGAGGAAAACCCTGGATAATTGATGCTTTATATCTTAATTATTAAAGTTTCGAATATCAAAATTAATTGATAATAAATAACAATTTTCATAATAACTCTGTTTGAAGAATAAACATTGTTAATCCCGTCAGAAATAATCTGCGGAGAGACGGGGATTCCCCGCCTGACCGATTGACATCAGTCAGTCGGGCAGGGAACCCCGGGTGGGGTATAAGCCTACACGCTTTCCAAGCAACTACTTATAGAATTCTATTTGGAATTTTTACTTATAAATCTTGTCAGAAGTTATTTGCGGAGAGACGGGGATTCCCTGCCTGACTGCTGACGCAGTCACGCAGGCAGGGAACCCCGGGTGGCTTTTTCTGAAAGCCTAATTGTGTTTTGGACATGATCTTTTTCAGATATGTCTAATCTTAA
>Ga0208826_1000016_pt1 | contig 234192 bp, 202 predicted proteins | sample AD_UKC115_MetaG_FD_184451 | JGI IMG/M metagenome (GOLD analysis project Ga0208826, IMG submission 184451) | Active sludge microbial communities of municipal wastewater-treating anaerobic digesters from Hong Kong - AD_UKC115_MetaG (SPAdes)... | ecosystem: Engineered > Bioreactor > Anaerobic >...
TTTTTAACATTGCAACGCAAAACAAAAACTGGAACACTTACTCAAATTTGATATTCCAGTTAATTTTTCGATAATTTGTTATTCAGTTATTATTGTTTCCAATATATTTCTTCATGAATTTACCGTGCCCTACATGGCACAGTAAATTCGCAAACCCACGTCGCTAAAAATCACCCTTACAAAATTCTATAAAAAACCATGGTAGATATTGACCTTCTTTACAGATACAAATAGAATGTATTTATATTGCACTCATAAATGTATGCATATGTTAATTCTGAAATCTGCGAGCAATTGAAATTGCAAACAGGATGGGAATACTATTAAATTTTTAAGAAGAATTGTATAATAAACTTTTAGTATTAAAAAAGGGGTAAGGAAATGATAAATGTAAAAAATGTCATCATTTCAGCAGTAATTACAGGTGCATCTGCATGGCTTTTAAACTATTTATTTTTGCCGGCATGGAATGTTGAGTCTGTTGGAATGTGGGTCTTTATAATTATAACTTTATTCATCTTTGCAGGAACATCATTTGCTATTGATGCATCAAAAAATAATAAAATTACTAAAACAACAATTGTAGCTTTCATAGTTATCGGCTTGATTTTTGTCTTTTTAATTGGTGCTGCATTTTTCGGCAGCAGAATGATAAATTCAAAAGATTATGCATCTATGTTGGAATCGCACCTTGTAGAAGGTGATATAAAGGATTTCAATGCAACTATTGATAACGTACCGCTGCTCGACAAGGATAGTGCCACGTTGTTAGCCAACAGGGAGTTAGGCACTTTGATAGACGTCGTTTCTCAGTTCGAAATAGAAGATACCGAACAAATAACAGTTAAAGGTAAACCAATAAGAGTATCTGTTTTAGAGTATGCCGGATTTTTTAAATGGATGAATAATAAGGCTTCAGGCACTCCAGGCTATATTAAAGTAGACATGACCACACAAGATGCTGAGTTGGTAAGAGTGGACGGTGGTATAAAATATTCACCAAGTGAATATTTCGGAAGGGACTTAAGGAGATATTTAAGAAAACACTTTCCCACATTAATGTTCGAATACCCAACACTAGAACTTGACGAAAACGGACATCCCTATTGGATAGCATCAATTATTGACCACACAATAGGCTTGTTTGGAGGTAAGGACATAATTGGAGTAGTAACCGTAGATGCAGTAACAGGGGATGTACAAAAATATGATTATGGAGAAATTCCTGAGTGGCTGGACAATGTATTCAGTTCTGAACTGATTATGACACAATATGATGATTACGGTAAATTACAAAATGGATTCTGGAATTCCATAGTTGGACAAAAAGGTGTAAAAGTAACTACAGAAGGGTATAATTATATTCCCCAGAACAATGACAATTATATCTATACAGGTGTTACATCTGCCACCAGGGATGAATCAAATATCGGATTTATTGTAGCAAATAAAAGAACAAAAGAAGTTGTATATTACTCTCAGTCCGGTGCAGAAGAGTATTCCGCAATGAGCAGTGCCGAAGGTATGGTTCAGGACTTGGAATATACGTCAACCTTCCCGCTGCTTCTGAAAATCGAAGGTCATCCAACATATATGGTAGCGCTAAAAGATGCTGCCGGGCTTGTAAAAATGTATGGCATGATAAATGTGGAAAAGTACCAGATAGTTGCCATCGGAGATACTGTACAAAGCTGTCACAGTAAGTATAAAGAGCTGCTAAAGAACAGTGGAGCAGACATATTTGAAGCCGAAAAAAAACTTATAGAAGGCAGGATAGAAGTTATAAAAGAGGCTATCAAACAAGGCACAACATATTATTATATCAAGCTCGAAAATAGTAAAAAGTATTATGCTTTAAGTATTCTTGACAATGAAGAAATAATCCTTTTACAGGTTGGAGATAATGTGAAATTAAGCTGTGAAATTAATGAAGCTAAAACCATATTGTCAGCAACTTTGGCAAAATAAAAAAGTCGGCTTCGCCGATTTAAAGCCAGGGTATTTCTCTGTAGCGAACAGCCTTTCGGTAGACTTTTTTGATGCCAGAAAGAAATGCACTTTCTTAGGCATTAAAAAAGTCGGCTTCGCCGATTTAAATCTAGGGTATTTCTCTGCAGCGAACAACCTTGCGGTAGACTTTTTTGATGCCAGAAAGAAATACACTTTCTTAGGCATTAAAAAAGTCGGCTATTTATTTATACCAATAAGCTTTAACGTTTCTTTTCTGTCAAGCACACCAAATACAAACAGCAATATTAAAGCTATAAGCACATTTCCAAATATGGCAAGCAGGGTTGTAACTGCAGCACTTTGATTAAATATAGTGAAAAAATAAAAGACGTATCTTCCGATAACAAACATAATCAGCCCTACAATTCCGGGCCTTAACAGCCAGTTTCTGATATCAAGAGCCATTCCTGTAGTTTTTACCACTGTTCCCATATTCATCGCGCTGACGATAGCAGAGCTTACCACCATCCCTATAATGTAGCCTTTAATCCCATAGACAGGAATCAAGTATACAACAAATGCAATTCTGATTACATAGCCTACCATTGAGTTTCTCAAAGAAATTCCTTGCTTGCCAAGACCATTCATAATTCCTAAAAGGGTTTGCTGTAAATACACAAAAATGCTTGTAAAAGATAGAAGGTATAATATATCTCCGATTTTTTCCTTCCTGTAGAGCATATCTCCAATTTCGCCAGGAAAAACAATAAAAATCGAAGTAAATATAAACCCAAGAATTAAGCTGAGTTGAATTGACTTAGACATTCTATAGTTTACTGTTTTATAGTTTTTTAACGACATAGCCTCTGAAATTGCAGGTACCAGAGTCGTTGCCAGTGATGAGGTAACAAGAGAAGGAAAAAATATCAGAGGCATAGCCATTCCTGTTAGTTTTCCGAACTCCTCCATACTGTTTTGGTAGTTCAGTCCTCCCGCCAAAAGCATCCTTGGTATCAGAATCATCTCTATCGCTGCCATTATAGAGGTTATAAACCTGTTGAAAGAGATGGGAATCGATATTTTTGTCAGATCTCTCACTATGTATCTTTTTCTTATAAATCCTCTTTTTGATGTCCTGTCTTCTTTTTTCTTTTTAAACTTATATATCACAAGTAAAACCAATAAATTTGATATTTCACCCACTGCCATTCCAATTGTTGCCAATGCGCAGGCGAATTCCAGACCTATGTTTAAGAAATATCCTGCCATTGTAATTACCAGAGTTATTCTGACTACCTGCTCTGCTATCTGTGAAAATGCAGTAGGAACAACCTCCTGTATCCCATAAAAGTATCCTTTCAGAGCTGAAGCAGCTGCTACTACAGGGATACATGGTATAAGAAGCAGCATTGAGTAATATGTTCTTGGGTCTTTTAATATGACATTTACAATCGGGTCAATAAACAAATACATAAATACCGAGACAACTACCCCCGAAGATAGCACTATAAAAAGTGCACATGATGTAATGCGCCTTAAATTAACAAAGTGGTTTTTTGCCATTTCTTCAGCAACCATTTTGGAAACAGCTATTGATACACCGGAAGTCAATGTGAGAATTACAAGGGAATATATAGGAGAAATCAGCTGAAAGAGCCCCATTCCCTCAGCTCCTATTAAATTTGAAAGGTATATTCTATACACAAACCCTAATATTTTTACTACAAAACCTGCAAGCATTAAAACTATTGTACTTCCCACAAACGATTTTTTCCCCATATATTATCCCCAGAAAAATATTGTCCTCCTTATTAATATTTAGCATAAGTTTTACTTATGACCTATAAATGTAAATCTCCCGAAGAAATTTTCCCTGTCATAACCATTTATTCATCTCTTAAGCTCGCTATAACACATTTTTCAATAACTATATCTGTACCGAAAACCGCATTCCGTTATTTCCCTTAATAACCATGCCATATATTACTGGTTGATTACCCATGCTCTCTCACTTATAATGGGGGACGTCCTTTAGCACATACTTTGCATACAAAAGGATATATTGAGTTATTTTGACAGCTGTCTTAAATGCAAAGTAAAAATAAATATTGCAGCCTAATCCTTTAAAAAGGAACGGGGGACGAAATTTTGGGGTTAAACTGTTTTTAAGGTATGGTCATAAACGCTTGCACAAATGATGTACTTTAGATGAACATAATGTTTTGCTTATTGTCAAATAGCATTTATCTAAAACACCTTTAAACAGTGGGGGAAGTCCGCTCTCTCCCAACCCGCCAACTAACCTCGTAGGCTTGGAGAGGAGAATAAAATGAAAAAGAAATTAGCTGCTATGATATCTGCAGCATTTATATCTGTCTTTATGTTTGCCAATACAGTTTATGCGGATTACTATTCAGAGCGTATAACTTTAAGGCAGGGAATGAGGAGCAATGAAGTATACAATCTTCAGGAGGATTTGAAACAGCTTGGATATTTCTATAACAATTCCACAGGTTACTTTGGCAGCCTGACTTATCAGTCGGTTACAAATTATCAGAGAGCCAAGAATTTATCTACTGATGGAATAGTTGGGACAAATACTGCAAGACAAATAAAAGCAGATATGATTATAAAGACAGCTAAAGGTTATCAAGGTGTTCCCTATGTATGGGGAGGAACTTCACAGTCAGGTTTTGATTGTTCAGGCTTCACTCATTATGTAATGCTTAAGAATGACATCATAATCCCAAGAACGGCTAGTGCTCAATATACCAAAGGCAATTGGGTTTCAAAGTCACAACTTAAAAACGGTGATCTTGTGTTCTTCTCAACATACAAGTCCGGCCCATCCCATGTGGGAATCTATATTGGAAACAACCAATTTATACACGCAAGTTCGGGAGCCGGTAAAATTACGATATCAAGCTTAAGTAATACGTATTATGCTCAAAGATATATTGGAGCAAAAAGGGTTATATGAAAGTTTCAATCCGGGACGTTAAAAATGAGGCCACCTAAAAATTCTTAGTGGCCTCATTAATTACGTTTCATAATTTTTACATTTCAGCGTTTTTTCTCTTTAGCCTTTCCTCACGCCTGAGTTCAGCCTGAGAAAAAACCACTTTTTCTTCCTCTGTCTCAGGAATAAGAGGAGGAACCGCTACGGGCTTTCCTGACTCATCTAATGCAACAAAAGTTATATACGCCTTGTTTGTCAATATGGTTTTACCTGACTTAATATTCTCAGCAAATACATTTACACTTACTTCCATAGATGTTCTCCCGGTCCACGTCAATTTTGCTTTCAGAATAACTAATTCTCCCATACGAGCCGGGTGTCTGAAATCAAGGCTGTCTAACGCCACAGTTGCAACAATGCGTTCCGCATGTCTTGAAGCTGCCATAGCTCCGGCTATGTCAATCCAGTGCATAAGCCTTCCTCCCAGAAGGTTGCCCAGAAGATTTGTATCATTTGGCAGTACCAATTCAGTCATCTCTACCTGTGATACACTTGGAGCCTTTCCCACAAGACTATTATTATAATCCTTAGATACATCATGCATATTTAAGTTCTCCTTATGTCAATTTTATAAAGAAAAAACGACACACAATGTGCCGTTTTTTTATCATAGCCACATTATAAAGTTATACCCACGGAGTTTATCAGGTAATTCAGTCTCTCTCCATCAAGGCCCTTGTTTATGTCAATACCTTCAATACTTAGAAGGCTTACGGGATATACCGGAAGATTAAATACATCCTCCATGTATTCTCTCAAACCTTTAAGCAAAGACCCTCCACCAATAATGTATATCTTCCCTACCTTATCGCCATAGCATCTTTTTTCATAAAAATCAAAACATTGAAAAATCTGCTTTATTATGTCGTCAATTACGCCTTTCATGCTTTGGTAAATTATTTCCTGTTCCTCGCCAATATTGGTTTCAGGTAACACCATTCCGTACATTTTCTTTATTCGCTCTGCTTCATCAATCTTTTTGTCAACCCTAGCAGCTATTGCTTCATCAAGATTACTACTACCTCGTAATATTACTTTGTTAAACTCAAGAACCCTATCTTTAAGGACATTTACAATTGTAGTTTCCGAACCAAAATCTATAACAGCAAAAGTATTCTGACTTAACTTGCTATACTTCTTTTTCTTAAACCAGGTTTCACTTTCCGTCACCATAATTTCCCTGTTAAAAAACTTTGCCGTACTGTTAGCAGGAATATCTACAGATATAGGTTTCAAGCCAAGTTCAATCAATATTTCGATATAACTTTGAATAATGCTTTTCAAAACTGCCGTAACAAACACTTTCATTTTTGTAGATCCGTCCTCCTTGAGCTCTTGAAGGACTTTGTAATCTATCTGGTGCGCATCCATATCAATAGGCATATTTTGCGAAATAGTATTCCTTACAGCATGAGTTAAATCCTCTCCTGGAATTTTATCAATCATAAAAATACGCGAAATAATATTGGTACCAGACATAACAATCTTGGCATTCTTTGCCTTGACGTTAACCTCATTCATTACTTTTTTAATCTCGTTAGTAACGCTTTTAACGTCCTTAATTGCACCATTTTTTATAGATCCTTTAGGTGTAGATGCTATTCCGAAGTTTTTAATAAATATCTCACTATTTCGTCCGACATCAACCTCAACAATTTTTATGTTTCTGAAGCCAATGTCAATACTTACAAGGCTGTTTCTTATGAAAGGTAACGATACCATTTTATCTACTCCTTAAGTATTATTGAACAACATATGACTGAAAAAACAAATTCCCCATTTACTAATTATCTATTCAAAGATACAAGACCCAATAGTAAATTTCAGATAGGACTATATACTTTATATATTATCTATACACTATTAATATTACCACCCTGATACTCTAAAATCAATATTTTAGTCCTAATAAAGTTTTAAATTGCAAGCATAAAATACATTTTAATTATTTATAGTAGTCATACTGTTCAAATATTCATGTAAAAGATTAACAACTTCATCCTTTGTATTGGAATGAAATACTTTTTCTCTTAATACTGTTGAATTTTTCATCCCTTTAACATACCATGCAATATGTTTTCTCATTTCCTTGATACCGGAACTTTCACCCTTACGTTCTATAAGCATCTGCATATGTCTTTTGATCATATTAATTTTATCTTCATCACATATATCGGATACTTTCTCGTTACAATTAATGTATTTTATTATTCTGCTAAAAATCCAAGGGTTGCCCTGTGAACCTCTGCCAACCATGATAGCATCACAGCCTGTCTTTTCCAGCATATTCCTAGCATCTTCTTCCGTAAAAATATCCCCATTGCCAATAACAGGTACAGATACTGCCTCTTTGACCTTTCTTATTATATCCCAATCCGCCTTACCTGAATAAAACTGTTCCCTTGTCCTCCCATGGACTGCTATAGCTGCGGCTCCGTTCTCCTCCGCTATTTTTGCAATTTCTACAGCATTTATATTTTCTTCATCCCATCCCTTACGGATTTTGACTGTAACAGGTTTATCGGATGCCCGGGATACCTCCTTAACAATTTTACCCACCAATGAAGGATTTCGCATCAGAGCACTTCCTTCACCATTTTTAGTTATCTTCGGAGTAGGGCATCCCATATTTATATCAATTATTGCCGTATTAAGCCTGCTCAATCTTTCAGCAACTTTTGCCATAATATCCGGTTCTGAACCAAAAATCTGTATTGCCGTAGGCTCCTCTTCCGGGTCTATTTCTGTCAATTTGAAGCTCTTCGCATCATTATAAAAAAGACCCTTCGCACTGATCATCTCCGAATATAAAAGACCACATCCCTGCTCCTTACACAAAATTCTGAAGGGCATATCTGTAACACCTGCCATAGGTGCCAAAAAAATATTGTTCTCCAGTAAAACATTACCTATCTTCATATAACATCCTCCCACATAGGGATAACGAAAAACAACTTCCTAATCTTATATTCTTAAGAACGTTATCAAATCAAGTTTTTTCGTTATCCACAGTAGAAACTAATATTTTAGATCTACCATAAAGCTATTTTAGCAAAACAACACAAATTTGACCAGCAAACTTTAAAGCTTGAAAACAACAAAATACAGACCAAAAAGGGAGGAAAACATCAAGCACTAAAACTCAGCTTCTATATGAAGCTCTGCTATACGGAAATTTAGGGAATACTCAAAGGTATGAACAGACAAAAAAAATAAGATTTCAAATCTTATTAAATAAAATCCCATAAACAAATACTGTTTTTGTTTTCTATACCAAACTCTTAAGTTGAAACATCTTTTTATACTTTTGCATACCTTGTTCTCGGGTTCAATATAAAGGAGTATATACCGTCTCCAGTTGCAAACTCGGGAGTAGTTTTTGCGGCTATATTTGCCTTAAATATTTCATCCAGCTGAATCTTAGCATGTTTTTCAATTTTGGAATACTCAACAGAATAACAAAAGCCCTCAGTAGTTGTTTTTTCCTTAGCAATCCTTCCTTCTATAGGAATGCTAAACTCGGTAATCATACTGTAAACTCTCAGATCAATTTTCAGCACCTCGCCCAATTTATACTCTTTATCAGAGTATAATCTAAGTCCTGACGTTGAAATATCATCAACCTCAACATCTCTCCACCTGATCATGTCTGAGCTAACAGAAGCTGTACATAAAGTAGCGTTGTTAACATTTTGAGTTAAAACTTCACGAAAAGCAGCCATGTTCCCCCTCCTTTGGGTTAAATCCCAATACCGTCTACAATCGTCATATACGCTAAAGGGCATATGTGGTTAATATTCAGCGAGCTGTACAGAAATAAGACAAGATTTAGAATAACAAAAGTGCTCCAACATTAATAAACTCTTATGTTGAAAATGCACTTCCCTGTACAAAGTACTAAAAGCTAACAGTTTTTTCTGCTAGAAAGCTTTAGCAACCATACATAGTATATAACTTTTTTTGGATTATTATGTACTTTCTTTCTATTTATATTTTACCATATAATTAGAATAAAGTCGAGTGTTAGTTTTTTGACAATATGCCCTGGTTCAGGCTGTAGAAGGTTTTTTGACATTGTTAAAATAGCTTCAAACCAACTGAGCAACAACATTACTGCTAATTAAATCCAATTTACCATTCTTCTCTCAATAGATGTATACTAAATTCCCGCGTTTTTATACTATACAGGAAGCAAAGCGCCTGAAAATAAAGTTTTCAAGTAACGGCTCTATTTTCATGTATGTTATAATTATATTATACAAAAATATAATGAAAACTCCAGAAGTCGCATAAATACTGAATTTCTTATATTGTATAGTATAATTTTACGGGAATTTAGGTTACTACTCCCGTTTTGCAAAAAAAAATCCCTCCACGACTTATTCTCAAATGTCATGTAAGAGGAATCCATTGCTACTTATTTTGCGTTGGCTACCTCAATTAAAATTTCATTTCGAAATTCTCAAAGAAGCCCTGCATTTATAAATTTGGCGTCCCGGACAGGAATCGAACCCGTATCAGTGGAACCGGAATCCACTACCTTATCCATTAGGCCACCGGGACTTAAATATCAATCACCATAACATTATAATCCAACATACGTAAATTGGCAACTGACACATATATGAAAAAGCAAATTATTTAAATAACATCAAGATCCATTTTGTCGCTGTGAAGCTCATTGCAAAGGAAAGCAGCAAATACCACGTATATACGATTACAAAAACCATACTCTTTAGTCTGTCATCAAAATCATAAATTGTATTAATTCCTCTTGAAACTATTGCACTTAACCATATTGGAATTAATATAAATTCAATCATAGCCATAGCCACACTAAAATTCGTAGCCATCCCCGTCATACTGGATAGATATATAGTAGCCTCAAAAAAAGCCTGTACAGGAACAATTATAAAATGTGCCGATATGTACACTTTCATTAGTTTAATCAACTGTCCGTTTACACTTTTTATTCTTTCCTTTACTCTGAATAACTTAAACAGATCAAACAAAGGAAGAGAAAAAAACACAATATCAACAAGCCCCAGCAAAATTGCAACACAAAGAGCCAGTGTAGAGTTAAATATAAGTACCGTTAAAGTCTTATTGACAAACAGCCGGGGAATGTGTTGTAAAAGTAGGAATGCAGCATCAGTCAAACCTACAAAGATAATCCCCAGAAATAAAATTGGAAGCTTGTCCGTTATCTTTGCAAAGAAAGACTTGGGCAAAAGCAGTATATCCAGTATAGTTGGTCTCTCCACAAGAACTTCTCCTCAGGGGGGTACACAAAATAATAAATGCCTCAAACTTTTTTGTTAAGTGTAATTAATTCACCATAAAGAATGATTCACTTTTTTGCGCCCTTAGTTATTTACTAATAATAATACAACTAAAAAACTGTAAAATCAATGAAATAATAAAAAGCTGTATTAATCATATAAATACCTTAAAGGATTTTTGTAACCAAAAAAAGCAGAAGAGCTATACTTGCAACCAGAACAGTGTTTATAACTACATTTGTAAAAAACTTTCTTTTTGGATTCAACGGTCTTAAGTTTAACTCATTAACAAAACCGCCTTTTAAATCCCTCTCTCTTATATAATTATTAATTATATCTTCAGCTTCTCTCAGCAAATAATTATTAACTTTTTTTGAGCTGTTTGCTGATGTTATTATTACATTTTTATTTTTGTCCTTATCGCTTTTTCTGTCCTTCAAAACAAGTATAGCCTCTTCAACAATATTTGAAGATATATTTTTGATTATTACAACCCTTTTAGTCCCATCGCATACCATAAAATTCCTCCAAAAAATATATTCAGAGATAGTTTGTGGCATTATGGTTATAATTATACATAATTTTATCCAACCCTTTTCCATACTTTGGCTACCAGTACCGTCATATCATCTATTGCCTTATTTCCACACTTGGAATAGGCTTTGTCAAGTATAGCATCAGCAACTCCCTGAGGATTTAAATTTCCTATCTCTTCAATATATTGCACCAGTGCTTTTTCCCCACCTTCTTCCATCTTAAACGAGTCAATAATACCGTCGGTTACCATTATTATAAAATCTCCATTATTTACAGTCTTGCAGATCAACTCTGTTTCGATATCACTTAATATTCCTGCCGGAAGGGATACTGATTTTACAGTTTCAACCCTTTGAGGCCTCTTAATATATGTCGATACCGCCCCTATTTTAACAAACTCCACCTTTCCGTCATACAAATCAATCGCAGACATATCTATAGTAGCAAAGGAATCATCATCAGATTTTAAAACAAGTATTGAGTTTATAAGCTTAACAGCGGTATCCTTGTCAAAACCTGTCTCCATGAACTGTTCAAGCAGGCTTATAGCTGCTCTGCTCTGACAATCTGCCTTCTGTCCTGAGCCCATACCGTCACTCAATGCCACAATGTATTTTCCATCACCGGTACTCATAAAAGAATAATTATCTCCTGACACGCTTTCCTCATGCTTACCAAGTCTTGCCACCCCTGTAGTCACCCTGAAAGCTTCTTCCTCTACAAGCTTTAGTGAGCAGATGCCTGATTTATGATTTTGTACACACTCACTTCTGTCTTTTATCATCTTCCTGCCTAAAACTCCTGTTGCTACTTTCTCAATAGTATTTATACAATTCCTCTTTCCACCACATCCTTTATGAAAAATAGTCACTTCGTTCTTTCCCCATTTATTTTGGAATATAACTGCATCATTTGCCTTAATCCCCGCTTTATCCAGTTCTACCAGCAGCTTGTCCTCTATATCGCCCATAAATTTCACATCATAATCAATCTCATTTGCAAGGTTTGCTATAACCTTAGAAAGTCCATCCAACTGTTGGGACATGAGACCTCTGCTTTCTCCAACCCTGTTTTTCCAAACCAGATTTACTTTAAACAGTTCGTATATATTGTTAACCTGCCTTACAAAATCACTTATCCTTTCGCACCTTTCCATAAAGTAACCGGGAATATCCTCTTCATCTATATGTCCTTTATCTTCAAGCTTCTCAACAATTTTAAACATTACCTGATATGTATTATAAAAATTTCTGTCCCAACAATGCATGCACAAACTGCAATCTTTACAAACCTTGTCTGCCACTCTGTCAAATAGCGAAGAAATATCCTGTTTACTTGTTGCCGTACTGGTTTCAGATATTTCACTGAAGGTTTTGGATAATTCTCCAAACGCCTTTGAAAACTTACTCAACCTTTCGATTGTCAGCTCTTTAATCCTTTGACTATATCCGGCTTTATCCCTAACGTTGACGGCAGCCAATGCAAAACATCCTATAGAATCGGTAATTATCTTTTTTGGGATAAGTAAAAATAAAATTGCTGCCATTAAAATGTCCTTTATATAAATGAGCACCTCTGTTGATCCGTTTAAATACAGTGTAAATACTGCATTTGCAGCGATAAATCCAAGGCATGCCCCCACCTTTCCAAGATTTTTGAACACACCCGCAAGCAAGCCGCAGAATGCATATGAAGCTATTACTATGGGCAAGCCCGGATTAGTTATATTCACCACCAACCCGACAATAACACCCACAGCTGCTCCTACTCCCGGACCTGCAATAAAACTAAAAAGCAAAATAGCTAAAACTCCAATAACATTTATAAGGTTCAATCCTGCCAACTCTAAATTACCAATCCCCGATAGAGTTAAGGTCAGAATCATTGCCATACTTATCATTTCCTCATTGGAAAAAACATTTCTCTTTTTGGTTCCTTCAATAATGGAGATTGTGTGTTGAAATATGAACACTAATGAGAAAACAAGTCCGGAATAACATAAGCTCTTTAAAATATCATATAGTAAAAACCCCTGAAAAAACACCATAACCAATTGAGGTAAAACCACACTTACAAAGGCAATTGCAGATATTTTGAGATTACTCTTAATCCTTGGCTTTGTAAACAACGCATCTAAAGCACTAAATATCATCATTGAAGTTATTGTTATATAAACTTCTTCAAATCCGCCACCTGTAATCATACCAAATGATACAGCAAGACCCATCAGAACCTTGCTTATGCTTGTACCTGATGCTGCAATAAAAAATGCAATCCCAAAGGGCATAAAACCTTGAAACAGGGAAATTCTTCCTAACATAAAACAAATCACCAGCATAATAATGCCACTTTTTGAAATCGGAACACCGGTGAGTATTCCTTCCTTTGTTCTGCCGAACATCCTAACAAATTCTCCTGATCTTTGATACGGAATAGCTTGTGTTTTCATCTTTTGTGACCCCCTACAAACTTTTTTTATTTTGTTGTGCACAACTGATTATAGGGTAAACCAAAAAAAATATTTGTCACATTTGGTAGTCAGAACCAAAAATAATTCTGACACTTATCCGCAAAACACAACTTTTGATTACTTAAAAATAAGTTAAATAAGCACGCTCAAATTTTTAATTGAAGTTTGAATTTATAAAATAGCAGTAGAATTTTGTAGACTTAAGTAAATAACTTTTTGATTTGGCATCCATGGTGCATGTAATAAGTGTGAAGAAAAATATGCCCCTGGTAGCCCACATGCTCAAGAATGTTACCAAAATAAATAAGCTATACTAAATGTATAGCTTATTTATTTTGGTGGGCACTATAGGGCTCGAACCTATGACCCCCTGCTTGTAAGGCAGGTGCTCCCCCAGCTGAGCTAAGCGCCCATATTAATTTGTGGTGACCCATAGGGGATTCGAACCCCTGTAGCCGCCGTGAAAGGGCGGTGTCTTAACCGCTTGACCAATGGGCCAATTAATGGTAGCGGCGGTCGGACTTGAACCAACGACCCTGCGGGTATGAACCGCATGCTCTAGCCAACTGAGCCACGCCGCCATATATTTTGCCGATGCCAGCTTTGACAATTGTGTCATCCCCAGCACGCTTTAACATTGTAGCAGATACATGAGATAAAAGTCAATAGCTATTTGATATTTTTTTTAATGTTTATTAATGGAAGATACGTAGTAATTTTTGTTGCCTCTTACTCATAGTATTTCTCATTTATCCTTGCCGCTTCATCATTAAGACCTAAAGTCTTATAAGCACTCTCCACCAGAGCTAATGAATTAAAGTTATTCCCTGCCAATTCTTCAGCCTTTATCAATAGTTTGAGGCCTTCCTCTGTTTTGTTGGTTTTATAAAGGCTCACTCCCTTATAAACATAAAACGTTGGTGCCGATGCATTTACACTTATTCCAATATCACATACTCTTATTGTTTCTTCCCAGTTTTCAGTCATCCCATAACTTTCTGCCGCTTTTTCAAGATTCACATAGTTCTTATCTTCTTCATATGCTGCTTCGTAATCCTGTCCAGCTTTTAAGTACTCCCCATTTGCCAATTCCCTGTACGCTCTGAATTTCGTATCAATTATTTCTATAGTTTCTTCCGCTTTTATCTTCGCAAACCATTCAGTATACTTGTCCGACTCCATAAAAATTGAAACCAGCATATTTTTCTTATAACTTTCTATATCAGGGTAATATTCGCCCCTTTTTTCAATCAAAGCAATATTATAACCCTTTTCCATTTTTATCGGGGGTATAAGTTCACCCACATTAGCATTTGAGTAAGCATTTTTCAACTCTTCATTTATTTCTGCAAAAGTCACATATTCATTCAATCCACCATTATCCTTTGTCTCTAAATCATCGGAGTATTTAGCTGCAAGTTTCGCAAAATCTGCTCCTGCAAGAAGCTGCTTGTAAATATCATTTGCCAGTTCAGCTGCTTCCTGGTCACTTCTCTTTTCATTTGAAATGTATATGTGCCTGAAAGTATACTCGGTATTAGCTGCCTTAAAGGATTCATAACTTTCTTGTACATCCTTGTCCTCAACAGTAATTCCATATTCAACTGCAATTCCAGGCATAACTTTGAGTTGAGTAAGGAAAATCCCTGCATACGCTCTCAAATCTTCCTCCGTTTCATAGCCTCCTGTAGCCAGAAAACCCTCAAAGTCCTCCTTTTTATCATATCTGGCCTTAATATAGTCATTGACGTATTCATCAATTTCAGCTTCAGTTGCGCTTTCGCCAGACTTTTTGAGCAGGAAGTTATTCATAACAGCTTTGTCAATAACCGCCAGAAGCACCCTGTCATTTATTTCTTCATCAGAAGCTTGCATAAGATCCGCCTGCTTGTCTATTGTCAGAAACAATTTATTTCTTTCATTCTGAAATACCTTCTTATCTACAAATCCTCCTCCAACTTTTAGCACCTGATAGCCAAATGTATCTTCATTTTCAACTTCGCTTCCGACCTGACTTGAATTTTTGTTATCATTCCTATTGTTATAATATATGACACTACACACGGTTATGCCTACTACCAAAATAACAGACCCAACTATAATAGAGATCTTTTTAACCTTTTTCGAATCCACGCTTTTTTCCTCCAATTGTATTTATATATTCTTCATTATTCATATTAAACTCAAAATCAAACAAAGCTGTAATGCTTGTATTATCTATAATAATATAATACCATAGAATCAGTGTTTATTGAAACTATAAAATACAATCCCATTATTTCCATCATCAGGAACAAGTTGAATATTACTTCATATTTTTTTAAAGCTGTTTAACTTTGAATAAGCCTTACGCATTCCATTAAGCAACCGGTTTCTTCTTATTTCTATAGACTTTGCAGGACACATTTCCTGACAGCAAAAACACCGTATACATTTTGATAGTTCAACTGCAGGTTTTTTATTTTTCATATTAATGGCTTTTGGTGGACAGCTTCTCATGCACTCCCCACAGCCAATGCATTTTTTAAGAATGAACACCGGCTTCGGAAGCATTGTACCTGCAAGTACTTTAATCAACCCGTTTTTATAAAATCTTATCTCCCGAAGTCCTTCCAGTGCCGGAACATAAAACTCACTGACCTTTACATTTTCAATTTTTTCGCCTATGCATTCAATCTTACTTAGGTCAGCTTCACACAAACCTCTATCGATTGCATTCTTTAACACGGGTACACTTTTAGGATCAATATTTACTATACTTACAGCAGTCATATCCAAATTAAAAGCATTCTCAGATGCAAGAATAACCCCAATGTCCTTAGGCGTGCCGGCAGATGGTCCAGGCCCTTCCATACCTACTACGGCATCCATAATATTCAGACCCGGCTTGGTACTGAGAAAAATATCTATCAGTGCGTCGGCGAATTTGTCATATTCTTTCATGTTAAAGTGATACTCTAACTTTGAAATACCGGCTATTGCTCCAAACATGTTCTTTACTGCTCCTGTATAAACCATCTGCCCATGGGTTTTGAGCTTGGGAACGTTTATTATAAGATCTACGTCAACAAGAGGTTTAATTATTCTCAGTTTTTGTATATATTTCCCACCAGAATTTGAAACCTCATGATCAGAAGTATCGTAATTCAACTGCACTCCAACCTCATCTGCCATTGCTTCCATACCGGTACCAACATATATATCCTTCAAGCGGGTACGTGTATAAGGACCGCCAGGACTGTCAACTATTATCACTTCAGCTCCGGCATCCCTTACTATCCTAGCCAGTTCTCCAACCACAATCGGGTGAGTAGTTGCAGCCTCCTCAGGCTTCTTCTTCATGACCAGATTAACTTTAAGCGCCACCTTCATACCCGGCTTAATAAATTTTTCAACACCGCCTAAATTATTAAAAGTATTCATTAATGCCAGACTAACAATTTCTCTGTCATACCGTGTGCACTTAACTATTGATACCAAACTCATTGAACTCCTACCCCTCAAAGTTGATTCATTTCCTAAGTGTGCATATTTTTCTTCACAATTAATGCACCTATTATCTAGAGTTTTTGGAATATTTCCTTATCTAAATTTATTTCCAGAGTATGCTATAAAGCTATAACTTCCCATACTCCAAGGATAGTATATCATGCTGCCAATCCAAATTCTATCTTGCGAATATTTATATAAATAATTTCATAAAATTATCACCATTCATCCTAAAATATACTCAATCTTACCTGGAAAGGCTCATGAAGTATTTCAATAATATTACAATTTTATTACATATATTGACAAACTTTTCGCTCCATTGTAATATCTTAAAGTAAAGTATTCCAAATTTAATTTTACCGAGTTAATTTTTTCTTTGTGATAATTGATAAAGCTATATTTTTTTTGCATTTTATTTTCATAGGGTAATAACTTGGATAAATTGTTATTACCAAGGGCAATTATGCTCCGTACAAAACCGCAGTGTCCCCACTGCGGTATTTTTTCGTAAAGACATCAAGAAAATTCGCTTCGCTCATGAATTTTCTTGTTCGCTAGGGAACCCTATGGTTCCCTTCGACGGATGCTTCGCATCCCAGGATGCATGGGCGAGCAGTGCAGCGTAGCGGAACGACCAGCCCTCCTTAAACCGGGAAAGGGGAATCCCCTTTCCAAACCCCAGTATAGAAATTTACAAAAATAGGATTTTTATAAATTCCTATACTCTGAAAAACTTTTTAATAAGAATTGAATAACTCCTTATACAACTTGAAGTGTAAGTTTTTCGCCGTCAAAATCAATTTTTACTTCCATTCTCTCGGATAAAAGCCCTTTAATAATCATTTTACCGATCTCTGTCTCCACAAATTTCTGGAGGTACCTTTTTACAGGCCTTGCACCATAAACCGGAGTATAGGCGGCTTCCGCCATTTGCTCTTTAGCCCTGTCTGTCACATTAAGCCTTATTCTCCTGTCATCAAGCCTCCTTTGAATGTCACCTAATGCAAGATCAATAATCTTTATTATTTCGGACCTCCTTAAGGGTTTGAAAAGCACTGTATCATCAACACGATTCAGAAATTCAGGTTTAAAATGCCTGTTAAGTTCGTTCATTACCTCGTTTCTTGCTTTGTCACCAATTTCCCCGGAATCAGAAATACTGTTTAGCAGATGCTGACTTCCGATATTTGAAGTCATAATTACAACGGTATTCTTAAAATTTACTGTTCTCCCCTGGCTGTCAGTAAGCCGACCATCATCAAGAAGCTGGAGAAGAACATTAAACACCTCCGGATGTGCCTTTTCTATTTCATCAAAGAGAATTACACAATAGGGCTTTCTCCTTACAGCTTCAGTAAGCTGTCCACCCTCTTCATATCCCACGTATCCCGGAGGAGCACCAATTAACCTTGCCACCGAATGCTTTTCCATATACTCTGACATGTCTATGCGAACAACATTTTCCTCTGTATCAAACAAAGCTTCGGAAAGAGCTTTGGCAAGTTCTGTTTTACCCACCCCTGTCGGGCCTAAAAATATGAATGAACCTATGGGCTTTCTCAAATCTTTAAGCCCTGATCTCGCACGTATAACCGAATCACTTACCGAGCTTACTGCTTCGTCCTGACCGATAACACGCTTGTGAAGAACTTCTTCAAGATTTAACAGCTTTTCCTTTTCATTTTCTACAAGCCTTGTAACCGGAATTCCTGTCCACCTCGAAACAATTTCTGCTATTTCCTCTTCAGTTACCTCTTCTTTGAGCAGACTGTTTGTCTCTTCTGACTTTATCCTCTGCTTTTCATTTTCAAGCTGCTTTTCAAGGTCTGGCAACTTTCCATGCTTTAATACCGCCAGCTTGTCAAGATCATAACTCCTTTCGGCCTCTTCTATCTGTCTCTTTATATCTTCGATCTGCTGTTTTAAGTCTTTCTCCCTCTTTATATTCTGCTTTTCAAGCTCCCACTGAGCTTTCATGGCATCTGCCCTGTCCTTTAGGGATACAATATCTTTTTCCAGAACCCCAAGCCGTTCCTTTGATGAAACATCTTCTTCTTTTCTAAGAGCCTGACGTTCTATCTCCAACTGCATTATTCTTCTGCTTATCTCATCAAGCTCGGTAGGCATGCTGTCTATTTCGGTTCTTATCATTGCCGCCGCCTCATCCATCAGGTCTATTGCCTTATCCGGCAGGAACCTGTCACTTATATAACGGTTTGATAACACTGCACAGGCGATTAAGGCATTATCCGTAATCCTGACACCATGGTGTATTTCAAATCTCTCTTTCAAACCCCTTAAAATGGATATGGTATCCTCCACCGTCGGCTGATCAACTAAAATCGGCTGAAATCTTCTCTCCAGTGCCGCATCCTTTTCAATGTATTTTCTGTATTCATCAAGGGTTGTGGCTCCTATACAGTGAAGCTCTCCCCTTGCAAGCATGGGTTTTAATATATTGCCGGCATCCATAGCTCCCTCTGCCTTGCCTGCACCAACTATATTATGAAGTTCATCAATAAACAGTATTATTTTGCCGTTTGATTTATTTACGTCATTTAGTACCGCTTTCAAACGTTCTTCGAATTCCCCCCTGTATTTTGCTCCGGCTATTAATGCCCCCAGATCCAGCGCAAATATGGTTTTATCCTTAAGACCTTCAGGCACATCACCTTTAAGTATTCTTTGAGCGAGCCCTTCAACAACGGCAGTCTTTCCAACTCCAGGCTCTCCAATCAATACAGGATTGTTCTTTGTTCTTCTTGACAGTATACGTATTGCTCTGCGAATTTCAGAATCCCTGCCTATTACAGGATCAACCTTACCCTGCCTTGCAAGTTCTACCAGATCCCTGCCGAATCTTTTTAAGGCATCATAGGTCTCTTCGGGATTTTTTGAAGTAATACGCTGGTTGCTTCTAACTTTGCTCAAAGCTGACATAAACTTTTCGAGATTTATCCCATAACGCTTGAATATGCTTTGTGAAGACGTGCCTTTTTCTTTAAGCAAAGCAATATATATATGCTCAACCCCGGTATAATCGTCCTTGAATTTCTTAGCCTCATCTTCGGCACGTAAAAGAATCTCATTAAACCTTCTTGTTGCATACATACTAGTTGCACCGCTTCCATAGACTTTAGGCAATTTCTCAAGTTCTCTCTCCACATCATTTATATAAATTGAGGTGTCAATTCCCATATAACTTATAAGTTTTGGTATTAATCCATTATTCTGATTGAGCATGGCAAGGTGTATATGTTCTCCATCAACTTGCTGGTGTCCTGACCTGATGGCAATTTCCTGGGAAGAAGAAATGATTTCCTGAGCCTTTTCTGTAAATTTATCAATATTCATGCTAATCCCTCCTGTACAATTACATCGTTATTACTAAGGGATAACGAAAAAATAACTTCCTTGAAAATATTATTAAATCAAGTTTTTTCGTTATCCAGAGTAGGAACTTATATTTTAGTCATACCTAATAATCTCAACTTCTTACTCATTCCTTAATCAAGTTGCGCTTGCTTTTGACACTTCCCTCAATTTATTATAGAGTTCTCTGATCTCAGGCGTCATAACCTTTGGATTTACAATCCTGATTTTAATATACAAATCACCTCTTATACCGGTTCTGTCCGTATATCCTTTGCCGGCCGCACGAATCTTACTGTCAGTTTGAATTCCCGCAGGCACCTTGATCAATATTCTTCCATCTAATGTATCAACAGACTTTTCAGCACCTAATGCTGCATCCCACGGCAAAACATCAAGCGTAGTAAACAGATCTTTTCCATCAATCTCAAACCTGCTTCCCTTTCTGAATTTTACTGTCAGATAAAGATCACCGCTTTCTCCACCGTTTCTCCCGGGTTCTCCCTGACCTTTAAGTCTGATTTTCTCGCCGTCCTTCACGCCTTTTGGTATTTTGAAAGAGAGACTTTTATCTCCTGTACGTCCTCTTAAACTCACACTTTTCTCAACACCACTAAACCCTTCTTCAGGTAATATCTCGATTACAGCTTCAATATCCTCTCCCTTGACAGAATAGTTCTGACCTCTTCTATTACTTCCCATGCCTCCAAATATGCTTCCCAAATCGAATCCGCCATCTCCGAAGAACATATTGAAGAAATCACTATAATCTCCCCCTGAACTTCCCCGGTACTCATATCGAACATTATCTCCAAATCCATAGCGTGAAGGATCAAAATCATATCCGTTCTGGAAATTGACTTTGCTTCCAAAAGTATCGTATTTCTTTCTCTTTTCTGCGTCACCTAATACCTCATATGCCTCGTTGACTTCCTTAAATTTTTCTTCGGCCGTTTTGTTATTTTGATTGGCATCAGGGTGATACTTCTTTGCAAGCTTCCTGTAAGCCTTTTTTATATCATCCTGAGAAGCATTCTTATCTATGCCAAGAATATTGTAATAATCCCTGTACTGCATTCCGCATCACACCTTTCCATGATTTAAATCCATTTCCTATTATTTTTTTGACCATTAACAAATCTTATACTTCATCATAATATATAGTCAGCAGACAGACTTTCGTAAATATTATCATTCTATCCATTATCCCCTGAAAATTTATTACCTGACCTTAAATTGACTTTGACCTTCTTTGACCATAATATTATCATAAATCGTTTCCAAATTTTTATCAAATATTACTTTCATCTACTTTCTTCCGTATGTATTGAATTTTAAATTTTTCTTCCATCTTTCTTTTGTTTTCTTGATTTTTCAATCTAATTCTTTTCATATTTCACGCTAATAATTCTTTTAAAAAAAACACCCTTTACAAATGCTACTCCCGATTCATTACATCCACCAAATCGATAATGGGTTGATATATGTCAAGCTCACAATAGTTATCTGACGACTGTCCGATATCTATGTACTCAAACCTGAAGGTATCTGCAAATTTGAAGTTGGAATTGTAAATCCACTTTTTATGGAGATTGACCAGCAAACGCCCAATTTGCCTTCCCTTTATCTCTTCCGGGCTGAAAAAACCTGCAAGCCGGAATACAACATATTTATGGGCAGGTATGGAAATTGCTGTCATTCCATCAGGTATGAAGGTCAGATCGGAAACCTGAACCGAAGGCATATAGTAAATATACCCTTCATTATTCCCGCTCCAGTCAGTATAACCAAAATATATATTGGGATTTACCGGATTTTTTACTTTACCTCTATGGTTATAAAAGAAATCGCGTCCATACTTGTTGGCAATATTATCTCCGGATTTACTTAAAATCTTATGCTGTATTCCTACCAGGTTAAACTTGTTCTTAAATACAAAGAAAGGCTTGTAGGATACTGAACTGTCCAATGCTAAAATATCGTTTACATTTATCTTTTCTTTAATAAACAAAGAAATCTGGTCAGACCTTACCCTAAGCGGAGTATATCCAAATTTCTTCCGAAAAGCCCTGATATAGGATTGCTCATATTCAAATCCATAATCATAAGCTATATCAATTATCCTCATATTTGTGTTAACAAGCTCTCTGATACTTGAAGTCAATTTCCGTGACTGAACATATTCCATCAGCGGCTCGCCCGTGAGTGACTTAAATATCCTGTGCATATGGTATTTTGAGATTCCTGTATGCTGTGAAATGTCATCTAGAGTAATCTTGGTATAGATATTATTTTCAATATAGTCCACGCACTGAGATATAATTTCCTTTGCATTCATCATATTTATAGCACCTTTTTTCATTATAAAAAGCAATTCCTGTTCATTTTTAATTTATTATATATGTTATTTTTATTCAAGTAAACATTGCAAAAGACATTAGATCTAATACAAATCATGCTTTTTTAATTTCATTTTAACACGTGCAGCTTTATTGCAATACAATCTTAGGGAGGATATATAAATGCAAAGACGAGTAGTTGTTACAGGTATGGGAGTTGTTTCATCTCTCGGAATTGGAGTAAACGGATTCTGGCAATCTATAAAAAGCGGCAAATGCGGCATCAGCAAAGTTGAAAGGATAGATGTATCAGATATACCCACAAAAGTCGGTGCCGAAATCAAGGACTTTAACCCAAGTGATTTCATTGACAAAAAAGAAGCAAAACGTATGGATAAATTCTCTCAGTACGCCATGGTAGCCGCACAATTGGCAGTGGAGAATGCAAAACTTGATCTTAATAAAATAAATAACGAACGTATGGGTGTAATAATAGGTACCGGAATAGGAGGTATTGAGACCCTGGAAAACCAGTATAATGTATTGCTTGAAAAAGGTCCCGGAAGAGTAAGTGCATTTTTTGTTCCAATGATGATACCTAATATGGCTTCAGGAAATATAAGTATTAAATTTGGTGCCAAGGGTTTTACTGAATGTGTCGTTACTGCATGTGCTTCATCAACCAATTCTGTTGGAGATGCTTTTAAGGTAATACAGCGCGGCGATGCCGATGTAATGATATCCGGAGGTACTGAAGCTCCGATTACGCGATTGACTTATGCAGGTTTTTGCGCAAGCAAAGCAATGTCAACAAACGAAGATCCCCTAACTTGCTGTAGGCCTTTCGATCTAGATAGAAATGGCTTTATTATGGGAGAAGGATCCGGTATTTTAATACTTGAAGAATATCACCATGCTGTTAACAGAGGTGCTGATATAATTGCTGAAATAGTGGGATATGGCTGTACAAATGATGCTTATCATATTACAGCACCGGCTGAAGATGGAGATGGCGGCGCAAGGTGTATGAGGCTTGCACTCAATGATGCAGGTATAAAGCCCTCCGATATTGGATACATAAACGCTCACGGTACTTCAACAGAGTTAAATGACAAGAACGAAACCACAGCTATAAAAACAGTATTTGGAGAACATGCATATAAACTCGCCGTAAGTTCTACAAAGTCAATGACAGGCCATCTTTTAGGTGGTGCCGGTGCAATAGAGGCCATCATCACTGCATTGGCACTTAAAGAAGGCTTTTTGCCTCCTACTATAAACTATAAGACACCTGATCCTGAATGTGATCTGGACTATGTACCGAATATCGGCAGAAAATCAGCAATAACCTATGCACTGTCGAACTCCTTTGGGTTTGGTGGCCACAATGCAACACTCGCCTTAAAAGTTTTTAGCGAGTAAAAAACAATTTTACTATAAATTCATAAAAAGGACAGATCGGAGAAACCCCGAACTGTCCTTTCTTAATTTACATTCTTTTTATTTTTGTTATACCAGTGCTCTTGAATATAACTCTCTTCTAGAAGAGAGTTATATTCAAAATGCACATCCTATGATTTTTGCTGATTAATAAAAAAATTCTATTTATTAATCAGCACTATTTTCAAAAAAAGTTGTATAATTAGGTAGAAGAATATATGAAAATGTTGTTTTTTCTTGGGAGGGATTATACAAATGATAAAAAAAAGTACGTGGAAAAAGAAAATAATACTATCTTTTCTTTTAGTTTCACTTTCCTGTTGTTACGGTTGCAGTGACCGCAACTTAAAGGACAAGAGCACAGAAGCTGCGAGTTATGAACTTGATAGTAATGAGAATATTGCAAGCCCATCAGTCAATTTATCTACCCCAACAGCTACTTCGCCTGTTCCGTCGCCCACACCAACTATTGAACCTGTTACATATAAAGGAACTGTACAGCACATATTTTTTCATCCCCTGATTGCCTACACAGAGAGGGCTTTTGACAATGACTCCATGAGCGAGGGTTATAATAACTGGATGATAACCGTAGAAGAGTTTAAAAAAATCCTTAACTCACTATACGAGAAAAACTTCATTCTAGTAGATTATGACGATATCTATGAGAACAAAAATGAAGACGGAAAAGTTTTACTCGTAAAAAGGGAGCTAAAGCTTCCACCCGGAAAGAAACCCCTTATACTGTCTATTGATGACCTGAACTACTATGAGTATATGCTAGCAAACGGAAATGTTTATAAATTAATATTGGATGCAGACGGTAATGTTGCCACCTATTCTGTGGCACCGGACGGTAAGGAAGTCATATCCTATGATAATGAGATTGTACCTATTCTGGACAAATTTGTAGAAGAACATAGTGATTTTTCTTTTAACGGTGCTAAAGGAATTATTGCCTCGACAGGCTATGAGGGAATTCTGGGATACAGAACCCACAAATTGGATTCACCGGATTATGAAAAAGAAAAAACTGAAGCCTTAAAGGTAGTCAAACGTCTGAAAGAAACAGGCTGGACCTTTGCCTGCCACGGCTATGGACATCTCGATGCTGTAAAAGTAAGCCATGATAGATTTGTAAGGGATACCGAGCGATGGAAAAAGGAAGTTGAAACGCTGGTCGGACCAACCCAAATATATATATATCCCTATGGCAGCGCTTTTGCCTATAAGGATCCGGGGTTAAAATATCTGCTTGAACAAGGTTTTAATATACTATGCGGAGTTGGTGCCGGAGGATATTTCGAGAAATATGAAACCTGCGCATTAATTGACAGAAGAAATATAGATGGATTTTCATTCAAGCATCATGCTGAAAAACTTGAGGATCTGTTTGACGTTAATGAAGTGATTGATAGTGTAAGGCCGCCGCTCTAACTTTCCTTCTGCATGTATCAAGGGCAGCAATAATTTCTTTACGAAAGTGCGAACTCTTTTACTCAAGAAAACTTAAAAATTTCAACTCCAGGTGGGATTATTATTCCACCTGAAGTTTGGAAGGAGGCGGAACTGTTGCACTATTAATTTTAATTGCTGAATACTGTCTTGGTTTCCGGTGCTTTAAACTGTACTGCGAATTTAGATGTAGCTTGTGCAACTGCCCCGATGTATATATTAAGTTATGCTGGTTTATATACCTAATCTACTGGTAATGTAAATACTATATTAATTTTAGTATATAAACCAGATAACTTACTATTAAAGTATTAGGTACAACTTAAATATAATTCCTACTCTATATAAATCACGAAAATGACTATATATTGAAAAGTTGTTTTTTCGTTATCCCTTAGTTAATATGCTTTATTTCATACTCATCATCCAGTTGGTCAACAATTCCGTTTTCACCAACCATGTGTCCTGCTCCAACCACTACAAAGTATGTCTTTCCCTCAGGATCAGCAAGATATGTACGAACTTTTTCTGCCATGTTTGTATCCCTTGAATACCAAAGCTTTTCATTGAATTCTCTCATTGCTTCGGTTTCAGCCTCTTCTGACTTCACCATCTTTCCTAACTCCTCAACATTGCCCATTTTCCATAATTTAATCAGACCATTGAGTTCATCCATTGATGCCTCATTAGTTTCATCGTCACCCAGTGATGACGCCAGAAACTCTACCTGAAGTTCAGTTGAAAAGGAATCAAACATGTCAACCTGAAACTTGGTACCCTCTATTTCCAGTATCTCTTTCTTCCCGGAAGCCTTGTTTACGAAAAACATATCTATTCCTATCTCTGCTGAAAGTGAATTTTCCGTATACATTAAACTTTGCGCAATCAATGCTGCATACCATGGTTTAAACTTATTATAAAATTCCGGTCTAATTCCCATAGGTTCAATAACCTCTACAAATCGGTCATATACTTCCTTAGGTACGTTTTTGTAAAGTGTATTATCGTCTGTATAAAAGGCTTTTTGAAGCATATAAGCTGCTACTTCCTGCTGCTTTGATATATCGACTTCAACAGCCAGATAATCGGACTCATCATAAGCCTTCAAAATATCTTTGGAAAGCGGGTACATTGACCGGTCTGCCAAATGTATAGAACCTAATAAATAAACGCTGCTGTCCTCATCACTAACCTTCCAGAAGGCACCTTTAGAATCCTTTCCCGCTTCATATATCACAAACTCATAGGCTCTTCTTGCAAATACCATGAGTTCCTGTCTGTTGCAAGTACTACCAAGATCTAAAATGGTGCTGCTTCTTCCATTTAATATTCCTTTTGAAACTGCATATTTCACTATATCAACCGATTCCTCAGGTATTGTTCCTGCATCTTTAAAAGTAAGCTCCATAGAGGTCTTAAAATCAAAGTCCGGTTGAGCCGCTTTAATTACTTCATATGTACTCCTGACCATATCCAACCTTGTTGCATCTTCCTCCGGTTCAAATTTGCCGGTACCATCAAGAATACCAAGGGTACATGCCTTCAGAACTGCAACACTATCCGTATCACTATATGGATTTTTTTCAACAGGTATTACTATTTGGTCTGTAATTCTTTCATAAACACTAACACAAACACTATATAATTCTTCACGAGTTACTTCTTTAGTATAGTCACCAAGCATTTCTCCCGAAACAAGCCCATATATTTCGGACCATTCCACACTATCTGCCGCCCACTCACTTGGTTGATCAACAGCAGAAAGAACTTGTTCTTCCGCAAATACAGCCATTTGAAGAGTGAACAACATTATTGCCGATGTCAATGCAGCGGTTATTTTCTTAATTCTACCCATCAATTATACATCTCCTTTAATTTATCCTTACTAAATACAATAAAATTTAACATGCAAATTTTTTACAATTTAAAGCATAACACATTTAATCCCATAAGTCACCGAAATAATTCACCAATATAACGATAAAATCCAACACTATTTTATTTCGGTATTATTTCGGAATCCATTACGGCTTTTTTTCGGTGTCTAAAAGCTAATTATATGTTACAATTAACAAAAAAACCTTTCGGAGTGATAGATTTAAATGACTAATGTATTAATGGTAGATGACCATAAAGCGATTTTAGCAGGTACAAAAATGTTGCTTGAAAGTCATGAAATGAAAGTAACAGCTTGCCATTCAGGAATAGAAGCTTTAGAAATTTTAAAGCAAAAAACTTTTGATGTTATGATTTATGACCTTAAGATGCCTGATATGAATGGGTTAGAGTTAACCAAGAGGACTTTGGAGCTACACCCTGATGCCACTATTGTCATATTGTCCGGCGAAGACCTATTCGAAAATTTTGATATTCTTATTAAATCGGGCGTTAGTGGAATCTTAGATAAATCATGTAGTGACAGCCAATTGATAACAGGTATAAAAATGGCTAAGGAGAAGATGATGTTGCTTCCCCTTGAACTTATCAGAAAACTCAATCTCGATAAACCATCATCTCAGCATTATGATGACAGTCTGGAAGAACCACTGACCGAAATAGAACTAAGCATTCTCCAAATGGCTGCCAACGGAAAAACAAATAAAGAAATTGCGGAAAACCTCCAAATGGTTCAGCGAAATGTTGAGTATCACTTAAGTCATATATATAAAAAGCTTAAGGTGACTTCGCGCATATATGCTATTCGTAAGGGTGTCAGACTTAATCTGATAAATGGTTCGTAATCTGACTTTGGGCTTAATGAGCCATTTTAAGGGGAAAGTGGCATGACAATTCCAGCCCATCCCCTACATCAGAGGAATATGATACGCTTCCGTTTAATAAACGTATTCTCTCTTTAATCCCATGAAAGCCAAGATGCTTGCTGGTATCAACCTTCTCATTCAGATCCATTCCAATACCATTGTCATGGTAATATATAATAAATGCATTCTCATTCTGCCGCAGCATTATATCAACCTCTGTGGCCTTAGAATGCCTAACAGCATTATTAATCAATTCCTGAACAACTCTGTAAACTGTCAATGTGTGTTCATATTCCAAATAGGAGGTAACATTAAATGCTTCAAAATTTATATTAATATCAGATTTAAGCTGAATCCTCTCAATAAGCCCTTCGATAGCCCTAACAACACCCTTTTCGGCCAGGAAAGTCGGAAGAAGCTCATTGCATGTTTCGCGGATCAATAATATTATATTTTCCAGCTCCAACTCGTGTTTTCTTATTTGCTTTATAATATCATCCTTAAACATAAAGACATTTTCCAGCATATTGCTAATTTCCCTCTTCATTTTGATAATGTCCTGAAGTACTTCGTCATGTAAATCGGATGCCAGCCTTTTTCTTTCCCTTTCCGAAATCTGTAGAAAAATTTTGTTCATCCACGTAGGTGTATTGCCTTCACGCTGCAAATTCATTAATTTATTGGACAATTCCTCAATTAAAGAAAGATTTTCATAAAAGATAGCAGTATACCTCGAAAGCAACCTGATGGACAGTCTGTCCCTCTGGCTTAATTCCAGAATTTTTGGGTCAATTAGCAGCAAACGATGCTTTTCATTAACTTTTCCTATTAGCGTCAGATATATTTCACCAATATGAATCATATCACCAATCTTTATGCTTCCAATATTACTCAATAAAGTATCCGCTGTTTCCTTCTGCAAAAAACTCAATTGAGCTGTGTCTTTTACAAACTGCGCTCCATCAAACTCAAGGATTTTTACGCTGTCCACCGGAACTATATTCTTGATATTATCAGTAATCTTCTGTTCAAGTTCTTCTATTTTATGGGATTTTGAGATATCCATAAGACTCTTATACAGGCTTATATTACTGTCGTTAAATATGCTTACCATATCATCAAAGGCCGTCTCCAGTTCTCCAAGATCATTTTCAATTCCGCTTTCAAACTTAACGGAAAAATCTCCTTCCCGAACCTTCTTTACTTTATCGGTTAACTTTTTTAATTGACGGGTTACCAGTCTGCTTGATATCCATGAGATTATCAAAGTAATAATCAGCACAAAGCCGGTAATAATGATAATCTTTTTCCTGTTCTTTTCAATGAGTTCATAAATGTCATGAGCCTCAATATCAATGCCCAGCACACCAATAGTGTCTCCATTCCCATTGAATAAAGGTACATAGGAAGCAATATTTGCTCCCCACTCCTTATCGTACGTGAGTTCACCAATAAACGGCTTACCTTCTTTAAATGACAATTCCAACAGTTCATATGTATTAACCTCTTCATCACCCGGCATTGAAACCTCAGAACCTGTATATTCTATAGGAAATCCATCGACAATATATATGGTCCTGCCGTATTTTGATTTTGCCATTATGTATATGTATTTTAAGCCATAAACCCTTTTGAATTCCCACAACAACTGTCTTAAGCTTTTATACTCAGACATGGCTAGTATTTCATCCTGCTCACCCTTTTGATTTTTCATTTGAAGAGTACGTTCGGTTACCTTTTGCAGTTGGTTCATATCTATATTTTCTGCTACAATTTTTGCCATATTCCTGGCCTTATCGCCTAAAGAATCAGTTATCAGCTTAGTTGACGATGTATATATAAAATAACTTAACACCACTGCAAAAATTACTACTATTATAGAAAATAATAAATTGATTTTTGTTTGTAGTCTCAAAAATATCTACCCCACTATATAATGCCTTTTCATGTAAACTTAAAAAAACACTATTTTTCAATATATCTTTCAATAATGAACTCCATGCATTCTTCAGTAATTGGATAAAGCTTTGCACTGTATTGGTACGGAAAAGATCTCATACCATCTCTTGCCCATTGCGTAATGCTACCTACAATTGCATTGGAAAAGAAGTTGGCAATAAGATTTATTTCATCAGACGCCATCTTGCGGGTTCCAAGCAATTCTTCAATTTTTTTCATATTAGCATCAAATATAATTTTAAAAAAGTGTTCACTCAAATTATTCTGCACATCTGAAGAAAGAGCAACAACATAGAAATCTCTGTTATTATATAAGTGCTCTACAAGCTCGTCAAAAACTGAGTTGTCCTGGTTCAAATCGGTAAGAGCCGCAAATTCGGAGTCAAAAATCCAGCATACAAGAGCCTGTTTGTCCTGAAAATGGTAATAAAACGTTTTACGGTTAAGCCCACATGCTTTTACAATATCTTGAACACTTATTTTGTCTAGCGGTACATTTATCATAATTCTCTTAAGAGTTTGCGCAATAAGCTGTTTTGTAAGTTCAGGTTTTGACATTTTCCAACACTCCTAATTCGGACACTTTCATAAATCTGTCCAAAAATACCCCATTTATAATCATATGTGTAAAATCAGGACACATTATCTTAATTATTGGTTTTTAATCATCTTACAACATGTTAAATTATTTGTAAAGATTAGAGGCAATGCGATTTTATTAATATAGATAACGAACACTAAAGTTTGATCTCTATAGCACCCAAACGTTATCTAAATTAGTTGAAAAATATCCTATAAATTTAGTTCAGAGTTTTTTATCTATAGTAACATGGTAAATACAGCATACTATTAATTAATAGGAGTATTGTCATTAATCTGATTGTTTACAAACCGGTATTTTGCTATAATATACTAAATTAATATGGAAGGGAATTATCAAATGAAACATTACTTTGAGGAAATTGAAGCAGTCTTAAAATCACAGGAAAGTTCTAAAAACGGTATTGATTCGGCTCAGGCACAGCAGAGGCTTGAGAAATACGGTAGAAACAAACTAAACGAGGGAAAAAAGAAATCTGTATTAATGAGATTTCTTGAACAACTAAAAGACCCTATGATTATTGTACTCATTGCAGCAGCTGTTATTTCGGCAGCTGTTAAGGAAATTGCAGATTCGGTTATCATATTGGTAGTTGTAGTTCTTAATTCAATACTGGGTGTTGTACAGGAAGGAAAAGCTGAAAAAGCAATTGAAGCTCTGCAAAAGATGTCATCTCCATTTTCAAAAGTCAGGAGAAACGGTCAGGTAATGCAGGTAAAATCCGATGAAATCGTACCTGGCGACATTGTCCTCTTAGAGGCTGGGGATTCTGTTCCAGCCGACATGAGAATTATTGAAGCTTCCAGTTTCAAAATTGAGGAAGCTTCCCTTACGGGAGAATCTGTTCCGACTGAGAAAACAAATATGATTATTCCGACAAGCAATAAGGATATTTCTCTTGGTGACCGCGTCAACATGGCTTATATGGGCACAAACGTAGTCTATGGCCGTGGCGAAGGTGTTGTAGTCAGCACCGGTATGTCAACCGAGATGGGAAAAATAGCAAATATCATTTCGAACACTGGGGAAGAAAAAACACCTCTGCAGAAAAAGTTATCTTCTCTAAGCAAAGTTCTCAGTATATGCGTACTTGGAATATGTGTATTCATCTTTGCATTCGGAGTATTGCGTAACGGAGGTTTTGCAGGTGATCATGTACTTGAATCCTTCCTGATGGCAATCAGTCTTGCAGTTGCTGCAATACCTGAAGGATTAGTAGCAGTTGTTACTGTTGTTTTATCCATCGGTGTTACCAAGATGTCCAAAAGGAACTCAATAATAAGAAAGCTTACAGCTGTTGAAACTTTAGGATGTACACAGGTAATATGTTCCGATAAGACAGGTACTTTGACTCAGAACAAAATGACAGTTGTTGAAACTTACACTGTTGGCGACGCTGAACAGCTTCAGATATCGATGGCTCTTTGTAATGACGCTTCACTTACCGAAAATGGCAATGAAGTAATAGGAGAGCCTACGGAAAGTGCCCTTGTAAGATATGCATATGATTCAGGCAAAAACAAAACAGACCTTGCAAAAAATATGCCCCGTGTTGCAGAAGCTCCCTTTGACTCTGTGCGTAAGATGATGTCCACAGTTCACAGGGATCCAAGCGGTAAATTCATCCAATACACCAAAGGAGCACCTGACGAACTCTTAAAAGCCTGCACACATATACTTACAAAAGACGGTGCAGTACCTTTAACCGATGCTCATCGTTCAGCTATAATGGCGGAAAACAAAAAAATGGCAAACAAGGCTCTGCGTGTGTTGGCATCAGCATTGAAGCAAACAGATTCAATGCCGGAAAAAATATCTCCGGAAAGTCTCGAGCGCAATTTAACCTTCATTGGCCTCACAGGAATGATTGACCCTGTTCGTCCTGAGGTAAAAGTTGCAATCGAAAAATGTCGTCATGCAGGTATTCGCCCTATAATGATTACAGGAGACCATAAAGATACAGCAATAGCTATTGCTAAAGAACTTGGCATCATCTCCAATGAAAACCAGGCAATTACAGGAGCAGAGTTATCCGAAATACCGGATCATGAGTTTGAAAAGAAAATAAACAACTACTCTGTATATGCACGTGTACAGCCTGAACACAAAGTTCGTATAGTAAAAGCATGGAAAAAGCAGGGCAAAATCACCGCAATGACCGGTGATGGAGTTAATGATGCTCCAGCTCTTAAATCGGCTGATATAGGAATCGGTATGGGAATTACCGGTACCGATGTTACCAAGAATGTTTCCGATATGGTACTGGCTGACGATAATTTCGCATCTATTGTATATGCAGTTGAAGAAGGACGAAGGATATACGATAACATCCGAAAGGCCATACAGTTCCTCCTGTCCTCAAATTTAAGCGAGGTTGTTGCCCTTTTTGTTGCAACTGTAATGAATTTCAGGCTTTTTTCACCAATACATGTTTTGTGGATTAACCTCATTACCGATACCTTGCCGGCAATTGCTTTAGGAATGGAGGAGGCAGAAGATGATATTATGATGAAGCCTCCACGCAGTACAAAAGAAGGTATTTTTGCAAACGGACTAGGTTTTAACGTAATATATCAGGGTGCAATCATTGCCGCTTTGACACTGATAGCATTTATTATAGGAAGCAAAGTTTCAGAGATAACAGGTATGACGATGGCGTTTTTGACCCTATCCACATGCGAAGTTTTTCAGTCTCTGAACTTAAGGTCAATGACAAAATCCATTTTCAAATTGAAAACGCGTAATAAGTATTTGTTCGGAGCAATGGTAGTGTCCTTTATATTGTCAATATTTGTTATATACATCCCCGGAGTTAATACAATCTTCAAACTTACTCCGCTTTCAGCCACCAACTTTATAATATCAATGGCACTGGCAATATCAATTATACCAATTGTGGAAATAGTAAAACTGATAGTTCGTTCAACTAAGAAATAGTAAATATAATGATAGGTACCGTAGTCTGTAAAACCAAAACTTATAGTCTACGGAGCACAAACAGAGGAAGTACATTGTAAAATCTCAGAATAATCAAATAAAAGTGAGATTTTACAATGTAACAATCCCTCATACCAAATATATAAATTCAAAGGATTTTATATTAAGAACCTTTTATCTTTTGTAATCAGATGTATATATTTCTCGAAAAACAATATAAATAATATAAAATGTGTTTTGGGAAAAATAGGATATATGGAGTGATTTATGTGAACTGGCTCAGGAAATTTATGCTTGGAAGAAACGGTTCAGATCGGCTTTCTATATTTTTACTTATAGTTGCGCTGATACTGGCAATAATCGCAGACTTATCAAAACTTACATTTCTAAAATATATTAGTTTTATAATATTGGTTTTAGGTATTTATAGAGTACTATCAAAAAATATAGTCAAACGTAGAATGGAAAACTACAAGTTTGTTATGTTTACGTCTTGGGCACAATCACAGTATAAAAAAATCACCAATCGTATAAGGGATTCAAAAACTCACAGATATTTTTCCTGTCCCGATTGCAAAGCAACATTACGCCTCCCTAAAGGTAAAGGCAAGATAATGATAACCTGTCCCAAGTGCAGAAAGGAATTCATGAAAACCACATAAATTTACCTTCCTTTCAGCAAGTTGCCATGGTATGACTAAAATATAAGTGCCTACTCTGGATAACGAAAAAACTTGATTTAATAATGTTTTCAAAATATGAGAATAGGAAGTTATTTTTTCGTTATCCCTATATAGATGACGAACACAAAAGTTAAATCTATATAGCACCCAAATGTTAACTAATTTAGATAAAAAACCTCCTTTTATTAAGTTTTTAAGTTTTCATCTACAAGCGATCCGACCTGAACATGGATATTACAAGCCCTAAAATAATGGCAAATGCAACAGCCAAGCCAACTTTAAGAGCAGTCAAATTAAGTAGATACATTTCACTTCCTTCGTTTGCATTTTGACTTGAGCCAATAATAATACCTGTGATAATTATACTTACCGCAAGCAATATCAGGCTGAAAGATATTCTGTTTATAGATCTATCCAAGCGTCTTTGTATTCTGTTTATATCTTTTATACGCAACTGAATACTTAAATCTCCATCTTCCGCTTTTTCCAATAGATTTTGAATGTAAAACGGGAGTTCTGAAAGCAAATCCTTATATACAAAAATATTTTTCCTGAAAACATTGCTTATATTCTTTACAGAATAGGCTTGTAACACCAGTCTTTTGGCAATAGGTTTTGCCACTTCAAGAGTATTAAGTTCCGGAGCAAGTTTTTCGAGCAGGCTCTGGATAGTTGCCAGCGACTTGGCTAATAAGGTAAATTCCCGTGGCAATCTTACTCCATTTTTAAATGCAATACTAAATATCTCGTAGAGCAGTTCCCCTGCATTAATCCTGCTCCATGGCAAAGTAAGATATTTGTCAATCATTATATCCACGTCCTGCTCAAACTTTCTGATATTCTTCTTTTCAGACATTGCATCGAGCTCTAAAATAGTTCTTGCAACCATCCTCGGATCTTTGTTTGCAACAGCGACAAATAACTTCGAAATAGTCTTTCTGCGCGATTCACTTATTCGCCCAACCATTCCCAGATCTAAAAAAATGATTGTTCCATCGTGTAAAACTTTGATGTTTCCCGGATGAGGATCCGCATGAAAAAAACCGTCCCTTAATATCTGATTGCAAATGGATACAGCAATCTTCCGGGCTATTTCTTTTTTGTCTAAAAGTGCTTTTTCCAGCGCATTATGGTCATCTATACCTATTCCTTCGATGAACTCCATAGTCAATATATTTCGGGAAGTATAATTCCATTTTACTTCAGGAACTTTAATATTTTTATCTTTAATAAAATTCTCTCTGAAAGTATCAGCATTTTCAGCTTCTTTTGTAAAGTCCAGTTCATTTTTAAGCGTCCGTTCAAAATCACCTACCATACTGGTAAAATCATATATTTTTCCGAATCTTGTGTGATTATCAACAAAATAAGCAAGATCCTTTAGAATATTCAGGTCATGGTTAATAATTCTTTCTATTCCCGGTCTCTGGACTTTTACCGCGACCTTTTCTCCTGTTTTCAAAACTGCATGGTGAACTTGGGATATAGAAGCCGATGCAACGGGTGTCTCAGAAAATTCCACAAAGACATTTTCGAGAACATCTTCAAATTCATTTTCTATTAACGCTCTAACCTCATTGAAGGAAAAGGGCTGAACAGAACTCTGAAGCTTTTTCAGTTCTTCTACTATATCATGTGGAACGATATCGGCTCTGGTACTCAATATTTGCCCTACTTTTACAAAAGTCGGCCCAAGCTCTTCTAAAGAAATTCTAAGTCTTTCTCCTATAGAGCGCTTTGAATTTGCTGCCTCAGCTTCCGGACTCCGTCTTCTCATCTTCAGGTATTCAAAAATACCAAGTTGGTCTATTATAAGCCCGAAACCATGCTTTGCAAAAACGGTTATAATCTCCTGGTATCTTTTTATATTAACCCTTTTACTTATAACCATAATAGCCTCCAAGTACATAAGTTTGACTTAGTGTTACATTATTATCGGTGCAATTGCCTCTTTTTAGTACACATATATACATTTCTTCTTAATTTATTTTACTATAGTTCTTAGAGTGTGCAAAGGGTAATTTATTTAGTCATAGGCTCTTTCAATACCACACGATTGATTGTAAAATAGTAATGCAGGCAGGTAATTAAGACTTTCCTTTTATGCTCAAGCAGAGTAACAGGAGTAGCCGGGGGTACATTTAATAAATGTGAAGATAAATATTCACCTTAATCAGCCAAAATCATAGTATGTTCAAAAGCACTAGCTATGGAATAGAATTCCACAGCTATTTTCATCATAATGCTGATTCTTAAAGAAATATTTAATTCCAGTAATCTATTATTAACTCTATATTCCTGTTCATGCTTTCGGTGATCCACATGCAGGACAATTTTGAAGCGAAAGCGGCATTTCCAACCCAGACCTTATGAGCAGATCAGAATTGAGCAAAATCTCTGCTGCAGTTCCATCTGCTGCCACCATCCCCTCATTAATTATGATAATTCTCTTGCAGGTTTCAAACACCATATCAAGGTCATGACTGGTAATTATTTTGGTGTGTTCAAAGCTATTAAGCAGGTTTATTACCCTGCGTCTCGATTTGGGGTCAAGGGCTGACGTTGGTTCGTCCATTATCAATACATCCGGTTGCATTGACAAGACAGTAGCAATAGCTGCCGACCTCTTTTCACCTCCGGACAGTTTATATGGTGCCCTATCTTTCAAGTGAGGTATTCCCACTAGTTCCAATGCCTCCTTTACCCTGTTTTCAACTTCTTTTTCATCAAGTTTGTAATTTCGTGGCCCAAATGCGACATCATCGTAAACAGTTGTCATAAATAACTGGTCATCAGGATTCTGGAAAACCATTCCCAGCCTCTGGCGTATCATTGGCAGGGTCTTCTTTGTAACATGAACATCGCCGACCAAAACCTCTCCGGCCTTTGGAAACAATACACCCATTATCAGCATCAAAAGAGTTGATTTTCCGGCACCATTTGCCCCAATAATTCCCACTGATTCACCATGGTGAATTGTAAACGACATATCTTTTATTGCCACCTGTCCATCCGGATATTCAAAATGCAGGTTCCTTACCTCAAGTTTATGATGACTCATCTATATAATCACTCCTGTAAATAATTCACCTAACAAAGCAGGTATATCATAAATTCTAACAATAACAAAAAACGCACTCCAACCCATCAGAAAAGCAAAATCCCGATAGCCTGCTTTTTTATTCATTCCGATACCATACTCACCGGAAAAGCCTCTTAAAATCATTGATTCATAAACTCTCTCAGCTCTTTCAAAGGTTCTAAGCAGCAGTTGTCCCAAGAAGGATCCCCAACTGTCATGATGTATGCCTTTTTGTCCTGGTGCCCTGAGTGAGTAGGCTCTTACCATTCTGGAAACCTCTTCTGTCAATACATAAATATAACGGTAGGTCAATAAAAGCTGCAGGACAAAAATCCTTGGTACTTTCAGCATACGTAATGCTGCTGCCAATTTATCAATGCCGGTAGTTGCAATAAGTAAAACACCTGCCGTAACGGTTAACCCACCTTTTATAAAGATAGAAAAAAAAGCGACCCATCCCCTCGATACGGCAATACTGCCCAAAACTACCGTATGATTATCAAACAATGGGTTTAATATGCCGATTCCGATTATTAGAGGCCCAACTAACAATATCCTCTTTACAATTGGAATAAACGGTAGCTCCGCAAGCGCAAAAATAATGACAGGATAAAACACATACGCCAATAATCCCGCAATTTCATATCTATCAAATGAGACAACCACAGTCAAATAAGCAACTGTGGTCAGTAATTTCACCAATGGATGAAGCCTGTGCACCGGGCTTTCCTTCCGAGCCAGTTCATCTAGAAGACTCAAATTATATATTGAGTTTGTAATATCCGACATACTAATCAAATCCTAACATAAATAGGTAAGGGATAACGATAAAATAACATCCTATTCTCATATTCTGAAAACATTATCAAATCAAGTTTTTTCGTTATCCAGAGTATGAATCTATATTTTAGTCATCCTAAACTTACTTACACCTTAATAAATTATTTCTACAGCCTTTTAATTCGTTTGAGCTCTAAACTTTCTCTTTATCCTTTTGATAATAAAAATAAGCGTACCGGTTAATGCAGCCAGTGCGAGGGTCAAAAGTCCACCAACAATACCTGAAACACTTGTACCTCTATTAACAGAAGGCCAAGTCTCTCCAGTTTGTGAACTTTCCGCTTGTTCATCACCATCTTTCTCTGACCTGAAACCATAGTCAGGTAAAAATGCTGTTCTGCTTTGCAAATCAGCTAATATCTTGTGAATTCCATCCTTTGCTTCAATTTCAGGTTCTCCTGTAGTTTTTACTATTGACCATTCCAAACCGTCGGGATTGGAAGATGCAAACCATGAGAATACACCTCCTATAAGAAGTGCTGCAATCAAAAGACCTGTCAACACCTTCTTTATGGATACGTTACCCGTAATTTTATTTTCAGCTGTTCTCTCAATAAGTTCCGGTCTCGCCTTCCAGACAAAACTAATAACCGCATAGGTTACAAATCCTTCAATTACGCCTATTGCAAGATGTATCAACTGCATAGGCAATACAAATGCTTCAAAGGGCAACTCAGTCTTTCCAGACAAAAATGTTTGAACTGCGACGCTAAACGCTCCCATCTGAAGGCCTATCAAAGTGGAAGCCATTGAAGCAGCAAAAATCCTCACCGAATTTACCTGCTTTCGTGTTAACCATTTATAAATAAAAGGATATGCAATAAAACAGGTATAAAACCCCAGGTTAAATACATTACACCCCAATGCAAGCAATCCGCCATCTCCAAAGAAAAACGCCTGTATCAGCAAAATTGAAGCCATTGCTAGAAATCCGGCGTATGGCCCGAGCAGTATTGCAAGCAGCATTCCTCCTCCGATATGTCCGCTTGAACCGGTACCCGGTATTGTAAAATTTATCATCTGTGCAGCAAACACAAATGCCCCCATAACACCCATCAGAGGAATTTTCTTTTCATCCATTTCGTTCTGGATTTTTTTTACTGAATAAGCTACAGCTCCGGCAGCAACAGCTATCATAGTTCCACCCACAATTGGTGAAATTAAAGCATCCGCCATATGCATATTATCTACTCCTATACAAAATAAAATAACCCACAAAAGGATAGTTTAACACTCGCCCTTCATGGGTCTTGATTATATACTGGTTAATTTAACTACACCGAGACCTTCGTGGCCTCATTTCAAAATTAATATAACACATATTTTTATTCTTTGTCAATTTGCTTTTAAATAATTCAATACAATATCCAGAATCTCGTAAGGGTTTCGTGCCAAAAAATCCGGTTTTTCTTCCGCCAGTACCTGTTCAGACTCATATCCCCAGGTTACGGCGATTACCTTAACTTTGGCTTTCTTACATGAAACTATATCTCTTACTTCATCTCCCACATACCATATATCATCAGCAGACAAATCATGATTATCTATATATTTACGTATAGTGTGATGTTTGCCGAACAAGTTATTTGATGAATATATCCGATCAAACAAATCGATACCTTTTGACTTAACAAATTCACGTATCACTTCTTCATCATTAGATGACAAAATATTGAGCTTGAACCCCCTAATCTTTAAATCATGCAACAACTCTATTATCCCGTCTTTTAAAGCCACCGAATTCATGTGAGCCCTGCTCATTTCCTTTGCCTTTAAATACAAAGCCGGAATCCTATAGATCGGTATACCCAACATTTTACACTTACCTTTAAGGGACAGATTCCTTAAACCTTCCAGATCTTCTCTTGTAATTTTTTTATACTTTCCGTCGTTATTTATTTCATTAAAGAATGTTAAAAGCAAATCTTCCGATTGCACCAGTGTGCCATCAAAGTCAAATAAAATGCTTGCGCTCACCAATCCACCTCCAAAAGTTCTGTCCTTTTACTAATATGTCATTAATTGATATGTTAACACAGCAAACTCATAAGTACAACTCACAGTAAATAAAGGGGTGCGTGTAATAAATGTAAAGAATAATATACACCCTAAATAAAGGAATAAGATTTTATATTTTACTGGTTTGTGGTATATTAATATAAAATCAATCCTACCACTAATAAACCAAAGACGGGGAAATGAATAATTCATGTACAAGATACTAATTATAGAAGATGATGCAGTAATTGCAAAGGCAATTAAAAAAAATATTGAGGCATGGAATTATGATGCTATGTGTGTAACCGACTTTCGTGATATCATACCAGTGTTTGTTTCATATGCTCCCCAGCTTGTTCTGCTTGACATATCCCTGCCGTTTTATAACGGCTATCACTGGTGCAGCGAAATACGCAAACTGTCAAAAGTACCGATTATATTCATATCATCCGCTTCAGATAACATGAATATCGTTATGGCAGTAAATATGGGAGGAGATGACTTCATAGCAAAACCCTTTGATTTGAACGTATTAACCGCAAAAGTCCAGGCCATGCTTCGCCGGACTTATGATTTTGCCGGACAAACCAATCTCCTTGAACACAAAGGTGCAATACTCAATACAAGCGATACGACACTATTATTTAACGGAGAAAAAATTGAACTGACAAAAAACGAGTACAAAATCCTGCAGATACTCATTGAAAACAAAGGGCGAGCAGTATCACGCGATACTATTATGGCAAGACTTTGGGAAACCGATAGCTTCATTGACGATAACACATTGACAGTTAATGTCACACGCCTCCGCAAAAAACTTGAGGACGTAGGTCTTCATAACTTTGTCTCAACAAAAAAAGGTATAGGATATATGGTGTAGCTATATGAGAATATTATTTGAATATATAAAATGCAAGCGTAAAAGTTTCTTATTGTTCTTTATATTTCTTGCCATCTTTGCAGTTATATTTTTATTATATAATTTGCCCTTAGAGGCCTTATACTATGCAGCTTTACTGTGTGCAATCACAGGAATAGTGATTGCAGCTTCGAGCCTTGGCAGTTACTATGAGAAACACACTTTACTGCGTAAACTTGAAACCAACGTTACACTTTCCTTAGAAACACTCCCTGCTCCACACAATTTGCTTGAGAAGGATTATCAAAGCCTTCTGGAAATCATTCATAAAGATAAGATGCGACTTATATCTAACGCTGACAATGCAAGAAGTGAAATGATAGATTACTATACACTATGGGCACACCAGATTAAAACTCCTATCGCTGCCATGCGTTTACTATTGCAGTCAGAAGACAATGTTCAAAACTCCGAACTCTCTTCAGAACTTTTTAAAATTGAACAGTATGTTGAAATGGTGCTTCAGTATCTTCGCATCGACAGCACATCTACTGACTTTGTGTTGAAAAAGCACAACCTCGATAACATTGTTAAACAGGCAGTCCGTAAATATGCCAAGCTTTTCATACGCAAGAAAATCAGCCTTGATTTTTCTGAACTTAACTGTGAGGTTCTGACAGATGAAAAATGGCTTGTATTTGTAATTGAGCAAATTCTGTCCAACGCGCTCAAATACTCAAATAAAGGCAAAATATCCATTTATATGGACCCTCAATGCAGTAAGACTCTTGTTATTGAAGACACCGGAATAGGTATTGAGGCTGAGGATTTGCCCCGTGTGTTTGAAAAAGGCTTCACAGGATACAACGGAAGAGCTGATAAAAAGTCCACAGGAATAGGTTTATACCTTTGCAGGCGGATTTTAACAAAGCTGTCGCACACAATCTCCATAGAATCAATGGTTGGCAAAGGAACTCTGGTAAAAATCCGGCTGGATACAGTAAATATAATGTTCGAGTAAAAACCCCAACCATAAAGGTGTACATGTAGTATATGTGAATAAAAATATACACCCACCTTACAGAAATGTAAGATTGAGAGGGGAAATGTAAGCTGAATGAATGGCTTAACATTTCCCCGGTTTGGTAAAATGAATATGATATATATGAAGCCAAAGCTTCTTTTAAGGAGGTCTAAACATATGGAAATACTAAATGTAAACAATCTAAAGAAGGTATATACCTCACGTTTCGGCGGTAATCATGTTCAGGCACTTACCAATGTGTCCTTTTCGGTTGAAAAAGGTGAGTACGTTGCAATTATGGGCGAATCAGGTTCCGGCAAAACCACATTGCTCAACATTATCGCATCTCTTGATAAACCAACAAGCGGTGAGGTACTGTTAAACGGTAAGAGCATTGTTTCAATAAAAGAAAAGGAAATTTCTGCATTCCGACGCAATAACCTGGGTTTTGTATTCCAGGATTTTAACCTTCTAGACACCTTTTCTTTGCAGGATAACATATTTTTGCCCCTTGTATTATCAAGGAAATCCTATGATGAAATGAATAGCCGTTTAAAACCAATCGCTGCAAAACTTGGCATAAGTGACATACTTTCAAAGTATCCCTACGAAGTATCGGGCGGACAAAAGCAACGTTCAGCAGTTGCACGTGCTCTTATTACCAATCCCCAGTTAATTCTGGCAGACGAACCAACCGGTGCGCTTGATTCCCATGCCACAGATGGATTGCTTCGCCTTTTTAACGAAATAAATAACGATGGTCAGACCATTCTCATGGTAACTCACAGCGTCAAAGCAGCCAGCCACGCAAAGCGGGTTTTGTTCATAAAGGATGGGGAGGTATTTCATCAGCTGTACCGTGCAAACATGTCCAAGGAAGAAATGTTCAGTAAAATATCTGATACCCTGACGGTACTCGCAACCCAAAGCTCTGAAGTCTCAAGAGGTGAAGGTCATGAATAAGACATTCTATCCAAAGCTTGCCATAAGCAACATAAAAAAGAACGGTAAATTTTACTTTCCATACATTCTAACCTGTGTCGGTACGGTGGCAATGTATTATATCATGTGTTTCATCAAAACCAATGAGGGGATTAACAAAATGCCTGGCGCCGATTCCCTCAGGGCAATGATGAGTGCTGGAAGTGTTGTCATTGCCATATTTAGTATAATTTTTTTATTTTACACAAATAGCTTTCTTATTAAACGTCGTAAAAAAGAACTTGGACTATATAATATTCTCGGTATGGAAAAACATCACATTGCAATTGTTATGTTATGTGAAACTGTCATTACCGGGATTACTTCCATAATTTCAGGCCTTTTTGCCGGAATACTTCTGTCCAAGTTAATTTTCATGGTCTTTTTTAAGCTGCTAAGCTTTAATGTTCCCTTTGGCTTCTCCATATCTGTATCGGGAGTATACACGTCTGTATGCCTGTTTTCCTTGATATTTTTGCTGATTCTTTTGTCAAACCTATGGCAAATCAAGCTGGCGAAACCGATTGAACTTTTGCGTGGAGGAAATGTAGGCGAAAAGGAACCTAAAACCAAGCGAATTATGGCGATATTAGGTATTTTATGCCTTGGAACCGGTTATTATATCGCACTTTCAACCAAATCTCCTGTAGAAGCCATACTGCTTTTCTTTGTAGCAGTTGTGCTTGTAATTATTGGTACCTATCTTCTCTTTAGTGCAGGAAGTATTGCAATTTTAAAAATGCTCCGAAAAAACAAGAAGTACTATTATCAAACCAAGCATTTCACATCGGTGTCAGGCATGCTTTACCGTATGAAACAAAATGCTGCAGGCCTTGCCAGTATTTGCATCCTCTCTACAATGGTTCTGATTATGGTAGCAGGCACATTATCCTTGTATCTTGGCACAGAAGATGCCCTAAATAATAGATATCCCTTCGATGTAACCATTCATAGAACTTTTCAGCACACAAACAGCAACCGCAGTAAAATTGTTGAGTCGGTGCTTGATATAGTCTCTGCCAAAGGGCGAAAGATTACAAAATTGACTGAATACGAATATCTATCCTTTGCGGCGGTATATAATGAGGGCAGATTTGACACCGGCAGATATAATACTGTCGGAAGTTCAGGTGTTGAAGTGCTTTTCTTCATCACAGCAGATGAATATAAGCAACTTACAGGCAAAAACGCAGATATCAGCGGGAATAGTGTGCTTAGCTACAGTAACAGCCGTCAGCTTGATGATTCTTTCTCCTTGTTTGGCAGCACCTATACAGTAAAGGAACAACTTGACAGCTTTCCAATACCGAGAAATTACGCAACCTTTTTATTAAATGGACATATTATTGTTATAAGCAGCGATGAACTTTTTTCTCAAATAAAGGATGCACAATTGTCTGCTTATGGAGATGATGCAAGCTGGCCGGAGTATGAGATTTCCCTCAATCTGGACGGCACCGACGATGAAAAAATCATCTGTGCAGATGCAATAGATGCTGAAATGATGAAATACAATGAGCATACCTCAGAGGATATCAATAACTATCGCCTCAATAGCTATACCGAATCAAGGCAAAAGAAAGCAAAACAATTTTATGCACTTTACGGAGGGTTTCTGTTTCTCGGGTTATTTCTCGGCACATTATTTATGATGGCGACAGCACTAATTATCTACTACAAACAGATATCGGAAGGTTACGATGACAAGGATCGCTTTGAGATTATGCAAAAGGTTGGTATGAGTCATGATGAAATTAAGACGACTATCCGTTCCCAGGTACTGAAAGTGTTCTTTCTGCCTATTGCGGCGGCAATTGTTCATATTGCTGCAGCTTTCAAAATGATTACCAAACTTCTTGCAACGCTTAACCTGACAAATGTTCCGCTTTTTTTCTGGTGTACCGTTGCAACTGTAATAGCCTTCGCGGTTATATATGGACTGGTTTACACGTTGACTGCAAAAATATACTATAGAATAGTAGAATAGCAAAAAGCGGTAATAAATACTTCCATGCATCTGTTTATTACCGCTCATTTGTTTTCACTTTTAAGTACAGTATCCGCAATGGTGAAATACACTGCTTCAAATCAGCTCAAGCTTTTCCAGTAATTTAATAAATTTCTCAGTATTCAGCGGTTTTGCAGCATATGCTTCGCTACCGGTGTCAAAAGTTTCAAATACAATGTCAGTCTCATTTAAGGCTGATATCATAACAACCTTTGAGGCATCCTGAGGCAAAATGTCATTTTGTTTTTCCATTTCTCTGATGGCTTTTAACACCTGTTTGCCATCAGCCTTCGGCATCATAATATCAAGACAAACCAGGTCATATAGCTGTTTTTTTCGTATAGACATCATAAAGGCCTCTACGGCTTCCATTCCGTCAACCACAATATCGCAATCACCGTATTGGGACAAAAGTTTGAAAAGAAACTGCCTGCTTGCATAATCATCTTCTGCAATTAGTATTCTCATAGAACCAACCTCCTGATTTAATTAGATTTATAAACCAACAAAAATACCAATTAATCACAGCATTAGTTTTACTAATTCCTCAAACAACACTTCAGCTTGAGCGAAGTTTTTCTTTCGGACTTCTATTTCTATATCAAATGCAGCATATTTAATATCTATATTCCCAGAATCCGTTGCCATCTCTTTAATAAGATGAGAGTATTTTTCAGCATTTTGCTGATCTTTTGCTTGTATTGCCTTTTGTAAATTCCTGCAATGCTCTTTAGCAGCATCTGCTTTCCAACTTATACTTTTTGAGTAATTTGGTCCGTCCACATTACCAAGTAACATCTCTGAAAGAGATATATCGCTCTTTATATCTGTATCTATTCCAGCATTGCATGAAATTACCTTCAGCAACTCCTCAACACAATATGGCTTTGCAAGATAATCATCCATACCGAGAGAAAGATATTTTTCCCTGTCCCCCTCTAATGCATGAGAAGTAACAGCAATAATAGCTATATGTGTCCCTCTTGTTTTCTGAATTTCACGAATCTGTTTCATTGCCTCAATACCATCCATAACAGGCATCTGGATGTCCATCAAAATCAAATCATAGCAATTGTGTCTGACTGCATCTACCGCTTCAACCCCATTATTTGCAATATCAACATCAATCATGCAAAAATCAGCTATTTTCATAAATAATTGCTGATTAATTCTCTCATCTTCCACAAGGAGCACCTTCTTGCCCCTTAGCCCAACTAATGGTTTACAAGGTAAAGCATTTTGAATTTTTATATCCTCCGCTTTTAAGTTATTTGACTTTTTAAGTCTGAGTACAAATATAAATTTACTTCCAAAACCAGGCTTGCTTTCCACCCAAATCCTTCCGCCCATCAATTCAACCAGCTTTTTGGCAATTGAGAGCCCAAGCCCGGTACCTCCAAATTGTCTCGTATATGAACCATCCACCTGACTGAAGGCAATAAATAGTTTGTTTAAATCTTTTTCCTCTATGCCTATACCTGTATCACTTACGGAAAACTGTAGCTCACAGCTTATCCCATCATCACTTTGCTTATCAACCGAAACAATTATTTCACCCGATAGAGTAAACTTAACAGCATTGTTTATCAGATTATTCAATACCTGTTGTATTTTTATCTTATCGCCAATCCATAAGTTTTCAAGCTCTTCCTTAATATTGGCTTTTATATCAAGGTTCTTTTCTTTTGCCCTGATTCTGTACATGTTTACAGATTCCTCAGCCATTTCCTTAACATCAAATACTCTGTTAACTACTTCAACTTTTTCAGCCTCTATCTTAGATAAATCCAAAATATTATTTAGAAGGTGCAACAAATTTTGGGAACAAGAAATAATTGTCTTTGTTGTCTCTACTTGCTCTTCGGGCGTCATTTTGATCTTTAACAACAGATCACTCATTCCAATAATACCGTTTAGAGGTGTTCGTATTTCGTGGCTCATATTCGCCAAAAACATACTTTTGGTTTTATTTGCCTCTTCCGCTGCTTGTTTTGCCTGAAGAATCTGTTCCTGAGCAAGTCTGAAACTGGTCACATCATGAATAATATTAAGGGCAACATACTGATTATTCAGAACAAAGTATTGGGTTATAATCTCAAAATATACGCTGTTTCCGTTTAGGTGTCCCTCACATTTTCGGGTTGCCTCCCCCGTTGCCTTCACTTGACTGATTATTTCATCTGTTGATCTTTCGTTTAATTCCACTACAAAATCCTGAGATAAATCACTAATCCTCATACCCAGCAATTCTTCCCTGCTAAATCCGAGCATTCGGCAAGCAGTCTCATTTGCTTCAATAATTTTACCCGGTTTATTTTCCGAGGTAAGCAAGGTTACAAGAATCGCATCCGAGGTATTATTAAACAGTGCTCTATATTTTCTTTCATTTTCTTCAACGTCAATTTCCCTTTTTCTAAGTCTTGATACATCCCTGAGAACACAGGTCACCGCTTTGACACTTCCTTCCAAATCCCGGATAATTGAAATGGAAGCAGATAAATAAATATATTCATTATTTTTTGTTAATAATAAAGTGTCTTTTTCGAGTCCAACAATACTTTGTGTCTCGACAGCTTTTTTAATGGGATTTACAGCCCTATTACCCGTGTTGCCTCTATATAGCCGGAATACTTCCTCAAAATCTTTTCCGACGGACTCTTTTTGTTTCCATCCGGCAATATCCCCTGCAAATCTATTCATATAAAGAATAGTACCATTAGTGTCAGTTACTACTATTCCATCTATGGTATTTTCCAGAATATCATAAGCTGAAATATTAACTTCTCTAAACAACTCATCAAAGAACACCTTATTCACAATTCCACCCCAACTTGTGCATTATGTTAACGAAATCCAAAAGACATTTCTCCATACTCGAAATTTCGAATACCTGTATTTTATCGGCTAAGATTCCCAAATACTTGACAGAAAAAAGATACCTGATTGGAAGTGAATAAAGTTTTTTCCACAATCCGCCACAGCAAAAATTTCAGGCAAACAACATGGTTTATGAATTAAGACTCAGATTATAGAAAAAGGCTGCGTATACCTGCTTAAAGTTGGTATACGCAGCCTTTCACTATTACTTAAGACTATTCTTTAAACTCTAGGTTCTCATATATTACAGTAATTCCGTCCTTTTGTACTTCGAGGCCGATTCCCTCGGGATTTCCAATTGGAATGTCCGGGATAAGATGAAGTTTTTCATCTGTGGCTGCATACTGGTCATCAATATCAAAATCCAGTGGTTCTCCATACTGCTTTAGTGTAAATGCATATCCTGTGGCGTCTGCCATTCCCAAATGGATCTTGTATATACCGCTAACGGTTTCCCTGAAAACATGTGGTTGCCCAACATCAAGAGCACCTTCGTTTATGCTAATTTGTATATCACGACCGTTTACTACTATTTTTGCACCGTTTGTTGCGTTAATAGGCACAAAGCATTCATCACCCACAACATAGACAGTATTGCTTCCTATGGTAACATCAGTATTCCCGTCCCATGTGCCTATCCGTATCTGTTTTCCTTCGTCCATAATAAGCCCACTAACATCAATAAGGCCTCTTATGGTCAGGTCGTTTTCGGATATATTACCAGTTATAATAAGTTTATTATTGCCATTCTGGTTTGGTATACCCACATTGATTTCACCACCAGCTACAGCGGTTGACTTATTAAACTGCAGTTCTATGTCACTTGTGCTATCCTGCATATCAAATCCAATAAACTCATCTTCCTCGTCTATTTCAATGAGCTCAATTGCACCACGGAATTCAAGTGCAGGTGCCTGCTGGTAAATACCACCAGGCACGCTCTCTCCAACATGCTCCTCATGGTTTCCTTCATAGTGTCCTCCGTGATCTCCTATGCATCTCCAGCGCAAACCAGCATAGAAAAGATTATCATCACTGTAATCCATAGGATTTTCATCAAATATACCGGCACGGATAACTGCTCCATTGAGGGTGAAATAACCTTCGCTTTCCCTGCATTCAACAGCCACTTTTGCGTTGGTAGCATATACATTTGTGCCTGATGCCACATCTCTAATGAATACTTCCTTGTGATCGTCAAACATCAGTATCTCATTTTCACTGTTGACATTCACACCCTGAACAACAGACCTGCCAAGAAATACCTCAAGGTTTTCACCAGCTATTATGGTGAGACCTTTTTCAAATTCACAATTTACAAAGTCAATTCTTCCATTCGGTTCACCGGTAACAGTTACCTCTTCTTTAAATCTGATGTTTTTAATCATTGGGCTGTTCTCGTGTAAAGCTGTATAGTTCATTTCTTCCTCAACTTCAGCTTTTGGCATAACAGTTTCAAAAGCTCTGAAGTAATTATCCAGTCTAATAACCTGATCCGGATCCCATCCAATATTTCTATTGTTGACAAGATTGTAAGGATAAAATCTGAATGTTTCAGGATCAGAACCGATGGCTCCATCTGCAACTCCGGCACGTGCCATATTCATAACGCCACCATAGAACCAATCGGCTTCACTAACATCATCAAAATCTATCTCTTTTACTGGCGGCAGTACAGCTTCATCATCCTTCATCACTACTTTGGAAACCATATCTAAGAATGCCATTATTTCTGCTTTTGTCAATGGTTCAAAGAGATTAAGGTGATTTTCTTCGCCAAAGTTAAATTCATCTATAATGCCGTATTTCACAAAGAATGCTGCCATTGCTTCATATTCTGCATCCTGTTCTTCCTTGTTGTTGAATTTGTGATCATCAAACCAATCAATATGGAGCTCATCCCAGTCATCATATCTTGAAGCATATTCCTCAATTTCCTCCGGCGAAGCACCCTCCAAGAGATACTCTTCTCTTCTCAGTTCATCATACAAGCTTCTCATAAGCTCAAAGCGATTTACAACAACTCGTTTTACTTCATCCTTAAATCTTTCAAGTACAATCTCAAGCTCACTTCTGCCACCTGCAAAGTCTAAAGGCTCTATTCCGACACTTTCATATGGCATAAAGCAGAAGGTATCACTTTCCGGTCCATTAGGCATACCATTAACAACATGTGCCTTTACCATGGTCATAACAGCATCGTAAAAATAATCAGTCTCAGACACATCAGTAAATTCAATCTGGTTATCTCCTTCAAGTTCTATTCCCATATAATCAAGCAAACGGTTAATTATAACCATCAGGCCAGCCCTGTTGACTTTGCCATATAGATCCAGTTCACTCTCTTCATTGCCTTGAAGCATCTTGTTTTTAATCATAAAGGCAACAGCATCTATATCGCTTTCTTCAATATCACTCCAGTCGGTATACTGCCCTGAATAAGCAATTATATCCTCTTCTTTCGGTGCTCGCAGCCCATAACCAACTTTGAAGTTTTTGAATATTTCCTTTATAACATCCAATCTATTTGCTTTAAAACGTTTGCTTATTTCCCACTTGCCGTCAGCCCAGATGTATTCTCCCTCACCAACTATACCGTCTATTCCGTCTCCTGAACCTTCGACACTGGCAGTATATTCCATATTACTGTTAAGTACCAGTATTGCTCCATCTTCCGGAGTTAATGCTCCATTTACAAGCAATGTGGTATCACTTTCTACTTCCATTCTCCCTCCGGCATTAAGTATAAATGACTTATTTTCAGGTATTTCAATTGTTCCCATTCCTCCAGCTACGTACTTCCTTGTGGCTACAGGCTCTTCTTCAGGATTATCGGTAAACTCCGGTTCATTAACACCAATAATAAAGTAATTGTTATTTCCCAATTTCACGTCTGAAGCGTTACCGCCACCAATAGTTTTACCGTCTTCAAGGGTAATACTTCCACCATAACGCACAATCAGTTCGGATTTTCCTCCCATTGCCCACATTTGATGGGTATTCATGACATTAAGTTCCTTGCCTGTAAGGTCAATCCTTCCACCATTTGTGACATCAACAGTCACCGCTTCAGGTATCTCGAAAACTTCTCCTGACACATCCACATCTCCGGCAACAGTTATGAATTTCCCGCCCTCGAAGAATCTCTGATATTTATAGTCTAACTGTATTTCCGCAAGGTCAGGGAATTTTCCCTCGGTAATATACATAGCAAATGCCAAAAGATCCCGCATTCCTTCTGCGCGTATTACAATTTTATGAGGCTTTCCGTCATTATACTTGCCTTCCAGCATATAAATGACGCCATTCCGGTCCCTATACACACTTTCTCCATCATCCACCTGAATCTCAATAGTTTCCGGCAAAGCCTTAGAATGTATAACCATATTACCATCTGCTTTTATTGAAACATCAAAGCCATCCAAATCCGGTGTATTTAATCTGCTCCATGAAGTCCCATTATATCCGTATACACCTGTTCCATCGTCATCTGGGTTCTTAGGATTATTACCTAATCCTGTTTCAATGCCCTCAATTCCTGTAACACTTCCGCCCAATACAATTATTAGTGTACCTTTCTGGGCATTTAACGTTCCTTTTACATCAAGTTTTATGTAATCGCCACCATGGAAGGTCATGATATCACTTCCGGCTGTCAGATTCATGGTACCTCCTGCTTCAACCAAGAGACAACTACCGTATGTTTCCATTTCGTCTTTTTCCTGATTGTATTGCTCGCTCCCAAACAGGGTTATACTGTCTTCATTTGTGAATACCGCTCCACTTTTCACCGTTAAAGTAGCCTCATCTGAAATAGTAAGCTTCGCGCGGTTAACCACCTTCTTGCCTGACGGTATCGTTACATCCGTTTCCATTATAGTATATTCCATTATTATTTCTACCGTTTGCTTGGTTGTGGCCGCATTAATAGCTGTTTGCAAGTCACTGTAACCGACACTGCCAACTACTATACGGATATTCATTATTTCTTCTATGGCAGCTTTCAAAATTATTTCTATGTCATCCAAATTTGTAGTTGCTTTGATTTCTGATATAGCACTGTCTCTCTTATTTGCAATTGTAGTCTTAACTGCTTCATTGTATTTACCACTCTTTATAAGGTTTCCTGCCACCTGCCTGAGTATAATTTCCGCTTCAAGCTTAGCCCTTTCAAGAACTTCAGCCGCATAGTCCTTCACAGTCACATTGAACTTTGCAGTTTTTCCACTGTATTGTAAGGTTATAGTCTTAATACCTGCTGTTGAAGAATAACCGGAAACTGTTACACTTTCATCTGACATGTCAAATTGCTCACTAGGATAAAGAGCCTTATTTGTATAATATACGATAAAACTTCCACCCTCCAAATCAAGTTCTTCTCCAACTTCATAAACTAAATTGTAAGGTAATGATTTTATCGCAATACTTTCAACTGCTTTTGCTACTATGCTTATTTGGAAGGTCACATTTTGGTTGGAAGCATTTTCGGTTACTGTTATTGTATAGTTTCCTGCAGTTATTTCAGTTGGCCATCCTGTTACGGTATAAGCTTCCGCAGGCAATACCTTCTTTACTGTTCCATCAAATCCAGTAACTATGTAATTACCGGTTACCACCAAGCCCTTAGTGTCTAACTCAGTGGCATCTGTTGTATATACCAGTTTTGAAGGCTTTGATGTCAAAGATATGGAGTCTAGAGTAACAGTTGCCGGTTGTATTGTTTGTGCGTTACTTGCGGAAACTTTCCCAGTGTCTTGAGCTATTACAGTGTTTGTACTTACACTAACTGTTATTAGCGCCGATGAGGTACTAACAAGTTTATCGGTACTTCCTGCCCCTCCAATTGTCGGTGCAGCTGACCCTGCCACGGCAATTACTCCAACTTGAGTTTCACCGCCAATATTGACCAGTGGGTTCCCACTCTCTATGCTTATTGTGCCAATACTACCTGATCCTGTTGTATTAATGCTGCCAACACTTCCCGTTACAGTTATCCCTGCGCTACTTCCAACTCCAGCTGTTACGTTAACTTCGGTAGCAGTTGCTGCAAGAATTGGCTTTGCATTTCCTCCTACGCTAACAGTCCCGGCTGAACCAATTATAATAGGTGAAGAATTACCCATAATAGATATATTTCCACCACTTGCTTCAATGTTCCCTGTAGGACCATTTACTGTTATTTTTGCATTTCCCATTGCTTTGACCAAACCCACATCGGCTTTGTCATCTGTTTCAATTTCAGCATTATCAGTAGATATTTCATCTATTTTTGCACTGGATGAATCTGCAGTTATGGTAGTTTTAGATTTAGCTTCCAGCTTCTCAAGCTTAGTTTCGCCTTTAAGGTTAATTGTTGCATCACCACCCTCTGTGGTAACATTTGTTGCTTTTGTATTGTCAAGTTCAAGTTCTGAGCTTGTTTTTATATCAGGCACTTCAGCATTCTTTATTGTTAAAGGTTGTGTGGCTTCAACTTTAGAAACCCTACCTGTGGCATTTTGACCCTGTTCCAAAATTGCACCTGCATCTCCTGATACAGTGAAATTAGCAACTGTAGAAGCATTATTCATTAAAAATCTCGGTTTTTCTCCTGTTACTTTGTTTACAACTACAGCTTGTGCGTGTGAATTTCCATTAAAATGTATGGAAGCGGAACCACCACCATTAACCTCTAGTGTTCCGGTTACTGTGACATTATTGAAGCTTACGTCACCTTCTCCTACAGCTTCTCCAATGGTTACATTTCCATAAGTTCCACCGTTTATAACTGTACCTGGATAATTAATTTCCAGTGAATTTGGTGCAGTTATCGCAATAAGGCAGGTAGCAGTCAGATTATTGCTGGTTTTTGCGGTTATTGTAACGCTTCCCTCTGCAGATGCCATTACAACACCATCGGAATTTACAGAAGCTATATTCGAATCACTGCTTGTCCATTGGATTACAGTTTGTGCATCTAATGGTGTCAAAATTGGAGTAAGCTCAAGAATCTCCGCAACATTCATTGTTTCAGCTTCTATATCAAGAGCAATTGCGGTTACGCCATTCTGTGGTGCTGGAGTATTTCTAGGACTTGATGAGTCAGAACCTGAATTTTTCGAACCAGTGGCAACAGGTATGGTAGGTGATACCTTTACTTCATCTTTTGGCCCAACTATAGCCAATACAGTTTCACCCGGTTGTACCGTTTTTCCGTTAACAATAGCTCCGGTTACACCTTCTGCCACAGCAACAGTTGCCATTGGTGCAGATATTACTGCTCCGTTTGACAAAACAGAAATGTGTCCTACCTGTGCAGTATCACCTTCAACTTTTACAGCAACAACACCATCCTTACGGTTTACAAGTATTTTCGGTATTACGCTGGAGTTCTTTATGATAATGGAATTAACTCCGCCTCCGCGGACAATCATTGTTCCATCCACTTTTACACTGTCTAAAACAACTTCTCCGTCACCAACTCCTTCAGCAATGATGATGTCTCCGGATATATTCATATCCTTTAGCACGCTTCCACTTGCGGATACAACTGCAATGCCGTCCACATTACCAGTATATGTGCCTTCCTTTTGATAAACAGCTTTTATAGCATTATCAAGAATTGTAATCGCAGCTGCACGTGTAATATTGTCACGAGGAGCAAAACGATTTCCGCCAACCCCTGCAATATAACCTAAATGTGCCATAGCATTTATATAACCTGTAGCCCATGAACCTATATCCTGGCTGTCAACGAAACCCGATAGATTTCCGGTGTCTTCCGCTATTTCTAAAGCCCGACAAATGAGCACTGTGGCCTCCTGACGTGTAATATTGTCTTTAGGCCTAACTTTGCCATCGCTTCCAACCATAATTCCTGCAAAATTAACTTTTAAAATGGGATCTGTATACCAACTCTCATCAAGATCGGAAAAAGAATTATCCGCTTTTGATTGATACTTCATAAGATTGTCAAGAACCGCAGCCATCTCACCCCTTGTAATGGGTGCATCAGGACGAAATGTACTGCCATCTCCCTTTATAACACCATAACCAGTCCAACGTTCTATTGCTTCTTTGGCCCAGTGTTGGCTGGTATCTGAATAACTTGCTGATGCATAAGCCGAAAATTGAAACAGGCTTAAAACCATCAACACCGCCAGAACAAAAGCAACACTACGGAATTTGTTCATAATACTGCCTCCTCTTTACAGTTTTAGTCATTATATGTAATTTTTTAATACCGTGTACTATATCGGCAACAGGATATAAAAACTTTACAAAACAAATCCCTTTAAATTAAATTATACAAGAAAAATTTTTGTTAAAATTGCAATAAAAAAAGAACATTCCAAACTACAGAAATGCCCTCTAGTGTTGTGTTAAAAAACTTCCTCTGCTATAAGCCTCCAACGCTCTGGAAATTAATCCTGCTGCGAGGCACTATATAGATCCTCTCATGCTTCAAGCTTATCAATAAATTTTCCATTCGCTTTTCTCATATCAATACCTGCTTTACCCAGAGCAGCATTTATTTTTTCCAGCTCCACAGGTCTCTTAATTTTTAAGGTAGTAGTTTTAACCAAATCCTCTTTAGTAAATACAAAATACCTTAAAATTTTGTATTGAGGAAGCATACTGTTAATGCCTTTTATTGCCTCACCAAACATTGCTGCCAATTCTTTATCCAAAGGAATTTTCTTTTTGTCTTCCTTAAGGGCATCAAAATCAACTACCAATTTTGCACATGCTTGTATATCTCCATCCGGAGCTTTATTTCCCCATACAAAAGAATCCTTAACATAGGGAAGGTCATTTAGTAATACTTCATATTCTTCAGGAAATGCTTTCTTACCATTTGTAAACACGATCATTGACTTTGCACGTCCCGAAATCTTAATAACTCCTTCTTCATCTATGCTTCCAAGGTCTCCCGTTCTGAACCAGCCCTTCTCATCGAGAACCTCCTTTGTTGTGTCTACATCCTCATAATAACCCAGCATTACATTTTTGCCCCTGACAATTATTTCTCCCATACCGCTTTCATCAGGATTGTCTATTGCAACCTCAATATCACAAAGGGGAGGTCCTATAGTACCGGGCTTGTTTACAAAATCATTATTTGTAGATACCACCGGGGATGTTTCGGTAAGACCATAGCCTTGTAGGAGTTTCAGACCCAATTTGTCAAACCCCGTAATCACTTCAGGGTCAAGGGGTGCTGCTCCTGAAATAACAAGCCTCAATCTTGGACCCAACTTATTAAATACACTTTTGAAAAATTTCCTCCTCAAATCAATTCCCAATACCCGCAATATTTCTGAGACCTTTATGAGCAGATTTAAAGTTTTGGCTTTTCCGGACTTTTCAATTCCACTCTGCAATTTTCTATACATTGCCTCTAAAATGGCAGGAACAGCAACAAGTAGTGAAACTCCATATTCCTGTAGATTTTGCGCAACATATTTTATTCCATCACTAAAGGCAACACATACACCGCTATGAACCATGAATGCCAACCCTATTGTATTTTCAAAAGTGTGGTGTAAGGGCAGAAGGGAAAGGTGAACATCTCCGGGATAAATCTTTATGGCACCAGTAATGCTTGTAACATTAGCCGCTATATTGGCATGAGAAAGCATAACCCCTTTTGCAAGACTTGTTGTTCCCGATGTGAAAAGCAGTATGGACATAGCTTCCCTGTCTATAGGAGCTTCTATAAAGCTCATATCTTTATTGTTCACAAGCTGTTGTCCTGTCTTAATAAGGGCTGGGAGACTTAAAAATCTATCATCTCCGTCCTGATTAATATCTTCCATACAAATATAGTGTTTTATTCCGGTGTTGTTTTTTGAAATGCCAATCATTGTTTCATGGTAAGTCGGACTATAAAAAATAGCCTCAACCTTACCTCTTTCAATCAGGTTCTCTATTTCAACCGAGGGAAGATATTTATCCATAGGAACTGCTATCCCTGTACCATTTATTATGGAATAATAAGCAACTCCCCACTCATACCTGTTCTCACTAATTATTGCAATCCTTTTACCCTTTAATCCAGTGGAAATAAGGGCAGTACCAAGATTATTTATATCTCTTTCAAATTCAATATAACTTCTGACAACTATCTTTCCATTCTTATCCTTAAACTTAAAGGCCGGTGAATCGCCATAATTTTTGGCACTTTTTTGTAGAAGCTCTTTGAGGTCGTTTACCTTTCTGGTTTCATAACACCCGGTTCCTTTTATAATCAGTCTTCCGTCTTCTGTGAGAGTGTCCACGCATTTTTTCATATTTCTCATCTCCCCATATAGGTCATTTTACAAATTCTTAAATTAATATATTTATACCCGTTAATATTATAGATTACTAAAGTCGTAATTATTTTATTATTTGCTATACTACTATATCATAATTCATTCCTGCACATCAATTTTGTTTGTTCCATTACTATATCCACAGCCTTTGGAGTCTTATCCGGTGGATACCCGTACTTTTTAAGCAGACGTTTAATTGTCATTTTCATTTTCGCCTGAACACTGTCACGGATTGCCCAGTCAACACTTATGTTATTTTTTATTGCTACGGTTAAATCTCTTGCAATCTGTACCAGGATCTCATCTCCCATAATATCACGGGCAGACTCATTTTCTGCCAATGCATCGTAAAATGCCAGTTCATCCGCAGTCAACCCGGTACTTTCACCACGTTTTTCAGCTTCATTAATCTGTTTTGCAAGTTCAATTAGCTCCATAATTATCTGAGTGGTTTCAATTGCTCTATTTTGATACTTTCTAATTGCAGCCTCCAACAACTCAGAAAATTTCTTTGATTGAACCAGATTTCTTCGTGAAAAAGTCTTAATGCTTCCTTTTAGAAGCCTATTTAGCAATTCTACCGCTAAATTCTTCTGTTTCATACCTTTTACTTCTTCTAAAAATTCTTCAGAAAGGATCGCAATATTGGGTTTGGAAAGCCCTACTGCACCCAATATATCAATTACTTCATTGGATGAGATTGCTTTTGAAATTAACTGGTTCAGTTCACTGTCAAGCTGCGTTGTTGTTTTCTTCTTGTTTTCATCAATAATCATCTTAACAAGACTTGCCTTAACAGCTTTATGGAAGCCTACCTCAACATTCAGCCTTTCTGCAATATCGGTTGTTGCACATAGTGAATAAGCCCGTGCCATTTCTGAAACCAGTTTGATATAATCATTTTTTCTTTCCTCACGAAGTCCAATGATATAATCCATTGTTTCAACAATTGCCTGCATTCTTTCACTTGACTTGCCTGTGAAAAACTTGCTGTAATCATGACCATGTAAAAGCTCTTTTATTAAATCATGTTTCTCCAAAAGAACCTGAGATGCCACTTCGGTATCTACACCGGTTGTCTTTTTATCACTTTCTGTATATTGCTTTAATGCCTCTTTCAAATTCTCAGCAATTCCAATATAGTCAACAACAAGTCCGCCTTGTTTCTCCTTAAACACTCTATTTACCCTGGCTATGGCCTGCATCAGATTATGACCACTCATTGGTTTATCAATATACATAGTATGCATACTCGGAACATCAAAACCAGTAAGCCACATATCACGGACGATAACCAATTGCAGGTCATCTTTTTTGTCTTTCATACGTTTTGCAAGAGTCTCTCTACTGGCTTTTGTACCTACAAAAGGCTGCCACTGGGCAGGATCTGAAGAGCTTCCAGTCATGACAACTTTAATTTTTCCAGCCATTATATCATCACTGTGCCAATCCGGTCGAAGTTCAACTATTTCTTTATAAAGGTCAACAGCGATTCTTCGGCTCATGGTAACGATCATAGCTTTACCACCTTCATTTTCCTGAGCCTGCTCACGCTTTTCAAAGTGCTCCACGATATCCTTTGCAATCTGCTGTACTCTTTCCTTTGCACCAACAATTGCTTCAAGCCTAGCCCATTTACTCTTTAGCTTTTCTTTTTGGCTGTATTCCTGATACTCTGTGATTTCTTCATACTCTGAATCAACCTTCGGCTTCATTTCTTCTGGAAGCTCAAGTTTAGCAATACGGCTTTCATAGAATATTTTAACCGTTGTACCGTCCTCAACAGCTCTGGTCATATCATAAACATCAATATAATCACCAAAAACAGCCCTTGTATTCTTATCTGTAAGTTCTACAGGAGTTCCTGTAAAGCCAATATAAGAAGCATTTGGCAAGCTTTCACGCATATACTTTGCATACCCATATTTTACATCTGCATCAGACTCACCCTTTACTATCTCCGCTCCAAACCCATACTGGCTACGGTGTGCTTCATCAGCTATAACAATAACATTTTTCCTATCGGTCAGCACCATGCTTTTGGTATATTCCGCAGTTGGCTCAGCTGCCTTGCTAAAGTTGTAAAATGATTCTGCTCCTTCTTTAACTTCACTGGGTGCAGGTGCAAACTTATGTATCGTAGTAAATATAATACCACCACTGGTACGTTTATCTAGAAGGTCTCGAAGATGATGCCTGTCGGTTGCTTGAACCGGTATGCTTCTTAAGTAATCCTTACTTTTTAGGAATGTACTATACAATTGATCATCTAAGTCATTTCTATCAGTAATTACAATAATTGTAGGATTTTCAAGCTCCTCGCTTATTACAAGCTTCCCTGCATAAAACACCATTGAAAGGCTCTTTCCACTTCCTTGGGTATGCCAAACAACACCAATTCGCCTATCACCATGCTCCATTGTTGCACGCTCAGTACTATCAAATGCCTTATTTACAGCATGGTATTGATGATACCCTGCTAATATTTTATAAATATCTTTTCCATCGCTCTGGAAGAGGACAAAATGTTTAATAATATCCAAAAAGCGATCCCTCTGAAACATTCCCTTTATTAAAACTTCAAGCTGAGGTATAGATAGAGGAGCCACATCATCACCATCAATTGTACGCCAAGCCATAAAGCGATCTTCGTCAGATGTCAATGTACCTGCTCTTGCATTAATTCCATCACTGGTAACCATAAATGAATTGTATGTAAATAGGGATGGAATGGACATTTTGTATGTTTGAAGCTGATTATACGCATCGCTTATATCAACATTTTCATCAGCAGCATTTTTAAGCTCAATCACAACTAATGGGATTCCGTTTACAAAGACAACTACATCTGGTCTTTTTTCAATACCGTGTTCAATAACAGTAAACTGGTTGCAGACCATAAACTCATTATTAAGCGGCTTATTAAAATCAAAAACATATACCTTTTCCGTCCTATAGCTGCTATCTGCCTGCTTTACCTGAACATCAATGCCATCAGTAATCATTTTTTGAAAAGATTTATTATTCATGATAAGGCTTGGACTCTGTGGTATAACTATCTGCCTGAACGCATCTTCTATTGCATCATTTGGAAGCTTGGGGTTTATTCTTACTAAGGCTTCCTTAAGTCTTTCATTTAAGATTACATCCTGATAGTCTTCACGTTCTGGATACTCTCCATCAGGTGCAATTTCTGGTGCAAAAACAATCTCGTATCCAAGCTCCTCAAACCATTCCAATGTTGCTTCTTCTAAGTGTGATTCAAAAAAGCTGCCTCTTGGCATTTAATCTTCACCTCCCGAAATTTGTTTTACGTTCATGTCTTCCAAATTTCTTATGTTTTTGTTGTTTAAAAATGCTTTTAATTGGCTTCTTGCGATCTCATTCAGCTTAAATAATCTGTTTCTTTGCTCTATTCCCTGCTCTATAAAACTTGCGTTTAAATTTTCCAAATTCACAAGAACAATAAGTTGCTCAATAGATGCATAATCTCTCATGTTGCCTTTTAAGTCAGGGTTTTCACCTTTCCACTCCTTGGCTGTTTTCCCAAATAAGGCAACATTTAAAACATCAGCTTCATTGGCGTAGGTTATGGAGATTTCCCTTTTTGATAAATCGTTGGAAATTAGGTTCTCCTTGATTGCATCGGTGTGAATTTTATAATTCAGTTTGGAAAGCACTCTGTTCACATTCCATTCAAAAGCTTGTCTATGGCTTTCATCACTTTTCAATCTTTGATATTCAGTGATTATGTAAAGCTTGAATTCTGCTGAAATCCATGAAGCAAATTCAAAAGCAATATCTTTATGTGCGTAAGTCCCACCGTATCTTCCGGACTTCGAGATGATACCGATAGCATTTGTTGATTCAATCCATCGTTGAGGAGATAAAACAAAAGCATTTTTCCCTGCCTCATTCCTAAACCCGTCGAATTCGACGGGTTTAAAATTAGGATTATTTAACTTTTCCCACAACCCTAAAAACTCAATTGTATCCCTATTTCTTAACCAATTTTTTATAACATCATTAGGTTCGCCACTTTTATATTTTGCAATATCTGTAATGCAAATATAATCAGCTTTTTGATCTAATGGTGATATTATGGTTATTTCAGAGCCATTTACATTTATTTTGGTTTTGATTTCTTTTGCCATTAATGCACCTCCTCAACTTTTTTACAGCAATCTTAGAATGGTCTTTCTCAATCAATATTTATTCTAATTCCCTCGAATTCGGGGGAGTTAGAATCCATAATGGCTTTTATATTATATAAAAATTTTATTCTTTTTAAATCTCTAACTGTTACAGGCCCTAATCCTGTTGTCTGCTTACTACTAGCAAATTAACTTTTAAAAATAGTCTGTGCCATTTCTTCAAGGTTTTTGTAAATTCTATTGTTGAGTCCAATTTTATCATATAAGACAAAATATGTATCCCCCATAAACTTTTTAACTTCCATAGGATGGTATTGGTATTAGAAGCTTATCGAGATCCACTACAATTCTAACTCTGAAAACAACCTGCTCCAATTCTTGTTACACATGAAACCGTCAATTTTTTCACAAATAACCTTCTGGTGCTCAGGTCTAATGAAAAACAGATAATCTCGGACACTGTACCTACCAAATCTTAACACTCTTAATAATATTTCCGGCTCAAATGCAGACATTATTTCCTTAAATCTAGCAAAATAATCCGATTCTTTGCTTCGATCACGATGATTATAAGAGATTACAGACTTACCACGATCAAGCATTTCTCTAATCTCGTCAATAAAAACATACTTAACGCTGTCCTTACCAATATGACTCAATGATCTGGTCTCAATTCCGTTATCTGGGTCACAAAATATTAGATTGCATTGTTCCAACGCATCCATACTATTCTGAAACCATTCTTTGCGAACCTTACGTCTTCTATCTCTCCCTTCAGGACTGAGAGCCTTAATGTGGTCTACATTTAAAATTTTGTCATACATTATTGTATCTATATATTTAGGGAATCTTGACAATTCATTAACGTTCCTCCGGCCTTGAACGATACATTCATACAAGAAATCGTGCAATTCTCTATCGCAAGCAAGAAAATCCGACTTATTGAAGTAATCAACAAACTTACCATCTGTCTTTGTATCATTTTCAGTTAAATACCAGTTTATTCCTATATTAAACGGTATGCCAGATAAATAACTCAACATTCCATACTTTCCAAAATCCCCAACATCCGCAAAATATTGATTTTTCATAAAATTTTGCTCCTTCTATAAAAATGTTAGTCGTGTTACATAAGCGTATTGTTTGTCTGATGTTTCTGAACCAGTCATATGAAGACTATCCCAAGGGTCGGTGCTTGCATATTATTTATGCATGCAAAGTGTATCCTTTACTCACCAACTCAAAACAATGTTAATCTTGACAAGTTGTAATCTGTCTCTCCAATCTTCCAATAAAGGTTTATCAACATATTTTGCTTCAACTACTCCATAAATTAATTTTCTCTCAATACTTTTGGCAATCGGAACATAATCTCTACTTAAAATCACAAAGTCTGGAAAACCTCGTAATCCCCAAAAAGCTTTTTATTTTTCTTCCACAGTTCTTTGTCTATCTCCAACATCTCTTAATGAAACCTTTTTAAACGCTAGACGCTCTCTTAGTACATTGGCTATAATATTATACAAGTCATGCTCAGTATTATTCTGTTTTTCTATTAATTCAATTTCAGATATATATTCTTCCCATTTCATAAAGCAACCTCTTAAATTTATCATCTTAACAAATTGGCAGTCATCTATCCTTTTTCATTACACTTTAGTTATGATGACAACCGTTTAATATCATCAATCAAAATTTTACAAGAATCATGTCTCTCTTTGATATCACCCGACAAACATTTCATAACAATATTTATTTGTGATTCTGTAAGTTCAAACGATGCCTTCGATAAATACGCTCTCATATTGCTACCATGTGGTGATCGTCCGCTTAATAACCAATACCAGATTGCTCCAATAGAATATATATCTGTTCTTTCATCTCTAAGTGTTGGATTTTCTTGCAATAAAGGATCAATAAATGCTCCTCCCGCAACTCTTTCTCCTGTCATTGTTAACTTAGTGTGTTTGTCAGTATCTAAAAAAGCGCTTACACCGAAATCAATTATTTTAAAACGCTTTTCTTTAGTTGCAAAAACCACATTACTTGGTTTTAGATCCCGATGAATTATTTCTTTTTGGTGTGCATATGCTAATCCTTCTAATAATTGCAATATAACTGATAAGCTTTTCTTAAAAGTAAGAATTCCATACTTTTCTTGTAGTCTATTCAAATCATAACCCTCTATGTATTCCATTCTAATAAACGGACCTTCTTCAATTCTCCCAGCATCAAATATTTTCACTATATTAGAGTGGTTCATTCCAAACAACATTTTTGCTTCACGAAAAAACCTTCTTTCACCTTTTTTTTGCTCATCAGGCTCAGCGAAAATTGGTGCATACACTTTAACTGCAAAATCCATTTCTAGACAGTCATTATGATATTTATATACCGCTCCATACCCTCCACGTCCTATTTCATCAACTCTTCTATACTGCTTTATTTGAGCAAAAGGATCTGATGGATCTGCTTTCATTTCAAAATATTCTGCTAATTCATTCATACCTTCTGTGATGATTTTTCTACGTCCTGCATAGTCACCGGCTTCACTCTGCATATATCTTCGAAATTCAGTACCGTTTCTGCAACTTTTAATAAATTTAGGAATTAACTCTTTGTTATCAGCATTTTCCATCAAAGTATTTCTTGTCTTAGTATAAAATGCCTCATCAATTGTTCCATCTGTTGCTTTGGAAAGCAAGCCACTTTTGAACTCATCAATTAGATCTATTAACTCACTCTTCTCCATTTTCCCACCTTCTTATTTATTAAATATCATACAGTATCCTGTTAGTTTAACTTAAAAAACATGCCAAAATGAATTTCACTGCCACTATGTATAATACTCATAATCTTCTATTATCTTATTTGCACACACTAAATCTTGAACATAATACTTAAAAAAATCATAATAGATAGTTCCCATATGGCTGCCAACCTTACTCTCCAAACCAATGCATTCGAAATATTTGCATTTATTTTACTATAATGGCTTAAATGTTAATATCTGAGACATCCAGTTCACCGGTCATTAACTTTGGAAGTAATGTATCTCGCAGCTTCCCTAATTTTGCAGATTGACAGTTATTTGCCTGGATTGCATCATATATTGGAGCAACAACATTTTCAAATGAATCTAGTTTTTCGGCAAAAGGTATCTTTATTTCCATAGAGTTAAGAATATCAGTAGTCATACTTGGTACCGCAGAACCAGCATTCATAGATGCAAGGTCTTTATCCTTTATGAAGTGAAAAATAAATTTTGCAATGTTTGGTATCTTCATTTCTGTATAAAACATTGTATCTACTGACCAGAATGGCTCATTCACATACATAACATTATTCAAAGAACCTTTTCTTGGAATTAGGACTGACTCTTTATCATAAAGAGCTCGTTCTACATAACGCATTATCCCACCCGAACCATATACCGGAAATAGTCCGTCTTCTAATTTTTTATGGTCTTTTCCATATTTTACTGTAATCAAATCGCAAAGTTTACCTATTATCCAATCAGGATCTGCATTGGTAATAAACATTGATAAATATATTGCCTGTGCTTGCTGCTGTAAATTCCTATTTATCGCTTCATTTATCGAAATCTTATCATCAATAGAATTTAAAATTGACACAATCTTTTCCTGTGTTTCAAATGAAGGGTATTTAATGTTTATATCCTGTACATTTTTAAGAGGTAACTTGGGTTGTACAGCACCTACTGTTCCTCTTTTAATCTCTTCCTGTCCCGCAGGTGATACTAAATAATAATACAAATAGTCCCTACTAATCCCCTTTAAATTAATTATCTTATCACAGTTTTCCGTTTGATTTGCTTTATCTAAACTCTCCCCTACAATTGCAATTAAACCTATTGTTCCAACCACACTAATAAGAATATCACCTGCATCAACAATATATCTAGCTATAGATTTCTGCGTTTCATCATCCACATATTCATAATCAGAATTAAGTTCTAACACCTTACTTTTCCCCAAATCTCTAATCCTAATATAAGGATGCGAATTAGGTTCCGTAATTAATTGCTTTCCTTTAGGAAGTCTTTTGCCGCCTTTAACATCAGCAAAATCTCTGATTTTTCCTTCATTCCATACTTCCATCAAATCACCTACCCTATATATTTTCTATGTGCATTCTTTACATTACTCTGTTTCACCATTGCATAATGAAGCGTTGTATCTATTTTCTCGTGTCCTAAGAGCTTCTGCACTTGCTCTATAGGCATTCCTTTGTCTATTGCTACTGTCGCCATCGTCCTTCTAAATTTATGGGGATGGCACTTTTTTATACCTATGCTTCTTCCAAGCTTACGGATTCTAACCTCAATCCCACCTATTTCTAGTCGTTCATTTGGTGACCTCAACCCCACAAACAATGCTGGATTATCATCAATTCTACTATTCAAATATTCCTGCAGATGCAGCTTGGTTCTTGCATCAAAATATACAATTCTTTCTTTATCACCTTTTCCGAAAACAATACATTCTCGCTCATTAAAGTCTATATCTTCTCGATTTAGTAATACTAATTCGCCTACACGCATACCTGTTGATGATAATAAATCAATCATAGCCAAATCTCTAATTTCAGTACAAGAATCCCTTAATCTTTCCATCTCATCATCCGAATATGTTTCTTTAACAGAAGTAGTTGTCTTAATCTTACGAATCCTTCTAACCGGACTTTTCATAATATAATTTTCATCTTCAAGCCATGTAAAGAAACTTGAAAGGTTACGCCTTACATTATCTACGCTTTGTTTACTAACAGTTGCTCTACTTTGATAATCTGTAAGATACATTCTTAGGTCATCCGTTGTAATAGCCTTAACATTTTTATCTATTGCCATCAGCATCTTGTGAACAGTATTCCTATAGAATTCAAGCGTCTTATCTGAACGTCCCTCTAACTTTTTTGTTGCTATAAAACGATCCAAAAGTTCAAACGAATCATCTTCTGACTCATCATTATTATGCATGACTTGCTCTAGAACTTGTTTTAATTTCATTTGCTGTTGGTTGTCCAAATGCAAAGCCATTTGATACATTATTGAATTGACAATCTCTTGGTTCATAGTAATAACCTCCCTTATAGTAGGTATATTACCGTAACTACAGCTTATGTCCAGTCTATTATTGAAATACTTTAGTCCGATAAATCACAATTTATCGCACTAACAATTCTTATTAGAAAATTGCTCTACCATGATATGTTCTTTCCCAAAAACATTCCAGAATAATGGTTCTGTTTTACATGCATACTTTTCAGCCCGCTCACTTGACAGCTTTGTCATTTCACTCATCATTGACCACTCCAATCAAGCTATCCTCAGCCAATCTATAAAACTCATGCAACTTCTGCTGTAAAATCTCTTTATCAATCAATTTTGTCTTGTACTCTGCAACCAAAGTGGGTGAAATATTCCTACTCAAAGCATATTCAACTACCTCATCATCCTTATCGGTACAAAGAATAACACCAATACTCGGATTTTCCTTATCTTTCTTCACATCTCTATCTAAGGCCTCTAAGTAAAAATTCATTTCCCCAATGTATTCTGGCTTAAATTTATCAATCTTAAGCTCAAAAGCTACAAGACAAGTTAATTCTCTATGGAAGAATACTAAATCAATATAAAAATCTTCATTCCCTACTTGAACTCTGTATTCCTCTCCAACAAAAACAAAATCTCTACCAAATTCCAAAATAAATTGTTTTAAATTAATTACAATCTGCTTTCTTAAGTCCTTTTCTTTAAAGCCTTCCGGTAAGTTTAAGAATTCTAAAATATAATTGTCTCTTATTAATGAAAATTTATCATCATTTGTAATTAATCCCAACGCTTTTTTAGTATCAGAAATTGCTACTCTTTCAAATAAGCATGAATCAATTTGCCTAATAAGCTCACGCTTTGCGTACTTTTCCTTTATGCTCATTCTGATATAAAATTCTCTTTCTTCAACTGATTTCGCTCTTGAAAATATTTCAAGATTATTTGACCAACTTAATTCTCTCACCAGTGGTGAGAGTTTTTCATCATCTTTATAAGTTTCATAAAATTGCTTCATTCTCCAAATGTTTTGCGCTGAAAATCCTTTAGTATCAGGATAATTTGTAGATAAAAATTCAGACAAGGCTTTTACTGTGCCTTTTCCCCATCCATCAATTTCAACTTTTTCACTTACATATTTACCTATCCCAAAATACAAGTCAATCAATTCTCTGTTGACATATGAATTAACCCGATTTTTAGCTTGTTCAATCATGCTAATAACTTCATTATAATTTTGCAAAATTTGATTTTCCCTAGAACTCATACCCAATAGCCCCCAATCGCTGCTTAATCTCATCCTCCAAATCATGCGACTTAGCAAACAGCTCAGCAAGCTCACCAGTCAACCTTGTCATTTTCTCATCAAACGGCTCCCCATCCTCTTCAACTTCTTCAATTCCTACATACCTACCCGGAGTTACGATATACTCGTGTTCTCTTATTTCCTCAATACCTGCCGATTTACAGAACCCTTGTACATCCTGATAATCACTTTTACCATCTCTCCAATTATGATAAGTATCACATACCTGTTGAATTTCTTCATCCGACAGTTCTCTGTGCTTACGAGTAACCATCGTTCCCATCTTTCTGGCATCAATAAACAGTATTTTATCCTTGCGATTTTCCCTTTTCTTTGAGATAAACCACAAACAAACCGGAATTGTAACATTATAAAATAGATTCGCAGGCATAGTTACTATACAGTCCACCAGCCCAAACTCAATTATATTTTTCCTGATATCACTTTCAGCCTTCGTTGATGTGCTCATTGAGCCGTTTGCGAGTACAAATCCGGCTACACCTTTAGGAGAAAGCTTACTAATGATATGCTCAATCCAAGCATAGTTTGCATTATTTGCCGGTGGAATTCCATATTTCCATCTAGCATCATCTTGTATCAAAGTATAGTCACTAACATTAAAGGGTGGATTTGCCAAGACAAAATCAGCCCTTAAATTTTTATGAAGGTCATTTCCAAATGTATCTGCATCACGCTCTCCAAGGTCTCCATCAATTCCCCTTATGGCAAGGTTCATTTTGCATAATCGCCATGTAGTTGCTGTATATTCCTGACCGTATACACGGATATCATCTTTTCTTCCCTGATGTTCCTCAACAAACTTTGCAGATTGAACAAACATGCCTCCAGAACCGCAGCAAGGGTCATAAACCCTGCCTTCAAAGGGTTCAATCATCCCTACCAGAAGCTTTACAATGCTTGGCGGTGTGTAGTATTCGCCTTCACTTGAACCGAATTTGCCTAAAAAATATTCATAAACCCTACCTAAAACATCCTGTGCTTTTGCTTCTTTGTTTCCAAGGTTAAAGGAAAATAAATCTATCAATTCACCCAGCTTTGTTTTATCAAGCTCAGGCCTTGCATAGTTTTTCGGAAGAACCCCTTTAAGATTCTTATTCTCCCTTTCAATAACAATCATAGCTTCATCTATAATTTGACCAATAGTGCTTTGTTTTGCACTCTTTTTAATAAACTCCCAACGAGCACTTGGAGGTACAAAGAAAACATTATCTTCGACATAAGCATCTCTGTCTTCTTCAAAACCATCCCCTTCTTTGACCAACTCATTAAATTTCTCTTCAAAACTGTCAGATATATATTTCAAGAAAATCAGCCCTAAAATAACATCTTTATAATCAGAGGGTTGAATATTACCTCTTAGTTTGTCCGCCATTTCCCACAACTTATTTTCAAATTCCAAATTCACTGCCATTATCAATGTCCTCCTTCGATTAATTCTGTATATAAAGCACCTTTAATATTCATCCATCTTTTTTCTGCTTCCTTAACGGTCTTCTTATAAAGTTCAAATTCCTTATTATACTTTTCAACCATTTTTTTCTGGGCATCAATAGGCACTATTGGTATTTCCATTTCCATTATATCAGAATGGTTGATATTCATTATAGATGTCCCTCTTTGAAAGCTTTTTATAATTGCCATGCCCACCGGACTTTCTAAAAACATTTTAACATATTCACCTTTAATTCTATCCTTAGGTCTTATAACAATCAGGTTTGCAGATGCAATTATTAATTTGTCCTGCTGCTCAAATACAGCTGCCTTTATAGCAGTACCCCTACAGGAAAGAACCACATCACCACTTAGTAATTCATAGCGTTTGACCTTACGTTCCTCTTCCACAAGAGTATCCATATCCGCATAGTTGATTTCTCCATTTTCTATATTTGAAATATTTAATACAGAAATATTACCCACAGCTGTATCTTTCTTAAGTATGGATTTTCCCCGGAACACTTCTGCAATATCTTTTAATTTTACTTTCTCAATAGTAGAACTTTTAAATTTTCTGATATTATCATCATCCTCAGATAAAAGCAGCTCAATCCTCCAGTCCTCATGAGATAAAAAATCTTTTGCTAAAATCTCTTTTTCCTCTGATACCTCAAAGGCATCTTTGTTCAGGACAAAGGTTCCAATTTCCACATTTGTTTGTGTACCGTTTGCAATAGTAAAAAAATATGTCTTGATTGAAGTTACAGGTCTGAAAGTGCCTTCAGGTAAAATGTTAATATTCCTGATGCTGAAATTTTCAGTGATATAGGATCGGATTTTTTCAAATCCCATTCCTGCAAAGGTCATTTTTGCCGGGACAATTATATCAAGTGTCCCCACCTCACTAAGGTGCCCTAGCATGTTTTCGATTGCTATCCCGTCACTCTCACGAGTAAAAAAGCTTTTCCCTATTTCATCCGGTTTATAACCAAAAGCAGGCAGGCAATAGATATAATCAAAGCGTTCATCTGATAAACAATCAGTGTATATTGACTCAAACCTGACCTTTACATTTTCAGTCTCTCCAAAAATAAGTTTTAATAACAATTTCATAGGTTTTAGCTGAGTTGTTAATGTAATTTTGCTATCCGGTATTTGACCAATTATTTCTTTAAGTCCAGCCAGATGTTTTTCAGCTTCTGTTATAAGAACATTCTTAGGCTTAAGTTTCTTTAATTTTTTACTAATATACGAGCTCAAATAAACAGGTGCAAAGACTGTACCCATTCGGTCATTTTTATAAATCTCTATAGTAAACTCTAATAAGTCAATATTCTTTAAAGCCTGGAAGATTTCAAAAAAATCATCTCTATCAGCAGGAAAAAGACCCAATTCCTCTTCAGTTGTCTGTTTCATAAACTGAAAAAGTTTCTCTTTATCTTTTATTGTAATTGAAGTATCTTCAAGCTTCTTCGATGTTAATTTTACTCTTAACATTTCATTTAAGAGCTGCTCTCTGGAAGATATCTGTCTTTGGTACAGCATATTCAAGGCAATCTCTAAATTCACCATAGTCCTCCTTCCAATATATCATCGACTATTTCAGTATACCTTATCATTTTTTAGTATGTCAATACTAAATATATATTTCTTACTTTCCGAGAGCACAATTTATATTGTTAAGTCTCTTAGACTAATACATTATTGAAACATATGTTATTTTACTCTACAATAGATCTGTAAGTATGTTTTCTATGATTCAATTATCCTTTAACTTAACGAATTTATTTGTGGGGATCTAAAAGGAGTGAGTTTACCAATGTTACAACAGTAAAGAATAAAACACCTAATGAATTGCTGCAGTACATAAAAATAATGATATTGTTGGTTATACCTTTCCTGTTAATAAAGATTGGAGCGCTACAGTTTTCGAAAATCAACTTGATATAGGATTCCATGTATCGAAACAGTTATCTATAGATTTAGAAACATATGTTTTTTTCTTTTTGAATTGTGAAGATTTCGGCTGGAGCTATTTTTTCTATTATAAAGGAGAAGAATTATTCTTAGATGTTATAATGGATAATTATTATCCGCCTGATTGGCGTAATTCATTTCCTGTTTTTTACAAAAGCGAAGCCGAGTATATCGACTTAATTAAAAAACACCTTGATTTCCTAATTGAAGCGAACTTTCCACAAAGTTATGATGTTCCAAAACGCTAATATGACAAAGTAGTTATTTTGTTAAAAATTTAAGCGCCGAACTTATAACACGATTAGAAAGCTTCCCTGAAACATCCCCAGACCTTCATGACACTTCCTGAAATCCGGGCAATCACCACAGGGCTTATCGGAATCCTCAGCCCGATCCGGATAAGAAAGTATTATGGCTTTCGGTGAATTCCACACTTCGAGCAAAGTTTATTCAGCTAAAACGTCGATAATAAAATGTTCATGGGCATACAGCTACTCGCATATGTTTACTTCACCATCTTTATTCCAGTTGGAGTAATCCTTCTTTTGTTAGCTTATATTTTGTTTGTTCTGATGGTTCTGAATATGCAACAAAGATTAAGTCTTTTTCTTCACTAAAGAAAACATTATCTGCATTAAGTGTTTTGTTTAATGATGAATATATTAATTGATCATTCTTTATTTTATAGATTTCAGTAGAACCTAAAACAGATGAAATAATATCCTTATTACCATCAGAATCAACATCTATCTCACTTACAGACTGGTCTAGGAAAAGAAAAATTTTAGGAACACTGTTCTCTATATAAATATAATAAGTTACTGGTGCGGTTGAGCCAACAATACCCTCAACACTAATTAAAGATTTACCAAATAGGAAAGTACTTTTAATTTGAACCTCAAAATTGCCATATCCAACTTCGTCAACTTCATATAATTTATCTGCTTTTATACCAAGATATATTATAAAATCATCATCTTTTTTCCTGAATGTAAATAAGGTTACTCCTTCGGCATGATATTCCTTTATAACCTCTTTTATAGAATTTTCATTTAGAGTTTGCATTTTCTGTTCAAAATCTAAATTTTCTATATTTTCAAATGCAAGTGGAATGACTTTTTGAGCAGGATCATCTTCATAAATATTCATATGGGTAGAATCAGGTGTATAAGTATTAGTTACCTCAGGTGATTGTAAAGAAATTGCATTATCAATAGGTGAGTTTTGGGAATTATTCATCCTATGGGTTATAAAAATCAAGCATATAATAAATATAATGGCAGCTGCAACTCCAAATATAGGTTTCAAAACAGGTGAAATAAAGAGTTTCATACTACGAATTCTTCATTATGACATCTTCCATTGCATTTGCAACTTCTTCACAAGTATCGCAGCACTTTTCAAGGAAGTGGAATGTAGATTCCCATGCTGCCACTTCTTTAAAGTCATTGCAATTGACATGCAGATCTCTCATAGCCTCTGTGTAAAGCTTATCTCCATCTTCCTCAAACTGGTTGACTTTAACAATCAATTCATGCAATTCCTTGGATTTTCTGAAGTTGTGAAATTCCCCCATTGCCTGCTTTAAAGAGTCACAGCATTTAACAATAACATCAGTCATCTTTAATGCATATGGGCGAACATTTGTAACATTATACATGTACATATGCAACACAACATCTTCAATTGCATCTGTAACATCATCAATTGAATTTGCCAATTCCATGATGTCTTCTCTCTCAATAGGAGTAATAAACTCCTTCAAAAGCTTTCTTGTCATTACATGCCTTGCCCGATCTCCGCTATTCTCAATATCATGCATGGCCTTTACTTTATTCTCCAATTCATCCACTTTGAAGTTGTGCATAATTTGATTCAACAGCTCTGCTGCTTTGCATGAATATTGAACCAATTCCACAAATGTATCATAATAGTACTCGTCTTTTTTACGCGCCATAATTCCCAATCCTTTTCTGAAATTAAATTTCTAAAATATTTTCATAAATAACTGCGCCATCAAAAAGCCAATCAGACCACATCCCGGGAATGTAAGAATCCATGCCAGCATCATATCCTTTACAACTCCCCAATTTACAGAAGATATACGTTTTGCCGCTCCAACCCCCATTACAGACGTTGTCTTTGTATGGGTTGTGCTAATTGGTAAACCGCTAACAGTTGCTATCATGATGCATATAACCGCTGCAGAGTCAGCTGCAAAACCCTGATATTTTTCAAGTTTACACATATCCATTCCTACAGCTTTTATTATACGGTACCCTCCGATAGAAGTACCAAAAGCCATTACTGCTGAGCAAAGAATAATCAACCATAACGGAATGTGAAATTCTGTTACCGATTGTCCTTTAGCAAGAAACATTCCAAGTAAGAAAACTCCAATAAACTTCTGACCATCCTGCGCTCCATGCATAAATGCCATTCCTGCGCTACCTACAATCTGTGCATCCTTAAATAATGTGAAGGTCTTGGTCCTATTGAATCCGGCACAGACAAATTCGACTAGTTTTACAATACTCCAACCCAAAATGAAACCCAATGTTATGGATAATACCAATCCATAAAGAACTTTAACCCATTCTTTAGGATTAATCCCACCTATTCCTCCTTGAAGTGCAATTGCAGCACCACTAATTCCCGCGATCAGTGCATGACTTTCACTTGTTGGAATCCCAAACCACCAGGCAGCTGTTGCCCAAAGAACAATTGCAAAAAGCGCCGCACAAAGTGCTATTAGTGCTTCTCTGGGGTCTCCACCAAAATCAACCATATTATAGATAGTTCTTGCCACCTTCGAATTCATCATACACATAACTAAGACACCAATAAAATTAAAGACAGCCGCCATTCCAATAGCAGTCTTAGGTTTTATTGACCTGGTTGAAATACAGGTAGCAATGGCATTAGGAGCATCCGTCCAACCATTAACCAATATTACTCCTAAAGTTAGTAGTGTTGTTATAATTAAAGCCGGACTTCTTACTAATTCGCTTAAAAAAGAACTTAAAGTTACTGTCGTCATGTTTCATCAACTTTCCTTTAAATTTTACAAATTTTTCGCTACAAGCATATTTTGCCTTTCTGAGCATTTTTAGAATAGCATAATTTTTTTTGATATACAATAGCCATTAGGAATTCTTACATTTATTTAACATTCATTTAACAATCCTATTACATTAGAATTAATTTTAACCCAAATACCCTCAAAACTATACTATACAAATTAAGGATTTGTATAGCGTCACTGTCAGCACAAAGGGGCTATTGCACTATAAATTTAGTGTAATAGCCCCTATAAGATCCGCTAATAAAATCAGGATTAATTTGAATCCAAACTACCTTTAAAGACAATCGGCTCATTCTCTTTGCCCAATCTATAAGTCAGAACCGACAAAATCTTTACGTCCTCAAGTGGTTTATCATTAACTCCAATCTCCACACCAGCTATCTTGTCCACCACATCCAAACCTTCATATACTTGCCCAAAAACCGTATGAGCTCCGTCCAGCCAAGGAGTACCTCCTATTTGGGAGTATGCTTCAATAAGCTCTTGATCCATACCGATGGATTTACAATACTCTATTGTTTGATCCTTTAAGATTGGATTCTGGACTATAAAAAATTGACTTCCGTTGGTATTAGCCCCTCTATTTGCCATGGAAAGCGCACCACGTATATTATGGAGTTTGCTACTGAATTCATCCTTAAAGGATTCGCCCCAGATGCTTTCACCACCCCTGCCATTTCCTTCCGGATCTCCACCCTGAATCATAAAATTATCGATAACTCTATGAAATATTAGTCCGTCATAATATCCTTGTTGAGAAAGTCTTACGAAGTTTTCAACGGCAAGTGGTGCGTCCTCATAAAAAAGTTTTATTTTTATGTCTCCCTGGTTAGTCTTCATGACTGCCACCATATCACCCTCTGCCGGTTCTGAAATCTGGTAGCTAATAGGCGATTGAGGTGAATTAAACATGGAAATAAGCTCTTGAGTTTCTTTCAAATCAAGGTTCATTTTGGATTGACTTATAACTATCAATCCTTTATCATAGAAAACTTCCTTACCTAATGCATTTTCTGCTAAAGCCCTTAGAGGAACCAGCATTCTATCGTTTACTATTTGGGCAGGCTCATCCATAACAACCTTTTTTTCATCAATAAGCATGGTTTTATCGTTTGAAGTGAGTCTTACGCTGCTATTATTAAAGTTTATTATGGCCGTTTTTGTACCATTATCAAAGCTTACCTCTGCACCAAAATTTTCAGAGATAAACCTTAAAGGTACCAAGGTTCTTCCATTCTTAACAATTGCTTTAACTTCCCTATTGGACGTATCAATATATGTAAGAATGCTTTTTGAATAGGCCCTGTTGCTATCTACTAATAATACTACCGCATCCTTTAATTCATTTTCAATTTCATTAGAAAGTCCAAATACATTAAGATTAGCTGATGCCAAAAGTGCCATAATCAAAATACCAATAAACTTTTTTGCTGACATTATGAATCTCAACCTCCATTATTAAGCGTTTTTATACGTCTAAATTATACCACACCTCGTAGATGGTGTAAAAATCAAAAAAGCTCACATGTTATAAAACACGTAAGCTATATATTCTTGTCTATAAGCTCTGATTTTGATACAAAATAACGGCTATTTTTGTGATTTTATTTACGCCATTTTGTATGCACACCCTGCTTAAAGCCTTTGAAATCATTACTTTCAAATCTCAGCTAGGCAAAATACTTTTTTGAATTTTGAATAAAGAAACCTAAAAAAGAATCCTAATTAAAGCATTATGCAAAAAAGGTACAGATAGTAATATTTTACATATTTCGTAGTTTGAACTTACAACTTCGTGTTAGTGCCACATGTTGTCGAAAAATTAAATTATTTACAAAATAAGTATAGACTATTCTCCACATAAATGGTATTATATGCCTTGGAAAACTCAAGGTATGACCGTAGGCGTACAAGCTAATTTTATTCAAAATATATATAGGTAACAGATTTCAATATAGCAGATTAATCAACAACGAAAGGGGGAACTCAATGAAAATTAACAAAAAAAGGATGATAGGCCTACTTGCTGTACTTACTTTGCTACTGGGTATATTCTCAGTACAAGTAATACAAGCAGGGGGTGAAAACCCGTTAAAGGCAATAATATTAGACCAAGAAACTTGGAAAACCGATGACGGTCCTACTACAATGACAACATTCGGAATTCCAGAATAGTATGATATAGCTTGTACGCCTACGTAATATAAACTAAAAATACAGCTTAGGGGGATTTTAAAATGTTCAAAGCAAGAAGAATTATCACATTATTCACATTAATTTGTCTTATACTTACAGTGTTTGTGAGTTCAGTAAGTGCAAACACCATTTCAGAGCAAGTTAAACTCAAAGCAACATGTAAAATGGTAAGTTCACAACGCACAGATGACGGTTACACATGTAAATTTGAAATTACATTACCCAACAGAACTTCTTCTATTGGCACTGCTGGGTTTAAACCATTCGTAGCAGTAGTACATCTAGGTGGTAACGGTACAAATATATACGCAACATCATATTTTGCAGGTATGGTTAATAAGTATAATTTATCCCTTTCATTATATAATGGGGCAGATTATGGAGATACAAACACTTGTGCTAAAAGAGAACAACTGAATCGTATAGGTACAATTCTCTCACCGAACAAAATTACATATACACCTTCTTCTACGAAATACTGGCAAGCTTGGTTATATGGTACAATAGACGGTTATGAAGTTGACTGTACAACAGATGACGCACTTTACAATAAGAAAGCTGTTCTGTATCCAGATTATACAGACCCTATAACCGGAAGGTATATGTCCCGTCCAGAAACCACTTGGGTAAAAGTAACAAATCCATTACCGAATTTAACTACACCTCAAAGAAATGACTACAAAGCTTGGGTTGAAAAATGTTATAATGGTGGTAAAGCAATTGATTGGACAAACATGCAAATCCATCACGTAAAACCAAGAGAATTTGGTGGTACTCATGATTATAGTAATTTAATGCCATTAAAAAGTGATTTTCATACAAAGGTTACTACATGGTTTGCCAATTACAGATAGGAGAAATGTAATATGTGGAAAGAGTTCGTAACCAGTTTTGTGGGAAACAACAAATATATTAAACCAAATTCCCCTGCAACGATAAAACAGGTACAGGAAGTTGAGAGTAAGCTTGGTGTACTTCTGCCAAAAGATATAAAAGACCTGTTGTTTGAACTCAATGGGGATAGTGATTTGATACTTTCGACAGAATGTATAATTGAAGATAACTTGAGACTTAGGGAATATAAAGAAGATCTCGTCAACATAGAAAATTATTTGTTGATAGCTTCAAATGGTTGCGGGGACTACTACGGATATGAGATTACAAAAGACGGAATCAACGACGAGAGTATTTACATGTGGAATCACGAAGAATATGATGAGGATTTCAATTTTATTAAAGTAGCAAGTAATTTAAAAGAATTAATTGAATTGAAGTATAATGGTATTATTTAGTTTATTATGTTATCGGGAGGCTCAATGCCTCCTTTTTATTTTTTATTTTACATGAACCACCCTCGCCCCTATGAAAAATTTACAAATATATAATTAAATATTCTAAGAAATAATAATGTTCGACTAAATCGACCTTACCTTAGAAAGGACTTGAGTAATGGGGCATAAGATTGAAATAAAAACATTACCATTAGAAGCATTAAGTTAGCTGAATACCAAAGGAATCCTTCACGCTTACAAGTTTCTTCACTAATTGGAGTTTACGGTTGAAATCCTCAGTTTGCTCAGGCTGTAAAGTCAATTCTGCCTCTACTCCTGTTTCACTATTTTTATATATCAATTCATAGCCCTTGTTAATTTTATTTAGTTTAAATTTGGTGTAGCAGCTCATATGTAAGTAATCACCTGTCTTTTGTTCTATTATATTCTTCATTCGTTATTATTTATAATAAATAACTATATTGATTAGATTTGTTCATACATTCTATCAATCTCATCAAGTTCCTTCTGCAATCTACAACCTATTTCACTTTCTATAAACTCTTTCTTTATTTTCGAGATAAACCTAATATCCATAAACAAATGTGTCACAGTATTAAGCAAACTACCTATATCAAGGTTTTTAGGATTTGATGTAATTCCTGCATTTATTATAGTACTTGCAGATGCAATTGAATTTGAAATTAATAAAATTTTCCTTGTTCTGACTTCAAATTCATCTTTTGGTACGTCTTCGTTGCGGAATAAACCGTGGATAAGAGAAATTATTATATCAATGACCATTGATACTACAAATGAAGCTCCAACAATTTTCAAGTCTCTTGCCAAACACAGAGTGTCATAATTACTCTTATAAAGTTTACTAGCAAATTCCTCATTAATGCTTGAAAGTATAGGCATAGGAAGTCCTATCTTTGTATACTCATCAGATTTCAAATGTTGTGCCTGAGCAAAAATTGCCGCAGGCAAATTAAGATAATCATCTTTTATCCATTCATAACTCTCTTTAAACATCACTCCCATAGGAACATAATCTTTTGAAATCTTCATTGGATTTCTTTTTACCCTATATGATTGGAAATTATTAAGTGTGATAACATCCGTCAAAATATTCATAGTTCCAAAAACCCATCCTAAAATCGGGTCATGACCAAGTGTATACATCCTGTGATATGCGCCACCCATATTAATTCCCAAATCTGTAGAACCCTTTGTTATATCGTATGCAGGTGTTTGATACAAGATATTAATCCAATGACCTTTTTCATGTTTTTTTAGATTTTCATCTCGAAAATCATCATTGGCTTTTCTATGTGCTTGCTCAATAGATTTATCATTATGTGCTAATCTTTCAGACTTATCAACACTTTCACCGTAATGAAACTTTTCCGCAACATAAGGAAATATTAAGCTTTTTGCAACTTGAAGTGCTGTAGCAATTGCAAGAAAAGACAAATCAGTCTTATTGATAATACTTGTTTTTCTGGAGAATTCTCTATTAATTTTATCTAATTCTTGAAACGCTTCTATAATCTCACATTCCGACATTATATCCTCAAGAACTACTGGTGTAAGTGTATGCTCATTTGCTTGTCTAACAATGTCATCCCACTCTTCCATCACAGGTTGATGTTCTAGTTTGCTAGAATTAGACTTTGAACCAATTTTTGAAGATAATTTTTCAACATCAACATCTTTCCCCAGTGAACGCAACAACTCTATAGAAGCATCTATATTTACATCAGCTTCCCTTCGAGTTGAAGAAATCTCTGAATCATTCAACAATGATTTAGAAACATCTTGGTTCATTTTAAGTATTTTATTCAAATTTTTTTCTTCATCAGAGTATTTAAATCGGCTCACATAGATTCCTCCTATTGTTACGAAATACCAAGGTCATGCTGTAAATCTTTAATCGCCGACTGTAAAAGAATATTCAATCCATTAAGATAATCTATTCTATCCTTATCTGCATTTTTCTCTTCATTTAAAGCTTTAAGAATAGCTGTCTGCTTAGCAATGGCATTTTTGTATATCAACTCTTTTGCTGCACGTAGTTTTTTATTCTTAATGTGTGATGCAACTCCTACACCTGCACCACCTAAAAGAACAGCGGGTGCAGCCAATACAGCAATTCCAGCAACCATTCCTCCACCAATTAAAGCACCTGCTGCTGCTAAGCCACTTGTAATCCCAGCTGCACTTAAACCAACGACCCCTCCCAAATAAAGACCTGCAAAACCAATACCTGCACCAACTCCAGCTCCAAGTGCTCCTGCAATTGCCTCACGGATTGCTGAATCTCCTATTTTTCTGGACCTGTCATTTAATGCCTTATCAGCATCATCAATAACACTTTGAACTGTATTTAATGCATCCTGACTTTGAAATTTCATATCCTTTTTAGATTTAATGTATTCACCCATATACCCATCTCCTATAATTTATTTTGCTTACGGCTCTTTATTTCTATAATAAAATATCAACTCCCTTGAGTATGAAACATTTTCGTCTTTCATAAACAAAAGTGTCATTATGACAATTACCACAAATATTGAAAAGTAAAAGATTATGCCCGCAAAAGAACATGCAACATTATGTACTTTTGAAAATTAAATTTCAACTTAAATAATCCAGTTGTTACAAAGCTTTAACATGATTTACTGACCCCACTGAATTATTTAGTTGCAAGACTACCAATATATACATATATCGGTAAAAAGTACTCAGAAAATAATATAAAATTAAAATTATTATTTTATTTTTAAGTGCTTTTAAAATCAAATGGTCAATCACCCTTTCAGAAAATCTGATTTCAATTTTGAAATTACAAATAATTAGATTACATTTTTACAACATTTTTCAGTAATTTAACACAAGTTCAATCAATAAGAATAAATATCACAAGGTAAAAAGTATATCTAACCTTACAGGTATTCCTTACATATTCCATTCCAATTCCAAACCATCTTTAAATATGAAAACCAACTTTTGTTCTTGGTATACCTTGACCTTCTCTATCATAGCATTCCATAATTCCTCATCAAACTCTGCCAATAAAGCTTCATTTTTCTCAAGCATCTTGATAAAAGCCTTAATGTTCTCCTTTTTTGCATTCCTTTCCTGACGTTTATAATCAATTTCAGAAATAGCCTTCTTTATTTCTTCATAACGCTTTACCAAGCCAGTATATCGCTTCTGGTATTCTTTCTGGTTCATGACCTTACTTGCATTTTCTTCAATACATTTTCTTATAAGCTCTGCCACAACCTCACATTCATTTTGAAGCTTTGCACTTTCCTTATCAAGCTTTGAAGTATCAGTCAAGGTTTTAATTATTGCTTCATAGTCTTTCAATATTTCATCCTTGTTTTCAATAAGACCATTAAATGCCTTTACAAAAGCTGCTTTTAAATCGTCCTCATAAAGGTGAGGAGTTTTACACTTTTCCTCGTTTTTAAATTTATAATTGCACTGCCAGATTATCCTTCTATACTTGCTGGTAGAGTGCCATACCTTGCTTCCGTAAAAACTTCCGCATTCACCGCAAACAATCCTTCCTGAAAAACAGTTACCTCCAGTCTTATATCCTTTGACACCTTTGCACTTTCCAAGTTCATGCTGTACAAGGTCAAATACCTCAGGAGATACAATAGCAGGATGGCTGTTCTCAACATAATACTGTGGAACCTCTCCCTCATTAGCCTTCTTTTTCTTTGTGAGAAAATCCACAGTGAAACTCTTCTGAAGCATGGCATCACCTTTGTACTTTTCATTTTGAAGGATGCTTAAAATCGTGCTTGCCTGCCAGACCTCCTTTCCCGATGGTGTTGGTATTTTGTTATTCGTAAGGTATCTCGCTATACCCGGTATGGTTTTCCCCTCTAAGAATAGCTTGTATATTAGCCTTACAACGACCGCTTCCTTCTCTACAATCTTTGGAAAACCATCCTCGCCTTTTTCATAGCCAAGGAATCTGCCATAAGGAATCATAAGCTTTCCGTCTGCAAAACGTTTCCTATGACCCCATGTGACGTTCTCAGAGATACTCCTGCTTTCTTCTTGTGCAAGGCTTGACATAATGGTTATTAGAAGTTCACCCTTGCTGTCAAGTGTATAAATATTCTCCTTTTCAAAATACACCTCCACACCTTTCTCTTTAAGCTGTCTTACAATTGTAAGTGTATCCACTGTGTTCCGGGCAAACCTGCTGACCGACTTTGTTATAATAAGGTCAATCTTTCCTTCCAGTGCATCTGAAACCATTCTGTTGAAGCCTTCACGCTTTTTGGTACTGGTAGCCGAAATCCCCTCATCCGAATACACTTCTACATACTCCCATTCAGGGTTTGATTTGATATGTCTTGTATAATAATCAACCTGTGCTTCATAGCTGTTCAACTGCTCCTCGTTTTCTGTTGAGACTCTTGCATAAGCTGCGACCCGCTTCCTTGCAATTACCCCTGTTTGCATCGGTGCAAAACGTTCCGCTGTTGCAGGTATTATCGTTACCGCTCTTGCTGTTGACATTGTTCATTCCTCCTTTCCATAAGCTTTAAATGGTGCTCCCTTGCCTTGTTCCTCTTTTCCTCATCCCAGCTTTCACTTCGTGATTTGTTCTGCCATTCCTTTTTAACAATCTGTCCATCTTGAAAAACAAAATCCACCGAGCTGGCTTCAATTACTCTTATCTCCTTTATCACGCTTTCAAAGGTTACTTCATCAAATTCTTCAACTCCCATAACCTCCGCTGATAATGTGCATAAAATATTTTCAGGTATCTGGCGTGATGGACAGACCGCTTTTCCCATCCTGTTATAGGTGGGGCATATCCATACCGGCTTTGCATATTTTGTACCTGCATTATTGACTTTTCTACGGTAATGCTGTTTACATATCCCGCATATAATCCTGCTTGTAAAAGGATACACCCCAAAAACCTGATTTGTATTATAAAACCGTTTTGCATTTTCTTTTAGCTTCTGCTGTACCAATTCAAAAGTCTTACGGTCAATAATGGCTTCATGGTTATCCCTCACATAATACATCGGCAGTTGTCCTTCATTGGTACGTTTTTGCTTTTCTATATGATTGGATCTGAATACCTTTTGCAAGAGTAAATCTCCTGTATACTTTTCATTGCGAAGAATACGGTCTACGGCTTTTTCCTCCCACTGGTTTCCCTTCTTCGTTTTGACCCCCATGGCATTAAGCTTTTTCATAATTACGTTTTTACCCATTCCAGACAAATAATCGTTGAAAATCATTTTTACAATTTCAGCTTCATTCGGAATTATTTCAAGTTTACCGTTCTTCAAGTCATATCCGATAATAGAAAAGCTAAAAGGCAGTCCTTCCTTGAATTTGTTCCTTATCCTCCACTTGCAGTTCTCACTGACCGAGCGGCTTTCCTCCTGTGCAAATGAAGCGAGGATGGTAAGCATTAACTCACCATCCCCGCTCATACTGTGAATGTTCTCTTTTTCAAAAAACACATCAATCTCAAGACTCTTTAGTTCTCTGACCACTTCAAGCATGGTTACAGTATTCCTTGCAAAGCGAGATATTGATTTTGTTATTACCATGTCAATTCTGCCATTCCTGCAATCGGCTAAAAGCCTTTGAAATTCCTCTCTTCCATCCTTTGTTCCTGTTACCGCTTCATCTGCATACACACCTATGTATTCCCACCCTGCATGTTTTTGTATGTACTCGCTGTAATAACTGATTTGGGATGAGAGCGAGTGTATCATTGCATCCTTTCCACTTGATACCCTTGCATATGCCGCAACACGTTTTTTTACTGGTGCTTTTGCCATCAAAGGTGCTATCTTCCTTATTTTGCGTTGCATGAAACCACCTCCTTGTAGTGATGATACCTCTGATTTTGATACAAAGCAACCATTATAATGCGCCTATTACAGGCTTGTATCTGGTTATCAAGAGCCTATCTATCTTTCTATATTCCTGCTCGGTTATAACCCCATTGGCGAGCATTGCCTTGGTGATGGAAAGGGACACCCTGTAGTTCTTCTCCCTCTGGAACTGGTCATGGGTCACGATTCATCACCGTCCTTATTAATGGTATTGAAGCGGTAATTTATATAACAGTCATGGGAACAAAACCTCCTGCCTTTATTACCATAGCTTTTAAAGACCATGCCGCACCCGGTGCAGGTGATGGTATACCATGCCATCCTGATTAGCTGACCCGAGTTATCCTTCCACCATTTCCTGCGGCATTCCTCTGAACAGAATTTTTGGGGATGCCCTTTTCTTCCTTGCAGTAAAGGTTTCCCGCACTGTTTGCATTCGGTACTTATTTCAAGCCTTCTACCTTTAAAAGTACCAAGGTTGTTTCTTCTGCAATATGACTTTATTGTATTTTCAGAAACACCAAGGTCAGCTGCTATCTGAATGTAACTCATTCCCTGATGTCTCATTTGACTTACCCTTTGCTTTTGCTCCAAGTTCATTCTTTCGACCTCCGCAAACAAGGAAGAATTACCATCCTCCCCCGAATTTTTGACAAAAAGAAAGAGCGGTTCAAATTGAAACCACTCTCCCAGTTGTATTTTTATTAAAATCAGCCTGTAAATCCTTTCAGCTTATTTAGGATGTTCCCCTCAGTCAATACTGCCAAACATTATGAAGTTATATTGATTTTATAACTGCCTCGTTTAGGATATTGGTATTAAAACCCGCATCCCTATATCCTTTATAAATTGTGTTGTAATATCTTTGGCTGGGTTTGCCAAGTCTTCTACCTTCATTCATTATATAAACCATTGCAATCACCCATTTGCAGTTTAGGTTTATTTTTATGTATTCCTTCCTGTAAAAACTCGGCCATCCCTCATATCTGTCAAGTGCTTTTTCATCACTTGTCTCCAATTCCCAAACAAGAACCGGAACCTTCCCATTTGCTCTTTTTTCTATAGTGGCAACCGCCCCACTCTCATATCCCCTGAATAATAGCTGATAACCTCTTAGAGTGCTGCTTCCAAGAACCTTTGCTGTGGGGCATCTCATTGCCATCTGGTCAAGGTTTAAATTACTGCCATAAGCAATGTATAAAGTCTTCATTTCAACCCCTCCTGTTCAACGGCTTTGTAGCGGGCTATTTGCCCGCCAGAGCCTTTGTTTTTGTTATATTGCATCTGTATGCCTCCATGCACTGTTGCCCGTCAAGTTTTCCAAAAGGTGTAGTCTCGCTGTCTTATATTCGTCACCAATCAAGCCCAATCTAAGAAGCCAACATCTGAATGTGTATTTCTCATTTTCAGCACTGCTCCTTTGTCTGCTTGCTGTTTTCTGTGTAAGTGCCTGATGGCTTACCGCCATACAAAACTGTATTGCTGCCTTTATCTTGCCCGCATGTGTAGTACCGTTAAATCCTCTAAACTCTATTGTACCCTTTGTAAAAGTGCTATGAAGGTTCAAAAGATGATATCTACTTTCATGGTAATGCCTGTTGCGGTCTTCATTCGGATACCTTGCGTACCATAAATCTGCAAGTTCAACCATGGTTTTTGGTTTTTTTCTATTGATGTCTTCTATAAATTGTTCATCTGCTGGTTTGCAATACCTGCTCCGGTTTGGGTTTACATCAAGTGCCCTGTATATCAGATGTTCCTTGCTGTAAATTAGGTTTGCCAGATTTCTCAATGTTTGTGGTGTATGTTTGCCTATCCCTATATGAACATGAATGCCAGTGCTTGGATTTGCCACCATTCCTGAACCCCTGAGTTTTCTCACAAGTTCTTGTACCGTTTGAATGTCTTCATATTTGCAAATCGGGCTTACCAGTTCAACCTTGTATGTATCACCTGCTGGTGTGCCATTCTTGTGTTCGGGAATTACGCTTGCATCTCTTACTATTTTCCACACTCTGCCGTCCTGTGCCTTAACTTCATAAGCATCGTAAACCCCTCTGATATATCGAAATGTTGTTCTAAAGTATTCTGCCACTGTTTTTGCCGTTTGCTCCCTAGAAAGTCCGGTCATTTCGATTTCGATTCCAAAAGTCTGGTTTTTCATTCAAAACCCGCTCCCTCCATGTGTTTCAGGTGTGTTTCCCTGTAATTACATTAATCACTCTAAAACACATAAATAGCAAGTCAATTTTCAGCAAAACCTTGTAATTAGTCCGTTACAAGCACATTTGTACATTTTCCCAATGAAACCTTGTTTCTAAGTTGAAAATATAAAGTTAAAATGTACATTTTTTATATAATTGATATGTACTTCTGCTTCCTAATTAATAAAAAAGGAATTTGAAGCCTTTATACTTTTAAGTCTTTAACCTCTGAAAAAAGAACCCTTTGCAGGGTTCTTCCAGAAAGCAAGGAGTGCCGAAAGCTGACACCCTTTGTGATTATATTGCCACTTTTTGTTTTCTTTTCTCCAAGGCTTTCTGCAAGGAACTCTCTGTGGCAAAGGAGCAATTGCCTAAAAGATTTCTTAGAAGTACCTTCCTTGCAGCTTTATACTCATCCCCTATGAATCCAAGCTTCAAAAGGAATACCCGAAAAGTAAACTTTTCATTTTCCGTAACAGTCTCCTTTATATATGAGTTCTTTTGAACAAGTGCTTTCAGGCTCAATGCTTCAGCAAATAATGTGTAGGCTTCTATTTCCACCGCATCCAGTGTGGCAGGAAACAAATTGAAGATTATTTTACCATTTTCAAATTCAAGCAGTGGATTTGTACCGTTATCAGGAAGAGCAGGAAGGAGTTCATCGAAGCTTTCAATGGTCTCGGGTCGGAAGTGGTTTACATTGATTATGAAATCCCTGTCCAGTCGGCTTTCAGTTTCCGCTCCGATTGCTTTTAATATCATGCTTTCCTTTCCCGCCACCATATTTAAAAGGTTTCGTAAGGTTGCTCCTGTGTGCTCCTCCATCGTAAGTGTAACCTTTGATGTGCAACCCTCTGTACAAAATTCTGTATCCGCCAAGGCATTATTCAACTTCTCGAGAATTTCCTTGTTGTAAATTGCTCCGGCAGGAATAACCAGTTCGTCACCTTTTGTTATAATCCACTCGTTTCCATTTAAGTCTGCAACAGTGTAGTTAAAGGAAGGCGCTCCTTTGTATGAAACCTCCGATTCAAGAATGACCGCCAACAGCTGTGCAACTTCCTTTCTTGGTATTCCTTTGAATTTCATTGTATAAGTTGCCATGTTCAAGACCTCCTTGTTTTTATTTTTCCTTATAACATTTATCACTCTAAACAGAAGTTATATCAAGCTATTTCTGTCCTCTCCATCGTCCTGAGAGCAACAGTTCCATCGGATCGTCCTTCATGCTCTTACCGCCTAATTCAGATGAGCAGTTCTCCCTTACTATCTGATATATCTGAAACCATATGTTTATCATCTGTTTTCTGTAGTTCTGACCCATAGCAACAAAAGGACTCTGACAAGCAGCACCAGTCGTTGGGTGTTTACTCAAAAAACCAAAATTATCAATTGCCTGTTCGCACTGAAGCCATCTTGCCGATGCCATTGCATATGACTCTAATAGTTGAGGATTAACAAGTTCTACACAATTCCTGTCATTTAGCCAGTTCCATGTTTCCTCGTAAATCTCTTTTGCCTTAAGGTCTGTTCCGTCTCTTTGCCTTGCCGATAAATACTCCTTTGGCTCTGGCATATCCTGCCCTTTTAGTTCCTCTCCAAAATCCAACTGCTCTAATTTCTTTCTGCCGGGATTTCCGAGGAGCAATTTTTCCGCAAGCGGTTTTCTTTTTGCCCCTGAGCCGGGTCTTGCACCACCATGCCCGTTTGCCATATATAAACACCTCCGTAATTTTGATTTTTTATTAGATTTTAAAACCCTGTGAACTGGTTATTTCAAGGCTTTATACCTTGTTTTTGCCCCTTATATACCCTTCTTGAACCATCGACTTTTTGCGTGTCACCCTCCACCCGTTGTGCGAGTAAGGCTGACAGGGATTTTACCTCCCCCTATCCATAAATTACCAGTTGACTTTTTATAATTTTTATGTTTTTTACTCAAAATTCCTATTACCATTCTCTAACAGTTGCACGAACCACAATATCCTTATACACATCAACCGGATTACAAAACCTCACTCTAAAGCTTATCTGTTCTTCCATGTCATCTTGATAAGACTTAATCAGGCTTACATCAGAAGTGTCTATAAGCCGATTAACATCCCTTACCTGTTTTACCGCTTTCCTTAATAGCCTGCATACCTTTGGTGCATCTGTGACAAATTCAAACTCAAACAATACAATATTCTTCACCTCATCGTTACTGAACAACACCTTATTGTCCTGTACTGTAAAACTATATGCCATAATACTTCTCCTCCTCGTTTAAGTTAGTTGAATACCTGCTTCTGATATCATCAAGAAGCACTTTAATCCTTGCCAGATTGTTCTTAACCCTAAAGTACCTTTCCACAATTTCAAGCCCGCCTTTTTTCTTCCATACGTATATATCAAAGTGTGCTCGTGTGGTTCTGCCTCTTGAGATTTCAATATCATAGTCTCCCATGTCAAGATAGACACACCTCTCTAAATCAATCACCTTTGTTGTATAAGGCTTTCCAAGATAATTCAACAATCTTTGCTTTCCTGCTGACAACTTGTCCATTTGCTTACCTCCTGATTTTACCGATTTGAAATCGGTTAATTTTGTAATTTTTTAAATCTCCTTTTCCTGCGTTTTTAATCAATAGAAGGGTTTGCCCAAAAAACAACATTCTGTGTAGTAACCTTGTAACCGCTGTAACCATAGATAATACTAGCTTCTACGGTTTTACTACTCAACTACACCGAAAAACACATAGTATATATATGGGGAATACCCCCCTTATACCTTTAAAATATAGGGTAAGTGTATATCCTTTATATATATAGTATTTTATAGTAGTATGTAGTATATTATATATAAGCCTTTCCATTACTGCATTTGAGCCTACTACAAACATACTACAAGCTAGTTGTATCCTGTTACCCCAAGAAGTCATCTTCCTCTTCATTTCCTTTTGGAATTTCAATAGTATAAACCCTGCAACTTATGCCATCAACCTTCCTTACAGTACTCGCTTTAGTTTTCCCACCTTCCATGAAGCTTTTTATCAAGCCCCGCTCCATGAAGCCTTGGATGCATTTTGAGTAATCAAACCCTGCATCAGTCAGAACATCATTTGCATACTTTACAAGTATTTGATATGTTGTACCATCTACGATATTGCCATACCTCGGAGGACTTGCAAGACCACCAAACTTATCCTTGTTGGCAGCTACCCAGCTTATCAGCACATCCCACGCCCTATCAACATGATCCATCTGAGTATGAAGGTTATTGTTCTCTATAATTTTAACTCCCATTGCAATAGCTTCATTAAAAGCTTTTTCCTCCGTTTCTCCCCATACCATCATACTTGCATAATAATCTGCAAGACAGACGTTTGCAACATTATCCATATGCCCTGATATCAGACCATTGGCTTTAAGTTCAAACCGAATCCTCTCATAATCCTCATTAAGACACTTTTGCTCATTTTTGAGCTTTTCACAAAGCTTTATCATGAATTCCTTACCAGCAAAACCATAGTTCTTTTCAGCCAGAACGTGAACCTGAGAGGCTTCCTCTTCATCCCTCAAAACTTTGCCATAGATTTCAAGGGTTCGGGTGGAGACACCATCTTGGCTGGATTCTTTCATAATAGCTTTTTCACCAGTTGTTATAACAATGTTCTTCCATGTGGGTATATCCTGCAAGCCTCCGTCTCTTCTGCCTCTAAACTTGCCCTGCATAAGCGAAAGGGAATATATAATGTTCTCAAGTGGCATCTTCTTTTCATTCAGTACCTGCAGTTCATCTATTGCAAATGGTAGATAGTTCAATGCTCCACACATCTTTTCCATCCCCACCATGGTGGAAAAAAAGCTTCCTATCATACGCACAGGGTCTCCCCATATCGACAATGCAAGCTTGGTGGTTGCTGTTTTCCCCGATTTGCTGTAGTCCCATATATGGACTATAAAAGTTCTCCTGCTTAGTTTCTCAAGAAGTGGGGAAGCGAACGAGGATGCCACTATAAATCTTGCTATATGCCCCAATCTTCTAATCTTAAGGCACTCTTTCTTCCACAGCTCATAATCTCCCCTTTCCTCAAGGCTATTGAATATTTTTGATGTTTCGGTGGAGTCAGTCTCAAACTCAATTTCACCACCAGTAGTAAATGGGAAGAACTCTCCATCCTTAGTCCAGCCAACTCTTGAAAGAGATTTTACAACTTCCACTGTATCCCTGTTACATGCTTCAAAATCTTCAATGTAGCTTATAAGCTCACTGGCACTGTTGGATGAAACAGGTAGCCCGGTGTTGCCTAAACTAACAAGGCTGTTTTTATTGAATATGTGTGCCCTCGGTGCAGTGACCCTTTTCCACCTTCCGTCCCTCCAGAATGCCATTTCCAGCTTTTCGGAATCATTGTCAAGGTTAACAAACCTTCTGGTTATTACAATAGGACTAAAGGATGCAACGATTGTTTTTTCCAAACCTTCCTTTGATGTGTAGGTTTTTGTTACACCGTTTTCAAGACTAACGTTCCATCCATCAGGAATGTTGAATTCATATTCCTCAAGTCCTGCGAATTTTACTCCTTCACGTTCCTCCCTTGCTTTTACAACCTTAAGCCCTTTAATGGCAGCCTGCTTGGTTTTTACAGCTCTCTCAAGGTCATTCAGGTTAACCCTGCCTTTCAGCTTTGCCTTGGCTTTGGCATATATCGCAGGTTCTTCCTGCCGGGCAAGGGCAAGACAGTTAAGAGTTTCATCACCAAACACATCATCAGTACCCTCAATGGCTTCTATTCTGTTTATAAGAACGTCACCCATACACTTATCCCATTTAAGACCTGTGGCAGGGTCGGCAGGAGCATAATTCATAATGCTGTTTGCTATCACCTCGATCTCTGAATCATCCAGAGGCGGGTCGCACCTTTGTTCATTTTCTGTTTGCAGGGCAGAAAGGATTGCATCCCTTCCAAGACCTCGTCTTCTCATGGTACCTGCTATACTTGTCAAAGTGGAATTCCTCATGCCATCCTCAATATTCTCAGGCACTAAAGGAGCCTTTTTAAAACATTCTTTTTCTGCGATTTCCCTCAAGAGCCAGTCATCAGGCAGTGCCATTTTGATATCCCAAGGTGAGCATCCCTTTGCCCATTCATACTTCCTACCAGATATATGAATACTGCCCGGTGCAACTACCAGACCTCCGTCAGACCTGATATCAATACCGGGCAGAACATCAACACCTGTTTTTATTTTTACATCATTAGGAATAAGGTAATAATCATGAACTCCTGCTCCGGTTATAACCCTTACAGTTTTCTGCCTGAGTCCGTATTTCCTCTCAAACTCATCAAGGGTTTTATCTCCACCCTTTTTCCTATCGGAATCAAGGACAAAGAATTGCCCTCCTGTGGCAATACCTATATTTGAGTTGGGGTGTCCCTTGAAATATCTTTTTATCTTCTCCACATCGTTTGTTGCCCGTTTCTGCCATTCAAAGTGTCTTGGGTGCTTCCCTTTTGAATCACAGTGGATTCCTGCTTTACATGTACACCCGCCATCTTCCGATATACCATGAAGGATAATTATCCTAAACCCAAATTCAGATGCATATTTTATAGCCAGTTCCATTCTTTCGTTTTCCAAATTCTCACCTACCCAGTGTATTGATTTTCAAAGCAAGAAAATCTTGCTTTGATTTTTACAATGAGCAATTGCATTATAATGACGTAATTGCTCTTAAAACTTCCTTCACCATGTGGAACATAGACCACAGAGTTATAATTTCAAGTCAAGAAAATCTTGACTTGAAATTAACCATTTAACTTCTTATCCCAGTCTTCCAATAATAATTCCTCACTTCAACACTTTCTGCTATGCAAGCATAATAATACGTTCATGCCCACTTTTCAGAACATCACTTATGTCAGTATTAAATCTCATAATGGCTTTGAATTCTTCTTTGCTTGGAACCATAGCAACAAGTTCTGCAAAGGACTCTTTTATAGCATTGGCAATTATATCTCCTGTTTGGGCATCAATACCACCAGCATGCCTTCCACAGCTTATGACCTTACTTTCAAGTTCCTTGCCATACATATTTAGCTGAATTCGGTTTATGGCTGTAGGAGATTTAATAGCACTCATGCCATAAAGTCTTTCCATCAGCTTTTGACCCGCTATAGAAACAAACGCTTCAAACCACTTCTTGCTTTTTAATGATAGCTGGAACATTTCAGCTTTCTTTTTGGTAAATGCACGGTCTATCAACCTGTCTGCCACAAACTCAATAAAGTCTTCGAGATACCGCCCTTGCCAGTAGTTGCCCTCAAAATGAGAAGCATGGCTATTGATGTACTGTGTGATTATCCCTTCACGGCATACTGCACCTTTCATATTCCTGTCATTCAAATACTCGGTAATCACCCTTGCACTGGCATGACCTGCTTCCGGTTCTCCCATGATATCCGAGTAGGCAAGTGCCATCTTCCCGGTAAGGAATAGCTCGACCGCTATATCCATGCTCTTCGCTGACTTTTTAGTTTTCAATTGTGCTAAACTCGACATTTATAACCCTCCCATTCCTGTTCCATTTTTCTATTTGAGAAATGTACTGTGAGAACTCTGTTTTTGCTTTGTTCACCACTTGCCCCAATTCCATCGGGTCTGCATTCTCCACGTACTGTTCGTATTGCTTGAGCCTTGAAGAAATATCCACGAACATTTCCCGCATTCTTCTAGAAAGCACATTTGCTTCAAGCCATGCTGCGGTATCGGCGGGAAGCCCTGCCAACCGTGAGGTGAGTGCATCATTGCTTTTTTTAACCTTCAGATTTTCTTCCTGTAATTTTTTCTTTTCATTTTGCACCTTTTCCATCTTCTCTTTCATCTCCTCATAATCATGTGGTACCACTTCCCGGACAGTCTCCTTTATAACCTGCGGTCGGTTCTGCAACTCCTCAATCTGTTCTTTAAGCTTTGTTATATGATTTTCATACTCTCCAATCCGATCTGAATCATCAGTTGAATCCTTTTTTTCTTGCAGTTCCTGCAGGGTATTCTGCAACTCCAATACCCGCTCCTCAAGTTCTGATGCCCGTTTCTTCCACTCAGCTACCAAAGCTTGGCTCTGAGATTGAGTAAGGCTGGCAATGTAGTTCTTTCCATAGGTTTCAAATATTTTTTGCTGTTCTTCTTTTTGAAGCTTCGACCACACTTTGTAACCAACAGAAGCTGGCAGTTCTCCAGTTTCTATTACATCCTGCAATTCTGGTATCAACTGCAGTAACTTTTTATAGTTTTGCATCAACCTACTTGTAATACCTAGCTCATTTGCAAAATCATCTTGTGTTTTCAAAACGAAATTATTTCGCTTTGATTTTCTGTCCCCACCCTTTGAAATACCATAAATCCTCTCAAGTTCCTTGATGCATCTGCCCATCTTCACCGGGTTTGGATTGCCGATACCTCTCTGACGAAGATTTGTTTCTATCAAATCCTTTAGAGCCTTATCCTCATCACCGTACTCCCGAATGTCACAGGCAATCTCTTTTATACCAAGTTCCATACATGCTCGTACCCTTTGATGTCCGGATACTATAACCTTGTCTTGGGTACATACTACAGGTTCAATTACACCACTGGTCTCAATCGACTTTAAAAATTCGGTCCAGTTGTCACCCGTTATATTGTCAAAAAACTCCTCATTCCTTGGGTGTGGAGTTAATTCATCCACTTTTATTTTTATAAGCATTCCATTCCTCCTGTCTGCCCGTATAGAAGATGCCTTTTCTGTTTTTAGGTACAAAAAAAGCACCTTCTTCTACCGGCGCCTTGGTTACTGATTTCTTTTATATTAATATGTTTCTACAACTCAATATCTCCTGCAACAATTCTTTTCTGCCATCGTCAATCATATCATTCCTGAATTCACGATTTGTCTCATTTACTGCATACCTCAAAAAACTTGTAGCAATTTCAATGTTTCTCCCGATAGGGATTTCACTCCTTGAAGTTAGAGACTGGAGCATCAGTCGGTGCTTCAATTGCCTTTTTTTGCTCCGATTTTCCCGCTTCTCCAATACTTGCTTTTTGGTCATATAGACAGAATCCTCCCTTGTTCTATTTTTCTGGGCTTTGTTAGCTTGATAAGCTAAACACCCAATTTAAGACTTCTTTGCACTGCTCAATCTAGCTATAATTTCTCTTATTTCAGCTTTTTCCTCATCGGAAAGTTCTTTCCTGAGTTTCTTTGAAAGTTGGTTGTCAGCGATTTCTAACTCATCTGCCACCTGCCATAACCATACCTTCGCTTTCTTTGCTTCACGTTTCAGATCAAGATTTGCCATAATTTTCATCCTCCTCATTGACTTTTTTGTTGATTGAATTTATACTGTTAACAGTTATTGATATTTCTATTATATCATAGAATATTTTTCTGTCAATCAATAACTATTTATGTTATAATTATTGATAACAATTAAGGTTAGTTATTGATAACACGAGAGGAGCATGTTATGAAAAGCCAATTCTTGCTGGTTATAAAGGATAAAGAACGTACAATGACGATATCCAATGAATTCAATTCATTTACCTGTGATTTAGGGTATGATGTATGTGATTTCATGGCACTTAACGGTAAGCCTGATACTGAAAAAAAGCATATTTACACAAAGCTAATGGAGGATTCACCTAATGCCGAAAAAGTATCTCAGATTATATTCAAATTTCTTCTGGAATTTTTTATATTAATAAGAGTCGCAAAAGACAATTCCTTTAAGTTAGAAAAGTATGAAGCATTCATGTATTCATGCAAGCTGTCACTTCCACGCTTTTTTATAGAGTATGAAGCACTGAATGAGTTAAGAGAAATAAGTAAACTGGCAGCAGAAAAATTTGCTGAAAACATGCCCCCACTGCAAAAGAGTGTATTAAAAAAAATAAGGGATATAGACTTCTATCTGGCAACTATTAACATAGATTCAAAGACAACCACATACTATTGTGAAAACATGCTTGATGTGGCTGTCACCTCAATCTATCACACATTTAAGCTTGGATTGACCTTTAAGATATGCGAAAACTGCGGTTTATGGTTTGTCCCTTTATACCGTTCGGACAGAAAATACTGCAATAGGCCAGCTCCTCAAGCAGAAGGTAAGACCTGTCAGGACTATGGCTTAGAAAAGGCATGGTCGGAAAAACTTAATAAAGATGAAGCTGCCGGACTTTACCGCAAAGTATATATGAAACTTCAGTTACAGGCAAAAAGGAATCCAGAAAATAAAGCTAATGCTGAAAAGTTTGAAGCATTCAAATCACAATCAAAGATATGGAAGAAGGAAATATCCGAAGGGATAAAGTGTAAGAATGATTATGTCGAATGGCTAAAGAAATTTTAAAGCTTTTAACATGGCATACACACGTAGCCACACAGTTCAAGGCTGATATAAAGAAGGGTGTTAGGACAGAGGAAGAAAACCTTGCATGGCTATAAACTTTTAAAATTCCAAAAACTTAGTTCCTTTTTGGTTGCTTCATACTCCACTCATCACAAGTATAAACAGGCAAGGAGTATCTTCAGACTAAAGCTAAGAAAATAATCTCCTTACCTGTTTGGAAATTAAGGGAATTGTATAAAACATCATTTTGACTGTTTATGTGTTAGTTAACAAAAGAATATCAAGTCTAATCGTCTTCCTCATAGTCTTCTCCGTCATCCACATATACTACAACCGGGTTATCTAAAAACTCCACATCAATATCAAAAAGTTTAAAAATTAAATTGAGTTTTTTTACGTACTCCTTAGCTTTTTCGCCCAATTTCTCAACAGTTTTCCTTGACAAACCCGGCTCATAGCTTGCTGAAAGTGTCAATTTATAATGTCCATCCGCAATTTTCTCTGACGTACTAAAATTATAGTCAAACCCACCAAAGAAATCATACGTCGTCGGCATACATAGTATATGCTCACAAAAAAGCTCATCAAAGTCACAGAGCATACCCATAATTCTCTTTTCAAACAATTCATCTGCATAATCTTCCAAAGGAACTCTTCTGCAAATAATCACATCATAAGTAAGGTCTACTGAAAACATGCTGCTCATCTCTATTCCTCCTTAAAAAGATCCAAGACTGATGGCATACCTAAGATTTGTCTTCCGATTTCATACCATTCCCAAGGGTCAATAATGTTTAGTGGTGAAGAATATGGCTTCCAACGGTCACTTTTTATAAAATTCACAAGATCGTCAACCTCTTTTTCAATAATCGAGTTATCTCCCTCAAGTAATCCTTTTGCATATTGCCTAGGTGATATTGGCATATGATCTTTGTAGCATTGTTTTCCTATTTCATAAGCTTCCTTATAATTGCCAAGATGAAAATTAACAGTTGACCACTCAAAATAAAAATCTGCATATCTATTTCTAGGATTTTCTTTTACATCACCAGTGCAAAGTGTTCTGTATATTGGCTCTATTTCATGTAAAATGCTCTTCATTATTTCATCTTTACCTAAAATTCTGTTGTAATTTGCTAAATCTAGTTTCCTTTTTATATAAAATTCCTTATTACCAGCTTTGATTATTTCTTCTATCATGTTTTTTACAGTTTCAGTTGCTTTAAAATAGAATTCCTTTGAACTATCTTTTTCCCTTAAGTAAAGATAACACTTTGCTACTGTGTCATTTGCCAATAAACTTTTACCTACATATTCCAATTCCTCATTAAGACACTTTTCAATATTTTTAATATTTACAGTTAATTGTTCCATAACAAAATCTCCAATTTATATTTTATTACCAAGGATAAAATAATTTATCCTTGGTAAATATACTTTAATCTATTACTAAAATAATTTCAACAACTCAAAACCATCTACCATAGAATCAGAAACAATATCTTGAATATAGTCATCCATTTTCCCTGCAAATTGTATTAATGGATTCTCAGAAGCATAAACAACGGCCGCTTTATATTTCTTTGTTCCTTGAAGTATTATTTTTTCAAACTCTAATAAATCTTCAGCACTCATTTGATTTCTGACATGTTTCATATACCTTCTTGTATCTGTACTTAACCAACCATGACTTAACTGTGGTCCAAGTGTTTTTGTATTCAAACTGCTTCCTCTCAAAATAGGAGTTCTTGTCGTACTCATTGCTCCTTTGCATTCTACAATCAGTATATCGTCACCATTCTTTAAAATCAAGTCTGGTCCATTAACCCCATTAGGTGCATCATACAAGACCTTATACCCCTTTTTAGCAAAATAATCCTTTGCACTCTCAACCGCAAAACGCTCTGCTTTTACACCTGCCAAATAATTAGGATGATACTTTTTTGTCAGTTTGCTAATGTAGTTATCAACAGATTTCTTTATTGCACTGTTGTCAACAATTTTACTGGTCTTTATAACAACACTTTTTCCTGCATTCTGAATGATATTAGCAATCTTTAATGCATCATTGTGTTTGGCCAATTCTGCAATAAGCTCACTTGAAGCACCTGCTCTCTTAAGAATTCTAACGGTATTATCTGAATTCTTGCACAAAAACGTAATTACTGAATCAAGAACTGCAGTTTTTATCTGCTTCCAATCATCCAATTTTTTAATTATAAACCTTGCAGCAATTTTAATACATTCAGGTCCTCTTTTCACAAAACTGATTATTGTATCAGAAACTTTAGCAGCATCACCCAACAATGGTACAAACCCTAATATACTTACAAACACCCCAACAAAATCCATGTTAACCAAGCTGCCCAATGCGTCTCTTATATCTCCAAACAATAAAAAGCCCGATGCAATCTGTCCAACGAGATATCCCATTGACTTGAATGTTATTTCCTTCATTAATCCCCAAGCAACTAATTTTTGCCCAAAGTCTCCACAAGTAGCCCCTGCCAAAATATCTTTTACATAGTCATACCAAACTTTATCGTATGTAAATGGATCAAGTTGTTTTTCATACTCCTGCTTATCATCGAAAGAATCTCCATCAGGATTTCTATTAAGAGGATCGTATCCTGCAAACATCTCCCAACCATCATTGAGTTTGTCAAGATCCGAATCTGAACTATATGGCTTTGTTCCATATTCCACTTCCTCACTGTCAGTTAGTCCATCATTGTCTGAGTCTGCTATTGATGGTGAACTTAGTGTCAAATAATATTCTCCACTTGCACATGCCATTAATGTCCTTACTTCCTGCTTATCAGTAAGTCCATCTCCGTCGGTATCATCAGAATTTGGATCGGAATAATGCATATTTCCTAAACCATCACGCATTCCACCAGTTTCAACACTATCAGGCAAACCATCTCCATCAGTATCTACTGGATCTGTAACAATTTCTGATATACGACTAAATACATTTGGAAGTTGTTCTGCACTTGATACAGGGAAATACATACCTCCTGTTTCTTGTGCAATGCTTGTTAACAGTGATGAATTCACTCCGGTCCCTAAACCAATTGTGTATATTACGATACCATTATTCTTTGCCTGCTCAGTCAAAGAATTATCGTAACTTCCCTGTCCATCGGTAAGAACTATTTGTACTTTAATCCTATCTTCTGAACCCTTTTTTATAAGTTCTTCATTTGCAATCCTGACACCAGCACCTATGTCTGTACCACCATAAGAATCTATTCCATCAATTGCGGTTTTTACTTTATTGAAATCCTGTATTAATTCCTGTGTTAGACTTGCAGTTGAATCAAAATCAATTACTGCTGCTCTATCACCTTCAAGCAAGGCGTCAACGAAAGACTTGGCTGCTATCCTTCTATATCCGCTGCCATCACTTGAAGTCATACTTCCTGATGAATCAAGCACAAAGGCTATATCCATAAAGGTAGTCTCTGTCTCAACTGTTCTTTCACCTTTATTAAGTGGTTTTTCCCACAATGAATTCCAATTTGGTATGTAAAACAACACAAATGTTGTAAAGTGATTTGTTTCGCCCCATACAATACCTTTTTCAAGGTCTATTCCCTGATTATCGAGAGGAATCATTGTCATCCGCTCTTCATCGAAATAAAACATTTTAACATTTTGAATGTCTCCATCAGGCACTTTCTCTTCATCGATTGGCAAAAATACTTTTGCACTTGTAAATGCTGTATTGACGCTTATATCCACAGGTTCTGAAACTAATCCGTAAACACTTCTAACCACAGAATCCTCAGGTAGCTCTGACAGATAAACTTGCTTTGAGATATCACCCTCAGCCGATATCTCAACTTTTGCACCAGTGTTATTGTATTCAAAAGTCTGGTTATATTCCTCAAGGCTGTCAATTATACCGTCACCATCAGAATCAGCATTATTAGGGTCTGTACCCAACCTATATTCACTGCCATCACTTAATCCGTCTTCATCCGAATCAAATTTTAGAGGTGATGTTTTAAACTCATATATTTCGAATCTATCATCAAGATCATCTTCGTCAGTATCTGGAATAAGTGGGTCTGTCTCATATTCTTGTTCTTGAATATTAGTCAATCCATCCTCATCAGGGTCTTCGTCAGTATCTGGAACGCCATCCTTGTCAGTATCATCAGATAAACCATCGCAAAGATTCATTAGCTTTAAAACTTCAAACCCATCTGTCAAGCCATCTTTGTCAGAATCTGCCTTGTTCTTATTAAGATTGAACTTTTCCTCAAGGAAGTCGGGGCAACCATCATTATCCTTATCTTTAATCTGCAGGCCTTCTTTCTTAATTTCATAAAGCCTTGTCCATGCTTTTTGATAAAAATGTATGGCCTGCTCTTTATTCCTCTTGTTTTCAAATTCAATACCTTTCTCGTAATCTTTACGAGCCTTTTTCAGCTCGTATTGTGTAGATTTGGTATATATTGATTTCTCTTCCTCCACAGTGTTAAGAATACTCTCAACAATCATCCTGTCTGCCTTGATTACACTTTTGATAATTTCTGTCACTTTATCCTTGTAATCAGCAGAAGCAAAAGGGTGTTTTTCATAAAACTCCAACTTTCTCATTGCCTTGTAGGTACGTTCAAAAACCACAGCATTCTTTACTGAATTATCAGTTTCAAAGTTACCATCCAGAGCCTGCTGCAGTGCAAACACAGCAAACTCTATACGATCCCCGTAGCAAGGTTTCCTGTCAGGATCAGGTTCTGCCAACTCCTTAATATCGCTTATTGCCTTCTCAATTATTTGTTTTGCTCCTTCTGTCTGAGTGTACTGTATGTCAGACATCTGCTGCAAATCAATTAATTGAGACATATCTGTAGTACCTATCTGTTCCTGCACAGCAAAAGATGTCGTTATTGTTGATAACAATAATGTTATCGTCAATAAGTAAGACGTTGTTATTTTCCAAAAACGATTCATTTAAAATCCTCCCCAAAATACTTTTTTTAATTTACCCAAATCTCACATTACTTATTTTCACCAAGAGTATCCTTGTATTTAGGATTATTCTTTACATACTTCTCATATGCATAATCCTCGTTCAATAAACATTTCCAATGCTCAATCCTGTCATCAATCCGACCAACAAGGCCGTCAAACTTACCCATATCCCTTGCAAACACTACCAGAAGCATTATGAGTGACAGAAATAGCAATGGAAGGGTCATTATACTGAATGCAAACTTTATAGCTTCATTTGGATTGACACCAGCTTTTATAAAATCATCTATAACAACCTTGAAAGCATTTTTAAGCACATCAAGAGGCAAAACACCAACTAGGGCATTCTTTATGTTTTCTATAAGAACAAAACCGCCCTTCGGGCGACTACTTGGTTCTGTGCCTTTTTGAACTATCAAAATAATCTTTATCAATCATAACACCATCACACTTTATACACATAATTGTTGGGCATCCCGTTTCTTTGTCAAATTCTTCAGGTATATAGCTTTCCTGTATCACATAATCAGGTACTTTATCCTCAAAACCACACTCTTTACACTTATATATAAGTATTTTATACGGTTCACCTGAATCAAAAGGTATTTCATACTCTTTATCTTTCATTTATCTTTTCCTTCCTTAAATTCTACACAGATCATAAATGTACCCATATTTCTCATGCCATATTTCCCATAGTTCCATCAGTTTTCCACATTTCCTACACTTTAACGGATCTTTAGAAAAATTTCTAATCATCAGTTCCCGATATGTAAGTTTCCGTGTACTATTCTTGTAATAACTTTTCAAGGTATACTGAATAGCCTCAAGACCACTCTGGATATATCTTAATAAACCATAACACTGCTTAGCTTTCTGATATATACTACCTGCATAAATTCCATATACTCGTGCCATCTTAAAATGTTTTGGTGCAATATGCATTATTAGTTTGCCTATAAATTCCTCTGCTTTTAATGTTACAACTATTATCTTCTTTGTTTTATGATCTTCATACCAAAATGTTACGTTTTCTCCATCATATTCGGTTATTCTATACTCTGCTATTGCAGGTCTTGCCAAATATCTTCCTATATATCTGGCAGCACCTTTTGCACTTTTCATCCTTGTTCTTGCATGTATGTAAAATCCGTCTTTATATATCTTAAACATTTCAAAATATTTGGTCTTCTTATCAGGCTTTTTACTCATCATATAATTTATCAGTTTGTACTGCCATACCTTCCTTAAATACTCATATTCCAAATACGGCATTTCCTTTATTTCTTTTCCCTTCAGCTTTATTTCTGCCACTAATACATGCACATGCGGATTGAATCCTAGATCTCTCCCAAATGTGTGAATAACTCCTATCATCGCAATCTGCCATAATACACCTGATTTCTTGCTTCTTTTCTTCTTCTCATATTCTTTTCTGTTTCTTTTATCTACTCCGTTTGCATACTCGCATAAAGTCTCATTAGCCATATCCTGCAAATCTTTTAATGCCTTTTTATTTTGAAAAAAATATCCTCTGAATTCTTTTGGAATTGTAAATATGCAATGTCTATGCGGCACATCAAATAATTTTTCCCTCTGCTTCTCTACCCATTGGCTCACATATTTCTTACCACATTTGCTACAAAATCTGCTCTTACAAGTAAATCCAATCTTCAATATAGTTACACAAATCATGCATATGTAAGCAACAAAACCTTTGCTTGTATCCCCACAGCTTAGCATTTTCAACACTTCGGTATTTATATGTTCACTCTCATCTTCAGGAAACTTCACTGAATTTTCTTCCCAAAACTTTTTATAGTGGTTTTCAAATATTTCTCTGATTTTAATTTCTTTCGTCATAATACTGTTATTATCCTATAAATCCTTTGATTTCTCAATCTATATACCACTAATTTTTACTTATCCACAAATTTTTCCGCAAGCTATTTCCTAAATGATGATAAAAAAGAACACTGCAATTATTCCCAAGGCAAGCTTGACTGTTTTTGAGTCTCCACGGAGTGCCATGAAGAACCAAAGCAGTATATAGCTGATACTGTATAAACACAACTGAATCCATATGTTATTGTCCATAGACGTTGCATTACCCTTGAAAAACATCGCTAAAAGTAGCCCTATTAGTGCAGAAAACGCAGGTACTACCATAAGCCATAATATACAAAGTAACACCTTGTCCTTTACTGCCTTTGTGAACATTACTCCAAATCCTATGCTAATTGCTATTGTCGAGAACGTAAATATGTAAGAAAAAACAGGACTCTTCGGTTGAAGCAAACCACTTGCGATAAACACAACCCAAAGAATTGTCCATATAATGTTTTTTGGTTTTATCATTGGCTATTTCCCTCCTTCAGTTCTTCAAGACATGCTTTGCACACATTCCTTTCCTTGTAGTTTTCAATATTCGTTGAATCCTTGCAGAATACACAGTAGGGCTGGTATTTCTTTAATACCACACTTGCTCCGTCCACAAAAAATTCAAGCGGCTCTTTCTCTTCAATTTCAAGGGTTCTTCTTAGCTCCATGGGCAGGACAATCCTACCCAACTCGTCTACTTTCCTAACGATGCCTGTTGCTTTCATCTTTTCCTCACCTCATCATTAATGAATTCACAAATTTACCATCTACCAATTCGGTCAGCAATTATTTCTGCGTACAATATTTTTATTTCTGCGGGAGAAATTTCAGGAAAATTCCGCCTCCCACATTCCCCCATAACCTCTATGACCTTCATATCAAATAGTACTGCCGAAATAAAAACTTCTTCTGCATCTTTACCAAAATCCCTCAATAGCTTTTCAGGTATATTCATATGTTAATACACCTCTACATAAACTACTGTAAATATTCATTCTTCCAAGCATTGTTGCTCCCTACTTTATTTGCATATCAGCGAAACACACTGTACTATATGATCCGACAACCTTAAAGTCTAGTTTTATAACTCCTGATACATTAATGTTTAAGTTCTGTGGAAGTTCTCCCGCTTTTAAAGTTATTGATGTTAATAGTTTATCATCACCATATACCTCAATAGTGCTATCATTTTTATTTTCCTCATCCTCCAACCCAACAATCCCCGTTATATTAACATACTTGGCCTCAAGATTAAATGAAGCTGTAAACGGTCTGGTTGCCCAGCCGGAAACCTTGTATCCCTTTATGTATTCCTTCCCTGCCATAATAATTTTATCATTAACATAAAACGAACTGCTTGACTTAAAGTATGGCTGCATAATGTCACTCATACTTCTTTGAATCCTGTCACTTTCAGGAACTTCACCAACATATATTGTTTTTGTGCTTCCATCATATTTAACTGGCTGGCCGATTGATTCCGAGAAAAAACGCAACGGCACGTAAGTGGTTCCGTTATAAATTAGTGAAGTCGGAACATAGGTTTGCCCGTTATAATACTGATTCGGCTTATCGCTACCCAATTTTTCTGTTCCATTAAAAATGAGTTTTGCATCAAAGATTGACAGTACATACTCCTGTGCTGCAAATGCCATCCCGCTAAAGCAAACCGCCCCTATTATGCCACCTATTATCAAATACTTGATTTTTCTTAAATTTTCCTTCATGTTTTATCCTCCTGTTTTTATTAGTTTATTTCAACTTAATTTGATTCTGTTAAAACTTACTTTCCTTCCAAAACCAACTCAATACTGCCTGTACATGACTTTTTGTTGTACATTACTGTAAATCCATGTTTTTTATAATAACGCTCCTGTCTGGAAAAATGTTCTTTATCTACATCTGACAAATATCCAGTAATTTTCTTTATACCACCTTGACGAGCGGCTTTAAGAAAATATTTCATAACAATAGACCCATTACCTGTATCCTCTTTAACTGTTTGAATATCGTTTATATGCAGTTCATTGTCCATCTCATTATAACATGGCATGATTCTTGGCATAGGGTGTATATAGTTTGGACTTGTGAGTGTTACATAATACTCTTTATCTGTGTTGCTTTTTATTGCTATTAGAAACTCACCCTCTTTGTTCTTCTCCACCCCAAGCACTATTTTATTTCTTTTATTGCAAAACTGGTTTATCATCTCAAAGGTTTTTTCTTGAAGTTCTATTTTTTCTTGAAGTTTTTTAATTTCTTCACTCTTTTCATGTAGCTGTTGTCCATACTTTCTCTCCAACTCTAATTCTTTTTCAAAGTTAACCATTGCTGCCCGATGATAATCAGGGAACACCTTTTTTACTATCCAGTCCTTAACATCAAGCCACATAAACTGCAATCCCATATTCATACAAAAATTCACCCCATTTCAAATTTTATTTTTCCCCTCATTAATTCGTGTCCTCGAACATTGACCCCTTGACGGATACTTCAATTTTATCAATTGCAGATATTCCTTTTATAGTACCCAGTTTTTTATATTCATTGCTCATGCCGGATAATGCAATATCATCAATCCATGCTTTTACAGTGTATTTCCCATCAGCCATTTGCACATGCGTATAGACCTTCCTGTTGGCTGGATTGATTTCAATAGTAACCGTTGTTTTTTCAGTAATTTTATACATGTGCTGACCTGCTTTTATATACTCTCTGTATTTAAAATTATTTCTACTACCTATAGTTCCCGACTCATCATAGCCCTCAAGGATTTCCTTAAAGTATTCATGAGTATAACCACCGCTTTCCTCTGAATACTGTAGTTCCTCAACTTTTTTTGAATATCTTGATTCACTGTCGGCTCTATCAAGAATATTTAACAATACTGCATCATCCACACCCGTTGGGTCTTGTGCAGTAAGCGATGCCGTTCTTCTGCCATAACTGTTTCCACTCTTAGGTAAAAGCTCATTTTGTATGTTCACAGGTTCTTTATAACTATTTATATACATCAAATCAGACTCGTATCTAAATGATTTGATTGCCGCATCTACGAGGTCTTTATGATCTTTGGTGTCAGCCTTTGTTGTTTTATATGTAACTGTCTCAACATCAAATGTGTAAGTTCCTGCAGGGTTGAAGTAGTACCCTGATTTAATTGGATAATCCACATTCTTAAAGTCTATATCCGATGCAAAAACTGCCTTGTCATATTCTGACTTTCTGTAATCCCTGTTGCTTGCGGCATCCCTGCTACGTTGATAAGCCTTTTCCATAGTGTTTGCCGCCACCCATTTAATTTCGGCACTATTTTGTTGTGTAAAGGTTCTTTGGTATTTACCCGGAACAGTTGTCCACCCATATAATGAATCATCCTCAGCTTGATGGCACATCCACCTAACAACATTTAATTTATATGGTTCACTTGTCCAAAACAAGTTTTTCTGTAGATAGTATATCGTGTTATAATCAATCTTGTTCTCAAATGTCTTTGGTGTAACAAGCTGTTTGCCATTATATATAAAAGTTCTAATTGTTCTTGTATTTGTACCTGAATTAAAAGCAGCCGAGGTTGAATTATATCCTGTATGCCCTTCACAATCTTCATCACTACAGTAATATATATATTTATATGGCCTTCTGACCGAACCGCTGAAGTTCACACTCCCACTTCTTGTTTTTGGCTCCCATGGAGTTGACCAATCAAGATAATTACCATTTTTCGGATTATCACCAAAATCACTTCTTTGAAGTGTGGTATGTATTTGTGGTTTTCGAACTATTCTAGAGCTATCTTCATTCACCGCAGGATTATTTGTCACATTGAAACTTCTGAACAAATCTGAAGTTTTGTTTGTCACCTCCAACTCTCCTCTTGCATTTCCGTTCCAAGAACCTTTAGGCAGTATTAATTGTGCCTCAATATCAGCACTTGCTAAAGGATAATCAACTTTTCTTGATAAAACATTGTAGTCCAAATCAAACTGCCCTACTGTTGGAGGCAGCTCTGACACTACCTTTATAGAATCACCGGAATCAAGCACATTGTTGTCCAATAGTACTTCTGTCGGAGTCTTGCCATCTTTGTTTATTTCAAACTTTATGTTTACATCACTATCAGGCATTTTAAAGTATGCATAAAGCATTCTTTCACCTTTTTCAGGTATTTTGTCTATATTCCCTTCTCCAACAGCAGCGTGTCCAGCAAATGTTGCTGATAAAGGTTCTCCATTTTTCTTTGTAATTTCCCACTTGAATGGAACGTTTGCCAACTCTGTGTCAAAAGTCGATTGAATATTTATACCAATTAAAACCTCGTCCCCCTCTGCAACGCTGGATGGAATAGGGTCAAATTGTGCTGACAGGTCACCTCTAAGACCTTCTGGAGACATTGGCACAGTTTTAGTTGCCTTTTTCATAATCTTCTCCGTCATACATATACACAATATTTTATATTAGCTCAACAGTCCTATGACAAGCTTCAGAAACACATTTATCATGTGTAACAATTATTATTGTTTTACCTTCATTATTAAGTTCTTTTAAAATTCTTAATATATCATCCCTGTTTTCTGTATCTAAAGAACCTGTTGGTTCATCTGCAAGAACCAACTCACATGGTCTTAACAATATCCTTGCTATTGCAACCCTCTGCTGCTCTCCTCCAGAAAGTTCATGTATTTTTTGGTTAAGAGAAACATTTAATCCTACTTTTTTTAGTGCAGACAATTTAAGTTCTCGCTTCTCCCTCTTTGTTTTTTTTGAGTACAGTAATGGAATTTCAAGATTATTGTCTATTGTTGCATTATCAATAAGTGCAAAATTTTGAAATAAATAAGAAAGTTTTTCTCTAAGAATCTTGTTAGCTTGTAAAGAGCCTATTCGAGGACTTTTTTCATCAAATAGCAAAACACTTCCATCCTCTGGTTTTTCCAGTAATCCTAAAATATTTAATAGTGTTGTTTTACCAGAACCACTTTTACCAGTAATCGCCACCATTTCTCCGCCATAAACAGTTATACTTATATTATTTAAAACCTTATGTTTTCCATAGCTTTTATTTATATTCTTCAGTTCACATATTTTTCTCATAATATTATCCACCTGTCTTTAAAACTTGAATTTTTTTCGTTTGCTCTATACTTATAAGGACAATAACGGAAGCTATCAGTTCAATCCCCATACAAAATGTGCTTACCAATAATAGTTCTAAAGTTATTTCTTTATTTATAAAAAAAGCTATTAATATTTGAAGCATCCATATTGCCAAAAACATTCCAATATACTCCTTGTATGTTCTAAAAAATCCGACACCAAATAACCTACGTACTATAAATCGATGTTGATTTTTATTGAAAACTATAATAAGGTTTTGTACAATGAGAACGATTAATCCTATCATTAGTCCTAAAATTGCGAGTAGACTTTCTCTTACAAAACTTTGGTATTGATAAATTTCCTTCATAATTTGTTGATCAATCGTTATTAAGTGTTTAAAATTATCCTCAAGTTTTAACCTTTTTAACTCAGGTTCTAACATATTGTATGTTTTTAACGGGTCTCTATTAAGTAGTTTAATTTTTAATGGATCGGTCGAACCTCCACCTAATATGGTATCCCTATCTGTAAGAAGACTATTCCTTTCTGTCACAACCTCAATAATTGGATCTAGTATAATATTTCCTTCAGAAGGAAATACTTCAGGATTAAAACTAAATATCTTCTGTTCATTCTTTAGCCAAATAACTCTAATCTCTTGATTGGCAATACTTTCTTGAATAGCTTTATTATAGTAATCTTGATCATTTTTCATTTTATTTTTTCTGCTATTTGCAAAAAAGTTTAAAATATCCGTTTCTCTGTTTCTGTATTTTTCAGGAACCAACAGAATCCAATTAGTTGTATCCTCAGATATTTGAATCAGTTCACCATTAATGTCATAAACAGGGAATTTGTTCAAATAATTTGGATTTACCTTAATTGAACGTATACCGTTCCAATTTTGATTTACCAGTAGATTTTTTTCCTCATACATTTTTGTATTTATAAGAATCGAACCATTCTGGTTTAATAAAAAATACAATTCATTATGTACTGTTGAATCATATATTGACTCACTTATAAACATATCATCATTATCATAACCAACATACACAGGAAAAATAATCCCGTAATCCTTACTCTGCTCCCAGTTTTTTAAATCTCTCATTTTATTTTGTATATCATTGTATTGTCCTATCGCTGAAACTCCAGTCATTATTATTACTACAGAACATACAATTTTAATAAAAAGATTTAACACAAAAATACTATTAGTATCTTTAAATTTTTTTATTATGCTAATAATTTTAATTCTAAGAATATAAAGAAATGATATAATTGATGCAACTATCAATATAATATATGCCTTTAACTGATACATAAAAACATTATAAATAAACATACTGTTTTTTGTTTCTAGGAATAAAGAAATTACTAAAGAAGCAGTTACTGAAAATACAAATACTAGTGTTATTAGCTTTCCTACCATAATATACCACATGCGAACATTTGATATTCCGTGCATTTTTAATATCCCTATTCTTTTTGAATCATTAAGTATATAGTATGCAAGTAAAATAACCACGATTATATAAACCATGTAACTTTGATATTTTAGAATATTTATACCTGAAAACCTAACTTCTTGTGCTTCCTTTTTACCTAAGTTTTTTAGAAAATCCTCCTGAGTAAAATTACTACCATATTTCTCATAGTATATATTTATTTTCTGAATAAATATATCTAAGAACTTATCACGTACTTTGTATGTATCTCCCTCCACATAATAAGTACCATACACAGGAAAGCTCTCGTAGGATAATATTAGTGGCTTTATTGTAATCAAATCATTATGTGCAAATTCCTTAATTTCTCCTATCTGATTGGTATCATTTATACTTACTGTAGATAAAAAATATTCACTTTGTTGTGTATCCTGATTTGTTAATACTCTTCCACCTTTTAGATTATAATAATTAAAATACTGGGTTTGTGTTGTAAGTAATATGTACTTTATAATTTCCACTTCGTCATTTTCTTTATAATTTATGCTTGTTCTAATTATATTCACATTAGCCTCTTTAGCAGCATCACACAATATCGCATACATCTCCTCAGGATCGGCAAGCTGAAGAGAATTAGGAATTGAGAATTCTGTTCCTATAGATTTCTCTAAATTTTTTATTTTTTCAATTTCTTCATAATCAGTTATAACATAAGCTACATAAAAAGAAAAAACATATGCAAATACAAGGAATATTAAAGCTAACTTTTTCAATGGTTGTATCTCCTTAATTTATAGTTAAAATAGTTAAACTTTATAATTATATAATTAAAACGTTATTAAAAATAAAAAACACCAATTTATAATCAAATCAATAAACGACACTTTGATTATTTTGCGTTCGTATTTGTTCAGTGAACATATAATCATTCTTATTTTTAATGCCTTACAACAATATCTTAGTAAACAAATTCAAACAAATACAATCCCTATCTTTTGTATTTAATAAAGTGATATGCCCTTAAAATTAGCATATCACTTTATTCGGCTAGAAAACATTATACTTAAATTTAAATACTAAATATTACATTACCTCTTGTTCCAGTATGCGTATCCAGTATTTTTCTTGTTTCCATAAATCTCTGATGTTGCTGTTTCACCTGCTGACACCCATCCACTAGTATGCGAAGTACTTCCAAGTTTAGTAGATGCTTTGTGTTCATTATCGTCATGATCATAAATAGACCACACATGCTTTTGATTTCCATCAATTTCAGTTCCATAGTTCCATGTTCCTCCACCTACACTCTTGCTAGCAAATGGAGTTATTTGTGAATTTGACAATCTTACAGAACCACTAGTTGCACTTTTAGATGAAGCCATAGCCTGAGAACCAATCGACAAAACAATTACTGAAACTATAACCATTGCTGAAGTAATTTTTTTCTTAAACATAATTCCTGTCCCCTTTAAATAAAAATTTAACAACTCTTTGTTATCTAAAACAAGTCAAATTTAGCCTTGTTCGGCTGAATTCGTTGTATTCCAGTATGCGTATCCAGTACTTTTCTTGTTTCCATAAATCTCTGATGTTGCTGTTTCACCTGCTGACACCCATCCACTAGTATGCGAAGTACTTCCAAGTTTAGTGGATGCTTTATGTGTCTTACTATCATGGTCATAAATAGACCACACATGCTTTTGATTTCCATCAATTTCAGTTCCATAGTTCCATGTTCCTCCACCTACACTCTTGCTAGCAAATGGAGTTATTTGTGAATTTGACAATCTTACAGAACCACTAGTTGCACTTTTAGATGAAGCCATAGCCTGAGAACCAATCGACAAAACAATTACTGAAACTATAACCATTGCTGAAGTAATTTTTTTCTTAAGCATAATTTCACTCCTTTTAATTTTATAAAACTACTTTTTTTATTTCTTCTTAAGTCCACAGTATTTTATAATAGTCCTGGCCAGTTTACTACCAAAAACCGTGTCATTAATTTTGAAGAATATAATCAACCGTTATTTCGGTTAATAGCAATTTATTTATTATTTAATTTAACTATTAATTTCTAAAAAGTCCTCCAAGATTCAAGATAAACATTCAAAAAAATATATATATGCGTTGTAATCATTTTTCTCATTCTTATTTCCAAACATTGTTGTTATTACCAATTCACTTCCAAGAAATTCTAGCACATTTTGTATATTCTTGTCAACTATAAACTTTGAAATTTACCTACTTTAGATATATATTTTTTGTTTTTCACCAACATTGGTTATTTCATATGTTTTTTACTTTTTTGTATCATTAAATTTATAGAAGGAAGTGGGAAACGATGGATTATAAAGCACTTGGTCAAAGAGTACGTGAGTTGAGAAAAAGCCAAAAGCTGTCGCAAGAAAAGCTTGCTGAACTATGTAATATTTCCTCAACTTATGTGGGCGTTATAGAACGTGGTGAAAAAAAATTAAGTGTCGATGCTTTGGTTAGGATTGCTAATGTCCTAGATGTCAGTGTTGATTTCCTACTCATGGATTCACTGGCACAAAAAGAGGACTCGTCTTTTAACAAGGCAACTACTATATTAAAATCTCTTTCTTCAGAAGTTGACATTAACTTCATTTCTGATTGGATGGAGCTTTTCCAGTCATACATAAAAACAAAGTAAGCCCTCCTTCGGTTATCTTCTTTTGAGCATTCTTTTTATCCACTCCGTAAACTTTTTATCATATCCTTTTCTATCACAAGCAAATGTTACAAGTGCTAGCACCTCCATTACTCCAATGAAAATCAAATTGCTTTTTAACTCATAAAAATTCCAAACCATTTTACCTTGCCCCAAATCGTAAATTCCAAACTACTTCCATTGAATTTATTTCCACACAAACAAGCTTATATCATTTTGACTCACTCGCCAACCTCTATGATATGCATTTTTTATATTTGCCCATCTTTGTATGTTGCCATATTTTTGAAAGCATACTACCGTTTTTATAGAGGTGGTACAATGAATGAAATTGGAAAAATAATAGGAGAACGGATAAAACAGCTACGTAAAAATAACGATTGGAGTCAGGAAGAGCTTGCGCATAGAGCAGACCTGAATCGGACTTTTGTTGGAGCAATAGAGAGGGGAGAAAAGAATATTACATTAGAGAGTCTTTCAAAGATTGCTTCCGCACTTGAGATAAGCCTTGAAGAGATTTTTAAACATATACAGCCTGTTTCTAAGAACACCTTGAATACCTCAGTTCCATTTATCATTAACCGTATAAATGCAATGAATGAAAATGAGCAAAAGACTGTACTTGAGTTTCTCGACCTTCTTACAAAGTGGAAAGATTTCTAATAATATCTTTCCACTTTGTTTTATACCTATGACAAACACACATACACAAATGAAAAAAACAGAAAAATTATAGCTCTTTATCGCCAAAAAGTATGCACCCTTTTTTTGCAATAATCAATCAAAGAGGGTGCATTATTACCACATATTAACATCTATTTCTGCTAGATTTGCCTGATTTCTTACTCAATTTTACCCCATAAATGCCGAAAAGCCCTTGTAATAAGGGCTTCCGATTGTATCAAAATCATAGTTTTAATATGGTTGCGGGGAGCGGATTTGAACCACTGACCTTCGGGTTATGAGCCCGACGAGCTACCATACTGCTCCACCCCGCGATATAATGGTGCCGAAGACCGGAATCGAACCGGTACGGGAGGTAAGTCCCGCAGGATTTTAAGTCCTGTGCGTCTGCCAGTTCCGCCACTTCGGCAACTTGTATGCCACTCTCTCAAGCGACTTTCTCATTATAATACATGTTGCATTCTGTGTCAACATTTTTTTGCTGGCAATTTAAAGAAAATAATTCGTTTCTATAATATTATATGACACACTACACAATTAGTATACATTTTTTTAACCGAAATTTATATTAAAGGAAAAAATGGCTTTGTGTCAAGACACAAAAACCATTTTTATATATAAATAAAATTTGCATAATAAACTAAGCTAACATTTTATCGAACCTGCTTCATCTAAAAGATAGTCTTAAAATTCCAAGAACCTGAAAAAGCAAATGGAACAAAAATACTAATATTGAGCAGATCTCTTATATCCGCCTCCACCCCTTTTTGATTCGAAATTCTTTTTCAAGTCATGAAGTTTCTCGTCACTGTCCTTCATAAATTTTGAAAGGCGTTCTTCAAAAGACAGATTACCAGATCCACTGTTATTCCAGTCAATCTCTGCAGGTTTACTTGATCTTACAACCGGTTTTGGATCTAAAGCCTTCTTAATGGATAGACTAATTTTACCATTCTTATCCACCGAAATGATTTTAACTTTCACAATTTGGTTTTCATTAAGATGTGCTTTAATGTCCTTAACATATTCTTCGGCAACTTCTGAGATGTGAACCAATCCGGTCTGGCCATTAGAAAGTTGAACGAAAGCTCCAAAATTGGTAATACCAGAAACCTTTCCCTCAACGATTTTACCTACCTCAACGAGCATAAAATTAATAATCCTCCTGATTATATAAAGTAATATGATTATATAACATATGCCATTTTAAGTCAAGTGCCAACCGAATTACAGAACAACAAAATTCCCGGATTTTCAAATTGTCACAAAACCCAATACCTTAACTGTATATTTATTAATTGTTAATGTCATCAAAAACACGCTCGCCATGTTTTACCATGCCCAGCATTTCTCTTGCTATCTTTTCAATATTTTCATCAGAATTGATTTCTTCACGCTGTTTATTAAGCCTTTCATTATTCTCCATTTCAGCCTGAATTTTCGCATCAATTCCGTCTAATTGGGCCTGTTTTGCATATAGTATTCCCTGTTGGTTTATTAACAAGTAAGACAGATATGCAATAGCAGCCAAAAAAAGAACTGTTCCCAATTTTGACTTTTTTCTTTTGTTCATAAAGTTACTCTCCCTCAACAAAAAACCCAAGTTTCCCGTTTATTCATTATCCTAAAGGCGCAAAAACAAAAGCTTTTAGAATTTTTGTCGTCTGATATCACATAAAAACCCTATTATTTCAGCAGCTATGTGATAGTTCTATAATTATTTATTCTACGGACTTTAGAAAAATCCTCCTATATTTTTTCAAAAAATTGTTTTTTTAGTTAAATCTTTTTCCTTATATTTTTAAACCTTCTTCTCCACACCATAAACTTACCTATGTTATCACTACTTGTTCTGCGTGCTTTCCTGAAAACTTTCCTCAAACCATTATAGATAATTCCGGCAGGAAATTTCAATACCTTTAAGACAATTTTAAAAGGAAATAATATAATACTGAATGCAGTTATTAGAAATTTGTATATCAATCTTAGGGCAAATAAAAATACTGTCATTACGATTTTGCTCAGGAGCAGTGTATAGAGTATAATTCCTATTATAGCTCCAATAATTACATAACCTCTGAGTTCACCGTCATTACTTATATAAACGACAGCAAAAAGTACAAGGGCCACCAATATCCAGTAGATAAAGTCCTCAAAATATACAATTATATTGCTTGACCTTATAGCCTTCCTTCTTATCCTGAAAACATCATACATAAAGGCTATAATCATTCCTCCAAGCACGCAGCACAAAAAAACATACGCTTGATTGCTAATAGTTTCAAACAATTTGATCACTTATCCTCTATCTGAACATTTTGGAAAAGAAGCCACTGCCTTTTGATCTTGAATTCTCATTATCATTGTATTCGCAGCTGATTATATACCCTTCAATACTTAGCTCTGAATTGTCAATACTTAGCTTGTTAATGTGAAGCTCCTCTCCACACACAACCAGAACGCCTAACTCTGTTTCAATCTCCACAGTTTCATCGTCAAAACTTCTAACTTTTAGCACACCCGATAAACTAAGCTTCTCTCTGTTCTCCATTATAAGATTTTGCGTTGTTTGTCTTGGTAATTTCTTGTCCTCATTCATTTTGATCCCCTCCGGCATTTGTAAATATGTTTGTACATCATGGCATTTATACCAATAGACATTATCTTACTGGAATAAAGTTTACTTATAATATTTATGCATGTACAAAAGTAAAAATACCTGTAAATAAAAAAAGAATATTCTTTCTTCCAAGAATATTCCTTACTCTAAATATAACTTATTACCAAAGGAGAAAACATTTCTTTCAATTCGATAACTACAATATTTTAAACATTTCTTTTGAATCAGCTTTTAGGACATGCTCACTTATTGAGGTCACTTCAACTTTGGTGTTACTGCTTCCAAACTGTATCTCAATAATATCTCCGACTTTAATTTCCGAACCTGGCTTTGCAATTTTATCGTTAATCTTCACCCGACCCAGTTCACATGCCTCGTTAGCCAAAGTACGTCTTTTGATAAGTCTGGAAACTTTAAGATATTTGTCTATCCTCATAAATCATACCCCCTGATACACTCAATTTCTGCCCTTTGTTTCGACAGCTCTCTTATAGATAACCGCAGAAGATTTGCCTACAATCGGTTCCCGAAACATTTCGCCTATATGTTTTTCATATTATAAAAGGCCCCTTTAAAAAAGAAGCCCTTTAGTCTTTATATACACTATTATTTATTGACTAAATCCTTTAATCCCTTACCAACCTTAAAGATTGGAGCTTTTGTCGCAGGGATATTGATTTCTTCTTTTGTTTGTGGGTTTCTACCTTTTCTTGCTGCTCTTTCTCTTACTTCAAAGGATCCGAAGCCTACCAACTGGATTTTGTCTCCTTTGGAAAGTGCTTCTTCCACACTTTCTATAAATGCGTTAAGAGCCTTTTCCGCATCCTTCTTTGACAAATCACCTTTTTCTGCAATACTTGCAACTAAATCAGTCTTATTCATTTCCTAATCCTCCTATAATTTATATTGTCTTATTTCTTTAAAACATAATTTTCATCTGCAAAATTATCGGTTTCTAAATAACTTTAGCAAACAATTTTTCTATATTCTACGTGTTCTTTAAATCTCCTCCTTTTATTTAATAATTAAATAAAAATTTTTTAAATATGTATTTTTGACTCGTTCCACAGTTCATCCATTTCTTGTAAAGACATATCATTCAAGTTTTTGCCCTGCTTTTTACTTTCTGTCTCAATGTACTCAAACCTTTTGATAAACTTATTTATCGAACCTGTTAAGGCAAGTTCAGGCTGAACTTTCAAAAATCTGGACAGATTTACTATTGAGAATAATACATCCCCTACTTCATCATTTATTCTTTCCACATCTTTACTCTTATATACATCTTTTAGCTCATCTATTTCTTCATCTACCTTCTTCATTACGTCTTCAATATTATCCCAATCAAACCCAACCTGGGCTGCCTTTTGTTGTACCTTGTAGCTTCTCATCAGCGCAGGAAGATTAGAGGGCACATCCTTAAGTACTCCTGTCTGGCTATCTAGGCCTTTCTCCTTCTTTTTTATCTCTTCCCAGTTTGTTAAAACTTCATCGGCTGTTTCAGCCTTGGCTTCACCAAAGACATGGGTATGTCGCAGAATCATCTTTCTACATATCCCTGTTATTACATCCTCAATTGAAAAATTCCCATCCTCATTGGCAATCTGAGCATGGAATACAATTTGAAGCAGAAGGTCTCCAAGCTCCTCACAAATCCTTTTGTTATCTTTCAAATCAATTACCTCAAGAACCTCATAGGTCTCTTCAATCATATACTTCTTAATACTGTCGTGGGTCTGTTCCCTATCCCATGGGCACCCGTTTTCACTTCTAAGCAATTTCATAATGTCTACCAGATCTGAAAATGTGTATTTATCCTTTAACATAAATCCAACTCCTATTTTATAATACTTTCTACCCTTAGGAATAACAAAAAAACAGCTTCCTATTCTCATACTTTGAAAACATTTTCAAAGTAAGTTTTTTCGTTATCCGGATTAGCAAACTATATTGTAGCCATACTTCATCATAAGTAATTATACCACTAATTATAAAATTTCATTATAAAAATACCGCATTTTTGACTACATTTTATCTAATTTTGAATATTATATATAGATTTGAGGAAGGATGCATAATAAAAATAACAGGCAATCCATCAGGGCTACCTGTTATTTTTACAATACAAAGTTATACAGTAAAATAATGTTTTTCAACTTCACTTTGTATTTTATTGTTCCATTTGCTTGCCAAGGAATCCTGCTGCCGACTGAGCCAACTTAGCTTCAATCTCTCCCATACGCACGTTTGGATCAGTTGACAAGAACATAACCGCACCAATAGGATCCCCTTCTGAGATTATTGGTGAAACTACCTGTGACGAATATCTTCTTTCTCCGTTTTCATCAGCCAAAATTGTAATTGTTTTTTCTTCAGGAGCTTTTACAACCAAAGTAGTCTTTTCTTCAATTATTTTTTCCACATCTGAACTTAATGACTTTTCAAGAAATTCTTTCTTAGACGCACCTGAAACCGCAATTATAGTATCTCTATCGGAAATACATGTTATGTGGCCGCTTGTCTTATGAAGCGAATCTGCATATTGAGCAGCGAAATCACTTAATTCACCGATAGGTGAATACTTCTTTAATATAACTTCCCCTTCTCTATCAGTAAATATTTCCAGAGGATCTCCTTCTCTTATTCTTAAAGTCCTTCTAATCTCTTTTGGAATAACTACTCTGCCCAGATCGTCTATTCTTCTAACTATTCCGGTAGCCTTCAATGTGTTTTACCTCCTCTTAACAGTTAATTTATAGTACAGTTTTATTATTTATTATTTATTGGTTTTTTATACATAACAGGTGAATTATGATAACTGAAAAAAATACAGGTACTAAAAAAAGACTGGAAACAACCAGTCTTTCAAAGGTTTGAGTAATTTACCAAAGAAATGAATAAAAGAACTGGGTAGCTATAAGCTATCCAGTTCTTTTATTCATTCTATATTTATTTTAATATAAATACTTTCATTTTTTATAACATCATACTGAGATTCTTTAGTCCAGTTTTCCAGTCTCTCCAGATATTTCTTTGTCTGAACTGCTTCCTTAACCTTATCTTTAACCTCATCGTAGGTTGTTCTGTCTTCAACCTTTAAAACAAAATACCCATATGGCGATTCCAATATATCAGCATCTCCAGGTTTGTGATCAAGTGCCCATTCCTGAAATCCAGTTATATTTGAACTGGTATTGCTGGTAATCTCAAACAAACCTTTGTTATCCTTCACTGTTGTATCCTCGGATAATTCAATTGCAAACTGTTCCGCATCCTCACCAGCTTTAATCTTTGCAAGAATATCTTCCGCCTGAGCTTTTTTATCTTTTTTCTCCTCCAATGTGTATTCTTTTCCTTCAGGTGATGTAAGATCCATTGTCGCAAACAGGATACGCCTTACCGTAACCGTATCCACCGTGTTCGGACTTTCTTTATAATAGTCCTGCATTTCAGCTTCAGTTATTTCGAAAGTCGGTAGTTCTCCTTCAACGTATTTATATACCAACATAAGATCCTTCAATATTTTCTCATATTGCTTGTAGCCTACACCATATATTTTTTTGAATTCCTTTTCACCTGCTTCAGCTCCACCATAATTGCTCGACATGCCACTCTTGATATTGCTAAGTGTTGCTTTTACATCCTCTAAATCGCCCTGATCCAACTTCAATCCTTTTTCTTTTGCCCTTATAAGCTGTACCTTAAATTCCTTTGCACTGTCAAGTGCTTTTTGCTTTGCATAATCTTTTGCATTCATTCCTTCAATTACAGTGTTCCAAAATTCCTTAAGTGCGGTTTCGCTATTCTTGTCCACATTGGCACTACCCTCCAACTCTACCTTTGTAGATCCAAGGAAAAATTTAAATTCATCAGTTGTAATCTTTTCGCCTTTTGTTGTGGCAACATAGTTTGTTGCATTGATGTAAACCAACCAACCAACTGCTGCAAGCAATACAACCAGTATTGAAGCAATAATTATAATTGACTTTTTATTCTTCTTATTTTTCTTATTATTTTTCAACGTACTCTCTCCTTACGTTTTAGAATAGCTAACTGTTAGTTATATAACAAAATATATACTGCTAGCTATATATATTATAATAAATTCCCGTCAATTCTTCAATTTAATAATGTCTTGTAACAAAATTTTAATATTGTGCAGGAAATCCTCCCTTTTAACATCTGCTACCTTATAAGCGATATAAGGCTTATTGCTGGCTGAAAACAGAAGCTTCCTTTTATACTTCTCCATAAGGTAACCAAGCATTTCAAAATTAATGTTCTTATTTTCTGCAAACTGAAAGATTACCGAATCATTCTTTTCCTGTATTGATGAAAAACCACAGGCCAAGGCCAGGGCTTTGATATGCGCTATCTTTATAAGATTTGACACCTGCACAGGAATATTACCGTATCGGTCAATAAGTTCGTCTTCAACATCTAAAACATCCTGTTCATCCTGTATTAAAGCAATCTTCTTATACATGTCAATTTTCTCATTCTCGGAGCCAATATAATCATTATCAATGTATGCACTCAGGTTTACATCAATTGAAAGTTCAACCTCTTCCTCAACAGATTCACCTTTTAATTCATTTACCGCTTCAGATAGCAGCCTGCAATACATATCGTATCCAACCAAATCTATGTGCCCGTGCTGCTGTGCACCAAGCAGGTTTCCTGCCCCTCTTATCTGCAAATCCCTCATTGCTATTTTGAAACCCGACCCGAATTCGGTAAACTCCTTAATAGCCTGAAGCCTTTTCTCCGCAATTTCTGAGAGAACTTTATCCTTTTTATAAGTAATATAGGCGTAGGCCATTCTGTTTGATCTGCCAACTCTGCCCCTTAGCTGATAAAGCTGTGCAAGCCCCATTTTATCGGAGTCCTCGACAACAATGGTATTGACATTAGGCATATCAAGACCGGATTCAATAATTACAGTACATACAAGTACATCATATTCACCGTTAATAAATCTGAACATAATGTCTTCAAGCTCTGACTCGTTCATTTGTCCATGTGCCACCGCAACCCTGGCATCAGGAACCATGTTTTTAATCTCTGCAGCCTTAATATTAATGGATCTCACCCTGTTATACAGGTAAAACACCTGTCCATTACGGGCAATTTCCCTGTTAATTGCCTCTTTGATCACCTCACCGTTGTACTCCATTACATAGGTCTGAACCGGAAATCTCTCTTCAGGAGGGTCTTCAATAGTACTTATGTCCTTTATCCCCACCATTGACATATGCAGCGTTCTAGGGATAGGTGTTGCTGTCAGTGTGAGGACATCCACATTTGCACGCAGGTTTTTGATTTTTTCCTTGTGCATTACTCCAAAGCGCTGCTCCTCATCGATTACCAAAAGGCCCAAATTTTTAAATGCTATATCTTTCTGTAAAAGTCTGTGGGTGCCAATCAGCACATCCACAAGTCCTGCTTTGACATCCTTCAGAATACGTTTTTGCTCGGCTTGTGTCCTGAACCGGCTTACCATTTCCACTGTAACAGGAAAATCCTTCATGCGTTCCCTGAAATTGTTGTACTGCTGCTGCGCCAATACTGTTGTAGGCACAAGATAAGCAACCTGTTTGCCGTCCATGACTGCTTTAAATATTGCTCTGATTGCAACCTCTGTCTTACCGTATCCTACATCCCCGCACAACAGCCTATCCATCGGTTTATCGGATTCCATGTCTTTCTTGATCTCCTCTATGCACCTTAGCTGATCATCGGTTTCCTGATAGGGGAACTGCTCTTCAAACTGCTTCTGCCACACTGTATCACTTCCAAAGGCATGCCCCTTTGATGCCTCTCTAACTGCGTACAGCTTAATAAGCTCTTCTGCCAGTTCCTTAAGGGATTCCTTTGCCTTTGTCTTGATCTTTGTCCAATCGTTTCCACCCAACTTGCTAAGCTTAGGCGATTTTCCTTCCGATCCTATGTACTTCTGAATAAGGTCGAGCTGATTTGTAGGCACATATAGAAAGGCACCATCCTGGTACTGAATCTTTAAATAATCTTTCTTTATATTCTCCACAGCCAACTGTTCAATTCCGATATATTTTCCGATACCATGAGATTGGTGAACAACAAAATCACCAATATTCAGGTCAGTAAAGACGTTTATTTTTTTACCTTTGTTCTTATTTGCCCCATGCTTTTTGAGCTTTCTGTCCTGACCAAAAAGTTCCTTTCCGCTAATTACAACAAAGCCGGTTTCAGGATATTCAAAGCCTCTGTTAAGGCTGCCATGGGATATAATAACCTGACCTGGTAGAATCTGTTCACTTATCTCATTAACATATACTGTCTCAACATCCTTTGACCTTAATGTATCAGCAAGCATTTCACCCCTGCTCTTAGTCCCTGCCAATACCAGAATCCGGTTCTTTTTTCCCTTCCAGTACTTTATATCCTCCACCAAAAGATCAAAATTACCCTGATAATTGTTTAAAAGCCTTGAGGCAACACTGTATTTCTTACTGTTTGATATAAGGGTTTCATCCGTCATTATGGCATTGAAATATACTGCTCTATACTTATTAAATTTTCCCCACATGTGGTCAAACTCAAAGTAAATATCAAAACACCCCGGAAGAAGCTGGCCTTTCTCAAGCAAGCTCTTGCACATTTCCCTGTTCTCCGTCAGAATGCCTTCTATCCTCTGTTCAAATCTTCTGGGTTCATCAAAGAAAACAAGTATATCATCGTCGATATAATCGGTTATTAAGGAAGGATTCTCAATAATATAGGGGATGTACCGATCCATTCCCGGAAAGTAATATTCTTCTTTAAATTTATCCAGGTCATGGCCTATTTTTTCTTTAATCTTTAACTTATAATCCTGATTGCCCTTTGAATCAATCTTTTCCAGATGTGAATTTAAATCATCACGGATACCCGAAATTATTCTGTCCAAATCTGAAGCCTCGTACAATATCTCCCTTGCCGGCAATATATCCATACTTTCAACTTTTTCTACCGATCTTTGGGATAAGACATCAAAGGTTCGAATGGAATCAATTTCATCACCAAACAGTTCGATACGCAAGGCAGTTTCAGTATTTACAGGGAAAATATCGATTATTCCCCCTCTTATTGCAAACTGACCCTTTCCTTCAACTGTAGTAACTCTTTCATATCCGATTGATACCAGCTTTTGGATTAACAATGTCAGATCAATCCTGTTTTCATAATTAAAGTGCAAACAGCCGGATAAAAAAAGCCTTTTATCCATTAACTTCTGGCAAAGAGCCTCTGCACTGGTGACAATAAATCTGTAGTCCCGCCTTAGAATTCTGTCAATAGCTGATATTCTGGAATAAATCAAATCATAACTTTTTGCTTCTATATCATGAAGCATTATTTCCTTTGAAGAAAAGAGGATTACATCCTTATCATAGAAATATGAAAGATCTTCATACATCTTTCTGGCCTGCAACTCATTGTAGGCAACCATTATCCCTTTGCTCCCCAAATGACTGCAAACAGCGTACGCCAAATGGGCTTTCTGGCTCTCAGAAGGCCCGTTTATTGATGTATGAATTTTCCCCTTTTTAATATTATCAAGAACATCACTATATTCTACTATCTCGAGCAACGGGTCAATCAAATAATCCTTTGTTTTAAAATTATCCATAACTCATCCTTAAAGCGCCTTAATGTATTTTAGCTTCCAACGACATATGATTAGCTTTATATAAATTTGTTTCACAAAATCATTATCTGTTAAATCTGTTCATGGCATTATCAACGCCCGACTTTATAATTGTTTCAACAGCGCCAACGGCATTGTCAATAGCTTCTTCCACACTATTTCTCTCAGCAGGAGAAAACCTGCTCAAAACAAAATCTGCCAGTTCCCATCCTGGTGGTGGCTTATCTACGCCAATCCTTATACGCGGGAAATCATCCGATTGAATCTGATATATTACAGATCTCATTCCGTTATGGGTTCCGGCACTTCCTTTCGGCCTTATCCTTAGTTTGCCGACAGGCAAATCAATGTCATCATATACTATTATAATATTTTTTACCGGAATTTTATACCACTCTATTATTTCCCTGACGCTTTCCCCACTTAAGTTCATATAGGTCTGAGGCTTAACCAATATGACTCTGCTACCTTCAATAGTGCCGTCACCGATAACAGCTTTATGCTTAACCTTTGTAACAGATATATTGTGCTTCCTTGAAATCCTGTCAATGGTTTCAAACCCCACATTATGTCTGGTATTTTCATATTTTGTTCCCGGATTGCCCAGTCCAATCACTATATATAAATCTTCCAAAACTTCGCACCTCTTATCTTAAAATAATTGCCTCCCTAAAGTCCATCTAGCTTAAAGGAGGCATTTATATACTTACATAATAATTTATAATTAAAACATATGGAAAATCATAGTTCTTGCTGTGTAAACAAAGTACTTATAGATATGTCCCCATAAATCCTCTCAATTGCTTCAGCAAATACAGGAGCAACAGAAAGAGATACAAGTTTGGGAATCTTTTTCTCCTCTGAAATCGGAATAGTATTGAGTGTAACCAGTTCCTTCATTTGAGAGTTATTGATCCTGTCAATTGCGGGTCCTGATAAAACACCATGTGTACAGCAGGCATATACTTCCTTTGCCCCAATTTCTGCAAGAGCATTTGCGGCATTAACTATAGTGCCTCCTGTATCAATAAGGTCATCAACCAATACAACCCTCTTATTATTTACGTCTCCAATTATATTCATAATCTCAGAAACATTTGCCTTTGGACGTCTTTTATCTATAATAGCCAAAGGAACTTCCAATCTTTCCGCAAACTTTCTTGACCTCGAAACACTGCCCACATCCGGTGAAACAACAACCACATCACTTGTATCCATGAATTTGTCCTTGAAGTAGTTTGCCAGAATAGGTACTCCAATCAAGTGATCAACCGGTATGTCAAAAAATCCTTGCAACTGAGGCGCATGCAAATCCATAGTCAATACTCTGTCGGCACCTGCTGTTGTCAAAAGGTTTGCAACCAGCTTTGCAGATATGGGATCTCTTGCTTTAGCTTTTCTATCCTGCCTTGCATATCCAAAATACGGCATAACAGCAGTTATTCTGCCTGCCGAAGCCCTTTTCAAAGCATCTATCATTATAAGTAGCTCTACAAGATTATCATTAGCAGGCGGACAAGTAGATTGAATAATAAATACGTCCGAGCCCCTTACAACCTCTTCAATGTGGATAGCTGATTCTCCATCACTAAATTTGCCTACCTTCGCAAGTCCCAGCGGAAGTCCTATTTTTTCTGCAATTTCCTCTGCCAGTGCACTATTTGAGTTACCGGCAAAAATTTTAATATCCTTTCCATGCAAATTCATCCTATGTTCCCCTTCTCATAAATAATTTTATATGTTAATTTTAATTTTTGTCCTTCCGTGACATATCCTTTTTAATTACCCAGTCCTCTTTTACTACCTGGCGTGCTCTTGCTATTGCCAGTGAATTTTCCGGCACTTCGTCTGTAATTGTTGAACCTGCGGCAACATATGCATTACTCTTAACATGAACAGGTGAAATGAGATTTACATTACATCCAACAAAAGAGTTATCACCTATCACGGTCTTATTCTTCTTTTTGCCGTCATAATTTACAACTACCACACCGCAACCAAGATTGACATTCTCCCCAACCTCGGCATCACCAACATAAGTTAAGTGTGACAATTTTGTCCTGTCACCTATGACAGATTTCTTCACTTCTACAAAATCTCCAATTTTTACCTTCTTACCTATTACACTTCCCGGTCTTATATAAGCAAAAGGGCCAACAGTTGTATTATCACCAATAGAACTCTCCAGCACAACAGAATTTTTCACTTCAACACCATTGGATATTCTCGAAGCTACAATTCGGCTTGCGGGACCAATTATGCAGTCTTCCCCGATTATTGTGTCTTTCTCAATTATGCTTGATGGATATATTACAGTATCAATACCTATTTGTACATCACAGTCAATGTAGGTTGAATTGGGATCTATTATTGTAACACCGTTTTCCATGTGGTTTGAAAGAATCCTTTTCCTTAACAGCTCGCCCGCCATTGAAAGTTGAACTCTATCATTTATTCCAAGTATTTCATTGCTGTCATCAACTTTTACAGCCCCCACCTTAAGTCCTTTACCTATCAGTATTTCAAGAGTATCAGTCAAATAGTATTCGCCTTGGCTGTTGTTATTGCCAAGTTCTCCTAATGCCTCCACTAAATCCTTAATGTTGAAGCAATACATTCCGGAATTAATTTCCTTTATACTTTTTTCTTCCTGGGAGGCATCTCTGTCTTCAACTATCTTTAGCACATTATCACATGAGTCCCTGACTATTCTGCCGTAACCGGCAGGATCCGCAAGCTCCGCAGTTATAACTGTAGCTGAATTATTGTTTTGCTTGTGAATTTTAAATGTGTTGGAAATTGTTTCTGATGTGATCAGTGGTGTATCACCACATAGAACCAAAACATGTCCTTCCTTACCCTTCAAGTAGTCTCCTGCCTGCATAACAGCATGACCGGTTCCTAACTGTTTATCCTGATACGCATAATGAACGTTGTTTCCCATACTTTCTTTTACATCTTCAGCCTTATGCCCTACTACAATTACAGTCTCATCTACACCTGCATCCTTGATAGACCGGTAAACCCAATTGATCAACGTCATACCGCATGCTTTGTGCAAAACTTTCGACTTCTTTGACTTCATCCTTTTCCCTTCACCAGCGGCAAGTATCACTGCCATCAAGTGTTCCATCTAATGTTTCCTCCTTTAAGGTATCATCGATAAATACTTTATATTCAACTTCAGTATTATTACATTCTATATTCTGTTCATAAGAAATATTCTGAAGCATCCTTACAGGAAATATAAATTTTCAAACCACATATATTTTCTCACGTTTCATCTTACATTTCAACAGCAAAATGTATAAAAGATATAAGTAAAAATCAATAAAAAATCGTCAAAAACACGCATTAAGGTTAAACAATTACCAAAAACCTCTTTTTTATGGTTTTATTGGCAAATCATTTCAACCATTTCAAATTATTGCTTAATAACTTGAAATAAATATAATGCGCTGTTTTTCACGATTTTTAAAACAAAATATTCAAAATTCTAAAAAACTCTTTATTATATTTCTTCGCTTTGTTCACTCTCAACGGCATCACCGTTATTTGATACAAACTCATACTTGTCCAGAATAGCATTTTGGATTTTGCCCCTGGTTTCAGCATTTATTGGATGGGCAATATCTCTAAATTCACCGTCTGGAGCCTTCCTGCTAGGCATAGCAATAAACAAACCATTCTGACTTTCGATAATCTTAATATCGTGTACAACAAACTCGTTATCAAAAGTCACTGAAACAACTGCTTTCATCTTGCCTTCGGAGTCAATTTTTCTTACACGAACATCGGTAATTTCCATAAGATGTTACCACCTTCCGTTTAATTGTGTTTTACTTGTGAATGGACTTTAAGACATTGCTTAATTAGACGCTCAAAAATTCCGCTTTCTTAAAAAGTAACATTTTAAAGTACACATCTGAATGATTAATATAATATTATATATTCGCCATTTTTTTTATTTTTCCTTCTTATTTTAAAATCATTTTTACTTTTTCTTAGAAATCATTTCAATTTTTCAATCAGTATTAAATATAATACAACCAAAATATAGGTTTCTACTCTGGATAACGAAAAAACTTGATTTGATAGTATTTTCAAAATAAAAAATTCAGATGCTATTTTTTCGTTCTCCCTATGCGTATAGGATTTGCCTTTATAATTCTTATTATTCATGATAAAATATTACTAATTTTTGTTTGTCTGCCAACTGATAGTAACATTTTAGCAATCTTGCCTTTATAACCTGTCTTTGCTCGGTTTTATGTCTATGATTTTATCTTCATCATCGACAACCTTCAGCGTTAAAAGGGATGTATAGTTTTCAACCAATTTCTTTTTAGGTTCAATAGTTTCTATTAAAACCCCAATTCCGGCAACTTCACATTCAAACTCTTTAGCAAGCTCAATTATTCCCTTTGCAGTCCCTCCGCCTTTCATAAAGTCATCAATAAACAATAGCCTTGAATTTTTCTTCAAAGCTCTTAAAGAAAGTATCATGGTTTGTATTTTTTTTGCAGACCCGGATACATAATTTGTGTTTACAGATGCCCCATCAGTAGCTTCGCTGTTATGCCTGACTATAACAAGAGGTACATTAAGGTTTTTTGCAACGGCAAAAGCCAAGGGAATTCCTTTTGTTTCAACAGTCACAACATAATCTATGCACCTTTGAAAAAAGTGACCTGCAAAAATATACCCTATATCTTGTACTATCTTCGGATTATAAATTATATCCAACATATATAGGTAATCACCGGGCAAGATCCTTTGACTATTGGACAAATCCCTGCAGAGATTTTCAAGAACGTCCAGCGTTTTTTCTCTGCTGAATCCCGGTGCAAACCTCACACCGCCCTGTGCACCCGGAATAGTTTCAATACTTCCTATATCAAGCTTTGTTAGTAAATTTTGCACAATATCTATGTCTTCGCTGATAGTAGACTTCGCAGAATTAAGTATCTCTGTGAAGCTCCCCAAAGTCAGAATTTCTCCGGGAGAATCTGTCAACCGTTTCAGCAGTACTGCTATTCTTTCATTTCTACTAATCTTTTCCATCCCAAACCCCCATATCAAATCTACGCAAGATATCCAATTGTAAAGAAACACTATTTATTATTTCAATTTTAAGTTGTCCAAATCATTGAAAATAAATCTATCAGCTTTTTGGAATATATTATACTATAGAAGAGGAAATAAATTAAGGGTTTTTAAAATGTTTAGTCTTATATTATTGGTTTAACACTTATAATATTGTCAATAATTTCATATAATATTAAAAGTAACAAACATACATTGAGGATTGTTTCGAAAAAAATTAATTTCTAAGCAATTAATAAAATATATTTCGCTTTATACTTCATGTATATTATAATATAATTCAGTATGATATGAATCGAATATATGAGTTCTATCATAGGATAAGGAGTGTTAATATTGGAACATACAAATCTGCTGGATTCAAAAAATATAAAAAGTGTCCACTTCATAGGTATCGGAGGGATAAGCATGAGTGGACTGGCTGAAATACTTAAAAACCTTGGCTACACAGTATCAGGCTCGGATATTAAATCCTCAAACATAACCGACAAGCTTGAAAGAAACGGCATAAAGATATACATCAGTCACAATGAAAATAATATTGGAAATTGCGATTTGGTAGTTTATACAGCTGCTGTAAAAGAAAACAATCCTGAACTTATTAAAGCAAGACAGCTCGGAATAACCACTATTGAAAGAGCGGTTCTTTTAGGTCAGATCATGAAAAAGTACCCTTTTAGTATAGCCATTTCAGGAACTCATGGCAAAACAACTACTACTTCAATGGTATCAATGATAATGCTCGAATCAAACCTCGACCCTACAATACACATAGGCGGTGAACTTGATGCCATAGGAGGTAATACGAGAATTGGAAGCAACAAATATTTCATAACCGAAGCGTGTGAATATGTAGAAAGTTTTCTGAAATTTTTTCCACACCTTGCTATTGTGTTAAACATTGATGCAGACCATCTGGATTATTTTAAGGATATTAATCATATAAAACAAGCTTTCTTAAAGTTTATGGAATTGGTACCAAAGGAGGGTTGCATAGTTGCATGTGTTGATGACGAAAACGTTTCATCACTTATAAATAATCTTTCTTGTAACATAGTGACTTACGGAATCAATTCTGTCAATGCTACCTGGACTGCACGAAATATCAATTTTGACAGTTCAGGCTGTGCTTCCTATGATCTTATCAAGGATAATGAAAAGGTCGCCTCAATACAACTGAGAGTGCCGGGAATTCACAACGTAAGCAATTCTATAGCTGCGGCTGTTGCCTGCTATACCTCAGGTTGTGACTTCAAAGATATTGAAAAGGGATTGGAAGCTTTTACAGGTACGCACAGGCGTTTTGAAGTCAAAGGCATAGTTGAAGACATAAAGGTAGTTGATGATTATGCCCATCACCCCTCTGAAATCAAAGCTACATTAAAGGCTGCCAAAAGCACTGAGCATTCAAAAATCTGGTGTGTATTCCAGCCCCACACGTATACCAGAACAAAGCTTTTATTGGACGATTTCTCAGAGGCATTTTCTGATGCATATGAAGTAATAGTAGCGGATATTTATTCTGCCCGCGAAATTGACACCGGTGAAATCCATTCAAAAGTTCTGTCACAAAAAATAAACGAAAAAAGCGACAACGCGGTATATAAGCCGGATTTTGAAAATATAGTGGAATATCTTAAAGAAAAGGTTTCACCAGGAGATTTGGTTATCACAATGGGTGCCGGGGACGTGTACAAGGTCGGAGAAATGTTTTTAAAAGAAAAGGACGTAGTCCGGGTCAGCTAAAGGTTAATACAAATTCCGGAAATGTTTAATAAATGCGGGTTCTTTATGACCCGCATTTGCATTTTTATTCTTTACAAAAAAGGAATGCCTCTTACGAACCTTAAAGCAGATTCTTGGGCAACTCTTTTTTAGAAGTCCATTATCTTATTTTTTGTTTGGATCAACCATTGCAAACTTGATTTCACCCTCACAAGCCAGTTCACCATCAACAGTGGCCTTTACCTTTACCTTACCCATACCCATCTTAAAGACAAGGAATTCCGCCTCAAGCTTCAGAGTATCTCCAGGCACTACCTGCCTTCTGATTTTGACACCGTCAATACCGGTAAACACCCCAAGCTTTCCCTTATTTTCTTCCAACAACAACCCGGCCACACATGCTGTCTGCGCAAGTGCTTCAACAATCAGAACACCCGGCATTATAGGGTTTCCTGGAAAATGTCCCTGAAAAAAAGGTTCATTTGCTGTTACATTTTTTATGCCAACTGCCCTCTTTCCCGGTTCAACCTCTATTATTTTATCCACCAGCAAAAACGGATACCTGTGGGGAATGATATTCTGAATATCTACATTTGTCAACATGCCGTCAACACCTCTCATTGAACTTTTACTTATTGCTGTAATTAATTCTCTATTATTACCATCAATTTGTCAAGAAAATTCGCTTGGCTCATGACTTAAATCCTTAAGTTGTCGGTATATTTAGTGGTACTGAGATTTTGGAAATTGTATGAAGGGAATGCCTTATGTTTTGGTGTCAAACAACTCCATTACGTGACCTTCGCATAGAATCTGTAAGCTTCGGCTTGATAATTTTCGCCCGCGTCTATGGGACCTCCTGTCCCAAGACGCTAAAAATGCCATCCATGGCATTTTTACTTCAAATTATCAAGCCTTCAGCAACAGATTCTAATGCTTAGGTCAAGTAATTGCGTTATTTGACACCAAAACAAGTTATCACCTTAATTAGGTTCTTTTCGCTGTTTTATAACTATAGCTTTTTCAAATAAATATTGGTAAGAACCAAACTTTTATAGTTGAGTTCCCTATGTAATTCACTATTCTTTAATCCTCACTACCAAGGCACCTCCTAGAGGCCTCTCTTTTCCATTATTAGACGGTTTGTTAACTATTCTGCCCTGTACTATCATCTCTGTGGAAGCACCCCCATCAAGCATTGCAGCATCTCTAATTCCATAATCTATAAGGAAGCCGGCTAATTCCTTTGATGAAACTCCGATACTATAGCCGGGCTGCCGACCATCAACGGTCATAAGCACAACAACTCCGTCACTCTTGATTCCTACTACCGTCCTTGGGTCACGATTAGTCAGAAGTCCAACCCAATCATCTCTTTTAGGAGCAACTGATTTCCCGTCCTTTACAATCCAGCTTCCACACTCATAAGCCTGCATATCTGGCGAAATTTCAGGCTCACAAACAAAATTAATACTATCGTTCTCCTTAATGGGCAAGGCTGCAAAATCATACTTATATGGTTCAAAAAAGGTCAGAACTGCTCCACCCTTTGGTATCACCGTTGGTGCTGAATTTTTATTTATCCCTATGACTTTATTATTCAAAATAATTACTGAGGTGTTGGAAGTTGCAGCCCTGTTGTCTATACCGAAATCAGGCGTATATAAAACCACATTTCCAGCTTTACCAATCCGGTTTATATCTGTAAGGTCTATTCTGGCTCCATTATGAATCATATATATTTCATTATATATCTGAGTAATTTCTGCCTTACAGCCTTTAATAGTAAAAACCGGGTACTTTCCGCTGGATTTGGTTATTAATCTGCCATCCGCCACCACCATGCCCGAAGGATCTCCATATTCATAAAAAAAACCCGCATTTATTGCTGCATAGGCGTTACTGCGAGATATAATTTTGCTTAACTCCTCGAAACCAAACATTCTTCCATGGGATAATAATGGACTAATTTCAGCCTTTCCCGTACTCAAGTCAATCTCAAGCACATCAATCTCCTGTCGGTTATTGTTAATCAGAGTGCTTATATGGCTGTACTTAACAGGTAAATCAATCGAACTCTTCCCGCTTTCGTTATTCATTGTATCAACTATTTTTTTCCGCGATTGCCAATTAAATAAAAAGTGTCCCAAATACAAACTTATCAGGGACACAATTAATGCTATCACAATAATAATCTTTTTTCGGTTAACCACCTGATCCGACTCCTTCTTACAGTGCCATAGCAGGATTAATCCTCAGAGCGTACAACCTCTTTAGCCGTCAGACTTAAGCTGTCGTGAAAGTTGCTTATAAAGCTGCTGAGCCAAACCCAGACTATTTTTTCTTGAAGCTTCCTCCACTATCTTATCATCGAACATTCCTTCAAAAATCTCTGTTCCGCTATCTTTCGGTATCAGCGTTGACTTAGATATTGTAGCTTTCATGTTCTTATATAACATATTAAGTAAAATTCCTTCAAACTCGCTGCACGCTTTTTTCAGTTCTGCTTCATCCTTATTCTCCATGGCACTCTTAAGTTTGTTTTCAAAATCCTTGTCATTAATTGTATTTTTAGTACTGCCTATTGAATTATCAATAAAATTATTGTTTATTTTGCTTATATCCATATTATAATCACATCCTCAATCTATTGCCAGTATAATTTTACCTCTTAAGATTGTTTGCTATGCCCAACATGTCATCTGCTGTCTGAATAGCCTTGGAATTTATTTCATATGCTCTTTGAGCAACTATAAGCTTAACCATTTCTTCAACCACCTGAACATTGGAAGACTCTATGTAATACTGTTTTATATTGCTTATAGTCCCCAGCTCTGCATCCGGAATTGCCTCACCTGAAGCCGAATTACTGGCATATAGATTACTTCCCATGCTTTCAAGTCCCTGTCTGTTAGAAAACTTTACAATACCGATTTTCTGACCTAAAGGAACTATGACTCCTGTTTCGTCAGTATAAGACAGCTCTCCATAATCTGATACAATAAGTTTTGAAACATCAATATCAATATATATTTCCGAACCGGCTTCATCAAGTACAGGATATCCATTAGATGTAGTAAGTTTATTGCCGTCTTCAGAAACACTTAGTTTAAAATTTCCATCCCGGGTATATGACGGCTCTCCTTTTGGACCTAATACCGTAAAAAAACCATCCCCGTCAATTGCAAAATCAAGGGGATTGTCTGTTTTTTCCAAATTTCCGGTTTGAAAACTTTTAGCAGTGGCTACAATGGCAGTCCCATGACCAACCTGAAGGTTTACAGGCTTTCCCTCACCATCCAGTACCGAAGCTCTGTTCAAAGTCTCATACAACATATCCTTAAATTCCGCTCTTTCCTTTTTATATGCAGTGGTATTTACATTAGAAAGATTATTAGATATCACATCTACATTAAATTGCTGTGCAGTCATACCTGAGCCCGCAGTCCATAGTGCTCTCATCATAATTTCCAATCCTCCTGTCTTATATCTTTCTTACTACCTTATTGCTCCAACTTCATTTACTGCCTTTTCAAGAGTTCCGTCCTGCGCCTGCAATATTTTTTGATTTGCTTCATAGGCTCGCATTACAGCTATCATATTTATCATTTCATTAATAGCATTAACATTTGACTGTTCCAAATACCCCTGCTTAACAGAGCCCTGGAACTCTTGCTCCTGGGTTTCCTCAGTGGTTTGAACCAGATTATCTCCAACTTTTCGCAGAGTAGTAGTATTGGCAAAATCCCTTATATCAAGTCTATTTACAATTTGTTCATTCTGGATAATAGACCCGTCGCCTAATACGCTGAAATTTTCACTTTCTAATGTTATAGGACCATCCGTGCCCATTACCAAATACCCTTCACTTGTTACAAGCTGATTTCTTGTGTTCAGGGTAAAACTACCATTACGGGTATAATACTGTGTCATCTCTCCGTTTTCATCCGGAACCTCAATGGTAAAAAACGCCGATCCCGATTCTCCAATTGCCATATCCAAATTATTATCTGTTTTCATCATCTGACCATTGGTGTAATATGTAAACACTTCACCAACGTCATCCCCGAGCTGTATATTTCCAACCTTACCTGAAGGATTGGAAGTGCTACCCGTATCGTTAATTCTCCTGACCATAGCTGCAGGAAAGCTTTCATAAACTACGGTATCCTTTTTGTAACCATTGGTACTTACATTGGCAAGATTGTTTGAGATTATATCCATTTGTTTGCTGTTTGCACGCATGCTCCAGCCGGAGGTATATATTCCTCTAATCATATTGCATCTCCTAAACACAGCTTGGCAATGGTGAAAATATAACTTCTGTTACTTTTCACTCATTACTTAAGCATTTTCTTATATTACATATCGGTCTTTCAGCATATCGTCTTAATAAGAAATATTAATCCACAAAAAATTTCCTAAAAAAAATAAAGGACTGGGCATATAACCCAATCCTTTTGTTTACATATAAAATTTATCTCTGTACAATTCTGCCCTCTGCCGCTTCACTTTGCTCTATAGCTTCAATGTTGTCGAGAGCTTTTCCTGTGCCCAGAGCCACACACGAAACTGCATCATCTGCAACTATTACATTTATACCTGTCTTTTCCTGAATAAGCTTGTCCAGGCCATAAATCAAACTTCCTCCGCCAGTCATAACAATACCCCTGTCACTTATATCAGCTGCAAGCTCAGGCGGCGTTTTTTCAAGAACAGAATGTACAGCTTCCACAATACTTAAAATAGGCTCCTCAAGGGCCTCCATAATTTCCGTAGATGTTACCGTAATGGTTTTAGGCAATCCTGATATGAGATTTCTACCTCTTATATCCATCGTTACTTCCTGCACTCTAGGATAGACAGTACCGATGTTTATCTTTAACTCTTCCGCTGTGCGTTCACCTATCATTATATTGTGCTTTTTCCTCATATATCTTACAATTGCTTCGTCAAACTTATCTCCGGCTATTTTTATTGAATTACTGACAACTGTTCCGCCGAGAGAAATTACTGCAATGTCACTGGTTCCGCCACCTATATCTATAACCATACTCCCGCAAGCTTTTGCAATGTCAATCCCCGCTCCAATTGCTGCAGCTATAGGTTCTTCTATCAGATAAGTCTTTCTCGCACCTGCCTGCATGGCAGCCTCTTTTACGGCTCTCTTCTCTACTTCTGTAACACCGCTTGGCACGCACACAATAATTCTCGGCCTTACGAGTTTAAGAACCCTGTTTCCGCAAACTTTATTAATAAAATGTTTGAGCATTCTCTCTGTGATATCATAATCGGAAATAACACCTTCTCGTAAAGGCCTGATGGCAACAATGTTGCCCGGTGTTCTTCCAAGCATCCTCCTTGCTTCTTCACCTACGGCAAGGAGTTTATTTGAGTTTTTATCTATAGCAACAACTGAAGGTTCTCTTAAAACTATTCCTCTTCCTTTTATATAAACAAGAACGGAAGCAGTCCCAAGATCAATACCTATATCCTGACCTATACCAAACAAAGTGCATCTCCCTTTCGTTTATCTTTACTAGTACTTTCTAACATTACTAAAACTCAACAAGTATTACAGTCTATTTCCTATGTTCAATTATTAATATGCGAAACTTCACACATGCACTGGATCATATTCTGCATCAATGCAATAGAACTACATTTCATAACTATATTATCATATTATATTAATATTGCAACTTAATATTTTAACATTTTTACATTTTTTAATGTAAAATGCACTAACTGCAAAAATATAAAAATTTACTTGAAATATGCACGTATAAAAGCTAACATAAAATATATATTAACTAAAAGAATTTTTAGAAAGAAGGATGAGTACAATGTTAGATATCAGGATTGAAAAAACTACGACTCCAAAAGCACTTCCCACAGCAGATAACCCCTTAAAATTTGGAACAATATTTACAGACCATATGTTTATCATGAACTATGAAACTGGCAAAGGCTGGCACGATGCCAGAATAGTCCCTTACGCGCCCTTAAGCATAGATCCCTCAGCAATGGTATTTCACTATGGACAGGAAATGTTCGAAGGTTTGAAAGCATACAAGTCTGATGATGGCAGAACTTTATTATTCCGTCCTGAGAAAAACGCTGAAAGATCAAATAAGACAAACGAAAGACTTTGTATTCCCGAAATACCTGTTGAGGATTATGTACAGGCAATCAAAACTTTGGTAAAAACAGATGAGGCATGGATTCCTACAAAACCTGGAACTTCCCTTTATATAAGGCCATTTATCATTGCCTGCGATCCTTTCTTGGGAGTAAGACCATCTGATACCTATTTATTTATCATAATTTTATCACCGGTTGGTGCCTACTATCCTGAAGGCCTCGCACCCGTTAAAATATGGATTGAGGATGAATATGTACGAGCTGTAAAAGGAGGTCTTGGTGAGGCTAAAGCAGGAGCCAACTATGCTGCCTCAATGAAGGCTCAGGTTAAGGCTCATGATGAAGGCTATTCACAAGTATTGTGGCTTGATGGAGTTGAACGTAAATACATTGAAGAAGTAGGAGCTATGAATATCTTCTTCAAAATCGCAGGAAAAGTTATTACTCCTGAACTAAATGGAAGTATTCTACCTGGAATAACAAGAGATTCTGTTATAAAACTTCTTAATCTTTGGGGAGTACCTGTAGAAGAAAGAAAAATTTCAATAGAAGAGATATATGAAGCCCATAAAAACGGTACTTTGGAAGAAGTATTCGGCACCGGTACAGCAGCTGTAATTTCACCGGTTGGTCAGCTAAGATGGAAAGACATCATTATGCAAGTAAAGGATGGCAGCATTGGCGAGTACAGTCAAAAATTATATGATTCAATTACAGGAATACAGTTAGGTAAGATTGAAGACAAGATGAATTGGACTGTTGAAGTAAAATAATTATCTTAAGTAATAGGCAAAGGGGCGGACTTTTGCCTATTACTGTATACACTATTCTTCTCAAATAATTTTTGTGTCAGACTTTTATGCTAAAAATCTTATAGCGCAGACGTTATAAGACTTTCTTCGAGAAGGTATATTTCCGTAAACTCAGCAACGGAACTTTCTACTCTGATTGCAGCTTGGGCTGCGATATATTATTCATTGAGATCATGCGTTTTTGTACTTCATTTTTGTTGCATTTCCACCCCTTATGTGTCTTTCCTGCTTATTGACCTCCAATATTGCCTTAACCTCCTGAGCCAGATCGGAATTAATTTCCGGAAGCCTTTCAACTAAATCCTTATGAACAGTTGATTTGCTAACTCCATATTGTTTTGCTGCATCTCTGACAGTAGCTTTTTTATCAATAGTATATTCCGCTAACATTAGTACTCGTTCCGTAATATACTCCTTCATGTGCCTATTCCCCCCTCAAACCCTTTTCTTCTTTAAAACCTTTCAATTACCATGCCCCCCTTATACTATTGTGATGATTTATAGCTCATTAAAATACTTTATCTATTACCCTCGGTAATTTTGTATCTTAGCCCGATTATCCAATTCACAATAATATATATGCTTTTTGGAGTGCCCTTATGATTGTATATTTAACAAACAAGCAGGAGGTTTATTTCATTAATAGCACCCGTATCTGGATTTGTTTGCATAATCTCCGCAGCTATTTGTTCATACAGCTTAATAGGAATTTGCAAAAAATAGCATTTGTAAATTCCTATACTTAAAGAAATGTTATATAATTGTTTTAAGTAAAATTAAGGAGGTACCTGCTTTGAAAAAAAAGTCAAAAACCTTAAAGGTCCGGAAATAGATAAAGAAGTTATTCGTTCGGAATATGTAAAAGCTCTAATAAAATACGAGGGAACAAAATATGTCTGGGGTGGAGAAACATCACTTGGCATTGACTGTTCCGGTCTTGTAAGACGGGGACTTATAGATACATATATCCGTTTGGGCTTTCTGAATATAAGTCCCCAATACATAAGGAAAGGCATTTATTTGTGGTATAATGATTTATCTGCGGAAGCTATTGGCAACGAGTATGCTAACCTTACTGTGAAGGTTTTATCAAACCAGGTTTTAAACGACTTGGATTATGAAAGAATAAAAGAAGGAGATATAGTGGAAAGACTTATATTGAACGCAATAAAGATTTTAAATTGCGCTTCAATTTCCTTAATACAATATCACGAAAATCAAATTTTCCAATGTATAATCATTTTCGTGATTTATATAGAATAGAAATGCACTTTCTTAGTCACTAAAAGGATGGACATTTGCTGCCCATCCTTTTTGATATCAAGTCATTATTTTTACAGACCATCATTTCACTTTGGTTATTTTTATTGTATATGTATCAAGAGAAGTAGAACCGGTAACACTTTTTATTCCGATGTAATATTCAGTATTTCCCGATAGTACCTCCTCAATATAACATCCGTTATCTATAACATAAGTCTTAAAACTGCTGTAATAGTAATCCAGACCTTCTATTTTCAATGCATATAAAAATCCTCTTACCGAATCAGGATTTGTGGTTATATTTACTCTATATTTCCCATTTTCAGAAGGTTTGAAAAGTAAGTAGTCTTTATCTCCTTCGTAGTTTATTACTCCCTTAACTTCTTCCCCAACGGCCACTCTATACGATGCATTTGAAATGGTATTGGTGAAATCATCGGAAGTAGTAGCAGGGCTTGGTGCCGCGGTAGATGATGGTTTGGGTGTTGGACTTGCAGTAGGTTTAGGAGACGCAGAAGTGCCACTTGGGAATCCACTTATTTGTCCAAGTAAATATCCCCTCATTATTCCCAAGTCGATACTGTTAAATTTCTTATCCATGTTAAGATCTGCAATTGTAATTCTTTCCTCTGTTAGCATGCTATTTGGCATTCCTAACAAATACATTTTCATATGTGCAAAATCAATACTATTAACGTCGCCATCGTTATTAATATCACCCTGAATTATTTCAGAACTACCACCAGATGTACTTGACATTGCCTGCATTTGTAGTAAATTGCTAATCCCATAGATCTGATAGTCTGCTTGTCTCGTCTGAATAAAACTATCATCACTCTGAAGTGCAGCTTCCACCTTACCGGCTCCAAAGGGATTCAGTAAAATCAAAGCCATAACCAAGATAAATACTACTAATTGACTTGCCAGCGTAATACACTTTTTCTTTTTCATTCTTCCATTACCCCCTTTTCTTTATAGAGATAACACTATAATTATGCCAATGCATTTATGTTCAAAGAAAAATAAAAAAACGGTATGTTTACGCGTCATTAGTTAGTAATCAACTTTGAATTAAGCAATTTCTTAATTTCGATATCTCAAAAGAACAGGTATAGTCTCCAAAATTTCTTAACCCGACGTATTATATGTACATACCATACAAAAACAAGAAAGTTTTTTCTGATATTTTTGTATATTATACACATAATTCTATATAAATAAAATGGTATTGTCAATGATTAACTACTATTTAATTATATTTCCCAAGTATATAAAATATTCAAAAAACCTTTTTATATCATAGTGTGATAAAAAAGGTTTTTGAATTAACTACATGTATATATTTTTGTTTATTTTACACTCAATTAGCTTTGTTTGGCAGATAGTCAGAAGGATTAACATTTTTATTGTTTTTAAGTACTTCAAAATGGAGATGTGCAGGTTCAGCAGATTCAAAACTAGCAGTATTACCAACCGATCCTATCACTTCACCCTGTTTGACTTTTTGGTTAGGTGTAACCATATCACCATTTGCAAGGTTTGCATAAACTGTCTTTAACCCGCTTGAATGATCAACAATTATTGTAACTCCAAGCCTTGGATCGTTCTTAATTTCTGTTACGACACCATCAGCCACAACTTTTACAGGTGTTCCCCTTGCTGCTTTCAGATCCACTCCTGCATGTGATCTCCACTCATCAAGAGTTTTCGAATATACTAGTTTGTCCTGTGCGTATTCAAATGATATTTCACCAAAAACAGGCATTGCAAAACTTTTACTTGTATTTTCTGTGCTACTTTGTGAGTTATCTGTAGATGCTTTTGCAGCGTTGCCACTTTTTGAAGGTTCCGCTGTCTTTTGCGATGCTTTACTCTCACCTGTTTTTTTTGGCTCACCGGTTACCTTTGAATCCTGTTTCGCAGGTGTGGCCTTGACAATTCCCTTTGGTGCTTCGGTTGATGTTTTAGTCGTGCTCTCAAGATCTGAAGGTACTGATGCAATACTGATACTGCTTTCATCTTCAGACGAAATGTTACTAGCCATTTCATCTGTAATAATTTCATCCTGATTATAATCTTTTGATGAAATGTTCTTTGCAGTTATCAATGCTGCTGTTACTCCTACTATTGTAATACACAGTGTCAGCACAATGTAGAAGCCCCTTTTATCAAAAAAATCCAAAACTCTTTTCTGCGACTCTTTCTTTTCTGGAAATAACTTTTTAAAATTCACTTTTTCCACCTCCATATATTATTGTTACCGAGTATGGCAACAATATACATAAAGGCTAAAATTTTTTAATTTACTCATCTTCTATCTTTCCAAGTGAAACACCTCTATAATAATGCTTTAGAATCTCTTCAAATGTTCCGCCGTTCTTTGCTAAATAATTTGCTCCACACTGGCTCATACCAACGCCGTGGCCATATCCGATTGTAGTTATATTGAGTTCTCCTTCGTTTCCCTTCTCAATCTTAAAGTTTGTTGACCTTAGTGAAAGAATACTTCTAAAGTCTGTACCCTTTAATTCTACATCTCCAACCTTAATTGTTTTTACCTTGCCGCCTTCTGAAAGTTCCAGTACGCTGAAGTTACTGATAAGATCTTCTTCATTAAGCTTTATTTCAGGATACTCACCTTTTAACTTGTCTATTATATCCTTTTCCTTATATGCCGTAACAACTCTGTACCCCTCATCTTCATCCTCTCCATCACTCTTAACGCTTTTTAGATATGGGACTTCAGTTCCTTCCCATACATCTTCAGCATTTTCAGTCTTTCCTCCGCTGTTGGCATGGAATAACGGATTTATAGGTTTATTGTCATAAAGAATAATTATATTTTCAGTTTCCTTGATTGCCGTCTCTATTTTTTTCCAGTTTATAAATGACTTAATGGAACCCCACTTTTTCATAATCTCATCCTGCTTTATCCATGACTGGCAGTGACTAAAGTCCGTACAGATTTGTGCCCCTTTATGTGTATCGTCCTTAGCTGAATATAAGTTCAACATTCTTCCATATGCATAAGTCCTGGCAGCTACTGCCTGAGCCTTTAGCGCTTCAATTTCATAAGCCACAGGCATCTCTGCTGCAACAACACCTTTTATATAAGTTTCTAAAGGCATTTCTTCAACCCTGTCTTCAGATTTTATATAAACTTTTACTGTTGTCTGTGCTTTTTTCTCTTTCCCATCCGGCTTAACATCTTCTATTACTGTATTGCACCCCCTTACAATAAGCATCGGAAGAACTATTGTAACTGTGATCATAACCAAAATATAGTAAATTATTTTTTTCATAAAGATCCCCATTCTCCTATCTTCTACGGAAAAGTGCAAAGCCTCCGAGGGTGCATGTTTCTCTTCACCTTTATTACATGTACCCAGCCTCCGGTGCAACATGGTTTTATCTTTATAAATATGATTGTACATATTAGATTTATTCTTTAAATTATCTAGCAAAAAAAAATCTCGGACTTATTTATTTTATAGATCAGGATATTTCCCCCCCAAAAATTCCCTAACAAAAATGAGTTGCTTAAATTTATATTCAAGCAACCCAAGTGCATATTATTTAAGTGAAGAAAAATATGGAAGAAACATTGTGAAGCAATTTGTAGAGCCTGTTAATACGACGAGGAAAGGGAGAGCATTGTTTGAGCGAAGCGAGTTTTGCTCGACCCCGAGGAGTATTTACAGGCTCTAAAATGCGAAACTTAAGTTTCTGGAATATTTTTCTTCACTTTTATTTTTAGTTGTTTATCTTAAGTTAATACCGGACAAGTTCCATATAGTCAATATTTGGCCCTCCATCACTGGAAGTAGCTCTAACCCTAATAGTATTTACTCCTGCATTTAAATGTACAGTAATCCTGTTGTCCTGCCACTTAGTCCAGGCTCCCGTAGGTTTGAAATCCATCTGGCTTTTGACAACGTTATCATTAAGCTTTATTTCCACAGTTCTGTTTGCTTTTGTTGCGTTTGAATATCTGAAATTCAAAGTGTATGTGCCGGATTTTGATGTTTCTATTTTCCATTCAATGTACCCATTCGGTTCATTTTCATAGTTCACATATCCAACTCCTGAATAGCCTGCGTTAATATTCTCAACAAAAGAACCTGATAAAGCTGCCTGTTCAGCCTGGTATACTTCTGCCATGTGGAAAAGCTGACTTTCAGGAATAATTTCCTTCGCTTGGCTACTGCTTGACCAGTATAGTTTTACTTGCCCTGATTTAACATTCTCAAAATACTCAAGCCTTATGTCATATTGATTACCTGCTTTTAGCTCCAGACTTCCTGTACTTTCCACAGGCCGCTGTGACTTCCAGTTGTCAATAAGTAATACATTATTTACCCATAAACGTGCCCCATCATCCGCATAAGTGTAAAATGTATAATTTTCCGAATACCTAGGTATTATTTTCCCTGTCCAGCGAACAGAAAAAGTATCTGCTCCTACATTATCATCAGGAGCATCTTCTCCCCATCTGAAATCTATACTAGGATCACTTCTCACAGTTTTAAGTTCTGTAAAATCCATATTATCATAGTACTCTCCCTTTAAACCCGGCTTCTTGATTTCTTCTAACGATATAGCCTTTGTTACCGGAGGATTTGTTATCGGAGGATTTGTTACCGGAGGATTTGTTTCTGAAGGATTTGTCTCTGGAACTTTTGTTTCTGGATCTTTTGTTTTGTTTGGCACTTCGGTAACAGAAACAGTTGGTTGTGGTATGCTTGTCCTCTTAGGGGGAGTTGTCCTGAATAAGGGCTCACTATTGCCAGGTGTCTTAACAACTTCACCTGAAGTAGCACTTGGTGCTTGAATACCTGGCGTTTCAGTAGTGTTTGGATTACTACTTGCCTGAATTGGTGTAGGAGTAAATACGGGCATAGTTGGAATAGGCTCTTTTTCGCTGTCTTGAAGGATATTAATTTTTTTTAGTAACATATATAGTTCCCCTTCCTTAAGTTCTTCCATACTAATATCTTTGCCCATCTCTTTTGCTCTGTTGTAAATTAGATACTTGCCCATTGAGATATTACTATCTTCGGAATTATTGTGGAAAAGTACAGGCACCTTTACAACCAGTGATTTTACACCGCTGCCATAGTTTTTATCCAGATCTTTCTTAACGTCTTGCAGTAGTTCGGTCAGTTGTTTTTCATGATTCACTTCATAATCATTATCCGTATTTGTCTCTTTAAATGCTATCGAAATAAGCACACAGCTCTTTTCGTCTCCGGGCTTTAAATATCCATCGTCCTCAGATTTTTTTACTATTCTGTTTAGCGCCTCATCTACTTTTAGATTCTTTACTTTTAAATTCCTGACAAGCTGCTGCGCATCATTATTTAGAGTTCGGACATCAATAACCGTATCTTTTTTGTTTACTTTCAACTCTATGCTTGGATTTATATCGACACTGACATAAGCATAAGTTAAATCCATATAAAATGACTTTCCATACAAAAATACCAACGCAAATACAATTGTGAATGCTGCAGCAACATATGCCGCATATGTTAAATATTTTTTTCTATTCTTCTTTTCAGGTAACAAATCCCCTTTTTTAATCAAAATATTCTGCCCCAAATACATACCAGGTTTCTTTTTTATTCTCACAAATATGGATTCATCTGTCACTGCAATAACTTCGTCATTATCGAGCTTTATAATAAACCCGATACTGTCCAAATCATTCATATCGTGATCTCCTTTCTATATAGCTGACCATTGCCTTTAAATCATCAAGATTGCTTCTCAATATTAAGCTTATCGCGATTATAAACTTTCTATTTCTGACTACTGTTTTTTGACTTACCTTCACCATTTTCAGCAAGTCAGAAAGCGGAATACATTTCTTTCTGTTCATATCAGAAAACAAGTTTTCATTTTCAGCAATGGTTCTCGCGATTTTGATACACCGAATTCTAGAGTCAGCATGTTTTGGAGAGCTTGAAATTAAGTCATGAATAGATATCCCATACTCATTTAAGCTTTGTTCAAAACTCAGGACTTCTTCTCTAAGCTCAATCTTCTCAAGCTGGTTATTGGGGTTTGGTGTATTAAAATGATAACTCAAATCACAATCTTCTTCAATTGAAGAAAAAAGCACAACATTGCTATGGCGTTTGTTTTTTCTTTTTATATCAATAATTCTATGCCTGATCACTAAACCAGAATATTTGAAAAAATTTTCATTTCTATTCTCGTCATATGTATCAATGGCTTCATTAAAAGCAGTAAGTCCAACGCTGTATTCTTCACTGTTCTTGTCATCTATGTAAGTACCCACAACATTCGAAACCACTTTAACAATATACGGAATATTCTCTCTAATCAGTTGTTCTTTAAGTTCTTTATCACCAGCCTGAATTCTTTTAATTATTTCTGCTACAGAATCTGTATTTTCTGTTTTTCCCTTATTATGAAAACCAAACCTAAGCAAATACATCACTCCCATCATTTATTGCGCAAAATGACACTTTTTTGAGGGGTATGTTTGAAATAAAATTATTTTTTTCTAAAACAAATGGCTCAAGTAAAAACAAAAAAGGCAGCTTAACTAATTAATAATTAGTTTAAAACAACCTTTATTTAATAAAATGAATGATATATTCTTTATTAATTATAAATTTCTTTATATATAACGAACACCAAAGTTAAGTCTATATATAACCCAAACGTTATCCGCGTTAGATGAAAAACATCCTTTTAGTTTTAGAGTTTATCATCTATAATAAGGCTCGCCAAAGTTATATTTTCAGCAATCCTTATCATCTTTTTCTTCAACTCTTTCAATACTTGCTCCAAGCCCTTTCAGCTTTTCGTGTATATTAACATATCCTCTTTCAATATGCTCAATATCTTCAATTTCAGTAATTCCTTCCGCTGTAAGACCTGCTAAAATCAGCGCTGCTCCTGCCCGCAAATCTGTTGCCCTGACTTTTGCACCTGTCAATTTAGGCTTTCCTTCTATGATAGCACTTCTTCCTTCAATCTTAATATTTGCACCCATTCTTTTTAATTCCGCCAGATGCATAAATCTATTCTCAAATATGGTCTCAATAACCATGCTGGTACCTTCTGCCCTGGTCATAAGCGAGGTCATTTGTGCCTGCATATCCGTAGGGAAACCCGGATATGGGTGTGTCTTTATATCAAAAGGTTTTATATTGCCTTCCGATTTGATGTGCAAACTAGAAAGTTCTTCAGAAACTTCAACTCCTGCCTCCCTTAGTTTTGCAGTTATTGGTTTTAAATGATCAGCAACAATGTTTTCAATCCTGACATCTCCTCCGGTGATAGCTGCTGCCACCATAAACGTGCCCGCTTCAATCCTGTCCGGAATAACTGCATGTGTGGCTCCCGTTAAGCTGGTTACTCCATTTATTTTGATCGTATCGGTGCCGGCACCTTTTATATCGGCACCCATAGTTGTCAGATATGTTGCCAGATCAACTATTTCCGGTTCAATTGCCGCATTCTCAATAATGGTCTGCCCATCGGCAAGTGCTGCTGCCATCATTATATTTTCAGTAGCCCCGACACTAGGAAAATCAAGATAAATCTTGCTTCCTTTAAGTCGGCCATTTACCTGCGCTTCTATATAACCATGCCCTTGAGTAATCTCGGCCCCCATTGCCGCAAAGCCCTTAAGATGAAGATCGACAGGTCTTGATCCTATTGCACATCCCCCGGGAAGAGAAATCTTTGCAACCCCCATCCTTGCAAGAAGTGGACCCATAACCAGAACCGATGCCCTCATTTTATTCACAAGTTCGTAGGGAGCTGTGGTATTATCAATCAAGTTGGAATTTATCCTCAGCCTCGTTTTACTATCCGAAAATTCAACATTTGCTCCAAATGATTTAAGTAAATCGCACATCACTTTTACATCTGACAGGTAAGGAATTTCTTCAATCACACTTTCTTTGTCTCCTAATAAAGATGCAGCGATAATAGGTAAAACAGAATTTTTTGCACCACTGACTCTTACAGTTCCCTTTAATGGGTTTGCTTCGGTTACAATCAATTTGGGCACGACAATTCTTCCTTTCATAATATATTTTATCTTTTGTATGCGCTTATATGAGAACAGCAAGTTATTTTTTCGTTATCACTAAGTCAGTATTCAATTGTAATTACAGGTGTTGCAACCCATATGTATGTCTTGTCCTCGTAAGCATTATATCTTAAAGCCAGATTAATATTTGTCATTCTTCCCATTATTTCAATATTGTTATCAATAAGGGGAGAATATGCCGATACACTAATCATATTCTTTTCAGACATTCCGTCTATTTTTTTTGCTTTTGCATCCTTCAGAATAAGGCCACTTATTCTGCTCATTTCCATATAGTCTAGCTTACCATCAAAGTAACCTGTAATACAAGTGTTAACCTTTGGATTTAAACCAAAACTTTTAAATTTTTCTTCAAGCAACTTAGCAGTACTATATATATCAGTTTGTGTCAGTTCACTAATTATATCAACTGAAATAGAGCTATCATTTTCATCGCTTTCACTTTTGTTTAATTGTGAAATGATGCACACTGTTTTACCATCTAAGGTTGAGCCTCTTATTTCAGTTTTACGGATAAAATCATTATTTAAAGTATTTATTGTATAATCTTTTTCTTTAAGTACTCCAACACTCTCTGACAACCCCTCGGCAACACTTACAATACCATCCGGGTGGTCCTGGAGTTTATCTGCATTACACCATACATAAACTTCACTATTTACAAAATTGGCACCCGCACTCAAAAACGAATCCTGGAGATCTGGGTTTTTTGTCTCTTCTCTATAATATAATCCTGCATAGGATATTGTAAATACTATTGTGAAAAACATCAACCAAAAGAAAGTTTTCCTTAATTTAGCACTCATATATATACCCCCGATAAACATTTAAGCAAGACTAAAAAATAGGTTCCTGCTTTGGATAATGAAAAAGATGATTTAATGGTACATTAATGCTAAAAAAGCATAATGTTTTTTTTCATTATCCCATGGCATATTTAAATTATTGCCCTATCGATTATGGGATATACATACAATATTTTTATACTGTAGGACTTTTCTGAATACTTAGAATAACAATCAATCAGAAGAATTTTTTAAGATTTTTTTTGATAACCCCCTCCTTTTCAATGTTAATTTCAGGTAAATAAACTACAACGTTGTTCGGCATTGTTTGTAACAAAGAATGTTAACTGCAAGGGGACTTGCTCTGTAGCTAGTAAGTTGAAATTGCCCTGCTTATCATCATGGCACAGTTTGCTCTGTTCATTATGTTTTCTTCTTTAAAGGACTCATAAATACTATCCTTTGAATTCAGTATTCCAACATCAAACATTTTTTTTACAGAACTGCTATACCACTTACCCTGTTGAACTTTTGAATATATACCATTGTTTGTAGTCTTAAAAACAAAGGATCTCGATAAAATTGAGCTTACTTCCGCCAGTGTAATTGTATTATCCGGCCTTATAGTTCCATCCCCATATCCTGAAATCAATCCGTTATTCGAAGCCAGAATAATATACTCTTTTGCCCAATGACTGTCAATATCAGTAAATTTGTTGATTTCCCCACCTTTGTCTTCAAGGCCTAAAGCATTAACCAGTATAACCAGAAATTCTGCCCGGCTGACGGGACTTTCGGGATCAAATAATTCATCCGACCTGCCATTAATTATACCTGCATCATGCAGATGAGTAATATATTCTTCAGCTTCTATGCCTTTTATATCTTTAAAAGGTGCATAGTCAAGATTACCCGCTTCATGCAAATTAACCCGGATTGGAGCAACCACATTTCCCAAGTCATAGTCAACATATGCGAAAGAAGGATAACCTTCTTTTAATTCATACCCTATATGCAAAGTCTTGCCATTTGTCAGGTAATGGTATGCAACAGTAAAACCCATTTGTTCTTCCGAATTGCTCCATTTCAATAAAACCCTTTCCCTATTGCCGTCAATCGAACTTATTTCGTAATTCAAGCCATGGGAAAACGAAAAATTTTCATTTAGAACAATGATGCACAGTATTAATATTATGTATACCATCACTTTGTTTATATTCACCATTGCATACCTCAATTCCTTCTTATTCAGGAATAAATTTAATTAATTACACATGTTTTTATTACTCAATTTCGCCAAGATATACCATCAATTTTTCTATGAGAAACATTATTTCTCCTCTACGCACGAGTGTATCACCTGAAAGGCTACTGCCATCTCTTATGATGGTAAATCCGTTTTGGCTTATAAAACCCGATTCCTTTTCTTTACTCAAATCAGTGCCGGATTTAAGCTCAATTACCCTTACTATCATTGAATATGCCTTAGATACAGTACAATTACTGCCTGCCAAATAAATCTCATCGCTGCTTATCATACCTGCTTTTGATGCCTGATTCATATAGCTGCTTCCATATTGATAATCCATTGCATCAAACATCAGTTTGACAACATCACCGACAGTAGCATTCAGATCCGGCTCAAACAATCTGCCATTGACACTTTTTATTTCGTGAACCGAGGCAACATTATTAATAACCGTCTCATATTTATGATAATATATATCATCAAAATAGTCATTACCTGTTTCTGCCACCATCGTGTCCCCGGTATTCAAGGTCTCAAAAATCAATTTTCCGTTCCCGGTGTCCCTGTTATAGGAAGCCGAAGTACTGACACGATTCCACAAGGAGTTCCTGGAATCATATATAAAGCCTGATGTTTTACCCTCATTGTACCAACCTTCATCATTATATGAAAATACAAACATCAAAGGTTTCAGCACTTTATCAATGGGAACTATGTTTGCGCCTTCCCGTGCGTTTATCAAGAATCTGCCCGTTACTGCCTTGACAATCATATTCCTGATGTTATCACTTTCTTTCTTGGAGGTTGAAACCGATATCTCATAGTCTACTCCTGAAGCTTTATTAAGCAACGGGTTACTCAAGCCGGTTGTCAAAACACCCGGGCGCATAACCAAAGATACCTGCTCAGTTTCAATTATCAAATTTTCACCAATTGAGGTGAGGGATTTAAAAACCTTATCGGATATCAATATTCTTACCGTATTGCATGCTGAAGGAGGAGTTGTGACATCTATCCTGTAATCAAGCTTTCTATCCATCATAACATGCTGTGCAAAACGGTCTGCATTTACACCTGTAATTTCAATATTCCAAGTATCATTTATTATTTCTGAATCCTTTTTAATAAATTCACCCGTTATAACATCTTCTATGTCCTGATCAGCATCATAGTCATCACTGCTCCTTTTAGTCCTTACAGTGATGCTTTGGGTAGCTTCTGATTTCAAATCTTTAACAGGATCATACGCATATAATCTTGCATAATACCTGTGGTTTGAAAGCAACCCTTCAACCATGAATTCCGAACCCACACCAATTTCATACTCCTTAGATTTTGAATAATCTATATTATCAGCAATCTCAAGTATATATTCAAGGTTCTCTGCCGTCATCCATTCAAATGTTATACTGTTTTTTGTTATCGCATCCTTCACATTTTTAATACCAAAGCCTATAGGAGTATCGGGCGGAGTATATGTCAAAGTCCTTACAGAATAGGAATCACTCCACTCCGAAGTACTGACCACCCCCGATTCATTCATCACTTCCGCCTGAACCCAGAAATAATACAACGTATCCGGGTTCAGATTCTTTACCCTATAATACACCGATTCTTTCAGTTCTTCCGAAGTTATAGCTATTTGCTGCAAATAAGAATTAGGATTATCCTCCAGCCCATATCTCAAATAATAATTATAACCGGTTAACAAATTCCAGCCCACATCAATATAATTATCACTTGCCAGACTATAATTAAAAGACGGCACTATGGGCTTTTCCACAGGAACTGCAATAACCGGAACTGTTGTTACAATAATTGGATCAGATGGTTCAGAGGCTAGACTTGCACTTTGCCGAACTGCTCTGACCCATATCACATATATTGTATTATCTTCAAGCCCGGTAAGTGTGATATCTATATTGTGTTTCTTCCCATCAGGGTTCAATCTCGGGTTTTCCGTCGGGTCATTGGCCGTTACAGGGTAATTTGTTATTTTATTAGGTTGTATTGTCCTCAATTGTTCATAGGACATCCCTTCAACATACTTTATACAGCCTACATCCAGAGAAACACCTGAGTCATAGGATACTTTTCTGTAATAAACATCATCTACTACAGTAACTGCCGGATTAAAAGGCGGAACATCGCTTTCGTTTTTCTTCTCACTCCTAATGTATTCCCATGTATCAGTCTGAAAATTATACTTTTCATACCAAAGATTTTTAAGCTGTATGGTGACTGAATCCTTTGTAACCATAACCCCATTGTCGGCGGTCTCTTTCAATTTAAGCGGAGGTCTTGCAGGAACAACTGGCTGTTCTATCGGGCCATCAGTAGGTGTTATTATTACTTTTAAAGCAGCATCTGATCTATATGTGACGGTTTGTAAAACCTCCTCCACATATTCTATGAATACTTTCTTTGCAACTATTTTTAAGTAATAGGTTGAATTTGGCGTCAGATTTTTAATTACGTACTTATATCCCACTAATTTATTGCCGTTTAATACATAGTTTTCGTTGCCAACCCTGAAATCAGACTCAATTTTTTCATCCTCAGGAGGATTATCAAGCATGTCAGGGTCTGTAACCAGCCATATATCATAGGCAACATCATTATCAATTTCCCCGCTGCCCTTTATTGGCAATCTCCACAAAATGGTAGCGCTATTGGAAGAAAGCTCACCTTTGTAGCTTATTATAGTATCTCCCTCCACCCTTTCAAATAAATCTACCATTTCAGGAGAAACAGGTCTTGAAGCAACTTCCTGCTCTCCTACAATTATACGATCCGATTCAATTCTAATCCCCCTATATACATCTTCCCCATCTCTTGTCACGATAGCCCTGACTATAAAGTAGTACTGAACCTCACCCGGAGGGAGTGTGACAAAAAAGTTTGTGCCGTCAACAGCCGCCATATACTGGGCCAGATCATTTGATCCGATAGTACCCCTGTAGATATGGTAAGCAATTTTTATACTGCCATCACTTAAGCCTGTGACAACAGGGCTCCATTCTAATTTCCATATTATACCGGTATCAGAAGTTGATATCTTCGAGGTTTTTACAAGTATATAACTGCAAGCTGTTACTGTTCTTGTATAACTTGTCCTCTTTATTTCATCATCTCCAAGATCCGGTTCGATCCTTATATAGTAAACCCTGCCCGCATCCCTTACAGTATGAATATATTCAAGCTTCCCGCTTGTTTCATTGATAGTTACCGCTCTTCCTTCTCCTATCTGCGGGTTCCCAATATAAATCGGTTGGGTGTTTGTAAAGGAATCATTCTCGGAAATATACAACTTATAATCTATTCTACCGGTGGTATCCCATACATCATCCCACTCTATTTTTATTTGATTTGTCCCGTGGGAATACGCATTAATACTTATATCGGTAAGAACCTTAACTCTGTTTGACGGTACTGATTCCGGACTTGAATATATGGTACTTTCATTGGCATGAGTGTGATAAGCGGTCATATCAAGATAGTAAATTGTTCCGGAATTTAATTCTTTTAGCCTGAAAGAACTTAAATTTCCTGATATGTCACGTTCCTTCAATTTACGCGTAGTTGAAGGCCTATAGGCCTTTGGTACCTCTTGAAGGTATATGTTCAGATATTTTCCAACTATAAAACTGTCTGTGAATTCAACATTCCACTTAACGTCGACGTAATACTTATCAAACTCATTATAACCAATGGGAGGTTTATCCTCATCTTTCGCTTCAACCCTTAATTGCGTAGGAGGCAGCTGAGGCAAATCAGTATAAGCATACACCCATATGCCTGAGTTTGCTTGCATTATTATAGATACTAATATTATTAATACCAATACTTTATAAATACTCTTCATAATCATTTCTCCCAAGTGATTTAATAACTGCTTTTGAACATTCATATCTTCTTAAATATCACCGGTAAGCTTCAAAACCTTCACAAACGCACTGGCCAGCTCACCCCTTGATATTGTTCCGTCCGGGTCAAAATACCCCTCATCATTAAGTCCCAGCATACCTAAATCCACAGAGATTAACACGTCTTTATAATAAATATCGTCGGCTTTTGCCAAGTCTTTAGCAGTACTGCTCCTGTTAGGAATCAAACTGTTTACACTTACGCCTGTTTTGAAAGAGTACACCATCATTACTACTTTGGCAGTCTCCTGCCTGCTTACGTCTCTGACAACCCCTCCGGAACCAATAAGGCTCTCAAGTCCATACTTTTGAGCTTTCTGATTTATTGAAAGACCCCGGTTGCCCTGTCCAATATCCGTTATTAATTCGAATAGAAGTATTATTTCCTTAACCTTTACAGTATCTTCAGGATAGAACAAACTCAAATCTCCAAACACTTCACTTAAATCATATTTTGATAGAAGCAATTTTATATCAGGTGTCTGTTTATAGTTATCAGTCAAATCCTCCGCCATGTCTTCCTTCAGAAGAATTGCGTATTCGCCTGTCTTGATAACATTAAACACCATATTGTTTGTGGATGTTGAAGCACTATTATATATCTTCCGCCATTCTTCACCGTCATATCTGGTATAAGGCTGTTTTAATCCTGACCCTTCAGTATAATTAATTTTCAAAAGAACAGGATTGTCAAAATCCTTAACATCAGCGCTTCTAACAACTACAGGAGCTATTCCGTTTCCGCCCTCCATCTTGTAATAAATAAATTTTGAAACTTCAAGTTCGATTTCATAAATGGAATCGTTTATTAATTCCTCCAACTTATTTGAATCAACCGAAGACACTTTTGTAAGAAGCTCACCCAGCTTTTCCTGAACAAGCCCTGAATTCTTGTTGTATATGCGGTCATCAATCTGACTTTTTAATAGCTTGTGGGTTATGGAAGTACCAACGGCTTTAATTTCCAGGTCATTGACATCCGAAATTGCCTTAAATCCTTTGGGAATACTTGCTTGCCCACCTGTATTACGGCCTATGTTCAGCTTATAATATAAGCCTCCAATGTTATCATTTCCTTCAAGCTCTTTAAGTTCAGGCCTTAAGTTAAGATCAAAGGTATTTGGTCGGATACTGTACTCCGCTCCGTTTGTTCTTATCAAAAGGTTTTTGTTTTCTGAGTCCATGGCAGCTATTACTTCAACTGGTATGTAAATTGTGTCGCTTGAAGCACGTCTGGCATAGAAGGAAACATCCAGGATAAATGGCATAGGCCCACTGTTTTCCATTGCATTTATCACCCTGTCACCTTTAAGCATCAGCTTGTTTTCTACTTCATCTCCTATATTTATTCTCCAGAATAAAGCCTGTTCAAGCCTATTTATTTTATCCAAAAAAGTTGCTTGGGTTTTGGTATTGTTATCCTCTTCATCATAATCTTCCTGATTAAAATCCGTTCTGATATACACAGGACCCAAGTATTTGGAATAGGAAACTATTGATGCATCAACAGGATCTTCTTTTTTTGCTCTTACCTTTATGTGGTATTTGGTATTTGCTTTTAAAGGTTGATCCTCATATGTGCCATCCTCAAGCCTTACAGGAATGGTTTTTATCCTGGCGTAATAGTATTCATAAATGGTACCGCTGGTCTCGAAGTTTTTCTCACTATAGTAAGGCAAAATGGTTCCATGTGCGCTTACGTACTCCTCAAGATTTTCATCGTCAAGCAGAATGTAGTTGTCATCTGAGTACGTCATAACTGAAATCTCATATTTATATTCCGGAAGACCTCTCCATTTAATTTCAATCTGATGGCAGGAATCCCGGGTTTTTAATTCTTCTTTTATATACATCAGTTTGGTGTCATTATCCTTATACACCTTTACATCATAGTAAGTATCGGCTTTTAAATTTATTAATCTTACATAGCAAGTTGTGCCATATTTAACGAAAGTGTATTTATTTTTATTAAGGAGACTAAATTTCAATTCACTCTCTGATTTTAAATATACGCTATAGTCCTCCGCTGCAGTTTCCAAATCATCATCTTCGAAGAAAAAGCCCAATTGCACATCACTGACAACATCAAGATTTGCCGGCTGCTCGATAAGTTTTGTAGTAACAGGTATGGAAACCCATGAACTGTACAAATTTCCGTCTTCTTTCTTAATGGCTCTGATACTGAAATAGTATAATTTATTTGGGAAAAGCCATTCATCAAAAGTATACCTGCATTCCTTTGAAATTTGATTATACTGAAAATTATCCGGCAAACTTGCAAGAGAAGGATCAAGTATTATGTCACCAAAATCGGCTATGAAACTCTGGTATATGGCATCGTTTGTACCATCATACAGGCCTTCGCTTGGATCAATCCTTCTTGATGAGCAGATAATATTGTAAACCACGTCGGTTTCATCCCTTTTCCAACTGAAAGTAACCCTTGAACTTGAAAGCATCTGATTACCTTCACTGTCCACAGCAATTTGAAAATCCACAGGTGCATAAGGCCGTTTTGAGGACTCATCAGGTTCTCCAATCACTGCCTTGACAGTTGTAACAGGAAGAAGTGTTGTAAACGCAGATTCCTTATCTATCTCAAGACCGACTGCGCTCAACCTGGTTCGGGCAACAAAGTAATAAGTAGTATTGGGTCTTAAATTAGGTCCAAAATTAGTGTAGCCATCTGTTCCTTTGGAAAAGTCTCGAATTATAAGCCTTATTGAAGAACTTTGTACATCGTCCGCTCCGATAAATGTAATATCACCATTAAGATTTTCAGTGGTTCCAATGAGCTGGAATGAATTCAACTCAGGCCTGTTGCTCATATACAAGTCATAATACACCACTTTGGAAACAGTTGTATCAGGTATATAATTATTCCAATTTATATCCACCTTGTCAAATTGAAGCTCAACATAATTTGAAACTTTACTCGTTTCACCTATAGTCACATCCGCATCATTGATATTCACTCTTAATCTTTTGGGAAGAGGTACGTCAATTTCATCTCCTGCTCTTGATGTAAAACTTACTATTACCGATTTATCTGACATATCCTCATTTTCATTTGAGTCACGTTTAATATTGTTTGTTGTATACATTTGCATATAATAAACTTTGTTTGGAATTAAGAAATTTGGATAGCCTTCGCTATTGTCAATATCTTTTTGAACTATCACCGGTTTTCCGTTTCCATCCAACCCATCGTAATATGAACCCTTAAATAGGTTAAATCCTTTAATAGTGTATTCAAGACGCTTTCCATTCTCTGTAACTTCCTTTGATGAAAAATACAAAATCTTTCTGTATTTCATTGGAAAATAGCCATAAATAGTGTCCCCGGATTTAAGTTCAGGATATGGCATCTTAGTATCTTCTTCTTCACTCAAATTCAATAAAACATGGTATACAATGTCTTCATTCTTGTCTGTGTTTGCCCTTATATCATCCCAGTTGGCAGGCTTATCCCAGGAAATCGTTATGTCCGATGACTTTTGTAATACAGAAACACCATCAATTTCAACTGTTTTTGAAACAAGGGTCCTTCCAATTACAGTTATTCCTGTAGGAACGGGGGATTTACTTGTATCCTCCGACAAGGTATAATCCATTGGCAAGGAATCAAGCCTGTCACTAGTCGTATCAGTCTTTACAACTATCCTGTAAAAAATTTTGTTATTAGGCCCTACTCCGGATATCAGTGTTAGGGCACTATCAGATCCTGCTGCAAAGAAGCTGTCATCTATGGTCTTTTTGACACCCCAATCACCCTGAATGGTCTCATCATCACTACACTGCACTTCATAATACAGTCTTGGGAGGTCAAGACTTCCCTGATTTACCTTATATATCTTGATATATACATTATCAGCCGAATCCTTGGAAAGCTGAAATCTTATAGGTGTGTACGTATAAGGGAATATTCCCATCAAAGTACTTCCATTCAAGTCAGAGGGATCTCCTATTGTTGTGACATACTTGCTTACTCCGGCATTATTCTGGTATGAAAGCTTGATATTCATATAATAAACCGTACCCGGAAGTATGTCTCCATCCGGTAAGCCATATTCTTCCAGTGCAGGCAGGGCAGTGCTGACATCCTTCCTTCCGATCAGGTCAACACTTAAAAAACCGTTGTCATCCGGGCCAACAACTTTAGCTTTGGTAGACTGGCTGCCTGCCACATATGCAGAATATTCTTCATCCTCATAATTGATAATAATAGATGACTGTGAAGATCCACTGTTTAGTGTGGACAAACTACTGGATATATTAATTCTGAAATTAAGGGTAGAAACATCAAGATTGTTTTCATAGATATCAAGTAAGCTGTTCTTTACATAATTCATTGTAGCTGCTTCATAGGCATAACTAAATTTAAAACCATCCCACACCATTGGCATTGCCCATTTTAATTTAAGGCGCGGCACATTTCCCATTTCATATCCGCCACCTTCTATAGCCACCCTTTCCTGATCTCCCCTGGTGGCGTAAAATGAAACTCGAGGAAGATAATATAACAACCCCTCACCAAGCATGCTTCCGCCCAAATCAACATCGCTATAAACACAAACCCTTATATCATATATGTAATCATTCATTAATCCTGAAATTGTAGTTGTGGTTTCTTGTGAATTGTTTTCTATTGTCTTTTCTCCACTATCGGGAGTATGATAACTTATTTTGAAAGACTTTGCTCCAGACACTTTATCCCAGTGAATAGTCAATATATCATCTTTATACTTGTCAACATATACATTGACAGGAACGACAGCCGCAAAAACACTTTGCTGAAATAGCGGTACAGGACCCGATACAAGTGCAACTATCAAAACTACGGCAAGCAAACTTTTTAACCCTTTCATAATAAAACCCCCATATTGAACTATAAACTATATATTTTTAGCTGTTTTTAACTTAGATATTGTTCTGGTGCAAACATACCATAGGACTAAAAGCTTAACCTCCGAAAGGTTAAGTATATTAACAATATATAAATTTATCGGCAATTTGAGGCAAAATATTAAGTGCAGTGCTATAATTAAACTATAATTTAAGAATACTAATAATTAGCTTCGGCTAAATTCTCACTTTTGGCTCTGTTTATTAAAGAGGCCTAGTATAGAACTCGAAGTAATGCTTCAGATATTCCAATGAAGCTTTAAAGAAGTACAGGATATCAACCGGACCAAACACGGATTTAGGTGACAAGGAAAAGGAAGGAGATTGTCGTACGCCCCGCGGAAGCTTTTACATATGTTCAACAGACATCTATTCACCGCCAAAGGGGTATTTGGGCTCCAGGTGGATGTTACTGAGTTATCCTAATTTGGAAGCTGCTGAACGTGGACTTAACAGTGGACTTATTGATGAAAAAACTTATAATAAAGTAAAATCGGCAAACCTTGACAAACGGACACCTCCTCAGGACACAATTTTAGGCAGTGCAATAGGTATCCATGGCGGTGCAAAGGAGAACCTTCGCAAAGACTGGACTGCGGGATGCGTTGGCATGTATGACAAAGATGTAGAAGAGATTTTCGAATTTGTTAAAATCGGCACACCGGTCTTTATAGAGTAATTCTCCATAAAGAAACCATATCAAAACCTGAGCTCTAATATATCTACTTACCCCTTCTTCCAGCCGCAAGTCTTGCCATAGCCCTTGCCAATGCAGCTTTTGATTGAATATACTCGGTCTGACTTGTTTGTCTGCGCATTCTTTCTTCTGCCCTGTCCTTAGCTGCCTTCGCCCTGTTTATATCTATCTCATCCGGCCATTCTGCAGTATCAACCAAAATAACAGCCTTGTTCTGTTTAACTTCCATAAAGCCCTGTCCTAATACTGCTTCAATCCAGTTACCATTTTTCTTAATCTTGACAGTTCCAATGTCAATTATCACCACAAGAGGCATGTGATCCTTTAATACCCCCATATCCCCTGACGGAGTTTTAACAATCAAAGATTCCACATTACCCCAGAAAAATTTCCTGTCAAGTGTCAATATTTCCAAATAAAATTCATCAGACATAATAAAACCTCCAAAATCACGAACTACCCTCGTGACTATGAAATAACTCCCACATATTTGTGATAAGCAATAGACCTTATCTTACAGCGAGCGAGCATTTTCGTATACTTCATCAATTGTTCCTGTCATATAAAAAGCTGCTTCCGGTATGTCATCCATTTTTCCGTCAATAATTTCTTTGAAGCCTCTTATAGTGTCTTTTATACGCACATACCTGCCCTTATAGCCCGTAAAAGTTTCAGCTACAAAGAAGGGTTGTGATAAATATCTTTGAATCTTCCTTGCCCTGAACACAGTTAGTTTATCTTCGTCAGTCAGTTCATCCAGTCCCAGTATTGCAATTATATCCTGTAATTCCTTGTATCTTTGTAATATTTCCTGAACTTTTCTTGCAACCCTGTAATGTTCTTCTCCTACAATGCTTGCATCAAGCACCCTTGAATTTGAATCCAAGGGATCTACAGCGGGATATATTCCCTGCTCAACAATTTGCCTTGATAAAACAGTTGTTGCATCAAGATGGGCAAAGGTCGTAGCCGGTGCAGGGTCGGTAAGATCATCCGCAGGAACATATACTGCCTGAACCGATGTGATTGAACCCTTTTTGGTCGAAGTTATCCTTTCCTGAAGTGCACCCACATCTGTTGCCAGAGTAGGTTGGTAACCCACCGCTGAAGGAACTCTGCCAAGCAGTGCCGAAACTTCCGAACCAGCCTGAATAAACCTGAATATATTATCAATAAACAACAGCACATCCTGACCCATTTCATCTCTGAAATACTCTGCCATGGTAAGACCTGAAAGCCCCACCCGCATTCTTGATCCCGGTGGCTCATTCATCTGTCCGAATACAAGCGCTGTTTTCTCGATAACTCCCGATTCCTTCATTTCATTCCACAGGTCGTTGCCTTCCCTGGTTCGCTCCCCAACGCCTGTAAATACCGAATAACCGCCATGCTCGGTAGCTATATTTCTGATCAGTTCCATAATAAGAACAGTCTTACCAACTCCGGCTCCACCAAAGAGCCCTATCTTTCCACCTTTTGCATAAGGTGCAAGTAGGTCAACCACTTTAATACCCGTTTCAAGAATTTCAGTAGAAGGCTTTAACTCATCCAAGCCAGGCGCCGGCCTGTGAATTGGAAGGTACCTTTCCGCCTTCACTTCTCCCATGTTATCAGCCGGTTCTCCCAAAACATTAAACAACCTTCCCAAGACCTCTTTACCTACCGGAACTTTTATAGGTTCCCCGGTATCTTTTACATCCATACCTCTCATAAGTCCATCAGAGGCTGACATAGAAATGCATCTTACAGTGTCATTCCCAACATATTGCATAACTTCTGCAATAATCTTATTATTCTCTGCTTCTATTTCCAAAGCATTATAAATTTTGGGAAGTGCTCCTCTTTCAAATTTAACATCAATAACAGGACCAATAACCTGTATAATTTTACCTGTGTTCTGTATCATCATACCCACTCCGTTCAGTTTTTCGATTGAATAGGTCAATTCCTATTTTAAAGCTTCTGACCCGCCAACAATTTCAGAAATCTCTTGTGTAATTTTAGACTGCCTTGCTCTGTTAAAACTCATATTGAGTCTTTCCAACATTGCATCAGCATTTGTGGTAGAGCTATCCATTGCAGCCATCCTGGCGCTTTGTTCGCTGGTAAATGCCTCAACAAAAGCCCCGTAAATAACACCCTTTACATATTTCCCAACCAGAATGTCCAGCACTTCCTGAGGAGATGGATCATATGCAATGATATTATCTATTTTATCTTCAACATTATCATCGATCTTCATTTCCTCCCGGAGCGTATGAAGTTCCAGTGGCAGTAATTTTATTATCTGAGGCTCTATTGATATGGTTGAGTGCATATTCGTAAAGGCCAGATACAATTCGTCAAAAACTCCTTCGGCGAACATGTTGAGGACTGATTCAGCTATATCTCTGGCTCTGTAAACCGTTGGATTCTGAACAGGATAGTCAAACTCCATGTTTACATTGTATTTATTCTTTGCAAAATGGTATTTACCAACATAACCGGCTAAAAACAAGGGTGCTTCCATATCCCCGTCCAAGTGCTCCTCCACCAGCTTAATCATGTTATGATTATATCCCCCGGCAAGCCCTTTATCTCCTGTCAGAATTAAATATGCCTTTTTCCTGCTGGTTTTCTCATCACTTAAATCAAAATATTTATTGTTTATATCACCACTGTGCATAAGTATATCCACCATGGTAGAACGTACTTTCTCAAAATACGGCAAGGCATGATCAAGCTGCCTTCTTGCACGCTTCAGTTTTGCCGCAGAAATCAGCTTCATCGCTTTTGTAATTTGCTTTGTATCTTTTATACTCTTAATCCTGAGCTTGATCTCATTTATCTGAGCCAAATCCATCACCAGCTTATATTTATTCTAGTTCATTTTTATTCCACAGAATATTGATTTTTAAATTCTTCTATTGCACTTTTCAATTCGCTTTCCACAGCTTCATTCAAATCTCCGGTTGTTCTGATTACATCCAAAACCTTTGAATGATTTTCTTTAATAAACTTTAAAAGAAGTTTATTAAATTCCCTTACCTTCTTTGTAGGTATGTCCATAAGATACCTGTTGATGGCGCAAAAAAGTATTGCCACCTGTTCCTCAACCGGTAATGTTTTATGCAGGGACTGCTTTAACGTTTCAACAAGCCGCTCTCCCTGAATCAGCTTATCTCTTGTAACCTTGTCAAGATCTGAACCAAATTGTGCAAATACAGCCAATTCTCTATATTGGGCAAGATTTATTCTTATAGAACCTGCAACTTTCTTCATTGCTTTAATCTGTGCTGCCCCACCAACCCTTGAAACTGATAAACCTACATTTACAGCAGGCCTTTGGCCGGAATAGAATAATTGAGACTCAAGGTAAATCTGACCGTCTGTAATTGATATTACATTTGTTGGAATATAGGCAGAAACATCACCTACCTGTGTTTCAATTATCGGTAGTGCTGTTATCGAACCGCCCCCAAGCTCATCACTTAACCTGGCTGAACGCTCCAGCAACCTCGAATGCAGATAAAACACATCGCCCGGGAAAGCTTCACGTCCCGGAGGCCTTCTGAGCAGAAGTGACATGGCTCTATACGCAACAGCATGTTTAGACAGATCATCATAGACTATCAAAACATCCTTATTGTGATTATACATAAATTCCTCAGCTATAGCACAGCCTGCATATGGAGCTATATACTGAACAGTTGACATTTCACTTGCCGTAGAGGAAACAACTACAGTATATTCCATTGCCCCATACTTCCTAAGAGTGTCAATTATCCCTACAACACTTGATGCCTTCTGACCTATTGAAACATAGATACATATTACGTCTTTTCCTTTTTGGTTAATGATTGCATCTATAGCAATAGAAGATTTTCCTGTCTGCCTGTCACCGATTATCAACTCTCTCTGTCCTCTTCCTATAGGTACCATGGCATCTATTGCCATTATACCTGTCTGAAGCGGAGTGTTTACCGACTTTCTATCTACAACCCCCGGCGCCGGCCTTTCTATAGGCCTTGTCTTTGTAGAAGCAATTGCACCCTTTCCGTCTAAAGGTTTACCAAGAGGGTTTATTACCCTTCCTATCAACTCCATGCCAACCGGAACCTCTACAGGCTTTCCCGTCCTTTTGACGTAAGTTCCTTCCTTTACGTCCAAACCTTCTCCAAAAAGAACACTTCCAATATTATCTTCTTCCAGGTTCATCGCCATGCCATAAACCCCGCTCTCAAACTCAAGCAGCTCACCATACATACAGTTTGCAAGGCCGTAAATTCTTGCTATTCCGTCCCCGGCCTGCAATACATACCCTACATCATCTATTTTTTCTTTATTTCCGTAATCCTCTATCTGTTTCTTTATAATAGAACTAACCTCTTCAGGTCTAAGAATCATATATACCACCTCTCAAAAGCTGAAAAATCAATAATTACACAAAAGTCAGTATGTCCTTACATTTAACATCAGTCCTGTATTAACAAACTCTTTAGAGAATCCAACCTGGCCTTTACAGAGTAGTCTTCCACCCTGTCTCCAATTTGTACCTTAATTCCTCCAATCAGTGATTTGTCTATTTGAAGAAGGGCACTTACCTTGCCCTTCTTATATGTCGTTGAGTACTTTTCCCGTATCTTTTCAACCTGCTGCTCATCTAACTGAACCGCAGAGATTATTTTCAACTTCAATACATTTCTTTTCTCATCCGCATGCCTTTTATATTCATTTGAAATACCCTTAATATACTTAGTTCTATTTTTATCTGTCAATAACAACAATAGCTTGAATAAGCTTTCATCAATTCTGCCTTCAAGCATTTCTGACAACAGCTTTTTTTTCATATCTATTTGTACTTGAGGACTTCCAAGGTAATCCACCAGTTCACCGGTACTATCAAGCAGATCCACCACAGCATCAAAATCAGTCAATACTCTGTCCGTACTGCCGTTTGCTTCAGTTATCTCTATTAATGCCTCAGCATACCGTCCTTCTACCATTGGCATTTACATACTTCCTTTCAATCTATGCAATATTTTTCCTTGAAACAACGTCATTTACCAGTTTTCTGTTCATTTCTGTGTCCATGTTGGCCTCTACAACCTTAGAAGCAGCTTCTAATGCGAGACTTACAACCTCATTTCTCATACTCTTCATCATTTCTTCTCTTTCAATCTCGATCTCTTCTCTGGCTCTTTCTTTCAAAATTTCTACTTCAGCCTTAGCCTGCCTGATAATATTATCATGCTCTTCCCTGGCTTTTTCTGTTGCATCTCTGATTATTTTATCAGCTTCCTTATGAGCAACAACAAGCTTTTTTTCATAGGTTTCCTTAAGCTCGGCAGCTTCTTCCTTACCTTTTTTTGAATCCTCAAGCTGCTGCTTTATTGAATTCGCCCTTTTTTCCATAAATTCAGTTACTGGCTTAAAGAGCACCTTATTTAAAACCAAATATAACACTACTAAATTTATCATCGTCCATACAAAATCCGGAATTTTAAATAGCAGTCCCATAAAAAAATCCTTTCCACGACTGTAATAATAACGTATTCCATCTAAAGAAGAGGCTGGCCGTTCCGCTTCGCTACACTGCTCGCCATGCAACCCGGCTGGCCGTTCCGCTTCGCTTCACTACTCGTCTATGCATCCGAGGATACGCACACCCTCTCCAAAAGTCTCAATGGAATAAAAGCTTCCCCGCCGTTTATTTCAAAAATATCATTAGAAGTGCAATAACAAACCCATAGATAGCCGTCGCCTCAGCCAAAGCTGCACCAAGCAGCAGAACAGTCTGTATTTTTGTTCCTGCCTCCGGCTGCCTTGCGACTGCTTCAACAGCTTTTCCAGTTGCAAAACTAATACCCCATCCGGCAGACACACACCCTAATAAAGCCAAACTTATTGCAATTGCTGAATTACCCATTTTTTCACCTCCTTATTCAACTGCCTCAGCAATGTAAAGTGATGTAAGGAATACAAAAACATATGCTTGCAGTATACCGTCAAAAATATCAAAATAAATACTGACTACACCCGGTATAAATGCCGGTATGGAACTATAGATCAACTCCATAATTATAACCGCACCCAACACATTTCCATATTGCCTGAAGCATAATGACAAAGGTCTTATAACATAATCAAGTATTTTAAATGGCAATAATAAAGGCACAGGCTCTAAAAAGCTTTTAAGCCATCCCGACACCTTCTTAACCCTTATTCCTGAAATAAGAACAGCAACCATCGACATAACAGCAAACCCCATAGCGACACTGGCATTCTTCGTCGGTGGTATCAGGTTAAAATCAGGGAATTTTTGAAATGCCTTAATATGGGTCAAATGATATAACTGCTCACCACTTGGAATTATGTTAAATATTGAGATGGTATTTGACAAAACAAGAAATAAAAGTACTGTTCCTATATATGGTGCAAACAACTTCCAATGGTGTCCAACCGAACCCTCTGTTAATTTGTTTATGAGTTCTACCAGTGTCTCAACAATGTTTTGCTTTCCCTCGGGGATCGTTTTCATCTTCCTTGTAAAGATAATTGAGAATATAATGAGGAAGGCCATTATAATCCACATAACTATAACGGCATCTGAAATCTGTATAGTTAATCCAAATAAGTGAATGTCTATTTTATTACTTGACATTACCTCCGCAATTTTTTCGCCAAAACCTTCCATTTTCGCACCTTCTTAATTGAAAGTTATTATGGGATAAACCCAAAGCCTCAGTAAATATATTTATTAAAATTATTACGGGCAAAAGCAATACGCCTCCCACAACACCGAAAAAAAACCGCAAGCCAAAATATATAGATACTGCAATTAATAAAATATTTGCAGGCTGTATCAGCAAATATTTAACAAACATATTTCTTTGAGTCGGCCTTTTTTCTCCCTGCCTGAACTCACCTGATATATACTTCGAAGTAACAGCAAATTTCAGCATACCTAGTAGTGAACCACAAATTAACCCTGCAGCTGTACTCCACTTCTTATCAATAAATACAAAATTCAGAATTAACAAAGCAACTAAAAATATAATTGTCCTTACTTTCAAAAACCTTTGTAATGCAGCATCATCCAAAATATTCATCCTTCTGGTTTCCCCGAAAAACCTAATAAAAAAACCGACACTGCTTAAAACAAGCACCTTCGGCGGCAACGAAAATAATATAATGTTACTATATTATCACAGCTGTATAAGTTATTCAACAGAAAATGTACTAAAAATTTTAACACATATTTATATATTTTCGTACATTTTTGTTATTTACTTTATCAAAAATTCTGAAGGTTTCTCTTTACTCAACCCAAACTCATAGAGCAATGCTTTGGCTATTCTTGAAGATGCAAATCCATCCCCATACGGATTGACTGCCTTTGCCATTTTCTGATACTCCTCATTTACATCAAGCAGTTCGCAAGTCAGATTTATTATATTTTCCCTATCCGTACCTGCAAGCTTGACAGTACCCGCTTCTAAAGCTTCGGGACGTTCTGTCTCATTACGCAACACCAGTACCGGCTTACCCAATGATGGTGCTTCCTCCTGTAACCCACCTGAATCAGTCATAATCAGATAAGACCTGTCCATAAGATTATGCATGTCCTGAACATCCAACGGATCAATTAAGTGAATACGGTTGTGTCCGCCCATAATTTTTCTTGCGACAGACTGCACAGCAGGGTTTAGATGGACAGGATATACTATCACCACATCTTCATATCTGTCCGCAACATACTTTAATGCCTGACAGATGTTCTCAAGCGGCTCACCAAGGTTTTCCCTCCTGTGAGCAGTAACAGTAATAACCCTGTTACCTGAAAAATCTATATCTTTAAGTCTGTTGTTCCCGAAAACATAATCCTTCCTCACAGTGGTCTTAATAGCATCAATTACAGTGTTTCCTGTCATATAAATTTTATTCTCTTTTACGTTTTCCTTTAACAAATTAGCTTTATTTGTCCTGGTAGGCGCAAAATGAATATCACTTAAAACACCTGTAAGTTTTCTGTTTATTTCTTCAGGGTAGGGGAAGTACTTGTCATTTGTCCTGAGCCCTGCCTCAACGTGACCCACACTGATCTTGTTATAAAATGCTGCCAGACTTCCGACAAATGTTGTTGTAGTGTCACCGTGCACAAGAACTATATCCGGCTTGACTTCTCCAAAAACCCTGTTTAAACCTTCCAATCCCCTTGTAGTTATATCTACAAGTGTCTGTTTGTCCTTCATTATGTCCAAGTCGAAATCTGCAGCTATATCAAATATCTTAAGAACCTGATCAAGCATTTGCCTGTGCTGTGCTGTGACACATACTGTTGTTTCAATCTGGTCGTACTTTTTTAATTCCTTAACTAAAGGTGCCATTTTTATTGCCTCCGGCCTTGTGCCGAAAACAACCATCGCTTTTAATCTGTCCAAAATTATCCTCCTTGCAAAAACTCCGAAGTAATATTTATGCTTGTTGTTAGTGAGTTTAATAATTAAAGTAGTCTTTTAAACCTATTCCTTTGCTTTTTGTATAGACAAGTCAGGAACTTTTTCATCCTCAACCGTTTTATTAACATCGGGACTATCATTGATTTCATTCATATACTTTGAACCTGCAATTACAAACACCGATACAGCAATTATAAGTACAACTGCACTCAAGGCTCCCTTATCAGCTAAAACAATCGCAGCAAGCCCTAACGCACCACTTACAGTATACATGGTCACAACCGACTGTTTCTGGCTGAATCCCATGTCTATAAGCTTATGATGTAAGTGTCCTCTGTCTGCAGCCATAATTGACTTTCCTTGCAATAGTCTTCTTAGGATAGCAAAAGTAGTATCAAATAAAGGCAAACCCAAAACTAATAAAGGAATAGCTATTGCTATTGTCGTATATGCCTTCATCATTCCCTGCAGAGATATTACACCCAGGGTGAATCCTAAAAATGTGGCTCCGGTATCCCCCATAAATATTTTCGCAGGATTAAAGTTATATGGTAGAAAGCCAAGTGTTGATCCTGCAAGTATAGCGATAATCAGCGCAGTTTGCACTTCCCCTGCTATTATTGAAATAAACAAAAGTGATAAATACGCAATAGAAGAAACTCCTGCTGCGAGGCCATCTAAGCCATCTATGAAGTTTATAGCATTGGTAATACCAACAATCCATAAAACTGTAAGTGGATAAGCAATAAAATCACTTAGAATAATACCTTCTGTTGAGAATGGATTAGTGATAACAGATATTTTGTTCTGTGATACAAAAACCACAGCCAAAGCAGCCAATATCTGAAACAGAAACTTAATCTTCGGCCCTAATTGTTTGATATCATCCACAATACCTATACCTACTATAATAAAAGCACCTATGAGTAAACCCAACAATTGCGATGTAGGTTCAATACCTATAACTCCAATAAATGTACTCATCAATCCAAATAATAATGAAATGATAAATCCTGAAAATATCGCCAATCCACCCAAGCGTGCAATAGGCTTTTTGTGCATTCTTCTGTCATCCTTGGGAACATCGACAGCTCCAATATAAAATGCAACCTTTTTTGCTATTGGAGTTGAAGTAAATGAAACTATAAAAGCAAGGGCAAAAGATATAAAATATTCATAAAACACAAAAACACCTTCTTCTTCACATTAATCTTTTGTAAAATAATATATACTATTCTACATCAAACTTTACAACTCTGATTCCCGATTCCTTCAGCAAATCCATGGCAAGATTGTCAGGATAATCTCCTTTAAACACAATTTTCTTAATTCCTGCATTTATTGCCATCTTTGCACACAACACACAGGGTTGATTTGTGACATAGAGAGTCCCATCCTTAACGCTGGTGCCGGAATAAGCAGCCTGTACAATAGCATTCTGCTCTGCATGTATAGCTCTGCAGAGTTCATGCCTCTCTCCCGAAGGCACATTCAATTTTTCTCTTAAACAGCCAACTTCATCACAATGCCTGCATCCCATAGGTGCACCGTTATAACCGGTTGCAAGTACGCGTTTATCTTTAACTATCAATGCACCTACCTGACGCCTTTTACAGGTTGACCTGCTTTTAATAAGTTCAACTATTTCCATAAAATACTGATCCCAAGACGGCCTCATTAAATTTCCCCCTATACCGAGAAATACACAAAATATATTTCGTCTGTTTTTCTCAAAATCTTAACTCCAAGAAAATCCAGCTTCTACTTCGTACCAAAAAGTCTGTCGCCAGCATCTCCAAGACCTGGAATAATATATCCGTGGTCATTGAGTTTGTCATCTACTGCTGCACAATATACGGCAACATCCGGATGATCCTTATTTATTCTTTCCACTCCGGCTTTTGATGCTATGAGACACATCAATTTTACACTGTTTACGCCTCTGTCCTTTATGTACTGTATTGCTGCCGACGCAGATCCACCTGTTGCAAGCATAGGATCTATAACGACTATCTCTCTTTCAGAGACATCATCAGGCAATTTACAGTAATACTCTACAGGTCCAAGTGTCTCCGGATCCCTGTACAGCCCAATATGCCCGACTTTTGCCATGGGCAGCAGCTTAAGCATACCGTCTACCATACCAAGTCCCGCTCTTAAAACAGGTACAATACCAAGCTTTTTCCCTGATATTATGTTTGTTTTTGCCACCCCAACGGGCGTTTCTATTTCAACCTCTTTTAAAGGCATGTTCCTTGTTACTTCATACCCCATCAGCATTGATATCTCCAGGACCAGTTCCCTGAACTCCTTTGTCTGGGTATTCTTGTCTCTTAGAAGTGAAATCTTATGTTGGATTAAAGGATGATCGAGTACAAAAACATTATTCATTCGTTATAACTCCTTTTATATGCTGTATTTTTTTTCGATAGCTTCTATTTTGCACACTCTTTTTTGGTGCCTGTCCCCTAAAAAGTTCGCTTTTAGCCAGGTGTCAACAATATCAAGAGCCAGATCAAGCCCAACTATTCTCTCACCTAATGCAAGTATATTAGCGTTATTGTGTTCCCTGCTCATCCTGGCCATAAAACTGTTGGTGCATAAAGCTGCTCTTATACCGGGCACCTTGTTTGCAGATATAGAAATCCCTATTCCTGTTCCGCATATTATTATACCTTTTTCACACTCCCCGTTCTTAACAGCTTCCGCAACACTCAAACCATAATCGGGATAATCAACTGACTGAGAATCACATGTTCCAAAGTCTACTACTTCATAATTGTTTTTTTCGAGAAATTTTACTATCTCACCTTTTAATTTGTATCCTGCATGATCATTACCAATTGCAATTTTCATATTATCCTCCAAGTTTATATTTTATATTATTGGAAACTTTATGTCAAAAGGAAAAAACGCCAAAATCATCAAGCTTATCGGCCACTTGCCAAAGCTATTTCATTGGCCCTCTTTAAGCCGTTTAATCAATATATCAACCGCATCCTTAATATCGATTGCACATTTTCTATATACATCTTCAGAACCTCCGTAGGGATCGCATATGTCTAATGAAAAACTATTTATACCATTACTGCTTTCATAAGCATATTCTTTTAATGTGTATATCCTGTTTTGCGCACCGGGGAAAGAACTAATCAGTGCTCTTTTATGATCCCTTGTCATAGTAAGTATCAAAAAAGCATTATCAATATCTTCCCGTGTAATACGCTTTGATTTATGATATCCAATATCAATATTCCAGTCTCTCAACACTTTTGAAGCATATTCGCTGGCACATACTCCTTCGAATGCTGAAATACCGGCTGAATCAGCGATAAAACGCTTCATACTTTCTCCTTCTTTTTGGACGGCACTGTTAAATATACCTTCGGCCATTATACTTCTGCATGTATTCCCTGTACAAACGAACAGTACTTTTCCCATTTTCCTGTCTCCCTTTCCCGTAAATCTGACGAACTACTATTCTACTCCATTCTACTCCAAGAAAGATTGCTCTTTATAATACTTCCAAATTCTTTTTATTTCATTTATTTTTTTGTGTCAATCAACCTCATACCTCAATTATATTGTATCCTGCTGCCTTTTTCATTCTATTCATTACAGCATATCCAATGCCGGAAATGTCAACCGCCTCCGCCAAAATAACCTGTACATCTGTCTTGTCAAAATCCCGAAAAGCCTTAAATAAATTTGCTGCTATAGTCCCAGGACTTAATCTGCTCCCAAGTGTCACGGTCAAAAGCTCAGGATATAGATGAATCGTCTGATCAGTTGCCAGAACTCCTACCTTTATACCCTTGTCTCTATAATCCCTGGCCATCTCATTTATACGTAATACAGTTTTTTCCTGCTCACCCTCTACAATTATTACCTCTGCCTTTGGAGCGTAATGCTTGTATTTCATTCCCGGTGACCTTGGAATTACACTGTCACCAAGACTTTTCTTTGCAATGGAAGAATCAATCTGAATTCTTCCTAAAACACTTTCAAGCTGTTCTACTGTTATACCACCGGGGCGCAATAACATAGGGGGGCCTAAAACCATGTCCACAACTGTAGATTCAACACCAATATCAGAAAGTCCTCCATCAATTATTACATCTACCTTACCATTCAAGTCATTAATCACATGTTTTGAATCTGTAGGGCTTGGTTTTCCTGAAACATTAGCACTAGGAGCCGCTACTGGTATTCCGGCTTCCCTGATTAATGCAAGTGCAATGGGATGAGATGGAACTCTTACTGCAACAGTATCCAAGCCCGCAGTTATTATTTCCGGAATTATCGACAGCTTTTCCAGAACTAAAGTTAGCGGGCCTGGCCAGAACTTGTCCATCAGATATAATGCTTTGTCCGGTATGTATGCCACTAAATTTTCTACAGAATTCTTATCTGCAACATGGACTATAAGAGGGTTGTCCGAGGGTCTTCCCTTTGCCGCAAATATCTTTTTTACAGCTTCCTCATTTAAGGCATCTGCCCCAAGTCCATAGACGGTTTCTGTCGGAAACGCCACCAGACCGCCATCTCTTAAAACCTGGGCCGCGTATTTTACCTTTGATATATCTATATTGTCAATATTGATTTTTATAATCTCGGTTTTCAAAACTATTCTCTCCTTTAAAAACCCACTAAACTGTTGGGTTCTGGCATCACAAACATATAGAACGCATAAATACGCTACAGTATGCCATAAAAATATTACTTAGGGATAACGAAAAAATAACATCCTATTCTCATATTTTGAAAACATTATCAAATCAAGTTTTTTCGTTATCCAGAGTATGAATTTATATTTTAGTCATACCTTATTGAGCACTAATTTATAGTCGTTACTATTATACCACAAAGTATACCTAAAACATTACTAATGGAAGGAAGTCTTCCTAAATAAAGTTTTTTTGATTCAACCACCAACTCCCCGTATACCACATAAAGCATAGCTCCTGCAGCAAATCCAAGACATGCTCCTACAAATTTTTCCGAAATCCCCCCAATTATTGCACCAAATAAAGCACCCAACCCCATTGGTACCCCTGAAAGTACAGTGAACAAAAATGCCTTTTTGCTTGAGAATCCTCCTGCCTTCATAGGAACTGCCATTGCTATACCTTCCGGTATATCATGAATTACAATTACGGCAGTTATCATCATCCCCAATCTTAAGGAAGCCTCAAAACCGGAACCTACTGCAAAACCTTCAGGAAAATTGTGAAGAGCAATTCCGACGGCCATTACAATACCAGCCCTCAGCAATCCGGAATTCTTACCTTTAGCTCTTATAAATTGAGCTCTCCCTATAAACTCCTCAACTATCAGTATAACAAATACTCCAAGAAATACCCCTAATAAAGTAAGCTTAATTCCTCCATATTTAAACGCCTCCGGTATCAGTTTAAAGCATACAACCGAGGTCATTAACCCTGCCGAAAATTCCAGGGTAGTGCTTATAAACCTCTTATTCACTTTCTTAACAAAAAAAGCCATTAAACCACCGATACTTGTACCTGCAATACCGGAGATAAGGCCAATAAGAGTAACTTTTATCAAATATTCCACAATTCTCCCCCCAAATCCCGTTTAATCGGCTTAATACGCCTGACATAAACGTCCTGAATCTAAAATGAATTTATATCAAATTCTATTCATTTCGAGGGGAAATTATAAGTGTTTTAACGCTACTAATAAGCAATTAAAATTAGCTTAACTAAAATTCATCATCAACTCCGCCGTTTCCAAGGCGCTCTGCCTGATCTGTAGTAATCAGGGCATCTATTACCTCATCGAGGTCTCCGTCTAAAATACTCTCGATCTTATAAAGCGTAAGGCCTATTCTATGATCAGTAATCCTTCCCTGAGGATAGTTATAGGTTCTGATCCTTTCGCTTCTATCTCCCGTACCGACCTGACCTTTTCTGGCTTGAGCAATTTCACTGGTCTGCTGCTCCTGAGCCATCTCATACAACTTTGACCTTAAAACTCTCATGGCCTTGTCTTTATTCTTATACTGTGACCTCTGATCCTGGCAGCAAACAACTATCCCTGTGGGCAGGTGCGTTATTCTTATAGCAGAATCAGTCTTGTTAATGTGCTGTCCACCAGCACCGGATGCCCTATAGGTATCGATCCTCAAATCATTGGGGTTTATATCAACATCTACTTCCTCAACTTCCGGCAAAACAGCTACTGTAACAGTAGAAGTATGGATTCTGCCATTTGCTTCCGTTTCAGGTATTCTTTGAACACGGTGCACTCCACTTTCAAACTTCAACTTGCTGAAAGCTCCGCTGCCTTCAATAGCAAATACTACTTCCTTAAATCCGCCGATTTCTGTAGGATTTGAATCGAGAATTTCCGTCTTCCATCCACATCTTTCAGCATATTTTGTGTACATTCTGAAAAGTACGCCGGCGAACAAAGCAGCTTCCTCACCTCCGGCACCTCCGCGTATTTCTACAATTACGTCTTTATCATCGTTTGGATCTTTGGGTAAAAGAAGAATTTTCAGTTCCTTTTTGATTTTCTCCAGACCTACTTCTGCTTCTTTCAGCTCCATTTCGACCATCTCACGAAAGTCTTTATCAATTTTGTCATTCAGTAGCTCCTTTGCATCGGCAATCTCCTTAGTAACCTTTTTATATTCACCATATTTACCGACCAATTCCTGAAGCTCCGCATGTTCTTTCATCAATTTTCTGTATTCGTCCTGATTCTCAATCACTGCCGGATCACTAAGCTTATGATTCATTTCCTCATATCTGTTCTCCGCAGCCTGTAATCTATCAAACATCTTGCACCTCTAATTATTAGAATATTAAATCACAAGCATATATTATATCATGTAATTATGGTATATTCTAGTGCTGATTAACAAAATAAAATTCTGGAAATTTATTTTGTTAATCAGCAAAAATCATTGGATGTGCATTTTGAACATAATTCATTTCCAGAAATGAATTATGTTCAAAAGCACTAGACAAAAATTAAGTAATTAATGCTTTTATTAATATTCAGGAACAGAAAGATAATTGTAAAATTTAGTAAATGCATTCACTAAATTCTTCGGTTACCGATTCACCTTTCTTTTAAATGAAATTTGTCATAATATAGGTTCATAGTTTACTAGTATGCAACTACTTTACTTACAGGAAAGTAAATTGGTTTTTCCTTTTACAGATAATAAGAGCTTTGAGCCAATTTAAAGCCGAAGCTTTAACAAATATTATTTATAAAGTCAAGGGGGAGTTATATATGACACGGAAAGTTCTTCAAACAACATTAAAGGTTTTGGGTATTAAAAAGTCCTACGCTGCAAAAATTATTGGGGTTAAGGATGGTACATTCAGTTCAAAGCTAAAAAATTACAGAAATACCTCATACAGATTTTTTGATGATGAAATTTCATTGATGATTAGTAAATTGTTTCATGAAAAGCTTTGCATAAAAGGGGATGACCATGATCTTCAGAAAATAAAGAAAGAAGTCAAGATCAAGGAATTAGCAGATGCAATTTACAATACCACAAAAAAGGATCCCTTTTTTACTCATGAAAAAAACTTTTATTCAAACTATTCAAACGAAAGATATTATGAATTTATCATCAATACCATTTGGCTTGAACAAATCATCAGTAACAGGTATCATTCGTTTGTAACAGAAAACTCATATCTTGACAAAGACCCTGATGAGACCTTTGAGGCTTTTGAAAATAGTGTCTTCTATTACAAAAAGGGAACTATCGGGTTATAACGAAAACACTTTTTTATCAATATATTTTGTACAGCGTACAAACTTTTTCTCTTCAGTTGCCAAAAGGGTAAGCCAATAGCTCCCTTTTGGCATTTTTTTCGGATCATTTTCCAATTCAATATTTTACAATTTATCTGCCAGGGCAAATATTCCTACACAGTTTATAACATGGAACTCCCGTTTTCCATAATGAAACTGCTGCTCTTAACATTACCATTTTTCACAATCCACTGTAGTACTGAAATGCACTCCATCTGCCCCGGCTTGCTCCCGAAAAAACAATTCTGTTACAAGGTACCTGTATTTTATCTATCTCTATATATCCGAACTTTGAAATTCATGCTCCTCTCATTTCGTCCAGGAATCTCCCCTTTTCCCCAGATAGATAGTATCAACCTGATCTCTCAGGAATTAACCATACATGAACTTCGCAAATCAAACCATCGTATAGATAAAGAACTCCAGAACTAATTTCAAAATTTGTTTTTCATCTATACATCTGAAATATCAACTACGACTTAATTATACACAAATTCTTTTTGTATATGCTTTATACGCCATTTACATAAACTTCGTATTTTCTTGTTATTTGATTTGTAATTATGAGAAATATAGCTTGGGAGTAGTCCTTTACATAAAACTTAAATGCAGGTAAATTCTCTTCATATAGAATTAGTTTTCAGGAATTATAAACATATACTTAAAATTAACCAGACCAATAACGTCGTTATTGAATATCTCACGTTTTTCACCGGGCGCAAGTCTTTCTCCATTTACATAAGTACCATTTTTTGAATTGAGGTCTGTGATAAAATACTTTCCGTTTTCGAGATTTATCAGAGCATGTGTTTGCCCTATAACTCTGCTTGAAATAACATAGTCAGAATACTCGCTTATTCTTCCAATAGTAAAATTATCTTTGAATATCTTAAATCTTTCAGCAAATTCCTCTGAAAATAAAGAGTCATTTTCTAGAATCCGCTCCATAAAGGGATAAATAACCTCTTCAACGTCCTCATCAGAAGAAATGATAACAGTTGTATCACCAATACGCTCAACAAGTTCAAGATTCTCAATACCCAAATCTTCGATTTCCTTAAGATATTTATTTTCATCAGCTCTGATAAAATGGCTTTTTTTATCCTTGTCAGTGACCTTAAAGGAATAGTGTTTTTTGTAACCGGCTATGGAATCAACCAGATCTCTCCTTAAAAGCTCCTCCATTATTCCTTCAGCCAGCTTTCTCAGTGTAATCTCCGTGTCACATCTCACGTCTACAAATCTGTTTCCGATTAATACTCGGATATTCTTTTTGTTTTCATTCCTACATTCATCACTATATACTTCTATTACCTTTTTCCATAGAAATTCAGCCCTGTTTTTACATAATGAATGGTATTCATAAGCGCTTTCAACAAGCCTCTTAACAAATTCAGGCTCCATTATATATTTATCAAGATATGCTTTAGTATTATCAGGAAGTCCAAGACCGGACAGCAGCCCCTCTAATAATTCCCTATCCAGCAACCCTCGGGTTAAACGTTTTTGATATTGATGCTCGAAGGTTTCTGCAATTTTCATAATTGAAACACCTTTGACCGCCCGCGAATTACCCACATTAGGAAGATTCCTTCCTTTCTCCCAGTTTTCAAAGGTGTCAATACTGATTCCAAGCCTTTTAACACATTCTATTTTGTTGATAAAAAGGATTTTTTGCAGGCCACTTAGTGTGTCCCCAAATATTTTTATGTTCATAGCTCCCTCTATTACATCAAGTTGCAGGTTTTGTTATAAGACAATTATATAAAAAACGTATACGTATTGCAAGTTTGCCTATGAAATATGGTGTATGTAATAAATGTGGAGAAAATTTGCATCCTATGAAATAAGAACTTGAAGGCCGCTCAAACCGAATGTTACAGAATACACTGTATTCACCATAAAACTTCATTTATAACCTTCAATAAAATTCTATCGAACATAATTTGACTGAAAACTTAATTAAAACTTGTAATTTGAATACTATATGAAGTATCATATATATGTAATTATTTACAGCCTATATAATTCGTGATATTTTTTTTACATAAAATTTCAGCTATATGTTTCGCGAAGATAATTTCAAATTATTAATACAGTTTTTTTGCGAAATCTTATGCCTTGATACATTAAACACAAATTATTAATGTAATAACATAAAAGGGTTCATAATATCACGAATTCATATACAATAATTCATTGAGCGCGCAATTTTTATATAGATAATTTCAGCGCATAATATTATATTCATTAATTAGAGGAGTAAAGAGCTATGAAAAAACTTAAACATTTTATTGGTATTTCCCTATTAATCTCCATGATAATTGGTCTTCTTCCCAGCCAATCATGTAATGCGCTGGCAGAGGATACTCTCGCAGAAATACCGTCCAGTATGAGGTTTAAAGCTATCGCCACCGGATATGGATTCAGTCTCGGATTAAAGGAAGATGGCACAGTTGATGCCTGCGGAATCAATGATTACGATCAGTGTACAGTTCCGGACGATCTACGCAATGTTAAAGCAATTGCTGCGGGCTATGCTCATTCACTGGCATTAAAAGAAGATGGAACGGTTGTTGCCTGGGGTTATAATGAATATGATCAATGTACAGTCCCGGACGATCTTGGAAAAGTTAAAGCTATTTCCGCCGGGGAAGAACATTCAGTGGCTCTACTCGAAGATGGTACTGTTGCTGTCTGGGGTAATAGTTCTCGTGGGCAACTCTCAGTACCTGAAGAATTAACTGATGTAAAAGCTATTTCCGCTGGAACTTATCATACCCTGGCATTAAAAGAAGACGGCACCGTTGTTGCCTGGGGTTATAATTCTTACAATCAGGCCACTGTGCCGGAAGGGTTGACTGATGTTATAGCTGTTGCAGCCGGGTTTGTGCATTCTTTGGCGTTAAAGAAAGACGGCACCGTTGTTGCCTGGGGTTATGAAGATGAAGTGCTAGACATTCCTGAGGATCTGACAGACGTTATAGCTGTTGATATCGATCATCACAATTGTTTAGCCCTTAAAAAAGATGGTTCTGTTGTTGCTTGGGGAGGATTGTTTGAATCTGAATATACTGTTCCGGAGGATCTGACTGATGTAAAATTTATCTCTGCTGGCTTGCCTTGCAGCATGGCAATAAGACAAAACGGAACAGTAGTTGCATTGGGAACTGACACATGGGGCGAAGGTTCATTTGCAGAAACTGTGGCGGTAAAAGAAATATCAGTCGGAGCAAGCAACACTCTAATATTAAAGGAGGATGGCACCGTTGCTTACTTAAGAAAACCATCTCCTGAAGACTACTCTGTACCGACATATTTAAAAAATGTTACAGCAATTGCAGCCGGCTCCTTTCATTATCTGGTTTTGAAGGAAGATGGAACTGTTGTTGCCTGGGGAAGTAACTCCTATAATCAATGTTCGGTTCCCGCCACACTCTCTAAAGCTGTTGATGTAGCAGCCGGAGCATACCACTCAGTGGCTCTTCTTGAAGATGGCACTGTTGTTGCCTGGGGAGATAATTCCTATCAACAGTGTGAAATTCCGGAAGGCCTTTCCAATGTTAAAGCCATATATGCTTCAGCTTATAATACTGCTGCAATAAAAGAGGATGGAACTGTTGTTGTATGGGGACCCTATGAATCCGATTTGCTCAATATACCGGAAGGCCTTTCCAATGTAAAAGAAATCGCTATTGGAAATACACATATGCTCGCACTAAAGGAGGATGGAACCGTCACCGCCTGGGGTTATGAAGATTTGTCTGAAGATTATTCCGTAGAATATATTGAAAATCATGGTTATATTTCAATTCCGGAAGGATTAAATGATGTAAAAAGTATAGCTGCAGGAAATTATTATTCAATAGCCATAAAAAATGACGGTTCTGTGGTTTTATGGGGTGATTACCCTTCAATGTCTGAATCTGGCTACTCACAGGATGTTAGAAATCTTAAAAATGTACATAAAATATCTGCATATGATTACTACTTGACCGCATTGACTGAGTCCGGAACCTTAATAGACTACACCTACGGAGAGTGCTCAGTATATTACTTTCCTCCATTGTCAAGCAAACTGGATATAGATATCGGCAATATAAATGTTTCGGATAATTTAATAAGTATACAATTTACAGGATCCACTTTAGAAGACGTAAGTGAGGACGATTTTACCATAACTGCTGTATCTACTGAAGTTGATGGTGAAACGGTATCTGAAATTGTTTATGGTAGTATTTATAGTTTCAATAAAGTTACAAACACAGTAGTGCTCCAAGTACCAGAAATTATCCCATCAAGTTCCTGCAAATATACAAGTTATTTTGTTTCCTATAAAGGACTCGTAGAGGCAAAAACCAACGAAGTAATAACTCCTCCGTTGGCTTCACCAATACCGTCATCTACACCTGTATTCACGCCTGAACCTACTTCGTACTATACACCTGTCTCTTCTCCCTACCCTACTTCCGACCCTACTTCCGGCCCTACTTCCGACCCTACTCCTTACCCTACTCCTTACCCTACTCCGTACCCTACTTCCGACACTACTCCCTACCCTACTCCCGACTCTACTCCGTACCCTACTTCCGACACTACTCCTTACCCTACTTCCGATACTACTCCTTACCCTACACCCGACCCTACACCCGACCCTACACCCAAACCTACACCCAAACCTACACCCGAACCTTCTCCTAGCCATACTTTGCAACCCACTCCATCTTCTACATCTATACCTACCCCATCAAAAACTTATAAAAGAAGTACTCCGGCAACTCCAACAATAACCTCACCTGTAGAAACTCCTCCAGGGCATCCTCAACAAACCGATGCCATCGAGCCTATAGATTATGATAAAGTAATTGATGGCTTCAAAAATGATATTATAGAAATAGTAGAATCGTTTGAAGGTATTGAAGATGATGATAATGAGAAAAACGAACTCGTTACCCAAGAAGTTGAAAAAGCAATTGAAAAAATAGCCAGTATAAAAATCAATTGCGAATCCGGTTCAATTGAAGTAGGAAAAGAACTTATTTCAGTACAAAGCGAACTGGTTTTAAGAGCTGTAAAGGATATCACCGAATTCCTGGAAACTCAGCCTTATGAGCCCAATAGATCAATAAGAAAAAGAATTAATATTGAAGTAAAATTATCTTCAACCGAGCTAATCATCTATTTGCTAAAGGATGTTGAATATCTTGAGGATCTTGGAATAGATATAAAAATTTCCACAGAGTTTGGAAACATCATTATTTACCATGAAAATCTGGAAGCTATGCTGAGCAAAGACTTGGCAATTACCATGATAGAAGAAACGCCAGACCCTGAAAACACAAAAATTAAAAGTTGTATCAGGCTTATGTTCAAACATATGGACGGTACAATAATTGAAAAACTGGATTATAAAATAGGATTGGAGCTACCATATAAAGATGGTAATCCTGATTATTGCACAATATACCATGAAGTAGAAAGTAACTTATCCGGTGTACAAAAGGATACCAAATACGCTCAGGCAAGTGAATCATACATATTTAGTAAACAAAGCCAGAAAACTGAGCTGGGTTATCCATATAGAAATAAAAAACCAGAGTATAGTGCAGTTAATGCTAAACCTAACACAAAGGCATACAATTTAGGAGGGCATGAAGATACAGAAAGCAAGACACTAAGAATAAGTACCGCAAGCTATGGAAGGTACTATGTGATTGAAGAAAAGAAAACCTATAATGACATCAGCAAGGAAGACCCTGCATCAAAAGAAGCAATTGAAGTTCTTTCATCAAAGGGAATAATTCACGGGAAAAATAACGGTTCCTTTGACCCGGATGGTGAATTAAAAAGAAGCGAATTTGTATGCCTCATAGTTAATGTTCTTAGCATAATTGATGAAGATGCCTCTACTGATTTTGTAGATGTTCCTTTGACTGCATGGTACTACAACCCTGTTGCTATAGCTGATACTGAGAACTTAATTTCAGGCTATCCTGGCAATAGATTTTTAGGAAACAATCCGATAAACAACCAGGAAATTGTTAAAATATGTGCTTCTGCATTGCAGACTGAAAAAGGTTATTGCTTTCCAAAAGATGAAAGCAACCTGCTGATTTATAAGGATAATAAAAGCATACAGGAATGGGCGCGCAAATATGTCTCTCTTGGCACCAGAGAAGGTCTCATTGTAAAAAGAGCCGATGGTAATTTCGATGCTGAGATTCCCTGTACGAGAAGAGATGCTGCTTTAATTCTATATCGACTGTACAAAAAGCTTTAGTAACGGGCAAAAGTACTTTGCCTGTTGCTTCCGCTTAAATAGCCGGAGGTATTATGAAGTATTTGGTTATTTATATATTAATAGGTTCAATAACATTAATTGCCAATATTATTCTTTTGGTTATTTATTTGAAAATAAACTATTTCAATATACCAAAGAAGACTAAAATCAAACATCCCGAGGAAACTCATCTTGATAATAATGAGCACAACGTGACAGAGCCTTTTGAGAATACTGAATATGTCTATGAAGATGAGAATCAGAGAAACCAAGGGAATTAATTCTCTTGCAGGACAGAATATTATATCGGCTGAATATAAAGGTTAGGTAGGTATTACTATGGTAGGAGAAATTGTAAATCAGAAGTACAAAATTGAGAGGCTTTTGGGCAAAGGTGCGTCAGGAGAAGTTTACCTGTGCCGGAACATTGAACTTGGCAACCTTTGGGCTGTAAAATATATCCCGAAAAAAAGCCCAAAATATGAATTTACAACAGAAATTAATATATTAAGGAAATTAAATCATATTAGCCTGCCAAAAATTGCAGACGTAATAGAAGATGATTCAGGAATATACATCGTTGAAAGCTATATTGAAGGAACCCCACTAAACAAGCTTTTGGAGACTCAAGGCACTATTTCGGAAGAAAGGGTTGTTTCCCTCGCAAAGCAACTGTGTGAAGTGTTGTTGTATTTGCACAACTTCAAACCCTTCCCTATCATATACAGGGATTTAAAACCCCACAATATAATAATTACAAGGGACAATAGACCTGTAATAATTGACTTTGGCATATCAAGGGAGTACAAAGGCAGCAACAGAAAGGATACCGTTATTGCCGGCACCCCTCATTACGCTGCACCTGAACAATTGACAGCGGAGGGCATTTCTGATGTCCGTGCTGACATATATAGTCTTGGAGTTACGCTTCATCACTTACTGACTGGAGTCTTACCCAAATACGATGACACCAGCCTGCTTCAATATAACCCCATGATATCCAGAAACATGGACTATATAGTAAGAAAATGCATTAGAAAGAATTTAAAGGACAGATATCAGACAGTCGACGAATTATTCAATGACCTGAAAAACATCAACAAAGTAAAGGTCCTGGATGTGAAATTAAGGAAGACAAACCGTATACTTGTTGCTTCTATGCTAATAATGTCCACTATATCATTATCAGCTGCTTACCTTGGCATTTCTACCCTGAATAAAGAGAATGCCGCTTTACTGTTATTGTCCCCACAGATACTGTCACTTTCAGTTAATCAAACGGGAGTTTTTAAAGTAGTGAAGGAATATCCTGATGGCTCAAAGGAAGAATTAAAGGCTTCTGATATAAAATGGAACTATTTAAGCTCTGAAGTAGCAAAGATAAATAATGATGAAATCGAACCGCTAAAGGAAGGATTAACTGAATTTGACGGTTCATATAACGGCAAACAGTTAAAACTCACAGTCCTTGTCAACAAACCTCAGGATGAAACTAATGATGTAAATATCAATCTGAAATACTTAAAAGATGCAAAAGTCGTTCCTTATGCCGGTATTGGCCAACATGCCGATATATCGGACGGTGACGTTAAGTCTTCAGTTATATGTTATCCAACAAGCGTTGCTATTGATCACAGAAATGATGTTGTTTATTTTACTGATTCCGGGAAACTCAGGACAATCAGGGATGGAGTTGTAGAAACGCTTGACCTCAGCCTCGATGACCATAAAGATATTGACCTCGTAAAAACATCTTTAAGCGGGAATATCTATTTTTCAATTGTTCCCTATCTCAATGATAAAGAGCAGTACGTTTCGGAAATTTATATACTTAAGGATAACAAACCCGCACCTATTTACCAGAATACAGTATCAACACACAATATTGTGGACTTTGCATTTGACAGTTCGGAAAACATTTATATTTTACAGCCTGAGAAAATTGGCACTAAACCTGTGACAAACTTCACCTTTGTTGAAAGGCTAAGTGGAAAAAACAGTAAAAGGGAGATTTCAGGCAGTGTTGAAAGCATTACTGTAGATGAAAATGATAATATATTTGTTTCAAGCTATTCAAGTGGAACGGTTTTAAAATATGACCAGACTGATGGGCTTTTTAAAAATTTTGCTGGTAAACAAAAGGATGAAAACTTTATAGATGGCCTCTCATGCAGTTTTTTTTCTCCTCAAAAGATTCTGGCTTATGGCAATTACATCTATGTGCTTGATAGCAACATACTAAGAAGAGTTGTATTGGAAAACGGCAAGGTGGTTGATGTTGAAAGCATCGCCGGCATGGTTGGAAAAGGCCATCAAAACCTTACTTCTTCCTTTGGTTATAATGCCTGGTTTGCAAAACCAAGTGATTTAGCAATAGATGCCGATGGAAACATACTTTTAACCGATTGCGATAACAGCATTATATGGAAGGTTGAACTTGATTCCCAGTATAAATAAGCCTGTGTTGGAAGGTTAAATACTTTAACCACCTTTACACAGGCTTCAATGACTTTTATAATCCGGTTTTGTATAATTACATTTTCACTTTAGCCAGTGCTTATTAACATAACTAATTTCCAGTCTTTCAAAATGTTAAAAATGCACTTCCTCTGTTTGTGACCTGTCTGCTCTGGAATTAATTTCTGTTACAGGGCACTAGTTGCCATTTTCTATACCAGCGTACTTTTCATAAGTCCTCACTACTATTAATACTGCCTGTTCCCTGGTTGTAGTCCCTTTCGGATCTACATTACCATTACTCCCTATTATCAATCCATTCTTATTCATAAACTTTACCGATTGCAGTGCCCATGATGAAATTAGTTTTTCATCTTTGAAGTTTCCAACGCCATCAATACTAAAGTCAGCATCAGGCTTTATTTTTTTTACCGCATTGTGCATCATAACCGCAACCTGTTCCCTGTTTGTTAGTTGTTTTGGTGCAAATTTGCCATTCCCTACTCCACTTACAATACCTAACTCAAATGCTTTAAATATTTCCGGATTCTGTGTATCGGTGAACGCACTCATGTCCTTGTATGTAGCCTCGCCTAACATTTTCTCGTACAGCTTCATTATTACTTCACACAATTCTTCGCGTGAAATTGGCCCATTCATCTTATCTTTTATCTTTTCTGTGATAAACCCATATTCTGCCGCCCTGTCAAGTTCCTGTACCGCCCATGTACTTGCTTCCTTGTAATCTTTCTTATATGCCTCAATACCAACTGAAGCTATATTTGAATATGGAGAAAATACCGTATCAACATTAACCATATTTCCATCCTCGTTCACCTCATTAAGGTAATATATAAACCTGACACGAAACTGATAAATATTTGCTTTTATATCTATGTTTGCATTAATTCCCATATCTTCAGGATTCATATCAAAAACCGTACCCACATTGAAGTGAATAGCTCCTGCATCTTTCCATTCACCGTTACCAATTTTATTTTCCACTCCAAAAAACAATTCCCCTCCATTTTCCAAAGCATTTTCACCTAATTCCACAACTGAATCGGGCAGTTCCATCTTTAACTGAAAATAGGGGTATCCGTCCTCATACTCTTTCAATTCAACAGTAAGATTTTTGGGCGCCTCAATTTCCTGGACAGTTTCTGCCTGGACACAAACAGCACCCATTATAGCCATAACCATTATCATGCAAAGTGCTACTATAATAACTCTTTTAACCATAGTTCACCACTCCTCTTTATTGATGTATAAATGGATGTAACATTTTTCAAAAAAGGTTGACTTTATATATCCTATATTTGCTTACTCACATATTCTTCCGTACTCCGACGGCGACATTCCCTCCTTTCAATCTAAAATATTTATCGACACAAAACAGTTCCAATTTAACACGAAAAGAGGTATAGTATCAATAACATAACTATACCTCTCTCGGTTGCAGGAAGAAGAAATCATTTTAGAATCCTAGCATATCCATATCTATTATTTAACAATCTCGATATCACCGTTTTGAGTATCGGCATTAATATTGACTTTTTGTTCAAAGCCATCATAACCGCTGCTCTCTGCCTCTACAAAACTGTTAGCCAACTGCTTGCTAATGTTTTTGTAGGTTATCTCAGGTATTAACAGGTTGATATCGGCATTGGTTGTTTGTGCCTTAATCTTGTATCCTCTCTTTTCCATATCATTCATGTTAACCTTGATACCTGCCTGAATAGTCTTGAGGTTCAGGTTGATATCGGAACATCCCTGATAATTGTGAACATTCTCAATAAGAATTCTGCCATTTTTGCTTACTGCATTAAGATTCTGAGTTTTAAGGTGCTTAATATCAATAAGAGAATTAACTGTATTAATATCTATATCTTTACCTATAATGTACCCTAACTGTATTCTTGCATTTCTTGTTGTGACGTTTATCTTATCGCTGCTAACACCCATAAGCTCAATATTACTGTTGCTTGTCTGTGCTTCAAACAACTCAGCAATTGAATCCTCTACATAAACCTTTCCGTTTTTGGTTTTAAGACTTATAGTCTTGAACTTAATAGAGGGTAAAAATATCTCGTGCGAAACACTAAGATTTTCATCCTTTGTATTCTTTAGTGATATAACGCCTTCATTCTGGCTGAAAGCAAGAAGTTCTTCAATATTTTCCTGAGGGCTTCTTACAGTTGATTTTATAATTACTTTACTATCCAAATGCTTTTTAACAAGTATATTTCCATTTAGAGCTTCAACGTCAAGAGTCATGCCCTCTGTTATATCTCCTGTTTCAAATGACTTCTCAACAGCTTTAAATTTCCCGAATACATTAAAGGAATTTGTATCAACGAAACTGCTTACAAAATCAACTACTTTATCAGCAATTCCGATAGTTGTTGTGGCAAGGGTTCTTCCGACTTTCTCAGCTTTAGCACTGAATTCTTCTATAGTACGGTCAAAATCCTTTTGGTTATAGTTGTTTCTAAAATCCTTCTTCCATTCGTTTAATTTATCTTTTACCTTTGATACTTCATCGCTAAAGTTAACTTTTTTCTGCTGTCTTGAACTATTTGAAGTACTTTCACTTTGAGCTCCCCTATTTGCAGGCTCTATTGCTTCAATAAGTCTTGCTGCCTCTTCACTGTTTATTTTGCCTTCTTCCAGCATTTTAAGTATAAGAATCTTTTCTTCACTAGCCATTATCTATCACCCTCCATTAATAGGCTTAAATATTTTTATTCACAACATTCCGAAAACTAGTGCTATCAAACTAAACCTTCAACAATTCCATTGCCTCATCAAAGCTGATTTCTCCATTGTTAAGCTTCTGTAAAATTTCCTTCTTTTTCCCATCATCCTCAACCTGAGGCTCCGGCTTATGACCTAATGCAGCGGCCGCATCTTCAAGTCTGTTTTTAACTGTAGGATATGATACTCCCAGTTCTTTTTCCATTTCTTTAATATTTCCTCTGCACTTAATAAATGTATCTATAAACTGCTTTTGTTCTGAAGTAAGTCTGCAGAATTTACACAGTGTAAATTCTCCTTCTATTGTCGTATTACAATTATCACAGCTTATTTTTGTTACAATCGTATCACTGTTGCAAACAGGGCACTTTCCTAAAACTTCCTTACCCATAAAACCACTCCTTAATTTTATGATGTAGCACATTAATATTTTTAACCGTTTATTAAATATTATTTATTATATATTTATATTAATATATAACTTTTCCATTGTCAATGCAGAATTTAAATATTTTATAGCAATTGATTAATTTTTTTAATATGATAGTCAATTTTTTTAAACTCAGTGGGGTGCATGTAATAAATATGAAGAAAAAATACACCCAGCTCAGTGGAATACTGTTGACTTAAACGTAAATATATGCTATCACTAGATTATTATAGTAAATTTTTAAAAGGAAGCAGACAGTCAAACAATATTATTTCATTTCCATTGTGTTACCAGCGGTTGTAATGCTGTCTATTCTTATCATGAACACCAAAAGGGTTTTAATGGATATTCACACTTGATACTATTTTTAAGCAACATTGAGCGCGAGTTCTTATTTATTTTAAGGGAGGTCTTATCATGAAAATTATTCAGGGAAAAATTGAAAGTCAACCGCAAGAAACATGCTATGACAAAAGCCGTCTGGATGTGCTGAACCGACATTTGCAGAGGTTGATTGACAATGAGATGATTTCGGGTGCAGTCTATATAATATCCCATAAAGGTAAAATCATAGCTAATGCAAGTCTTGGTGCAGGAAGTAGAGTATCCAATAAAAAAATGAAACCCGATACAGTTTTCAAAGCTTATTCCATTACTAAAACTTTTACCGCGGTAGCTGTCATGCAGCTTGTTGAGGACGGATATATCCGTCTTGATACCAAGGTCGGTGAAATTCTTCCCCAATTTTCAAAGCCACCCTTTGACACAATAACAATTATGCATTTACTTACACATACTTCAGGACTATATCCTGATAGCGGTTGCTTTCCGGAGTCCTCTCCTAAAAGCTCATGGGATTTGATTGAAACTGCTGAAAAGCTATGGGACAAAACCGGCCAGTTTGATTGGATCAGTGCGGGAATTTCACCCGGTCTGCGAACACCTGTCGGAACACATTGGCAATACTGCTCCTTCGGGTTTGCAATTCTAGGTGAAATCATCACAAAAGTAAGCGGTCTATTCGCTCATGACTATATCATGGAGCGCATTATACGCCCGCTTAATATGAATGACACCGGATTTGTACTTACCCCCGATATGGCAAAACGCTGCTTTATTGATGACGAAAAGAATAAGCAGTGGCTCTATGATGTTGCTTCCGGGAAATCAGATGGCAATGAGGACAAGGGAACTATATGGGAAAACATTCCCAGCACTGGCGGTGGACTTTATTCAACACCCTCGGATTTAATTCGGTTTGCAAACGCCATGCTGTATGGTGGTCGATTGGAAGATGTCCGTATTCTTGGAAGGAAAGCTGTGGAAAAGATGACAACAAACCAACTTCACAATATACCCGATAAATGCTGGGGTGCTAATGTGACAAATAGACTTTATGGAGTTGGCTTTGATATGCGTCAGAGCGATGCCTTCACCTATTCCGAAGGCACCTTCATGCACGAGGGTTATGGAGCGAGTTCAATGTATATTGATCCAAAGGAGGAGCTTGCTGCAGTATGGTTTGTACCATTTACCAATATTGAAAACTGGTCTGCTGATCCTCTCTACAATGTACATAATATTATCTGGTCGGGGTTGATATAATTGAAGGTAGTAAAGCATAAACTGGAAGAATTAAAAGCCGTAGCTTTTGTTACATATAAGGAATGGAGCGCCTATCGTACACATTCTCTTGTTTCGGTATTTGTCGGGCCTATCTATTTTATTGTACAGTATTTTATTTGGACTGCCGTATACGGAGGAGCAGATACACTTGCAAATATGGAGCTATCTCAAACCATACGATATTTCGGTGCGTCTGTACTGATCGGATATCTGACTATGGATTTTGCTGACTGGAACTTGCAAATGCTTGTGCGAACGGGAAAGTTTTTGACCTTTACGTTACGTCCCATGCACCATAGATTTTTTGCGCTTTCTCAAAAAATTGGGCATAGAATATTGGGCTTTTTCTTTGAGTTTCTACCTTGCCTTTTAATATTCTCATTGGTGTTTAAAGTGGATATTATTCCTGAGAACGTAGGTTGGACGGCTATCTCGATAGTTTTTGCTTTTCTTATGAATTTTTATATAAACTACTGCATCGGAATGACTGCTTTTTATTTTACTCAAGCGAGCGGCATAAGACTAGTATATCAGCTGTTTGCTCAAATTTTCTCAGGTGCGTTGATTCCTTTAAACTTTTTTCCATCAGGAATACAGCACCTGATGATGCTTTTGCCGTTTCAGTATACAAATTACATTACGGCAATGATTTGGACAGGTGGCGGAAATATTGGTGGAATCAATTTGTCTGCGCCGCAAGCTGTATTATGTCAGGCAGTAGCGGTTATTGCCGTTTATTTTTTGAGTGAACTGATTTACCGACTTTCAATAAAGCGGTTTACAGCTGTAGGAGCGTGAGTTTGTATGAAACATATTAAAATGTATCTTGCCTGTGCACATACCGCATTTTCACGGGCAGCGGCATATCGGGCGGATTTCATACTCGGCAGTATCATTACGCTGCTGTCGAACATTTTATTTCCGCTGGTAACAGTACTGATTTATACAAACGGAGCAGCATTCCCAGGCTGGAGTATGTGGGATGTACTGTTGATTCAGTCGGTTTACTCCATGTCCACGGGTGCGGCGGCAATGTTTTTCAACAGCGTTGTATGGGAGACTATGCAACACATTCGTGAAGGCAGCTTTGAAACGGTTTTATTAAAGCCCGTCTCCCCGCTGTTCTTTATTGCTGCCTCGAATTTTGATCCCGAATGCGGTGGACTTTTTATCGGCGGATTGGTTTTGACAATTGTTTCTGTGGCACATACAGAAATATGCGGTTTTAGCAGTGTTCTCCAATTTGTTCTGCTGTTTTTTGCTGGGCTTGCGGTTATGAGCGGTTTGTATCTGACCATGGCAGCTATTACCTTTAAATGGGTCGGAAATTCCCGCATTCCCGAAATTTTTGACAGTATAAAAACCTTTGGAAAGTATCCGGTTGAAATTTTCCCTCGCACTTTAAGGATTCTCTCAACACTTATTATTCCGGTATCGGTCATCGGATATTTTCCTGCCTCGGCACTACTCGGACGGCTTGAACCGATAGCTTTTTGCTCACTTATTCCTTGTGTATTATTTCTTGCATTCGGAATCTGGATTTACAACAGGATGATAAAGCTGTACGAGGGCGTAGGAGGCTGATAATTTTGAAAAGGAAGAATCTATATGACAGTAATAACAGTTGAAAGTCTTATAAAATCCTATACGACATATAAAAGAGGAAGCGGTTTTCGTGAAACCCTGAAAAGCTTTGTAAAGCGTGAGCCTGTGACAATCAGCGCAGTAGACAATATCTCCTTTAAAATAGAAAAAGGAAGTATATGTGGTATACTCGGTCCGAACGGTGCCGGCAAATCCACCACAATAAAAATGCTTTGCGGTGCGCTTTATCCCACCAGCGGAAAAATCGATGTTATGGGTTATTCGCCTGCACGAGACAGAATGAAATATGTTCGCAGAATCGGTGCGGTATTCGGTCAGAAATCCCAGCTTATTTGGGATATTCCGCCTATAGACAGCTTTGCAATGAACAAGGCGATATACGGCATAAAAAGCTCTGATTATAAGAAACGGCTTGATGAAATGACAGAGCTTTTTGAGGTCGGAGAGGTAATTCATAAACCAACTCGTGTCTTGTCTTTAGGCGAGAGAATGAAATGCGAATTCATCATGGCAATGCTGCACAGTCCCGATATTGTTTTTCTGGATGAGCCAACAATTGGACTGGATGTAATTGCAAAGGCAAAAATACGTGATGTCATCGACCAAATGAACCAAAACGGCACTACTTTTATACTTACAACACACGATCTTGAGGATGTAGAACAGCTTGCCGACCGTGTCATTATCATCAACCACGGTAAGAAGGTATTTGACGATACCCTGCCACGTTTGAAATCAACGCTGGGCAACAAAAAAATCATAAAGCTCACTCTTTCAAAGCCTTATAACGGTAAAACAATAAATGGTGCGGATATTATTCACAGAGAAAGCGAACTTGATATTTCTCTGGAAGTTGATATGGAAAAACAGGGGATTAATGAGTTTTTAAACCTTCTGTCAGAATCGGTAAGTTTTACAGACATTTCAGTAAAAGAGCTTCCCATGGACATGATTATCACAAGGATTTATAGTGAGTGAAGTAAGTATTGTAACATTCATAATTAGCAAACAATATTTTTACAAGAAAGAGGTAAATTAGTATGGATTGCATAGTTGATATTAAAAAAGAAGGAATTAAAGTGGTAGCATCACTACCTTTTGATCCAAGAGCTGTATTTAATATTCCTAAAGGTGCTATATATGTTAAATGTGTTATTGATAACATTCAGTTCAAAACTAAATTAATGTCCCGAGGGAGTGGTAGATATTGTATTTTCTTTACTAAACAACTCCTTAAGGATATTGAGATTGATGGAAATGAGAAATTGAATGTTCCTTTGAAAATTGAACCTGACTCGCCAACATCATTACCAGCGTTTATAGAAATGCCTGAATTGATGAATAATGAAGTATTGAAAGCTATTTCTCAACGAGCAAGCATACGTAGATTTATCGAAAAGGATATAGACCATGTTCAGATGAATACTATTTTGAACGCAGGCCTTTGTGCTCCATCGGCGACAAATAAAAGACCCTTTCATTTTGTCGTAGTCAAAGACAAGGAAAAAATGCTTAGCATAATTGGTAACAATCCTTATGTTAAAATGCTTAAGAGTGCACAAGCATGCATTATTGTATGTGGTGATAAAGTTGTTCAAGGTATACCTGAATGGTTGCTGGCTGATTGCTCAGCGGCTACTCAAAATATACTTCTTGCCATCCATTCAATTGGGCTTGGAGGTGTTTGGTGTGGAATTAAACAGGGGTCAGATTTTTACAAAGATATAGTAAAAGAGTTTGGGTTACCAAAGAATATACGGCCAGTATCCTTAGTTGCTTTTGGATATCCAAGTGAGGAAAAAACACAATCTTGCAGGTTTGAAAATTCCAAAATTCATTTTGAAACCTGGTAAGATTATATTTATATTGAACCATGACCAATGGAAATTTATAGTGATTTTGGTTATATCAATAACATATTTAATTGGAATGATATTTTTTATAACATTATTAGTGCTAAAATCATATTATTGTATTTTGGCTATAATCTTTCCCGTATTTGGTTATATGTGGCTTATAACATTTGGAGCAAAGTACGTAAATAATCATTTTGGATTAAAGGAAACTTCTTCTGGTACGATAGTTTTTATGAGAAAAAGGCGAAATTTCAGCGCATTTCCTATTATTCATGTTTTTATTTTTCTCGTTACGGCAATATTTCGATTGAAATATGAAATAAACAAATTAATACTACTTAAAAAAGAACTATCAAGAGTCCGCTAAATTAAAATACAGTAAGTAAGCAATAATTTGAGGCTTTCTTAAGACCATAGCTTTTCGCAGATACAGTCGCTTTACGCTTTTGATCTTCGGTCTCACCAAACAAGTCTGTTTGTTCTTTTTCTGTCCGCTTGAACTAATAAGTTTACCAATATCAGGTCAATACTTGTTCATGCCTAAATTTGGCTGTCTTATAAAACATTGACAGTACTTTCTGCTGCTTCAGTCTGGTATTATCCTATCCGCATACCATATATATTCAGAGAGAGTTTTTTTGTTTTATTCAATAAACCTTATGTACTGTTTTAAACCATTGCTTTCTTCTGTTATATCGATATATCCTTCACCTTCATAAAATTTACAAAGTTTTTCTGCTGGTTTACACTCAAGTAATATTAATCTTCCCCCAACAATATCCCTTGCTTCAGCAATAAGTCCATAACAGTCCTGAAGCATCTTTTTACCTGAAAGGACATTATTACTGTAAGATGAGTCTCTACCCAATTGGCCTATCAGATACACAACAAGATTTTGCTCACTATCTGACTGATTACCAAGTCTTTTCCTCAATGTTTTTGACATTGTCTCAAGAACAGGTATTTTCATTGTTTTCATCGCAATTGAAAAGTATCCAATAACTTTAAGCTCACCTGTTTCCTCAAGCCTTGATTCATCAAAATACAAATAAGTACGGCATTTGTCCCTTTTTTCATACTCAACCGCCTTATTTCTTATAAAATCTGTTATATCCTCATCCTTATCACAACAAAAAAGAGAGAACGCGTCTCTCCATAAATTCTCGTTAATATCCTCTGCTTTTATCAGGCTTTGGAGCGAAGCGTATGCAATAATTTTCCCTCACTCCTTCTCATATCAACAATAGTATTTTTTGAATCTATGTGTAAGGGCTTTGTAGTTTGAACAGCCTTTTCAAGCCTTTCAACGGTCTCTCTTTTTGTAATGGCAAAATCCTTTGTAAATGAAACAGTTGCCATTTTAAGCACCTCTTTCTATCTTCTCGTTTCATGTCTTCTTGCTCTTAATATTATTATACTCCAAAACATAAGAAAAATCAAAATTCAAAATCAAAATTTTTACTATATAAAAAAGCCATGGTTCAAATGCAATTTTCATTACACTTTCTCCATGACCTTTGACAATACTATTTCCCTTTATACAACCCATCCAGCAAATCTATATTTCTCTCCTGCCTTCTAAAGCCTTCGCCAATGTGACTTCATCAGCGTATTCCAAGTCACCGCCAACAGGTATTCCGTGGGCAATTCTTGTAGCTTTTATACCTAAAGGCTTTAACAGCTTTGAAATATACATTGCCGTAGCCTCACCCTCGATATTGGGATTGGTAGCAATAATAACCTCTTTGATGTCTTTATCCTGAATTCTCAGCAAAAGCTCCTTAATCTTGATATCTTCAGGTCCAATACCTTCCATTGGAGAAATAGCACCATGCAGAACATGATACAGGCCTTTAAATTCCTTGATCCTCTCCATAGCTGCGACATCTCTGGCATCTTCAACCACACAGATAAGATTCTCATCTCGTGTATTTGAACTGCACAGCGAACACACTTCACTGTCGGTCAGATTACCGCAAACACTGCAGTATTTAGTCTTTAGCTTTGCATCACTGATAGAACTTGCAAGTCTTTCAACCTTTTCAACAGGCATATTGAGAACATGAAAAGCCAGTCTCTGAGCAGTTTTATGCCCAATACCGGGAAGTTTCTCAAACTCTTCAATAAGTCTTGCAACAGGTGCCGCATAAACACTCATTATAATCCATCCTTATATTAAAACAGTCCAGGTATTCCACCTAATCCGCCTGTTATCTTGTTCATTTCCGAATTAACCATTTCGTCAGCTTTCCTTATAGCTTCATTAACAGCTGCAACAATTAAATCCTGCAACATTTCAACATCATCAGGATCAACTACTTCCGGCTTAATAACAATTTCCTTTATTTCCTTTTTACCTGTTGCAACAACAGTAATAGCTCCACCACCGGCAGATGTTTCAATAGTCCTGTCCTTCAATTCTTCCTGAAGTTTTTCCATATCCTTCTGCATCTTTTGAGCCTGCTTAACGAGATTGTTCATGTTTCCTCCGAAACCCGGAAAACCACCTTTTGCCATTTTAAAACCTACCTCCTGTTTTATACTCATATAATAAGATACTAATTAATTTAGCATATCTTAATCCATTACTTATATGTTAAGAATAAAATCAAGACACAATAAACATTATACATTAATATTCAGTCATATTACCAGCATTTTTGATATATTAATTATATTTTTATAAAATTATTCTTTAAATATCCCCCATAAAGCTTATTCATCAACTATATTCAGCGGTGCATTCAATTCTTGGGCAATAGCTTGGGCTTTTTCAAGCAATTCGTCACTTTCACTGCCGCCTTCTTCTTTTTTATTTTCAATAATATCTTCGCTGCCAATGCACTTGATCCTTATCTCTCTTCCTAACCTCTTACTCATATAATTTTCTAAGATTTCCGCATTTTCAACCTTTGATACATTAATTTTAAAGTAGCTTCTTTCGGAAGGAAAAACAATCCCCACGATTCTAGGGTCTATCTCAACAGCCTTAGTGTCTAGCAGATAAGAAAAAAGTGCCATCCGCCCATTCTGCTTCAAATCATTCAACACATCAACCCATACATCCAAGCCTTTTAAGTTACCGGCAGAGTTTTTCAGGTCGATTTTAATATCACTGCCCGATTTATCGGAGCTCTTGCCAGCTTCATTGGAAGAGTTCTGATTTTTATTGTCAATATTATAGTTCTTTGGCTCACTGGAGCTTACTTTCACTCCATTTGCCAGCATATCATTAATTTTTTTTTCAAGAAATTCAATTCTTTCCGTCAGTCCGGCATCACTTAAGTCTATACTGTTCTCACAAAGCTTTATAAGAGCTACTTCCAATAGAACTCTTGCATGGGTTGACCATTTCATAGTAGCTTCAAGAGCTGAAAGTTCCTTAATTACAGATGTTATCTCAATGTTTGACATCCCTTTGCTCTGCTCTTTCATTCTCTGAATCATCTCTTTGGAAGCTTCAATTATCTCCTCCGGGTTTTTACTGGTACTGCAAATCAGCAAATTCCTATAGTAGAGAACAATGTCTGACACAAACTGAGTTATGTTTTTCCCATCCATAACCAGTACATTTATAAGGTGCAATACCTTGTCCACTTCCTTTGCATTGATTGCATCAACAATATCTGCTATGAACGTGTTATTTACTATTCCCACCACCGACAATACATCATCATAGGTCAGGTGCTTGTTCCCAAGCGAAATACACTGATCAAGGATACTTATAGCGTCCCTCAAAGCCCCGTCAGACATCCTTGCTATAAGCTTTAACCCCTCATTTTCAATACTCACTTCACTTGATTTTGCAATATGTTCAATTCTTTTAACAATGCTTTCAACCGGAATTCTCCGGAAGTCAAATCTCTGACACCTTGACAATATTGTAGCAGGCAACTTATGGGGCTCTGTTGTTGCAAGAATGAATACAACGTGGGCCGGAGGCTCTTCCAAAGTCTTTAGCAATGCATTAAACGCCCCTGACGAAAGCATATGAACCTCGTCTATTATATATACCTTGTACCGGGCTTTTGACGGAGCATATACTACCTCATCCCTTATTTCCCTGACGTTGTCAACACTGTTATTGGAAGCAGCATCTATTTCAATAACATCAAGTAAACTGCCATTTAATATTCCCTTGCATACCTCACATTCATTACACGGGTCTCCATTGGCAGAATTTTCACAGTTGATGGCTCTTGAAAAAATCTTTGCCATGGTAGTCTTACCGGTACCCCTTGTCCCGCAAAAAAGGTAAGCATGAGCTATCCTTCCCGCAGAAATGCTATTTTTAAGTGTCTTTACAACATGCTCCTGCTCAACAACGTCTTCAAAAACCATTGGACGCCATTTTCTGTAAAGCGCTAAGTAAGACAATCTTCTTCCCCCTAACTTTCTCCATTTGGACAATTGTGCTGCTAAACACCAAGACGCAATTTTATGTTAATTGTTCCAATGCATATCAATAATTTGTCGTACAAATATATTATATACAAATAAATAAGCTATTTAAAGGATTTTTAAATAGCTGTAACTTTCGAGGAACTTATTGTATAAATCAGTATATCAAGTAAAACTAAATTCCCCCATATTTATTAAAATGTTTGGTTTTTATAAATTAAATTGGCCGTGCACCTGTCCTTGACAAATCTCTACAAGCGTTACCTATGCAGTTAGCTCTAACCAGGCATTTCTGCGGCACACGAAAGTGCCCACTTACCGCTGCTTTCTTCCGAACCTGACGGGGTTCATGGGTTTTCATTGCGCAGGACCCGGTTTTCATTACTACTTACATAGGGCAGACCTTACATAAACAAGCCTGAGACAGGAATTCAATCCTGCTATAGCGGATTGCAGGTACAGGGCACCGCTACCTCCCCATCTAGCACGACCAAAGATTAACTTTAACTAAAGTACGACCATTTCTGCGTACTTTAGTTATTATACTCAATAATCGTAAATACTGCAAGACATTTTATCAGATAATATGGATGAACTTTTATCCATTATTCTATCTACTGGCATTAAACCTCTTATCTTCATGTAATTCCGTCTTCGCAGTATTACTTTCAATAAAGTTGGAATAAAACTTTGTGTACTTATCAAGAATTTTCCTGTCTTTTTCACTAAGCTCTGTTAATAAATGCTTTTTGACCTTATCCAATTTATCACATCCATTCATAATTTCTACTATATTTAACATATGAAAATTGAATTTCTATTATTCAGATATATTTTTCTATATATGGCAGAATTACTAATCTATTTGTTTCCCAGTGCTTTTTAACTGTTTTGTAACCACTTAAAATTGCCCGAATAGAGGGTAAAACCGTGAGGTACAATATGGAAATGGAGATGGTGATGTCGAAGATGAAGAGATTGAAAGGGTCAGGAGAGTCTTTGCCGATAATAAAAAGTTATAGTTGAAAATTTATCCGGAATAATTTAGAATTAATACGTTAGTGTACCAAATAAACACTAAAATAACGGGGAACTGAGGTAATTATATGAAAACTAGTTTGTTAAAACTTATTTCACTGCTATGTGTTTGTTTTTTTCTTAGCAGTTGTGCACTGAGTTCAGATTCTGACACTACAAAGGTGGTAAAAAGTGCAGATGGAAAAATGGAACTGACTGTTCCATCAAATTGGAATGACAATGATGAAGAATTGCATGATGAAGCCGAGTTAAGAGTATCCAGTTACACTGAAGAAAAGTATGTTATTGTGTTAAACGAAGAAAAGGAGTCCTTTGATGATGACATGACTTTACAAGATTACCACGATATCATCATTGGAGCAATGAAAGATAGCGTTAACAATTCTGAGGTGAGCGCGCCAACAGAAACTGACTTAAATGGAAATAAGGCAATTCTGGTTCAAATTAAGGGTTCCGTCGATAAGATTAAAGTAGTATACTGGATCTACACATTAGAAAGTACAGATAACTTTACCCAGGTTATAGGCTGGACACTGCAGAAAGACGAAGAAAAGAACAAGGAAGCTATCATGAATGTTATGAACAGCTTTAAAATACAATAAAATATAAGTATACAGGTAAGGTATTCCGGTTGGGAAAACCTTACCTGTTTTTATTTACTCATAGTTTTTAATAAATGACATAATGAATTCCTTAATCATAAAATACCCGATAATCATTATATTTCTACTTTGGAAGCTCCTTAATAAGACCTAACAGGTAACTTTTAAAGATAGCAAAATCAATCGAATTAATACTGCCATTACCATCTAAATCACCGGATATCCTCCAATTATCACCGGGCATTTCTTTGGTCATTCCCAGAAGATACATTTTCATAGCAGCAAAATCAATCGAATTTGCTTTTCCATCACCTGTTACATCTCCATAAATAATAATCGGCGTAACAGTAGGTGTTGGAGTTGGTGAAACAATTACCGTTCCAGGTTCGTCTCCCCATTCCAATTTATCATTAATGTATCCTGTTACCTTAGTCCAATCCTCATAATCTCCACCAGCTTCATTATACGAGTAATCATTCGTCTGATCAAAATCGCTCCAATCGGCCTTCCAGACACGGGTTGAAAAATAAAAACTTTCTTCCGGTGCAATCTCTCCTGCTTTAAAACCTATTTCAAAATAATGATCCGCACCATCCGTAGGTTTATCCATTTTCACAAATGTACCTGTAATATTTCCTTCGCCTATTGAAGAATAATCGCATGAAAAAGTCTGTGCTTTCTCACCATCAATCGTATAATAATACCTGATCTTAACAGTACTGAGATCCAATGTTTTTGAGGTCTGATTCATTATGCAGAACTTCGGCGCTATTTGATTGGAGGAATAAAATGCACTGTTATACATCAGTATAGCCATATCCTTGTCCGGTGCAGGAGTTGTAGAGGATGTAGGAATTGGCGTATATGATACTGAAGGATCTCTGTAAGGTTCTTTACCAAATACAAGCTTTCCCTCTTTATACACAGGAATACATTCAGTTTTGATAAATTCAGTTTTTACAGTAGGTAACCCTTCTCTGGAAAAGTCATTGCTTGCATCATAGCATGTTGCATTGGTAGTATATATCTTAAATTGAATCTGGCTTTTTCCAAACATTTTAACTGTTGCCGGCCAGTAAATCTCTGCAAAATATATATGATTGCCTTCATCCCATGGTATAAGGCCTGATATCTTTGCTCCGTTGTCGGTAAAAGCAATTCCAGTTTTAACGTTTTTTACCGATAAACCTTTTTCATAAAATTCACTTAAATCTACAAAATACCGAACGGTTATATCTTTTTCAAAGTGAGGTGGTGCCATATTTACATTATATATATTAGCATTAATAACAGTCTGCTGTTCATTCTCATATGTAACCTGCGCCTCAATTGAATACTCTGGAGGACCTGACTCTATGTCAGGAGTTTCTTCCGGCTCCTGATCCTTACCGAAAAGCTCCGTCATTCCAGCCATAGCACCTACAAATCCGGCATTATAGTCGAGTCCCACTTCGGTGTACACATATTTGTTTATATCATCGACATACGAATCATCATCCTTTGGCCCTCCAACTAAAGCACCGTAAAGTATATGCCTTTCAGGGTCATCCTTGTCCTCTCGTGTAAGTTCTCCCTCAAGCCTTCCGCTTGCAGCCCTGTGATGGGGAAATTCAGGATAGTTATTGCCAAATCCTACAACATAAGAGCTCTCACGAGGATTATCACCTAAAATATAATCCATCTGGCTTTTTGCGAAATCAACATATTTGGGATTTGGACTATATTTGTTGTATACAAGAGCTAAAAAGCTTTCTGCTGCTGCATATTTCAGGCATGCCCACTCATGAAGGTATTTTAAACCACCAGGCGTTGTTTTAAGTTCATTCATCCAGTAATTTAAGTTTTCTTCAGTTGCTTCCTTGTACTTGGGTTTGTCCGACAACTGAGACATCATCAGGTACACTCCGCCAAAAACATCATCCCAACAATGTGTCCAGTGATTATAGTACTCAACTTTGTCTCCGCCAATGCCCCTTTCAGTCATAAGTGCTTCTACATCGTCAAGATAACTTCCGTCTTCTGTTGCTACATACAGCCATATAGCACCCCACATAAGCTCATCGAAATAGTTAGCAGGGGTGTAATAGGTTTGTGCCTTACTGTTGCCCCTGTACTTCTTACCAAAATTATATAATCTTTTTGCTGTATCAAGGCATTTCTCACTGTACTCCAAATCTCTGTCCTTATAATTCACATACATCAGCGCCAGAGCCGCTGCAGCGTTACCGGCCACATCAGAACCCGGTGTCTCAGGATTTGCAACATAGTAAGTGGGTCTCTCAGTATCCTGCATTTCCGGAGGTCCCCAATAACTGTGATCAGTATCACCATCCCCAACCTGATAATAGAAAGTGGTATCATTTACAAAGCATTTTATAAAATAATCGCAAAAATGCTTGTTGATATTGAGCATATATTCATCCTGACCTTTTTCAATAAAGGTATCCTTGAACTCATAATATGCCCAGCCTAATGTTGATGCAGAATAGGTCTGAGGCAAGCCAAACTTTACATGGTCTCCACAATCATGGAAACCTCCGCTAAGGTCAAACCCGACATCACTACCATCATCCACATGGCACGGGCCTCTCCACTTTAATCTGTTGTTGCCTGCATCATCTCCGCACCAGTTTGCTTCATAGAACAAAATTGACTTGGCAAAAGCATCCGCATAATTAAATTCAGATGCAGCTTCTGTCGTTGCTGGAAAACTTCCAATTGATAGCAGCATACAAAAGATCAGCACGATAGATACGGTTACTTTAATTTTACTCACATGTAATACCCCCCAATCAAAATTTATATATTTTCATAAAATATATTCGGTAAATGATATTCTATATAAGTCTTTAATGCACCATTAATGAAATGTGTATATAAAAAAATTATATCATCATTCCAAAATTTTAGGTATATTGATTTAGGAAAGCTGGATGGGAGTACATCATTCTTAGTGCAACAGCCCTTTACAGATTCTTTTTTACTAATTTACTTTTATGAATAATAAAGTAAACAACTAATAATATTATGCTAAAAATAAACATAGGCATGTATATCATATAAAAAGTCATTGAGGAATCATTACGAAAATACATATCTATTTTGTCAGCAAAAGTTAGGACAGAATTAAACTTTAATATATCCTTTAATGTTAAAAGTATATCAAAAATAAATACTGTTACAGGCAAAAGCCAGATTTTATTTCTTGCCTTAAAATAAAATAATGTAAATAAAATTATATTTGGTAAAACTATGAAACCTACCATTATTAAAAACATTAAGCAATTCATTTTATAATCCTTCCCAGTGCAATAATACATTTGCCTTTATTAATATTACCATATATCTGTGCCACCAACAAACGATTAGTATTTTATATTTGTCCAACTAATTTTAAGAATTATATAAAAACCCTGCTGTAGTATATTGAGCTTTGGGTTGTGTATTAATACCAGCAATATTCCAATAACCCCAATAGTTACTATGCTTTATTGCATAAGGAACTGCATCTTTTGCATTATTAGCAGAGTTATCTAGTAAAATCCGCAGTAAGTTGACCACTATGTTGAAACATTAACTCCATTATTTGTTTCATAATAATGACGCACAAATACACTAAAAGGTTCATTCGGATTTCACCATACCATTATGAAAAAGGATTAATGAATGCTTCCGAAGCAGGGCATATTTTTACATGAATAAGGAGCTGTCCACCAATTGAACTTAGTGACAACCCCTCTAGATAACAAGTTCTATCTTTACATTTGTTAAATATTCATCATTTCACTGCTTCGCTTACCATATTTCTTAAAACTTTATCATTATTCCATAATTTTAGAAACCAACTTTATTCAGTTGATATCTGCCCTCTGATTCATTTGAAGTGTCACAAGTAACATAATATAAGTTTCCACTTTCTTTGCCCCACATTGCTGAAACACATATAATCTCCCAATTCTCTTGCAACAACTCCGGTGAGAATAACACCTTATTGCTCCCATCTTTTATGTCATATAAATTCAAGTCCATTGGGGTATTACCGGTTTGATAAGTAAATTTGCTTCCGTCAGGGGATGTTGATATGTTACAAACCATATCTTTCACAGGTATGGTCACTTCATTCACAACCTCCCCATCTTCTCCCAGTATAACCAAACCCTGCGTGTATTCTTCCTGCACATGCCCTTTACTTGAACACAAAATCCCGATATTATCTCCAAAATATGAAAGCCCTTTATATATCATTGCACCATGTGGAATAAAAGGAATCTTTATTATTCTATGCTTCTTTCCTTTTAAGTCTATTTCCACTAAAGTATCAGTTTCAATTTTGCTTTTATTTTCGTCATAATTTCCTACTAAGATTGCGATCTTATCTGATTTGTATGCAGCCAAACCCACATAACCTTCTATATGTATACCCATTTCCTTTAACAAATCGCCATACTTATTATTCTTTACATCATAGTAGTTCAACCTTCCTTCTACTGAAGAACTATTCGTGCAGTAATATACCATTTTCCCATCATCGGACAAAAAAATCTGATATTCGCTCACTGTTGTAGCAATTGATTCCAATATTCCTAATGAACTTGTTTTGGTACAATATAAATATCCTGAATCATTTTTTAATACCAATTTATCGCCTTCACCAATAATTTCCAAGTAGTCATTATCGCCTGTTATGGATTTTCTCATATCCTCGGTATTTTCGTTTAAGTTATTACTTGGAGAGTTTATAGGAGATCTGCTATCTAAAACACCTTCTGTTTTATTACATGATACGGAACTTATCAATATTAATACTAGAACACCTAGTAATATTAACTTTCTCATTGCCTATCACTCCTTCAACTTATTGTTCCCACAATTCAATATAAATTCAAACACGCGATCACATATAGCATCATTATATAAAAGCAAAAAGCAAACCATAAGGATTATATATGTAAGTGGAAAGCTATAGCTAAATCCTAAAATGTAAGCTGCAATATACCCTATTATCAATCCAAACACAATTGATATTATAATACATCTGTACAGGATTGTCTTTGGCACTTTAAAGTCTTTTGTAACCCTGAGAGAAAATATAAGATCAACAAAAAACATAATAATAAACACCATAATAAAAAGTGCTATTCTAAACGAACTTTGAAACAGAGCATTAAATGTAACATAGTTAATCATAAATACAGAATTACTATCCTTTATTGAGTTCTTTATCTGGTCAATGTAAAAACCTATATCGAATATATTTTCAGGAGGAATATATTTATCGGGAATATAGAATTCAAACCTTATAAGTCTCCCTATCACAACCACAACGGCTACAAAAGAAATTAGCATTACAATATTGCTTATTGCAAGTATTGCATTTCTTCTTATAAGTTCTGCTAAATAAGCATCCCTTAGCTTCAACTTGTAAAAATTTACAGCCTTCTTTATTAGCATTATGATCTGCCGTATCAAAAAAATGATACATAGTAAACCTAATAAAAACAATAATATGTCTTCAATCTGAGCAATAATAACATTGTACTTATTATAATCTCTTATAACAAACCCGGAAGATGCCCTTCTTCTTAAGCTGTTGTCAATAACCTCTTCAAATGAATATACTTTGCCCTGTTTAAATTTCAAGCCATTTGCCACAAGGTAGTCAATGCTTTTTTCTGTTTCATAGGATGAGTATGGAATGAATATTCTTTCGTAAATGTCATCGGTCAAATCAAATAAAATTCCTCTGTTGGCCTCATATACTCCAACTATCTTGTAGCTTTTATTCCCAAGAATTATTGAATTTCCATTTATATTATCAGTCATATATAACTTGCGTGCAAGCTCACTACTTACAACAGCTTCGCTCATCCCCTCCCTGCAGGATGCCTTATCTAGAAAACTACCTTTTATCATATTTATATACGGAAAGAAGTTTTTGTAACCTTCATCGGTCAGCAGTACCTTTGAATCCAATGATCTTGCACCTGATTCTGTTCTGGCTGTCAATTGCAACTCGATTGCTGCTGAAATTTCCCATTCATCGTAGTTTTCCTTTATCTTTTCATATTCCTTTATTGAAATTCCATCACCACTGTTTTCACCCATATAGGTGGCTTCTACCCTTTTCTCCATTTTTCCCATTATCTTTTTATCAAAAGTAGCCCCAAGGCTATTTAAGACTGTAATCATACAAGTAATCAAAAAAAGGCTTAAAAATAGTTTTGCTGACAAATTACTAAATTTGGTTCTGTTTCCCACCCGATTTCACCTCACCTTACCTGCATTCTATCTAAAAGCATCTTTGTGGTATTAACTACTATCTCTTCATTATCCGTAATAGGAGCATCTATTGCACAATAGAACTTATCTTCTTCTAAGATCTTCACTCCTCTTACCTCTACATAATTTTCATTACCTAATGCACCATACTTAACTTTTACTATAAATACGCTTGTTTTACCGCCATAATCAATAATACAATTTTTAGGTATAATTGTATCATAATTCTTACTGTACTTGACAGAATATATTTGGGCTTCATTTCCTTCTATCTCAAGCCCTTCTTCAAGCTGAACATCTACCCAATACTTATATTGTTTTGAATCAGTTATATATTCCTTGCCCTGAATTTCTTTCTTTAAAGTTACTTCTTCAGTCTCTGTACCATTCTCACCCTTTTTCAGTACTTTGAATGTAATATCAACTTTATCTCCAATGTTAAAATTTTCTGCCTCCTCACCACTCATCATCCAGAAAACCTCATACTTCCCGTTATCATTTCCAATAACGAAAACAGGTTGGTTTGGTATAGTCACCATACCCTTATCAACATTTACCTCGAGAGCAATTCCATATGAATCAGCTTTAATTTCGCCACTATTGGATAAATCCTTTTTTAGTTTTTCAAGCTCAAGCTTTCTAAGACTTAACTCCACTTTCTTCTCATTCACTACACTTTCCTGTTCTTTTAATGTTCCGTCATTTCCATTATAGTTGTTAATTGTGTTTTCCAGTTTCACTATTTCAAGCTCTTTCTGTTTTAATGATATTAAAATATCCTCTTTATCAAAGAGCGCCAATACCATATCCTTCTTAACCGGGTCGTTTTTCTTTATAAACACATCTTTTACCTTCCATGAACCACCTGAATAAACCTTCTCTTTATCTATCAACTCAATGCGTCCTGTTTTATCCATTATTTTTGCTAAACTTCCCTTTGAGGCCTTCACAGTATCTACTTTAGGCAGAAGCATATTGTTTATTGATTTTGAAAAGAATGTAAAGAATAGGATAAGCACCAGAAACACTACTCCAATTTTAGCAATTAAGCTTTTTCTTTTATTTTCCTTTACCTCTGTTACCATCTCGATCTCCTTTCTACTTTATACCACTTAACTGAATACCTTCTACCAGATAGTTCTCACCATAAAGGTATATAAGCATTACAGGAATCATGTAGAGAACTCCGCTTGCAAATGCTAATCCAATCTCTGATTGATTTATATTGTAAAGATATATAGATAATGGATATTTTGTACTGTCACTCAGAAATATCAAAGGCTGTTCAACCATATTCCAATTATCAATAAAAGAAAGTATTGCAAGTGATGCTATTATTCCTTTGCACTGAGGCAAGATAACTCTTGAAAACGTATTAAAATAACCGGCACCATCAATTTTTGCAGCTTCGCAGTATTCCTCAGGTATTCCCCTGATATACTGCCTTAAAAGCACTATACCAAACGCAGAAAACCCTCCCGGCAAAATAACTGCAAAAAATGATCCGATGATACCAAGGGTTTTCAATACTATGTAATTGGGAACAAGCGTAACCTGTAAAGGCATCAGCATAACTACAATAAACACAAAAAACAACTGTTCCCTGAAAGGAAATTTCAATTTTGCAAAAGCATAAGCTCCAAACACCGACACTACTATTTGAATAAGGACAATAGGAACCGTCAATATAACCGAATTCCAAAACATAACCAGGAAATTGGGCTTTCTCAAAACAGCATTATAATACTGTATAATGCTTACCATCTGCGGAATCAGCTTAAATCCGGTATATTTAGAAGCTGCTGTGTCTGCCGTTTGCTGCTGATAGGTCATAACAACTTCCTCCCCAGACATAAATGAATTGGTAACCATAAACAGTATTGGAAAAAGTAAAACTATTGCGGCCATAACTAAAATACCATAAATACAAACCTTCTTAAAATCACGTACCTTTTTCCTTAATCGTATTTTATCTGCCAGTTTATTAAATTTCTCTTTAATGGCACTCACCCCTCACATAAACTACAAATTGTATTAAAAGCTTTTGCCATACCTTCCCTCAACCTTGTATAGTACAAACACAAGTGCTGCTATTGCTAGCCCCATCAATAGTGAAGCTGTGGACAGCCTCTGATAGTTTAAATTGTTGAAATTATTGTTCATAAAGTGCTGTAGCATATACATGTTCATGGGCGGATAATCTCCGCACAAAAGATATGCCTCTCTAAATACCTTAAAAGAGTTTATTATGGAAATAATAAACACAAAGAATCCTGTGGGAATTAAAAGTGGCAGGGTAATAGCTATCAACCGTCTGAAACTACTTGCACCATCTATATCTGCAGCCTCATAATAATCCTTTGGAATACTGTTTATTCCCGCTGTAAACAGTATTATATTATATCCACAATTTTTCCATACATATAGCAGTACCAGTATTGCCATCGACCATTCCGATTTAAGCCAATTAACTGTATTTAGATTGAAACGGTTTAATATACTGTTTAGTGCACCAAATTCATTAAAAGTAATCTGCCATACAAGTATAATGGATGCTACAGGTATTACCAAAGGCATTACAAAAAACATTCTGAAATACCTCATACCTCTAAATGCTTTGTTTAAAAGCAGTGCCAGAAACAGTGATACTATAATTATCAGTGGTACGCTTATAGCATTGAATATTAATGTGTTCTTTACAGCAAGCAAATAAGATCCGCTGGAAAGTAGACTTTTGAAATTGTCAAGTCCTACAAATTTAACTCCTCCTATACCTTTTGTAAAGCAGTAATAGATACTTATTACCGTAGGTATGACAAAAAATATTAGAAAACCAATCAGGTAGGGCATTGAAAACATATACCCTACCAAGGCTTCCTTATTCTTTATATTTAACCGCAACTTATTTTTCATAATGACACCCTTCGTCTTTACTACTCATTTAGATATAGAGTGGCTTTCGCTTGTATCTTTTCCGCCGCCTGTTCTGCAGTACACTTACCTTCTACATATTCCTCTAATCCTTCATATATAAAGCCCATTATATTTTCATCAAGGATTTCACACTTTTCTACTCTACTTATTATCTCCTTTGCCTGATCTGCTAAAGACTGAGACACAGGAACAGAAATTACAGCGGTACCGTAAATGTCTATTCCTACTTCAACTCCCTCTGACTCTTTTCCGGTCCTTTTTTCTAGAGCTGCTTCAAAAGCCTTTTTATTTACCGGTGTTTCAATTAGTATTCCTGATTGTACTTTAGTATTTGACTGTATTTCCTCTGACAGTAGATACTTTATAAATTCATAAGCTGCCAGCTTATTTTTTGAGTTCTTGTTTATTCCAGCAATAGCTGCAGGAACTGCAGTTAATTTAGTATCTCTCTTAAGTTTGGGAAAAGGATATACTTGTATATCATAATTGGGCTTATCTCCAATACAGACCGGTATCCTGTTGGTACTTGCCCACAAAGCATCAGGGTTTAAGGAAAAGTTTGCTGCACAACAAGCCGCTACAATAATTCTTTTTTATATAAATCAAATTCAGTATTTGCACCCTCAATATTATTCGGCACTGAGTTTTCTCTTACTTTTTTCAGAATATTTAGAAGTTCTATAAATTCAGGACTATCAAAGGAAGTCTTTCTCTTGTCAAAGTCTACAAATTGTTTCATACTATCAAACATAACACCACTAGTAAATGTATAACTATATGCTTTGTTCTGACCGTTCATGAAATACTTGTCAGGATTTCTTTTATGGTACTCACTAACCATATCCGCAAATTGTTCTAGATCTATATCTGACAAGTCATATTCCACACCACTCTCTTTAACAAGAGAATCTACAGTCCAATAAGTTGGTACTCTGAATCCTAAAGGAACAAAATATCGTTTCCCATTATACACACCCGAATTCATTACTACCTCATAATAATCGGACATATTGAAATCCTTATCCTGAGACATTGGTATCTCCAAATCGGCGAACACTTCAGAATCAATAAGAGACTTTTTGAATGAAGGTATAATAAGCGGATATGTTACAATAACATCCGGACCTCCACCGGCCATAAGCTCTGTACTTAATTTATCTGCAACTTCTCCAATATGAGCTAATGTCTCCACTTGCACCTTAACCTGTGGATACTTTTCCTCAAATGCAGCAATTGTCTCCCGGAGCACACTTGAATATTGACCTAAATACATCTTAATGGTGCCACTTGGCTCCTGAGTAATATCCCATGTTTCTTTATCAGGCTCCATACCTTCTGAGCAACCGATTGACATTATCATTAGGACAGCTATACATAATATGGCAATTTTTCTAGTTATCTACTTCACATTAACCCCTCCAATTGTATACATTTATATTATAAAACATATTTTACCTTAGTTGTACAACAATTATCAACCTGGAAATTTTATTATATGAGTAATAACTATTTGATTAAATCAATAAGAACTTCCAACAATTCACACCTTTTAAATCATCAAAGTTCAACTTTATATTATTGACTTATTTCTAATCATTGCTAGTATTCTGGTATTTGTGTCTAGTTTATCTCACTTTACTGAACTCCTACTTGTCTCATAATAATGGCGCACAAATACACTAAACGGTTCATTCGGATTTCACCATACCATTATGAAAAAGTATTAATGAAAGCTTCAGAAGCAGGCCATATTTTTACATGAATAAGGAGCTGTACACCAATTGAACTTAGTGACAACCCCTTCAGATAAATTCATGAGCAAAGCGAATTCCCTTGCCTTTCTATTTCTACATTGCTAGCTAATCAAATTCAGGTAGTGGACTTCCATCTTCATTGATCATTTTAGTAGTTTGGATATTTGTTTGATATTCCCACGAATGTGTCAAAATTGTATTGTCAATATCTTTCCAACTTGCAATAAATTTCACATTATAAAGCATATTACTTACTTTTTCAACTTTAGTTTCTAATTCAATAGGCATTTCGAAATTGCTTCCCTTTATTGTAGTTGTTACCTTACCAACTTCATTTGAAAAAGGCAGTTTAGTTTCTGAAGCTATATCAACAAATACAGAATTTATAGCATCTGCTTCTGTATATTCAACGTATCTGTAAACTGTGTAATCCTTACCAACCAATACAGCTACCTTTTGCGATGTTGGTTCTCCTTCAATTTCAAATATTTTTGCTTTTGTTCTTAAATCTTTTCCAATTTCATTTATTATTTTATTTCTATTAACAAAATCTTTTGTATTAATGTATATTGAGTCATTAATGTTGCAAAAACCTTTTGACTTAAAGTCAATGTAAATAGTTTACTGGTATAGTCTGCACCCATAAGAAAATAATGGGTTTAGCAAAAGAAAAGGAGAGTGACCACCCAAACCTCTGCACTATTAATTTAAAAAACTTAATACGATAAATCTACACTGTACCAGAAAAGAACGGTTTCAAATTCTTTCTTCCAGTTAAACCGCTTCCGCCTATATGTGGGAGGTGGCTTTTGGGGCTTAAGATCCTGTTGAAGCTGTATAATCGAATTCCACAGGCCGCCTGCTATTAGCCTTACTATTTTTAAGAAGTCATACTTTACACCTATAAGCATATGCATTAACTTTAGCAGGCAAAACAGTATAAGTGCGGAATATATTTGGATTAACACAGCATTAAAGCTGGTACCAAAGAGCTTCTTAATCTTCAGATGTTGCTTTATCCACTTGAAGAATGTTTCGATGCTCCATCTTAGGCGATAAATCTGGGCAATATCCTCAGCAGATAAGTCAAAGCGATTAGTAACTATACTGAAAAGTTCGTCGCTAGATGAATCAATTAGCTGTACAATCCTTAAAGAATGCTGCATCCGTGTACTTTGACATCCAAGAATGACTTCTTTATCAGCTATAACAGCACTCCCTTTAGGGATAAAGTTTTCATTCAGTACAGTTATGATAGCGTTTTTCTTAAGCCGTGAAATGAAATATATGCCTTCTTGGCAGTACCTTTCGTATTCCTTGTAATCAAGGTATGCACGGTCAAAGAGGTAGGTTATCCCTGGTTCTTTGACGAAGGACTTCATTTTTTCTTTATCATGAATGATGCCTTCAGTCATTATAATGCTTTCGGGGCAATCCATCAAAACATTATAAAGGGTATGAACTTTAACTGCTGCTGCCTTGTCTCGGTAGTCAGCCCAGGGAAAAAGGGTTATACAAAGCCGTATAATGGTGGAATCAAGAACTTTCAGCGCTCCCCAGTTACCTGGTATTATTCGTATACCGTGATGTTTTTTAACCTTGGCGAGTGTAGCTTCAAATATCATTTTAAATACATCGGTATCCCTATCACTGTTTGAACGTGATATTTGTGAAGCACTAATGGTTCCCGTATATTCCTGGAGCTTTTTATCAACAGTTATTCCATCGCTGATGCCTCTATGGCTTTCCTTCTGAGTGAGGTGTGCGTACATCATCGTATTAAGTTGCCGAAGAACAGTAAACTTTTTGGTTCCGTGTTCCGAGTTGGTTTGATCAACAGCCTTTTCCAATATATTCATTGGTAAAAAGCCTGTTAAAGTTTCAAAAACTGTAGTACAATCAGCCATGTCGTTAGCTCCTTTGTTAATTGATGTGGTTGCTTGTCAGGGCGTACCCACTTGATATTAACAAAGGGGCTTTCATACTTTCTACAGGTAAATATTACAATTGATTTTTTTCAAAAATTTTTATGCAATAACAATGACTATTGCAGAAAGTTTTATTCGCCTGTTCTTTTTCATATCACTCATTTGCAATACTCCTATTCTTCTAATTCATTTTAATCAGCCTTGAAGCATGTATTACCATAGTTTTTGCACATATTACCAAAACCAATATTTCTTTTTCACAAAAATATACGAAAAAATAACAGTCAAAAACCCAACGCTTCCTATAATAATAAAAGACAAATTAACTTTTAAAAATGATAATTCTCTATCTGTTAATAGATACTTTCCACCAATATCAACCTTAATTGTTCCCGATTCTATGGCATTCTTTAATATCTCATATTTGCCCTTCGACGCATTATATAAATATATGTATCTGTCATTTTGCAGGTTTTGCTCTTCAAAAGAAATACCTATTTTACCAGGCAGCTTATTTCTATTATTAACCACTACTTCCATTCCATCTTCCATATCAGTGCACTCAATACTGGTAGATATTTCATTTTCATAATTTACTATATCACTTCCATCTATTATAATCAAATAATCATCGCAATCGACTAAAAGTGTCATTTTTGAGTCATACAAATATTTAAGGGCTGATTTTGTCACTTTATCAAACTTACTCTTTCCAACAACTACTTTCATATCATGCGATTCTTTCAGAATTTCTGTAAGAGGATCCATATCATTGTTAATACTTACCGCAGGTATGCCCTCTTCAACCTCTTCAATCAAATCTTTATTGACAAGTACTGTAACTTCCGACTGCATATATCCATTAGAAACAACTATCGTGGCTACACCTGTATCAACCGCAGTTATCAAACCATTACCATCTACTTTCGCAATAGAGGTGTCATTGGATTTGTACTCAATTTTCTGATTTGCATTCCGGGGTAAGACGCTGCATTTCAATTTAAACTGTTCATTTGTTTTTAACACTATATATGATTTATTAATTTCAATTTTTTCAGTAGCAGTCACTACGTAAATAGTAATCTGTTTTGTCACTTCTCCTGCTTTAATATTTATTACTGCTGTTCCTTCTTTTACGGCTTTAATCTCTCCCGAGGTATCAATAGTGGCAATTTTATGATCTTCCGAAATATATTCCACCTTTGGCTCGGTTGCGTTATAAGGCAACACTGTTACCTGTATTTTTTGAGTTTTCCCCACCTCCATTTTATCATCGTACTTTCCTATATCAATGTCCGTAACAGGATAAACCTTTTTTTCTTCAACCTTTAGGTCGAATGACTTTTCTATTCCGTCCACTCTTACAAATATTTTAGTCTCGCCAACAGCATGTGCCTCAATTCTTCCAAATACATTAACGGTTGCAATTTCTTCATTGGCAGATTCATAAACAATCTTCTTATCAGATATCTCAACAGGCATAACTGAAGGCGTTAACAATTGTTTATCCCCAACCATCATTGTTTTCGGATAATCTCCCAAATCTATATCAGTCACTTTTAATTCTTTTTCTTCATAAACAGATAATGTAAATTCCTTCTTAATTCCACCTGCTTCAACAATAATTGCAGCAATTCCAACTTTATGTGCTCTGATTCTTCCAAGTCCATTTATTGTGGCGACATCCGTATTTTTAGAGGTATATTTAAATCCGGGATTCACTGCATTTGGCGGTAAAACTGCCGGTATCAGCAACTGGGTTTCCCCCACCTTCATTTTCTTTACATAATCACCTAAATCAATATCCTTGACACTAGTATCCTCTTTAGGCAACACTTTTAAAACAAAGGAATTCTTTTTATTACCTGCTTTTGCAGTTATTACAGTCTCTCCAACAGAGAGTGCAGTTATTCTACCAAGTCCATTTATACTAGCCACCTTTTCATCACTCGAAGTGTATTGTAGACTTCTGTCAGTTGCATCAAAAGGTAAAACAGTTACTGAAAGTAATTGATTATCTCCAATGCACATTTCTTCTTTATGTTCTCCAAGATCCAATTCTGAAACATCTATGTACGTACTTTTCGGAGATTCCACTTTTAATTTGAACTGTCTACTTATTCCATCTGCAGCTTCAACGATTATTTTTGTTGTCCCTGAATCCAAAGCTGTAATTCTTCCAAGTTCATTTATTGTAGCAACACTTTCTTTACTTGAATAATATTTAACCTTTCTATTTGAAGCATCAAGCGGTAATACCGTAACCATAAGAAGCTGTTTTTCGCCCACCTCCATATCACTTCTATATTCTCCCATATCCAAATCTGTAACCTTTATATATTTAGGTTTATCATTTTCATCTGTGACATCTTCCTCTGTATTTTCTTCTTTTTCAGCTTCTTTCTTTTTATCCTCCACTATTGTATTGTCTTTAACGTCCTCTTCCTTTACTTCATTTGATATTTCTACACTACTATCCACAATGCTTTCCAATATTTCTTCTGCAAAAAGATATGTACAATTATTAATCTGCAGAAACATTATTATAAATACTAAAAACCTTAACAAGTGTTTCTTTACCATATCAGAACTCCTATCTTGACAGTATCCCTAATGATTCCATCACATAATCAAAATATGTTACCTTATCATATTGAATACGTGCCTCTATCGGCATACCGTTGGAAAAATTGACTTTATAACCTTTTTTACTTATTATGTATGTATTATCCGGCACTATATCAACCTTAAAAAAACTATTTCCACTCTCACTATCGGTAGTTATATCACTATCCTTCTTTTCCACTTTTCCTGAAATAGTTCCATATACGTTCTGTGCCAGCCCCGAGATTGCAATACTCACTTCATCTCCTACAGAAATTCGAGCTATACTATTGGAATCCACATACGCCTGTACCTTATACTCATCCTGCTCGGATGCAATATTGGCAACTGCACTTCCTGCCTGCACCACCATTCCCTCTTTGTATTCCGCCAGCATATGTATTTTACCGGTAGCATTAGCCACCACCTGATATTCTTCCTGTCCATTCCCAACCGCTTCCAGTTGAATATCTATATTGGTCAATTCATTTTGATATTGCAGTATGGAATCCTCTATTGATTTTAACGTGGAATAATAAATTTCAGTTATCTTACTCTGGTTTTTTTCTATTTCGCTTTCTATTTGTGCATCAGTATAACCATATGATTTGTAGGTTCCCACATTAACCTTCTGCTGTGCAATCTGACTTTTATAATTTTCAAACTGGAAATAATAGAGATTGTCTTTCTCATCACCCTCAACGAAATAGTTTACGTCATCCTTTATTGAATCTACCAATCTTCTATATTGTCTAATTCTTTCTATGTAGAGTTCTCTTTTGCCTTCCAATTGTTTTGCCTGTAAGTCAAAATCTGTGCTTTTTACAGTTAGAAGCACATCTCCCTTTTCAACATGTACCCCTTCTTCAATGTTTATATCCGCAATTTTACCGCTATATGGTGCCATCACATAGTTTTTATTGATGCTCTGAACAGTTCCCGACGCCTTTATTATATCTATTTTAGGAGTTAGATAGCTCCAGATTCCAACGCCAATTATTAATGCAATAACAGCTACTATTATTATATAACCAAGCTCGGGTATTTTTTTGTCATAAAGCAATCTACTGTCTTTCAGTTCTTCAAAGGTTTTAACCTGCTTACTCATCGTCTGCACGCTCCATAAATACATCTGCAACTATACCGTCTTCATTTGAGTTCACAAATACGGTATAGCTGTCTCCTTTTAATGGAATATCCTCTTCAAAAGCTATCAGGTTGATTTTATCATATGCAAATTTAAGCTTGCTCTCTTCGCCCGTATATCTTGCATACATACAATTTTTTACCCGTATTATCGATTCCATATTATATGGAGGTTCAACATTGTGGATGAATGTATTTGATTGCCGCATAAGCTTAATAATCAATTTTACATCTTCCGTCTGCTCACCATTTATGTAAGTATACTGAATATGTGGACCAATTGGTTGTCCTCCTTTATTTCTTATATAATTATCCATCCGTATAACTTCTTTCGTAATATCTTCCTTGTTTTGTAAGTCAATTTCTCTAACTAACACATTAGTTAGTTTTAATATCTTATTTTTATTGATTTGAATTTTCTCATTTATCATTATACACACCTCAATATATTGATTGATTTAATATTGGTAATTTATATTGCATACAATCTTTTTTCGAATCAAACCAGATTAAAGGCAAATCCTTCTTACTTATTAATAGTAAATTAACAGGTAATAATTACAATCTTTATCCGCCAAACAAATTCTTTCTCTTTAAATGAGCAACCAAACAACTTATATAAAAAATTGCTGCTAATAATAGTCCTATATAACTTAAAACAACTCCTGCCAACGCAATTTTCCTTTTTGATGACTTCAATCCCGGAATTGCATAGAAAATTCCAAGCACACTTGCTATAATAAGTGGAAAAGATGGTATACTAACAATTCCCATCAAAAGGCTCAAATAGGAACTATTATCCTTTTCTTTTTGAGTTATTTCACTAGACTTTTTCCCTCTAATAAATACATCATAAAGGGAAATCCCCACTGTGCAACCAACTGAAATCAAAAAACTTCTCAAAATATTCATTTTAGAATTCCCTAGTAACAAACCTAGTAGCAAACCAATCGGAAAAATAATCAAAAAAACTTTTAATCCAAACAATACTCGATCCTTTATAGAATTCATATTACACCCCCCCTTCATGCTTCCTATCATCTATTCTCACTTCACCTAATTCCTTCATCATTTTTTTTATCTGTTCAAGTTCAAATACAGCCATCCCTTCTATATCTTCCTCGTATTTTGATACCAAAACCTTTTTACCTATTTCGTATGTTTTTTCAATATCATTTTTTACATACAACTCATATGCCATTCTAATACGATAACTTGTCAAACTACACATATTGTTAATCGAATCTGAAATATTGCTATATATTTGTTCAGCTTTTACAATATCTTTCTTTAAGACACAACAAGCATAAAAAACTTCGTATACCAAACGCTCTCCCATAATAGGGAAATAATTCTCTTTAGAACTTTCAATTATCTCTATTTGCTTTAATGCAGTATTTGTATCTTCTTTATCAAGAAAGTGATAATACATATGTATATCTAAAAGTAAATTTCGTTTTTGCCCTTCTTTCGCTTTATCCTCGTTAAATTTCATAAAACTTATATTTTTGGGTCTTATCCCTATAAATAATTGTGAACTAATATATAAGTTATGAATATTTTCTTGGTCTGTCTCTGAATTCCTTATAAACCACAACAACTTTGTTCCATCGCTATAATAACAGCCATATTCCCCTGGCATTAAATTAAGGATAAAGGCTATCTGATTTATTACTATAAATATGCAAGACAGCATTATCTCTAAAGTCATAATCTGAGTTCTTCTAGTTAAATACAAAAAAGATAGTACTCCTATTAAAACAAGAAAAAAATCTGATACTGGTCCGCATAAACTATAAAATGGTAAATCGTTATATATTTGCTCAACTTTTCTTGGTATCATGTTGCACGAACCTTGTTTTAGAAACTCATGCGTAAACCCAAACCTTATGTTATTATTTCTCTTTTTTATTGAAAACTGAAAAATAGTAAATGAACAAAAAATAAAATTTCTGTACTTACCATATAAGTAATGACCAAATTCATGGAAGGTTATTTGAACGATACCAAAAATAATAAATCCTATAATTACAGTCATTATGTTTTCTATTAATAATTGTTTTCCTTGTCCTGTATACTTCATGACAATAGATAAAACATCAAGAAATAGTAAAAAGTCAATTATACTCAAAGAAATAACGATTCCCACTAGTATGCTCTTATTTTTCATACATTTCTCCATCTATAATTCTTAAAGTCAATACCCTCTGTTAGGTAAAAAGGTAACTGATTTCATATAAATATACTTTTAACTATAGCTAAGTTACTACAAAATAGCAACTTAGCTATAGCTTTAATACTTTATTGTGATACTATGTTAAATACTAAAAAATTGTTAACCATCCGTTATTAGGTTTCGAATCAATTGAATCAAGTTTACGTGCTATTGCACCACCTATGTCCAAATAATCCAAAACGGCTTCTACAATAGGACCTAGTGAAGCAGCTAAAGCCCCACATCCTATGGCAACTAATTTGCTAGCAAGAGTTTTAGTAAATATTTTTGCAGCCTCTTTTGCCCCAACTTTGGCAATATATGCTGAAACTGAACCCACTCCTATTCCACCAACTATAATACCAATAGCAGTGTTAAAAATTACACCTGCAACATCAACAGAAACAATATCAATCGCTCCACCATCAACATACTCCATCTCATCATTGTCCATCACAACATAGTTGCATGGCAAAACCAATGCTTCATTATAACACACTTCCATCTTTTTACCTCCTTAAAATTAGTTATTTTCAGTACTTGTTTGCAACCAAGCACCAGTACATGTATGTTAACATTAATGCAACAACCTTAATAACACATTTCGTTCTCATCAACACATGCTATTTCTTCTTCCAACTCTTCTTCCACACTCTTTACAACTATATTTCCCTGTTGCATCCCCCAAAGCTGATAATACTTACCCCGCATTGCCAACAACTCCTGATGGGTTCCTTTTTCAATGATCTCACCTTTATCAATAACAATGATCTCGTCACAGTTTTTAATAGTCGCGAGTCTATGAGCAATAATCAGCATGGATTTATTCTTAAATTTATTGTAAATCATGTCAAAAATTATACCTTCTGTCGCAAAATCAAGATTACTTGTTGACTCATCCAATATGTAAAATTCACTCTTTTTAAGAAATGCTCGTGCCAGTGCAATCCTTTGCTTTTCGCCACCGCTTAGCCCATTACCCGACTCCTCAAGAAAAGTATGATACTGCATTGGAAGTCTTTTTATAAACTCATGGGCATCCGCTTCTTTTGCCGCCGCTTTTACTTCATCTAAAGATGCATTCATCTTAGTAACCCTTATATTGTCATATATACTCTTGGAAAAAAGTTCAATACCCTGTGGTACATATGAAATTGCTTTTCTAAGTGAACTATTGCTAAATTCATTTATATCCACACCATCTATGAGTATTTCTCCTTTTTCCGGTTCATAATATTTCAGCAATAACTTTGCAATCGTCGATTTACCACTACCGCTACTTCCTACTAAGGCTACCTTTTTTCCTTTGGGAATTGTAAACGAAATATCTTTTAATACTGGCTTCCTGTTTCCATACCTGAACGTAACATTCTTAACTTCGACATCTCCTTCAATCTTTTCTATGTCCTGATAATGGCCATTTTCCTGTTCTCTCTCACTATCTAATATCTCTGTAATCCTTTTCATTGATATATTTGCTTCCTGTATCCGCAATTGTAGTTGCACAAGTCTTCCCACAGGATCCATAAAATATCCCGATAAAGTCATAAACGCCATCATACTTCCTAACGATATTTCACTATTAATAACCTGCACAACTCCAAAATACATTAGTGCCAGGTTCCCAACTGTCTGTACAAGACTGGATATAGCTCCCTGGACATTAGATAGCATTCCGCCTCTAAGTCCTATTCTAAGAGATCTTATATATTCTCTTTCTATGTTCTCCAATTCCGTTTCCTCATTTGCATTTCCCTTAATTGTCTCAACAGCCCTCAGTCCTTCAATTATCTGCGAATTAAGTATGGAAGATTGTTGCATCTGCTCTTCGTTAAGCTTTTTATAAGGCTGCTTGAAGACAAATACCAATCCAATACTTGTAACAGTCAGGAAAATAATTACTACAAAGAGTGTAACATTCATTTTAAAAAGAATTACACCTGTTATCAACGCCATAGAAATATCCATAATCAGCGTTAAAGCAATATTCGTAAATATATCCTTAATGGTAAATGCATCGGAAAATCTTGTGATAATATCCCCGGTCTTCCTTGCTGCAAAAAACTTCATCGGAAGTTTATAAACATGTTCGAAATAACCTAACAACAAAGGTATATCTATCTTCTGTGAAAGGTATATCATCATCCACTGCCTAACAAATCCAATTATTACCTGAGTTACTGCTATAACTGCAAATATAATCAATACCGAAACCAACATACCCTTTAACTGGTATGGCAATATTTCATCCATAATTACTTTATTGAATAATGAAGACACTATTCCCAATACTGTTAATATTATTGACGCAAAAATAGAATAGATAAAGAGCTTTTTCTGAGGTAATAAAAGTTTAAGAAATCTATTGAATACTTTTTCTCCTTTTATTTTACCGCTTGAAAAATCCTGATTAGGCTTCAAGATAAGTAAGGCTCCAGTAAAATTCTTATAAAACTCATCTATAGTAAGTCTTAATAAATCCTTAGCAGGGTCTCCAATTATAACATGTTTTTTTGTAATCTTAAATATAACTACGAAATGACTAAGACCCTCTTTTGTAATAACATTAGCAATACACGGCAAAGTATATTTGCTCAAAAACCCTTCCTTATCAACTCTCACTGCCTGAGAAGTAAAACCTAATTCATCGGCACACTTTTTCAAGCCGATCAGATTTGTCCCCTTTAAATCAGTACCCATCATGTCTCTAAGTTTTGTTATTGTAGTTTCTTTTTTGTAATAAAGACACACCATTGCAAGGCATGCCGCCGCACAATCAGTTGCATCATGTTGTTTAATAAATATGTACTTCATTTTGTCACCTATTATTCGTAAATGTACTTTCTAAGAATCATCGAAAAGTAGTATAACACAGGTCATTTTTTGTCACCGAAATCTTTCCACAGTATACCGAAAATTCCCAACACTAAATCATTTCGGTTTTCCGAAATAACTGATAACATCGCATATTTTTATTATAAAGACAATAAATAATACATCTTAATAAATCCTTAGCATGCTCGTCAATTATAGCATGACTTTTTGTAATCTTAAATGACTAAGGCCATCTTTTGTAATAACATTAGCAATATTAACCAAAACCCTCTGACCACTACAGAAACTGGGCTTTTGAGTAGCGTACAAAATTTCCAAATAGCAATAAACCATATAAAAGATTTTTCCTTTCTCGCATTAACCCACCTGTTATTAGTATAATATCCAATTTATAACCATTCTGTAAACCTTCCAATAGTCACTTTTACCGCCATTTTGGTAATAATGATTTTAGCCGAACAGCTACTTGAATTGTCTTATAGTCACCAATAAGTACCTGGCGACTATAAGATTCCATAGACTTGATTAATTCTCTATTTCCAGTTATAAAGTCCTAAAAGTAAACTATATATTACATAATTACTACACCAATCCATTACGTACCGCATATACAACCAAATTTACCCTACTTTCCAAACCAAACCTCTTCAGCAACTGCGATATATTATTCTTAACAGAACCTTCGGACATTTTGAAATGTGATGCAATCTCCTTATTGCTCAGGCCTTCAACTAATAACCTAATCAGTTCTCTTTCCCTATCTGAAAGCTCAATATCTAGCTTTTTATCCTCTTTCTGGCTTTCCAAACCCTTAGAATCAATCTTCTTCACTAACGTATTCAACGTATCCTGCTCCATTGCAACCAAACCACTATCAGTACTTTTTATAGCCTTTATAAGTTCTTCCCCTCTCAGATTCTTTGACAAATACCCATCAGCACCATTCATCAAAGCTTGAGAAATGTTGTATTCATCACTTAAGGACGTGAGCATTACCACTTTAATATCCGGGAAATTCTCCTTTATAAGCCTTACACCTTTTACTCCATCACAGTCAGGCATTAAGATATCCATTAATACAATATCAGGCTGGTGCTGCTTGCACAGTTCAAGAGCCTCATTGCCATTATGTGCACATGCGACAACACAAATTTCTTTATCCTGCTCAATCAGCATTTTTAATGAATCTCTAAACAAATCATGATCATCCACCAGTAAAACTTTAATCACAGTATTACCCCCCATTAACGATTATTCATGCTATGCCTTCCTTTGGAACTTCAAAATTCAAAATAAACCCCTGCTCCTTATCTGACGTATAACTCATTTTTCCATTTACCTCTTTAATACGTTGTTCCATACCATTAATACCGAATCCCTTGTTTACCTTTTCACACCCAACACCATCATCAAACACAGATAGTTTAATAGCTTCACTATCAAACTTGATTATTATTGCTATGTTCTTCGCCTTTCCGTGGCGCATAGAATTTGTCAAAGCTTCCTGACATACACTATATAATGCAATAGCATTTTTTCTATTTATCTCTTCAACGGTTCCTTGAGTAGAAACGTCTACTGATATTCCGGAATTTTTCTCAAATTCATTTGCCAATTCGGTTAAGGAGCTGATTAAATCCATGCCAATAATCTTTTCTTCCAGAATACCCGATACAGAAAGTTTTACTTTCTGTACACCATCCTGTGCAATTTTTATAGCTTCTTCAAGCTTCTTATTAATCAGATCACTGTTAGTTTTAGGTGTTATCATACAAACTTCCAAAAGCTTAATTGTCAATGTAAGAGAGTGTCCAAGAGTATCGTGTAAATCCCTTGCCAAGCGGTTCCTCTCTTTTGTCACTGCCACCTCTTTAATAAATTTATCCCTCTCAATTCTTTTATCCATAGCTTCCTTGAATTTTACACTGTATAACAAAAACCATAAGCCTCCTAAGTTTATTGCTGGAAACAAAACTAAAACCGAAATAATAACCATTTGTACTTTTGGTGAATATACCTCCAAAAGCTTATCATTAAGAATTAAAGTATACACGGCAATCAAAACAAAACTTAATATCATCAGCAATACAGTTGCAGCAGATAAAACCTTACTTTGTAAAATCGATTTAGTAACACTAATATTTAATAAGTTCTTTCTTTTTGTATATAAAGCAAAGTCTATAATAAAAAATACAATTAAATTCGGAATTGAGTGAATAAAATTAATATAAAAAGAATCAAAAACATCATATACCGTTACACCTTTTATATGAATTATCGGTGATGCCATAACTTCAACAATTGTTGTAATTATAAATATTAAAAAAACACTCAAAATTAGTTTCATTGCTTCTTTTATTTTATTAATTCTATATGTTAATAAAATTAATATATAGGTTGAGAATAAAAGGAATGGCGGTATTATCCACAATTCAAATCTTAATTGTCTCAACAATATAGAAAAAGAACTCAAATATAATAGTAGGAACAGCAAGCCTAAGCAAGGCTTTGCTGCTAAGCTTCACTTTACCTGTAATTTCATTTATATTTATAAGATCAAATTTATTTATTAAAAGTAAACAAAAAATAATTCCTAAAGCAATTTGAGGAACAGCAATAATTATTATATGTGCTACAGTATTTATCATTTGTGCCTCCATATATGTCCTTTGTTGAATCAATCACACTTGGTGTATCTCAAATTTGTCTAGTACTATTACTAAAATATGGAAATACAGATAAATTATAAGCATAAATTCAAATCAAATCCAAATCACATTTAATACATTGAATTATGCTATGTCTTCCTTCGGAACTTCAAAATTTAGAATAAATCCCTGCCCCTTGTCTGATTTATAACTCATTTCACCATTTACTTCTTCAATACGTTGCTCCATACCTTTAAGCCCAAAACCCTTGTTTATCTTTCCGCAACCAGCACCATCATCAAATATTGAAAGTTTAATACCTTTACCATCAAATCTGATTATTATTGCAACGTTCTTCGCCTTTCCATGGCGCAGAGAATTTGTTAAAGCTTCCTGACAAATGCGATACAAGGCAGCTGCTTGTTTCTTACCAACATCTTCTATAACTCCTTGTGTAGTAATGTCTACTTTTATGCCTGAATTATTCTCAAATTCAGTGGCCAGTTCAATTAATGCACTAAAAAGATCTTGCTTCAGAATCTTTTCGTCTAAAATTCCGGAAACAGAAAGTTTTACTTTCTGTACACCATCCTGTGCAATTTTTATAGCCTCCTCCAGTTTCTCGTTTACCATATCAGTATTAATTTTATATGTTATCTTACAAACCTCCAAGAGCTTTATTATTAAAGTTAGTGAATGTCCAAGCGTATCATGCACATCTCTGGCTAAACGACCTCTTTCCTTCGCAACCGATATCTCTCTTATCATATTATCCCTCTCAATCCTCATATCCATGGCTTCCTTATATTTTACACTATACAACAAGAACCATAGCCCCCCAAGATTTAATGCAGGGAAAGTCATTAAAATTGCATTTATAATTATCTGTAATTTTGCAGGATATACATCTAAAAGCTTATCATTCAAAATCACTGTATACACTCCTACGTGTGCAAAATTGAACAAAAACATTATAACAGTAGCACAAGTTAAAAACTTACTTTGTACAATTGACTTAATAACGCTTATATTGAGTATATTTTTCTTTCTTGAAAATAAAAACATGTCTAAAAAAAACATGATCACAACACAAGGAATAGACGACATAAAATTAATATAAAAAGAATCAAAAACATCATAAACTGTGATTCCCTTTATATTTATAATTATTGGTGTTGTAATAACTTCAACAACTCCCATCACCACAGCCCATAAACAAAAACTAAAAAGGAGTTTAAATGCATCAGCTAACTTATTTATTCTATATACTATTACCATTATACTGAAAGTTGAAATTATCATAACTATTGGGACAAGAGCCAAGTCAAATCGTAGTTGCCTTAAAACTATAGCCAAAAATGAAAAATTGAAACTAGGAACAGCAAGCCTCAATAAAGCTTTATTGTTAAGCTCTATTTTCCCAAACATATCAAAGGTTACCAAATCAAATTTATTTGTTAACAACAAGCAAAAAACAATACCTAAAACAGCTTGTGGAAAAAGAACAATGGCTATTTGTAATATAATATTTAACATTAGTGCCCCCTTGTTACTCTTGCATGATCATGTGTACAAATTAATAAAATGTCGAAAGCATAATTATAATATACACAAATGTAATAATACTACATTAATATAAATATTAGCAAGCATTGATAAAATAATTCCTTAAAAATAATAGCCTATGAGCATCAAAAAAGCACCTCCCATACAAGGTGCTTGTCTAAATTTGAAATTAGAAAAGTTGACAAACTACTTTAATTTATCTTTATACTTTGAACAATTAGATGTTATTTATGCAGGGATTTCGGCGCTTTTGGCTGATAAAACATCCAAAAACTTGCCGTACTAACAAGAGATATTGCAACAATGGTCAGAATACCAGACATCAATCCCAAAAACTTTCCTTTCATAATAACATCTCCCCCTTTTTATTTAATAAAGAGGCATTTAACTGTTACTATTATCAGCTACGACCTCTTTATTAGTGCTTTTTTCAGAATTGATCATTCCTGCTTCAATATCATTTTTTATTGACTTTAAAATTCTTTTTAATTCCCCATATTGTTTTTCATCTATTAGAGAACACAAATATTCTAAATTTTGAATAATCTCAATTCCATCCATACGTCTTTTTACTTCTTCTTCTTTTTGTATTATTTCACCAATTTTAAAGACACTTCTTATTAGTAAGACAGTAAAAACAATTGTAATGATAAAACTAGAAACAATCAGCAACTTGTCCGTAAAAGACTTGAAAACCTCACTATTACTAATAAACATTGTATAAATTACTAACAGTATAAAAAACGCAAACAACAACTGTAAAACCAAAAATCCGAGTCTACTCTTTTGTGACTTGTCCAGTTTATTTTCTTTCAAATAGTATATATTAATATTTTTTTTATATATGAAAAATAGAATTAAACTTATTATAATACATTCTGCAATAAAACAATAAATTCTTGGTGCATTTGTATATACACCTGCAAGTCCAACAGTTGTACCTTGAACTAGTGTAAAAAAAACTATAGTAACCAAACAGCCTAATCCCGCTTCTAATACACTTAACTTATATCCTAAAAATATTAGGACAGCGAATCCCACTGCTTGAATCAAAGCGATTGAAATACTTGGAAGAGATATCTCTTTTGTCACATAAAATACTAGTGCTGCAATTAATCCTACCCCAAAGACATTACGTAACTGTACTTTTTCAGGCCTCCCCAGCAAAACCCACGCAAAGAATGCCATCAAAAGCTGCTCAGGTACCGATACTGCTAAAAAATCTATTATGGCTTTGTAATCCATTAGATTCCTCTCCTGTTGTTTAATAATCTATCACATTGTTTTATATCATTCAACAATTCTCTATAATTCGACATAATTCGACTAATTTTGTGCAATATTCACAAATAATCCTCCGCACACATCGTCAAACTTATATAATATTACCATAAATCTTCACTTGCATAAAGCAACAAATTTAGCAAAAATCTTTAAATGAGTATTATCCTTCTCCCACATCAATTCCGGATGCCACTGAACACCAACTGCAAACTTACAACTTGTATGCTCAATTGATTCAACAATCCCGTCCCCGCATCTTGAAGATACAATAAAGCCGGGTGCCACATCTTTAATCGCCTGATGGTGAAAGGAATTAACACGTAATATCTCTTCCTGGTGTGCCCTAAATACCTTTGTGTCCTTTTCGATAAAAATATCATGAACCGGGTACCATTTGGGAGCACTCTGAGAATGCTTGTAAATCTCTTTCCCCGGTTGCTGGGCGTAAATGTCCTGAAAAATCGTACCACCCATGGCAATGTTCATCACCTGGCAACCCCTGCAAATACCAAGGATCGGCTTATCGGATGCAATTGCCTCTCTTGCGATAAATATCTCCGTTTCATCCCTCAGTGGTGAAATCTCGCCGCCAAAAACATAGTTTGGCTCTCCCCAATATTTTGCATCCACATCAGTTCCACCTGAAAGGAGAAAACCATCAAAGCGCCCGATAATATGTTTTAGAAATTCAGTATCATTAGTTACAGGTAAAAGGACTGGTATACCTCCGGCTAATTTTATCGCCTCAACATACCCGTTATTGATATAAAGCTTATTCTCACTATAGTCAATTCCGGCAGTTATTCCGATTATCGGTCTTCTATTTGGCATTTTACGCACCTCAAAATATTTGATATATAGCAAATATATGATACCTTACCACATTATATAATATTACTAATAAATTTACAAATAAAAAGCGCACTCAAATCAGGTAATAACCCGGTTTGAGAACGCCTAAATTTTAAATAAACCAGCTACATTTTGCTCAATGCTTCAGCTTCGGTCTCATAAATCTCTATAAACCTATTAAGCCTTGTAACCTCAAACAACTTCTCAATATCCGGCATTAAATTGCACAAAATCATTTTTCCTTTTTTTTCTTTGAACTTTTTATATGTGTCAATAATAATTCCCAAACCGGCACTATTCATATATATAACGCCATCCATACTGATAATAACTGTTTTCCCTTCGTTTTCTCTAACTAAATTATCAAGTAAATCTTTAAATTCATTTTGAGTAGATATTCTTATTTGGCCTGTAAGTTTTATAATCTTAACTCCATCCACCTCTTTTGTTTCAAACTTCATATGACAAACCCCCTCTAGGTTGATTTAAGTACTGCAAGCATGTTATGGATTCAGGATATATATATAAATTTACTATCACTGCAACCAATAGTCAAATCAAAAAATTTTACAGGGCTTTTAGTTATACAAATTTTCGAAAAAGAATAAAACTTCTTTAACTTCAAGAAGTGGGTTGGAAGCACTTACGTCTTATTATATATTATCATAAGTCTTATTTCAATAATTTTCAAAAAATATAAATTAGTAACGTATATTATGCTAAAGTATATTAACTTTAAACCGATAATTAAAATAAGTATAATGTACCTTACAAAAGATAGGAGGAATATTATATGCTTTATACAGGACAAAAGGTAAAATATTTTGACAATGAAGCAGTAATTCTTACCTGGCTGGAAAATGAAGTACTATTATTTATTGAGGAAGACTATGTAAAATGGGTAGATAAATGTATGCTGGATATGGCCCAGTAAATTCCCCAAAAAAAAGAAATCCTAGAATATGCAGGATTTCTTTTTTTGCTTTTATTGCTTTTCAAACATGTCCTTTCCAACTCCACATACCGGGCAAACCCAATCATCCGGTATATCTTCAAATGAAGTACCCGGAGCAATACCTCCATCCGGATCTCCTTCTGCAGGGTCATATATGTACCCACATACCGTACATACGTACTTGTCCATTTAATTATCATCTCCTATCCAGATTGTTGCATTACAATAGTTATAAATAATAATACCATATTATTACCATAATGAAACATATTTTATGTAATATCTTAAAGAAAAAAGTTTTAAGAATGGATTAATTCTTAAAACCCTTTTCTCGTACTACTTTGCCTACAATTTATGAGTTTGAACTGCAAAACATAGAAGATAGTGCAGGATCATTGCTAGCTTTCCATAAAACGTACTTTATACCCATGGAAATAGTATCTGCCATTTTCATAACCAGACTTAGCCTCGTGTTCTGTAGAATAAGATAATCCATAAATCCTCCAAAATTTACAATTCCGGTTATGTACATATCGCCTACGGGTGCAAGATCTTTTTTAACTCCCGATCCGGGCTTTATTGATCCTTCACCTATGGTTATATACCCTACATGATCCATTTTCCCAAGGCATGCGTCTATTGCTATTATAAAGGGTTTCTCATAAAGATTCTGAATATCTTCCATTACATTATCAATGTTCTTTGCATGTACCGGGTTATCCAGACTGCCATGTACAAAGATGTTCTTATACACAAGATTGCTCATCTTGTACCCGATAAGAGGACCCAGGCTATCTCCTGTTGACCTGTCGGTGCCTATACACACAAATACTATTGTTTTATATCCGCTTCTTAATGAATTCCCAATAAGGTCATACATTGCATCTGTCAGTGTCTTAAATGCCGACCTACTGTTCGTATCAATATAAAGCTGCTTACATGATGTTTTAAAAAACATATTCTAGCTCCTGTTACTGATATATCTATTATTATTATTCCCCTTAATTGTAGTTTTATTACTCTTTTTTATATTTTACCCAACTTATTTCTGTTGATATTGACAGTGTACTTTGCTATTATCTTTGTAAAGAGAATTACAGAAAGAGCCTTAAGATAACCAGCATTGAGAGGATAACGTTATGGATTCATATAAAAATGAGCCTGTATTGAAAGACAATAAAAACTTCAATAATATGATTGAACATATAATCAACGGCATGTACGACTGGGTCAGGGTTATAGATACAGACGACAAACTTATTTATGTAAATAAAGCTATGTCTGAATCCCTTGATCACGCTCTTATTGGCCAAAAGTGTTATACTGCTATCGGAAGGGACACCCCCTGCGAAAACTGCGTTTCCCGTTCCGCTGTGTTTAATGGCACTCCACAACTTAAGGAAGAGATAATCCAAGGTCGTATATATTCCGTCATGAGTTCCCCTATTAAAGATAATGAAGGAAATATAGTAGCTGTAGTTGAAGTATTGCGTGATATAACAGAAATGAAAAATCTCCAGAAGGAAATCCTTAATCAGAATAGAAAGTTGCAAAGTGAGCTTAATTTAGCAAGAAAGCTCCAGTGCAGTCTGCTGCCTAAAGAATTGCCCGGAGACAGAATTGCTTTTTCATATATTTACAAGCCCTGTGAAACTCTAGGAGGAGACTTTCTTGATATTTTCAAAATTGATGACGATCACATCGGCGTTTATATAGCCGACGTGTCAGGACACGGAGTTGCCGCTTCAATGCTTACAGTATTTTTACGCTCTTCAATTAATAAAAAACTATTATCCCCGGCAACTGCACTAAAAAAACTTTATAAAGAGTTTAACACTGACTACTCCGATCAGGATTTTTACATCACTGTTTTTTATGCAATCATAGATTTAAAAAGCAATACCCTTGTATATTCTAATGCCGGCCATAATGTTTCTCCAATCCTTTTCAACCAGAAGAGCAAAAGATTTGATCTGCTAAGAGTACCCGGTATTCCTATCAGTAATTGGGTTGAAGAGCCCGTATATCTGGACAGCGAAATTTCCCTTGAACATAGCGACAGACTCTTCCTGTACACCGATGGAATTGTTGAATTAAAGAATTCTAACAATGAGCAATATGGAGAGGACAGACTTGTCTCTGTTTTACTTGGTGAGAACATAAGTCCTGATGTTATTCTGAATCAGATAATAGAAAGCGCATCAAGCTTTGCCGGAATAAAAAACTATAATGAAATTTCAGATGACATAACTATGGCACTTATTGAACTGAAATAAATTATATATGCTGACAAAAAAATTATTAAATTAGTAAAAAAATTTTTTAATTTTGTATTTTATAGCCCCCTCAAAAAATAATATTTATGTGAATTACTATACTGCAAGATAGCAAAGTCAGTTTTATTACAAAACTGAAACCTTACCAACTATTGTTGGTGCTAAATCATGCTAATCCTCAAATAATATAAATTCCATACTTTTAAAGTTGGATACTCCTGCTCTGCTTGATGAACTAAGCAGGGCCATTTTTCTTTTATAGAAAAATTTAAAAATTTATCAAGTTTTAACTTTTTCGTAACCAATAGTTCATAATTATATTATATTATTTATTACAGAAAGATAATTAATTTATTAAATATTAAACAGATAGAAAATAAATACTTTCTGACGAAAGTAGAAAGTATTTTACATAAATTTAACAATCTTCTTGACCAAAGGGGGAGTAGCATCATAGTGAAATCACTTTGTACTTGGAAGGTAATAATATTAAATCATCTGAACTTTTTAAAAATTACTTAAAACACTAATATTCCACACTAATTTATTAATTTATTCCAAACATTTTAGTTATAATTGCGTTTTTCGTTACAATACTTTATGCAGCATAATATAAGTATACTTGTATTATCCTATTCAATTACCACGCAGCAATAAACTCAAAGATTACACGCTTTATATGTACTGATTATTCAATAACAAGTGATTTTAAGCAGCAGGTTTGGAGTATTTACTCCCCCTCCTGTACTTTACTTAGTAATAGAAAAAGGTTTTTAGTTATATCCTCATAGGAGTAATAACATCCTCCCTATAGTTTTAAACGGTTAGTTACCATACAAACTAACCGTTTTTTATTTCTGTCGGAAGTAATAAATCATCTGTAAATTTTCATATACTTTTATGAACAAACATGTAAGGAGTAGAACTATGTTTTTCATAACCCTTAAGAAGTCGCATTTAATATTGCTTGTTTTTGTATTAATAACAGCTGTTCTCAGTATAGCATCTTATAATGATTCTCCAATACAGACAAGTGTTTTTATAGACGAAGGTCATACAAAAATAATTGAAGACATTTTTGCTACCAGAAATAACGCATTCCTTGAAGGAAACACAAAAACCATAGAATCACTGTATAATAAGAAAACCAAGCTTGGTACCTGGGCTTATGAGCATCAGATGAAAAAAATGAAATATCTTCATAATTGGGCTGAAAAGCAGGGAATAAACTTCTCAAATATAACATCAGAAATTAAAATACGTACTGTAAAAGAAAATGGTAATTTAATCTCCTACAATTTTTTAGCCTCTACAGAATACAGTTATTTTTATGAAAACGCCCCTGATACGGAAAACTCTTTTAGAACAGGTACCTACCATTCAATGAAATTGGAAAACCATGATGGCAATTGGCTAATTGTAAAGGAATGGTATACCGACCCCTTTGCTGACTCCATGGATGCCGACAACTTTAAAACAGAAGAATTTGAAAAATATATACTTAATTCAAGCCCAAGGGATTTTTCAGACCTTAGCAAAAGAAGATTGTCCGCAGTCGAATATGCTGATCGTTTCTGTGGTGCAGCTTCCATTGAAGAGTTTGGTTACAGCTACAACAAAAAGTACAGGGATTATAATCCATTAGGAGGCGACTGTGCAAATTTTGCATCTCAAATCCTTTTTGAAGGTGGAAAATTTAAAAAAACAGGTACATGGAACTATATAAAAGACGGAAGTAAATCATGGGTAAACGCTCAAGCTTTTAAAGATTTTATGGTAAACAGCGGAAGAGCATCTGTTATAGCAAAAGGCACGTATAATCAGGTATTCAAAGCATCTTTTAAATTATTGCCGGGAGACTTTGTCGCCTACGAAAAAAAAGGAAAGATAACCCATATTTCAGTCGTAACCGGAGCAGATTCTAAGGGCTATTCACTTGTCAACTGCCATAATACAGACAGGTATCGAGTCCCTTGGGATTTGGGATGGAACAACAAGGGCATTAAGTTCTGGTTGGTAAGAGTTCATTACTAGTGTCTTTTAACCTTAATAATTTCCAGTGAATTAAAATCAAGAAAAAACAAAAGATCGGCAACTCCGATCTCTTATTTTTATAAGTCTATAATTTTTAATAAACATTATTCCTTATCAACGATACCAAATCGTTTTTTGAACTTATCAACACGTCCGCCAGCATCTACAAGCTTTTGCTTACCTGTAAAGAAAGGATGGCAATTTGAACATATTTCTACGTGCACATCTTTTTTTGTTGAACCAGTATTGTATGTTGCACCACAAGCACACTTTATAACTGTTTGCTGATAATTTGGATGTATTCCTTCTCTCACCTTATTCACCTTCTTTCAACTAAACATCTTTAAGTAAAGCCCAAATACGAGGGCATTTCAATCTAAGTAGTCATTTTAGCATCATTATGACGCAAAAAATATTTTAACACAAATATACAGTATAAGCAAGAACTATTTTTTATCGAACTCAACATTAATGCTTCCAACAAAGTCTACATTAGTCTTAGTCTGCATTAACCTGTTGATAATCATTTCCGTAACCTGGGCAGTTCCCATATTACTCATGGCCTTTCTAACAGCCCATACACTTTCAAGTTCTTTTTGGTCGAGGAGTAATTCTTCTCTACGCGTTCCGGATTTATTAATATCTATTGCAGGGAATATTCTCATCTCCGACAATCTCCTGTCTAAGTGAAGTTCCATGTTACCTGTTCCCTTAAATTCTTCAAATATTACATCATCCATCCTGCTGCCTGTTTCAATAAGGGCAGTGGCCATTATTGTAAGACTTCCACCATGCTCAATATTTCTTGCGGCACCAAAAAATCTTTTCGGTTTGTGAAGAGCACCGGGATCAAGACCTCCTGACAAAGTCCTTCCTGTAGGCGGTATTGTCAGGTTATATGCTCTTGCAAGTCTTGTTATACTATCTAAGAGGATTACTACATCCTTCTTTTGCTCTACAAGCCTTTGAGCCCTTTCAAGCACCATTTCGGCAACTTTTATATGATGTTCCGGCACTTCATCAAAAGTAGAGTATATTACTTCGCCTTTTATTGAACGCTGCATATCCGTTACTTCTTCAGGGCGCTCATCAATAAGTAATACTATAAGCTCCATTTCCGGATAGTTTGTAGTTATGGCATTTGCAATTTTCTTTAAAAGGATTGTTTTTCCGGCTTTTGGAGGTGAAACAATCATTCCACGCTGCCCCTTACCAATAGGTGCTATCAGGTCAATTAATCTGGTGGATAACTCCCTTGGCATTGTTTCAAGAGTGATTCTTTGATCCGGGTATATAGGTGTCAGATATTCAAACGCAACCCTTTTTGTTGCAACTTCAGGCGGATCTCCGTTAACTGTCTGCACGTACAACAGTGCCTGGAACTTTTCGCCTTCTTTAGGTATGCGGCCTTTTCCTTTTATTTTATCTCCGGTTTTGAGATTAAAACGTCTGATTTGTGATGGTGATACATAAACATCTTTAGGACCTGATAGATAATTGTCACTTCTCAAGAAACCATAACCATCCGGCAATACTTCTAAAACTCCCTCTACAGGATCATCGCTTTCAATTTTTTCAAATCCGTTGGTTTGCGGAGCGTTTTCGTATTCTTTTTTCTGTTCCTGTTGTTTGAACGCCGGCTTATGTCTTCCGTTTTCAATTTCCGGTTGAATCTCTTTGATTGGCTTTGATTCAGGCTCAACTTTTTGTTCTATCTTTTGTTCTGCTTCGGCCCTTTCTTCCTTCCTGACACTATCATTGACAACAACCCCAGCTTCTTTTGGAACTTCTACTTTGATAAAACTATCCGGCTTTATTGGATTTTCTTTTTTTTCTGAGTTTTCTTGTTTTTCCTTTTTGACCTCGACACTTTTTACTTTTTCAGCTTCCCTGGTAATACTATCATTCTTAATACCCTCTTCGCTGTCATTGTCTTTTTTGCCGCTGTCCTTAACAACACTATCTTCTTTTTCATTATCGAGTGATTCATTTTCACTTTTTTGCTCGGCGACTTTATTAGCCTTTGGCCGTCCCCGTTTTGACTTCCTCAGTACCACAGGAGTTTCATTTGCGTCGGCAACATTTTTCTCCTGTCGGACTTCAGTCTCTTTTTCGGTAGCTTTTGACTTGTCTTCAGCAACTTTAAAATCAATATTATCGGTATTTTTTGCTTCAGGAGTATCTTCAGCTTCCTTATTATCAACAGGAACTCCTTCAACCATGCCATTACCGGATTTATATATTATTTCGATAAGCTCATTTTTCTTATATTTGGATATATTTTTTATTCCCATCATCTTTGCTATATAACGCAAATCCTCAAGAGTTTTATCCATAAGATTAATACCTTCCATGTTACACCACCTTAAAATATAAATTAATTATATATAATTCCACCATTTGGGAGTTCATTCGTTTAGATAACAATCAGTAAAACCTTTAGCATAAGAAAGGTTAATACTTCGAGGAGATTCGTAGAATAACTCATAAACAATAGACATTATATCAATACCCCTAATACTTGTCAATCATATTTCTTACAATTAAGTAAATTCTTATGAATTATATATCTACTATTGTATCGATTTAAATGGAGTTTTTTATAAAAATTTTAATATTGATGTGATTCCTGCAAATTATCCTTTTTCTAATACTTAATGCTCCCCAATTTTGTTATTTTATATCCACTATTTAACGGTAATAATTTCTCACTATTATTAAATGTCACTTTTTCTGACAAGAGATTCAACAGGTAAATTTCCCATGCCATGCCCCTCATCTATCAACAGTATGTGTTTTACCTTCAGGTTTTCTCTTAAATGTTCGTTAGTAGAGGCATATAAAATTTTGCGCGCAGGGCATTTCTTGCACCTTAAATAAATTTTATCAGAAAGTAGCAATAATTCAATATCATCATTACCGCATTCGCAAAACAAATTACCTTTCTCTGCTATATCATGTATTATATTAAGCGAATCAAACATAACCTGGGTATTAGTAAAATAACTTTCATACCCAAACATATTTATGAGTTCATCAAATTCTTTTTCCAAAATATCAATCTTTTTTCTGACATCCTTGTCGTTTCCGATAAAACACTGCTGTATACCTGTCTTTGGACAGTAAAATGTACTAATATCCTGTTTCATGAAGTCTTTTCTCGCCAGAATGTAAATGTGGTTATTTCCACACCCAATACATGGTATTGCTATTCTATAAGTGTCAGCGCTTTCTTTGCTTATAACCAGCATCGACCCATTACAGCGGCAATTGTAAACTGCTTCTCTTACGGAGGACAATTCAAAAAGTGTCATATTAATGAATTCAAATGTACCACAAGATGAGCACTTGTATGCAATGGTTGTACTGGCATCAATTATCATTATTCCCACCTCTATATAATATAATTCGTGCAGGAAATATAAAAATCCTCCTTTTCCTATGTTTTTTTGAAAATTTAGCATCCGGTTTTGCATCAAGGTAAAACATACAGTTATTATTTTACTGGAACTATCATAAATTCTTTTATATAATAATAAAGCAAGTTTATCTATATGAAAGGATGATATTGCTATGAAAAAATATATAAAATCCCCCGCTCTGATTTTGTTGTACTTATTTATCTATTTCGGAGTTCAAATTTTTGTAACAATGATATTTACAGTTGTTAAAACATTTGAATATGTCGCAAGCCATTCCGGAAATCTGACTATTACTGTTGAAACTCTTACGGCTGTACAGAATGATGTATTGCAAAATACAAACTTGATTCTATTAATATCCATATTGATTTCACTACCATTATATACCTTAGCTTCCAAAATTACAAAGGAAAATTTCAGTTCAATTTGCAGTTTTAAAAAAATCAGTATAAGGAACTTGATATTAAGCTTAACTACAGGAGTATCTTTAGCGGTATTTATTATTTTATTTCTTTCATATATAGACACAATTTTTCCTTTAGATAAACTACCCGGCGATTATGATGGTTTGATACAACAAATAATGGGTGGCAATTATGTTATTACTTTTTTAGCTATAGGTATACTCGGACCTATAATGGAAGAAATAATTTTCAGAGGTTTTATTCTGAAAGAACTTAGAAAAATCATGCCGGTAGCTGCAGCTGTAATTGTACAGGCATTATTATTTGGATTAATTCATTTAAATATTCTGCAAAGCTCCTATGCCTTCGTTATAGGATTAGTACTTGGTATTGCTTTTGTAGCCACTAAAACGCTATACGCCCCAATAATAATTCATTTATCCTTTAACACTTTAAACGTAATATTGAGCAAGACAACTCTAAGCTCCCAGTTAGAGAAATACAGCTTCATTTTATTAATCGCAAGCTTTTTGATTTCGCTGTCATCGATAATTATTCAGATAAAGCAAAAAAATATAAATGGGGCTGTTGCAATTACGATTTATAATCGTAGTACAACGCCCCATTTCTATAATGATAGTGAAATATTTTAACCAAAATATTATATTCTTTTTCTTGCTTTTGAAAAAAGAGTATAGCAAATAAAGC